>Ga0102589_1000072_pt2 | contig 223212 bp, 213 predicted proteins | sample AraplaMF_Col_mLB_FD_76858 | JGI IMG/M metagenome (GOLD analysis project Ga0102589, IMG submission 76858) | Arabidopsis root microbial communities from the University of North Carolina, USA - plate scrape MF_Col_mLB | ecosystem: Host-associated > Plants > Roots > Endosphere | place: USA... | reverse complement strand
AGCGCAAGGCCCGCGGTTATGTGAGCTTCAAAACTATGCGCACCGTGACCTTCCTGATCGCCGGAAAGCTCGACTTCTCCGCGATCAACCCGCATGCCGCATAACCCACTCATTTTTCAAAAGAGCCACATTTCTCCCAAGGATTGGTGAGCGGCGTGCTCTGACAGGGCTTTGCAACCATCGTGCCTGTCGGGGGCGGGCGCAGCTTTCAGCATGGGAACGGCTGGGGCGTGACGCCGACGGCGCGGCGCATCCTGCACGGTGTCGGGCGGCGCCGCACACTAGTGCGATCGGTACGGGGAGCAATACCAACACCCCCAATCCGCAAGCCATCAAATCCTCGCCTTCCGCAACCGCAATGCGTTCGAGACCACTGAAGCCACCTTCAAACCGGACGCCCCTTGATGGACAGGCCAGGATCCTTGCGCAGGTCCGCACACCTCAGGAGAAAGCATGTTCGACCACGTCAAATTCGGAGTCAGCGATTATGCAGCGAGCAAAGCGTTCTTTCTCAAGGCACTCGAACCGCTCGGCGTAGCCGTTGTCTCGGAAGGGCCGCCGAGGTACGGTGTCGAGCTGAGCTCAAAGCGCAAGGCTTCATTGTGCCTGTACCAAACCGAAGAGAAGCCGGCGCACCTTCACCTGGCATTCACGGCCGAGAATCGCCAGCAGGTCGAAGCCTTCTATCGCGCGGCTCTGGAGGCGGGTGGCAAAGACAATGGTGCGCCCGGCCTGCGCCCGCACTACCACGCGAACTACTATGCGGCTTTCGTCATTGGCCCGGACGGGCACAACATCGAAGTGGTTTGCCACGAACCTTGAGCCATAACGTAACGTTCCACCACGCGTTCAGCCGCTTCGGCCAGGGGAACTTGCGCCAGATCACCCACGCATCCGCAACAGATCGGCGTAAGAGACCAGCTTGCGTTCCTCATTAGCAAGCGCCTTTCGTTTGGACACCGGGCGGGTTGGCTGGCCGCGCTCAAACTTGGCGGCGGCACGTGCGTCCTCCCGCGCGTAGGTCTGCGCGGCTCTCGCTTCCGCTTTCAGGCGTTCAGCTTCCAGCCGCGCGGCAGTGCGTTCCTCTCGGGCAACATCCTGCACGGCCGACATGATTTCCGCTCTTAGCAGATCGCGCCTTTGCCTGGCAGCGGCACGGGCAGCCTGCAATTGCTCTTTCCTCTGCCGCAGCCAGTCTTTCCGGTTGACCGGCGCAGGCCTGGCCTCTGGGGGCACGCTCAGGCGCAAAGCCCTGCTGATTGAAACTCTCTCAGCCTGCAACATGCGCCGCGGTTCCTGCTTCGCATTTCTCACGCTGCATCACCCTCCCGGCACCACACGGATGCGGCACATGCATCACCAGTTAAAGTCCATGAACTCATCCCGGCAACCTTACCATAGGACTCTATCTCGGACCTGGATGAGGGCGGCTGCGGATCAACCGGTCGCTGGCGCCACGCTACAATTGTGGCTTGCCCGCAAGGCCGGTTCCACGCCCAGACAACACCATAACGCCCGGGAAGCCATGTTGAACAAGAAGATGTTGGTTGGAGCGACAGCCGCAATCGCAATTGGCGCAGTCACGAGCTACGCGAGCCCGTACTGGACCATTTACCAAATGCGGTCCGCCATTGAAACCCGGGATCCGGAGAAGTTTTCACGCTACGTCGACTACCCCGCGCTGCGCGAAAACCTCAAGGCCCAACTGCTCCTGTCGATCAATGCTCATCTGCAACCTCCGGAGTTGAAGGGCAACCCGTTTGCCGGACTCGGACAAATGATCGGCCTCGCCATGGTCAACACGCTGGTGGATACCATGGTATCGCCCGCTGGCGTCATGGCGCTGATGGCTGGTGAGAAGCCGGCCGCCCAACCCTCGGCACCGCAACCACAGGCGTCGGCGCCGGCGCCGGAAGCACCTCGCAAGGAAGCGGCAAGAGATACCTTGAAGTACGACGTTTCCTATCGGAGCTGGAACCTGGTTCAGGCGACGGCTACGAAAGACAACGGCGACGCGATCGTTGCCGATTTGCGGCGCGATGGGCTTTGGTCGTGGAAGTGGGTCGGGATCAAGATCCCCGATCTGGCAAGGCCATAACTGGCTGTGCCTGGGCGTTTAGCGCGATGCAAGCGGACTGGGTCGGACGGCCGGCGTGCGCCGCCTGCAATGTGATTCAACGAAATGCGGCGCGAATGTCTTCCACGGTGCGCCGGGGATCCTGCAGGTGCGGGTAGTGCCCGATGCCCGGCAGAGCGGTGAACTCGGCGTGCGCCTTCTGCGCGAATTCGATGCCCATTTCTTTCCGGATATAGATGTCCTTCTCACCCCAGACCACCTTGACCGGTGTCTTCAGCCGGTGCAGGTTCGCCTCCAGATACGCCTGGTCCCGCGTGAAGTGCGAGTAGTAGTGATAAAAGGCGTCGGCAGACGTCATGGCGCCCTGGCTCCATCCGCGGGCCATGTCTTCCTGGAGTTCGGGCGAAATGTCGAACTGCGCTTGCGCCGGCAGGCCGCGCCGGTAGGCGTTCTGGAGGACATCGTCGCGATTCCGGTTCAGCTGCGCGCGAGCCAGTTCGGACGACGGCTGAGATTTCAGGCTTTGCAGGCTTTCGTACATGTACTGTGGCCTGTCGAGCGGGGCGAAGTCGCCGACGATGATCGTTCTCGCAATGTCCGGTGCGTCGAGCGCCAGAAGCAAGGCCGGCAGCGCGCCGATATCGGTTGCGTAGATGGTCAGCTGCGACGTGTCGATGCCGGCCTTGCGGATGTATGCCTCCAGGACTCGGGCATAGTCCCGGGGCGCATAGGAAAACCTGTCCGCCGTTGGACGCGATGAGAGCCCGTAGCCAGGCCAGTCGATGGCATGCACTTCGAAGCTATCGCCCAGCGACAGGGCGATGTCCTTCCATGCGTAAAGGGTTTCGGGGAATCCGTGCAGGAACAGGACGGTCCCTTTCGCGCCGGGGTGGTGCACGATCATCCGTCTCAGCGAAATGTCCGCGTCAATCTCGATCCATCCGATATCGGGCTGTCGTGGCTGGGTGGAGGGGGCGGCCTGGGCGATGGCGGCAGCGCCAAGGATGAGAGCGAATGCAAGCAGCCGCTGCAGCAAGGATCTGGACATGTCAGCAGTTCGTGGAAATGGTATCGCACATCAATGGACCCAGCGCTCGACCTGCGCTTGCAGGCGCGGACCGACCAGCAGGATGGCGGGGATCACGATCACATAGCCGATGCCCCAGGAGCGCAGCCAGGTCAGCGCAAAGCCATCCGAGAATCCCATATTGAGCGCGAGCAGGGCGAACGAGATGATTCCCGTGGTGACGACGCCCATCGACAGCGCGAAGGCGATTTTCCGTTTCAGTTGCACGTTCATGGCTACTTCCTTTGCTTTGAAAAAATACCGTTTGGTATATTCTTGCTCAAAAAAATCAAGCGAGATCGGCGATGGTTTTCTTCACCGCCGACATGACGGCCTGGTTGTACGCCGCGTTGCCGGTGAGCCGGGAGATCATGATCGCGCCCTCGATCAGTGCGATCAGCGTGACGGCAGTCTCCTCAGGGTCGACGTCTTTGCGGAACTCCCTGGCGGTAATGCCTGCCTTGATGACCGACACGAGGTTTGCTTTCCAGCCCCGGAAGGCCGCCATCGCTTTTTCCCGCAGGGCAGGGTGGGTGTCGTCGGCCTCAACGGCCGTGTTAAGAAGGGGGCAGCCGCCTTTCGGGAAACACTCAGGAAGATTCCCATACACGCCGGTCAATGCCAGCAGCTTTTCCTTGCTGGTGCCCTTGGAAGCCATTTCATCACGCACGGCGGATAGCACCTGCTTCCAGTTGTGGTCGAATGCTGCCAGCGCCACCTCTTCCTTGTTGGCAAAGTTGCCATAGACACTGCCCTTGGTGAGGCCAGTGGCTTCGGTCATGTCGGCCAGTGATGTTCCGGCATAGCCCTTTGTGTTGAAAATGGGCGCTGTCTTCTCGACGATCAACTGGCGGGTGCGTTCGGCTTTATTCATGCAGCCCAGAATATACCAATCGGTATTTTTGTCAAGGGCCGCACGCCCATGTGACGGATGGTTCATCCCGCACGCACGGGTTGGACGGCTGTACTCGTAGACATTGCCGGATGGCTTCATGCCGCCAGGAGATGCGTTCACCAACGCGCAAGCCTGGTGCGCGCGTTCGCTTCGCGTCACTGACGATAAAAAAATCTTGCACTCCATAACTACGACTAATATGATCGTAGTTATGGGTCGTGCTTTGGCTCGACCCTGTTACCAAAACCAAGGTTTGATTCAGGAGCTTGAAGATGTCCCAACGCATTCTTGTCATCGGCGCCGGCTTTGCCGGCATGTGGAGCGCACTGGCTTCGGCCCGTCTGCTTGACCAGGTCGGGCGCACCGACGTGGAAATCGCGCTGGTCGCGCCGGAACCCGAACTACATGTCCGCCCGCGTCTCTATGAGCAGAATCCGAACGGGATGAAGGCGCCGCTGCAGGAAATCTTCAAGGCCGTCGGCGTGCGGTTTATCCAGGGCAGGGTGGAACACATCGATGTCGCGAACCGCGCAGTGAGCATTGCGGGCGTCGGCGCGGATGGCTCGCGCCAGCGACTCGGCTATGACCGCCTGGTGCTCGCCGCGGGAAGCCGGTTGTTCCGTCCGCAGATTCCCGGCCTGGACCAGCATGCGTTCAATGTCGACCAGGTCGCCGACGCGGCGCGGCTCGAAGCGCATCTCCATGGCCTGGCCAGTTGCCCGGAAGGCGCCGGGCGCAATACGGTAGTCGTCGCGGGCGCCGGTTTCACAGGCATCGAGACTGCCGCGGAAATGCCGGCCCGCCTGCGCGAAGTCCTGGGCGAGGACGCCGCCGTGAACGTGATCATGGTGGAGCGCAATGCCGAGATCGGACCTGACCTAGGCGCGGGGCCGCGGCCGGTGATCAAGCAGGCGCTGACGGAGCTGGGCGTGACCTGGAAGCTCGGCTCCGGCGTCGCGGCGGTCGACGCGGCCGGCGTCACCCTCGAGAACGGCGCGCGCATCGAGGCGGCCACGGTGATCTGGACCGCCGGGGCCCGCGCCAGCGAACTTACCGCGCAGATTCCGGCCGAGCGCGATGGCTTTGGCCGGCTGCACGTGGATCGCGATCTGAGGGTAAGGGGTGTGGAGTCGGTGTTCGCCACCGGTGACTGCGCCTACGCCGCGACCGATGACGAAGGCAACTTTGCGGCGATGTCGTGCCAGCACGCGATGAACCTCGGCCGATCGGCAGGCCACAATGTGGCGGCGGACCTCGTGGGCGAGACGCTGATCCCGTATAGCCAACCGAAGTATGTGACCTGCCTGGACCTGGGGCCGTGGGGCGCTGTCTACACGGAAGGCTGGGACCGGCAGGTAAAGCTGACCGGAGGCGTCGCCAAGGCGCTGAAGACACGGATCAATACCGAGTGGATCTACCCGCCGAGCGCGGATCGTGCGGAAGCGCTGGCGCTGGCTGACCCGCGCCGGATCGTTGTTGCCTGACCGGGCGCAGGAAGGAAAGAGGGTGATCCAGAGGATCGCCCTCTTGGCATTGCATCCGCGCAGCATCTGCGCGCGCTGATGAAGGACATGGATAACTAAGATTTTTTCAATCGTAGTATTGCGCCTGTGCAAGTCCGGGGCGAGCTGCCGGGGCGCCTATAGTGGAAGCCGGCACCGCTCCCGGCTCTGGATGTCATGCCACTCCGAAAGACTGCCTTCCGCGCCCTGGCGGCGATCTGCGTGATTGCCGTGCTGCTCTTCGCGCCACTCCCCTGGCAGCCGATGACAAGGATCCACAGCGAAGTCACGATCCAGCGGCCACCCGCTGAGGTGTTCGCCTATGTCTCGACCCCTGCCACCTGGCCGGCGTGGCATCCGTCGTCGCTGGCCGTGCGCGGCGCCACCGACCATCCGCTGGAAATTGGAGAGGAGGTGACGGAGGACTTCAGGGTGGCGGGGCGCGAGGGGACGGTGGTCTGGAAGGTGGCGGAGCGACGGCCGCCGACCCTCTGGCGCATCGACGGCACGATCGATGGCAGAAAAGCGGGGACATTGACATATGCGCTGACACCGTCCGGTACCGGCACGCGGTTCGAGCGCGAGTTCACCTACCAGGCGCCGACCTTGCTGTTCTCGCTGCTGAACTGGGCCGCGCTGCGCAAGCAGGTCGATGCCGAGTCGACGGAAGCCGTGCGGCGCCTCAAGGCCAAGCTCGACGGCGGCGCGCGGCTGGAGTAGTAGCGCGCTCCGCAGTTGCAGAAATCGCGGTAATGAGGCCAGAAATCGGTGTCAAAACGCGAAGATAAGTTGATGCACAGACCAAAGCGCCAGATTTTTCGCAAGAAGTACGGGTAACGTGCCACAGCGTACCCACGGGTTTTGTCAGAGCGAAGGCTTCTTTTGCGAATCGTGAATTCACATTGCCCTCACGGTCGATTTATCGTCCCTGGTGCCGTGATAGCGCCACATCATAGAAACACGGCGTGACCGATAAAGGAGACGCAATGAAGCAGACTCTGGATGTCCTGCGGCTGGCGCGCGCCAGCCTGGCACTGGTGGCGACGCGGATGGCAGGGGCGGTCGGCGTGACCGTTATAGTAGCCCCGGCCGCAGCGTTGGCAGCATATCCTGACAAGCCGATCCGGCTGATCGTGCCGGCGGCTGCGGGGGGCACAACGGATATCGCGTCGCGCCTGGTCGGCAAGCGCATGGGCGAGTTGCTTGGCCAGCCGGTGGTGGTGGAAAACCGCGCCGGCGGAGGCGGCATCATCGGCGCGCAGGCGCTCAGGCAGTCTGCCGCCGATGGCTATACCCTGATGATGGGAAATATCGGGCCCAATGCCATCAACTACAGCCTGTACCGCCAGTTGCCCTACCGCGCAGAGGACTTTGCTCCGATTACCATGGTGGTGTCGGTGCCCAATGTACTGGTAGTCAATGCGAACGTGCCGGCCCGTACCGTGGCCGAACTGGTCGCGCTGGCCAAGGCGCAGCCCGGCAAGTATTCCTTCGCCTCCTCAGGCACCGGCCAGTCGGTCCACCTTTCCGGCGAGCTGTTCCGCAAGCGCACTGGCACTGACCTCATCCACGTGCCCTACAAAGGCGCAGCACCGGCCGTGGCTGATCTGGTGGCCGGACAGGTCACCATGATGGTGGACAATCTGCCCAGTTCGCTGCCGCATATCCAGTCGGGCAAGCTGCGCGCGCTGGCTGTGACCAGCGCCAGCCGCGTGCCCGAGCTGCCTGATGTGCCCACCATGAAGGAAGCCGGCGTGGACGACTTCCAGGTGACGGCATGGTTCGGCCTGGTGGCGCCGGCCGGCACGCCGCAGGAGGTCATCAACCGGCTGCAGAAGACCGTGGCCGGCATCCTCGGCGAGCCCCAGGTCAAGGCAAGGCTGTCGGAGCTGGGCGGTATCTCCGGCGGCGATACGCCTGCCCACTTCGGCAACTTCATCAAGAGCGAGCGCGAGCGCTGGGCACGCGTGGTCAGGGACACCGGCATTCCGCAGCAATAAGCCAACAGGCCGACGGGGCTACGTTGGCTGCCACGAGACCATCAACATGATCGACAAGACTGTGGCATCACTGACGGAGCCACCGTGCTGGTGAGCGGCTTCGGCGGCTCCGGCATTCCCGGTGCGTTGCTTGACGCGCGCTAGTTCGGGCGGGCGTTCGCCCTGCCGGGCGCCCGCCTGGCGGTTTTCGCTGCTGAACCGGGCGGCGCTGCGCAGACATGTCGAAGCGGAGTCGGCAAAAGCCATGCGCCGCCTCAAGGTCAAGCCCGATGGCGGCGCGTGGCCTGGGCAGATTGCACGACGTCGGTGCATCCTGCAGCTGCGTGTGCCTCCGGGCGCGCGCGGGGCGGGCCGGTGAGCGGCGCTCGGCTTGCACTTCGGCGTGGATGATGTAATACATATCCAGGCCATGGCCTCGCGCAGAAAGTCGGCTTTTGTTCGCCCGGCAGCGAGGGACCGCCAAACGACCCGGGCTATCGCCCCGTCATTTCCTCGGGAGGGGATTGATGGAACAACTGCTGGTTGACGCGGTAATCTTCCTCGCCGCGGCACTGATTGCCGTGCCGCTGTCGGTGCGCTTCGGCTTCGGCTCCGTGCTGGGCTATCTGATCGCCGGCGCAGTGATCGGCCCCTGGGGACTGAGGCTGGTCACGGACGTCAACTCGATCATGGACGTGTCCGAACTGGGCATCGTGCTGATGATGTTCATCATCGGCATTGAAATGGAATTCGAGAAGCTGTGGGCGATGCGCCGGTCCATCTTCGGCTACGGCGGGATCCAGGTCGCGCTGTGCGCGGCGTTGCTGGCGCTGATCTTCATTGTCTTCGGCGTGCAGTGGCGCGTTGGCGTGGCGGCCGGGTTTGCGCTGTCGCTGTCTTCCACGGCGATGGTGATCGCGATCCTGGAACAGAACCGGCTGATGGACGCGCCCGTCGGCCAGTCCAGCTTTGGCATCCTGCTGTTCCAGGACATTGCCGCGATCCCGATGATCGCGCTGTTGCCGTTGCTTGCGCCGGTTGAGGCGGACGCCGGCATGTCGAGCGGCTGGGCTTCCGCGGCGAAGGCGCTGGCCATGCTGGCAGCGGTCGTCGTCGTCGGGCGCTTCGTGCTGAAATATGTGCTGCGCATGATCCAGCGCAGTGGCACGCGCGAGATCTTTACCATCTTCGCGCTGCTCTGGGTCATCGGCATCGCGTTGCTGATGCACGTGGTCCACCTGTCGATGTCGCTCGGCGCGTTCGTGGCCGGGCTGCTGCTGGCCGGCTCCGAATGCCGCCACGAGATCGAATCGGACATGGCGCCCTTCAAGGGCATCCTGCTCGGCCTGTTCTTTATCGCGGTCGGCATGTCGATCGATTTTTCGGTGCTGGGCAACAAGCCGCTGCTGGTGGCGGTGCTGGTGGTTGCCCTGGTCGTGGGCAAGTTCCTGGCACTGATGTACCTGGCAAAGCGGATCGAATTGCCGCGCCAGCATCGCATCTACTTCGCCATCCTGCTGTCGCAGGGTGGTGAATTTGCCTTTGTCGTGATGGGCGCTGCGCAGGCAGCGAACCTGATCGATGCCGAGCAGCTCTCCGTCGTCACGGTCGTCGTTGCGCTGTCGATGGCGACGACACCGCTGCTGCTGCTCGCTAACCGCAAGCTGCCGGGCACCCGCGCGGCACCGCGCGAGGCTGAGGCGGATGGCCAGTAGCGGCCTGAGTTCGCCAGCGCCGCAAGCAAACCGATCCTGGGAGATGCCGAGCGATGACTGTCCTCAACTGGCTGCGCCGTCGCGGCAAGCATCCTGACGGGGCGCGCGATGCAGGGCGCGCCGCGCTGGTGGAGCGCGTGACCAGGCTCTGTCCGTACGTGCGGCTGGTAAGCGGCTATCGCAAGCGGCTTGTCCCGGCGCTGGCCATCGCAGACCGGTACGTGCGCGATGTCTTGGCGGGCTTGCCGCCGGCGTCGGCGGCAAGCGAGGCCACGTGGAACAGCGATCCGTATATCCATGCTTTCTTTGGCACGGCACAGGACGTCATGCCGGTGTTCAGCCGGTCGCCGGACCTGCGCGACTATTTCGGCAGTTCCTCGGCCGCCGCCGAGGCCTATTGCGTGCTGGGGATGGACAAACATGAGCGCCGTACGCTGGGCGTTGCGCTGGAGGGCGACGTCATGCGCACGGAGGTGCCGCAGACCACGGTCAGTTTCACCGATCACCGGGTCCGGATCTGCGCGGCGACCGAAGCGGCGCTGCGCGAGGAAATCGCCAGCCGCATGCTGGACCAGCTCGCGCTGCAGGCGCTGGCCGACGTCGCCAGCGGCACGTCCCGCCGCGACCGCATCGAGCACGAGCAGACACTGCTGACCACGCGGCTGCACCTGCTGGAAAAGCAGGGCTTTGGCATGCGCAGCGTACTTGGCGAAAGCAGCGACACGCAACCCGGCGAGTCCGAGCGGCTGCGGGAGCAGGTGGCACAGAACGAGGCCGCGCTCGCCGCCCTTGGTGCACCAGGGGCACAGGGCGGCCGGGCCGGCATGCCGGAGAGGCAACTGCAGGTGCTGGTCGACGTGCTGACGCATGCCGAAGCCAGCTTCACGGTGGAGCGGGAAGCGGTGCGGCTGAGTCCGATGAACATCGTGCTGCCGCCCGGCAGCGCCGGGCCCGGCGCTGAGCTCCAGCTGATGACTGCGCGGGTCCCTGGAGATCCGCCGCTGGTCCGCACCTTTGCGCTGGTGTGCGTGTCCCGCGCCGGGATGCTGTCGCCGATGCAGTTGCTCGATGACGCGGCGCGCATGCTGTAACGCTAAAATCATCTCGATAATGGTTTCCGGAAGGCTTAAGCGTGGCACACCAGCAGGGTTTCATCCTGACCCGACATTGGCGCGATACCCCCGCCGGCACCGAGGTCGAAGTCTGGTTGGCCACCGACGACGGGCCGCACCGGCTGCGCCTGCCGTACCAGCCGTCGATTGCATTTATCCCTGAGGCACAGCGCGAGCGTGCGGAGGCGCTGCTGCGCCGCGAGCGCGCGGCCGAGCTGCGTCCGCTGAAGCTGCGTGACTTCAAGGGCAGGCCGGTCATGGGCCTGTATTGCCAGCAGCATCGGCAGCTGATCCAGCTTGGCCGATCGCTGCGCGATGCCGGCGTGGATGTCTACGAAGCCGATATCCGCCCGCCCGAGCGCTACCTGATGGAGCGCTTCATCACGGCCCCGGTCTGGTTCGAGGGCGAGCCGGAAGGCGACGGCGTACTGTGCAACGCCCAACTGAAGCCCGCGGCGGACTACCGCCCCACGCTACGGCTGGCTTCGCTCGATATCGAAACCAACGCATTCGGCGAGCTGTATTCGATCGCACTCGAAGGCTGCGGCCAGCGCCAGGTCTATATGCTTGGCGCTGCGCCGCGGGAGCCGGCCGCTGTCGATTTCTCGCTCGAATACTGCGCGACACGGCCAGAGTTGCTGGAAAAACTGAACCAGTGGCTGGCCCACCACGACCCCGATGCGATCATCGGCTGGAACCTGGTCCAGTTCGACCTGCGCGTGCTGGTCGAGCATGCACGACGGTTCCAGCTGCCGCTGCGCCTCGGCCGCGGCGGTGCGGAAATCGAATGGCGCGAGCACAACGCGCAGCAGCACTATTTCTGCAGCGCGCCGGGCCGGCTGATCATCGATGGCATCGAGGCGCTGCGTTCCGCCACGTGGAGCTTCCCGTCGTTCAGTCTCGAATCGGTGGCCCAGACGCTGCTTGGCGAGGGCAAGGCGATCGACAACCCGTACGACCGCATGGATGCCATCGACCGCATGTTCGAGCAGGACAAGCCGGCGCTGGCGCGCTACAACCTGCGCGATTGCGAACTGGTGACGCGGATCTTCGAGAAGGCGGAACTGCTGTCGTTCCTGCTGGAGCGCGCCACGGTCACGGGCCTGCCGGCCGACCGCAGCGGCGGTTCGGTCGCGGCCTTCACGCATCTCTACATGCCGCTGATGCACCGCCAGGGCTATGTCGCGCCCAACCTCGGCGAGCTGGCGCCGGAGGGCAGCCCCGGCGGCTTTGTCATGGATTCGCGGCCGGGGCTCTATGAATCGGTGCTGGTGCTGGACTACAAGAGCCTCTACCCGTCGATCATCCGCACCTTCCTGATCGACCCGATCGGCCTGGTCGAGGGGCTGGCGCATCCTGACGATGCCGATTCCGTCCCCGGCTTCCGCGGCGCGCGCTTCTCGCGGACCAGGCACTGCCTGCCGGCGATCGTCGCGCGGGTCTGGCAGGGCCGCGAGGCGGCCAAGCGCGACCGCAACAAGCCGCTCGCGCAGGCGCTCAAGATCATCATGAACGCGTTCTATGGCGTACTGGGCTCCAGCGGGTGCCGCTTCTTCGATCCGCGACTGGCCTCGTCGATCACCATGCGCGGGCACGAGATCATGCGGCAGACCCGCGCGCTGGTCGAGGCGCGCGGCTACGAGGTGATCTACGGTGACACCGATTCCACCTTCGTCTGGCTGCGCCGCGCGCGCACGGAGGCCGACGCGCAGCAGATAGGCCGCAGCCTGGTGGCCTACGTCAACGACTGGTGGCGCGACCACCTGTGGCAGGTCTATGGCCTCGAAAGCGCGCTCGAACTGCAGTTCGAGACGCACTTCCGCCGCTTCCTGATGCCGACCATCCGCGGCGCCGACCTTGGCAGCAAGAAGCGTTACGCGGGCCAGGTGGAGCGGCCAGACGGCACGGCCGAGATGGTGTTCAAGGGGCTCGAGACGGTGCGCACGGACTGGTCGCCGCTCGCGCAGCATTTCCAGCAGACGCTTTATGAGAAGGTCTTCAACCGCGAGCCGTACCAGGATTATGTGCGCGACATCGTGCGCCGCACGCTGGCGGGAGAGCTCGACGGCCAACTGGTCTATCGCAAGCGGCTGCGGCGCAAGCTGGAAGAGTACGAGCGCAACGTGCCGCCGCACGTGCGGGCTGCCCGCATCGCCGACGACTACAACGAGCGCCACGGGCGCCCGCGCCAGTACCAGCACGGCGGCTGGATCAGCTATGTGATGACCATCGCCGGGCCCGAACCGCTCGAATGCCGATCCGCGCCGATCGACTATGAGCACTACGTCGGCAAGCAGCTGCAGCCGATTGCCGACGCGATCCTGCCGTTCCTGAACGACGATTTCGAGCGGCTGTTGTCGGGGCAGATGACCTTGTTTGCGCAGTAGGGCAGCGTCGTAGCACCCTGGCACCCTGGCACCCTGGCACGTCAGGCGCCGGTCCCGTCGCCGGTCCTATTTATCGCGGCCATCAGGTCGTCAGGATGAACCATCAGTTCGCGCACTTGCCGCAGTGTCGGATATTGGTTGAGCACGCTGCGCCAGCGGGGCGACTCCAAAAGCTGGTGCCAGACCGGCGCAAGCGCGGCTGGATCCGCGGCTTGCGCGTGCGCCAGCGCGCTGGCGAATTCAAGGCTGGCCTGTGCCGACAGCAGTTGCATCCGGCTGGCGGCGCCGAGCAGGCGCGGCCTGGGTTCGGCAGGCGCATCGCAGCAATACAGCACCGTGCAGGCAAGGCCGTCCGCGTCGGCGCGCAGCGCGCTGAGCGCGGCACCGCGCAGGCGCACTGTCCCTTGCTGCGTCTCGAAAGCATAGACGACGTCCTTGTCGGCATGCGCCAGCAAGCGCAAGCCGCGCAGCAGCTTGGGCAGGTCAGTGGTGGCGGCATCGACCGAAGCCTTGGCTTCCGCGAGCAGGCAGATGTCCCACGCTGGCGTTTCCGCGATCGGCAGCACTTGCCGCAGCAGCACCACATCCCATTCGGTCTTGGCGCGTTCATGCGTGGCGGGGATCGAGGCCGGTACGCGCATCGAAGTCACGACGCGGTATGAAACCTGCGCTTTCTCGGCCTCGTTGAGCCGCTGCGCCAGCGCCTCCAGTGCCTGTGCGGCCAGTGCCTCGGTGGCAGCGCCACGCTGGCGCGCGGTGACGCCTTGCGCATTGGCGCCGGCGCTTCCGGCGCGGGGGGCATGCCGGTCCCACAGCGTCTGGTATTGGCGCACCAGATCATCCGACGCCAGCGCTTCCAGGCGCTGCAAGCGCTTCAGCGCGGGATTGTCGAGCAGCCGTGTCAGGCCCGGCGCTTCGTTCGCTATCCCCGGCATATCGAGCAGAGTGCGCGCGGTGTCGTGCAGCGCGGACCACGATGACGCCGAGGCGGACGCGTGAAGCCGGGCCAATGCCTCGCGCTGCGGACCCGGCGCGATGCGTTGCTGGCGGCCCGGATGGGCGATCGCATTGACCGCCTGCCGGACCTGGCGGCCATCCTGGCCGGCGCCCGCGGACAGCGACGCATACTCGCGCACATGCGCCGCGCGGTGCCGCATGACCATGGCCTGGAACACCGGGTCGCCAGCGCCCGCGCGCAGCGCTTCGCGGATCAGTTGCGCGAGCGCGTCGATGAAGCGGTCTTTCAGGGCCGCGGCTGGCGTTTCGCCGCGTGCAGTGGCCGCGCGGGCCTGTTCGATCGCAAGGGCGAGCGTCGTTGCCGGGCTGGCTGGGTGCGGTTTGGAGATCGCGGCGGCGCTTGCCGGCAGGCGATAGCGGCGGGCGACGGTGCGAAGCGTTGCATCGAGTAAAAGGGGCGCGGACAACGGTGGCATGGCGAGGGGTGGCACAAAGAGGCGGCACAGGGGCGATGCTCGCCGGACTGGTCAAGTCTCGGCAATCGGCAAAGGTTTGTCCATCGTGCCATCGTGAAGAGGGATCGTGGTACGTAATGCCGGATTTCCGACATGCGGCGCGTCGCCGGAAACCCGCGCGCCAGCGCTGCTGGCCGCACCGGCTTGTCGAGCTACCAGCCTATCGTCAGCCTCGATGGCAGCAGGCTGTGCGCGGTCGAGGCGCTGATGCGCTGGGATCGGGCGGGACGCGCCGTGTCTCCCGAGGTCTTCGTGCCGGTCGCGGAAAACAACGGCCTGATCCATCAGCTCGGCGCCTGGGTGCTGCGCTGCGCCTGCGCCCAGCTTGCCACGTGGGACGCCAATGGTGCGCACTCGGCTACGTGTCGGTCAATGTGTCGCCGGTGCAGTTCAGCCATGCGGCCTTCGTTGACCAGGTGCGCCGGGCGGCCGTCTGGCAATCTACAGGCCTGACAAAGGGTGTTGCGGTGTTGCGGTGCTGCGCTGCACACATGGATTTGTGGCGTGCCAAGGCACACAATGCCTGCATGAGAGCTTCCATGCATCCTGCCCGCGCCGTCGCCATGGGGTTCCTGCTGGCCATCGTGGCGGGCAGCGTGCTGCTGATGCTGCCCTGGTCGCGCGCCGGCGGCGGCAGCGTGCCGTGGCTGACCGCGTTCTTCACGGCGGTGTCCGCGGTGTGCGTGGCCGGGCTGATCGTGGTCGATACCGGCACGTACTGGTCCGGATTTGGCCAGGCGGTCATCATGGTGCTGTTCCAGCTTGGCGGATTCGGCATGATGACGGCGTCTACGCTGCTGGGGCTGATGGTCAACCGCTCGCTGAGGCTGCGCACCAGGTTGATGACCCAGGCCGAGACCCGCGCGATCGGGCTGGGCGATATCGTCGGCGTGGCCAGGCTGGTGCTGGTGGTGACGATCGGGATGGAACTGTTGCTGGCCGCCTGGCTGGCGTGGCGGCTGCATTTCGCCTACGGGGCGCCGTGGGGAGACGCCGCCTGGAACGGGCTGTTCCATGCCATTTCCGCCTACAACAATGCGGGCTTCTCGACACATGCCGACAGCCTGGTCCGCTATGCGGCCGACCACTGGGTGCTGCTGCCGGTAATGGTGGCGGCGCTGGTTGGCGGTATCGGCTTCCCGGTGCTGCACGACCTGCGCAACAAGACCTTCCGCCCGCACCGCTGGTCGCTGCACAGCAAGCTGACGCTGGCCACCACCGGTGTGCTGTTCCTGGTGGGCCTGGCCGGCCTGCTGATGTTCGAGTGGGCCAACGCACGCACGCTCGGCCAGATGGCCACGGGGCAGAAGCTGTTGTCGGCGGCCTTCGCCTCGGTCTCCGCGCGCACCGTCGGCTTCAATACCATTGACATCGGCGGCCTGACCCATGAAAGCATGGCGCTGCATTACTTCCTGATGTTCGTCGGTGGCGGCAGCGCCAGTACCGCGGGCGGCGTCAAGGTCGGCACCATCGCGATCCTGGCGCTGCTGGTGATTGCCGAGATACGCGGGCGCGGCGACAGCGAAGCCTTCGGGCGCCGCGTCAGCACTTCGGCGCAGCGGCAGGCGATCACGGTGCTGGTGCTCGGCAGCGCGCTGACGACGATCGGGACGCTGGCCATCCTGTTTGTCACGGAATTCCCGACCGACCAGGTGATTTTCGAGGTCATCGCGGCCTTTGGTTCCGCGGGCCTGTCGACCGGGATCACCGCCGACCTCCCGGCTTCTGCCCATCTGATCCTGGCCGGACTGATGTATGCCGGCCGGGTTGGCACCATCACGCTCGCGGTATCCCTTGCCATGGGCGAGCGCCGTACGCCGTACCGTTACCCCGAGGAGCATCCAATTGTTGGCTAGATTGTTTTCCGAACAGTTCGCCTTCTCGGCAGGCGACAGCGTGGCCGTGATCGGGCTGGGGCGCTTCGGCGGTTCCGTGGCGCAGTCGCTGATGCGGCTGGGCCATGACGTCATGGGCATCGACAAGGATCCCGACCTGGTGCAGCGCTGGTCCAATGTGCTGACCTGTGCGATCCAGGCCGACTCGACCGATGTCAATGTCATGCGCCAGCTGGGGGTGGCGGATTTTTCACACGCCATCGTGGGCATCGGCACCGACATGTCGTCCAGCCTGATGACGCTGATGGCGCTGACCGAGCTGCAGATCCAGGACATCTGGGTCAAGGCCTTTACAGCCGAGCACGGGCAGATCGCGCAGCGCATCGGTGCCCACCACGTCGTCTACCCGGAAGCGGACATGGGCGCGCGGGTGGCCCACCTGATCACGGGCAGGATGATCGATTTCATCGAGTTCGACGACGGCTTCGCCATCGCTCGGATCCATGCGCCGGCATCCACCCATAACAAGACCTTGCTGATGTCACATGTACGGGAGCAATTCGGCGTGACGGTGGTGGGCATCAAGCGAGGCAACGCGGAGTTCGAGCACGCCACGGCGGCTACCATGGTGCTGCCCGGCGACCTGCTGGTGGTGTCGGGCCTGACCAGCAAGATCGAGCGCTTTGCCGGCAGTTCGGAGAAGGGGTAGGGCGAGCGCGCGCCACAGAGACCGGACGGCCACTGAATTCCCTTCAGCTTGAGCTGATGCTCGTCCACACAGGTCAAGCAAGCCATTCCCCAGCGACTCGGCCATAGGAGCGAATCTAACGATCCGCTCGTCCCTTCACGACCTTCTGCTCCCCTCCGTAGTGCCGTAGTGACAATCCGCAAGATGCTCCTGTCGGCACTTTTCGCTACACGCAGGCCCAATCTTTACGCGTTCTTTATACGTTCGCGCCGCCTTTATACCCAGTTTTTACGGCCCTCTCGCTAAGCTCCAAGCCGAAGAATTGCTCTGAGGTGTCTTGTCATGGACTGGATCTTTCTGATCGTATTGATTGGGTTCGCTGCACTGAGCGCGGCGCTGTTGGGGCTTTGCGCCAGGCTGGCTCCGAAGTCGTCGGCGGCGACCGCGCAAGGCGGTCCGCACAACCAGTTACTCGCTAAGGACGGCACGTCTGACAGGGGCTGTGATGGCATGGACTGACCTGCTGAGTGGCGCGCTGACCGCCGCAATTTTCGTTTACCTCCTCGTCGCTCTGTTCCAGCCGGAGAAATTCTGATGTCCTCGAAATTCGTGGGCCTGCTGGTCCTGTATCTCGCCATCCTGCTGGCATGCGCGCCGTTCCTCGGGCGCTATATGCGGCGTGCAGTGGAGGATGACCGATACGCCCTGACCGGGTGGGGGCGCCCGCTCGAGCGGCTGCTGTATCGTCTGGGCGGCGTGCGTTCCAATGCCGGGATGGGATGGAAACAGTACGCCATTGCGGTCGTCGCTTTCAACTTGCTCGGTGTGGTTGCGGTCTACGCGCTGCAGCGCCTGCAAGGGATGCTGCCGCTCAACCCGCAAGGTTTCGGCGCGGTCTCGCCTGACTCCGCCTTCAATACGGCAATCAGCTTCGTATCCAATACCAACTGGCAGGGCTATGCCGGTGAGTCGACCATGGGCTATCTGACCCAGATGCTGGCGCTTACCGTGCAGAACTTCCTGTCCGCGGCGACCGGCATTGCCGTGGTGTTCGCGCTGATCCGCGGCTTTGCGCGGCAGAGCGCCATGACCATCGGCAACTTCTGGGTGGATCTGACCAGGATCACGCTGTACGTGCTGGCGCCAATTGCGACCATGATCGCACTGGCGCTGGTCAGCCAGGGTGTGATCCAGAACTTCGATGCCTACAAGGAAGTCAGCCTGGTCACGCCGGTCGAGTACAGCCAGCCGAAGGTCGACACGGCCGGGCAACCGGTGCTCGATGCGCAAGGCAAGCCGGTGACGGAAGACCTGAAGACCGACAAGCAAACGCTGGCGATGGGCCCTGTGGCTTCGCAAGAGGCCATCAAGATGCTTGGCACCAACGGCGGCGGCTTCTTCAATGCCAACTCGGCGCATCCGTTCGAGAACCCGAATGCCCTGGCCAACTTCATCGAGATGCTGGCGATACTCCTGATCCCGGCTGCGCTGTGTTTTACCTTCGGCGAGATGGTGGGGGACAGGCGGCAGGGGCTAGCGGTGCTCGCTTCGATGACGGTGATCTTCGTCGTCATGGCCTGCGTGGCGGCCCTTTCCGAGCGGATGACCAGTCCCGCGCTGGCCAGCTTGCCAGTCGACCATGCGGCCTCGCTGCTGCAGACGGGCGGCAATATGGAAGGCAAGGAAACGCGCTTCGGCGTTGCAGCTTCGGCGTTGTTCGCCACCATCACCACGGCCGCGTCCTGCGGCGCGGTCAATGCCATGCACGATTCCTTCACCGCCATCGGCGGCCTGGTGCCGATGCTGCTGATGCAGCTGGGCGAGGTGGTCTTCGGCGGCGTCGGCTCGGGCCTGTATGGGATGCTCGTGTATGCGGTGCTGGCGGTGTTCATCGCCGGCCTGATGATCGGCCGCACCCCCGAGTACCTCGGCAAGAAGATCGAGACCTACGAGATGAAGATGACCGCAGTGGCGATCCTGGTCACGCCGCTGCTGGTGCTGCTCGGCACCTCGGCCGCAGTGATGGCGGAAGCAGGCCGCGCAGGGGTGTTCAATCCTGGCACGCATGGCTTCTCGGAGGTCCTGTATGCGTTGTCATCCGCGGCCAATAACAACGGTAGCGCCTTTGCTGGCCTGTCTGCCAACACGCCGTTCTATAACACGCTGCTGGCCGCGGCGATGTGGCTCGGCCGCTTCTGGATCATCATCCCGGTGCTCGCTTTGGCAGGTTCGCTGGCGGCAAAGAAGCGGGTCCCGGTGAGCGGCGGCACGATGCCCACGCACGGGCCTCTGTTCGTGGTGCTGCTGGTTGGCACGGTGCTGCTGGTGGGGGCGCTGACCTATGTGCCCGCGCTGGCACTCGGGCCGATTGCGGAGCAACTCCAGGGCGCCGTGACGGCCATCGCGGGGAAATAGGCGACCAACTGACCAAGAGATATCAGGCATTCCTGCGCGCCTGGCACCAGTACGGCCGGACAGGCTAGGTGGCGGCGCTTACGGAGGATTGCGGAGAAACCATGCAACACGATTCGATGGCCCCAACGGCCAAGGGTAAAGGCGAGGCGCGAGACACCGCCGCTTCCAGGGCTGCGCAAGCGCAGGAAGCGGCGGCCGCTGGCAAGCAGCACGCTCCCCATCACCACCATCATCATCATCCACATCGGCCGGCTTCGCGTAGCATGCTTGCGCCTGAGCTGGTGAAGCCTGCACTCGTGGCGGCCTTCACGAAGCTGTCGCCGCGCGACCAGTTGCGCAACCCGGTGATGTTCGTCGTCTACGTCGGCAGCATCCTGACGACGATCCTGTTCCTGCGCGCGATGTTCGCTCCCGCGCCTGCCGCAGGCAGCGAGAGTCCCGGCTTTATCCTGGCGGTGTCGATCTGGCTGTGGTTTACGGTGCTATTCGCCAACTTCGCCGAGGCGCTGGCGGAGGGGCGCAGCAAGCAACAGGCCGAGGCACTGCGCGGACTGAAAACGACGGTGACTGCGCGCGTACTGAAGGATGGCCAGCGGGGCGGTGCCACCGAATTGCGGGCTGCTACCGCACTGCGGCGCGGCGACGTCGTACTGGTGGAAGCCGGGGACATGATTCCGGGAGATGGCGAGGTCATCGACGGCGTGGCTTCGGTCGACGAGAGCGCCATCACCGGCGAGTCGGCGCCGGTGATCCGCGAGTCCGGTGGCGACTTCTCGTCGGTGACCGGCGGCACGCGCGTGCTGTCCGACTGGATCGTGGTGCGCATCACCACCAATCCCGGCGAAAGCTTTATCGACCGCATGATCACGATGGTCGAAGGCGCCAAGCGTCAGAAGACGCCGAACGAGCTGGCCCTGACCATCCTGCTGGTCGGCCTGACGTTGGTGCTGCTGCTGGCCACGGCCACGCTGCAACCATTCTCGCTCTATGCCGTGCTGGTGACCAAGGCCGGTGTTCCAGTGACGATCACCGTACTGGTGGCGCTGCTGGTGTGCCTGATACCCACGACCATCGGCGGCTTGCTGTCTGCCATCGGCGTCGCCGGCATGAGCCGGATGATGGAGGCGAACGTGATCGCGACCTCGGGCCGCGCGGTCGAGGCCGCCGGGGACGTTGACGTGCTGCTGCTCGACAAGACCGGCACCATTACCCATGGGAATCGCCAGGCTTCGCGCTTTATCCCGGCGCCGGGCGTGTCGCCGTTGCAGCTCGCGGAAGCGGCGTGGCTGTCGTCGCTGGCCGACGATACGCCGGAAGGGCGCAGCATTATCACGCTGGCCCGCCGGTTACCCGGGCTGGCTGCGCCGTCGATGGCAAGCCTGAAGCCTGAATTCGTGCCGTTCAGCGCGCAGACGCGCATGAGCGGCGTGGATCTGCGCGATGGCGGCGGTGAGCGCCACGTGCGCAAGGGCGCCACCGATGCAGTGCGCCGGTACGTCACGGAACGGGCCGGCAAGTTCCCCGATGCGGTGTTGCAAGCCGTGGATGAGGTGGCCCGTGCCGGCAGCACGCCGCTGGTGGTTGCCGACGCCAGCGGCGATTCGGTACGCGTGCTGGGCGTGATCGAACTGAAAGACATCGTCAAGACCGGCATCCGCGAACGCTTTGGCGAGCTGCGCAAGATGGGGATCAGGACGGTGATGATCACCGGCGACAACCGCCTGACCGCGGCATCGATTGCCGCCGAAGCGGGCGTGGATGACTTCCTTGCCGAGGCGACGCCTGAAGCCAAGCTGAAGCTGATCCGGCAGTACCAGGCGGAAGGGCGCCTCGTCGCGATGACCGGGGATGGTACCAACGACGCACCGGCGCTGGCGCAGGCCGACGTTGCCGTGGCGATGAACAGCGGCACGCAGGCTGCCAAAGAGGCCGGCAATATGGTCGACCTGGACAGCAATCCGACCAAGCTGATCGAAATCGTCGAGATCGGCAAGCAGATGCTGATGACGCGCGGATCGTTGACGACCTTCAGCGTCGCCAATGACATCGCCAAGTATTTTGCGATCATCCCGGCGGCGTTCGCCACCACGTATCCGCAGCTCAACCTGCTCAATGTCATGGGCCTGGCGACGCCGGCATCGGCCATCATGTCGGCAGTGATCTTTAACGCATTGATTATCGTCGTATTGATCCCCCTGGCGCTCAAGGGCGTCGTGTACCGCCCGCTAGGCGCGGCCGTGCTGCTGCGCCGCAACCTGCTGATCTATGGGCTCGGCGGCATCCTGGTGCCGTTCGCCGGGATCAAGCTGATCGACCTGGTCCTTGCCTTGTTCGGCTGGGTCTGATTCCTCTTGGAGCTCTCATGAATCCTCAAGCGCATTCTCCACAGCCGACTTCGGCATCCCCGGCGCCGGTGCAGGGCGGGCTGGTCCGGCCGATGGCCGTGATATTTGTCGCCTTGTCGCTGATTACGGGCCTGCTCTACCCGGGCGTGATCACCGGCATCGCGAAAGCCGTGTTTCCGCACCGGGCCGCCGGCTCGCTGATCGAGAATAAAGGCAAGATAATGGGATCCGAGCTGATTGGCCAGCCGTTCTCAGACCCCAAATACTTCTGGGGCCGCTTGTCCGCGACGGCGCCGATGCCGTTCAACGCCTCGGCGTCGGCGGGGTCAAACCTCGGCCCCAGCAATCCCGCGCTGGCCGATGCTGCCCGCGCCCGCATTGAGGCGCTGCGTGCCGCCGAGCCGGATAACCAGGCCCCGGTGCCCGTGGACCTGGTCACGGCATCGGGCAGCGGCCTGGATCCGCATATCAGTCCGGCTGCCGCCGAATACCAGGCGGCGCGGGTAGCCCGCGCCAGGGGTATCCCGCTCGAGCAGGTCAGGCAGCTGATTGCCGCAAATACCGAAGCGCCGCTTCTGGCGGTGCTGGGTGATCCCGGCGTGAACGTGCTGAAGCTGAACCTTGCGCTGGATGGTGTTGCGCCGAACCGATGACGCGGTGAACATATCAGGGATGAAACAGTGTGGCCTTTGCCGGGCCAAGGGTGAGCCGGCTCATGTCTGATGCAGAATTCCGCGAGATCAGCGCGCGTCCGGACCCGGACGCGCTGCTCCAGCTCGTGCAGGCTGAAGGAGAGCGGGCAGCGCGCGGCAGGCTTAGAGTGTACTTCGGCGCGTCGGCTGGCGTTGGCAAGACCTTCGCCATGCTGACGGCGGCGCGAGCCGCGGTGCAGCAGGGCACGGATGTCGTCATCGGCATCGTGGAGACCCATGGCCGCGCGGAGACGGAAGCGCTGATCACCGGGACCGAGCGGCTGCCGATGAAGGACGTGCCGTATCGTGAGCGCGTGCTCAAGGAGTTCGACCTGGACGCGGCGCTGGCCCGCCATCCTGCCCTGATCCTGGTTGACGAACTGGCGCATTCGAACGCGCCCGGCAGCCGCCACCCCAAGCGCTGGCAGGATATCCAGGAACTGCAAGCCGCCGGCATCGACGTCTGGACCACCGTCAATGTCCAGCATCTCGACAGCCTGAACGAAGCGGTCGGAGGCATCACCGGCATCCGCGTTTGGGAAACCGTGCCGGACACGGTCTTCGATAGCGCGGACGAAGTCGTGCTGGTCGACCTGCCGGCCGATGAACTGCTGCGCCGGTTGAAGGAAGGCAAGGTTTACCTGCCGGAGCAGGCCCGGAATGCGGCGCGCAATTTCTTTCGCAAAGGCAACCTGATAGCCCTGCGCGAGTTGGCGTTGCGGCGTACCGCTGACCGTGTCGACGACGATGTGCGGGCTTGGCGGCAGGCAGAAGCCGTGCAAGCGGTCTGGCGCACACGCGAAGCGGTTCTTGCCTGCATCGGCAGCGGCGACGATGCCGAGCAGGTTGTCAAGAGTGCGCGACGTCTGGCGGGGCAACTGGATTGTGACTGGCATGTGGTAACGATCGCCACGCCGCGGCTGGCGCCGCCATCCACTGCCGGCAAAGCTCGCCTGCAAGCGGCCATGCGTCTGGCCGAGGAACTTGGCGCACGTACGGAGACCCTGGCAGGCAACGACATGGTACAGGCCGTGGTCGGCTACGTGCGCCGCCACAACCTGACCAAGGTCGTGATTGGAAGGGCGCCGGCGGACTGGCGTCGTGGCGGCGCCTCTCTGGCGGAACGGGCCCGTTCGCTGCTGGCGCTCGCGCTGTCCCCCTTTGTTAACGCGCCGGCCTGGCTGTTTGGCCGACGCAGCTTTGCCGACGCGCTGGCAATCGGCTGTCCGGAAATCGACATCATCCGGGTCGCCGCCGATACCACGCGCGCCGACATTCGGCCGCGCCACGGGACGGAAGAAGCGGAACCGGGCGGGTCAGAGGATGGAGCAACGCTTAAGGACTACGCCTGGGCGGTGGTCTGGTGCGCCTGTGCCACGGCGCTGTCGGCGCTGGCATTCCCGTGGTTCGATGTCGTTAACATCGCCATGCTGTTCCTGGCGGCAGTGGTGGGGGTCGCGCTGCGTCATGGCCGCGGGCCCGCTGCGCTCTCGTCCGTCCTGGCCGTGGCCGCCTTTGACTTCTTCTTTGTACCGCCGCGGCTGTCGTTTGCCGTGAGCGACGTGCAGTACCTGTTGACCTTCCTGGTAATGCTCTCGGTCGGCCTGGTCATTGGACAACTGACCGCCGGCTTGCGTGAGCAGGCCCGCCTGGCCGTACAGCGGGAGGAAGACGCGCGCACGCTGTACGAGTTGGCGCGCGAGTTGTCCGCCGCACTGATGCCCGACCAGATCGTCTCGATCGGCAGCCGCTTCCTGCGGGCGGCGTTCGACGCCAGCTCTGCCTTTTTCCTGGTGTCGCCGGAGGGACGGCTGCTGCCGCCTGTGTCGGACGCCGGTCAGCACGATGCGACCGTGCGCACCGATTCGATTGACCGCATACTGGCCGAATGGGTCTTCACGCATGGCCAGCCAGCCGGCACTGGCACGCACACGCTGCCGGGCAGCACCGTGCTGTACCTGCCACTCAAGGCACCCATGCAGACGCGAGGCGTACTGGCGGTCGAACCCGCGGCTTCGCGGGCTCTTGCTCAGCCGGCGCTGCGACGCCAGGTGGATGTGTTCTGCACGCTGATCGCCATCGCCATCGAGCGGCTACACTATGTCGAAGTCGCGCAGCGGGCCCTGCTTTCGATGGAGTCGGAGCGACTGCGCAGCTCGCTGTTGGCCGCTGTGTCCCATGACCTGCGTACTCCCCTGACCAGCCTGATCGGCATGGCCGAGACCATGCAGCGCAGCGATCCACCGCTGGCGCCATCGTTGGACCAGACAGTATCCGCGATGCTCGAGCAGGCCAGGCGGATGCGGACGATGGTGGTCAATCTGCTGGATATGGCGAGGCTGCAGAGCCGGGATGTCCGCACCAACAAAGAGTGGCAGTCGGTGGAGGAACTGGTCGGTGCCAGCCTTGCGTCGATGCGCGACGCGCTGGCGCGCCATCGCGTCGTGGTGGCAGATCTGTCGACCGTCCCGCTGGTCGAATGCGACGCGGTCCTGATCGACCGCGTGCTATGCAACCTGTTGGAGAATGCGGCCAAATACACACCGGTGGGCACCGAAATCCGGATCTCGGCCGCAGTTGTCCAGGATGACATCCGGATTTCGGTGGAGGACGACGGCCCGGGAGTGCCCAGGGGCAAGGAACGGCAGATCTTCGAAAAGTTCACGCGTGGCGAGCGCGAATCTGCCACGGCAGGCGTCGGCCTGGGCCTTGCCGTTTGCGAGGCGATCATGCAAGCGCATGGCGGTCGTATCTGGGTCGAACCTGGCCAGCGTCCGGATCGTCCGGTGCGCCCCGATGGCCAGGCGGGGGCGCGCTTTACCATCGCACTGCCACGTGGCAATCCGCCACCGGTAGAGCTTGAGCCGGCAGATGCCTGAAGTTGCGGTATACCCATGGAGAACCCAAGGAGAGGAGTTCATGCCGTTTGATTTTTCCCCAACGATCCTGCTTGTCGAAGACGAGCCCCATATCCGGCGCTTTGTTCGCTCGACGCTGGAATCGGAGGGCTGCACGGTATGTGAGGCAGAAACGCTCAAGCGCGGATTGATCGAGGCAGGGACGCGCCAGCCAGACCTTGTCATTCTCGACCTGGGGCTGCCGGACGGCGACGGCGTGCAGTTGATCGGTGAGGTGCGAACCTGGACCAATGTACCGATTCTGGTGCTGTCCGCTCGCAGTGGAGAGGCCGACAAAGTTGGTGCGTTGGATGCCGGTGCCGATGACTATCTGACAAAGCCATTTGGCGTCGCGGAGCTGATCGCGCGTCTGCGCGTCCTGCTGCGCCGACATGCGAGGACCAATCCGCAGGGGGCCTACCAGATCACGTTTGGCGACGTTCACGTCGATCTGGCCAGCCGAATGGTCACGCGTTCCGGCCAGGCTGTGCATCTGACACCAATCGAGTATCGCTTGTTGGCGGTATTGATTGCGCATCGTGGCAAAGTCATGACGCACCGAGAGCTGCTGCGCGAGGTGTGGGGTCCCTCGCAGGCGGAAAGCAGTCAATATCTGCGGGTGTACATGGGACACCTGCGGCACAAGCTTGAAGCTGACCCGGCACAACCCGCTCATCTGCTGACTGAGGTCGGATTGGGTTACCGCTTCGCGGGATAGGATCGGGAAGCGATGGATTGAGCTTCGTGGTTTCCCTAGCCGCCCCGAAATGTCAATCTGATGCCCCGGATTGTCAAAACCCTCCGCGTTGTTGCTAGATACTTGCCGAGATCGGCCCAAAGGCCGACGGTATCGACATCCGACGCAAGATCGCAAGGAGATGACAATGGAGCTGAAGGACAAGGTTGCAATCATTACGGGCGGGGGGCAGGGCGGCGGCGAGGGCATAGCGCGCGTGCTGGCGCGTGAAGGGGCCACGATCGCCGTGGTGGACATAAACCTTGACGCCGCCAGGCGCGTCGCGTCCAGCATCGATCCGGACGGCAAGCGTGCTATCGCCATCCGCGCCGACATCAGCAAGAAGGCCGACACGGAGGCGATGGCCCGCCAGACGCTGGAGGCGTTCGGCGCCATCGATATCCTGGTCAATAACGCGGGCGTCGGCGGCGCCTCCGCGCTGGTGTGCGACGTCACGGAAGAGAACTGGGACCGCGTGATGGGGGTGAACGCCAAGGGCATCCTGTTCTGCTGCCAGGCGGTCATCCCCGCCATGAAGGCGCAGGGAAAGGGCAAGATCGTCAATATCGACTCCATCGCCGGCATCCGCATGGCTTACTTCAGCAGCGTGGATTACACCGCGTCAAAGCATGCGGTCACGGGACTGACGCAGCACCTCGCATGGGAGTTGGCGGACCAGCGTATCAACGTCAATGCGGTGTGCCCCGGCGGCATCCTGACGCCAGCCATTGAAGCGTATGCAAGCCCGAAGGAGCGCGAGGCGCTGATCAGGCGGACGGTACCGCTGGGCAGGTTCTGCAAGCCGGAGGAGATCGGCGAAGCGGTATCCTTCCTTGCCAGCGACCGTGCAGACATGATCACAGGCCAGATGCTGGCGGTGGATGGCGGCACCCTCACCGGCTACGGCGAGGATCTGCGCGCGGTACTGCGCCAGCGGCTCCAGGGGGAACAGGGCCACTGACGTCAGCGCAACTGGCAGCCTGCCGGCCTGGCCCCATCTGAAGCGGGTCAGCACGGCGAGACTGCCGTCGGCAGTTCAGGGTTCGTTCAATAGTGGATGATGCCGGGGGTCCCGCCGCCGGCGGGGATGGCTTCGCCGTTGATTGCCACACTCAGTGGTGACGCAAGAAAGGTCACCACGCAGGCGACCTCGCTGGCGTCGACCATGCGGCCGAGGCTACTCCTGGCCGCCGCCCACGCCTCGGTTGCCGCGTCGGTCTTCTCGGTGCGGGTGGGTCCGGGATGGACTGCCGTGACATTGATGCCCTTGGGCCCGAGTTCATCAGCGAGGTTCTTGGTGATTGCCGCCACGCCGACGTTACGCAGCGTGGCCACTGGCCGGCCCGTATGGTAGATCGCCAGGCCGCCGATATTGATGATGCGGCCCCAGCCATTTGCGGCCAGATGCGGAGCCAGCGCCCGTGCGGTGCGAAGATAGCCGATGACCTTGATGTCGATATCCTCGAGTGCCTGCGCATCGACGATCTGGTCCAGCTGTGTGGCCGGCGAGATGCCGCCTGGCAGAGCCGCGGCGTTGACCAGGATATCGATGCCACCCAGGGCTTCAATCGCTTGCTCCACCATGGCGTCGACAGAGGCCTTGTCGGCGGTGTCGACCGTCAGCGGCACAATGCGGCGGCCGGTCAGCGCCGCGAGCTCCGCGGCAGTCGCATCCAGCGCTTCTTTCCCGCGCGCGGCGAGCACGACATCCACCCCTTCCTGTGCTAGCTGCAGCGCAATCGCCTTGCCAATGCCGCGGCTGCCGCCGGTCACGATTGCACGCTTGCCTTTTAACCTCAGGTCCATGATCTCTCCGATTCCGGCAATGGGTTCGGAGCGATCGTGCCATGAACACGTCGCCCCGTGATCGTTATGCGTCAAGGCGTACAAGGCGGTGGTGCCCCGCGCGCCAGCATGCGCACCCGGTTTGTTGGGACAGGATAGCCGCCCGCCCTGGTCGCAGTCGAGCCGCTGCGTGCGGGCGGCCTTGCGCATCAGGCGGCGCGCAGCGGCAGGTTCCTGATGCCAGCCTGGCGGTTGGGCGCCATGCCGTGGGCGGCCAGCGTTTCTTCAACGCTGTCGTACCAGGTGCCGATGCGGTAGATCTCGCGCGCTTCCTTGCCCGAGGCAATCTCGCGGCCCAGTTCCCTGGCCACGCGCACGCATTGTTCGATCTGCTGCACCGAAGTCATGCGGTTGCCGTGCTGGTCGATGATAGTGTCCTCGATGCCGCAGCGCGGGTGCAGGCCCATCGCCATCGCCATCATGTTGAACGGCAGCACGTTCTTCAGCAGCGATTCCGCGGTCAGCGTGCAGCCATCCGGCGCGCGGTGGACGAAGTTGAAGAAGTTGAACGGGTTGGGGCCGTCGAAGCCGCCGCCGATGCCGATCCAGGTCAGGTTCAGCGGGCCCTTGTAGTGGCCGGCGCGTACCAGGCGATCGAGCGTTTCCATCGCATGGATGCCGGTGAGCTGGAAGTGCGGCTGGATACCGGCGTTGCTGAGGCGGCGCAGGTGTTCTTCGACCCAGCCCGGGCCGGCCGGCACGGTCATTTCGCGGTAGGCGGCCTGGTAGGCGGGCTGCTCCAGCGAAGTACCCTTCAGGTACTCGGGATAGAGCAGCTCCATGATGTTCATCTGCGTGGTGTTGATCGCCACCGTCACCTGGTCGGGCTTCGGGGTGAGTTCCGCGAGCATATGACGGGTGTCGTCGGACAGCCACTTGGCGGCTTCGCCTTCGTCTTCCGGCGCGAACGAGATCGAGCCGCCGACCTGGATGATCATGTCGGGCACGGCGGCGCGCACGCCGGCGATCAGCTCGTTGAACTTGGACAGGCGCTTGGAGCCCTTGCCGTCAAGTTCGCGCACATGCAGATGCAGCACGGTGGCGCCGGCGTTGTAGCAATCCACTGCCTTCTGCACCTGCTCTGCCATGGTCACCGGGATGTCTTCCGGAAAGTCCTGCGGCATCCACTCAGGGCCATATGGGGCCACCGTGATCACCACTTTGTCCTGGTTCTCCGGGTGCAGGGAATCGTCGAGAAATTGCATGCTCATCCTCCTGATGATGAATTGCGCGTCCGTAGACGCCCGTTTGACAGCCTTGATCCAATGGCCAAGAGCCGATGCGCGTGGCCGCGCTTCTTTCAAGTGAACCGCGTCGATTCGCTTTCCGCTTGCGCGCAAATGCGGGCAACGCATTCGGCATCCGGAAGGCCGGCGAGGTAGGCAAGCAGTGTGTCGAAGGGGCGATCCTCATGCCCACCGGGCGCGGTGCCGGTGTTCGCTGTACAGTACGCGGCGTTGAGCTTGTCCCAGTCCGCGTCAGTCAGGTAGCGCTGCGCCGCCGGAAGGATGACGCCTTCCTCGCGTCCCATGAGCGCCCAGACGAACTGCGCATACTGATCGACCCTGTCCAGCAGCTCGGCCAGCGGGCCGCCTGTCGCAAACCGCTCAACGGCTTCGGCGAGTGCGCCGACCCATTGCGCATCGCGTTCATGCTGGCGTTCCAGTTCGTCGAGTTCGGCGTCGGCCCTGGCGGTGCGCCGGCGCAGCCTGCCGTAGAGGCAGGCCTGCTTGCGCGGATGGTGACGCGCGACGGGAAAGGTCTCGATAAACCGGATCATGCCCCGCATCACCGACACGTCCGCGGTAGCGCGCTGGTCGTTCGCGGCCATTAGCATGTCCAGCCAGGCGCGCAATATGGCACTGAGAGCGCGGTGCTCGTCACGGATGCCGCGGACGGCCGGCACCGGCGTCATCGCCGCGGGATCCGGCATGGCGAATACGGGGATACCGGCCGCGAGCACCGCCTGGACGAGCGGTCTGGTCCTCGCTTTGCCGATGAAGACCAGGTCGCAACCGGCCTCGCGCGCTGCCGCGACAATGGCGGCTTCTACGCCGCCGCCGGGTGCGCCAGCCGATGCACATGGCACCCCTTGCGCCCGAGCCACCGACTCGGCCTTTCCGAGCAGCTCGCGGCCGCGGCTCATATGGTCGCGCGGCACGGTAGCGAGGAGCGGCGTATAGGCGAACGTGATCCGTGCGCCCGCGATGCGTGCCAGCTCGATGGCCCCGATGACGGTGGCCATGGATGCATCCGTTTCGTCGAGAGGAACCAGCAGATGGCGGCAGGTGACGGCATCGGCATCGAAACAAGGGCGGCTCATGTCGGCACCCCGACCGGTACACATTCCTGCTCCAGCGCGCACACGTCCATGCATTGCATCGAATACCTCGTGTTCCGTTTCGACCTGGACGCATGCTAGCCGTGGCACGCCTCATGCGCCCCCTCCTCGGCGGAGGGGGCGATTGCCAGCCAGGCCCGTCGTGTGCCTATAATCAGACACCATTTCGAGCCAGGCACGCCGCCCCCAATGGCAGGGCGAAGCCACGGACGATGCATTGCCACGCACGCAGCCCGGCATGCGCGTCCCGGCGAGCGTCGCATCCAAGCCAACAGGTACCTGCCAGATGACCTCCGTGAACCGCGGCTCGGGTGCCGCGTTTTCCGAGCTTGCGCTCAAGACCATGCCGCCGCGCGCGCCGCGGCACCTGCTTGCGCGCGTGCGCCTCAGCCTTGACAGCGAAGCGCTGCGCGACCGGCCCGCGGTTGTCGTGCAGGCACCGCCGGGCTTCGGCAAGACGCTGCTGCTTGCGCAATGGCGCCGCGAGTTCCTGGCGCGCGGCACTGCCGTTGCCTGGATTTCCGCGGACACCCACGACGATCCACTGCATTTCCTGCAGTGCCTTGTGCTCGCTGTCCGCGCAGGTTGCGCGCGGCCCGGCTTTGGCCGCACCCTTCTCGAAGGCGCGGCCGCAGCGCCGGGCAGCACCGAAGGGCTCACGGCCTGGCTTGCCGAGGTGGCCCAGACGTCGCTGGACCTCGTGCTGATCGTCGACGAAGCCGAACGCCTCTCGCAGGACGGATTTGCCGCACTGCTTTACCTGCTGCACAATGCGCCGCCCAATCTGCGCATCGTGGTCGCGGCGCGCGGCGGGTTCGACACGGCCGTCGTTGACCTGACGGCGTACGGCCAATGCACCGGCATCGGCGCGGAAGCGCTGCGTTTCCGCTTCGATGAAACCATGACCCTCGTGCGCAGCCGCTTCGGCGACCGGGTCGATGCCGACAGTTGCGCGCGCCTGCATGAGCTGACCGACGGATGGCCGCTTGGCCTGCAACTCCTCCTGGCGGCCATGGAGCGCGGCGCCGATCCGCGCAGCGTCGTGGATGCCATGGCAGCCCGCCCGGCCGATGAAGGCGAGCACCTGGTCGGTGGCCTGATCGCCAAGCTCACGCCCGACGATGTCAGCTTTCTGACGCGCATCGCCGTCGCGGATCACGTTCATCCGGACCTGTGCCGTGCGCTGACAGGCGCCGGGCAGGCTCCGGAGCAGCTGGCGCGGCTGATCCGCGAGACACCGATCTTCGTGTCCGGGGACGACAGCGACTGGTGCCGGCTGCACGCGCTTGCGCACAGTGCCCTGCAGGCTCGCCTGGCCGAATTGCCACTCGCGGAGCAGACCGAACTGCATATGCGGGCGTTGCGCTGGCTCGCCGCGCGCGGCATCACCGAGGAAGCCGCGCGTCACGCACACGCGGCGGGCCAACACGCGCTCGCCTACGAGCTGGCAGGGCGCTCGCTGTACGACGCCGTGATGCAGGGTCGGCTGGGTACCGTGCTCGAATGGCTGGAACGCCTGCCCGATGCGGAACTGGACCGCTACCCGGGCCTGCGCCTGGCTGCTGCCTGGGTGCTCGCGCTGGGCGAGCGCCATGCGGAGGCCGAGTCGCTGGTAGCGCGCATGCTTGACGGGGCAGGCGACGATACCGTCCTGCGCTATGAATGCGCGCTGATCCTGAGCATCGCGGCCTACTACGCGGACCAGCCAGACCGTTGCCTTGCGCTGCTGGAGCCATGGCTCCAGCCACCCGCCGCGCGCGACCCGCGCCTCGCCCAGATGCATGCCAATCGCCTGGCCATGGCGGCGATCCTGCAAGGGCAGACAGGGAATGCGCGACGCCATCTGCAGCTCGCGCCCCGCGGCGACCTGGGCGAGGGGCATCGCTACGCGGCGCGCTGGGGAGAGTTCGTGACCGGGCTGAGCTACCTGCGCGAAGGGCAGGTGATGTTGAGCGAAGCCATCCTGCGGCCCGCCCTGGCAAGCGCGGAAGCCGATCTCGGCCGCCGCCATCCGCTCGCCTGCATGCTCGCGTCGCTGCTGGCCGCGGCGGTCTACGAGTGCGACCGGGTCGACGAGGCGGCCGCGCTGCTCGCCAACCGGCTCGACGTGCTGGAGCGGGCCGGCACGGCCGAGACGTCGCTGCTGGCGTACCTGAGCGCTGCGCGCGTGGCAGCCGTGCAGGGCGTCGAGCACCGCGCACTCGACCTGCTCGAAGCGTTGTACGCGGTGGGCGCCGCGCGCGGGATGCCGCGGCTTTGCATTGCGAGCCTGGCGGACCAGGTGCGGATGCATGCCGGGCGCTTCCGTGCCGAGACATGCCGGGCCCTGATCGTCCGCCTTGACGAACTGGTCGCCGGGGCCGAGGCGGGCCACGGCCCGCTGTGGCGCCGCGATGTGGCGCTGATGCAAGCCATGGCACACGCCAACGCGGCGATCGCCGCGCAGGACTGGTCGTCTGCGCTGGATGCACTGCACCGCGCGGCGCCTGCGGCCCAGGCCATGAAGCTCGGGCGCAAGCGTATCGAGATCATGGCGCTGGAGGCGTTCGTGCGCCATCGCGGCGGCGAGGACAGCCGCCGGCTCATGCAGGAAGCCATGAACCTCGCGCAGACCTATGGCCTGGCCCGCACCTTCGCCGACGCGCATCCGGCGCTGGCCGACTGGACCAGGCGCTTGATGGAGGAGGGGGCCGCGGAATCAGGCGCCGGCCAGCCGCTGCCGGCGGCGCGCGTGCCGCGCCGCGCCGAACGCCCGGCGACGGAGCCGCGTGCCGTGGCCAGCACGGTGCTGACCCCCAAGGAACGCGAGGTTCTTGAGCTGCTGGCGCGCAATCTCTCCAACAAGGAGATCGCACAGGCCATCGGCGTGGGCGAGGTCACGGCAAAGTGGCATGTGAAGAACCTGTTCGGCAAGCTCAGCGCCGGCTCGCGCAAGCACGCCGTGCGGCGCGCCCAGTTGCTGGGGCTGCTGGAGGGTCTCGGGTAGTCCCGCCCTTTCGTGTGCGTTTTGCCTCCTCCTTCGCGCAGGGGGCGCCTGGCCGCCTTCTCCGGATGATCGGAAAGTCCCAACCACGGTGCGCCAACCGGACCCGACTCGTGTCCATGACACTGAAACGCAGACTCTATAGCGTAGCGGCCCGTGACGCGCGGCGCCTAGCGCGTACTTTCCAGCGCCGCTTGCTGACGCCGCCACGCCGACACGCTGCAGCCGAAGCGGGTGGAGAACCACCGGGAAAAGGCACTGAGCGAGGAAAACCCCACCAGGATCGCAACGTCCGATAACGCTCGTTCGTTGTTCTTCAGGTATCTCGTGACAAGGTCGACCCTGACGGCATCGACGACTGACATGTAGTTCTGTCCATAGCCAGCCAGGTGGCGATGCATCGTCTTGCGGTCGATGCCAAGCTGCCGGGCCACCTGTTCGGCCCCGCATTCGCCGGTGGGCAGCAGCGCGAATACCAGCTTCCGCACTTTGTCCGGCATGGTGGCATCGGATTGCGCCAGCTTGGTATCCAGGAATTCGCGCGCATGGCGGCCCAGCGCCGCATCCGACGTCGCGCCGGCCACGTCGAGATCCGCGGCGGGCAGCAGGATGCCATCGAAATCCTGGCGGAACCGCACCGGCACACCGAACAGGCGCCGATGCGTGGCAAGGCTGGCTGGCGCGGCGTGGGTGAAGCAGACGCTGCGCGGTCTCCATGCCGTCCCCGCGAGCAGCTTGAACAACCGGAACCAGAGGCAGATGACGAACTCCGTCGATTGCCGCATGGAGCCTTCCCGGGACACCAGGAATTCAAGCCTGACAACCGCGGTGTCCCCGACCTCCTCGATGTGCAAATCGAGCGCTTCATTGAGCAAATGCAGATAGCGCGCCATCGCACCCAGTGCGTTGCGCAGGGTGGCGCCCTCGCGCATCACCACCCACAAGGGCCCCAGCGTTGTCAGTTGCCGGGCTTCCGCCACGCGTAGCCCAAGGTCTTCCAGGCCGGCCAGCTGTGCCGAATCCTCCAGCAGTTGCATGACCGACTTCGCGGGCACCCGCATTTCCGGGTCCACCAGGGCAGTCGGGCTGATACCCGCCTGCCGCAGTTGCCGGTAGGGATCCAGGCCGAGCTGGCGGGATACGTCGACAAACTCCGTGAGGTTCACCTGTTGCAGCAGCGTAGACATAGGAGTTCCCCCAAGTGCCCCAAAATGTAAAGTCGGTGCCCCGGAATGTCAACGCATCGCGCGCCGGTTCTTCAATACTTGCATCGACCCTCCTGCTTCGACCTCTACCTACAATCTCTTGGAGTCGCAATGCGAGTCGAGCCACTTACCTGTTCCATTGGAGCCGAACTGGTCGGCGTCAGCCTCGCCGATGCGATCCACGATGACGGCGTCTTCGCCGGCATCCGTGAAGCACTGCTCAGGCACCGTGTCCTGTTCCTGCGCGGCCAGGACATCACAGCCGGCGAGCACGTCGCCTTTGCGCGCCGCTTTGGCGAACTCGAAGACCATCCGGTGGCGGGCAGCGATCCTGAGCATCCGGGGCTGGTCCGTATCTACAAGAGTCCCGACGAGCCCACTCCGCGTTACGAGAATTCCTGGCACACGGATGCCACCTGGCGCGAGGCCCCGCCGCTTGCCAGCATCCTGCGTTGCCGGGAATGCCCGCCTGTCGGCGGCGACACCATGTGGGCCAATATGGTGCTCGCTTACGAGAACCTGCCGCAACATATCAAGGACCAGATCGCTGACCTGCGCGCACGCTACAGCATCGAGGCAAGTTTCGGCGCGGCGATGCCGATCGAAAAGCGCCACGCGCTGAAGGCGCAGTTCCCGGACGCCGAGCATCCCGTCGTCCGGACGCATCCCGAGACCGGCGAGAAGGTGCTGTTCGTGAACGGCTTCACCACCCACTTTACGAACTTCCATACGCCCGGGCGCGTGCGCTTCGGGCAGGACTTCAACCCGGGCGCGTCGGACCTGCTGCGCTACCTGATCACGCAAGCCTACATTCCCGAGTACCAGGTGCGCTGGCGCTGGACCCCGAACAGCGTGGCGATCTGGGACAACCGCTCTACCCAGCATTACGCGGTCATGGACTACCCGCCATGTCATCGCCGGATGGACCGGGCCACGGTGATCGGGGACCGCCCGTTCTGAGCGACACGCCCGGGCACTGCGTCCTGCTTCCTTCCACCCCCGTTGCAACCCAAAGCGAGACTGAGAGACTGACAATGAGCCAGATCGACCCCAACCTGCTCAAGGACAAGGTAGCCGTGATCACCGGCGCGGGCCGCGGCATCGGCCGCGCCATTGCAATGGCCTATGCCAGCGCCGGTGCCGCGGTGGTATGCAGCGCCCGCAGCGAGGCCGACATTGCGCAGACAGCCGCGCTGATTCGTGAAGCGGGTGGCCGGGCCATTGCCCAGACCGCCGACGTGGCGGACTACGAGACCGTCGCGACGCTGTTCCAGCGCGCCAGCGATACCTTCGGCGGTGTCGATATCGTGGTGGCCAATGCCGGTGTCGCGCTCGAGCAGCGCAGGATCGCTGACGGCGATCCCGCGCTCTGGCGCAAGACCATCGATATCAACCTGACCGGTGCCTACCACACCGCCCATGCCGCCATTCCCCATCTGCGCCGCCGCGGCGCCGGCAAGATCATCATGATCGGTTCGGGCCAGCGCAAGCGGCCTGCCGCGGGCTTTTCTGCCTACTCGTGCTCGAAGAGCGGCCTGTGGATGCTGACCCAGTCGCTGGCGACGGAACTGCAGGAGGACAGCATCAGCGTCAATGAGCTGATACCGGGGCCGGTCAGGACGGACATGACGCGCGATGTTCCGGCGCCGCCCGGCGAATGGTTCAAGGATCCCGCGGACGTTGTCCCGCTTGCCCTGTTCCTGGCCGGCATGCCCGATTTCGGACCCAGCGCGCAGAGCTACAGCCTGATGCGCCGCGCCTGACGCCAGACGAGAACCCGACCCACAACCGAAGGCTGCAACGGCCTTGCAGCCGCAGCCCGTGCAAGGAGGCTCATGAGCCGTTTAGTCCGCAGCGCCACGCTGTCGCGCTATACCGAGGTGGCCCGCTCGGTTGGGCTGGATCCGCTGCGGATCCTGGCGGAGGTCGGGCTGCCCGGGACCTGCCTGGACGTCGGCGACAACCTGGTCTCCGCCAGCGCAGTCTGCCGGCTGCTCGAAATGTCCGCGGCAGCCTCCGATGCCGAAGACTTCGGCCTGCGCCTCGGGGAAGGCCGTCAACTTTCGGCGCTCGGGCCTCTCGGCATGGCTGTTCGAGATTCGCGGACGCTGCGCGATGCGCTTGGTGCGATGGCGCGCTACATCACGCTGCACAGCGAGGCACTGTTCCTCGGCGTGGAAGAACGGGAGGGCGCTCTTGTCATCCGCTTGTCCCTGATGGTCGAGCATTCCGGCTCGACACGCCAGGCCGACGAAATGGTGCTGGTCTCGGTTTACCGAATGCTGCAGGAACTGATGGGCCCAGGCTGGCGTGCGCGGCGCATCTGCCTTTCGTACAGGGCGCCAAGGAACCTGGCATCCCACTTGCGCGTGTTTGGCCGACCCGTCGAATTCGGTTGCGACTTCAACGGTATTGTCTGCGAGCTGAAGGACATGGAGGCAGTGCTGCCCGCCGCGCGCCCGGAACTGGCGCGGTATGCGCATGCTTACCTGGACTCGCTGGCCGCGCGTGCGACCATGTCCATGAGCGAGAAAGTCCGGCGGATGGTGCTGTCCTTGCTCTCTTCGGGAACCTGCAGCGTGGAACGTGTCGCCAGCCAGCTTGGCGTCGACCGGCGCACGGTCCACCGCAAGCTGCTGCAGGAAGGCTCGACATTCAGCAGCATTCTCGATGAGGTCCGTGCCTCGCTGGCGGTGCAGTATCTCGGGCATTTGGAACGCCCGGTCAGCTACGTTGCCGTGTTGCTCGGATTCTCGATGCAGAGCGCGTTCTCGCGCTGGTTCCGCGGCCATTTTGGCTGCAGCCCCAGTGCATGGCGCAGCGATGGCGCGCAGTCGGCCGGGCCCCTTCCACGGCAACAGCTGGTGGCGGCGAGCCCGGAGCAGCGCGTGTAGAACGGCATCGCTCCGACGTGATCCGTGGTCTGCAGACGCACGCGGTGGCCGGGATCAACGAGGTTGCCCGCGCCTGCCAGCGCCGAACGGACATAGTCCGCGCAATGCAGGAGCGCATCGAGCGCCGCGGCATCGTCGACCCAGATCTCGTCCACGGTATCGTAGCGCGCAGCCTGACCGGGGGCCGCGCGGACGGTGCTGTGGACGTGGCGCCGCCCACCGGGCAGGCCCTCCACCAGCGGCGCATGCACGTCGCGCCAGTAGCGCAGGTACTCCTGGCGGTCCATGCCGGGGGCGCTGCACGCTGAGGAAGATGAGATGGATCATGTCGTGGGCACTCCGGCGGTGACGCTGGGCGCGCGTTCCAGTGCATCGAGAATCCGCGTGAATCGCGCCTCAAGGCGCGGCCGCATGCGCGTTGGCGTGAAGATGTAGAACTCGCCTGTCAGAATCGCCTCCAGCGTGTGACTGGCCACCAGCTGCGGCGCCGTGCCAGCGGCAACAGCGGCCCTGAACGATTCGCCGGCATGGTTCGAGCGTTCGGCGATCGGAGTCTTCACTGGACCAGGACAAAGCACGGATACGCCAATGCCGGTGCCGCGAAGCTCCTGCTCGAGTGCCTCGGAGAGGGCCACGACGCTGTATTTCGTGGCCGCGTAGGCGCCCATGGGAAAGTCGCCGTTCACCCAGAAGCCCGCGCCTGACGCCGTGTTGACGAAATGCGCGGGCTCGCCATGCCGGCGCAGCAGCGGCAGGAAATGACGGATGCCGTGAATCACGCCGAACACATTGACGCCGAACGCGCGGGTCCAGTCCTGCTCGGACAGCGACGACAGTTCGCCGCTCATATCGATGCCGGCATTGTTGAAGACCAGATGGATGCGTCCCAGCTTCGCTTCGAACTCCTCCGCCGCATCGCGCACGTCCGCATCGGAGGAAACATCCAGTACACGCGTGCAGATGCGCCTGCCGGTCGGTGCAAGGCGCGCGCGTGCGGCGTCCAGCCCGTGCGCGTCGATGTCGGCCAGCGCAAGGTCGGCACCGCGCGCCGCCAGTGCCTCGGCCAGTTCGAGGCCGATGCCGGACGCGGCGCCGGTGATGATTGCCGCCTTGCCCTGAAAGTCCAGAAGGCGGGGTCGGGAGTCCGGCCGGGAATCGGTGCAATCGATGTCTGGATGCGTCATGGATGTTGACAGGTAAGTGCTGAGGGGTGCTGAGGGGCTGAGGGGCTGAGGGGCCGCGGCACTCAGCCAATGACGGATTCCGGAGCAAGGCGGACGAGCTGCTTGCCGATGTTCTTGCCGGTAAACAGGCGGTTCAGGGCGGCGGGCGCCTGCTCGATGCCGTCAACGATGTCGACCCGGTACCTGAGCTGGCCGTCCCTGACCCATTTCGCCATGACTTCCACGGCTTCGTGGAACCGCGAACGGTAGTCGGCAATGAGGAAACCCTCGATGCGGGCGCGTTTCATGATGACGTTGCGGAACATCTTCGGGCTCCACCAGTCACCGCTCGCGTTGTAAGTCGATATCATTCCGCAAAGGGCAATACGGGCGCCCGGGTTGATCAGCGCGAGCACGGCATCCATGGTGTCGCCGCCCACGTTCTCGAAATCGACGTCGATGCCGTCCGGGCAGGTGGCGCGAAGATCGGCAAGCACGTTGCCTGCCTTGTAGTCGACACAGGCATCCAGGCCAAACTCTTCCCTGACGAGCCGGCATTTGCCCTGGCCGCCCGCAACGCCGACCACCCGGCAGCCGAGTATCTTGCCGATCTGGCCGGCGATCGAGCCGACGCCGCCTGCGGCGGCCGAGACCACAATGGTTTCGCCAGCCTTGGGCCTGGCAATGTCGAGCATGCCGAAGTAGGCGGTCATGCCGGAGTTGCCCAGCACGCTCGCAAAGGCATGCAGGGGCAGGCCGTGCTCCACCGGGACGCGCCTGGCAGTCTTCGTGACCGAATACTCTTCCCAGGCCATGCCGCCCTCGACAATGTCGCCTGGCCTGAAGTCCGGATGGTGGGACTCGATGACCACCCCCATGGTGACCCCGCGCATGACTTCGCCAAGTGCCACCGGTGCCATGTACTGGTCGATCTCGCTCATCCAGACGCGGTTGGTCGGCGCCACCATGAGATAGATATTACGCACCAGCATTTCGCCGTCCTCCGGCCGTGGCATCGGTGCTTCGACGAGCTGCAGGTCGTTGTCGCCGATGTCGCCGACGGGGCGCTGCCTGAGGATCCAGCGCCGGTTCATTGTCTTCATGCTTGCTCCTCCAAAATTCGTGACTGGCGCCGAGTGCGCGGGCCGCGCCGCCGGTCGCCACAAATCGCTCGCCGGTTCAGTCTTCCAGCGCGCCATAAACGACGTTGCGCAACAGGGACCGGTACCCGGCGCGCGTCGCCAGGTCGTTCTCCTGGAGCATCAGGATGGCGACCAGCTGTTCCTGCGGATCTGCCCAGAAATAGGTCCCGAGCGCGCCGCCCCAGTAGAAATCGCCGATGGAACCGGGCACCGGGCTCAAGCCCTGCGCAGTGCGCACGCCCACGGCGAGGCCATGGCCCTGGCCGAGATCGGGCAATGGCGCGTTGATGCCGAGCCCGGTTGTCGAACCGCCATAGCGCGTGCCCCGCGGCAGATGGTTGCCAAGCATCAGTTCGATGGTCTTGCGCGAGAGCACGCGCACGCCATCGAGCACGCCTCCATCGAGCAGCATCTGGCAGAAGCGCGCGTAGTCGCCGGCCGTGGAAAGCAGGCCGGCGCCACCGGAATGCCAGCGAGGCGGGTTGTGCTCGTCGTAGTCGAACAGGGCGGAGGACTTGCCGGATGCGCCGGCTGGCAGCGCCAGGCCCGCGCCGTCCTGCCTGATCAGCCCGAAGCCCGTTGCATGCATGCGCAGCGGCTGCGTTACACGCTCCGTGACGAACCGAGCGAGGTCCATGCCCGAGACAATCTCGATGACGCGGCCAAGCACGTCGGTGGACATGCCATATTCGAACACCTCGCCCGGCTGGCATTGCAGCGGGATGGCCGCCAGCTTCGCGATCATCTCGGCATTGGTCTGTCGGGGATCCATCAGGCCGCATTCGCGATACTGGCGCTGCACCAGCGAGTCGCCGAACTGCCCGTATGTCAGCCCGGACGTGTGCCGGAACAGGTCGTGAACGGTCATGGCGCGGCGCACGGGCTCGAGCGCAAGGCGGCGCTCGCCGGTATCCGCGTCGACTGACTCGACGCCGACCTGGAGGCGGGCGAACTCGGGGATGTAGCGTTCGACGGGGTCGCTCAGGGCCAGTCGGCCTTCTTCCATCAATGCCAGCGCTGCCACGCCGACGATGGGCCGGGTCATCGCGGCAATGCGGAAGACCGAATGGCGTTGCATCGAACGCGACGGGGTATCCGCATGCTCGAAGCCGAACGCCTCGAACCAGCCGATCCGGCCCTTGCGCGCAACCAGCACGACCGCGCCCGGGATCTTGCGCCGGTCGACATCGGCATGGATCACCGCCGAGATCGACTGCAGCCGCCGCGCGGACAGTCCCACCCCTTCAGGGGTATCAGCATGTTCGAGGGCACGGGTGAGAGGCAATGCAGGCTCCTGCAAGTTTCGGCGGATCGAGGGTTCGGCGCGGTGCGCTGTGCCGGTGAGGTATGTGTGCCGATTCTAGGCAGACGGTCGGCTTGGCGATTGATGGTAGGGGTCTTTCTCGTGACCGCCGGGGACATTGCGTCAGCGGGTGGCGACGGAATCGGGGAGGAGGGGAGCAACCAGCGAAGGTTGAATGATCGCGGCCGATCGTCGCGATGGCCGCGAAGGAGCGAACTCCGGCGGGAAGGCAGCAGCCAACGCCGCCGGAGCCGCGGACCGTCAGGGCTCGATGCTATAGGCCTTCACGATGGCAGCATTGCGATCGTATTCGGCGCGCAAGGCCTGGCCAAGCTGGGCAGGGGTTTGCGCCGGTACTGTCTCGAACCCGAGCCCGAGGATACGTTCCTGCACCTTGGGCGTCGAGGCCGCCTTGTAGACGGCAGCCTGGATCTTCTGGACCACGTCCGCCGGCACCTTGGACGAGACGAACACGCCCGCCCAGTTGTTGAAGTCAATGTCCGGATAGCCCAGCTCGGCAAAGGTCGGAACCTGCGGCAGCAGCGGCGAACGCTGTTTCGCGGCCAGGGCATAGGCCTGCAGCTTGCCGGCCTTGATCATCGGCAGCGAGGTCACCATGCCGTCATACATCACGGCGATCTGTCCGCCCATGACCTGTGTCAGCGCCGGCGGAGAGCCGGCGAAAGGCACGTGCTGCAGATCCATGCCGGCTTTCTGGTTCATGATCAGGCCGGCATAGTGGGCGACCGTGCCCGCGCTGTAGGAAGCAAAACTGAGCTGCCCCGAATGGGCCTTCACATAGCTCACCAGGCTCGGCAGGTCCTTGGCCGGCAGGCTCGTCGACCCGACCAGCACGAGGGTCGACCTGGCCACCGCGGCCACGGGCTTCACATCCTTCATCGGATCGAAGGAGACCTTCACTACATGCGGGATCTCCGTGAGCACATTGGTGGTTGACACCAGGATGGTCTGCCCGTCGGCCGGCGCCGCCAGCATCGTGTTGATCGCAATGCTGCCGCCGGCGCCCGGCTTGTTATCGACCACCACGGGCTGGCCCAGTTCGGCGGTGAGCGCTTCGGACAGCACGCGTGCCAGCACATCCATGGTGCCGCCGGCAGGCGCAGGGATCAGTACCCGGACCGGCTTGCTGGTCCATGCCATGGCGACGGGCATGGACAGGGCCAGGACAGCGCAGACAGCGGCGCGGCGCATGCAGGTCAGGGCAGGGCGGATTGGCATAAGTGTCTCCCCGTTATAAGTGTGGGCTGGAAATGGGTGCCATTGACGACGGAAGTCGTGGCAGAAGTATGGGCGGTCGAGGCAAAGCGCTTTAACATTCGGGGGCAAAAATTTGACATTTCGGGACAGTTAGGGAAAGCCCAATGTGGGCGGGCCTTGTGCTTGGCTGGCGCCGGCGGCGGCCCACTTCGCATCTCACTGCAAGCCCAAAAAAGAAAAAGCGCCCCGGAATCCATCCCGGAGCGCAAAGTCCCACATGATCGAGCAGACCCGCGGGGTGGAGACCGTGACGCCCTGGCGTACCCGATTGCAGTCATGCCGCAATGGCGGAAGCGATTTCGCCATTCCCCATAGTGTCGCCGTGCAGGCGCATAAACAGACCACTCGAATTGGGGGGATTTCATCTCGCCAGACCGCACGTATTCGCCCGGCGGTTTGCGATCAATGAATTGCTTCAAACCTGACGGCACCTTCTCGCGCGCACCTGGAATAAGGGCTCCGTGTATTTCTGTGGATTCGCGGCGGTGCACCGACCCGACAAGGGAGATGCGTTGTGTATTGAAGTGCAAGCAGGCAGGTAGATAATGCCAACACAAGCAAATGGGGGTTACGAGTGACAGCCAGCGAATTAATGGTACGAACAGCGCAAGAGGGCGACCACGAATGGATCGTTGCTGCGCATGGAGAAGTCTACGCCACGGAGTTCGGCTTTGACGGAAGTTTCCAGGACAGCATCGCCCGGAAGATGCATGCATTTCTCCAGCTACCAAGCACGTTCAATCGCGTCTGGGTTGGATGGATAGGGGACAAGCGCGCGGCGTCGATTGCAATCTCCGACAGACCTGGCGATGTGGCGTTTCTCAATTTCGTTCTGGTCCTGCCGCAGTATAGAGGCAGAGGCGCCGGGCATGCCTTGATGAAGATAGCCCTCGATCATGCACGCGCGCACTCGTTGAAGGAGGTACAGCTCGAAACCTATAGCTGCCTCGTAGACGCAAGGGCGCTTTATCGACGCCTGGGGTTCCATACGACGGAGATAGTGCCTGGACAAAAGGCGTTTGGGCAGACATTTCAACAAGAATTCTGGGCGCTTGGTCTCTAGCAGGCTGTTGCCGCGGTCCGGTTGTCTCTATTCGGACCGATGCCGGGGGTTCGGCGGAGGGACGATGATGGCAGAAGTTGGCCGGGGACGGTCATCCCTATCCGCAGGTCGGTCACCGGCAGTGACAATGCACGACCTGGCCATGTCCTTCGTCCGCGGCATACGCATGATGCCTGGCCCGGCGTCGGAGTTCAGTTCCCCGGCGCGGCTCGTGCTTGGGTTGAGGCGGACTGGAACCACTGGTGGAGCCATGTTGCGTTGCAGCCAGCAGAAGTGCTGCTCGCCCTGCCTGAAGTCGAGGGCGGAAGGACCATCCTCTCCCGATCCCTCATGAGTCTGCCTGCGCATGATCTGCCTGTTCCTCCCCTCCAGTGTCGAGCGTGATGGCTTGCTTGTGGGGAGGAATTCTTCGTAAATGCCCCCGGTCGTTAACCTTGCCACATTCAGTTACACGGTGTCCCGTCAGTCTTCGCGCTACCTGCTACCGGTCAGGTAGAATCCAGCCTATGTCGCGCGCAATTGCCATCCTCCTGATGCTGATCCTGCCGCTGCAGGCCTTGGCCGCAGCGCAGCGGCAGCTCGCGCATTCGGTCGGCTTCCCCTCGGAGCATATGGCGGCGCACGCCGAACATATCCCCCATCACCACGATGACGACGGGGAGATCGCGTTCGACGATTCCACAGCGTCGGCATCACACCAACTCGACTTCGACTACGGCGCTCACTTCCAGGCGCCCCTGCCCGCGAGCCTGCTGCCGCCGCTGTCGCAGCGGACCCAGTCCGAGCCGTTGTTTCTTGGCGGCCGCATGCCCGACCCTCGGGGCAGTCCCCCCTTACGCCCGCCTCACGCGCCCGCCTGACGGCGGGGCCTTGACCTCCTGATTCCATGCCGTGGCGCAAAGACTTGCGCCGCGCCCCGCCGCATTACCTGTGCTATCGCGATTTGCGTTGGGGATTCCATGCAGAAGTTCTTCTTTTCCATTGTTGCGTCCGCGCTGCTGATGCCGGCGGCCCATGGCCAGCCTGCGCCGGCGGATCTGCACGCGCTGTTCAATACCGCGTGGGAGCGGTCCGTGGCATTCCAGGCGACCGAAGGGCGGCGCCTGGAGGCGGCGGCCAGTCGGGTACAGGCGGATGCGCTGATCGCCGGACCACCCACACTGGGCCTGCTGCACCGGGACGACCGCTGGACCGAGAAGCGGGGCCTGCGCGAGAGCGAGGTCCAGCTTGGTGTCCCGGTGTGGATGCCAGGTCAGCGCGCGGCCCGCGGCGATCTGGCTGACGCGCAGGCCGCCGAGGCCGAGGCCGGCGCCGCTCTGGCGCGGCTGAACGTCGCCGCTGAGGTGCGCGAGCGCGTCTGGCAGCTTGTGGCTGCGGAGGGTGAGCACGATGTATTACGACGCCGCGCCGAGATCGCCGCTTCCCTGCGCGACGACGTGCGGCGGCGCGTCAGCGCTGGCGACCTTGCGCGCACCGACCTGCTGCTGGCGCAGCAGGACTATCTGGCGGCACAGGGGCTGCTGGCTGACAGCGAATCCCGGGTGGTGGACGCCAGGGCGCGGCTTTTGCAAGCGACCGGCGTATCTGCCCTGCCGCTGCGGTATGACGAAGCGGCAGCGGCCGTGGGCGATCCGGCTGCCAGCGTGCCGACCCATCCGCGGTTGGAAGCAGCCCAGCGAGCCGTGCTGCGCAGCGAGCGGCAGGTGGGCTACTTGCGCAAATCGCGCCGCGATCCGCCGGAAGTTGGTGTGCTGTACCGCAACGACCGGGCCGGCGGCGGCATGCCCAGCGACCAGACCATCGGCCTCTTCGTCAAAATCCCATTCGCAACCGACGCGCGTAATCTGCCGCGCGAGACCGCCGCGCAGACTGAACTGATGACAGCCCGGGCCGAGCTCGATCGCACTGAACGCATCGTCCGCGCTGAGATCGACGCGGCACAGGCGGCGCTGTCGCTCGCCGGGCAGCAGCTCAAGCTCACGGAAGAGCGCAGCGCTACGCTGTCCGAGCGGGCGGCACTGCTGCGCAAGACTTTCAATGCCGGTGAAATCGGCTTGCCTGAAGTGCTGCGCGCACAAAACCAGGCCCTTGAAGCCGAAGCCGACCTGGCGCGCCAGCGCGCCCGCCGCGGCATCGCCACTGCCAACCTGAACCAGGCTCTCGGAGTCCTGCCATGATCCGCCAGCTCTTTCTCACCCTGCTCTTGTCACTCGCCTGCGCCGCGCATGCCGCTCCGGGCGCCCACGGCCCCAATGGCGAACACCTCGATGCGCCCACAAGCACCGGCGCCGCGGCGAATGCCCAGCCCGGCATCGAAGCCAATACGGAGGCGTTCGAACTGGTTGGCACTCTAGCCGCGGATGAGCTGTCGGTGATGATCGACCGCTACGCCACCAACGAGCCGGTGCTGAACGGCACGCTGGAGGTTGAGTTCAACGGCATTCAGGCGCAAGGCAAGCTGCACGCCGACTTCGGCGACTACGCCTTTACCGACGAGAAACTCCTCAAGGCACTGCGCCAGCCGGGCAACCATGCACTCGTGTTCACCCTTGTTGCCGGCGATGAGTCGGACCTGATCGAGGGCACTCTCAATGTTGCCGCGGACGCGCACACCCATGGCCTCGGGGCCTTCTGGCAAGCGCGCTGGCCGTGGGTCGTCTTGCTTGCGGCGGTTGTCCTGGTTGCCGCAGCCTGGGGCGTAAGGCGCCGCAACATCCATAAGAAAAACTGAGGCCCGACATGCTGAAGACAACCAAATTCGCAACGATCGCCGTCGCGCTGGCTGCCTGTGCAACCATGCCGGCCCTGGCCGGGCCCGGTGCACACGGGCCCGGTGGCGAACACCTTGATGCACCGGGGGCGGTGTCCGGCAGCGGCGGCCTGGCCCGGTTGCCCGACGGTAGTGTCCAGGTGCCTAAGCTCGCGCAACGGCGCATGGGCATACGGACGACGATGCCGCAGGAAGCCTTGCACCCCGTGACCGTGGAGCTGAATGCCGTGGTGGCGATCGACCCCAATGCGGGCGGGCGGCTGCAGGCGGGACACCCGGGCTGGATCGAGCCGCCACCCGGTGGCTTCCCGGTACTCGGGCAGCGTGTCACCAAAGGCCAGGTGCTGGCCGTGCTACGGCACAAGAGTGAGCCCTTCGATATCGGCAACCAGCAGGCGCAGCTGGCCAACCTGAGCGCCAGCCTGAACCTGGCCCGGCAACGGCTGCAGCGGTTGGAATCGCTGCAGGACAGCATCCCGCGCAAGGAGATCGAAGCCGCCCGCGCCGAGGTCCAGAGCCTTTCCGGCCAGCGCGAGGCAGTGGGCAAGAGCCTGCACCTTACCAACACGCTGACCGCGCCAGCCAGTGGCGTCATCGCCACCGCCAATGTGCTGGCCGGCCAGGTAGTCGCTGCTGGCGACGTGCTGTATGAAGTGGTTGACCCGGCGCGGATGCTGATCGAGGCCAACACCGCGGATGCCTCGCTGGCCAACCGTATCCAGACTGGTACCCTGGGTCGATCGGACGGTGGCAAGCTGGACTTCATCGGCGCCGGGCGGAGCTTGAAGAATGGCGCCGTGCCGTTGACGTTCCGGCTCACGGGCAATGCGGTGCCGCTTGCCGTCGGGCAGCCCGTAACGGTGGTGGCCACGCTGACCGATACCGTCAAGGGCATCGCGTTGCCCAGCGAAGCCCTGGTCCGCAACGCCAGCAACCTGCCGGTGGTGTGGATCAAGTCCGGCACGCAGCGCTTTATCGCCCAGCCGGTGGAAGCGCGCGTGCTCGATGCGCGCACCGTGGTCGTGGTCAAAGGCCTGTCGCCCGAGAACCGGGTGGTAGTGTCCGGGGCGGCGCTGATCAACCAGATCCGCTGAGGGGCGCGCATGTTCAACTGGATTGTTCGCGCGAGCCTCGGCAATCGGCTGCTGGTCCTTGCCGTTGCCGCCATCCTGATGGCATACGGCGCCTTCACCGCCTGGCGCACGCCGGTGGATGTCTTCCCGGACCTCAACAAGCCGCTGGTGACCGTAATCACCGAAGCTGGCGGCATGGCGCCGCAGGAAGTGGAGCTGCTGGTGTCGTTCCCGATCGAGACCGCACTGAATGGCATGCCCGGCGTCACGCGGGTCCGCTCGGTTTCGGGCGTGGGCCTGTCGATTGTCTATGCCGAATTCGACTGGGGCAGCGATATCTATCGCAACCGCCAGCTGGTGTCGGAGCGGCTGGCGCTGGTGAAAGAGCAGTTGCCCGGCGGGCTGACGCCCATTCTCGGGCCGGTGTCGTCGATCATGGGCGAGATCATGCTGATCGCCTTGCCGATCGATCCGGCCAAAGCCAGCCCGATGCAGGCGCGAGAATATGCCGACTTCGTGCTGCGGCCGCGCCTGCTGTCGGTGGCTGGCGTGTCGCAGGTCATCCCGATCGGCGGCGAGGTGCGCCAGCTTCGGGTCGAACCGGACACCGCCAGGATGGCGCAGTTTGGTGTGGCATTGCCCCAGGTGGAGAGCGCGTTGCGCGACTTCGCGGCCAATACCAGCGGTGGCTTCATCGACCTGAATGGGCGCGAATACCTGATCCGCAATCTCGGGCGCACCAACCGGCTCGACGACCTCAAGGGGCTGGCCGTTGCCTACAAGGACGGCATGCCGGTGCTGCTGGAGCAGGTGGCGGGCGTGCGTTATGCCCCGGCACTCAAGCGCGGCGACGCTGGCTTCAATGGCAAGCCGGCAGTGATCGTCAGCGTGCAGAAGCAGCCGGCGGCGGACACGGTGCGGCTGACGCGCGACCTTGAGGCCGCACTCGGGGAGCTGAAACAGGGGCTGCCGCCGGGGCTGTCCGCGCCGCAGGTGCTGTTCCGCCAGGCCGACTTCATCGAGGCCTCGATCGGCAACGTAGTCGAAGCGCTCCGCGACGGCGCCATCATGGTCACCGTCATCCTGTTCGCCTTCTTGCTGAGCGCGCGCACTACCGCGATCTCGCTGGTGGCGATTCCGCTATCGCTGGCCGTCACCGCGCTGGCCTTCCACCTGCTGGGCCAGTCGATCAACGTGATGACGCTGGGCGGCCTGGCCATTGCCATCGGCGAGCTGGTCGACGACGCCGTGGTCGACGTGGAGAACATCCTGCGCCGGCTCAGGCAGCGGGCCGGCAAGGAGAATCCGCCGTCGGTGCTTGAGGTGATCTGGCGCGCTTCGGTCGAAGTCCGCTCCGGCATCGTCTATGCGACGCTGGTGGTGGTGCTGGTGTTCGTGCCGCTGTTTGCGCTGCCGGGTATCGAAGGGCGCCTGTTCGCGCCGCTGGGCATCGCCTACATCGTGTCGATCCTGGCCTCGATGCTGGTGTCGATGACGGTGACTCCGGTGCTGTCTTATTACCTGCTGCCGCGGATGAAGCGGCTCGAGCATCCGGACAGCCCGCTGGTGGCATGGCTCAAGCGGGTCGACGGCAGGGTGCTGGACTGGTCGTTTCCGCGCGCAAGGACGGTGCTTGCCGCAGCTGCCATCGCCGTGGCGCTGGCGGCCGCCACGGTGCCGTTCATGCCGCGCGCCTTCCTGCCGGCCTTCAACGAAGGTTCGCTGGTGATGTCGCTGATGTTCAATCCGGGCACCTCGCTGGCCGAAGCCAACCGCATGGGCGCGCTGGCGGAAACGCTGATCCGGCAGGTGCCGGAAGTGACGCAGGTCGGCCGGCGCACCGGCCGCGCCGAACTCGATGAACATGCCGAAGGCGTGCATTCCTCCGAGATCGACGTCGACCTGAAGCGCTCCGACCGCAGTCGTGAACAAGTGATGGCCGCCATCCGCGCCCAGCTTGCCAGCCTGCCTGCGTCGGTGGCGATCGGCCAGCCGATTTCGCACCGGCTGGACCACCTGCTGTCCGGGGTGCGGGCACAGATCGCGCTGAAGATCTATGGCGACGATCTCGATACGCTGCGCGGCCTGGCGGAGAATGTGCGCGGGCGGCTTGCCGCCATACCGGGGCTCGTCGATATCACGGTCGAGCGTCAGGTGCTGATTCCGCAAGTCAATGTGAGGCTCGATTACCGCAAGGCCGCGCAATACGGCATTCCGGCTGGCGAGGCGCTGAAGGCGTTGCAGACCTTGTCGGACGGCACGCGGGTGACGCAGCTGATCGAGGGCGTGCGCCGCTACGACCTGGTGGTGCGGTTGCCGGATACAGGCCGTACACCGCAGGACCTGTCCCGCGCCATGCTCGATTCGCCGCGGGGCGCGGTACCGCTGTCGGCAGTCGCCACGGTCGAGGATGGCGACGGCCCGAATCAGATCGGGCGCGAGAATGGCCGCCGGCGCATCGTGGTCTATGCCAATACCGATGGCTCGGATATGTCGAAGGTCATCGGCGAGGTCCGCAGCGCGGTCGCGCGCGCCGGGCTACCCGGTGGTTATTTCGTCAGCATCGAGGGTCAGTTCCAGGCACAGGAGCAGGCGACGCAACTGATCGTGCTGCTGTCACTGGTGTCGCTGGCACTGATCTACCTGGTGCTGTATTCGCGCTATCGCTCCGCGACTCTCACGTTGATCATCATGGCGAATATCCCGCTGGCATTGATCGGCAGCGTAATCGCGATGTGGCTGGGAGGGCTGACCCTCTCTGTGGCGTCCATGGTCGGCTTCATCACGCTGACGGGTATCGCCACCCGCAACGGCATCCTGAAAGTCAGCCACTACATCAACCTGTGCCGCGTCGAAGGGGAGACCTTCGGTATCCCGATGATCGTGCGCGGATCGCTGGAGCGGCTGACGCCAGTGCTGATGACCGCGCTGGTTGCGGCGTTCGCACTGACGCCGCTGCTGGTGTCGGCCGACGCGCCCGGCAAGGAAATCCTGCATCCGGTGGCGGTAGTGATCTTCGGCGGGCTGGTCAGCTCGACCATCCTGGATTCCGTGCTGACACCCTTGGCATTCTGGTTGTTCGGGCGCCGCCCGCTGGAACGGATTCTGTCGCAACAGCAGGGCGACGCGTACTGACTACGGGCTTTGGCAGCGACGCCCCCAAGTCGCTGCATCAACGGAGTATTCGATGAAGAAACAGGTGTCAGCCATGTTGTTTGCCGGCAGCCTCGCACTGTCCGGCCTTTCCGGTCTGGCCATGGCCCACGGCGCCAAGCCCGCGCAGTACGGCGGCATCGTGCAGACCGCCAGTGACCTGCAGTTCGAGTTGGTCAACAAGGATGGCGCGGTCACCATCTATGTCGACGACCATGACCGGAAACTGCCGGTGGCCGGCGCCAGCGGCAAGCTGACGGTGCTGACCGGCGCCCAGAAGACGGAAACGGTGCTGAACCCGGGAACGGACAATGCGCTGGTGGCGGCCGACAAGTTGCAATTCAAAGCCGGCTCCAAGCTGGTCGCGACAATCAAGTCTGCCAACGGCAAGACCGTCACGGCGCGCTTTGTAGCGAAGTGACACAGCAGGAACCCCGTCGATCACACCATGGCAAGCCGGGTGCGCAGGGGCGTCGCCACCCGGTCATGGCCGGAGTACAAAGGCGGTGACTACAAAAGATCCGGCCATCATGGGTGCAGCTCATCGATGGTGAAGGCGTGGCGGTGGCTGGGGCTGCCCGTACGCTGGCCTTCAGACAGGTGCTCCTCGAACGCCGTTCCCGCTGGGTGGCTGTGGTCGGGAAGGTCTTTTCGCGGATTTCAACGATTCTCACAATGCGTCTCCTGACTCACATTACCCAGGTGCGTGGGGCGTGGGAATCCGGGGGCCCTTGATGGGCACGGCATCTTGATCCGTTCCGAGTGGGACTTGGCCAAGTACCTTGAGAGCGGCCGCTTGCGGGTCGTCTTACCCCACTTCAAGCTGCCGTCGGCTGACCTTTTTGTCTACTACTCGCAGCGCCGTAACCAGACAGCACGCGCACGCGCTTTTATTGACTTCCGGGTAGAGAAATTCCAGAAGTCGCTTGAAGCGAAGGCATAGCGGGCCGTAGAGTTTTCGGCCCTCCAGCAGCGCGCAGGCCATGCCGAAGGCGAGCCCCAGCGCGCCGGCGGCTTCGCCGACCACACTCGGTGGCGATCGGCGACGCAAAGGAACAGGAATGGCCGACATGTGGCCGCCTGCGTGCCTGGTTCACGATCGGCGTCGGTTATTCAATGACGCTGACGCCCAGTGGACGCTTGCTGCGGCGCTCGTCGGTGGCTTTCCCGATGGCGTCGGGGTCGAGCAAGGCTATCTCACGATGCCGGACCTGCCCGGTATTGGCTTCGAAGGCAAGTCGGACCTCTACCGCGTGCCCCCAAGCAACTGTCGGCTTAAGCCGCGGCATCCCAAAAAAACATGAATGGAGACAACCATGCGGATCAAGCAAGCAGAGGTCTCTTCGCCACATCGGGCTACGCCCATGCGGAATATCCAGTCCATCTCCGATTCCCGGCCCCCGCCGCCAGGACAGCCAAATCCAGCGCCCTACAACACGGCTTACCGCACCCACAAAAAGATTCACTTCACTTCCCCCTTCCCGTCATAGAAGATTCCCCAGCATCTCCATCGCCGGCCTGAATCCGCACGCGGCCGGGCGATTGTCCAGTCAACCGGGAGTTCACCATGGCACGCATACCGGCCCTGACCCTGCTCGTCATCGCGCTGGCGGCCTGCAGCAGCACGCCGCCCGCGCCGCCACCCGCGACGCCTGCAACATCGGCCGCCTCCGCCGCGGCACCGGCGCAGGCGCAGGCGAAGCCCCAGCCGAACGCTGTCGACCCCGCAACGATCCAGGCGCTCAACGACATGGGCAAGTACCTGCAGTCGCTGCGCCAGTTCGAGGTGTTTATCGACCTGTCGGGCGAACGGGTGCTGCAGGACGGCCAGAAGCTGCAGCACACCGCCACCGCGGACCTGGATGTGCAGCGGCCGGACCGGCTGCGCGCGCTGATGCGCAGCGCGCGCTCGCAGCGCGACCTGATCTATGACGGCAAGAAGGTCACGCTCTATTCCCCGACGCAGAAGGCATACTCGCAGGCCGAATTCAGCGACAACCTGGGCGTGCTGGCGCAGCGGCTGCGCGAACGCTTCGGCGTGGAAATCCCCTCGGCCGACCTGTTCCTGTGGGGCACGCCCGCGGCGCCGGTGGACAACATCGAATCGGCGATGAATGCCGGGCAGGACATCGTTGGCGGCGAGCTGTGCGATCACTATGCCTTCCGCCAGGGGCAGCTCGACTGGCAGATCTGGATCGCCGCCGGCAACCGTCCGGTGCCGCGCAAGCTCGTCATCACCAACCGGTCCGACGAGGCCAGGCCGCAATCGGTCACGCTGTACAAGTGGAACCTGAATCCGAAATTCAGCAATTCAGCGTTCGCCTTCACGCCGCCCAAGGACGCCAGGAAGGCGGAGTTCGTTCCCCTGAAGGCCACCCGGTAACGGGGCCATGGACAAAAGGAGCATTGCCATGACCTACACATTCGCAAAGCCGCTCGCGGTGTGCACGGCCGCGCTCATGCTGGTGGCGTCCGGCTGGACATCGGTGGCCGAGGCCGCCCGCGGCGACAGGGGGGGCGGACATGCCGCTGCCGGCGGACATGCCGCGGGCGGGCAGCGCGCCGCTGCCGGCGGCGCCAGCCGCGAAACGCGGCAGGTGAACAACCAGCGTGCCGACGCGCGCACCAACAACGTCCGCAACACCAGCGTCAACAACGTCAACGCCAGCCGCGACGTCAACGTCAATACGAGCCGCAACGTCAACGTGAACGTCGACAGCCACGGCGGCTGCTGCGGCTGGGACAACGATTACCACCCGGTGGCGACGGCCGCCGCGGTGACGGCCACCGTCGCCGTCACGTCGGCGGTGGTGGGGTCCATGGTGCGCACGGTCCCGCCGAGCTGCGTGCCGGTCAACTACGGCGGCATGGTCTACCAGCAGTGCGGCAGTACCTGGTACATGCCGCAGGGCGCGCAGTACGTCGTGGTCAATCCTCCGTACTGATGGCGCGCTTACCCGTGGCGCCGCTGCAGGTCATGGAATGACAGCAGTTCGCCCGCCATCGCACTGGCGGCCACGGTGGGCGGACTGGCCAGCCACACCTGCCCGGGCCCCGAGCGCCCGGGGAAATTCCGGTTGATCGAACTCACCGTCACCTGCTCGGCCCGTTCCGACGAACCCGGGCCGCAGTTGGCGCACGCCCCGCACGACGGTTGCAAGATGCGCGCGCCGGCCGCATGGAACGTCTCCATGTAGCCCTGGCGGATGCAATAGTCCCGCACGTCGGTGGTGCCGAACTGCAGGTAGAGCGTGACATGCGAAGGCAGCCGCAGGCCGCGCTGCACCGCCCAGTGCAGCACCTCGTGGTACAGGTCGAAGTCTTCGCGCTTGCCGGCGGTGCAGGAGCCGCCATAGGCGATATCCACCCGCACGCGCTGGTCCAGCGTGGCCAGCGGCAGGCCGTTGCCGGGATCACCGGGGCGCGCCACCATCGGGCCGAGCGTGCCGCAGTCGAGTTCGATGGTGGCCGCGAAGGCGGCATCGTCGTCGCTGCGCATCCACGGCTCGATCACGAGATCAATGCCGCGGCGCTCCCTGAGGAAACGCACGGTCTGCGCATCCGGCGCGACGATGCCGGTGAAGCCACCCAGCTCGGCGCACATATTGGTCAGCGTGGCGCGTTCGTCGATGGACATCGCGCGCACGACGGGGCCGGTGAACTCGAACACCTTGCCGACGCCGGCGCCTGCCTTGATCTCGGGCCGCGCCAGCAGATGCAGCACGACATCCTTGGCCGTGACGCCCGGCGCAAGCGCACCGTGGAGCGCGACGCGGATGCCCTGCGGCATGGTCATGCGGACCGCACCCGTCACGAACGCATTGGCCATGTCGGTCGTGCCGACGCCGAAGGCCACGCAGCCGAGCGCGCCGCTATGCGGGGTGTGCGAGTCGGTGCCCACCACGACCTGTCCCGGCAGCGCATAGCGCTCGGCCATCATCGCGTGCGAGATGCCCGCGGCATGGCTGCCGTCGTCGCTGCCGTCGCCGCTGAGTGAGGCTTCCTCCGTCAGCGTGCGGTGGCACCGCAGCCGGTAGGCGTCGACGAACTCCCGCTGCGCCGCGCACATCCGCGCAATGTTGTCGACCAGCCCGCCACGCACATGCGCGGGGCTTTCATTGACGTAGGAGGTATGGTCCTCGAACACCACGATGCGCCCGGCATCCCTGAGCCGCAGTGGCTTGCCGAACGTGGCGTGCAGCATGTGGGCGCACATGCCGGTGTAGTACTCGTGGATAAAGCGCCAGTCTGCGCGCACGAAGATGCCGTCGCCCGGCTGCGGGCCCGCCGGGGATACGGGCGTCACGGGCGTCGCCAGCAGGTGGCGGTGGACGATCTTCTCGAACAGGGTTTGCGGTGCCGCGGGCGGCGTCGCTGGTGCCGGTTCGACCTTGCCCAGGTATTGCTGGCCGAACTTCAGCAACCCGCCGCTCAGCAGGATGGCGGCGGCCAGCGCGTCGCGCCCGGCCACCAGCGTTTCCGCGGCGATCGGCTCGCCGGCCTGCAGGCGCGCGAGCAGGCCGAAGTCGGTCGAGGTGAACAGGCCGATGTTGTCGGCGTTCTGGCGGTAGATGCGCTCGAAGCTGCGCGCGATCACCAGCCGGATGCCGGCGAGCTTTTCTGCCGCCGGGCTATGCTCGCGCGACGATCCCTTGCCGTAGCGGTTGCCCGCGACCGTTACCGAGAAGCCGCCCTCGCGGATCGCGCCGGGCGCGACCGGGCAGGTGCCGCCGACCTTGCAGCCGGTATAGGGATAGCGGCCGAGCTTGTCGTCGTAGTGCGTCAGGATCGGCACCGGCGTGATCTCGTCGGTGGACACGTCGTCGCGCAAGGGACCGGCTTGCTCAAGCGTGAGGGCCTCGCCGTGCAGCTGGCGCGCCATGGCATCCGCCGAGTCGGCGAGGAACAGGATGCGGCCTGGGAAATCGGGGGCGCTCATGCGGGTCTCCAGTGGCATATTGGCGGCACTTTACTGGCTGCATCGCGCCGGCACGAAGCGCTGATCCGGCATGTCTGCTATCTGCCGGGGGCATATCAGGGTTAACCCACGTGTTCCTGTGGTGCATGCGGCAGGCATTTGCGCAGGCGTTAGTATCGGGCGACACGCGACACGCCGCCCGGCATCCTGAAGACCATGCACCGCATCGACCCCGTCAATATCCAACTGTTCCTCGCCGCGGCACGCGAAGGCTCGATCAAGCGCGCGGCGGAAACCGAACACATTGCGCAGTCGGCGCTGAGCCGGCGCATCGCGGAACTGGAGCGCAGCCTCGGCGTGGTGCTGTTCGTGCGTTCGCCCGCAGGCGTGGTGCTGACCGATGCCGGCGCCCGCGCGCTCGAACTGGGCCGCAAGCTCAACGAAGACATCGCCAGCTTCGCGCGCGAAGTTCAGGATCTTGGCGACCAGGTTGCCGGCGTGGTGCGCGTGTCGGCCAGTCCGTCTGCCATCATCGGATTCCTGCCGGAGCGGCTGCATGCGTTCAAGGCGGCGCATCCGCTGGTCGAGATCGCGCTGTACGAACGCTCCACGGCCGAATCGATCCGCGCCTGCCTCGATGACCGCGTCGACATCGGCATCGGCATCGCGGCCAAGACGCCTGGTGGGCTGGAGTCGTGGCCGTTCGCCAGCGATCCGCTCAATGTGGTGCTGCCGTCGTCGCACCGGCTGGCGCGGCGCAAGCGCATCCGCTATGCCGAAGTGCTGGAGCATCCCCTGGTGGTGGTGCAGCCTGGCGGCGCGCTCGACCAGGAGCTGCGCGAACAGGCGGCGAACCTGCGCCTGCCGTTCAACCAGAGCGTGACGGTGTCGAGCTTCGAAGCCGCATGCCGCATGGTCGAGGCCGGCCTGGGCATCGCCGTGCTGCCGGCCAGCGCCGGCGCGGCCTATGCCGGCACGCGCGGCTTTGTGCGCGTGCCGCTCGACGAGCCGTGGCGCGAGCGGCAGCTGCTGATCTATGCGCCCTACAAGCAACCACGGCTGCGCGCGATCGCGGCCATGATCCGCGCGCTCCAGCCAGGCACCGCCGAGGCTATGCCAGCCTGAGATATCCGGTCCAGCGGATTAGCACTCTGCCGCGCAGCGGCGCAGCCCTACACTCCGACCCAAGGCCACCGCCCACGGTGCGATTTCAATAGACGGAGACAAGGAATGCGGACAACGCTGTTTCGGCGGGCGCGCCATGCGCTTGCGGGCATCACCACACTGGCCGTGCTGGGCGGCCTGCCTGGCGCGGTCAATGCGCAGGAAACCAGGCCGGTCAGGCTGATCGTGCCGACCCAGCCGGGATCGCAGGCCGACGCCGTGGCGCGCGCGCTGAGCCAGCCGCTGGGCAAGCACCTGGGCCAGTCGGTGGTGGTCGAGAATATCGCCGGTGCCGGCGGCGTGCCGGGCACGCAGCAGATCGTCAGGGCGCCGAAAGACGGGTCGACGCTGGGCCTGATCTCGTCGAACCACGTGATCAACCCGTTTATCTACAAGAACCTGCCCTACGACTCGCTCAAGGACATCACGCCGATCACGGTGATCGGCACGCTGCCGCTGGTGCTGGTCGTCAATCCTTCCGTCAACGCGCAAACCACCCGCGAACTGGTCGCGCTGCTCAAGTCGAAGCCGGGCGAACTCAACTATGGCTCGTCTGGCAACGGCACGGTGCTGCATCTGGCCGGCCAGCTGTTTGCCAGCGAAGCGAAGGTCGATATCCGGCACGTGCCCTACAAGGGCTCCGGCAACTACACCACGGACCTGGTCGGCGGCCAGGTACAGGTCGGCTTCCTGACGGTGCAGGCGGTGCTGCCGCTGCTCAAGGCCGGCAAGCTGAAGGCCATCGCCGTCTCGACCGGGCAGCGCGTGCCGGCGCTGCCGGAGGTGCCGACGCTGGCGGAGTCCGGCCTGCCGCGCTACAGCTTCGATGCCTGGCTGGCGATCGTGGGTCCGGCGGGCTTGCCGAAGGCCAATGTATCGGCGCTGCAGTCCAGGATCCAGGCCACGCTGCAGGAGCGCGAGGTGCAGGAGCATCTGGCGGGGCAGGGCGTGGTCGTGGCGGCCACCGGTGCCGACGCGGCCGTGCCGTTCTTCCGCAGCGAGCTGGACAAGCATGCAAGGATCGTCAAGCAGGCGGGGGCGACGCTGAACTAAGGCAACGTGCCTGACACCCGGCCCGCCGAAGCGTCCTGCGCAACGCCACCCGTAGCAAAGCGTGGGATTCAATCAACAGCACCTTCATTGCACGCTTCTCTCTTGTGCACTGACGCGGCGCCGCGGCCGCGGCAGGGGGCGGCATGCGGCGCGGCGCGCCCGGCGGCCGTGGTTTATGCAGCGACTCGCCCGGCGAAAGCCGACGCGGTGGCGTGGCTCAGCCTGGATTGTGCAAGTTCGACCGCTTGCTGGAAGCGAGCCTGCGCCAGCTGCGCAAGTTCGGCCTGCGTTTCGGACGCGATTTCGCACACCTGCCGCGTGTAGGCGCAGGCCTTGTCGGCGGCAAGGGGTGTCAGGCCGTTCTGCATGTCGAGGACCTTGCGCAGGTCCTTGCTGGCCAGCAGCGCCTGCATGCGTTGCTGGCTTTCCTCGAAGGCCGCCTGCGCGGTCTGCAGGTTCAGCTCGGCGATCCGCTGGAAGCCGGCAAACAGGATGCTGGAGTAGGCAAAGCAGTCAGCGAAGCCGGTGCCGTGGGTGGCAGCGAGCTGATCGGGCGCGAAAACGGGCATGCAATGGTTTCCTTGGATCCGCCTGGGCACGGTTGCCCGGCGACGGTTTGCTGGTGGACGCACGACCGTGTGCGTCGAAGGAGACGCCCGGCGTGCTGCGTTGCATCATTCGCGGCCCATTTTAGAGTAAGCACTCTAAACAATGTTGCCCGGTGCCCTAGGGGCATTCCCCGATGGTTTCAGCGTTTTTGCACGATTTTGTGCTTTCGTTTTCGTTTCTGTGTGCATTCTTGTTGACACGCCCTGCAATCCGCCAAGAGTCACGTCGATCACCCGAAAACGCAGTATCCTTCCTCACGTACGCAACCGCGCACGCCACCGACACATCACTCTTGCGCCACGCTGTTCGCCGGCATCCCGTCTTCGCCGGCCTCCTGCTTGTTGTATTTCTGACAGTTCAACTGGCAGCGGCCGCGTACGCCTGTACCGGCATCCGCTACCAGATGGAAGGCAGTGGCACGGCGGCGGCAATGACCGAATCGTGCGCCGACATGGCGCCTGGCAGCGACTACCAGGGGATTGACCAGAGCGGGCTATGCCAGGCGCACTGCCAGGCCGATTCCAGGAGTGCGGACCATGCCCACGCGCAGCTGCCGGCATTCCTGCCGGTGCTGAGGAGCATCGTGGAACCCACGCGCGTGGTCCTCGCTGATATCCGCGTCGCGCTGCGCGCGGAAGTGGAAGCCCGCGGCCCACCGGCCCTGAACATCCTTCACTGCAGTTTCCAAACGTAGCCTCCGGATCGACGTCCATTCAGCGCTGCCCGCCAGACCGGGCAGCTGTCGTCGCTCACGGAGGCTTTATGCTTTTTCTTCGTCGCCTGGCACTGGCGCTGCTGTGCGCGCCTGCCCTGGGCCCGGCGTGGTTGCACGCCGCAGCCGCGCAAGCCGCTCCAACTCTTTCCCTCGAGGAAACCGTCGCGCTCGCGACGGCCCACGCGGGCAATGCCGAATCTTCTCCCGGCGCCGTCGAGTCGGCCGCGCAAATGGCGGTCGCCGCCGGCCAGTTGCCGGATCCGGTGCTCAAGCTCGGGCTGAACAACGTCCCCCTGAACGGGCCGGACCAGTTCTCGCTGACCCGGGACTTCATGACCATGCGGTCGGTCAGCGTGATGCAGGAATTCACGCGCGCGGACAAGCGCCGCGCAAGAGCGGCGCGTTCCGCGGCCGAGGCGACCGCCGCCGAGGCGAAACGAGCCGTCGGACTGGCCGGCGTGCAGCGCAATGCGGTCGGTGCCTGGCTTGACCTGTGGTACGCCGAGCAGACCGCCGTCCTCCTCGGCCATCACGTCCACCCGCTGGATCTGGCGCTCCAGGCGGCGACGGCCGCCTATCGCAGCGGGCGTGGCTCGCGTGCGGATGTCCTGGCGATGGAGCTTGAAATCGAGAAGCTGCACGACCGCCAGGACGAAAACCGTGCCGCTATTGCAACGGCCATGCTCAATCTCGAGCGCTGGGTCGGGCCCGCGGCCAGGCGCCCGTTGTCGGAGCGCCCGCCGCTCGACGTGCCGCAAGGCATTCAGCACCTGCTGCAAGGCGAATTCGACGCGGTGCCTGAGGTGACGGCGGCGCGGCGTGAAGTGGCCCTGGCGGAGTCGGAGATCCAGGTGGCGACAGAAGCCCGCAAACCGGATGTGACGGTAGAGCTGATGTACAGCCAGCGCGGCCCGGCCTACTCCAATATGGGGTCGCTCAACGTCAGCTTCCCGGTACCCTGGGACCGCGGTAATCGCCAGGACCGCGATGTCGCAGCCAGGCTCGCACAGGCCAACGAGGCGCGCGCCAGGGCCGAAATCATCCGCCGCAACACGCAGGCCATGGTGGGCGCCAGGCTTGCCGAACTGCAGCGCAATCTGGAGCGGCTCAAGCGCTACGACGAGAAGACCTTGCCGCTGGCCCGCGCGCAAGCGGATGCCGCGCTCACGGCCTACCGGGCCAATACCGGGTCGCTGCCCGCTGTCGCCGAGGCCAGCCATCGCGCCATCGACATGGCGGCGGAACGGCTGGCGCTGGAGGCCAGGACGGCCAGGCTCTGGGCCGAGCTGACCTTCCTGGTCCCTCTGCCAACCGCGCAGACCGGGCCGGCCATCAAGGATCTCCAATGAAAAAAGCACGCATTGCAGCGGCCGCCGCCCTCGTTCTCGCCGGCGCCGCTATCTATAGCGCCTATCATCTCGGCGTCACGCGCGGGACACAACTTGCCCAGTCGCGGACACCCGGCGCCGGGCCCGCGCTCAAGGCAGGTGACATCGATCCGAAGACCGGCAAGAAGATCCTGTACTGGCATGATCCGATGGTGCCCGGCCAGCGCTTCGACAAACCGGGCAAGTCTCCCTTCATGGATATGCAGCTCGTGCCGGTCTACGCCGATGGGGAAGGCGCGGGCGGCGGGGTCACGGTCGACAGCCGTGTCGCGCAGAATCTGGGCATCCGCACGTCCGAGGCCAGGACCGGCCGGCTCAGCGCCGTGCTCGAGGCACCAGGCAATGTCGCCATCGACGAACGCAGTGTCCAGGTGATTCAGGCACGAACCACTGGCTTCGTTCAGCATGTTGCCGTCAAGGCAACCCTCGACCCGGTTCGGCGCGGGCAAGTCCTTGTGACGGTGTACTCCCCCGACTGGATCGCCGCGCAGGAGGAATACCTCGCCGTGTCCCGCACGGCCGCCGATGGCCGGATTGACCTGCTCGGTGCGGCCAGGGCCCGCATGCTGCAGGCGGGCATGACGCCAGGCCAGGTGAGCGCGGTCGAGTCGTCCGGCAAGCTCCAGCCCCATGCTGGCATCGTGAGTCCGGTCGACGGCGTCGTGACCGAGGTCGCGGTCCGCGAGGGCATGACGGTTTCCCCGGGCACGACACTGTTCCGCCTGGCCGACCTGAGCCGGATCTGGGTGATTGCCGAGGTCCCGGAGGGCCAGGCCCGCGCCATTGTTCCCGGCCAGGCGGTCAAGGTATTGCCCGCCGGTGCAACCGAGCCACTGGCCGGAACGATCGACACCGTCCTGCCGGACGTCAATCCGGCCACGCGTACCGTCAAGGTGCGCATTGTCCTGCCCAACAAGGGCAGGCAGCTGTTGCCGGGCATGTTCGTGACGGCCCGTTTCGACAGCGGCGAGCAGAAAGAGGTGCTGATGATTCCCCTGGAATCCGTCATCCGCACCGGCCGGCGCAGCATCGTCATGGTGGATGCCGGCACGGCAGGTTTTGTGGCAACCGACATCAGGACCGGACGCGAGGCCGCGGGCATGGTCGAGGTGCTGGATGGGCTGAGGGCTGGCCAGAAGGTGGTCACCTCCGGACAATTCCTGATCGATTCGGAGGCCAGCCTGCGCGGCACCGCAGAGCGCATGGGTGCTTCTCCGGGGGCTTCTGCGCCGGCGGTAGCCGCGCCCGGGCACGAGGGCCTCGGCCGCATCGAGGCAGTCAACGGCAGCGATAGCGGCACCGAGAGCCTGACCATCTCGCACGGCCCCATCCCCTCGGTGCAGTGGGGCGCGATGACCATGGATTTCGCCGCGCCGCCTGCGGGCCTGCCGAAAGGGCTCAAGCCCGGTGACCGCATCCGGTTCCGCTTCCACCTGGACAAGGACGGCATGGCGATCCTGTCTTCGGTCGAGCCGGCTGGCGTCACCCAGGAGGCCAAGCCATGATCGCCCGGCTTATTCTTGCGTCCATTCGCAACCGCTTCCTGGTACTGCTGGCCACGATCCTGCTGACCGCATGGGGACTGTGGGCGGCGCGCAGCATGCCGCTGGATGCATTGCCGGACCTGTCCGACGTGCAGGTCATCATCCGCACGCCGTTTCCCGGCCAGGCGCCGCAGATTGTCGAGAACCAGGTCACCTATCCGCTGACCACCACCATGCTGTCGGTGCCCGGCGCCAGGACCGTGCGCGGCTATTCGTTCTTTGGCGACTCCTTTGTCTACGTGCTGTTCGAAGATGGCACCGACCTCTACTGGGCACGGTCGCGGGTCCTGGAATACCTGAACCAGGTGCAGTCGCGCCTGCCCGCCGCAGCCAGGCCGGCACTGGGGCCGGACGCCACCGGCGTCGGCTGGATCTACGAGTACGCGCTGGTGGACAAGTCCGGGCAGCATGACCTGAGCCAGTTGCGCGCGCTGCAGGACTGGTTCCTGCGCTTCGAGCTGAAATCGCTGCCCAACGTCGCCGAGGTCGCCTCGCTGGGGGGCATGGTCAGGCAGTACCAGATCGTGCTGATGCCGGATCGGCTGCGCGCCTACAACCTGTCGCAGGCCAGGGTGCTGGCGGCGCTAAAGGGGGCCAACCAGGAAACCGGCGGCTCGGTGCTGGAGCTTGGGGAAGCGGAGTACATGGTCCGCGCCAGCGGGTACCTGAAGACTCTCGACGATTTCCGGCAGATCCCGCTGGCGACCAGCGACGCCGGCATCCCGGTGCGGCTGGGCGATGTCGCCGTCATCCAGCTCGGTCCCGAGATGCGTCGCGGCATTGCCGAGCTCGACGGCCAGGGCGAGGTTGCCGGCGGTGTCATCGTGATGCGCTCGGGCAAGAACGCACTGGAAACCATCGAGGCGGTCAAGGCCAGGCTCGCCACGTTGCAGCAGAGCTTGCCGGCTGGCGTGCAGATCGTGACCACCTACGACCGCTCCGCGCTGATCAACCGGGCGGTGGAAAACCTGGCGCACAAGCTGGCCGAAGAGTTTATCGTCGTCGCCCTGGTCTGCCTGGCTTTTCTGTTCCACCTGCGCTCCGCGCTGGTGGCCATCGTTTCATTGCCGCTGGGTGTGCTGGCCGCGTTCCTGGTCATGCGATACCAGGGTGTCAATGCCGACATCATGTCGCTGGGCGGCATCGCGATCGCCATCGGGGCCATGGTCGATGCCGCGGTTGTCATGATCGAGAACGCGCACAAGCACCTGGAGCACTGGCATGCGGACAATCCTGGCCGCGAACTGGGCGGGCACGAGCGCTGGGGCGTGATCGGCGCGGCGGCAGCCGAGGTCGGGCCCGCTCTGTTCCTGTCGCTGCTGATCATCACGCTGTCGTTTATCCCGGTGTTTGCGCTCGAAGCGCAGGAGGGCAGGCTGTTCTCGCCGCTGGCCTACACCAAGACCTATTCCATGGCCGCGGCGGCGGGACTGTCCGTGACCCTGGTGCCGGTCCTGATGGGCTACCTGATCCGCGGCAGGATCCCTGCCGAGCAGTCGAATCCGCTCAGCCGATGGCTGATCCGCGCCTACCGGCCCGTGCTCGCCAGGGTGCTTGCCTTTCCCCGAGCCACCGTGGCGATCGCCGCGCTGCTGTTGCTTGTGAGCGCGTGGCCGATCATGCGGATCGGCGGCGAATTCATGCCGCCCCTCGACGAGGGCGACCTGCTGTACATGCCATCGGCGCTGCCGGGGCTGTCCGTCGGCAAGGCAGCGCAGCTGCTGCAACAGACCGACCGCATGATCAAGACCGTGCCCGAGGTGGCCACCGTGTTCGGCAAGGCGGGCCGCGCCGATACCGCGACCGATCCGGCGCCGATCGAGATGTTCGAGACCACCATCCAGTTCAAGCCGCGTGACCAGTGGCGTGCCGGCATGACGGCCGACAAGCTGGTGGAGGAACTCGACCGGGTGGTGAAGGTGCCGGGCCTGTCCAATATCTGGGTGCCGCCGATCCGCAACCGCATCGATATGCTCGCCACCGGCATCAAGAGTCCCGTGGGCATCAAGGTGGCCGGCGCTGACCTGAAGGAAATCGATCGCCTCGCCACGCGCATCGAAGACGCCGTCAGGGCGGTGCCTGGCGTCACCTCGGCGCTCGCCGAACGGCTGACCGGGGGGCGCTATATCGACGTCGACATCGATCGCACGGCGGCCGGCCGGTATGGCCTGAACATCGAGGATGTCCAGCGCATCGTGTCGTCGGCGATCGGCGGCGACAACGTGGGGGAAGTCGTCGACGGGCTGGCGCGTTTTCCCATCAACGTCCGTTATCCGCGCGACTACCGCGAATCGGTCGAGCAGCTGCGCAACCTCCCCATCGTCACCGACAGGGGCCAGCAGATCGTCCTGGCCGACGTTGCGCGCATCCAGGTGGTGCAGGGGCCGCCGATGCTGCGCAGCGAAAACGCCCGCCTGTCCGGCTGGGTGTACGTGGATATCCGCGGACGCGACCTGCGCTCGGCCGTCCGGGACATGCAGGCCGCGGTGGCAAAGGCGGTGCCGATGCCGGCGGGCTACTCGCTCAGCTGGTCGGGGCAGTTCGAGTACCTGGAGCGGGCGACGGCGAAGCTGAAGGTGTTAGTGCCATTCACGCTGCTGATCATCTTCGTGCTGCTCTACCTGGTGTTCGGCCGTCTCGACGAAGCGCTGCTCATCATGGGCACGCTGCCGCTGGCGCTGATCGGCGGGTTCTGGCTGCTTTACCTGCTGGGCTACAACCTGTCGGTGGCCGGCGTCGTCGGCTTCATTGCGCTTGCCGGGGTTGCGGCGGAGTTTGGCGTGATCATGCTGCTCTACCTGAAGCAGGCCTGGAGCCTGCGCGAGGACCGTGGCGAGACCGGCTCGGCTGCCCTGATGGAAGCCATCCAGGAAGGCGCGGTATTGCGCGTGCGCCCCAAAGCCATGACGGTCGCGGTTATTCTCGCAGGCCTGGTTCCCATCATGTGGTCGCACGGCACCGGCTCGGAAGTCATGCAGCGCATTGCCGCCCCGATGGTCGGCGGCATGGTGAGTGCCCCGTTGCTGTCCCTGTTTGTCGTGCCGGCGGCGTACCTGCTGATGCGCAGGCGCAAGCCAGGATCCACTCCACTTTCCACTCAACCCTCGCTTCAGGAGGAATCAAGATGAAACGCGTCAAGACTCTCGCAATCGTGCTGGCCCTCGCCGCCACCCCGGCGGCATTCGCTGCGGGATCGATGGACGGCATGGACATGAAGCCGTCGGCGGGGTCGAAGCAGGCTACCCGCCCGGTTGCGGCGGAAATCAAGAAGATCGATATGAAGGCCGGCAAAGTCACGCTCAGGCATGACCCGATCGAGAACCTCGGCATGTCCGCCATGACCATGGCGTTCCCGGTCAAGGATCGCGCCTCGCTGCAGCATTTCCGGGAAGGCGAATCGGTGTGGGCCACATTCGACAATGTCGACGGCAAGCCGACCGTGGTCGGGATGCAGCGCAAGTAACCGCGGCGGACCGCGGACCGCCGCATTCGGCGGCACGCGGCCCGCAACACCCAGTAGAATCGCTGCGACTCCATGCCGAACCACATGCCATGCGGATTCCTCCGGTAAAGGCCATTATCGCCTTCGAAAGCGTCGCCAGGACAAAGAGCGTCAGCCGCGCCGCGGAGGAACTCGGCCTGACGGCGTCCGCCGTCAGCCACCAGCTCAGCAATCTGGAAGAGATCCTTGGCCAGGCGCTGTTCTTCCGGCAAGGACGCGGGCTGGCGCTGACGTCGGTTGGCGAGCAGTATCTGCGCGATATCACCGGCGTGCTTGCCGATCTCAACCGCGCTACCGAACGCGCCTCGAGCCCCGCGAATATCGAGATTCTGCGTGTCCATTCGAGCCCGAGCTTCGGCCTGATGTGGCTGCTGCCACGGCTGGAATCGTTCCAGGCCGACAATGGCGATATCCAGCTCAACCTGTCCTGCTCGTATGAAGACGTGTCGTTCACAAGCGGCTACTACGATGTTGATATCCGCCACGGCTACGCGCACTGGCGCGATCTGCAGGTGAAGACGCTGCGGCGCGAGACGATTGCGCCGCTGGCTTCTCCCGCCTATCTCGAAAAGCATCCGATCCGTACACCCGAGGATTTGCTCGCGCAGCGGCTGATCTATTCCGAAACGCCGCTGGTGCAGTGGCAACAGTGGTTCGCGCGGTTCGGCGTGCCGGCTTCGCACAAGACCTTCGACTTCAGCTTCGACCGCTCCTACATGTCGCTGGAGACTGCCGCACTGGGACTGGGCGTGGCGCTGGAGAGCACGCTATTGGCATCGGTGCAGATCCGCAAGGGCGCGCTGGTGCCGGTGTTCGACGACAGCCACGCGCTGGAGGTGGGCAGCCACCACCTGGTCTGCCCGGCGCAGAACGCGGCGTTGCCGCGCGTGGCGCGCTTCCTGGCCTGGCTCGACCGCCAACTGCCGGCGCCGCGCTGAACGCGCGAAGCCCCCTGCGGGGCCAGTGAAGTGAATGAAGCGTCTCACTCTTCCGGGCGCCTTCGCCGACATTTGAAAATTTCTCAGCAATAGCTGAGGCAGACCGCGTTGATCGTCAGGCCGCCAGCGACAAAACTCGACACATCCCAAGTCCAATTGCAAGGAGACAAAGATGCTGGTCGAGAACAACGTAGTCATCATCACCGGTGCCGCCTCGGCGCGCGGCATCGGCAAGGCCACCGCCAGGGCCTTCGCCGCGCAGGGCGCCACCGTGGTGATCCTGGATCTGCGCCTTGAAGACGCGCAGGCCGCCGCCGGCGAGCTCGGTGACCGGCACCTGGGCCTGGCCTGCGACGTGACCGACAAGGCCGCCTGCGAACGCGCGGCGCAGGCCGTGCTGCAGCGCTACGGCCGCATTGACGCCCTCGTGAATAACGCGGGCATCACCCAGCCGGTGCGCACGCTCGATATCCAGGCGGCCAACTACGACGCCGTGCTCGACGTGAACCTGCGCGGCACGCTGTACATGTCGCAGGCGGTGCTGCCGCAGATGCGAGAGCAGAAGCGCGGCAGCATCGTGTGCATGTCGTCGGTGTCGGCGCAGCGCGGCGGCGGCATCTTCGGCGGGCCGCACTACAGCGCCGCCAAGGCCGGAGTGCTGGGGCTGGCACGCGCCATGGCGCGCGAGTTCGGGCCGGACGGCATCCGCGTCAATTCGATCACGCCGGGCCTGATCCAGACCGACATCACCGGCGACAAGCTCACCGACGAGATGCGCGCCGACATCATCAAGGGCATCCCGCTGGGCCGCCTGGGCAATGCCGCCGACGTGGCCAACGCCTGCGTGTTCCTGGCGAGCGACATGTCCGCGTACCTGACCGGCATCACGCTCGACGTCAACGGCGGCATGCTGATCCACTAAATTCAAGTGAAGCCGCCCGAAAGAGGCGGGACCTTCAACAGCCGGGGCACCGCAGCGCGGCGCCACCAGGCAGGAGACAACCGATGAAGACCAAATACGCGGCTTCGCCCATTGGCGGCGAAGCGACGCTGCACGCCGATTCCGCCACCTTCGAGACCCGCACCTACGCCAAGGTGGTGAAGCGGCTGATCCCGTTCCTGATGCTGTGCTACCTGGGCGCCTACCTGGACCGGGTCAATGTCGGCTTCGCCAAGCTGCAGATGCTGAGCGACCTGCAGTTCAGCGAAACCATCTACGGCCTCGGCGCCGGCATCTTCTTCCTCGGCTACTTCATCTTCGAGGTGCCGAGCAACGTGATCCTGCACAAGGTCGGCGCCAAGCGCTGGCTGGCGCGCATCATGCTGACCTGGGCGGTGATCTCGGCGTGCTTCGCCTTTGTCACCACGCCAACCCAGTTCTACGTGCTGCGCTTCCTGCTCGGCGTGGCGGAGGCCGGCTTCGCACCTGGCGTGATCCTGTACATGACGTACTGGTTCCCTTCCGAGCGGCGTGCCAAGGCCTTGTCGATGTTCTTCATGGCGATTCCGCTGGCCGGCATCGTTGGCGGGCCGCTGTCGGGCTGGATCATGCATGCCTTCCACGGCGTGGGCGACCTGGCCGGCTGGAAGTGGCTGTTCCTGATTGAGGCGCTGCCGTCGCTGTGCCTGGGCGTGGCGATCCTGTACTACCTCGACAATGGCATCGACCAGGCGCACTGGCTGACCGACGCCGAGAAGGCGCTGCTCAAGCGCAATATCGAAGGCGACAACGCGCACAAGATGGAGCACATGTCGATCCGCTCGTTCATGGGCGACCGCCGCCTGTGGCTGATGGCAGCGATCTACTTCTGCGTGGTGCTGGGCCAGTACGGGCTGACCTTCTGGCTGCCGACGATCATCCGCAAGGCCGGCGTTGCCGATCCGCTGTGGGTGGGCATCTACACCGCGCTGCCGTACCTGTGCGCCATCGTGGCGCTGCCGCTGGTGGGCATGAGCGCCGACCGCCGCCGCGAGCGCCGCTTCCACCTGATCGTGCCGATGGTGGTCGCCGCCGCCGGCTTTGCCACCTTGCCGCTGCTGGGCAGTGTCAGCGCGTCGCTGGTGTGCCTGTGCATCGCCGCCGCCGGCATCCTGGCCTCGTCGTCGCAGTTCTGGGCGCTGCCCACCGCGCTGCTTGGCGGCATGTCGGCGGCAGCGGGCATCGCCGCGGTCAACTGCGTCGCCAACCTGGCTGGCTTCTTCTCGCCCGCCATCGTGGGCTGGCTGAACGACCTGACTGGGAAGTCCACCGCCGGACTGGTGTTCATCTCGGGCACCGTGGTCTTCGGGGCGATGCTGGTGCTCCTGGTCCCGGCCAGGTCCGTGAACCGCTGAAGTGAACCGCTGAAGTGAACCGCTGAAGCCCCCCTCTTTGCCGACCTTCTGAAACTCTGATCGAACCGATTGCTGGAGACATCATGCAACAAGCAACCACCGACAAGGCCGTGTCCTTGCGGGAACGCGCCTACCGCATCCGCCGCAACGCCTTGCTGATGGGCGAAGTCCAGGGCCAGGGCTATATCGGCCAGGCGCTCGATATCGCCGACGTGCTCGCCGTGGCCTACTTCGACGCCATGCGCTACCGCCCGGAAGACCCCGAATGGGAAGGGCGCGACCGCTTCCTGCTGTCCAATGGCCACTACGCCATCGCGCTGTACGCGGCGCTGCTGGAGGCCGGCATCCTGCCCGCCGAGGAGCTGGAGACCTATGGCAGCGACGACAGCCGCCTGCCGATGTCGGGCATGGCCAGCTACACGCCCGGCATGGAAATGTCCGGCGGCTCGCTGGGCCAGGGCCTGACCATCGCCGTGGGCCGCTGCCTGGGCCTCAAGCGCAAGGGCTCCGACAACTTCGTCTACACGCTGTTCTCCGACGGCGAACTGGACGAGGGCGCGATCTGGGAGGGCATCCTGTCCGCCGCGCACTGGAAGCTGGACAACCTGATCGCGATCGTCGACGTCAACAACCAGCAGGCCGACGGGCCGTCCACGCAGATCATGGCGTTCGAGCCGCTGGTGCCGAAGCTGGAAGCATTCGGCTGGTTCACGCAGCGCGTCGACGGCAACGACATCGACGCTGTCGCCGCCGCCTTCCGCGCGGCGCGCGAGCACCGCGGCGCGCAGCCGCGCATGATCATCTGCGATACGCGCATGGGGTGCGGCGTGCCGTTCCTCGAGCAGCGCGAGAAGAACCACTTTATCCGCGTGGATGCCCACGAATGGCAACTCGCACTGCAGGCCCTGGAAGCCGGGAGACAAGCATGAGCAATACCATCGCCACCACCAACACCACCACTAAGCCGAAGCTGAAGACCTCGGCCATGATCGCCTCCATCGCCGGCGAAGGACAGGCCACCCGGTCCGCCCCGTTCGGCCACGCGCTGGTGGAACTGGGCCGCCACAAGCAGAACGTGATCGGCATGACCGCCGACCTGGGCAAGTACACCGACCTGCATATCTTTGCGCAGGCGTTCCCGGAGCGTTATTACCAGATGGGCATGGCCGAGCAGCTGCTGATGGGCGCCGCCGCCGGCTTCGCGCACGAAGGCGCGCAGCCCTTCGTCACCACCTACGCGGTATTTGCCACGCGCCGCGCCTACGACTTCATGCACCAGACCATTGCCGAGGACAACCTCGACGTGAAGATCGTCTGCGCGCTGCCCGGCCTGACCACCGGCTACGGCCCCAGCCACCAGGCCGCCGAGGACCTGGCGCTGATGCGCGCCATGCCCAACATGACGGTGATCGACCCGTGCGACGCGATCGATATCGAGCAGATGGTGCCGGCCATTGCCGCGCACAACGGCCCGGTGTACGCACGCCTGTTGCGCGGCAACGTGCCGGTGGTGCTGGACGAGTACGACTACAAGTTCGAGCTCGGCAAGGCCAAGCTGCTGCGCGACGGCGCCGAGGTGCTGGTGATCTCGTCGGGCATCATGACCATGCGCGCGCTGGAGGTGGCCAAGGCGCTGGAGAAGGACCGCATCGGCGTGGCAGTGCTGCATGTGCCGACCATCAAGCCGATCGATACCGAGACCATCCTGCGCGAAGCCAAGCGGCAAGGGCGCCTGGTGGTGGTGGCCGAGAACCACACGGTGGTCGGCGGCCTGGGCGAGGCGGTCGCGGCCTCGCTGATGCAGGCGGGCACCATGGTGCCGTTCCGGCAGGTCGGGCTGCCCGACGCATTCCTCGATGCCGGCGCACTGCCCACGCTGCACGACCGCTATGGCATCTCGGCGGGCGTGATGGCGCAATCGATCCGCAACTGGATAGCCTGACGGCCGTCTTGCCCGTCTTTCATATCGCCATAGGCCATCGTCATTCCCGCTTGCGCGGGAATGACCTTCAGATCCCGCCAAGGGCGTGACGCAGCAACAGTGCCGACAGCACGAACATCGTCACGCCGATCAGCCCGTCCAGCACCCGCCAGGCCCACGGCCGCGCAAACCATGGCGCCAGCCAGCGCGCCCCGAATCCCAGCAGCCCGAACCAGAACAGGCTGGCCGAACTCGCGCCCGCCACGAACCAGCCGCGCAGCGCCGCCGGCTGCTGCGCGCCGATGCTGCCGACCAGCAGCACCGTGTCGAGATAGACATGGGGATTGAGCAGCGTGAACGCCGCCGCCTGCGCCAGCGCGGCACCGCGGCTCAGCCCGTCCTGTCCGGCCGCCGCCCGCAGCTGGTGCGACTGGCGCGCGCGCTTCAGGGCACGCCATCCGTATAGCGCCAGGAACGCGGCACCGGCCAGCGCCAGCGCGCGCGCCAGGCCGGGGCTTTCGCCCAGTGCTTGCGCCATGCCCATGACCCCTGCCGCAATCAGCAAGGCGTCCGCAACGGCGCAGAACAGCACCACGCTGCCGACATGCTCGCGGCGCAGGCCCTGGCGCAGCACGAACGCGTTCTGCGCGCCGATGGCGACGATCAGGCCCAGGCCCAGGGCCATACCCTGGAGCGAGACGGACAAGGATAGGGAAGGGGTGGCGAGTGGCGTCATCATGGGCGCAGCTTGCCTGCCCGAGTCAATGAAGACAAACTATCTTTACTTCATTGGATTTAGGAAAACTTAAGGCAATGCTGGATTATTCCGCACTCTCCGCACTGGCCGCCGTGGTGCGCGAAGGCAGCTTCGAGCGTGCCGCGCGCGCGCTTCATGTCACGCCATCGGCCATTTCCCAGCGCATCCGGCTGCTGGAAGAGCGGCTCGGCTGCGCGCTGGTGGTGCGCGACCAGCCTTGCCGCGCGACGGAGACGGGCCGCAGGCTGTGCCAGCACGTCGACCGGGTGCGGTTGCTCGAGCAGGATTTGCAGGGTGCGCTGCCGGCACTGGCACCCGAAGGGATCGCGCGCGTCGCGTTGCCGATCGCGGTGAATGCCGACAGCCTCGCGACCTGGGCCGCGCCGGCCATCGCAGTCTTCGCCGCGGCCAGCCCCGTGCTGATGGAAGTGGCCGTGGACGACCAGGATCACACCACCGAGTGGCTGCGCAGCGGCGCCGTGCTGGCCGCCGTGACCGCTATGGCACGCCCGGCGGCGGGCTGCAACAGCCAGCCGCTGGGGGCGATGCGCTACCTGGCGGCCGCCAGCCCGGCTTTCGTGCAGCAGTATTTTGCCGGCGGCGTGGGAGCCGGCACGCTGGCGCAAGCCCCCAGCCTGGTGTTCAACACCAAGGACGAACTTCAGGGGCGCTGGGCGCGGCGGCTGTGCCATCGGCACGTGGAGCTGCCCCGGCACATGCTACCGTCGTCGCAGGCCTTCGTGACCGCGGCGCTGGCCGGCATGGGCTGGGGCCTGCATCCGCAGTCGCTGGTCGCGCAGCATATTGCCGACGGCTCGCTGGTCGAACTCGTGCCGGGCACGCCTCTGGACGTGCCACTGCACTGGCAATACGCGCGCGCGGCGTCCGGCCTGCTCGATGGCCTGAGCCGCGAGGTGCTGGCCGCCGGCCGTGCCGCGCTGCTGGCGCCCTGACTTGCCAGCGGTAACTCACCGGCGTGCCGGTGTCAGTCGTGCAGGTGCTCGTCCACGAAACGCCGGAACAGCGCCATGCTCGGCGCCTCGGTCCGGCCCGCCAGCGTGAAGAACGCGTAGCGGGGGCCATCGTCGACCGCCGGCGTGGTCGCCAGCTCGCACAGCTTCCCCTCGGCGATTTCCGTCCGCACCGCCGCGACGATGCTGAACAGGATCACGTCCGAAACCAGCACGGCCTCCACCAGGCTGCGCACGTTCTCGCAGCGCAGGCTCAGGCAATGCTCGGGGTCGGCGCGGGGGCCGAAGCGCTTGACCAGCCCGCGCGCGACTTCCGGGCTCAGCGGTGCCGACGCCAGCGGATAGCGCATGACATCGTCGAAGGTCACGGCCTCGCCGGCAGCGGCCTGCAATAGCAGCGGATGGCCCGCGCGGCAGATGAAACGGCCCTGAAGCTGCGCCAGCAATTCGTGGCGCAGGTCGGTGGCCGGTGCCACGCTGGTGACCTCCACGATGACCGCGTCCAGGGTGCGCTGGCGCAGCTGGATCAGCAGCGCGTCGGAAGTGCCGAGCGACACCGCCGCCTGGATGCCGGGGTGGTGCATGGCCATGTGGCGCAGGAATGGCGTCATCAGCACCGCGCCAGGGCCGGCGCCCAGTCCGACGCGGATGGCGCCAAGGTGATGGCGGTGAAACAGTTCGACGCTGCGATGCAGCTCGGCTTCCTCGAACAGCATGCGGCGGGCCCGCTCGGCGATCAGTTCGCCCAGCGGGGTCAGCACATTGCGCCGGCCATGGCGGTCGATGAGCTTGCCGCCAAGCTCGTCCTCCAGCGCCTGGATGCTGCGGCTCAGTGCCGACTGGGTCAGGTGCAGCCGTTGCGCCGCGCGGCTGAACGATTCCACGTCCGCGACCATGAGCAGGTGGCGCAGGTGTTTGAGGTGCATCGATGCCTTTTGAATGAGTTTTACGAATAAATTTTAGACGAGTAATGCATTGGACACATAGCAAGCTGCCCGATACGATCCGGTCGCACAACACACAAGGCGACGCAAGGCGCCGAGGAGACTGCCATGACCCGAATCCGATTCCAGAACATTGCCCGCCGGCTGCTGCGCGGGGTGGTGACCAGCCTGCTGTGCGTAGGCCTGGCGCCGGCCCACGCCTATCCCGACCGGCCCGTCACGCTGCTGGTGCCGTTCCCGGCGGGCGGGCTGTCGGACGTGGTCGCTCGCAACCTCAATGCGCCAATGGGCCGGCAGTTCGGCCAGCCGGTCATCGTCGAAAACCTGGGCGGGGCCGGCGGTGCGATCGCCGCGCAGAAGGTCCTGCATGCACCGGCCGACGGGCACCTGCTGCTCCAGGCCGGTCCCGGCGAGCTGATCACGGCGCCGCTGGCGAACGCTGCGATCAAGTACAAGAGCGAGGACTTCCGGCTGGTCCACATGGTCGGCGCGGTCGACCTGGCCATCCTGGTGCGCAAGGACCTGCCGGTGAAGGATGTCGATGAACTCGCGGCCTATGCCGCGCAGGCGGCCCGGGCGGGCAAGCCGCTGACGTATGCCAGCGTCGGCGTCGGCTCGCTCTACCACCTGCTGGGGGCGCACCTGTCGCATACCATCGGCGCGCCGATGACGCACGTGCCTTACAAGGGCGGCGCGCCCGTGATCCAGGACCTGGTGGGCGGCATCGTCGATATCTTTGTCTCGCCGTTCGGCAAGCCCGACATCGAGCGCATGCGCACCGGCCAGGTCAGGATGCTGGCGGTGCTGTCGCCGGCGCGGCTCGACGCGGTCAAGTCCGTGCCGAGCGTCAATGAAAGCAGGGCGCTGCGCGGCTTCAACTACTCGACCTGGGCCGGCGTTTTCGTGAAGAAGGACACCGCCGAGCCGGTCGTGCAGGCGCTGCACAAGGCGCTGGCGCAGACGCTGGCCGACCCGGCGGTGCGTGCCAGCCTGGATGCCGCGAACCTGCCCGCATCCCGTCCGGCATCGCTGGCGGAAAGCCAGAAGGCCTATCAGCAGAGTATCGAACAGTACCGCGGCATCGCGCGTGCCATCGGCCTGCAGCCGCAATGAAGGCCGCCATGCATCCCCTCCTGGCAACCATGCGGGACAGCGCAGAAGCGTTCGTTGCCATCCGCCGCGATATCCATCGCCATCCGGAACTTGGCTTCGAGGAACACCGCACCAGCGACATCGTGGCCAGCCTGCTCGCCGAATGGGGCTACGAGGTGGAGCGCGGGCTCGGCACCACCGGCGTCGTTGGCCGGTTGCGGCAGGGCAGCGGCGGCCGCCGCCTCGGCATCCGCGCCGACATGGACGCGCTGCCGATGGCCGAGGCCACCGGGCTGCCTTATGCCAGCTGCCATCCCGGCGTGATGCATGCCTGCGGGCACGACGGACATACCGCCATGCTGCTTTGCGCCGCCAGGCATCTCGCGCGGCAAGGCAATTTCAGCGGCACGCTGAACCTGATCTTCCAGCCGGCGGAGGAGGGCTTGGGCGGCGCCAGGCGGATGATGGAAGCGGGGCTGTTCGACAAGTACCCGTGCGATGCCGTGTTCGCCATGCACAACGTCCCCGGCACGGCGCCGGGCCGGTTGCTGCTGCGCCAGGGCGCGGCGCAGGCATCGGCCGACAGCGTGACCATCACGCTGGCCGGCATCGGCGGCCATGCGGCGTTCCCGCACAACGCGGCCGACCCGGTCGTGGCCGGCGCTTCGATCGTGATGGCGTTGCAGACCATCGTGGCGCGCAACGTCGATCCGCTGCAGACAGCGGTGGTCACGGTGGGCGCGTTCCAGGCTGGCACCGTCTCCAACATCATTCCCGCACAGGCCGTGCTCAGCCTGAGCGTGCGCGCGCTGGACCGGCGTGTGCGCGACCAGCTCGAGCAGCGCATCCGCGAACTGGTTGCCGCGCAGGCGCAAAGCTATGGCGTGACGGCGCGGATCGACTACGAGCGCGGCTATCCGGTGCTGGTGAATACGCCGGCGGAAACGGCGTTTGCCGGCCAGGTCGCGCTGGAGCTGCTGGGGCCCGGCCACGTCGACTGCCAGGCGCCGCCGATCGCTGCAAGCGAGGACTTCGCCTTCATGCTGGACGCGGTGCCTGGCTGCTACCTGTGGATCGGCAATGGCGAGGGAGCCGAGGGCGGCTGCATGGTGCACAACCCCGGCTACGACTTCAACGACGGCAATATCCCGGTTGGCGCGGCGTACTGGGCGCTGCTATGCGAGCGCTTCCTGGTGGACCAGCCATGGCCTGCGCACGCGGTGCACGCGGTGCACGCGGCGCACGCCTAGGCCGGCCTGCCGCTCTGCTGCACCAGCCATTGGCGGAAAGTGCGCGCGACCGACGTCTCGACCCGGTCGCGGTGCCACAGCGCGTAGTAGCCGCCGCCGAGCGTGGCGCTGGCCTCGCACGCGCGCACCAGCCGGCCGTCCTTCAGGCAGCCGTCGATCATGTGGCGCCAGCCCAGCACGATGCCGTGGCCTTCGATCGCCAGCTGCACCAGGATCGGGTAGGCGTTCGACACTACCGTGTTCTGCACGCGCGCCTTGCCCAGCCCGTTCTGCGCCAGCCACGCCGGCCACGACATCCACTGGCGCTGCGCGTCTTCCAGCACCAGCAGCGTCTCGCCCGGTAGGTCGGCCACGGCCAGTCGCCGGCCGCGCAGATAGCCGGGCGCGCAGACCGGCATCACTTCCTCGTCGTAGAGCCGTTGCGCGGCGAGCCCTTGCGGCGGGCCTTCGCGCAGGTAGTACAGCGCGACATCGAAGCTGGTGTCGACCAGCGACGCGAGCCCATCGCTGACGAACAGCCGCACCTGCACGTCGGGATGCTCGGCGCGGAACTGCGCCAGCCGCGGCGCGATCCACAGCGTGGAAACGCCCGACGACGCCGCCACCGTCAGCTCGGTGCTGCCCTTGCGCCGCATCACGCTTTCGGTGGCTTCGGCGCAGTCGACCAGCAGGCGCTGGACCTGCTCGGCGTATTGCTGGCCGCTGACGGTCAGGCTCAGCGCGCGCGGGCCGCGCTCGAACAGTTTCTTGCCGAGGAAGCGTTCCAGTTGCGCCACCTGCCGGCTGATCGCGCTCTGCGTCAGGTGCAGTTCCGCGGCCGCGCGGGTGAAGTTGCCGTGCCGCATGGCCGCCTCGAAGGCGACCAGGCAGGGAAGGGGAGGAAGCGGGGAGATGCGCATGGGGCGGCCGGACGTCGGGGATCCAGCCGCCCATCTTAAGGGAAAGCCGACAGAAGGCTCAGCCGGAATGCTTGGCCCTGTCGTGGATGCGCCCGGCCTGCATGACCAGAGAGATTTGCTCGCCCTGGCCGCACAGCAGGCCGATGTCCTGCAGCGGGTCGCCGTCGACCACCAGCAGGTCGGCCAGCGCGCCGGCCCTGACCGTGCCCAGCTCGTCCTCGCGCTGCAGCACCGCGGCGGCAATCGAGGTGGCCGAGCGGATGGTCTCGAGCGCGCCAAGCAGCCCGGCGCGGATGCGGAACTCGTCGGACTGGTAGTGGTGCATCTCGCCCAGCAGGTCGGAGCCGAAGGCCATCGGCACGCCGGCCTCGGCGTAGATCGCCAGCGAGCTGCGGCCGGCCTCGCGCACGGTCTCGATCTTGGCGACCGACTCCGGCGGCAGGCCCAGGCGCGCGCCGTCGCGCGCCAGCGCATCGTAGGTGACCAGCGTCGGCACCACGAAGGCGCCGTGCTCACGCATCACGCGCGCCGCGGCGGCATCGACCAGGTTGCCGTGCTCGATGGTGCGCACGCCGCAGCGGATTGCCCGGGTGATGGCGCGGCCGGTGTAGGCGTGCGCCATCACGTAGGTCTGCGCGGCCTCGGCCTCGGCCACGATCGCGCGGATCTCGTCCTCGCTGTACTGGGTGTTGCCGATCGGGTCGGTCGGCGAGGCCACGCCGCCGGACGCCATGATCTTGATCTGCGTGGCGCCCTTCTGGATCTCTTCGCGCACGGCCAGGCGCACCGCGTCGACGCCGTCGGCAACGCGCGCGATGGCGCCGGCACGGAAGGCGCACGAGCACGGTTCCAGCACGTCGGCGCGCGGGCGGAAGTCGCCATGGCCGCCGGTCTGCGACAGCGCCTTGCCGGACGGGAAGATGCGCGGCCCGGGAATCAGCCCGGTGGCGACCGCCTGCGACAGGCCCCAGTCGGCGCCGCCGGCATCGCGCACGGTAGTGAAGCCGCGCTCCAGCATCGACTTCATGATCGGCATGGCGCGGAAGGCCACCAGCACGTTGGGCTGCACCGCGTTCAGGCCCAGGTTGGCCAGCGACGCCAGCACGTGCACGTGGCAGTCGATCAGGCCGGGCATCACGGTCTTGCCGGCGACATCGACCTGCCGCGCATGCGGCGCCACGATGCCTTGCGCGGAGACTTCGACGATGCGCTCGCCCTCGATCAGCACGTCGGCGCGCGGCAGCGCGGTGCCGCGGGCGGGGTCCAGGACGTTGCCGCCCTTCAACAGGATCTGGTTCATGGTCATTTGCGGAGGTAGGCAGGTTCGCGCACCAGCAGCGTGCCGGCGAAGCTGATGGCGGCGGCGATCATCACGTAGAACGCGGGCGCCATGGTGCTGCCGGTGGTGGCGATCAGCCAGGTGATGATGAACGAGGCGAAACCGCCGAAGATGGTGACCGCCAGGTTGTAGGCGACCGACAGGCCGGTCGACAGCACCTTGGCCGGGAACAGTTCGGAGAAGGCCGCCAGGATCGGGCCGGTATAGCCGGCGATCAGCACGCCGAAGACCAGCTGGAACACCAGCAGGGAGAACAGGCCAGGGACCTGGTTGATGTACACGTACATCGGCCAGGCCACCACGAAGATCAGCGCCGCCGAGCCCGACAGCAGGATGCGGCGGCCGAAGCGGTCGGCCAGGCGGCCCACCAGCGGCGCGAACACCAGGATCGCCATGCCGCCGACCATGCCGGCCACGAAGCCCGACGACTGCGGCACCTTCAGCACCTTGACGGCATAGGTCGGCATGTAGAACAGCAGCACGTAGGTGCACACCGTCCACAGGATCACCATCGAGAAGCTGGCCGCGGTCTGGCGCGGGTAGTCGCGCAGCACTTCCTTCAGCGGCGAATCGGTCTTGTCCTTGGTCTGCTGGAACGTGGGCGTCTCATCGAGGTGATGGCGGATGTAATAGCCCACCGGGCCGATCAGCATGCCGATCAGGAAGGGCAGGCGCCAGCCCCAGCTGTTGAGCGCCTCGGGCGGCAGCGACGAGGTGACGAAGGTGCCGACCGCGGCGCCCAGCAACACGGCCACGCCGATGCTGGCCTGGATCCAGCTGGAGTAGTAGGCACGCTCGCGCTCGGGCGCGTATTCGGTCAGGAAGGCGGTGGCGCCGCCCATCTCGCCGCCGGCGGAGAAGCCCTGCAGCAGGCGCGCGAGCACGATCAGCATCGGCGCGAACGGGCCCACTTGCTCGTAGGTCGGCGCGATGCCGATCAGCGTGGTGCCCACCGCCATCAGCAGGATGGTCAGCGACAGCGCCGCCTTGCGGCCGACGCGGTCGGCATAGATGCCGATGATGATGCCGCCCACCGGCCGCATGAAGAAGCCGACGCCGAAGGTGGCGACGGCCAGCAGCAGCGACGACAGTTCGTCGCCGGTGGGGAAGAACAGCCGGGCGATGATGACCGCGAAGAAGCTGTAGACGGTGAAATCGAACCACTCGAGACCGTTGCCGATCACGGTGGCAACGATGGCGCGGCGCCGCTGGCTGGCGCCGATCGGCGCGCTCAGGCGGTCAAGGGTTGGGTTGGCTTGCATGTCACTCCACTCCAGGCGACAGATCAGGGGCTATGGACTACGGCAATGCCGGGCGCGTGCTAACCGGGAGAAGAGGCGGAGGCGGCAGGCATCGGTAGGCAAGCCGATGATAGGTGTCGGCCCGATGATGAAAAAAACGATATCTGCGCATGGAGGCATGCGCACCACGCATGGCTGGGCCCCGAATGCGCACCGCGGACCGCGGCAAGTCCGCGCCGTGGCTGGGCTGGCGGGCAGCGGGCAGGAAAACCCCGGCCCACGCCACGCGGCAGGGCGAAAGAAGCAATATCAGGGTTTGCCCTGATGCCCGCGCAAGGCATGCGCGCAGCGCATGCCTCGGCCCGGAACGCAGCCTGCCCGCAGGAGGCCGGAGGCGCGCTGGCTTCGCACCGGTGATCGCCGCACTACATCACCCGGCCGAACCACCACAGCGACAGCAGCCCCGCCATCGCCGCCAGCAGCGCGCCCAGCGCGGCGAAGAACGCGGTGACCTCCACCTGGTCGCGCTTGTCGAGGGACAGCTTCGCGCTGAGCGCGCTGTACACCTTCTTCAGCTGGGCCGTATCTTCCAGCCGGAAATACTCGGCGCCGGTTGCGTCGGCCACCTGCTTCAGCACCTTCTCGTCCAGCCGGACGCGGGAGGACATGCCGTCGACCGACAGCACCACGCCCTCAGGCGTGCCGACGCCCACGGTATAGATGCGCACGCCGTAGGTGGCGGCAAGCTGCGCGGCCTGCAGCGCGCCGGGGCCGGCGTTGCTCTCGCCGTCGGAGAACAAGACGATCGCGCCCGCGCCGTACGAGCCGGGCGTGACGGCATCCGTGTCGCTGTCGCCGGAGGACGAGGAGGCGCTGCCCGGCGGCTTCCTCGACTGCGGGATGTCGTCGTTCATCAGCCGCTCGGCTTCGTTGGTAGCCTCCGGCAGCAGCGCGGTCAGCGCGATCAGCACGCCATTGCCCAGCGCCGTGCCGCCTTGCGGCTTCAGGCGCTCGATGGCGGCAGCCACGTCGTCCTTGCTGCGGCTGGGAGCCTGCGCCACGGCCGCGGTGCCCGCCATCGCCACCACGCCGACGCTGACGCTGGCGGGCTGGTCTGCGAGCAAGACCCGGGCGGCCTGCTGCGCGGCGCGGATGCGGCTGGGCTTGATATCCTGCGCGCGCATGCTGCCGGACAGGTCGATGACCAGGATCACGGTCTTGATGCGCGAGGGCAGCGTCAGCAGGGCCTGGGGCCGGGCGATGGCGACGATCAGCGCCGTCAGCGCCAGCAGCGTCAGTGCCGGCGCCACGTGGCGGCGCCAGCCCGGACCGCCACGGACGGGCACGCCGACAGGCTTCAGCGCGGGGGTGTGCACGGTCGCGCGCCGGCGGCGCGCATCCAGCCACAGGTAACCCCCCGCCAGCACCAGCACGGTCGCGAGCCCCCACAGCATGCTCGGCCACAGGAAGCTGAAGACTGGCAAGCGGCTGATCGCATCGGTCATGCGGCCCCCCTGGCGGTTCCTTGCCGGTGGCGCCGCTGGCGCGTGAAATTCAGCAGCGCCAGGTCCAGCCGGGCGTAGGTCGACAGCGTCAGGCACTGCACCCCGGCACGCGCGAAGGCCTGGTGCAGCTCGGCCTCGCGCGCCTCGGCCGCGGCGGCGAAGCGCTTGCGGAAGGCCGGGTCATGCGTGTCGACAAAGATCTGCTCGGCGGTCTCGGCGTCCTGCAGCACGACCAGGCCCAGGTCGGGCAGGGCCAGTTCGAGTGGATCGACCAGCCGCACCGCGACCACTTCATGGCGCCGCGCCAGCATGCCGAGCGATGCCTGCCAGCCCGTTGCGCTGATGAAGTCGGACACGACGAACACCACCGAGCGCCGCCTGGCGACCAGGCGCGCCTGCTCCAGCAGGTCGCGCAGGCGGGTATCGCCCGGGCAGGCCGCCGGCGTGGCATGCATGCGGTCGAGCAAGTGCAGCAGCTGGCGCCGGCCCGAGCGCGCCGGGATCACGGTCGCCGCCTTGTCGGTGGCGCCGCCATAGAGCACCGCGCCGGCGCGGTTGCCGTAGCGCGTCAGCAGCAGCGCCATCACGGTGGTGAAGTCGGTGAGCAGGTCGCGCTTGCGCACGGTGCCCGAGCCGAACTCGACCGACCCGCTCAGGTCCAGCACGAACCACGCCGAGACGTCGCGGTCTTCCTGGAACTCGCGCACGTGCGGGGTCTGCAGCCGCGCGGTCACGTTCCAGTCGATATGGCGCACGTCGTCGCCGGGGCGGTATTCGCGCAGGTCGGCCAGGTCCAGCCCGAAGCCGCGGAACAACGTGCGGTAATCGCCCTGCAGCAGCCCGTCGAGGCGGCGCACTACCGTCCATTCCAGCCGGCGCAGCAGCGCTTCGGTCTGCTTCGACCCGACCGCGGCCACTGCCGCGCTGGCGGCTGCGGGGGCAGGTGCCGCGGCCTCCGCCTGTCGGCGGCGCCTAGCGTTCAGCCGCCCGAACATGGGATTCCAGCGGCCGCTCGGGGACCGGCTGTGCCTGCAGGATGCGGCCGATCAGCTGGTCGGCGGTGACGCCGTCGGACATGGCCTCGTATGACAGCGCCAGGCGGTGGCGCAAGACGTCAGGCACCAGGTCGGTCACGTCTTCCGGCAGCGCATAGTGCCGGCCGCGCAGGAAGGCCAGCGCGCGCGCGCCTTCGATCAGGCCGATGGTGGCGCGCGGGCTGGCCCCGAAGGCGATGTAGCGGTCCATGTCTTCAACGCCGTAGCTGCCGGGCTTGCGCGTGGCCGCGACCACGCGCACCGCGTACTGGATCAGCGCGGGATCGACATAGACCTTGCGGCACGCCTCCTGCAGCTCGGCCAGGTGCTCGGGCGTGGCCACCGCGCCCACGTTGATGCGCGGGCCGGTGACGCGGTTGACGATCACGACCTCTTCTTCCTCGCTCGGGTAGCCCACCAGCACCTTCATCATGAAACGGTCGACCTGCGCCTCGGGCAGCGGGTAGGTGCCTTCGGTCTCGATCGGGTTCTGCGTGGCCATGACCAGGAAGGGCGCGGGCACGCGGTGGGTCTCGCCGGCGATGGTGACCTGCTTCTCCTGCATGACTTCGAGCAGCGCGCTCTGCACCTTGGCCGGCGCGCGGTTGATCTCGTCGGCCAGCAGCAGGTTGGCGAACACCGGGCCGCGCACGGTGGAGAACTCGCCGGTGCCCTGGTTATACATGCGCGTGCCGATCAGGTCGGCGGGCAGCAGGTCGGGCGTGAACTGGATGCGCTTGAACGTGCCGCTCATGGTCCGCGCCAGCGTGTTGACCGTCAGCGTCTTGGCCAGCCCCGGCACCCCTTCGACCAGCAGGTGCCCGCCGGCGAGCATCGCCACCAGCACACGTTCGAGAAAGTGGTCCTGGCCCACGACCACGCGCTTTACCTCGTACAGCAGGCGTTCCATCAAGTCTGCGCTGTCGGCAGCGCCCCTGGCTTGGTCGTTCATAGGCCCCCCACGTTTCAGGAAGTTTCAGAAAGGAGAAGATCCGATGGCAACGCCGGCGCTCTCGATGGTGACGGCAAAGCCGATACCGAGGAAAGTGCCGCTCTGGTTAGGGTTGAGGATGGCGGTGACGATACCGACGACTTCGCCGTCCATGTTCACCAGCGGCCCGCCCGAATTGCCCGGGTTGGCGGCGGCGTCGAACTGGATAAGCTTGTCCAGGCTCTGCTTGCGGTCCGGCGAGACGAAATGGCGGTCGAGCCCGGAGACCACGCCGGCCGACACCGACGGGCCGATGCCGAAGGGGAAGCCGACCGCCACGACTTCGCTGCCGGGCGCCAGTTCACGGCTGGAGCCGAGTGTCGCCGCCGGCAGGTCGTCGGGAATGGATTTGGGCCGGAGCACGGCGAGGTCTTTTTCGGGGAAGGCCTGCACCACGGTGGCTTCGGCCATGTGACCGTCGTGGAACCTGACCTCCACCCGCTTGGCATCGGCGACGACGTGATAGCTGGTCAGCACCATGCCGCTTTCAGTCACGACCACGCCAGAGCCGACGTGGCGCGCTTCGCGCGTGCCGCCGGCCGGATCCTTGCCGTCGGCCGGGTCGCGCCTGGCGAGTTCGTCCTGTGGCGCGGGCTGGGCGGGCGGCGTAGATTTGCGCCGTGTGGCAGGGGGATCACGCTTGGCCTTCGGCGCCGAGGCGGCTTCCACGGGTTTCTCTTCCGGCGTATAGCTGCGGACCTCCACCACTGATTCGCGCACCGCCTCCGCAGCCCTGGCCGTGCGCGACGGCAGGCTCTTGGTCTGCAGCGTGTGCAGTACCGCGGCGTCGATGTCTGCCTGCTTGAGCACGCGGGGTGGCGGCTGCGACCACCAGGCGATGGCCGCGCCCGCTGCGATGACCACGACCACCGCCGCCGAGACCAGCCCGTAGATCGTCACCCGTTTCATCGCAGCCCCCCAGGTCCCGTCCCGCCTTAAAAAATACAGTACCATCCCCTTAACCACGCGCCAAGGAGCAGGGCATGCAGTTTCTCTGGCCGCAGATGCTCTGGTTGCTGCTGGCGCTTCCTGTGCTGGCAGCCGCCTACCTGTACCTGCTCGCGCGGCGCAAGAAATCCGCCCTGCTGTACGCCAGCCTTGCGCTGCCCCGCGCCGCGCTGGGCCGGCGCCAACGCCTGCGGCGCCACATCCCTCCATTGCTGTTCCTGGTCGCGCTGGGCGCGGCGCTGCTGGCGTGCGCGCGGCCCACCGCCACCGTCACCCTGCCGTCCGACACCGTCACGCTGGTGCTGGCCATGGACACCTCGCGCAGCATGGACGCCACCGATGTGCCGCCCACGCGGCTCGCCGCTGCCAAGCAGGCCGCACGTGACCTGATCGTGGGACTTCCGGCCAGCGTGCGGCTCGGCATCGTGACCTTCGCCGCCACCGCGACCGTGGTGCTGCCGCCGACCAGTAATCGCCAGGACATGCTCGACGCGCTGGATCGCATGCAGCTGCAGCGCGCGACCGCCACCGGCAGCGGGCTGATCCAGGCGCTGGCGGTGCTGTTCCCCGACGACGGCATCGACCTGGAGGCGATTCTCTTCGGCGACAGCGCGACGCTTTTCGGCGGGCGCGCGCCGTCGCTTGACGAGGCCGCCGCCGCCGAGGCCGCCCGCAAGCGCGAGCAGCAGCGCCAGCCGATGCAGCCGGGCGCATACCGGCATGGCGCGGTGATCCTGCTCAGCGACGGCCGCCGCACCACCGGTCCGGACCCGATCGACGCCGCGCGCATGGCGGCCGAGCGCGGCGTGCGCGTCTATACCGTGGGCTTCGGCTCGCCCCAGGGCGGGGGCGAGCCGGAGTCGAGCCTGGCGTACTTCATGCAGCTCGACGAACCAGTCCTGCGCGCGGTGGCGACGCTGACCGGCGGCGAGTACTTCCAGGCCGGATCGGCCGCCGACCTGACCAAGGTCTATCGCCAGCTCAGTGCCCGTTTCGCGCTGGAGCGCCGCGAGACCGAGGTGAGCGCGCTGTTGTCGGCGGCAGCGGCGGTGCTGCTGGTACTGGCATCCGGGTTGTCGATACTGTGGTTCCGGCGCTGACTGGCGCCGGCAAGCGCAGGCCGCGTCACGCCGTGGCAGCGTACCGGTCACTTCATGGCCTGTGGCATCGGGCGCGTTGCTCCGCGCGAGCCGGCGCGGCGCGCAGGGACAGTACAATGCCGGACGCTCGATATACCGGATCTGCCTTTTTCGGCACCCGAACCGCCATCCGACTGCCACGCATCGCCCATGTCCAATCTCATCGTCCACGGTGGCACGCCCCTGCGCGGCCGCATCATCCCCTCGGCCAACAAGAATGCAGTGCTGCCGGTGCTTTGCGCCACGCTGCTGACCGACCAGCCGCTGCGCCTGCACGGCGTGCCGGACATCACCGATGTCCGCAAGATCCTCGATATTTTCCGCATGCTGGGCAGCGACGTCCGTCTCGATGAAGCGACCGGCACGCTCGACCTGCACCACCGCGACACCACCTTCGACGCGGCCACGCACCGGCTGCCCGAAGAAATGCGCTCGTCGATCATGCTCGTGCCGCCGCTGCTGGCCCGCTTCGGCGTGGCGCGTCTGGAAGACAACGTCAAGGGCTGCACGCTGGGCGTGCGCGAGATCGACCCGCACGTCGACATCTTCCGCTCGTTCGGCGGCGAGGTGGAGCGCGCCAGCGGCTCGCTGCTGGTGCGCAGCGGCGGCCCGCTGAAGCCCACGCACCACTGGCTCGACTATGCCTCGGTGACCACCACCGAGAACTTCGTGCTGTGCGCTGCCGCCGCCGAAGGCGAATCGACGCTGACCAATGCCGCGTCCGAGCCGCATGTGCAGGAGTTCTGCCGCTTCATGCAGAGGATTGGCGCCGACATCGACGGCATCGGCACCTCGCGGCTGACCGTGCGCGGCGGCGGCCGGCTGCGTGGGGGCGAGTTCACCTTCGAGGAAGATTTCCACGAGATCACCACTTTCCTCGCGCTGGGCGCGATCACCGGCGGCGACGTGGTGGTGCGCAACAGCACGCCGGGCAATTTCCCGCTGATCGACCGCACCTTTGCCAAGTTTGGCGTGCAGGTGGTGCATGAAGACGGCTGGTCGCGCGCGCTGCTGCAGGGGCCGCTGAAGGTGCAGACGCCTTTCACCAGCAATGTGCTGACCAAGGTGGAGGCCGCGCCGTGGCCGTACTTCCCGGTCGACCTGCTGCCGATCTTTATCGCGCTGGGCGTGCGTGCGCAGGGCAATGCGATGTTCTGGAACAAGATCTACGACGGCGCGCTCGGCTGGACCGGCGAGCTGTCGAAGTTCGGCGCGCATGTGTTCCAGTCGGACCCGCACCGGCTGATCACCTTCGGCGGCAATCCGCTGACGCCGGCGGTGGTGGAAAGCCCGTACATCATCCGCGTCGCGATCGCGCTGTTCATGGTCGCGGCCAGCATCGAAGGGCGCTCTGAAATCCGCAACGCCACGCCGATCCGGCGCGCGCATCCGCGCTTTGTCGAGAACCTGCGCAGCCTCGGCGTCCATGTGGAGTGGACCAGCGAGGAATGATCCTCCTGGGCGCGCCGTTCCCGGCGACGAACAAAGGGACCGCCTGGCGGCGGCCCCGTCACGAGCGGTCGTCTTTCCGGCGGTTCCAGCCGGGCGGATAAAGCGGATGACGCAGCGCGGCATACACCAGGACCACGGTTGCCGCGGCGGTGATCCAGTCGAGCAGGTCCATAACCCTCCTTGCGGCCCCCGGCAACTGGCATGCGCGGGGGAACGCTTCCACCATAGTCCAGCCATGGCGGCAGAGGAACCAAGGTTTGCGCGGAACTATATGCCTGCTGCGATGGAGTCGGGAACGGTGCAACGCAGCAGCAGGATCAGCGGCATCAGCGCTCCGGGGGCGGCACGGTAACGCCGCACGCTTGCGCCACGGCCAGCAGCTTGTCGAAATCCGGCGCGCCAGGCGGGATCTCCTCATCCAGTTGCGTGAACAGGCGCGACGCCTTGCCGTTGTGGCTGGTGACCGAAACCATTTCGCCGCCCCCGGCGCCGAAGCGGAAGTAATGTACCGTGCCCGCCGGCACGTGGACAAAGGTGCCGGCTGCCGCCTGGACCGCCTGCCCGCCGTAGCCGATCTCGAGCGTCCCGCGGGTCACGAAGAACGATTCGTCCCAGTCGTGGCAATGCGGCGGTGGGCCGGTGCCCTCGTCGCCCTGCTGCAGGAAGACTTCATAGCCCTGCGTGGCGGCGTTGGAGGCGAGTACGGTGATCTTCTCGCCGACCACATTGAGCGCGCGCGCATACTTGTCCGGCGTTACCACAAAGGGTTGTGGCTTCATGATGTGCGCCTCCGTTCTGTCGGGAACTCGATCCGGAATGCCCCCGGCGCCCGTACCGGGCGCCGTGGTGTCAGGCCTATTCTAGGCGCGGGCGCCGGGCCGTTCTAGCCTGGAATCGCGCGCGACGCGCGCGTGATGCGGGGCGGCCGTCGGCGCATGGATGCCCCATCAGCTGCCGCACGCATGGATCAGGAATTCCCGTAGCGCATCGGCCGGCTTGTCCAGCTTGCGCCCCGGCTGCCACAGCATGCCCACCTCCATGTCCGGTACCGCGTTGGCAATCGGCCGGGCTTCGATCTGCTTGCCCTCCAGCGACCACGGGCGGTACACCATGTCGGAAAGCACGGTGACGCCGAAGCCGTGCGCGACCAGCCCGCGCAGGGCCTCCATCGACCCGGTGCGGAAGGCGATATTGGGCGAGAGCCTGAGGCTGCGCCAGTAGCGCATGGTCGATTCCTCGGCCTCGTCGACGGTGATCAGGATGTACGGGTAGGCCGCAATGTCGCGCAGCGACGGCCGCTCGACTTCCAGCAGCGGATGGCTGGCCGAGGTCCACAGCTGGCGGCGGGAGCGCATCAGCGTGTGGCGCTTGAAGCGCTGCGGCCGTTCCAGGTTGGACAGCAGCGCGATCCCCAGCTCGATCTCGCCCGCCAGCACGGCGCGCTCGATATCCGGCCGGTCCATGTCGAGCAGGTCCAGCTCGATATCCGGGTAGTTGGTGCGAAAGCGCGCCAGCAGGCCCGGCAGGAAGTAGCCGAGCACGGTATAGGAGGCGGCCAGCCGCACGCTGCCCTGCAGGCCGTGCACCTGGAAGCGCGGCTCGCGCAGCGCGTCCTCGACCGAATCCAGGATCTGGCGCGCATGCTGGTAGAACAGGTGGCCTTCCGCCGTCAGCGTCACGCCGTGCGGGCGCCGCTCGAACAGGCGCACCGCCAGCCGCTGCTCGAGCGCCAGCACGGCGTTGGTGACCGCCGACTGCGACACATGCTCGGCGGTTGCCGCCATCGAGAACTGTCCGGTTTCCGCGGCCGCGACGAAGTAGCGGAACTGCCGCAATGTGATTTCCTTGGCAAATCTCTCCGAGCCCTCGCGCGCTTTCGCCATGATTGTCTTTTGGGTATCCGTTTTGCAGATATCAGGTGTAGGAATTCTTGATTTTACGATAGCCGCCGGGATTCCTACACTGCTCCGGACATCAGAACATCAAGCACGGAGACATCGTGAACGCACCGCTACCCCACGCCCTGCTCGACACCCTGGCCAGCGCCAGCCTGGACGACAAGTACACCCTGGAAAAAGGCCGCGTCTACATGAGCGGCGTCCAGGCGCTGGTCCGGCTGCCGATGCTGCAGAAGGCGCGCGACCGCGCCGCCGGCCTGAACACGGCCGGCTTTATCTCCGGCTACCGCGGCTCGCCTCTGGGCGGCGTCGACCAGGCGCTGTGGAAGGCCAAGCAGCACCTCGCGGCCAGCGACGTGGTGTTCCAGCCCGGGGTCAACGAAGATCTGGCCGCCACCGCGGTGTGGGGTTCGCAGCAGGTCAACCTGTTTCCCAACGCCTCGCGCGACGGCGTGTTCTCGATGTGGTATGGCAAGGGCCCCGGCGTGGACCGGTCCATCGACGTGCTCAAGCATGCCAATTCCGCCGGCTCGTCGCGCCACGGCGGCGTGCTGCTGCTGGCCGGCGACGACCATGCCGCCAAGTCTTCCACCGTCGCGCACCAGTCCGAGCATGTGCTGCAGGCCGCCGGCATCCCGGTGCTGTATCCGGCCAACGTGCAGGAATACCTCGACTACGGCCTGCACGGCTGGGCCATGAGCCGCTATTCCGGCCTGTGGGTGTCGATGAAGTGCGTCACCGACGTGGTCGAGTCGACCGCCTCGGTCGAGATCGACCCCGACCGCGTGCAGGTAGTGCTGCCGCAAGACTTTGCCATGCCGGCCGGCGGCCTCAATATCCGCTGGCCCGATACCCCGCTGGAACAGGAAGCGCGGCTGCTCGACCACAAGTGGTATGCGGCGCTCGCCTATGTCCGCGCCAACCGCCTGAACCGCGTGGTGCTCGATTCGCCCAACGCGCGCTTCGGCATCATGACGGCGGGCAAGGCGTACCTGGACGTGCGCCAGGCACTGGTGGACCTTGGCCTCGATGACGAGACCTGCGCCCGCATCGGTATCCGCGTCTACAAGGTGGGCTGCGTGTGGCCACTGGAGGCCCACGGGGCGCGCGAATTCGCCACCGGCCTGGAAGAAATCCTGGTGGTGGAAGAGAAGCGCCAGATCCTGGAATACGCGCTCAAGGAAGAGCTGTACAACTGGCGCGAGGACGTGCGGCCCAAGGTGTTTGGCAAGTTCGACCAGCGCGGCAACGACGGCGGCGAATGGTCGGTGCCGCGCGGCAACTGGCTGCTGCCGGCGCACTACGAGCTGTCGCCGGCGCTGATCGCCAAGGCCATCGCCCGGCGGCTGGAGCGCCTCGACCTGCCGGAAGCCGTGCGTGCCCGCATTGCCGCGCGCGTCGCGGTGATCGAGGCCAAGGAGCGCGAGGCCATGCAGCCGCGCATCTCGGCCGAGCGCAAGCCCTGGTTCTGCTCGGGCTGCCCGCACAACACCTCCACGCGCGTGCCGGAAGGCTCGCGCGCGCTGGCCGGCATCGGCTGCCACTACATGACCTTGTGGATGGACCGCAATACCGACACCTTCAGCCAGATGGGCGGCGAAGGGGTGGCGTGGACTGGCCAGATGCATTTCACCAGCGACAAGCACGTGTTCGCCAACCTGGGCGACGGCACGTATTTCCACTCGGGCCTGCTGGCGATCCGCGCCTCGATCGCGGCCAAGGCCAACATCACCTACAAGATCCTGTTCAACGACGCGGTGGCGATGACCGGCGGCCAGCCCATCGACGGCGTGCTGACCGTGCCGCAGATCGCCCACCAGGTGCTGGCCGAGGGCGCGAAGAAGCTGGTCGTCGTTACCGACGAGCCGCAGAAGTATGGCGACGGCAGCATGCTGCCGTCCGGCGTGACCGTGTTCCATCGCGACCAGCTCGATGCCGTGCAGCTGGAACTGCGCGACACCGAAGGCGTCACCATCCTGATCTACGACCAGACCTGCGCCACAGAAAAGCGCCGGCGCCGCAAGCGCGGCACGTATCCGGATCCGGCAAAGCGCGCCTTTATCAACGATGCGGTCTGCGAGGGCTGCGGCGACTGCTCGGCCAAGTCCAACTGCCTGTCGGTGGAGCCGCTGGAGACCGAACTGGGCACCAAGCGCCGGATCAACCAGTCGTCGTGCAACAAGGATTTCTCCTGCGTCAACGGCTTCTGCCCCAGCTTTGTCACCGCCGAGGGCGCGCAGGTACGCAAGCCGGCGGCGGCGGGCGGCAAGGGCGCCGGCGCCGATTTCGAGGCGCTGCCGATGCCTTCGCTGCCCGCGCTGGAACGGCCGTACGGCGTACTGGTGACGGGTGTGGGCGGCACCGGCGTGGTGACCATCGGCGGCCTGCTGGGCATGGCCGCGCACCTGGAACGCAAGGGCGTCACCGTGCTCGACATGGCGGGCCTGGCGCAGAAGGGCGGGGCGGTGATCAGCCACGTGCAGATCGCACCGGCGCCGCACGACCTGCATGCCACGCGTATCGCCACCGGCGAAGCGCGGCTGGTGATCGGCGGCGACGCCATCGTCTCGGCCTCGGCCGAGGTGCTGTCCAAGACCCGGCACGGCGTGACCGCTGCGGTGGTCAACAGCGCCAACACCCCGACCGCCGAGTTCATCAAGAACCCGAAGTGGAAATTCCCCGGCGCCAGCGCCGAGCAGGACCTGCGCAACAGCGTGGGCGAGGCCAGCGCCTTTATCGACGCCAGCGCCTGGGCCGTCACGCTGCTGGCGGATGCCATCTACTCCAATCCGCTGCTGCTCGGTTTTGCCTGGCAGAAGGGATGGATCCCGCTGCAGCATGCCAGCCTGCTGCGCGCGATCGAACTCAATGGCGTGTCGATCGACAAGAACCGGCAGGCGTTCGAATGGGGCCGGTACCTCGCGCACCACGGCGAGGCCTCGGTCAAGGCGCTGCTGCCGAATGCGCCAAGTGCGCCGGCTGCCCAGGTGGTGGCGTTGCCGCAGACGCTCGACACGCTGATCCGCAAGCGCGAGGCAATGCTGACCGACTACCAGGACGCCGCGTACGCCCGGCGCTACCGGGACGCGGTCGAGCGCATCCGCGCCGCCGAGCAGAAGCTGGGCACCGACCGCAAGCTGCCGCTGACCGAAGCGGTGGCGCGCAACCTGGCCAAGCTGATGGCGTACAAGGACGAGTACGAGGTGGCACGCCTGTATGCCGATCCGGCGTTCCTCGACAAGCTGCGCGCGCAGTTCGAAGGCGAGCCCGGCCGCGACTACCAGCTCAACTTCTGGCTGGCCCCGCCGACGCTGACGAATGCGGGCAAGACCGACAGCAAGGGCCATCCCGTGAAGCGCCGCTTCGGCCCGCGCACGCTGACAGCCTTCCGCCTGCTGGCCCGCCTGAAAGGCCTGCGCGGCACTGCCTTCGACCTGTTCGGCAAGACCGCCGAGCGTCGCGCCGAGCGCGCGCTGGTGGCCGACTACCTGGCGATGGTCGACGAGTTCGCAGCGTCGCTGAGCGCCGACAAGCTCGACACCGCGCTGGCGCTGGCTGCGTTGCCCGACGACATCCGTGGCTACGGCCACGTCAAGGAAGCCAGCATGCAGGCAGCGGCCGCGCGCCGCGAAGCGCTGCTGGCGCAGTATCGCGGGGCGGCACGCCGGGCCGCGGCCTGAGCCTTGCCGGCGTGCAACCGGGGGAAAGCCCGGCTGGCCGGGCCTGGCATGGTCCGGCCACAATCGGCTATCCTCCCGGCTGCACCCGGAGACTCCCTTGACGCAAGACCCAGCCTTCCACCGCAAGACCGCCACGGACGATAACCTGACGCTGCACCGCGAGGCCATCCGCTGGATGGCCGAGTTGCCCGAAGCCGTCCGTCCGGTAGAACTCGGGCGGGCCTTCCCCCGGATCATCAATACCGTCGCCGCCAGGTGGTTCGATGCGGTCGGGTGCCGGGACTACCTGAACGGCCTGCAGTTCGACGACCGCGGCGGCCGCCAGGGCTTTTCGTTCGCGATCGTGCAGGAGATCGCCGCGCTGCGCGAGCATTTCGACGCGGTGTATCCGCCGGACCATGATGTCTGGCGGAAGGCCTTCGATGCGGGTCAGCGCTGAGCGGACCGGCACGGGGCGAAAGCCGGCGGCCGCAACCGGGTGGTGGCGCAGCAGGCAGCGGCCGAGGACGCATGGCGACGCCGGTCCACGACGTAGAAATCCGCCGAAGACGCTGGAGTACTCGACAGTGTTGTGGGGGCCGGCAAGGAGAGGTGCGGCGCCGGACATCGAAAACGTGCAGATCAGACCCGCGCCCCCCGCGCTATAGTGGTTCGGCCATCCACGGCATGACCGCTCAAGGAGTCCTTCCATGGCCGTCTTCTCCGTTGCCGCCACCGTGCGCCGCACCGCGTGGCTTGCTGTCCCCGCGTCACTGCTTGTCCTGTACGGCATCGCCAATGCGCAACTCGGCGACATGCTGAAATCGACGCCGCTGGGCGGCACCAGTGGTTCCACCCAGGGCGCGGCCGGTGCGCTGGGCGGCCTCGGCGGCATGGGCGGGCTGTCGCCGTCCTCCCTCACGTCCGGCACTGCCGGCAATGCCGCCGGCGTGATCGAGTTCTGCATGAAAAACAACTACCTGAACGCAGATGCCGCCACTTCCGCGGTGAAGGACAAGCTGCTCGGCTCGGTGTCCGGCGGGACCAGTGACAGCGGCTACACCGATGGCTCGCGCGGCATCCTGTCCACCAGCGGCGGCAACAAGCTCGACCTGAGCGGCAGCGGCCTGAAGGCCGAAGTCACCAAGCAGGTCTGCGACAAGATCCTGGCGCAGGGCAAGTCGATGCTCTGACAAGCCACACGACGCGCCCGCGCCTTCACTTCGCGGCACTGTCATGGCGGCGTGCTAACGTCGCGCGAGGCAAATTCAATGTGAAGGGAGCAGGCATGCAAGCGGGCATTGTCGAGGCGGGCTATGGATCGGACCCGGTCGGCCTGGTCAGCGGTTTCCTGTTCGCGCCCGGCGGGGCCGTGCGCGAGATCGATTCGCGGGGCGCGGCGGCGTGGCTCCAGCAGGCGCCGCCGGATGCCGCGCACGAGCGCCCCTTCGTCTGGCTGCATTTCAACCTGTCGCACAGCGCCTGCGAACGCTGGATGAAGGCGCACCTGGGGCTGCCGGACGAGTACTTCGAGGCGCTGCGCCAGGGCTCGCGCTCGACCCGGATCGAGCGTCTGGACGCCGCCTTGCTGGCCGTGGTCAACGATGTGATCTACAACTTCGGCGTCGCATCGACGGACATTTCGACCATGTGGGTCCACGCCGACCGCCGCCTGCTGGTCACGGCCCGGGCGCGCCCGCTGCGCTCGGTGGACCGGCTGCGCGAGGCGGTGCGGCACGGCGAGGTGTTCCGCTCGCCGCTGGACCTGATGGTGCACCTGCTGCGCGACCAGGCCGACGTGCTGGTGCAGATCGTGCGCGAGACCGGCGTGAACGTCGACCAGATCGAGGACCAGCTGCTGTCGCAGCGCCTGCAGGGCAACCGGGCTGACCTGGGCGCGATGCGGCGCGGGCTGGTGCGGCTGCAACGGCTGCTGGCGCCCGAGCCGGGCGCGCTGTTCCGGCTGCTGAACCGGCCGCCGGCGTGGCTGCAGGAAACCGACCTGCAGGAACTGCGCGAATCGACCGAAGAGTTCTCGCTGGTACTGAACGACCTTGCCGCGCTGGTCGAACGCATCAAGCTGCTGCAGGAAGAGATCGCCGCCAAGCTCAACGAGCAGACCAACCGCACGCTGTTCACGCTGACGCTGGTGACCGTGCTGGCGCTGCCGATCAATATCGTGGCCGGCTTCTTCGGCATGAACGTCGGCGGCGTCCCGCTGGCCGGGCACCCGCACGGCTTCTGGGTGCTGGTGGCGCTGGTGGCCAGCTTCACCGTGCTGGCGGGGCGCTGGGCGTTTCGCAAGCAGGCAGGTTAGGGGCGGGCCGGCCTGGGTGGCATGCCGCCAGCGTCTGCCGGATGCCCTCGGCGTACGGCGTCTTGCGGATCGGTCCGATCAGCCGCTGCAGCGCGGCATCGTCCAGGATGAGCGGATCGGTCATCAGGTAGTGCATCTCGACCAGTTCGCGCATGAACGGGTTGAACAGCCCGAGCAGGCGCAGCATGCCCTTGCCGGCGATGCGCAGCTTGAGCTGGCGGCCGGTCTGCCTTTCCATTTCCGACACCAGTTCGCGCTGTGTCGTGACGCCGGCGCCGGCTAGATGCCAGATCCTGCCGAAGGCCGCTGGCGTGTCGGCCAGGCGGGCGACGACCGGACCGACGTCCGGCACATAGACGAACTCGTGCGGCGCATCGATCGGCCCGATCAGGTCCGCGGTGCCGCCACATGCGGCAGCCTGCGCCGCGCGGTGCAGCAGGCTGGCCTGCACGCCCGGGCCGTAGAAGTCGGGCAGCCGCAGCACCGTGGCGCGGATGCGGCCGGCGGCGTCGGCCTGCATCAGCAGGTCTTCCTGCGCCTTGCGCATGCGGCCCTTGAAGGTATGCGCCGTGCGCGGGTGGTTCTCGCTGACCGGATTGCCGCCCTGGACGCGCCCATATGGGTAGACGGTGCCGATCAGGATGAATTGCCTGACGCCCGCTGCGAGCGCGCCATCCAGTGTCTTGCGCAGCAGTTCCGGGTGCAGCTCGAAGCGCCAGTAGTCGACGCCGACCATGTAGACCAGTGTGTCGATGCCGTTCGCCGCGGCCTGGACGGAGGCCGGCGAGTCGGGATCCCACATGACGATCTCGGCGAGCGGGTCGGCCCCGAAGGCCTGGCGCAGGCGCGTCGCATCGCGGCCGACCACGCGGTACGGCTCGCCCCGGCTTGCCAGCGCGGTGGCGATGCTGTGGCCGATGGCGCCGGCGGCGCCAAAGAGCGCGATCCTGGACATGGGATTCTCCTTTGCATGGGTACTGCCGTGATCTGATGCAGGCCAGTTTGCGGTGATCTGAGCAAAAATAAAATTACCTATAATCGGCTGGTCGCTAAACAAAAATGCATAGCATGGCCGGCGAACCGAACTGGGAGTGGTACCGCACCTTCCTCCACGTGCTGGAAACCGGCTCGCTGTCGGCCGCCGGGCGCGCGATGGGGCTGACGCAGCCGACCGTCGGCCGTCATATCGACAGTCTTGAGGCCGCGCTGGGTCTCAAGCTCTTCACGCGCTCCTTCGACGGCTTCGCCCCCACCGACGCCGCGCACACACTGCGGCCCTATGCCGCCGGACTCGCCGCCACGGCCGCGGCCATGCGGCGCGCCGCCAGCGGGCATGGCGACGGCGTGCGCGGCACGGTGCGGCTGTCGGCGAGCGAAGTCGTCGGCGTCGAAGTCCTGCCGCCGATCCTCGCGGCACTGCGCGAAGCCCACCCGGCGCTGGAGATCGAGCTGGTGCTGTCGAACCGCGTCGACGACCTGCTGCATCGTGAAGCCGATATCGCCGTGCGGATGTTCCGGCCGGAGCAGGACGCGCTGGTGGCCCAGCGTGTCGGCGGCATCGAACTGGGGCTGCATGCGCATGAGCGCTACCTGGCCGTGCACGGGGCGCCGCAGTCGCTGGAGGAACTGGCCGGGTTTGCCGTAATCGGCTTCGACCGGGAGACGCCGTTCATCCGCCGCTTGCTGGAGCGCTTTCCGGCTTTGTCGCGCCAGCGCCCGGCCTTTCGCGCCGACAGCGACCTGGCGCAACTGGGCGCGATCCGCGCCGGGTTCGGCATCGGCGTGTGCCAGACCGCGCTGGCGGCGCGCGACCCGCGGCTGGCCAGGGTGTTGCGCAGCGAGTTTTCCGTGGCGATGGATACCTGGGTGGCGATGCATGAGGACTTGCGCGGCAGTGCGCGATGCGCGGTGACCTTTGCCGCGCTGGTGGCCGGGCTGCGAGGCTACGCGGAAGGGGCGTAGCCGCGGCGTCGATCGGGGCCTTGCTGCGGCGGCACGCCGGTGGCCTTGCTGCCAGTCCGCCCCGGGCCGCTTGCTGCGCGGCCATGTGGTCGAACTGCCGTGGCGCCCGTGAACGGTCGCCGGCCACGCTAGCCGGAGCGTGCCTGCTGGCGCAAGTTGCGAGTGCGGGCGGCGAGATAGGGCAGGTTTGCCGTGACGAAGAACGCCAGCAGCAGCGCGCCCGCGCTCCATGCGAGCGCCGGCACCCACGGCATCAGGCTGGCCAGCATCGCGCCCCTGGCGGCGCCGGACGCCACCATGGCGATGCGCAGGAAAGCGGCCATGGCAAGCACGGCAAACACCAGTCCGGCAAGCCTGCCTTCGCGGCCCACATGCCCGGCATCGAGCGCGGCATTGGCCGCCGCGCCGAACATGATGCCCCACATGCCGCCGGCCAGGCATTGCGCGGCCAGCACCGCCTGCAGCGAAGCGGCGCCAATGAAGCCGGACAAAGCCAGCGTGCCCAGCACCGATGCGGCGAGCAGCAGCACGCAGGCAGGAAAGCGCCGCAGCCATGGCGTCTCGGGCAGCAGCACGCACAGGGCGAAGCCGATCCAGAACGCCGGCATCACCCGCACCAGCTCGGCGCTGGCAACGAAGCGCAGGTAGGCCGGCCCCGAATTGATCGCGGTGTGGACCTGGAAGCCCAGCGCGAGCAGCCAGACCGCCGCGAACAGCAGCCACAGGCGCCGCGGGCCGGCGCTGGCAGTCGGCGCCGCGTCGGCACGCTGGCTTGCCGGCGGCAGTTCAACCCAGCGCAGGGCGGCCACGGCCAGCACCAGCGCCGCACTGGCCGCGGCGAAGGGGATCAGCGGCGAAGCCTCGCGCAGCCGCGCCGTCAGCACTGGTGCGACCGCGCCGGCCAGGCCGATGCCGAGCAGCGACGCTAACACGAGGAAGGACGAAGCCGATCCCTGCAGCCGCCGCGCGATGATGACCATGGGTGGCGCGCGCAAGGCCGAGGAGGTGGCGGCCCATAACGCGGTCAGGGCAAGCAGCAGCACAGGCGAGGAAGCCGAAGGCAGCAGCACGAACGCCAGCGCGGAAACCACCGACAGCGCCAGGATCCAGCCGCCGAGCCGGCGCATGCCGTTGGCGACACGGTCGGCGGCGATGCCCAGCGCCAGGTCCATGGCGACGAAGATCACCTGGTCCATCACCAGGATCCACGCCACGTGCGCGCGCGGGATGCCGGCCTGTGTGGCCAGCTGCGGCAGGAACGCGACGTAGAGGGTCCACGTGACCGCCAGCAGGAACTGCACGGAGCAGAAGATCAATGCGCGCATGCGGCCCACCTTGCCCGGTGTTTTCCTTGGAAGGATAGGGCAAGGACGGGGTAAAGCCGGGAGTAATGCCGGGCGTAGTGCCGGGAGTAAAGCCGGGGGAGGGGCTCAGTCGTCGCTGAGCTTGTCGCCGTTGACCTCGACGAGCTGGTCAAGCCGCAGCGCCTCGCCCGAGCTGAGCGAGACAAACTCCGCCCGCTCGCGGCTGAAGATATCGGTGATCGTGGCCGTCACTTGCTGCGCAGCGCCATCATGGTCGCGATAACGGATCACGGCGGGCCGGCGCACGGTGGCCAGCGCTTCGAGCCGATCGTGGAATTCGCAGCTGATCGGGATGTACGGGGTGGATGCGTGGTTCATGTCAGTAGCTCGCAAAGCAGGGCGGTCGCCGGCGCATTTTCAGTCGCCGGACCTGACCGACCGGATCAGGTTGTTGCGCAGCGTCGCCACCGCCTTCTGCAGGCGTGCGAACTCGTCCGGCGCCAGGCCGGTGGCGCCCGCCAGGCTGCCTTCGAGGCGCTTTTCGCGCAGGCGCCGCCCGTTGCGGGTCAGGCTGACCCGCACCTGGCGCTCGTCCTCGGGATCGCGCTGCCGCTCGACGTAGCCCATGGCTTCCAGCTTCTTCAGGATCGGCGTCAGCGTGTTCGATTCCAGGAAGAGCTTTTCGCCCAGGCTGCCCACGGTCTGGCCGTCTTCCTCCCATAACGCCACGATGGTGATGTATTGCGTGTAGGTCAGGCCCAGCTGTTCGAGGACGGGCTTGTACGCCTTGCCGAACGCCAGGTTGGCGGAATAGACGGCGAAGCACAGGAAATCGGACAGCTTGGGGTCCGCGGCAGCGGCCTTGTCGGTGGCTTTCATGGTCTGGCTCCCGTGTCTGGATGTGACGCTGCGGGAAATTATAGGTCGTATGCGATTGTATCGGGGGTGCGATAACCGGCTCGGACCCATGGGCGCCGGACCGCGCCCTGGAGGGCGCGGTCCGGCGCCGCGCGCCTGCGTCAGCCGGTGATGACGTTGATCGCCACGTCGATGTTGCCGCGCGTGGCCTTGGAGTACGGGCAGATTTCATCGGCGGCATGGGCCACCGCCGTCGCCACGTCGTGCGGCACGCCAGGCATGCGCACGTTCAGGCGGGCCTGCAGCAGGTACTCGCGGCCGGTCTGGCCCAGGTCAACCTCGATCTCGACGGCAAGGTCCGAGGGCAGCGTCAGCTTGTGCGTCTTGGCCGCAAGTGCCACCGCGCTGATGTAGCACGCCGACCACGCACCGGCGAACAGCCGCTCGGCGGTGGGATGCGCGTCGCTGCCATCGAAGACATGGGTCGGGTTGGCCTCGGTGCCGGGCGACGACAGCCGCATGTCGACGGTGCCGTCATGTCCGCGGGGCGTGTTGCCGGCGGCGCTGAATGTGGTGTAGGTCTTGCCGCTGGCCAGGACTTTGGCGATCTTGCTCATGGTGGGGTTCCTTTCGGTGGGGTTGGGCTTTTATAATCGTATGAGATTTAATCGCATACGATATATATAGGCAAAAAACAATCAGCTCTCGCTGATCTGTCGCAAGCGTTTCAATCGCATGCGATGGAAAGCATGATGGGATACGGAACAGCTGAAGTCAAGGAGAATTTCCACGCTATCCTGCAGCTGTGCGGTGACCGCCTCAGTCTTCTTCGACAAAGAACTCGATCGCCTCCTGGTGGGCGTCCCCGGGCGGCGAGAACGTGATCCAGCCGTGGCCCCGCAGCGTGACCTCGTCACGGCGCAGCATCAGGCTGTCTTCGCCGTCGATGCGGACGTGGGTGCCGTTGGAGCTGCGGTCGATCAGCACGAAGCGGCCGCCGCGCGGCTCGACGGTGGCCTGGAAGCGCGACACCTGCCGGTCCAGGATGACGATGCTCATGGTGGAGTCGCGGCCGATGGTCAGCGGCGCCGAGGTGGCGTCCATCTCGAACAGGGTGTCGCGGTAGCGCAGCGACAGGAACAGCGAGCGGCGCACGGCGACGTCCATCGGGGCGACCAGGGTCAGCTCGGTGTTCTGCTGCCAGATCCCCTCGTACAGCTCCACCAGCTGGTGCTTGCCGCGCACCTGGATCGGATACAGCGCTCGCGTCATCTGCCGCAGCGGTGCCGACAGCTGCTCGACGGCATGCTTGCTGGTGATGATCTGCCCGCGCGAGGCCAGCTTGACCAGCCGCGCGGCCAGGTTGACCGTGTCGCCGAACACGTCGCCGCCTTCGTCCGACAGGATCGGGCCATGGTGGAAGCCGATATGGATTGACAGGGCAATGCCGGCGATCGGCGCCAGCCCGGCCACGCCTTCCTGCATGTCGAGTGCCGCCTGCATCGCCTGGTCGGCGGTGGGGAACAGCACCATGATCTCGTCGCCGATGGTCTTGACCACGCGTCCCTGCGCCAGCGCGGCGCGCGTCTTCATCAGCCCCAGGCAATGGCGGATCGCGGCGAGTGCCACCGCGTCGCCGGCCTTGTCATAGAGCCGCGTGCTGTCGCAGATGTCCGCGAACATCACGGCGCCGTCGCATTGGTCGGCTGGCGAACCTGGATCCTTTTGCATCACCGGCGATGTTGTCAGTTTTCCGGGGCGGGCCGCGCCCGGCTACCTCAGGCGCGCGCCACGTCTGCATGATAGGAATTCCAATGCCGGATTGCTGCCCCGCACGCGTTTGCCGCCAGGCGCGAACGCTTAGGTGTGGCGCGGCGCCGACTAGAATGAATCAGCCTGCTTTTGTCCCTGCAACCCGTGAGGAAGATGCCATGGCGGAAATCGAGAAAGACAAGGTCGTCGGGGTGCTGAACCAGATACTGGAAGCCGAACTCGCCGGGGTCGTGCGCTATACGCACTATTCTTTCCTGGTGTTCGGCTTCGGCCGCATCCCCGTGGTGTCCTGGCTGCGCGAACAGGCCAGCGAATCGTTGCTCCATGCGCAGCAGGCCGGGGAGTGGATCACCACCCTGGGCGCGTATCCCTCGCTCGGCATCGCCGCGCTGCTGGACAGCCACACCACCGACATCGGCACCATCCTGCGCGAATCGCTGGCGACCGAGCGGCAGGCGCTGGAGCTGTACCGCCAGCTGCTGGCCCTGGTCGAGGGCCGCTCGGTGGCGCTGGAAGAATATGCGCGCGAGTCGATCCAGCTGGAGGAACTGCACGCCGGCGAGGTCGAGAAGATGCTGCGCAAGCCCGGACAACCGTAAGCCCGTGCGTGCCCGGGCGGGCACGCCTGTGGTCCGGGTGACGAAAAGGTTGCCCGAGCCCCCTGGCTCGCCTAGACTGGATTGCGGCCGGCGCTGAGTACAAGGCTGGCGTACCGATGTGAACCTTTGCGGCTTGCACCCGGGGGAGTCGATCGATGTTGCCTACGCCCATATCCGAGAAGGCGCTGTCCCGCGGCTTGCTTGACGTCCTGATCCGCGCCGGGCTGATCGCCGTCCTGGCGGTTTTCTGCTTCCAGATCTTCCACCCGTTCGTCGACCTGCTGCTGTGGTCGGTGATCCTGGCGGTCACCATGTACCCGCTGCAGCTCAGGCTGCGCGCGCGGCTGGGCGGCCATGACGGTCGCGTCGCCACGCTGATCGTGGTGCTGGTCCTCGCCATCATCCTGGTGCCGACCTACCTGCTGGGCAACGCCCTGGTCGAGTCCGTGGAGAACGCCATCGCCATGGTCAGGGACGACCGCGTGCATATCCCGATGCCGGCGGAGTCGGTCGCCGCCTGGCCATTCGTCGGGGAGCGGCTCTACGACTTCTGGCTGCAGGCCGCCACCGACATGGCCGCGGTGATGGAAAAGCTGATGCCCCAACTCAAGGGCTTCAGCCTGGCGCTGCTGGGCAAGCTCGCCGGCGTCGGCGTGGCCCTGCTGGTCCTGCTGTTCGCGCTGATCATCGCCGGCATCATCATGGCCTATGGCGAGGAAGGGACGCGCAGCGCCAGGCAGATCGCCTCGCGCGTGTTTGGCCAGGAGCGCGGCCCCCGGCTGGCCGACCTGTGCACCGCCACTATCCGCGCGGTGGCGCAGGGCGTGGTGGGCATCGCCTTCATCCAGATGCTGCTGATCGGCGTCGCCTTCGTGATCAAGGGCATTCCCGGCGCCGGCCTGCTCGCGCTGGCGGTGCTGCTGCTCGGCATCATGCAACTGCCCGCGACGCTGATCACCATCCCGGTGATTATCCTTGTCTTTGCCGCCGAGGGTGCCACCGGGGCGACCGTGGTATTTGCCGTCTACACCTTTATCGCCGGACTGGCCGACAACGTGCTCAAGCCGCTGATGCTCGGCCGCGGCGTGGACGTGCCGATGCCGGTGGTGCTGATCGGCGCGCTGGGCGGGATGGTGACAGGCGGCGTCATCGGGCTGTTTATCGGCCCCGTGATGCTGGCCGTGGCCTACCGGCTGTTCTGGCAGTGGGTCGAAGACCAGCCGCCACCGCAGCCTGCCCAGCCGGTGCACGAATCGATCGAGCAGACCGCGGAATAGTGCAGGCCGGTTCGCCTCATGCCCGTCCGCATTTGGCCGAACGGAATGCTGCTGGCCGGCGTGCTGTGCCTGGGCGCATGCGCGCGGGTGGGGCCCGACTTCCAGCCGCAGCGCGAGGCGTGGACGCCCACATGGGACAGCCCTGCGCTGCAGGGCGCCACCGAGCAGCGCCCCGCCCCCGACCTGCGGCAATGGTGGCAGATATTCGGCGACCCGACACTGGAGCGCCTGATCGCCGAGGCCGATGCCAACAACGCCGGACTGCGCATCGCCGGCCTGCGCGTGATGGAAGCGCGCGCGCAGCTCGGCATCGCGCAGAGCGGCCGCTACCCGCAGCTGCAGCAGGTGAGCACCGATGCGCTGTACACCTCCACCCGCCAGGCCGGCGGGCGCAACCCGCAGAACAGCCGCTTCTGGCAGTTCAGCGCGGGCTTCGACATCGGCTGGGAGCTGGACTTCTGGGGACGCTTCAGCCGCGCCATCGAGTCGGCCGATGCCGCGTATTTTGCCGCCCGCGCCAACCACGAGGATGTGCTGGTCCTGCTGCGCGCCCAGATGGCCGAGACCTACTTCGCGCTGCGCACCGCCGAGGCGCGGCTGCGCATCGCCCGCGACAATGCCCGGCTGCAGCAGCGCAGCTATGAAATCACCGAGCGCCTGTTCCGCAGCGGCGAGACCGACGAGCTCGACCTGCAGCAAGCCAAGACCCAGTACCTGGGCACGCTCAGCAGCATTCCGGAGTTCGAGGGCCAGATCCTGCGCACGCGCAATGCGCTCGCGGTACTGGCGGGCCATCCGCCCGGCGCGCTGCCGGAGCTGCCCGACCTCGCGGAGCGGGAAGGGGCGCTCCCGCTGATCGACCGCGCCGTGGTGCAGGACGTGCCGGCCAGCCTGCTGGTGCGCCGTCCGGATGTGCGCGCCGCCGAGCTGCAGATCGCGGCGCAGTCCGCGCTGATCGGCGTGGCCGAGGCCGATCTCTACCCGTCGCTGTCGCTGCTGGGCAGCATCGTATGGTCCGCCGGCACGCTGGCCGGCACGCCCAACACGCTGGCGCTGGTCGGCGGGCCCAGCCTGCGCTGGAACGTGTTCGACTATGGCCGCATCCGCAACAACGTGCGGGTGCAGGATGCGCGTTTGCAGCAGCTGATCGTGGCCTACCAGGACGCGGTGCGGCAGGCCGCGCGCGAAGCGGACGATTCCGCCAGCGGCCTGCTCAAGTCGCTGGAGCGCGAACAGATCCTGCGCGAAGGCACCGTCGCCGCCAACCGCTCGCTGTCGCTGGCCAACTCGCTCTACCGCGAGGGCTATTCCGACTTCCAGCGCGTGCTGGACGCCCAGCGCGCACTGGCGGCCCAGCAGGACGCCTATGTGCTCAACCGCAGCAGCGCCGTGAGCAACCTGATCGCGCTGTACAAGGCGCTGGGCGGCGGCTGGCACAGCGAGTTGCCGCTGGTGGACCCGGCGACGCGCCAGCAGATGCAGCAGCGCACCAACTGGGGCGACCTGTTCGACGAAGCCGGGCGGCCGGCCGTGCCTGCCGGCGCCGGTGTTCCTGCGACACCACGGCAGGTATCCAATGTGGAGGCCCGATGAGCGACACGCCGCAGCCCGCAGCGGTTCCGCCCCCGCCGGCCGCCGATCCGGCAAAGAAAGGCATCCGCTGGGTGCTCGTGCTGATTGCCGTCAGCCTGGTGTGGTATCTGCTGGCCGACCGGCTCACGCCCTATACACAGCAGGCGCGCGTGCAGGCCTTCGTGGTGCCGGTGGCATCCGAGGTGGCGGGGCGCGTGACCCGCGTGCACGTGCGCAACAACCAGGACGTGGCGGCTGGCACGGTGTTGTTCGAGGTCGATCCGCAGCACTACCGGATCGCCGCCGACCGCGCGCGCGCCGACCTGGAGTCGACGCGCCGGCAGATCGGCGCCAGCACCGCCGGCATCGAATCGGCGCAGGCGGCGCTGCGCGCGGCGCGCGCCAACGAGGTCAAGGCGCGCCAGGACAGCGAACGCCTGGAGCGCCTGTACCGCGAGGATCCGGGCACCATCTCGCTGCGCCGGCTCGAGATCGCGCGTGCCAGCCTGGAAGCGGCTACCGCGCAGGTGGCCGCGGCGCGCGCCGAGGTCCAGCGCGCGCGCGAGCAGGAGGGCGGCAGCGCGGAAGACAACGCCAAGCTGCGCAGCGCCGCCGCCGCGCTGGAAAAGGCCGAGCTGGACCTGGCCAATACCAGCGTGCGCGCGCGCTCGGCCGGGCTGGTCACCGACCTGCGCACCGAGACCGGCCAGTTTGCCGCCGCGGGGCATCCGGTCATGACGCTGATCACCATCCACGACGTGTGGATCAACGCGGAGATGACCGAGAACAACCTTGGCCACGTGGTGCCCGGCACGCCGGTGGCGATCGTGCTGGATTCGCTGCCGGGCCGCATCTTCACCGGCCGCGTGCGCAGCGTCGGCTACGGCGTCAGTATCGGCGGGCCCCCCACGCAGCCCGGCAGCCTGCCGACAGTGCAGAACAGCCGCGACTGGCTGCGCCCGGCCCAGCGTTTCCCGGTGACGGTGGAGTTCGATCCGGGGCAGCTGTCGTCACTGCGCGGCGTGCGCGTGGGCGGGCAGGCCGAAGTCATGGCGTTCCCGACGGAGGGCAACCCGCTCAACCCGCTCGGCCGCGCCTTCCTGTACCTGATGAGCTGGCTGTCGTATGTCTACTGACAGCCCCGCGCCGACACCGCGGCCGCCGCCTTCGCCACGCGCACGGCGCGCGCTGCGCCTGGCCAGCGGCACCGCGCTGTGCCTGGCGGCCAGCTTCGGGCTGGGCCTGCCGATCCCGATGCTCGCCCCCGTGCTGGCCATATTTCTGCTGGCAAGCATGAACCGTCCGCTGGCCTTCAAGGCGGGCGTGGGCCTGGCGCTGGTGACGATGCTGGCCACCGGCAGCGGCCTGCTGCTGATTCCCTTGCTGCGCCACTACCCGGCGAGCGGCGTGCTGCTGACCGGCCTGTGCCTGTTCCTGGCATTCCGCTATGGGCTGCGCGGCGGCAACAACCTGGTGTCGACCTTCCTGGTGGTCGGCCTGACCATGATCTCGTCGGCAGGAACCTTCGACTTCGGCCTGGCCGTGACGGTCATTGCCGCGCTGGTCAAGGGATTGCTGCTGGCGGTGCTGGCGCTGGCGCTCGGGCACTGGCTCTTTCCCGAGCCAGCAGGCGTGCCGCCGGCGCCCCCGGCCAGCGCGCTGCCGGACGACCTGGCGGCGTGGGTGGCGCTGCGCGCGGCGCTGGTGGTGATGCCCGCCTTCCTGCTCACCATGACCGATCCCACCGCCTACATGCCGATCATCATGAAGGCGGTCAGCCTGGGCCGGCAGAGCTGCACCACCTCCGCGCGCAACGCGGGCCGCGAGCTGCTCGGCTCGACCCTGCTCGGCGGCCTGCTGGCGATCGCGTTCTGGGGCGCGCTCAGCCTGTTCGTGCACCTGTGGATGTATTTCCTGTGGATGCTGCTGTTCGCGCTGCTGGTGGCGCGCAAGCTCTACGGACTCAGCCCCACGCGCCTGGCGCCGGGCTTCTGGCTCAATACGCTGGTGACGCTGGTCATCCTGCTGGGGCAGTCGGTGCAGGACAGCGCGGCCGGCAAGGACGTCTATACCGCCTTCATCGTGCGCATGGGGCTGTTTATCGGCGTCACGCTGTACGCGTGGCTGATGATCGAACTGCTCGACCAGCCGCGCGCCGTGCGCAGCAACGCTATCTGATCCAGGCGCCGCGTTCTATCCCAGCGCCAGCCCGCCATGCGCGAGCAGCTGGCGGAACACTGCCAGCTGGCTTTCACCGGTCTCGGCCAGCCGGTGGCACACGTGGACGTGGGCATCCATGTCGCTGTGGCCGCGCAGCGCGTCCTTGCACTCGCGCTCGGAAATCTCCAGGTGGACCCCCGTCAGGATGGCGCGCCCGTAGCCGACGCGCGCTGCCACGATGGCGGGCGGGGTGCCGGCCATGCCCGTGTAGACCGCCAGGACCTGCGTATCGGGGCCGGGCTCGCCCCCGAAATCGAACAGGCAGCCGCCGTGGTAATGCGTGTAGAGCGACACCGGCGCTTGCGTCAGGTGGTTGGTGGTGCGGATCTCCACGGCGGCGGCGGTGCGCGGCGTGCCGTCGTACAGGCGTCCGCCGGTGAGGTCCGGCAACGAGCCGACCGCCACCGCGTCGACAAAGCGCAACTCGCGCTTGCCGCAGATCGCTCCTGAAGTGCCGGCGTGAAAGGCAAGTTCGCGGCAGGCGTAGTAGGCGCCGGCGCAGATGCCGAGGTAGACGCCGCCCCGTTCGACGAAGCTGCGGATGCGCGCGTTGGGTGCGCCATTGAGCGCCGCGCAGTATGGCAGGTCGGCGCCGCCGGGCATCACGAACATGACCGCGTCGTCGAACAGCGTGGGGTCGTGGCGGATATCGTCGGCCATGACCGCGCGGATTTCGTAGGCGCCGGCCTGCAGCTGGTGGCCGATGGTGCGCATCAGGCAGGCGGTCCAGTCGGAGGCGCCGGCATCGACATACGTCAGGATCTGGGGCTTGGACATGCTGGTCGTGGCGTTTTGGTCGGGGGCGCGGGCAATGCGCGCCCCTGGCTTGCTTTCTACCTTAGTTTTCGCGCTGGCGCAGTACCGGATTTCCTGGGGATCGCCCGCGCCGCCATGGTTTCACTGACGGCTTCACGTACGCATTCGGCCAGCAGCGCCGCCGCGCGCGTCTGGCCGATACCGGCCTGCGCGATCACCAGCGGCTGACGCACCGTTTCCTCCAGGATCGGCTTTTCCACCACGCTGGCCGACTGGCCGGAGGCGGGCGCCTGCGTGATCAGCAGCGCGCATCCCAGTCCGTTCGCTACCATGCTGCGCGCCAGTTCCAGCGACGTGGCGCGGTAGCGTACCTCCGGCTGCAGGCCGAATTGCCAGAACGGCGCCATCAGGAATTCGCGGCTGTGAGGCAGGTCGATCAGGATCAGCGGCTCGCGCGCCAGCGCGTGCAGCGAGATTGCGGCCTTGCCGCGGGCAAGCTTCGATCCGGCCGGCACCAGCCCGTAGGGCCGCAGTTCGGCCAGCACTTCGCGGCCGATCTCGGCAGGCAGCCCCACGTCGTAGGTCAGGGCCAGTTCGATCTGGCCGCCGTGCAGCCAGTCTTCGAGTTGCGCCAGGTCGCCTTCGACAAAACGCACGGCCAGCCTGGGATAGCGCTCGCGCGCCACGCGCAGCACCGCCGGCAGGTAGGCCGGCGCCAGCGTGCGGAACACGCCGATGCGCACCTCGCCGGCGTCGCCGTCGCCGCGCTTGTCAATCTCGAATGCCGTTGCAGCGCCCAGGATCCGGCGCGCTTCCGCCAGCTTGCGTGCCCCGAAGCGGGTCAGGGCCAGCCTTGCGCCCGCATCGCGGGCGAACAGGGCTTCGTCGAACAGGGCTTCGAGCTCGCGGATGGCGACCGAGATGGAAGGCTGCGAGACGTTCAGCAGCCGTGCCGCGGCCGTGGTGCTGCCGGTTTCCGCTGTGGCGGCGAAGTAGCGCAACAGGCGCAGCGAGATGCGCGAGGAGCGCGGCGAAGACTGCTGCGATGTCATTAGGAAATCCTATAGGCGCTACTCGAAATCAATATTTTACTTGATAGCCTGCGCTGCGCAGAATCGGCCCACAAGCCCTGGAGGAGCAAGACCATGACGCAATCCAACCTGCCTGATTTGCCCGATCTCCCGCTAGCCGGCCTGCGCGTGATCGATTTCTCGCGCGTGCTCGCCGGCCCCTATTGCACCGCGCTGCTCGGCGACCTCGGCGCCGAGGTGATAAAGGTCGAGCCGCCCGGCGGCGACGACTATCGCGCGGTCGGCCCTTTCGCCGACGGCAAGAGCGGCCTGTTCTCCGCGATGAACCGCAACAAGCAGAGCATCGTGATCGACCTGAAGACGCAGGACGGCCTCGCCGTCGCCCGCGCGCTGTGCCGCGGTGCCGACGTGGTGGTGGAAAACTTCCGCCCCGGCGTGGCCGACAAGCTCGGCATCGGCTACGCCGCGCTGCGCGAACTGAACCCGTCGCTGGTCTATGCCAGCGTGTCTGGCTTCGGCCAGACCGGCCCGGAATCGCACCGCCCGGCCTACGACATCATCCTGCAGGCGATGTGCGGGCTGATGGACGCCACCGGCGCGCCCGACGGCGCGCCGACCATGCTCGGCGAAGCCGTGTCCGACGCCGTCAGCGGCCTGTTCGCTTCGTGGGGCGTGCTGGCCGCGCTGCTGGCGCGCGAGAAGACGGGGCGTGGCACGCATGTCGATGTGTCGATGTTCGATGCCACGCTGAGCCTCAGCGCCACGCTGGTCGCGCGCTACGCGGCCACCGGGCTGGCGCCGCGGCGCGTCGGCAACCGCCATCCGTCGTCGGCGCCGTTTGGCGCGTATCGCGCCGCGGATGGCTTCTACGTGGTGGCGGTGCTGAACAACAAGCTGTTCCAGGCGCTCGCCGACGCCATCGGCCAGCCTGCGATGGCGCACGACCCGCGTTTTGCCGATGACGAGACGCGGTGCCGCTTCGAGTCGGACTTGCGCGCCATGCTGGAAAGCTGGTCGGCTGCGCGCACCGTCGCGGAGGTGAACGCAGTGCTCGGCGCCGCCGGCATCCCGGTCGCGCCGATCCGCAATGTCAAGGAAGCGCTGGAGAGCGAGCACGCAGCGCATCGCCGCCTGTTGACCGAGGTGCCCGACACGGGCGGCGGCACGGTGCGCCTGCCGTCGCAGCCGGTCAAGTTCTCTGCCTACGGCGCCAACCGCGTGACGCCCGCGCCGGCACTGGGCCAGCACACCAAGGCCATCCTGGCCGCGCACGATTTCGACAAGGAGAAGCAACATGCATAAGCGAATGGGCGTCGAAGCGGAAGACCTGGAGATCGCCGATGCGATCGGCCGCTTCGCGCAGAGCGAACTGGCCCCGAACGCCGCCGAAGTGGATCGCGACGAAACCTCCACCACGCGCTACGTGCCGCAGCTTGCCGAGCTCGGCCTGATGGGCATGAACCTGCCCGAACGCTGGGGCGGCACCGAAACCTCGCCGGTCGCGCTGATCCTGTCGCTGGCCGAAGTCGCGAAGGCCTGCGCCTCCACCTCGTCGATGATCGGCGCGCACTACCTGGCCACCGACTCCATCCTGATCGGCGGCGACGACAGCCTGCGTGAACGCTACCTGCCGGATGCCGCCGCCGGCCGCAAGCTGGGCGCGTTCGCGCTGACCGAGCCCCGCGCCGGTTCCAACCCCGCCGACATGGCCACGCGCGCCACGCCGGAAGGCGATGGCTACCGCCTGCGCGGCGTCAAGCATTTCATCTCCAACGCCGACGCCGCCGACTTTATCGTCGTCTACGCCAAGACCGATCCCGCGGCCGGCACGCGCGGCATCAGCGCCTTCGTGGTGGATCGGCACAGCGCCGGCGTGGACGTCGCGCCCGCCGAGAAGCTGATGGGTATCCGCGGCGCGCCGGCGCACGAGGTGGCGCTGGACTGCTTCGTCCCCGCCGCAAACCGGCTGGGACCGGAAGGCAGCGGCTTCCGCACCGCGATGAAGGTGCTCGACAACAGCCGCCTCGACGTGGCCGCCACCAGCCTCGGCATCAGCGAGGCGGCGCTCGCGTGCGCGGTCGACTGGGCCAGGCAGCGCCAGGTCGGCGGAGAGCCGCTGGCGCGCAAGCAGGGCCTGCAGTGGATGTTCGCGGACATGCGCACGCGGCTGGAAGCGGCATGGCTGCTGACGCTGCAGGCCGCGGTGCGGCGCCGCGACGGCGAGCCGTTCACCGAGCATGCATCGATGGCCAAGCTCTATGCTTCGGAGACAGTAGCCTTCGTTACCGATACCGCATTGCAGATCCACGGTGGCTACGGCTTCACACGCGAAATGCCGCTGGAGCGGCTGGTGCGGGATGCGCGCATCCTGCGCATCTATGAAGGCTCGTCGGAGATCCAGCGCACGGTGATTGCGCGCGCGGTGCTGGCATAGGGCGCGCGGCAAGACGCCCCGACTGCATCCGGCGATCTCGCCCATTCAGGAAAACGACAAGGGCGCAGCCGCCCGCCGCTGGCTATAGTCTGCGGGGGGCCGGGGCTTGCCCAGCGCGCCGCTTGCGTAATCCAAGCAACTTATGCGCAATCGGCATGAATGCATGCGCGCCCCGAATCAATCAGGAAGGCTGGAACGGCAGGGCGGTGGGCAGCCCTGCAAAGGGGGAGGCATGGATGTCGAACTGCAGCGCGCCATATTGAACAACATCCCGGACCAGGCCTGGCTGAAGGACGCCGGCTCGCGCTACGTGCTGGTCAATGACGCGTTCATGGCCGCATGCGGGCGGACCGAGGCGGAGATCGTGGGCAGCACGCCGGACCAGGTCTGGTCGGCGGAATGGGGCCAGGTCTACCTCGATACCGACAAGGCGGTGGTCGACAGCGGCGTGCGCCGCCGCTACGAGGAGAGCCGGCGTGGCAAGGACGGCGGCGTGCGCTGGTTCGACACCATCAAGATGCCGATTCGCAACCCGCGCGGCGAGGTCGTCGGCACGGTAGGGATCTCGCGCGATATCACCGACCGCAAGCGCTCCGAAGAGGAGCTGCTGGCTTCGCGCGCGCAACTGCGCGAGCTGTCAGCGCACCTGCAATCCGTGCGCGAGGCCGAACGCACCCGAATCTCGCGCGAATTGCACGATGAGCTGGGGCAGTCGCTGACGGCGTTACGCCTGGGACTGAGCTTCATCGAGGCACAGCAGGGCCCGGCCGCCGACGATGCGTATCGCAAGCACGTGCAGATGCTCAAGGAGATCGCCGACTCGACGGTGGAAGCCGTGCAGCGCATTGCCGCGGACCTGCGCCCGCCCCTTCTGGACGAGCTGGGGCTGGCCTCGGCGATCGAGTGGCTGGTCGAGTCGATGTCGGAGCGCAGTGGCATTGCCTGCGGGAAGGCGCTCCAGCCTGTGGCAGGCCTCGGCGCCGAAGTCAGTACCGCGGTTTTCCGGATCGCCCAGGAGGCGCTGACCAATGCCTGCCGCCATGGCCAGGCCGATCGCGTGCGCGTCGAGCTGAGCGAGGCGGGCGGCATCGTGCGGCTGGTGGTTGCCGACAACGGCTGCGGCATCGATACCTCGGTCACCGGGCGCCGCCGCAGCCTGGGTTTGCTCGGCATGCGCGAGCGCGCGCTGATGCTGGGCGGCAAGCTGGTGGTGACCAGCGGCAAAGGCCACGGAACGCGGATCGAGGCGCTGATCCCGCGCGATGCCGGCGTTGCCGAGGCGACGGGGGGAGATGCCAGATGATCCGCATCCTGCTGGCCGACGACCACACCATCATCCGCGACGGGTTGAAGAAGATCCTTTCCACCGTGCCTGACATGCAGGTGGTGGCTGAGGCCGCCGACGGCAATGAACTGCTCGCACTGCTGCGCGCCGGCCTGCCGGACGTGCTGCTGCTCGACATGTCGATGCCGGGCCGCAGCGGCATCGTGCTGATCCAGCAACTGCAGGCCAGCTATCCCGCGCTGCCCGTGCTGGTGCTGAGCATGTACCGTGAGTCGCAGTACGCGGTGCAGGCGATCCGCGCCGGCGCCGCCGGGTATCTCACCAAGAATGTCGAATCGGACCAGCTGATCGGCGCCATCCGGAAGGTGGCGCGCGGCGGCACCGCGGTGTCGGCCGCGATCGCCGACAAGCTGATCGGACAGGCGCGCCAGCCGCTGGCAGCCTTGCCGCATGCGCGGCTGACCGCGCGCGAACTGCAGGTGTTCCAGATGCTGGCCGAAGGGCAAGGCATCAATGAGATTGCATCGACGTTGTCGCTCAGCGGCAAGACGGTCAGTACGCACAAGGCCAACATCATGGCCAAGCTGGAACTCTCTTCGACCGCGGGGCTGGTGCACTACGCCATCCGGCACGGGATGCTGGCGGAAGCGGGAGAAGCAGGTGAGGTGAGCGATATCCCATAGGTTTGTGCAGCGCAGCTAGGCCGATCCTTAGGTCGAATTCAGCCGATCCTGATGCAGCCGGCGCACGCCGGCACCTACGCTTCAGGTCACGGGGCAGCGGCTCCGGCAGAACGACAAGACCTGAGGAGACACGCCATGCAGCTGGACCTGCTGATCCGGGATGCGTGCGTCCGCGACGACGCGCCCCTGACCGATATCGCCATCCGCGACGGGCGCATCGCCGCCATCGAGCCGGGCATCGACGCGCCGGCGCACGAAGTGATCGAAGCCGGCGGCCGCGCCGTCATCCCGGGCCTGGTGGAACCGCACCTGCACCTGGACAAGGCGCTGCTGCATCGCCGGCTGCCCGCCCGCCTGGGCACGCTGGACGAGGCCATCCGCGTCACCGGCATCCTGAAAAGCAAGCAGCAGCGGCACGATGTGCTGGATCGCTCGCGCCAGGTGCTGGACATGGCGGTCAGGCATGGCACCGTGGCGATCCGCGCCCATCCCGACGTCGACCTGATCCAGGGGCTGGTCGGGGTGGAGACGCTGCTGGAACTCAAGGCGGAGTACCAGGACCTGCTCGACCTGCAGATCGTGGCCTTCCCGCAGGAGGGCATCCTGAAGTCGCAGGGCACGCGCGAGCTGATGATCGAGGCCATGGACATGGGCGCGGACGTGGTCGGCGGCTGCCCGTACAACGAGCTGAGCTGGGCCGATACCGTGCGCCATATCGACATGGTGTTCGAGCTGGCGCAACGCTATGACGCACCGGTCGACATGCATGCCGACTTTGCCGACGACACCGCCGACCAGCGCTTTGCCGCGGTGGACTACATCGCACAAAAGACCATTGAATGCGGCTACCAGGGCCGCGTCTCGCTCGGGCATGTGACCAGCCTGGGCGCGCTCGACGCGGCGCAGCTGGAGCCGCTGGTGGCGCAATTGCGCGAGGCCGGCATCAGCATCGTGACTCTGCCTGCGACCGACCTGTACCTGGGCGGGCGCAAGGACCAGCAGAACCAGCGCCGCGGGCTGACGCCGGTAAAGGCCCTGCATCACGGCGGGGTTAACGTGGCGTATTCGTCCAACAACATCCGCAATGCCTTCACGCCGTTCGGCAAGGCCGACATGCTGCAGATCGGCAACATGCTTGCGCACGTGGCGCAGTTCGGCGTGCCGGAGCACCAGCTCGCGGTGCTCGGCATGGGCACGCACAACGCCGCGCGCGCGATCGGGCTGCACGACAGCTATGGCCTCGAAGTGGGCCGGCAGGCCGATATCGTGATTCTCGACACCTTCAAGGTAGCGGACGCGCTGATCGACATTCCGCCGCGCCTGTGGGTGGTCAAGCGCGGGCGGATCACGGTGGTGACGCAGCACCGCTGCGACATCCGCCGGCACCGCTGCTGCGCGCACTGAACCGCCCCAACCCACAAGGAGACGATCATGAAGAAGCTGCCTGCCGAAGTCGTGGCCTCGCTGCTGGCCATCACCACCGTTCCCATTGCCGCGCATGCCTCGCACCTGCCGCCGTGGGCCATCTTTATCAGCTGGGCCGCGACCTTTGCCATGGGCGGGCCCACGCCGGAGAACCTGAAGAAGATCTGGCCGACCTTGCCGGTGGGGTCGCTGTTCGCGTTCGTGATCGTGCTGTGCTTCAGGCAGGCGGCCGAGCAGTTCTCGGGGCCGGCGCTGATCGCGGCGGAGATGGTGATCCTGTTCATGCTCAACGCCAGCATGATGTTCCTGGCGCGCGTCTTTTACACGCTGCGCTTCATTCCCGGGATGTTCTTCGGCTTCGCCTCGTACTTCGCCACGCTGTTCGGCGGCTTCGGGCCCGCGCCGGGAGATCCGGTCGCCGCGCTCGGTGCCGTCGTCGCCATGAATGCAATGGGCCCCGCCTATGCCTGGATCAAGGCGCGCTACTCGGCGCCGGAAAGCCTGGTCGAGCGCCCATGGCAGGCGCGCAAGCGCGAGGCCTGAGCCGCCATCGCATCGTCATCATCATCGCGGCTGCCCGCGCGGCGACAGCACGGCGCAGCCGATTCGGGGGGAGTGGACATGGAACATATGATTGAAGCCGATCCCTGCGGCGGCACCTCGCGCAGGGCTTTCCTGGCAAGTTCCGCAGCGCTGGCGGGCAGCACGATCCTCGCGCCGGCAAGCGCCGAGGCGGCGCAGGACGCCGCGCCCGCGGCGCGCAGCGGACTGGCGCATTCGGATGCGGGCATGGTCACCAGCCCGCATGGGCTCGCCAGCCAGGCCGGGCTGGAAGTGCTGAAGGCTGGCGGCAATGCGATCGAGGCCGCAATTGCGATCGGCGCGGTGCTGAGCGTGACCTATCCGCATTTCACCGGGCTGGGCGGCGATGCCTTCCTGGTGATCAGCGACCGCGACGGCAATGTGCGCTCGTTCTCGGGGATCGGGCAGGCCGCCGCCGAGACGCCGGGCTACAGCGGCGCCATCCCGTTGCGCGGCCCGGGCGCCGCGCTTACCGCGGCCGCGACGGTCGCGATCTGGGACCGTGCCTTTGCCTTCAGCAAGAGCCAGTGGGGCGGTACCCAGTCATGGTCGAGCCTGCTGGGGCGCGCCACCGAGTACGCCGCCAACGGGTTCCCGGTCACGCCGTCGCAATGCTTCTGGCAGGAGTTCCGCGCCGCCGACCTGCCGGCCTGGGGCGGCTTCGGCCGCGTGTTTGCCCCGGACGGACGCATGCCGAAGCCGGGCGCAATGTTCCGCCAGCCCGAACTGGCGCGCACGCTGGACCGGCTGGCAACGCAGGGCGGACGGGAGTTCTATGAGGGCGACATCGCCGGCAGGCTCGCGGCAGGGCTGGCGCAGGCCGGCTCGCCGTTGCGCGCCAGCGACCTGGCACGCTGCCAGGCGCGCGAGGAAGTGCCGCTGCGCGTTGCCTACCGTGGCGGCGAACTGCTGGGCCTGCGTCCGCCCACGCAGGGCGTGACGACGCTGGAGATCATGGGAATCCTCGACCGCTTCGACCTGTCGGCCGTGCCCGAAGGCAGTGCCGACTACTACCACCTGCTGGTCGAAGCCGTGAAGCTGGCGTTCCTCGATCGAAACCGCTACGTTGCCGACCCCGATTTTGTCGACGTGCCGGTGGACCGGCTGCTGTCGCGCCGGCACCTGGATGCGCAGGCGCAACGCATCCGCATGGCGCGCGCCATGCCGTGGCCGCATGTCTACCAACCCGGCGATACCGTGTATATCGGCGCGGCCGACCGCGAGGGCCGCTGCGTCAGCATGCTGCAGACGGTGTATTTCGACTGGGGCAGCGGCGTGGTGGTGGGCGACACGGGCGTGCTCTGGCACAACCGCGGCGCGTCGTTCAGCCTCGATCCCGCCAGCCCCAACGTGCTGCGGGGCGGCAAGCGGCCTTTCCACACGCTGAATCCGGGCATCTACCTGGAGAACGGCCGACCCCGGCTGCTGTACGGGACGCAGGGCGCCGACGGGCAGCCGCAGACGTTGGCGGCGGTGCTGACGCGGATGATCGACTACGGCATGGATCCGCTGACCGCGCTCGGCCGGCCGCGCTTCCTGCTGGGCAAGACCTTCTCCGACAGCCGCGACAGCCTCAAGCTGGAGCAGGACGCCGGCCGGCAGGTGTTCAGTGAACTGGCGGCGCGTGGCCACCAGCTGAGCCCGATCCCGGCGCAGAGCCAGCTGGCCGGGCATCCGGGCGCGATCCGGATCGGTTCGCAAGGGCAGCTTGCCGGCGCGCACGACCCGCGCAGCGACGGCCGCGCGCTGGGACTGTAGCCGGCGCGGTGCTAGCCGCGTCCGCGCAACGGCTTGAGCAGGTGCGACAGCCCGTTGTGGTCGAGCTCGTGCATCAGCGCCAGCAGCCCGCCAATCTCCCCTGGCGGGAAGCCTTCGCGGGCGAACCAGTTCAGGTAGTTGCCTGGCAGGTCGGCGATCACCGTGCCCTTGTGCTTGCCGTAGGGCATGGTGACGATGACCAGCCGCTTCAGTGCGTCGGAATCGAACGGAGTCATGGTGGCGTCAAATCGGCAGGGCGCTACGCTACCACAGCTTGCGCCCGCCGTTGACGCGCGGGGGGCTGGCGTCAGGCGCCGTCGAGGAACGCGCTGCGCAGGCCCAGGCGGGTGCCGAGCGCATCGGGGGCCAGGCTCATGCTGGCGGGGTCGACGGCGCTGCCAGGCGCGCTCGCCTGCATCGGATCGACAGGGGCGGGTGCCATGCCCGGCTGAGCGGGCTGGCCTGCCGGTGCGTACGGGCTGGCTGCGCCCGGGGCCTGCGCGACCTGGGCAGACGGTGCGGACGGTGCGGTGGCCGGCATGGCTTGCATCGGTTGCGCGGACGCCGGCTGGGTGGCTTGCATCGGTTGCGTGGCTTGCATCGGCTGGGCCGGTTGAAGGGGCTGGGCCTGCTGTGCGAACAGCGGGTAGGACGCGACCATCGCGCCAGCCATCAACAGGGATTTCGCCAGATGTTGCTTCATGCGTGTACCTCCAAAATAGCCTTCAGGCATGGGAAAGACCACTTTAGCGCCGAGGCACCTGACATTCTGTTTGTTTTTGCAACGGTGATTTACCAGTCTTGCCAAGCACGCGTGAGTGGGTTAATTGCGCGCGATGCCTGTGCCACCGCTTCTACGTCGACCTCCACCTCCACCTTGAGCCCGAAGCGCGCGTGCTGGCCGACTGGAGTTGCGACAGCGCGTCGGTGGCCTTGCTGGTGCCCGCCCGGCGTGAGCGCACGGCGCGCGCGGGCAGTGCGCCGATGCAGTTCCTGGAGCAGCGCCGGGCAGCGGACGCAGAAAGGCCGACAGCAAGGGCAAGCACCAGCGCAGCAAAAGCGCCGGCGCGGTTACACGTTGCTACGTGCCTAACCTTCTGCGAACACCTGCCGCCGCGGGGCGCCGCTACATTGCCGGCCAGGAGGACATCACCATGCGAAGCATTCTGGCCGCCTGCGCTCTGGCAGGCATCGCAGTCATGGGCCCAGGCACCGCCCAGGCCCGCGTCAACGTCGATATCGGCATCGGCATTCCCGGCTATGCCGTGGCGCCGCCCCCGGTCTACTACGAGCCGGCGCCGGTCTACGTGGCCCCGCCACAGCCGGTGGTCGTGGCGCCGGGCTATTACGACGACTGGCGCGAACAGCGATGGCGGGAGCGCAAGTGGCGCGAGCGCGAATGGCGCGAACAGAAGCGGCGCGAGCGTGAATGGCGCCACTGGCACGAAGACCACGACGACTGAGTGATGCTGGCGGCGAATGGCGCCTGTCGTCCGTTTCTTGTCGCATTTCTTGTCGCTTTTCTTGTCCCTTTTCGTGCCGGCCGGATGAAGCGCGGGCTCCGGCCGCCTTGACGCGGGTCAAGGCCCAATCGGTCTTGCGGCCTAGACTGGATGCAACCTGCAACCAAGACCGAAGCGAGGGCATCATGGCCTACGACAGCATCCTGGTCCACCTGGACGGCAATCCTCAGTCCTCCCGCCGTCTGCACCTTGCCGGCCGCCTCGCCAGCGCTGCCTGCTGCCCGTTGATCGGCCTGCTGGCCGGGCGCGTGCCCGACCCCGCCTGGTCCTACCGCATGGACAATGCCCAGCGCTGCCTGGCCGAAGACCAGGAGCGCCGCCGGCTGCAGCGCGAAAACATGCATTGCGCCTTCGAGGCCGCCACCCGCGAACTGGGGGTCGTGGCCGAATGGCGTGCGGTCGATCGCGACCCCGTCACGCTGGCGCTGCGCGAAGCGCGCGAGGCCGGGCTGATCGTGTCCGGCCAGTACGATGGCGACAACGTCGAAGGCCCGGTTGCCAGACAGTTGCTGGAAGCGCTGCTGCTGGAATCTGGCCGGCCCTTGCTGGTGGTCCCGTGCGCCGGCGAGTTCAGCATCATCGGCACACGCGTGCTGCTGGCCTGGAACGGCAGTCGAGAGGCCGCGCGCGCGCTGCACGACGCGCTGCCTCTGCTGGCTGGCACGCAAGTCCGCATACTCGGCGCCCATACCGCCGCCAGGGAATTGCGCGCCGATGCCACGCCGGTCGGCCACGCGGTGCGGGTGCTTGAGAGGCAGGGTGCCTCGGTCGAGATCGAGCATGGCCCTGGGGGCGCCGACATGACCATCGGCGAGCTGATCCTGTCGCGCGCCGCGGACTTTGGCGCCGACCTGATCGTGATGGGCGCCTACGGCCATGGCCGGCTGCGCGAACTGGTCCTTGGCGGCGTGACCCGCGTGCTGCTGCAGTCGATGACCGTGCCGGTGCTGTTCTCGCACTGAACACCACGCGCCGGGGCGCGATGGCGTGTGTTACTTCAGCTGCGAGGCGAATTCCTCCAGCTGCGTGATGCAGATATTCCAGCCCTCGTGGAAGCCCAGTTCTTCATGCCGCTTGCGCGTGGCTTCGTCCGGATGCATCACGCGCGCGGTGTAGCGCGTGCCGTCGCCTTCGTCTTCCATGGTGATGACCGCGGTCATCGACAGCCAGGGCGTGGCCGGGCGATAGCCCGCCACCAGCGCCGAGGTGGAGACGATGCGCTCCATCGGCACCACCTCCAGGAAGCAGCCGGGATTGTCGCTGGTGCCGCCGTCGGGGCCCTGCATGAAGGTATGGAAGGCGCCGCCCGGGCGCATGTCGAAGGCGCGCACCTCGGTGGTCCAGGGCCTGGGGCACCACCATTGCTTGAGCAGCTCCGGATCGCTCCACGCACGCCAGACCTTGGCGCGCGGGGCCTTGAGCAGGCGCGAGATGACCAGGTCCTGGGTGGCTTCAGGGTTTGCGTTGTTTCCGTTCGGCATCAGACAGTTCCTCCTGGTGAAGCGCTTCGACGAAGGTGGCGAGTCGGTCGGTGCGGGCCTCCCAAAGCGCGTGTTGATCGGCCAGCCATTGCCGCGCTTCGCTCAGCGGCTGCGGCACCAGCTCGCAGGTGCGCACGCGCCCCATCTTGCGCGAGCGGATCAGGCCGCTGCGCTCCAGCACCTGGAGGTGCTTCAGGAACGAGGGCAGCGCCATCGCGAACGGCGCCGCCAGTGCCGAGACCGTTTCCGGACCGCGCCCGAGCATGGTGACGACGGCGCGGCGGGTGGGATCGGCCAGCGCGTAGAAGACGTCGGACAGCTCGGGAACCGCAGGAAGCGCGGCATGATGGTTAGCCATGTGGCTAAGTATAGGGGTCACGTCGCGCCTGGCAAGGAGAAATGCAAACGCCCCGGCGAAGAGCCGGGGCGCTGGTTGCCGGGTGGAAAATTATTGCTGGCGCACGTATGTTGCCAACGCGCGCACTTCTTCCGGCTTCAGGCTGGCAAATGGCGGCATTGGCGCCGCGCCCCACTTGCCGCTGCTGCCGCCGCGGATGCTGGCTTCGAGCTTTGCCTGGGCCTGCGCATCGTTCTTGTAGCGCACGGCGACCTCATGGTAGGCCGGCCCGACGACCTTCTGCGTCACGCCGTGGCAGCTCAGGCAGGCATTCTTCGCCAGCAGTCCCTGCACGTCGACGCCGGGAGCGGCGGAGGCAGGCACAGCCGGCTTGCCCGCCTTCTGCGCGATCGCGACGATCTCGGGGTCCTTCGCCTTGGCCGAGCCATAGGCCACCGCCAGGTAGGCGCCGAGCTGCCCGACCTCGGCATCGTCGATCGGCGCGCCATAGGCCTGCTGCATCTTCTTCATCTCGGCGGTCCACTGCGCCAGGCTGAGCCCGGGCGGCTGGTAGGAGACGTAGTCGGCCGAATGGCAGATCGCGCATTTCTGCATGGCGATGCCATAGCCCGGCAGCCTGGCGGGTTTGAGCTTGACGTTTTCCGCGGGCAGCTTGATGTCCTGCGGTGCGGCGCTGGCGTTGCCGGCACCGAGCAAGGCGAGCGCCAGCAGCGCGGGGGCGATGGTTGCTTTCATGGCGCGTTCCTCAGGCGATGGTGACCGGCGTGGCTTCGATGACATTGCGGCGGTAGCCGGCGGGGTTCCAGCTGGCCTTGGCTGGCTGGGTCTCGCCCTTGTTGCTGGTCGCGCGCACCATCAGTACGGCGGGACCCTTGCGGTCGAACTTCACCGGCAAGTGCCACGCGCGGAATGAAAAGCGGCCAAGGTCCTCGCCGAGCGTTGCGGCCTGCCAGTTCTGCCCGTCATCGACGGAAACCTCGACCGTGCGGATGCCGGAGCCGCCATCGAAGGCGATGCCCTTCAGCGCCACCGTGTGGCCGGCCGGCAGCCTGCCGCCGCTCTCCACGCTTGTGATAAAGCTGCGCACGGCCAGCGTCGAGATCGGCCGCGTCCTGGCGGCCGGCGTGCCGGGGGCCACGCACTGGCAATCGTTGTCCGGCACGCGGTAGCCCTTGGTCATGAAGAACGCGTCATGACCCTCGAACGGGTGGTCGAGCACTTCGATCTCGGACAGGTGCTTGATCCAGTAGGTGCCGAAATACCCGGGCACCACCAGCTTGAGCGGGTAGCCGTTGAGCAGCGGCAGGTCTTCGCCGTTCATGCCCCAGGCCAGCAGCGGCTCGCCGTTCATGGCGTGCGCGATATCGAGCGACTTGCGGAAATCCGGCGTGCTCGGCAGCACCGGCGTATCCATGCCGTTGAAGGTCACCACCTTGGCGCCGGCCTTGATGTCCGCATGCTCCAGCACCTTGCGCAGCGGCACACCGGTCCAGCGCGCATTGCCCATCGCGCCATTGGCCAGCTGCGCGCCGAACACGCGCGGTTCGGAAAAGCCGCGGCTGTTGCCCGAGCACTGGTTCACCGCGACCACCTCGACCGGGTCGGCCAGCTTCTTGAGTTCGTCCAGCGACAGGCGCAGCGGCTTGCCGACATGGCCGCCCACACTCAGCCGGTACGTGTTCAGGTCCACCGACAGTGGAATATTGGCCAGGTGGTAGCGCACGAAGAAGGCGTCGTTGGCCGTGATCGGCCCTTCATTGAAGGTGGAGAAGGGCGTTTCCAGGTGCGGCGGGCGGGTGCTGACGCGCACCAGCGGGCGCTTGCCGGGATAGCGCACCAGCGGGCGCGGGCCGTCGGCGAGCGTGACGCCGTCGGTTGCCTTTGCCGCGAGGGCGCCGAGCGGTGAGGCGGCCAGCGCCAGCCCGCCGACATGCCGGACAAAGCGGCGGCGGGCGGGGGCGGACTGAGGGGCGCCGGCCAGGCCGACGGGTTTGTTCTTGTCTTGCATGGGGCGTCTCCTTGGCGCTCGCGGGGGCGTGCGGGGCGTTGTGGCGCACACTTTGCTCCGGCGGCGTTAGCTTGTGAAACGGGTTTTCCTGTTAGTACTTATCGATTCTGTCGATATAGGGGAAACACCGCCGTGAGTACCGGCGGAAACCGCTTGCGCCGCAGATTCGCTTTCCCTACACTTACAAAAACGTTTTTGTTAGCGGAAATCCAACACATCGAGGCGAATCGCGCACAGACGCAGCGGCCGGCCGCAGGCCGCCGCACAACGCCCGGCACATCAAACGAGGAGCCTATTCATGTCCCACGCCGCCCCCGCGCCGGTGGACGAACTGCTGCCATGGCGGCGCCTGTTCGTCTTCGGCCTCCAGCATGTCCTTGTCATGGCCGCGTCGCCGATCGCGTCCGTGTTCCTGATGAGCAAGGCGCTCAACTTCCCGCCGGCGCTGGCGGTGCAGCTGCTCAGCGCCACCTTCGTGATCTGCGGGCTGGGCACGCTGCTGCAGTCGCTGGGCAAGCGTGGCATCGGCGCCAGGCTGCCGTTCGTGATGCTGCCCGGCGGCGCGCCGATCGTGCTGTTCATCCTGATCGCGCAGCAGACCGACGTGCAGACCGCCGCCGGCGCCGTGATCCTGACCGGCGTCTTCTACTTCTGTGTGCTGCCGGTGTTCCGGCGCTGCCTGCGCTATTTCCCGCCGGTAGTGGTGGGGACGATGCTGCTGCTGGTGGCGATCAACCTGGCGCAGGTGTCGGGACGGCTGGTCGCCGGCCATCCTGCCGCGGGCGCCACGGTCGATCCGCTCAACCTGCTGCTGGCGTTTGCCACCATCGCCTGCACGGTGGCTGCCTCGCGCTTGCTGACGGGGATGCTGGCGCAGCTGGCGATCCTGCTGGGGTTGCTGGGCGGCGCGCTGGTGGCGGTGCTGACCGGTGCCTTCCATGTCGGCCATGTGTCGATGACGCCGGTGATCGCGCTGCCCACGCCGTTCCCGTTTGGCATGCCGACCTTCGACGTGGTGGCCGCGATCCCGCTGATGGTGTTTGCCGTGATCTCGATGGTGGAGGCCACCGGCCAGACGCTGGCGATCAGCGATGCGGTTGGCAAGCCGGTGGACCAGCAGCGCGACGTGCCGCGCACCATCCGCGCGGATGCGCTGACCTCGCTGGTGGGCGGGATGTTCGGCACCTCGCTGGTCATTACCAGCGGCGAGAACATCGGGATTGTCCGTGCGACCGGCGTGCGCTCGCGCTTCGTCACCGCGGTGTCGGGCGCGATCCTGGTGGTGTTCGGGCTGCTGGTGCCGGTGTCGTCGCTGATCAGCGCGATCCCCGAGGCGGTGGTCGGTGGCACCGGCCTGGTGGTGTTCTGCATCGTCGGCACCATGGGCATCGACATGCTGCGCAAGGTCGACCTGCGCCATCACGCCAACATGTATGTCGTCGCGGTGGCGCTGGCCGTGGGCCTGCTGCCGATCCTGGTGCCCGGCATCTACGGCGGCCTGCCGGCCAACCTGCGCATCCTGGTCGGCAACGGCGTGGCCATGGGCGCCATCACCGCCGCGCTGCTCAACTTCCTGTTTTTCCACACGGGCCTGCGTGCCGCGGCATCGGCCCCGGCGGTCGGCGACGATGCCGCCGCCACGCACTGATCCCGCTTCCTGAATCGCAATGACTCGACACGATGCAATCCTGCCGGCCTGGCCCGGCGAAAATACTCCGGCACTGCAACCGGAGCTGTTCAGGCAACCCCGCATCCTGCTGCCGGAATGGACGCTGCTGCGCCAGGGCGCGGTGCGCGGGCATGCCGTGGTCGTGGAGGATGGCCGTTTCACCGCCGTGGGCAGCGCCGATGAGGTGAAGGCGCGCTTCCCGGGGCTTGAAACCCTGCCGCTGCCGCGCATGCTGCTGATGCCGGGCATGATCGACACGCACCACCACCTGACCCAGTCGTTCGGCAAGTCGCTGGTGTTCGGCGAACCGTCGGAGATCTTCCGCCGCGTCTGGGTGCCGCTGGAGGGCAGCCTGACGGCGGAGTACCTGTACCTGTCGTCCAAGCTGGCGGCGCTGGAAGCGCTGCGCGGCGGCTTCACCACCGTGGTCGACGCCGGCACGCGCAGCGACGCCGGGCTGGATGCGATCGCGCGCGCGGTCACCGATGCCGGCGTGCGCTGCGTGCTGGGGCTGATCTGCAATGACAAGCCGGGCGCCGAAACGCTCGACGCCGCGCCGATCCTGCGCCGCGCCGCCGCGCACCTCGACAAGTACGCCGGCGACCCGCTGGTGGCGCCGTCGCTGGCGATCTCGATCCCCGAGGTCGCCTCCGACGCGATGCTGCACCACGTCTACCAGCTCTGCGCAGAATCCGGCCGCATCTTCCAGACCCACGCCAACGAGCACCTGGTGGCGGTGGAGCGCTCGCTCAACGCCTGTGGCCGCCGTCCCATCGAACACCTGGCGGCGGTCGGCGCGCTGGGCCCGGCGGCGCTGCTGGCGCATGCCACGCTGGTGACGCCGCACGAGATCCGCCTGCTGGCCGATACCGGCGCGGCCGTGGCCTACAACCCCGTGGCCAGTGCCTGGAAGGGCAACGCCGTGGCGCCCGCCGAAACCATGGCGACCTTCGGCGTGCGCCTTGGCCTGGGTACCGACGGCACCCGCAGCGACGCTTTCCGCCTGCTCGACTACGCCGAGTCGGCGCAACGCTTTGCCTTCGGCATCGGCGTGGGCGATTCGTCGTGCGGCGCCGGCTGGCGCTGGGTCGACATGGCCACGCACGATGCCGCCGACGTCGCGGGACTGGGCGCCTTGACCGGCGAGATCGCCGCGGGCAAGCGCGCCGACTTCCTGCTGGTCGACCTTGACGTGCCCGAGCTGGCGCCGTCATGGGACCTGACCTGGGAGCTGGTGCGGCTGGCCAACCGCGACCAGATCCGCGCGGTCTTTGTCGACGGCAGCCTGCGGCTGTGGCAAGGCTGGCCCACCGACTGGGATGCCCGTGCGCTGATGCAGGCCATCCACGCGATGGCCGCCGACACCGTCGCCAATGCCCCGATCCGCAAGCTGCACGAAGCGGCCGACGCGCACCGCGCGCGCCACGCCGGTGCCACCACCGCAACCGGCGAGGCAGCGTGACGATGGACATGACGTGGTTCAGTGTCGGCGTGGCGGTTTTCACCGGCGCGCTGGTGCAGGGCGCGACCGGCATGGGCTTCGCGCTGATCGTGGTGCCGGTGCTGGCGCTGGCCGCGCCGGCGATGCTGCCGGGCGCATTGCTGCTGGCGATGCTGCCGCTCAATGCCTACGTGGCCTGGCGCGAGCGCCATGCCATCGACCTGCGCGGCGCGGGCTGGATCAGCGCCGGGCGGCTGGCCGGCACCTTCGGCGGGCTGTGGGTGCTGGTGGCGATGCCGATGGCGTGGCTCAACGCGCTGGTCGGCGGCAGCACCATTGCCGCCGCGCTGGCGTCGCTGCTGGCGCCGGCGTTTACGCCGGGACGCCTGACCTTTGCGTCGACCGGACTGATCACCGGCGTCACCGAGACCGCCACCGGCGTGGGCGGGCCGCCGCTGGCGCTGGCCTACCAGCACGCACCGGTGGCGACGCTGCGCGCGACCGTGGCGCTGTGCTTCCTGGTGGGGGAGGCGATCTCGCTGGTGGTGCTGGCGCTGAGCGGCAAGCTCGGCATGGAGCAGGTGCTCTACGCCGCCGGCCTGTTGCCGGTGCTGGGCGTCGGCGTGGTCGCCAGCCACCTGGTGCACCGGCGCATCAACCAGCGCATGCTGCGCATCGGCGTGCTGGTGTTCGCGCTGGTGTCGGGCGCGGTGGTGCTGCTGCGCGGCTAGGCAGTCAGGCAGTCAGGCAGTTGGCGTAGACGAGGCCCGCACCACCAGTTCAGGGGCGGGTCCGGCGATCACCGTGCGGCTGCGGTCGCCGGAGAGGTGGGCAAACAGCAGCTCCACCGCCAGCGACGCCACCCGTTCCAGGTGCAGGTTGACCGCGGTGATCGGCGGCTGCGCGCCGCGGGCGCGGATGCCGTCGTAGCGCGTGACCACCAGCACGTCGTCGGGCACGCGCTTGCCCAGGCTTTGCAGGTGGGCCATCGCGCCCACCGCGAACGCATCCACCGGCGCGCACAGCGCATCGAGCTGCGGCATCTGCGCCAGCAGCTGCGCGCAGGCCTCGGCGCCGCCGGCTTCGCCGCGTTCCTCGGGCGCCTTGACGATATGGCAAGGCAGGCCGGTGGCCTGCGTGAATTCGCGATAGGCGCGCTCGGTTTCCACGTACGACTGGCGCGCGGCGGCGCCGATCATCAGGCCGATATGCCGGCGGCCGTGCCCGCGCAGGTGTTCCAGCAGCAGGCGCGCGGTTTCGGCCGATTGCAGGTCGACGCAAGGCACCGGTGTCTCGGTCAGCGGCTCGCGTCCGATCGACACGATGCTGACGCCGCGCTCGCGCAGCCGTGCGATATGCGGGTCACCGGCAATCGGCTCGATCACGATGGCGCCGTCGATATCGAGCGTATCGAGCAATCCGCCCGCGCCTTCCAGCGGCGGCACCAGCACCACGCCGAGTCCGCGCCCCATCGCCGCTTCCGCCGCGATCGCGGCCACTTCCATCATGAAACCCAGCCGCGAGGTGCCGCCCGCCACCGCGAACGGCATTGACGACAGCAGCGCGATGCAGTTGGCGCGCCCCGACTGCAGCCGCTGCGCGCGCACGCTGGGCCGGTAGCCCAGTTCCGCGGCGATGCGCTTGACCCGTGCGCGCGTGGCCGGGTCCAGCACGCCGCGGTCGTTCAGCGCGTGCGAGACCGTGGTCAGCGACACGCCGGCGGCGCGGGCGACGTCGTGGATGGTGAGGCGGCGGGGGCGGTCTGGCGTGGAATCGGTCATGCCGGGTTTGAGCTGGGGATCAGGGCGGAGCATACAACAGCGGCCAGTGCAGGTCAGGCGGGTCAGCGCCGCGCGCCTTGCCTGGCTGGCGCCGACGACAGCTCCCTCCAATGCTCGCGCGTGAATGCGTAGAGCGTCTCGAGCGCCGGCGACAGCGAGCGCGCGGCCATGCGCGCGATGCCGTAGCGGCCGCAGCGGCGCGGGTCGGGCGGCATCGGCACTTCCGCCATCAGCCCCGCCGCGCGTTCCTGTCGGGTGATCGACAGCACGCCGAACAGCAGCGTGTCGGTGGCCAGCGTCACGCTGCGCAACATGTCGAGGTTGTCGCAGTGCAGGGTAAAGAGCTTGTCGGGGGCGGCCTCGGGACCCCATAGCTCGGCGAGCTGGCGGCTGACGATGGTGCTGAGCGTGGTGGTCGCCACCGGGTAGGCGCGGATCGTCTCGATATCGATGCGGCGCTTGCGCAGGATCGGATGGCCGGCGCGGCACACCAGGCCGGCGGGCAGCTCGCCCAGCGGCTCCAGTTCGATGTCGTCGGCGGCGCGCAGTACGTAGGCGTCGCCGACGATGGCGTCGATGGTCTCGCGCCGCAGCGCGTCGAGCAGCGCGCTGGTGGCGCCGGTTTCGGTGCGGACCTTGATGCGCGGGTGCGCCTGCGCCATGTGGATCAGGAACGGCGTCAGCAGCAGCGCGGCGGGCGCGGGCGCCACGCCGATCGTCAGCGAGCCTTCCTCGCCGCCGCGCAGCAATTCAAGGTCGCGGCGCAGCTGGCGCTCCTCCAGCCGCATGCGGCGGGCGCGGTCGGCCACCAGCTCGCCGAACACGGTCAGGCGCGCGCGGCGCGCGCCGCGGTCGAACAGCGGCGCTTTCAGTTCGTGCTCCAGCGCGCGGATGCTGCGGCTCAGCGCGGGCTGGGTTAGGTGCACGGCGCGTGCGGCCTCGGAGAAGGTGCCGTGTTCGACGATGGCGAGCAGGTGCAGGAGTTTCTGGGTGTCCATGCGGAATCCCATGCGTGTTGGTTATGGGAGCGGTTCAATATTTGCATTTGAATCATACATTGGCGCTCCCTATGATGACCGGAAACCAGCGCGGGCCCCATGCGGCAGGCACCGCGCACCGTTATCGGAAAACATCGGAGACAACACATGCTCAAGCTGTTCATCGGCCTCGGCATCCCGTATATCGGGGTGATCGGGCTCTTGCCCTGGGTGGCTTCGGTCGAGCGTTTCGTGCTCGGCGTGCCCTTTATCTATGCCTGGATCTTTGCCTGGTTCGTGCTGACCTCGGGCTGCATGCTGGCCTGCTGGCTGCTGTTCGACCGCCATGCCGCCGAAGCGGCGCATGAAGCGTGAGGGGCCAGCCATGACTACAGCGGTATTCCTCGGCTTTATCGTCTTCTCGCTCTATCTCGCCATTCGCTCGAAGAAGGGCCACGGCGCGCAGAGTGTCCATGATTTTTTCGTCGCGTCGCGGCAGTTCGGCGCCTACCTGGTGTTCTTCCTGGCGGCCGGCGAGATCTACAGCATCGGCACCATGGTGGGCTTTCCCGGCGGCATCTATGCCAAGGGGCCGACCTATGGCGTCTGGTTCCTCGGCTACATCCTGCTGGCTTACCCGCTTGGATATTTCCTCGGGCCGAAGATCTGGCAGGCGGGCGCGCGCTATAACGCGATCACGCTGCCGGACCTGTTCAAGGGCCACTATGGCAGCGGTGCGCTGGAACTGATCGTCGCCGGTTCTTCCATCCTGTTCCTGCTGCCGTGGGGCCAGTTGCAGTTCACCGGGCTGGTGGCCGCGCTCAAGGGGCTGGGCTGGGAGTTCGATCCCGTGTACCTGGTGCTGATCTCGGCGGCGCTGGCCTTTACCTATATCGCCATCTCCGGCGTGCGTGCGTCGGCCTACATCGCCATCCTGAAAGACATCCTGATGGTGGTGGCGATCGTCGCCACCGGCGTCGCGGTTGGCTGGAAGGCCGGCGTGGGCGATGTCTTCCATGCCGCCAGCCTGCAGGTCAGCAACCAGATGAACGACACGCAGCTGCGCTTCTCGATGAGCACCATGCTGTTCCAGGCGCTGGGCTTCTACGTGATGCCGTTCGCGGTGCAGAACTTCTTTACCGCCAAGAGCGCCAACACCATCCGCCGCACGCAGGTGGCAATGCCGCTGTACATGCTGATGTACCCGTTCCTGGTGCTGGCGTCGTACTACGCGATCAGCCAGAACCTGCAGCTGGCCTCGCCCAACGAAGCGTTTTTCGCGGCGGCGGTGCGGCTGCTGCCTGACTGGCTGCTCGGGCTGGTGACCGCCGGCGCGGCGCTGTCGGGACTGCTGGTGCTGGCCGGCATCTGCCTGGCGATCGGCCCGATCGTCACGCGTAACCTGCTGCCGGGCATGCCCGAGCAGCGCCAGAAGCAGGGGGCCAAGGTGGTGATCGTGGTGTACCTGGTGCTGTCGATCGCGATGACGCTCGCCACGCCCAACCTGATGCTGACGCTGATCAACACCACCTACTACGGCGTGACGCAGTTCTTCCCCGGCGTCATCGTGATCCTGTTCTCGCTGAAGGTGCGGCCGATGGCGATTGCGCTCGGCATCCTGAGCGGGCAGGGGCTGGCGATCGCGCTGTACGCACAGCAGGCCGATTTCGGCGGCATCAACCTCGGCCTGGTCAGCCTTGCGGTCAACCTGCTGGTGACCGTGGTGGCGAACTACGCGCCGCGCCTGGCGCGCGTGCAGCCGGCCTGATCCTTACGATTCATGCAACAAGCGATGACCCATAACGACACGGCGCGCACGCAGGTATTCGTCGCGCGCAAGATCCTCACGATGGAAGCGGCGCAGCCGGAAGCGACCCATGTCGCGGTACGCGACGGCCAGGTCCTTGCGGTCGGCGGCGCGGCGGAAATGGCGCCATGGCCCGACGCGGTGGTGGTCGACAGCTTCCGCGACAAGGTATTGATGCCCGGCATGGTCGAAGGCCATTGCCATTTGATGGAAGGCGCGATGTGGGACGCGGTCTACGTCGGCTACTTCGACCGCCGCGATCCCGATGGCAGGCTCTGGCGCGGGCTGCGCACGATGGACGAAGTCATCGAGCGCCTTGCCGATGCCGCCGGCAAGCTGCAAGACTCCTGCACGCCGCTGCTGGCGTGGGGTTTCGATCCCATCTATTTCGGCAGCGCGCGGCTGTCGGTGCGCGAGCTGGATCGCGTATCGGCGACGCGGCCGGTCGTGGTGATGCATGCCAGCGTGCATCTGATGAACGTCAATTCGGCGATGCTGGCGCTGGCCGGCATCGATGAAGACACCGACATCGACGGCGTGCACAAGGACGCGGATGGCAAGCCCACCGGCGAACTGCAGGAGTTTGCGGCGATGTTCCCGGTGCAGCGCGTGATCGGCCGCGGCCTGTCGCTGGCTGCGGCGGAGGACGCTGAGGCAGTGCGCCGCTTCGGGCGCGTGGCGCAACTGGCGGGCGTGACCACGGCGACCGACCTGGTCAACGACCTGTCGGCGAGGGGGCTGGAAACGCTGCACGCCGTGACGGCGGACGACAGCTTCCCGCTGCGCATCGTGCCCGCGTTCGCGCCGCAGCGTGACGCGCAGGGCGGGCCGGAGCGCGTGCGGCAGGCTGCAGCGGCCGGCTCCGGCAAGCTCCACTTCGGCCCGGTCAAGTTCATCGTCGACGGCTCGATCCAGGGATTTACCGCGCGGCTGCGCGCGCCCGGCTACGCCGGCGGCCAGCCCAACGGCCTGTGGCTGATCCCGCCCGAGCAGCTCCTGGATGCGTTCACGCCGTTCCACCTGGCCGGCCTGCCGCTGCATATCCACACCAACGGCGACGAAGCCACCGAGGTCGTGCTCGACACGCTGGAAGCGCTGCTGTCGCGCCATCCGCGCGCCGGCCATCGCCATACGCTGCAGCACTGCCAGCTCGCCGATGCGGCGCAGCTGGCGCGGGCGAAGCGCCTCGGGTTGTGCATCAACTTCTTCGCCAACCACCTGTATTACTGGGGCGATGCCCATGCCACGCAGACCATTGGCCAGGCGCGCGCCGCGCGCATGAACCCGGCAGGCACCGCGCGGCGCCTCGGCATTCCGTTCGCGATCCATTCCGATGCGCCGATCACGCCGCTGAACCCGCTCTTCACCGCCTGGTGCGCGGTACAGCGCCAGAGCGCCTCGGGCCGTGACATGGGCGAGGCCGAGCGGCTGACGGTGGCCGACGCGCTTTATGCGGTCACGATGGGCGCGGCTTACACGCTCGGACTCGACCATCGCATCGGCAGCATCGCGCCCGGCAAGCTGGCCGACTTCGCGGTGCTGGAAGGCGATCCCGCCACCGTGGATCCGGCGCAGCTCAAGGACGTACGCGTGTGGGGCACGGTGCTGGGCGGCCGCGTGTTCGAGGCGCCTTCCCGATGAACGCCCGGCCTCCGATCCCGCTGGTCGTCGTCGGCGGCTACCTTGGCGCAGGCAAGACCACGCTGCTGAACCGGCTGCTGGCCAATGCGCAGGGGCTGCGCATTGCCGTGCTGGTGAACGACTTCGGCGAGATCAATATCGACGCCGCGCTGATTCGGGCGCGCAGCGACGATGTGATCCAGCTCGAGAACGGTTGCGTGTGCTGTTCCATCGGCGGCCGGCTGGCTGAGGCCCTGGTGGCGATCGCCGAGCGCGACGCGCGGCCCGACCTGCTGGTGATCGAGGCCAGCGGCGTGTCGGATCCGCAGCGCATCGCGCAGATCGGATTGCTGGATCCGGCGTTCCGGCTCAACGCGGTGCTGGTGGCGGTGGATGCCGCTGCCGTGCACGACAGCCTGCGCGACCCGCTGGTAGGCGAGATGGTGCGGCAGCAGATCGCCGGGGCTTCGGTGGTGGCGGTGACCAAGACTGATCTCTGCGATGCCGGCGGCGCAGCGGCAGTAGCCGAGACTGTCGGTACGATTGCGCCGCGCGCCACGGTGCTGGCAGCGCGCGATGGCGACATGCCGCTGTCAGTCTTTATCGACGCAGCCATGCCGGCGCCGACAGGCACCGGCCTGCTGCAATCGCATTCAGGCTGGCATCGTCCCACGCCGCACACCGGCATCCGCAGCATCGCCTACCAGACCGGCCGCGGCTTCGACAAGGCGCGGCTGCGGCATGCGCTGTCGACGCTGCCCGTGCGCCTGCTGCGCGCCAAGGGACTGGTCACGCTGGCGGCCGATCCGCGGCTGCACGAGGTCCACGTGGTCGCGGGCAGGATGCGAATGCGGCCCCTGGCGCACGGCGGGGCCGGCGAATCGGCGCTGGTCTTCATCGGCGCCTTTGATGCCGCCGGGGCCGATTCCATCCGCGCCTGCATGGCGTCCGCACTGGCCTGAAGCGGCAAGCGTCAGGTATGGAACTCGCCGGCGGGGCCGTCCGAAGCAGGTGGCTGCTCCCAGCCGCTGCGCTCGAATTCCGCGATCACCTGTGCGCCGAGCAACAAGAGCGTTGCCGCGATCTCCAGGCTCAGCAGCACCACGATTGCGGTGGTCAGCGAGCCATAGACGCGCCCCACCTGCGACAGCGTGGTGAAGTACCACACCAGCGCGTGGCGCGAGATTTCCCACAGCACCGCGGCAAGCACCGCGCCGCACAGCGCATGCCGCAAAGACAACCGGCCGACTGGCATCACCATGTAGATCGACGTCAGCAGCAGGATCTCGCCCAGGAAGCCGAGCAGGTAAAGGAGCGTGGTGGAAAGCCGGTCGAGCGACCAGTCATGGCCCAGCACTTCCACGTGCCGCTCGCCAATGGCGATCAGCCCGCCCGAGACCACTGTCACCAGCAGCAGCCCCACGCTCAGCACCGCGATATAGCAGTAAGGCAGCACCGCCGAGATCAGGAAATGGCGGCGCCGGATGGCTACGCGATGGACGAAGATCACTGACATGGCGTTTTCCAGCACGGTGAACGCCAGCGAACTGAAAAACAACATCGTGCCCAGCAGCACCCAGCCGACCGTGGCGCGGCTGCGCAGGAACGACGCCAGCTCGGGCACCAGCGCCCTGGACTGTCCCGGCACGACCCACTCCAGGTAGCGCGCCAGCGTCGACAGCAACAGCCGCGGGTCGATCACGTGCGACAGCCCGATGACCATCAGGATCAGCAACGGCACGATCGACAGCAGCGCGTAGTAGGCCACTGCGCCGGCCAGCAGCAGGCCCTGGTTGGCGCGAAACTGCACCAGCGTGCGCCACAGGAAACGCCCCGGATGACGGAGCAGGTCGCGGACGCGGGCGTCGAGAAGCTGCATGGCGGGCACCGGAGAGAGCAGGTGCCGACATTATGCGTCGGCGGGCGCCCATGTGTCCGGCCCAAGGTGCCGGCGACGCCCGCGTCGCGATGGCTTGCGCCGCGCGAACTCAGACCTTGACGTCGATGGTCTGGCCCAGGTGCGGCGGGTTGCTGGCTGCGACCGGCTGGGGCATGGCCTGCAGCAGTGCAGCCACGCCTTGTGCCTGCATGTCCAGCGACTTGCGCAGCATCATCAGGCTCACCGGATCGGCGCCCGGATCGCCCGCCAGGCCGGCGGTGACGTTGGAAATTTCCATGTAGAGGTTTCCTTGGTGAAGGCGGTTGGTAGGAAGCGGCGGGATTGCCGCCGCGCCGGGCGGCCGGGACGGAGCTGCCGCCAACACCCATTGACGGCCCCGTCCGCCCAACCTTGAGCGCCAGGGGTCCGGATGCCTCTACGCCAGCGGCGCCTCCGCCGGCACCTGTTGCGCCCCCGCCGCCCGCCGCAGGCAATCCAGCATCGCCGCCACCGCCGCGCGCGACTCGCCATCCGCGCGCCAGTACATCGACACCGAGCCGAACCCCGCCAGCCGCAGCGGCACGATGCGCAGCGCGCCCAGCTCTTCCAGCCGCCGCGCGGTGCGGTGCGAGGCCAGCCCGACCATGTCGCTGTTGTTGAACAAGGTCAGGTTCAGCACGGTGGAATTGCTCTCCACGCAGTCCGCCGGCAGCGCGCGCCCGGCGCTGGCCAGCGCGCCTTCCAGCGCATTGCGGATCGGCGTGCCGCGCGGCCAGACTACCCAGCGGTGGCGGTACAGGTCGTCCCAGGCCACCTTGCCGCCCTGCAGCAGCGGGTGCCGCGGCCGGGCGACGAAGTGGATCGGCTCCATGTAGAGCGATTCGGTCCGCATCTGCGCATCCTGCAGTTCCGGCGCCGAACGGCCCACCACGATATCCAGCTCGCTGCGCGCGAGCTGCCCCATCAGCCGGTCCATGGTGGTTTCCAGCAGCCGCACGCTGGCGCGCGGCATCTGCTGCAGCAATTGCAGCGCGGCCAGCGGTACCGTGTCCGCCGCCGAGGCGCCGGAGGTGCCCACCACGACCAGCCCGCTGCCGCCGTCGCGCATGGCCTGCAGGTCATCTCGGGCGGTATCGAGCTGGGCCTCGATCCGGCGCGCGTGCTCGATCAGCGACTCGCCGTAGGGCGTGGGCCGCAGGCCGCGCGCCTGGCGCTCGAACAGCGGCAGGCCGATATCGTCCTCCAGATCCTTCAGCCACTTGGAAAGCCCGGGCTGGGTGGTGTTCAGCATGGCGGCGGACTGGCTCATGTTGCCGGTCTCGGCCAGGCTCAGGAGCATCTGCAGGTTGCGCAGGCGCAGTCTCTGGGTCCAATCCATTGGGTGATCTATACGGTAAATCGTATCGATAAGATGAAATGTTCATTTCAAATCTTATAGGGCGCAGCGTATAACGACAACACAGACGGTGCGCAGTGATCCAGGCACCCACCCAAAGCGCTCTCGAAAGCCCTGTACAAAGTTACGGAGACAGCATGTCCGAGCACACCCCAGACCCGGCCCGCGTGGCCTACTACGAAGAAATCGGCCGCAGCCACATGACCCCGCTGTGGGAGTCGCTGCACGCGCTGGTGCCGCCGCAGCCGCGGCCGCAGATCGTTCCCGCCATCTGGAAGTACGCGCAGATCCGCCCGCTGGTGATGCAGGCCGGCGGCGTCATCAGCGCCGAGGAAGCGGTGCGCCGCGTGCTGGTGCTGGAGAACCCCGGCATCCCCGGCAAGTCCAGCATCACTTCGACGCTGTACGCCGGCCTGCAGCTGATCCTGCCGGGCGAGATCGCCCCCAGCCACCGCCATACACAGTCGGCGCTGCGCTTTATCGTCGAAGGCAAGGGCGCCTGGACCGCCGTCAACGGCGAACGCACCACCATGCATCCCGGCGATTTCATCATCACGCCGTCGTGGACCTGGCATGACCATGGCAACCCGGGCGTAGAGGACGGCGGCGAGCCGGTGGTATGGCTCGACGGCCTGGATATCCCGCTGGTGCAGCAGTTCGACGCCGGCTTTGCCGAGAACTATCCCGAGTCGCAGCAGCCCGTGACCCGCGCCGAAGGCGACAGCTTTGCCCGCTTCGGGCACAACATGGTGCCGGTGCGGCACCGCGTGACCGATCCCACCTCGCCGATCTTCAGCTACCCGTACGCCCGGTCGCGCGAGGCGCTGGACCAGCTCTACCGCAACGGCGAACTCGATCCCTGGGACGGCGTCAAGCTGCGCTATGTCAACCCGGCCACCGGCGGCTGGCCGATGCCGACCATCGCCACCTTCATGCAGTACCTGCCGGCGGGCTTCCAGGGCAAGACCTACCGCAGCACCGATGCTACCGTGTACAGCGTGGTGGAAGGGCGCGGCACCGTGCGCATCGGCGATGCGCAGTTCCAGTTCGAGCCGCGCGACGTGTTCGTGGCGCCGTCGTGGGCGCCGGTGCAGCTCGGCGCGCTGGAAGACGCCGTGCTGTTCAGCTATTCCGACCGGCCGGTGCTGTCCGCGCTGAACCTGCTGCGCGAGTCTCGCACCTGAGTCGCGCACCTGAGCCCGCCAACCCCTGACAACAGCCGCCGCGCGCGGTGCCAGCCGGCACCGCCGGGCCGCCGCTCACCTGACAAATCCCTGGAAGCCTTGACTATGTCCTACGTCTTCACGCCCCCCGCCACCGTTGCCATCCCCGTTGCCGGCAGCGATGACCAGTTCGCCGTGCGCCGCGTCTACTGCGTCGGCCGCAACTACGCCGCCCACGCCCGCGAAATGGGCTTCGATCCCGACCGCGAGCCGCCGTTCTTCTTCTGCAAGCCGGCCGACGCCATCGTCCCGGTACAGGCCGGCACCACGCTCGACCTGCCGTATCCGGCGCAGACGCAGAACTACCACTACGAGGCCGAGCTGGTGGCCGTGATCGGCAAGGGCGGCTCGGATATCCCCGTCGAGCAGGCGCTCGAGCACGTGTGGGGCTACGCCGTCGGCCTCGACATGACCCGCCGCGACCTGCAGATGAAGATGCGCGAGATGGGCCGCCCCTGGGAAATCGGCAAGGCCTTCGATGTGTCGGCGCCGGTCGGCCCGATCCACCCCGCCAGCGACATCGGCCATCCGCAGCAGGCCGGGCTCTGGCTGACCGTCAACGGCGAGACCAGGCAGCGCAGTACCGTGGCGCACCTGATCTGGTCGGTCGCCGAGACCGTGGCCTACCTGTCGCAGTTCTTCCGCCTGGAGCCGGGCGACGTCATCTTCACCGGCACCCCTGAAGGCGTGGGCGCGGTCAAGGCCGGCGACACCATGGTCACCGGCGTCGACGGCCTGGGCGAACTGACCGTGCGCGTGGTCTGATCCCGCGCCACGCATAGCACACAGGCACTCCGAACCATGCAGCTCTACAGTTTCTTCAACAGCTCGACTTCCTACCGGGTGCGCATCGCGCTGGCCCTCAAGGGCCTGCCGTACGACTATCTCGGCGTCAATATCCGCACCGGCCAGCACCGGGAGGCGGAGTATGTCGATGGCATCAACCCGTCCGCTTCCGTGCCCGCGCTGGTCGACGGCGACTTCACGCTGGGCCAGTCGTTCGCGATCATCGACTACCTGGACGCGCGCCATCCCGAGCCGCGCCTGCTGCCTCAGGATCCTGTGCAGCGCGCACGCGTGCTGGAGCTGTCAATGCTGGTCGGATGCGATATCCACCCGGTCAACAACCTGCGCGTGCTGCGCTACCTGCAGGACACGCTGAAGGCTACGCCAGAGCAGAAGGACGCCTGGTACCGCCACTGGATCGACGAAGGCATGGCCGGCGTGGAACGGCTGCTGGCACGCCACGGCCACGGCAACTGGTGCTTCGGCAATGCGCCCACGCTGGCCGATGTCGCGCTGGTGCCGCAGGTGGCTAATGCCCTGCGCATGGGCTGCGACCTGGGCCGCTACGAGCGCGCGCTGGCCGTCTACGCCCACGCCAGCACCCATCCCGCCTTCGCCCAGGCCGCGCCCGCGCGCCAGCCCGATTACACCGCCTAAGCACCGCCTGACGCCGGCGGCGCAGGCCAGGAGACAGACATGAGCAGCACCAACAACGCGACCCACAACGCGACCGGCAAGGTCCTCATCATCGGCGGCGGCATCGGCGGCCTGGCCGCGGCGCTGGCGCTGGCACGCCAGGGCATCCGCATCGAACTGCTGGAACAGGCCGAGCAGATCGGCGAGATCGGCGCCGGCATCCAGCTGGCCGCCAACGCCTTCGCCGCGCTCGACGCGCTGGGTGTGGGCGAGGCCGCGCGCGGCCGCGCGGTCTTTACCGACTACCTCAGCCTGCGCGACGCCATCGACACCAGAGTCATCGCGCAAGTCGATGTCGGGCAGGCATACCGCGAGCGCTTCGGCAACCCGTATGCGGTGATCCACCGCGCCGACATCCACCTGTCGATCCTGGAAGCGGTGCAGGATCATCCGCTGATCACCTTCCGCACCAGCACGCGCGTGGAGCAACTACTGCAGGACGACAACGGCGTGACCGTGATCGACCAGCATGGCGAGCACCACCGCGGCGATGCGGTGATCGGGTGCGACGGCGTCAAGTCCGCGATCCGCCAGGCGCTGATCGGCGACGAAGCGCGCGTGACCGGCCACGTGGTCTACCGCGCGGTGGTCGACGTGGCCAACATGCCGCAGGACCTGCAGGTCAACGCCCCGGTGGTGTGGGCCGGCCCGAACTGCCACCTGGTGCATTACCCGCTGCGTGGCGGCCAGCAGTACAACCTGGTGGTGACCTTCCACAGCCGCGAACAGGAAACCTGGGGCGTGCGCGACGGCAGCAAGGAAGAAGTGCTGTCGTACTTCGAGGGCATCCACCCGCTGCCGCACCAGATGCTGGACCGGCCGACCTCATGGAAGCGCTGGGCCACCGCCGACCGCGACCCGGTCGAGCGCTGGAGCTTCGGCCGCGCCACCATCCTCGGCGATGCCGCGCACCCGATGACCCAGTACGTGGCGCAGGGCGCCTGCCAGGCGCTGGAGGATGCCGTGACGCTCGGCGCCGCGGTGAAAGCGGCGGATGGCGACTACGCAGCGGCCTTCCAGCTGTACGAACAGGCCCGCATACCGCGCACCGCGCGCGTGCTCTACGCCGCGCGCGACATGGGGCGTGTCTACCACGCCAAGGGCGTCGATCGCCTGGTGCGCAACAGCCTGTGGACCGGCCGCAGCCAGTCCCAGTTCTACGACGCGCTGCAGTGGCTGCACGGCTGGCGCGCGCAGAACTGCCTGAGTCCCACGCCGTGGCTGTAAGCCGCTGAGCGCGGCGTTCTCTCCGCGCTGAAAACCCTGATAGCGAGCTGGCGGCCGACGAAGCCGCCGGCCCTCTCTCGCCCCTGATCCTGGCAACAAGGAGGAGACACCATGCCTGCCAGCCAACCGCTCAACGTCACCGCGTTCATCGACCGCCACCCGCTGTCGGCGTTCCAGGTGACCATCGTCGTACTGTGCTTCCTGATCGTCGCCGTCGACGGCTTCGATACCGCCGCGGTCGGCTTTATCGCGCCCGCCATCCGCGCGGAATGGCAGCTGACGCCGGCACAGCTTGCGCCGCTGTTTGGCGCGGGCCTCGGCGGCCTGATGGCCGGCGCCTTCCTGTTCGGCCCGCTCGCCGACCGCTTCGGCCGCAAGGGCGTGCTGGTGCTGTCGGTGCTGTTCTTCGGCGCGGCCAGCCTGGCTTCGGCGTGGTCGCAAGATCTGTGGACGCTGGTGCTGCTGCGCTTCCTGACCGGCCTGGGCCTGGGCGGCGCCATGCCCAACGCGATCACGCTGACCTCCGAATTCTGCCCCGACAAGCGGCGCTCCTTCCTGGTCACCACCATGTTCTGCGGCTTCACGCTGGGCTCCGCTTTCGGCGGCCTGGCCTCGGCCGGGCTGATCGACGCCTTCGGCTGGCGCTCGGTGCTGGTGGCCGGTGGCGTGCTGCCGCTGCTGCTGGCGGTAGCACTGGTCTGGATGCTGCCGGAATCGGTGCGCTACCTGGTGATGACCGGCAAGTCGCGCGAGCGCATTGTCGCCACGCTGCAGAAGATCGCCCCGCATGAAGACCTGCGCAGCGCCACCTTCGCCGTCGGCGAGCAGCGCGCCACCACCTCGCCGGTGCGGCACCTGTTCCGCCCCGAGCTGCTGCGCGGCACGCTGCTGTTCTGGCTGACGTTCTTCATGAGCCTGCTGGTGATCTACCTGCTGTCGAGCTGGCTGCCGACGCTGCTGCGCGGCACCGGGCATTCGCTGCGCACGGCAGCACTGGTGACCACCATGTTCCAGGTCGGCGGCACCGTGGGCGCCATCGCGCTGGGCTGGCTGATGGACCGGATCAATCCGCACTACGTGCTGGCTTCCAGCTATTCGCTGGCAGCGGTGTGCATCGCGGCGGTGGGCAGTTTTGCGTCCGAGCCGGTTGCCGCGGGGTTTGCGGTGTTCCTCGCGGGGTTCTGCATCTCCGGGTCGCAGGTGGGGGCCAATGCGTTGTCGGCCAGCTTCTATCCGACTGATTGCCGTGCCACTGGCGTGAGCTGGGCAAACGGGGTGGGGCGCATCGGCTCGGTGCTGGGCTCTGTGGGCGGCGCCACCATGCTGTCGATGGGGCTGGGGATGCCGGCGCTGTTCGTGCTGGTCGGCGTCCCGGCGCTGATCGCGGGGGTGTCGATGTTCTCGCTGGGGGTGGTCAGGCGGGAGCGGGTGGCGGGGCGGTTGGCGGTTTGACTACGCCAATCCGCTTGGTTTTCTCCCCTCTCCCGCAAGCGGGAGAGGGAGCACCCAAACGGGAAATTTTAGGGCTTGAGGCGTGACATGAAGCTTGTCACTCCACGTCAATCACCCGCCCCGGACAAAGAATCCCGTTCGGATCCAGCGACCGCTTGAGCAAGCGCATCAACCCCAGCGCCTCCGGCGTGCGCGAATGCCCGAGGAAGGGCTTCTTGTGCGTGCCGATGCCATGCTCGGCGGAAATGCTGCCGTCGAACTCGCGCACCTTGGGGTAGAGCACCTCGCTGATCTCATGCTCGGGAAAGTCCTCGGCCGTCGCGCCGGGGAGATAGACACTGACATGCAGGTTGCTGTCGCCCACATGCCCGAAGTTGACCAGCTCGGCGTGCGGCCAGCGCGCCAGCACCGCCGCGCGCAGGCTCTCGGCGCAGCGGCCGATCTGGCCGATCGGCAGGCTCACGTCGTAGGCGGCATTGGGCGCCCACATCACCGGGAACTCGGCGACCGCATCGCGCAGCTTCCAGAAGCTTTCCGCTTCCTTCTCGCTGGATGCCACCGCGGCGTCGGTGATCAGGCCGGCTTCCATGGCCGTTTCCAGCATGGCCTCGAAGGCCGCGCCGTCCTGTTCGGCGTTGTTGCCCTGCAGGTCGACCAGCACGTAGAACGGCGAGCCGGCCGGCAGCGGGGCACGCACGCCGGGCACGCGCGTCGTCACCAGTTCATAGAAATCGGCCCACATCGCCTCGAACGCCGAGACCCGGCCGGACAGCCGGCGCTGCGCATGGCGCAGCAGCGCCACCACGTCTTCGTAGCTGCGCAGCGCGCACAGCGCGGTTTGCGTGCAGCTCGGCAGCGGCGCCAGGCGCAGCACCGCGCGCGTAATCACGCCGAGCGTGCCTTCGCTGCCGATGAAGAGCTGGCGCAGATCGTAGCCGGCGTTGTTCTTCTGCATCTTGTTGAGCGAGCTGACCACGGTGCCGTCGGCCAGCACCGCCTCCAGACCAAGCACCTGCTCGCGCATCATGCCGTAGCGGATCACACGGTTGCCGCCCGCGTTGGTGGCGATATTGCCGCCGATCTGGCAGCTGCCGCGTGCGCCCAGGTCCACCGGAAAGAGCCAGTCCGCCGCGCGCGCGGCGTCCTGCGCGGCCTGCAGCGTGGTGCCGGCCAGCACGGTCATGGTGCCGGCCTGCGCGTCGATCTCTTCCACGCCGCGCATGCGCTCGAGCGACAGCACCAGTTCACCGCCGGCGGGCGTGGCGGCGCCCGCCAGGCCGGTCAGCCCACCCTGCGGTACCACCGGCTGCCGGTGGCGATTGCAGATGGCCAGCACCGCAGACACCTCGGCCGTGCTGCGCGGCCGTGCCACCGCAACTGGCGGCTCCGGATCCAGCGGTGCATACCAGTCCTTGCGGAAGCGAGTTTCGATGGCATCGCCAGCTTGCAGGCCGGCGGGATCGAGGACGCCGGCCAGTTCGGCCAGCAGGGCTGAGGGGTCTTGCACGGGTGCCATCGGGGTCTTTCCGGTTAAGGGAGTCGGTGGAGCGAGGGAGAGCGGGCAGCGCGCCTATGCGCAGCGAAGAATGCTAGGGCAAGGCCGCGCACGATGATAAGAGCCAATCGGCGCCGGCGCGGTGGCACCACGCCGCGCGCCATCCTGCCTCGTCACGCACCGCTCCATGCTTCGTGGTTGATGCGCGCGCTGAATTCGCGTGGCGGCTGGCGCGTGCGGGCCAGGTGCTCCATGGCCGGCTCGATGACTTCGGCCAGCTTGTTGAAGGCGGGGCCAATGTCGTCCTCCGGCACGCAGGCGTAGCCCAGCAGCAGCCCCTGCCGCGCCCGCTGCTCGTTGCTGTAGTAACGCGACAGCGGACGTGCCGACAGGCCCTGCGTTCGCGCCGCCATGCTGATGCCGAGATCGTCGGCGCCCGGCGGCAGATGCATCACCAGGTGCAGCCCGGCCTCATGCGTGGAGGTGGGCCAGTCCTGGCCGAAGCGCTTGGCGATGGCCTCGCGCAGCAGGCCCTGGCGCTGCGCATAGCGCTGGCGCATGCGGCGCAGGTGCGTGGCGTAGTGGCCTTCCTCGATAAAGTCCGCCAGCACCGCCTGCTGCATCAGCTGTCCCTCGCGGAACAGTTCCGACAGGCCGGTGGCGAAATGCGGAGCCAGCGGCTTGGGCAGCACCATGAAGCCCATGCGCAGCCCGGGAAAGAGCGTCTTGGAGAAGGTGCCCATGTAGATCACCCGGTCGTGCTCATCCAGGCCCTGCAGCGAAGCCAGCGGCCGCCCCTCGAAGCGGAACTCGCTGTCGTAGTCGTCCTCGACGATCCACGCGCCGCGCTGCCGCGCGTATTCCAGCAGCATGCGCCGGCGCGTCAGGCTCATCACGGTGCCAAGCGGGTACTGATGCGAGGGCGTCGCAAAGATAAAGCGGGGCGGGTCCTGCAGCGTGGCCGCGTCGGGCGCGATGCCTTCGTCATCCACCGGCACGGGAATCACATCGACGCCCGCATTGGTCAGCAGGCTGCGCGTGCCCCAGTAGCCGGGATCTTCCATCCAGGCCTTGTCGCCCGGATCGGCCAGCAGGCGCGCGATCAGGTCGATGGCCTGGTGGATGCCGGTGGTCAGGATGATCTGCTCGGGCTCGCAGCGTACCGCGCGCGCCAGCCGCAGGTGCTCGGCCAGCACGCGCCGCAGCGGCATATAGCCGCCGTGGTGGGCGTAGGTCAGCAACTCCGGGCGCGGATTGCGCCAGTGCTTGTTCAGCAGCCGCGCCCAGGTCGCGTGCGGGAACAGCGAGACATCGGGCACGCCCGCCATGAAGGCGCCCCATTGCCGGTCCGATGCACCGGCGTTGGACACGAGATGCATCCCGCGTCGCGACAGATCGAAGCGGTTGGAGTTTTGCTGCACTGCGGGCACAGCCGTGGTGCCAATCCGGGCACCGGGCTTGTGCAATGCACTATGGTCGGGAAAAGTCTGCGAAACAAAGGTGCCACGTCCGGTCGATGCCGTGACGTAGCCTTCCGCCAGCAACTGCTCATACGCGTACAAGACGGTATTGCGGGAAACCCCTATCTCCGTCGCCAGTAGCCGCGATGCGGGCAGCTTGCTGCCCGCGGAGATAGAGCCAGCAAGGATTTCCTGCCGAATCAGCTCATACAGCTGGCGGTTCATATGCGTCCCGTTGCGCTCCGCCTGCGTCCCCGCCGGACGCTCCAGCCGCTGCAGCAACAACTCGGACAGAATCGTTTCCTTCAAAGTGGCTCCAGCAAATATCGTGAATATGGACCTACCTATGGTACCAACGATCGTTTAGTTTTCCATCCGTGGTCGGCGTCATCGCGAAGTTTTTGTCAGTGGCGCCCGTTGCGTTGGCATTGCGTCCCCTTCATGCGTCCCCTTCATGCGCCCACGTTTGCCAGGAGCTTTCATGTCAGGTCCCGATTCCCTCACGGCCAGCCCGTCCTCCGACCCGGTGGCGGTACCCACCACCGCCGAGCTCTCGCAAGCCGTGCGCGAACTCCTGCCCTATATGGTCGAGACGCTGTCCGGCTTCGTGGCGGCCAGAAGCCCGTCGGGCGAAGAGCAGCCCGCGGCGGACTTCATCGAAGGCGCGCTGGCCGGGCTGGGCCTGCCCTCCGAGCGCATCGCGCTGCGCACCGAGGACATCCGCCACCTGCCGATGTATTCGCCGGCGTGCTGCCCGGATGGCGGCCGCTACAACCTGCTGGCCACGCACCGGCCCGGCCGCAAGGGCGGCCGCTCGGTGCTGTTCAACGGCCATCTCGACGTGGTGCCGACCGGTCCGGAATCGATGTGGAGCCAGTCGCCGTTCGCGCCGGTGGTGAAGGACGGCTGGCTCTACGGCCGCGGCGCGGGCGATATGAAGGGTGGCATCGTGTGCGCGCTGGCCGCGTTCAAGGCGCTTGCCAGCCTGGGCCTGCAGCCGGCCGGGGCGGTCGGCTTCAATGCAGTGCTGGAGGAAGAGAACACCGGCAACGGCGCGCTGGCCACCGTGGCGGCGCTGCGCAGCGCGGTCGGTGCCGGCAAGCTGGCGTCCTTCGACACCGTGATCATTCCCGAGCCGCTGGGCGAGAGCCTGATGAGCGCGCAGGTCGGCGTGTTCTGGATGTTCATCGACCTGACCGGCAAGCCGGCGCACGCGGCCTACATGACCAGCGGCGTCAACCCGGTCGAGGCCGGCATCGCGGTGATGGAAGACCTGCGCCAGCTCGAAGCCGAATGGAACCGCCCGGAACACCGGCCGGCGGCGTACCGGGACCACGCCCACCCGATCAACTTCAATCTCGGCCAGATCCAGGGCGGCGAGTGGAACTCGTCGGTGCCGTGCACCTGCACGCTGGGCGTGCGCATCGGCTTCTTCCCCAACTTGGATATCGACGAGGCCAAAGCCACGGTCGAAGCGCGCATCCGCGCGACCGTCGAGCGCCTGGCCAGCAATCTCGAACTGCGCATCCGCTATGAAGGCTTTCACGCCCCCGGCTGCGAATTCGACCTCGACGTGCCCAGCATGCAGGCGCTGGGCGAAGCGCACCGCAAGGTCAATGGCACGCCGATCCGCCGCGAGGCGACCACGGCAACCACCGATGCCAGGCATTTCCGCATCGGCCTGGAAACGCCGGTGACCTGCTACGGGCCCGAGGCCCGCAATATCCACGGCATCGACGAGTCGGTGTCGCTGGAAAGCATGGTGCGAGTGACCACGACGCTGGCCCAGTTCCTAGTGGACTGGTGCGGCGTGGAACCGGCCGGCGACGCGGCCTGAAGAAGCCGCGCGCAAGCACAACCGGCGCTGCCATCCCGAAGCCATCAACAAAACGAGCCAAACTGAGGAACTGCCCGATGAACCGATTCACGATGCGACTGACCAAGCGTGTGCTGTCGATGGCGCTCGCCGCCACCGGCCTCTCGCTGCTGCCGCTGGCATTGCCGGCAGGCAATGCCATGGCCCAGACCAAGGGCGGCACGCTGTCCGGTATCGTCCAGCCCGAGCCGCCGATCCTGGTGAGCGCGATGAACTCGCAGGCGCCGACCCAGTACGTCGCCGGCAAGATCTACCAGGGCCTGCTGACCTACAGCCCCGACCTGAAGCCGCAGCCGGAACTGGCCAAGTCGTGGACCATTTCGCCGGATGGCCTGACCTATACCTTCGAGCTGCAGAAGGGCGTGAAATGGCACGACGGCAAGCCCTTCACCTCGGCCGACGTGGTGTTCTCGATCGACAAGATGCTGCGCGACGTGCACGTGCGCACGCGCGCGGTCATTAACAAGTACATGGCCTCGATCCGCGCGGTCAACGACAGCACCGTCGAGATCAAGCTCAAGGAACCGTTCCCGCCGTTCATCTCGATGTTCGAGACCGGCACCATGCCGATGATGCCCAAGCACATCTACGACGGCACCGACTACCGCAACAACCCGGCCAACCAGAAGCCGGTCGGCACCGGCCCCTTCATGTTCAAGGAGTGGAAGAAGGGCGCCTATATCAAGCTGGCGAAGAATCCCAACTACTGGAAAGCGGGCAAGCCTTACCTGGATGAGCTGGTGTTCTACGTGATCCCGGATTCCGCCTCGCGTGCGGTCGCCTTCGAGAAGGGCGATGTGCAGGTGCTGCGCGGCGGCGATGTCGACAACGTCGACGTCAAGCGCCTGCGCGCGCTGCCCAACGTGGAATACACCACCAAGGGCTGGGAAATGTTCTCGCCGATGGCCAGCATGCTGCTCAATGAGCGCAAGCCGCCGTTCGACAACGTCAAGGTGCGCCAGGCGGTGATGCACGTGCTCAACCGCAAGATGATCGTCAACAACATCTTCTTCGGCATGGGCAAGCCGGCGGTCAGCCCGTTCTCGTCGACCACGCTGTTCTTCGACAAGAACATGCCCGAGTACGACTTCAACCTGAAGAAGGCGCGCGAGCTGGTCAAGGCGTCGGGCGTCGACGTGGGCAAGTACCCGGTCAAGATCCTGTCGACCTCGTACGGCGCCAACTGGGACCGCCTGGACGAATACGTCAAGCAGATGCTCGAGCAGCTCGGCTTCAAGGTCAGCATCGAGTCGGCCGATGCCGGCACCTGGTCGGCGCGCGTCAGCAACTGGGAATTCGACCTGACCACCACTTACACGTACCAGTACGGCGATCCCGCGCTGGGCGTCGAGCGGCTCTACGTGACGCGCAATATCGTCAAGGGCACGCCGTTCGCCAACGTGCAGGGCTACAGCAACCCGAAGGCCGACGAGCTGTGGGCCAAGGCCGGATCGACCATGGATACCGCGGAGCGTCAGAAGCTGTACAGCGAGCTGCAGAAGATCCTGGTGACCGACGTGGCCAACGCCAACCTGTTCGAGGTGGAGTTCCCCACGCTGTACCGCAAGCATGTCAAGAACCTCGTGACTTCCGCCATCGGCCTGAACGAGTCCTTCGACAACGTCTCGATCGAGAAGAACTGAGCGAGACCGGAGCCACTGTCCGCGCCTGAGCCGGCGCGGGCAGGTAATCCCGAAGCCTGAAATCCGCTGCCATCGCCGCGCCCCGCATGGGGAACGGCGAGGGCCAGCTGCATCCCAGTGCCGTGGTGGCCAGCCCGGCCGCCAGCGTGGAGCAAGCCGTGAACTTTCTATCCTTTCTTGGCGCGCGTCTCGGGAAGGCCGTCGTGGTCGTCCTTGGCGTGGTCGTCATCAACTTCTTCCTGATCCGGATGGCGCCGGGCGACCCGGCCACCGTGATGGCGGGCGAAGCCGGTGCCGGCGATGCCGCCTTTGTCAGCCAGCTGCGCGAGCAGTTCGGGCTCGACAAGCCCGTGATGACCCAGCTCGGCATCTATCTCAAGGGCGTGGCGCAGCTTGACCTGGGCTACTCCTATCGCAACCACCTGCCGGTGCTGGACCTGATCCTCGACCGGCTGCCCGCGACCTTCCTGCTGATGAGCGGGGCCTTCCTCTTTTCCATCGTGCTGGGCGTGCTGCTCGGCGTGATCGCGGCCCGCACCCGCTACGAAAACCGTCGCCGCTGGATCGACAGCGCGGTGATGTCGGGCGCGCTGCTGCTGTATGCGACGCCGCTGTTCTGGCTGTCGCTGATGGCCATCATCCTGTTCTCGGTGGTGCTCGGCTGGCTGCCTGCCTTCGGCATGGAGACCATCGGCGCCGGCTACACCGGCCTGGCCCGCGTCAAGGACGTGGCGCTGCACATGATCCTGCCGACGGTATCGCTGGGTTGCTTCTTCATGGCCGTGTACGTGCGCCTGACGCGCGCTTCCATGCTGGAGGTGATGGGCATGGACTATGTCAAGACCGCGCGCGCCAAGGGCGTTCCCGCCGGCCGCGTGATCCGCGTGCATGTGCTGCGCAACGCGCTGCTGCCGGTGATTACCTTCGCCGGCATCCAGCTGGGCCAGATGGCCGGCGGCGCGGTGCTGACCGAGACCGTGTTCTCGTGGCCGGGCATCGGCCGGCTGATGTTTGATGCACTGCTGCAACGCGACTACCAGCTGCTGCTCGGCATCTTCTTCGTGACCTCGGCGCTGGTGGTGTTCTTCAACCTGGTGACCGATGTGATCTATCGCTTTATCGACCCGCGCATCGCCGCGGGCGGCAAGGGAGCCACCGCATGAAAGCCTTCCTGCAACGTTACTGCCGCAACTATGGCGCGGTGATCGGCCTGCTGGTGCTGTTGGGAGTGCTGGCACTTGCCGTGCTTGCGCCGATCTTCTACGAAGAGTCGCCCTGGCTGATGGTGGCCGAGCCGCTGGTGCAGCCGTTCACCGACCCGGCGCTTCCCTTCGGCACCGACATGCTTGGCCGCGACATCACCGCCGGCATGCTGTATGGCGCGCGGGTCTCGCTGCTGGTGGGCGTGATCTCCACCGCGGTGGCGCTTGCCGTCGGCATCGCCGTGGGCGCGGTGGCCGGCTATTGCGGCGGCCGCGTCGACGATGCGTTGATGCGTATCACCGAGTTCTTCCAGACCATTCCGCAACTGGCGATGGCCGTGGTGATCGTGGCGATCTTCAATCCCTCGATCTATTCCATCGTCGCCGCCATCTCGGTGGTGTCCTGGCCGCCGGTGGCGCGCCTGGTGCGCGGCGAATTCCTGTCGCTCAAGCAGCGCGAGTTCGTGCAGGCCGCGGTGGTAATCGGGCAGAAGCCGGTGCGCATCATCGCCACGCAGATCCTGCCCAATGCCATGTCGCCGATCATCGTGTCCGCGTCGTTCATGGTTGCCACCGCGATCCTGACCGAATCGGCGCTGGCCTTCCTGGGCCTGGGCGACCGCAACATGATGAGCTGGGGCTTCATGATCGGCGCGGCGCGCACCATGATCCGCGAAGCGTGGTGGATGAGCGTGTGGCCCGGCGTGGCGATCCTGCTGACGGTGCTGTCGATCAACCTGATCGGCGAGGGCCTGAACGACGCCATGAACCCGCAACTGCGCCGCCGCGGCGAGTGAGCGCCCGTCTGGAAATGCAAAGGACAAAGTGATGAAGACCAGCGACCAAGCGCCCCTGCTGTCGATCCGCGATCTTTCGATCGCGCTGCCCGCGGGCGGCGACCGGCCCTACGCGGTGCGCGATATCTCCTATGACCTGCATGCCGGCGAGATCCTCTGCATCGTCGGCGAATCGGGCTCCGGCAAGTCGATGAGCGCCAACGCAATCATGGGCCTGCTGCCGGCCTACCTGAAGCCGGAGGAAGGCCAGATCCTGTTCAAGGGTCGCGACCTGCTGGCGCAGGACGAAGCCACGCTGCTCGGCATGCGCGGCAAGGACATGGCCATGGTGTTCCAGGAGCCGCTGTCCGCGCTGAATCCGGTGATGACCGTGGGCGACCAGATCGCCGAGGTCATGCGCGTGCACAACGCCTGTTCGGGCGAGGCGCGCGCGCGCCGCGTGCTGGAACTGCTGGAGTTCGTCGGACTGCCCGATCCGGCCACGCTGATGCATGCCTTTCCGTTCCGCCTGTCGGGCGGCCAGCGCCAGCGCGTGGTGATCGCCATGGCGCTGGCCCTCGAGCCGGCACTGCTGATCGCCGATGAGCCGACCACCGCGCTCGATGTCACCACGCAGGCGCAGATCCTCGACCTGATCCGCCGTATCCAGGCGGAGAAGGGCATGGGCGTGATGTTCGTCACCCATGACTTCGGCGTGGTCGCCGAGATCGCGGATCGCGTGGCGGTGATGGAGAAGGGCGTGCTGGTCGAGATGGGCAGTGCCGACCAGGTGCTCAACCGTCCGCAGCATCCCTACACCAGGCGCCTGATCGGCGCGGTGCCGCATGGCCGTGCCGGCGAGCGCGGGCGCAGCGGGAGCGAGACCGTGCTGGAAGTGCGCGACCTGCGCAAGACCTATGTCACCGGCGGCGGCCTCTTCACCAGGAAGCGCGTGGTGCATGCGGTGGATGGCGTCAGCTTCACGGTGCGCCGGGGCGAAACGCTGGGCATCGTCGGCGAATCCGGCTCGGGCAAGTCGACCATCGGCAAATGCCTGCTGCGCCTGACGGATATCGACGGCGGCGCGCTGATGTTCGATGGCCAGGACATCGCGCGGCTGTCCGAGCGCCAGTTCCGCCCGCTGCGCCGCGACGTGCAGATGATCTTCCAGGACCCGTTTGCATCGCTCAATCCGCGCCATACCGTCGGACGCATCATCACCGATGGCCCGGTCGCCAACGGCGTGCCGCTGGCGGCCGCGCAGGCGCGCGCGCGTGAGCTGCTGCAACTGGTGGGGCTGGAGGCGTCCGCGTTCGACCGCTATCCCAACCAGTTCTCCGGCGGCCAGCGCCAGCGCATCGGCATCGCGCGGGCACTGGCGCTCGAACCGAAGCTGCTGGTGGCCGACGAGTCGGTCTCGGCGCTCGATGTCTCGGTGCAGGCGCAGGTGCTGGAACTGCTGGCCGACCTGCAGAAGCGCCTGAACATCGGCCTGATCTTCATTACCCATGACCTGCGCGTCGCCGCGCAGATCTGCCACCACGTGATCGTGATGCACAAGGGCCGCGTGGTCGAGTCCGGCCCGCCGGGGCAGATCTTCGACACGCCGCAGCATGCCTATACCCAGCGCCTGATCGGCGCGATCCCCGGCAAGGAGTGGGATCCCACACTGATCCGCGCCGCCGCCTGAGCGGCGCGGGCACCAACCACGTCGCAACCGCAAAGACAACTGGAGAGAAGTGATGAAGAACGCCGAACTGGTTCGCCGCAAGGACGCCGCCACCCCGCGCGGCGTGGGCGTGATGTGCAATTTCTACGCGGAGCGCGCGCTGAACTCGGAGATCTGGGATGTCGAGGGCAAGCGCTATATCGACTTCGCCGCGGGCATCGCCGTGCTTAATACGGGCCACCGCCATCCGCGCCTGGTCGAGGCCGTCGAGAAGCAGCTGGGGCGCTTCACCCATACCGCCTACCAGATCGTTCCCTACGCCAGCTATATCGAGCTGGCGGAGAAGATCAACCGTCGTGCGCCGGGCCGCTCCGCCAAGAAGACCGCATTCTTCACCACCGGCGCCGAGGCGGTGGAAAACGCCATCAAGATCGCCCGCGCCGCCACCGGCCGGCCCGGCGTGATCGCCTTCTCCGGTGGCTTCCACGGCCGCACCATGATGGGCATGGCGCTGACCGGCAAGGTCGCGCCGTACAAGATCGGCTTCGGGCCGTTCCCGGGCGAGGTCTACCACGCGCCGTATCCGTGCGCGCTGCACGGCGTCAGCACAGAAGACTCGCTCAAGGCGCTGCAGCACCTGTTCAAGGCGGACATCGATCCCAAGCGCGTGGCTGCCATCATCTTCGAGCCCGTGCAGGGCGAGGGCGGCTTCAACGTGGCGCCGGCGGAGTTCGTGCGCGCGCTGCGCGCGGCCTGCGACGAGCACGGCATCCTGCTGATCGCCGATGAAGTGCAGACCGGCTTCGGCCGCACCGGCAAGCTGTTCGCGATGGAGCACTACGACGTGGCGCCGGACCTGACCACCATGGCCAAGAGCCTGGCCGGCGGCATGCCGCTGTCGGCTGTTTGCGGCCGCGCCGAGGTGATGGATGCTCCCGCGCCCGGCGGGCTGGGCGGCACGTATGCCGGCAACCCGCTGGCGGTGGCGTCGGCGCTGGCGGTGCTGGACGTGCTCGAAAGCGAAAAGCTGATCGAACGCGGCGCGGAGCTGGGCCAGCGCCTGATGGCGCGGCTGGAAAGCCTGCGCCCGCGCGTGCCGCAGATCGCCGAAGTGCGCGGCGTTGGCGCAATGGTGGCGGTGGAATTCCGCCAGGCCGATGGCAGCCCCGATCCTGACTTTACGCGCACGGTGCAGAACCGTGCGCTGGAAAAGGGCCTGCTGCTGCTGTCGTGCGGCGTGTACGGCAACGTGATTCGCTTCCTGTTCCCGCTGACGATCCAGGACGCGGTGATGAACGAAGGCCTGGACATCCTGGCCGAGGCACTGACGCGCTGACCTGTCCATTCCATCGATACCAAAGAGACTACCCATGCAACTCAAGGACACTGGCCTGCTGCGTGCGCAGGCCTATATCGCCGGCAACTGGCAGGATGCCGACAGCGGCGCCACCTTTACTGTTACCGATCCCGCCAGCGGCGCCCTGATCGGCACCGTGCCCGGCATGGGCGCGGCGGAAACGCGCCGCGCCATCGATGCCGCGCAGGCGGCACAGGCCGGCTGGCGCCGCAAGACCGCGCGCGAGCGCGCCATGGTGCTGCGCGCCTGGTACGAGCTGATGCTGGCCAATGCCGACGACCTCGCGCTGCTGATGACCACCGAGCAAGGCAAGCCGCTGGCGGAAGCGAAGGGCGAAGTCCTCTATGCCGCCTCCTTCCTCGAATGGTTCGCCGAGGAAGCCAAGCGCGTCAGCGGCGATGTGCTGGCCACGCCCGCCAGCGACAAGCGCCTGGTGGTGGTCAAGGATCCGGTCGGCGTGTGCGCGGCAATCACGCCCTGGAACTTCCCCCTCGCCATGATCACTCGCAAGGCCGGCCCGGCGCTGGCCGCGGGCTGTGCCATGGTGCTCAAGCCGGCCGAGGACACGCCGCTGTCGGCGCTGGCGCTGGCCGTGCTGGCCGAGCGTGCAGGGCTGCCGGCGGGCCTGTTCAGCGTGATCACCGGCGACGCCATCGCCATCGGCGGCGAGCTTACCGCCAACCCGGTGGTACGCAAGCTGAGCTTTACCGGCTCGACCGAGGTGGGCCGCATCCTGATGCGGCAATCCGCCGACACCATCAAGAAGCTGTCGCTGGAACTCGGCGGCAATGCACCTTTCATCGTGTTCGACGACGCCGATCTGGACGCAGCGGTGGAGGGGGCCATTGCCTCCAAGTACCGCAACGCCGGGCAGACCTGCGTTTGCGCCAACCGGCTCTATGTCCACGACAAGGTCTACGACGCGTTCGCCGAAAAGCTGGTCGCGGCAGTGGCGAAGCTGAAGGTCGGCCACGGCGTCGAGCCCGGCGTGCTGCAGGGCCCGCTGATCAACGACGAGGCGGTGGCCAAGGTGGAGTCGCACATCGCCGACGCGCTTGGCAAGGGCGCGCGCCTGCTCACCGGCGGCAAGCGCCATGCGCTGGGCGGCACCTTCTTCGAGCCGACGGTGCTGGCTGACGTGACCCCCGCCATGCGCGTGGCCAAGGAAGAGACTTTTGGCCCGCTGGCGCCGCTGTTCCGCTTCTCCACCGATGAGGAGGCGATCGCGATGGCCAACGATACCGAATTCGGACTGGCCTCCTATTTCTTCAGCCGCGATATCGGCCGGGTCTGGCGCGTGGCCGAGGCGCTGGAATACGGCATGGTCGGCATCAACACCGGCCTGATCTCCAACGAGGTGGCGCCGTTCGGTGGCGTCAAGCAGTCGGGCCTGGGGCGCGAGGGCTCGAAGTACGGCCTCGACGAATACCTGGAGATCAAATACCTGTGCATGGGCGGGTTGGACCGCGGGGTGGGCCGATGAGCGCGCCGCAAGACCGGCCCAGGGCCGTCGGCACCGTGCAGGTCGACAACGAGCGCGTGGTCGTGACCGAGTGGCGCTTCGCGCCCGGCGCCGAGACCGGCCAGCATCGCCATGGCTACGACTACGTGGTGGTGCCGATGACCACCGGCGCGCTGCGCCTGCAGACGCCAGCCGGCGAGGTCACCAGCCAGTTGGTCGCCGGCCAGGCCTATTACCGCCCGGCCGGCGTGGAGCACAACGTCATCAATGCCCACGAAGGCGAATGCGTGTTCGTGGAGATCGAGATCAAGCCGGCGGCCGGTGCCGCGGCCGGAGGAAGTTGCCAATGAGCCAAGCCAATCCAACCCCGCGCGAGCATTCCACCCTGCGCGAGCGCAACGGCGGGCAGATCCTTGTCGAGCAGCTGCGCATCCAGGGCGTGCGGCGCGTGTTCCTGGTGCCGGGCGAAAGCTACCTGCCCTGCATCGATGCGCTGTACGACCACCAGGACGCGATCACGCCGATCGTCTGCCGTCAGGAAAGCGGTGCCGGCTACATGGCCGAAGCCCACGGCAAGCTGACCGGCGAGCCCGGCGTTTGCTTCGTCACGCGCGGCCCCGGCGCCACCAATGCCAGCATCGCCGTGCATACCGCGTTCCAGGACTCCACGCCGATGATCCTGTTCGTGGGGCAGGTCGGCAACGACTTCTACGAGCGCGAAGCCTTCCAGGAAATCGACTATCGCCGCATGTTCGGCCAGATGGCCAAGTGGGTCGCGCAGATCGACCGCACCGATCGTATCCCCGAGTTCATCGCGCGCGCCTTCGCGGTGGCCACCAGCGGCCGGCCCGGTCCGGTGGTGCTGGCGTTGCCCGAGGACACGCTGTGGGGCAAGGCCACCGTGGCCGACATGCCGCGCTACGTGCGCAGCCACGCGGCCCCGGCGCCGCACGCGCTGGCGTCGCTGGCCGCGATGCTGGAGCAGGCCGAGCGCCCGTTCCTGATGATCGGCGGCTCCGGCTGGACCCCGGAGGCGATGCGGCAGATGGAGGGCTTCGCCGAACGCTTCGGCCTGCCGGTGGGGCTGGCGTGGCGCCGGCTGGAGTGCTTCGACAACCACCACCCGAACTACGCCGGCCATGTCGGCTGGGGCATGGGCGAGGCATTGCGCGCGCGCATCCGCGAGTCGGACCTGCTGATCGCCGTCGGCACCCGCATGGGTGAAGCCACCACCGAGGGCTATACCGTGGTGGAAAGTCCGCTGCCACGCCAGCGGCTGGTGCATGTGTATCCCGATCCGGAGGAGCTGGGCCGCGTGTTCCGCGCGGAGGTGCCTGTCGTTGCTGACGTCGTCTCGTTCGCGGCCGCGGTGGACGGCCTGCGCCCGGCGCGCGAACACAACCGCGCGGCCCTGGTCGAGCGCGCGCGGCACGATTACCTCGACAGCCAGAAGGCGCTGCCTGCTCCGGGTCCGCTGAACCTGAATCAGGCCGCCTGCCTCGTGCGCGAACGCTTGCCGGAGGATGCGTGCATCACTGTCGGCGCCGGCAATTACGCGGTCTTCCCGCATACCTATTACCGCTACAAGGGCGTCGGCACCAGCCTGGCGCCCACCGTGGGCTCGATGGGCTACGGCCTGCCGGCGGCGATCTCGGCCAAGCTGGAGCACCCGGACCGCACCGTGGTCTGCTATGCCGGCGACGGCTGCTTCCAGATGAACCTGCAGGAGCTGGGCGTGGCCATGCAGTACCGCCTCGGCATCGTGGTGCTGGTGTTCAACAACGGCATCTGGGGCACGATCCGCGCCCACCAGGAACGCGAGTTTCCCGGGCGAACCATTGCGCTGGGCTTCGAGAATCCGGAATTCGCCGAGCTGGCGCGCGCCTACCGTGGCTACGGCGAAGTGGTGGCCAGCGACGCCGAATTCGGCCCCGCACTGAACCGCGCGCTCGACTTTGCCGGCACGCACAGCATGCCCGCGCTGCTGGAGCTGCGCTACGACCCCGACGGCATCGCGCCCGGGATGACCCTGTCCGGCATCCGCGCGGCGGCGCTGGCGCGCCAGGCGGCAGGCTGAGCCGGCGCTTCCTATCACAACCCATCTACACCATGCGTGCCTTCTTCTCGGATGATCAGTTGCTGCACGAGCCCCGCCAGTTCATGCGCGCGGGCCGGTTGTGCAAGCCGACCGACGTGCCGGCCCGCGCAGCGGCACTGCAGCGCGCGCTGGTCGCGCGCGGCATCGAACTGGCGGCGCCGCCCGATTGCGGGCGCGCGCCGCTGGAGGCGGTGCACAGTCCGGACTATCTCGACTTCCTCGCCAGCGCCTACGCGCGCTGGCAGGAACTGGCGCGCCCCGGCTTCGAGCCCGGCATCGAGGTCCTGCCCAATCTCTCGCCGTATCACAACGGCAAGGTCGGCGAGCCGCGCCGTCCGGTGTGTCCCACCGATTCGGTGATCGCCCAGGCCGGCTACTACCTGGGCGACCTCAGCTGCCCGCTCGGGCCGGACAGCTGGCGCGCGATCCTGCGCGGCGCGCACAGCGCAGTCGCGGCGGCACGCCATGTCTGCGAGCGGCAGGACGGCGCCGGCATGGCGTACGCACTGTGCCGTCCCTCCGGCCACCACGCCCACAGCGACCGCGCGGCCGGCTTCTGCTACGTCAACAACTCCGCCATCGCCGCGCAGGCGCTGCTGGCGCGCTTCGGCAAGGTGGCGGTGCTTGACGTCGACGCGCACCACGGCGACGGCACGCAGCAGATCTTCTATCACCGCTCCGATGTGATGACGATTTCGCTGCATGCCGATCCGGCCGACTACTACCCGTTTTACACCGGCTATGCGAACGAGCGCGGCTATGGCGCGGGCTACGGCTACAACCTCAACTTCCCGCTGCCGCACGGCAGTGGCGACGCAGAGTTCCTGTCGGCGCTGGACGGCGCGCTGGACGCGCTGCGCGACTATCGGCCGCAGGCGGTGGTGCTGGCGCTGGGCTTCGATACCTACGAGAACGATCCCATCAGCGTCCTGAAGGTCAGTATGGATGGCTACCGCGGCATCGGCGAGCGCATCCATGCGCTGGGCCTGCCGACGGTGGTGGTGCAGGAGGGCGGCTATGAGGTCGAGGCCATCGGTCGCGGGCTGGATGCATTTCTGGCGGGTTTCGCGCCTGCGACCGCATCAGCATGAATGGCGCAATCACCAATACTGGGAGAACTGCAATGACTAGCAAGATCGCCATCAACCGCCAGCGCCTGTGGCAATCGCTGATGGACTTGGCGCAAATCGGCGCCACGCCCAAGGGCGGCAATGCACGGCTGGCGCTGACCGCGCTCGACGGGCAGGGCCGCGACCTGGTCTGCGGCTGGATGCGCGACGCCGGCCTGATCGTGACGGTGGACCGCGTCGGCAATATCTTCGGACGCCGCGCGGGGCGCGACCACGCACTGCCGCCGGTGATGACCGGGAGCCATATCGATACGCAGCCGACCGGGGGCAAGTTCGACGGCTGCTTTGGCGTGCTGGCGGGGCTGGAAGTCATGCGCACGCTCAATGACCATGGCGTGACCACCGAAGCGCCGCTCGAACTGGCCATCTGGACCAACGAGGAAGGCACGCGCTTCGTGCCGGTGATGATGGGCTCGGGCGTGTTCGCCGGCATCTTCCCGCTGCAGACCGCGCTGGACGCCACCGATACCGACGGCAAGCGCGTGGCGGATGAGTTGCAGGCCATCGGCTATGCCGGCACCGGCGAAGTAGGGGGGCGGCCGGTGGGCGCATATTTCGAGGCTCATATCGAGCAGGGCCCGGTGCTGGAAGCGGCGGACAACGTGATCGGCGTGGTCACCGGCTCGCTGGGCCTGCGCTGGTACGACGTGACCGTGACCGGCATGGAGGCCCACGCCGGCCCCACGCCGATGCCGCTGCGCCGCGATGCGCTTTATGGCGCCACCCACGTGATGCAGGAGGTGGTGCGCATCGCCCATGACTTCGCGCCGCACGGCCGCGGTACGGTGGGCGTGGTCAATCTCCACCCCGGGTCGCGCAACGTGATTCCCGGCGCGGTGAAATTCACGGTCGACCTGCGCCACGAAGATGCTGGCAAGCTGGCCGAGATGGATGCCCGCTTCCGCGCCGCGTGCGAGGCGCTGGCGCAGGGCAGTACCACAGGCGCAACGTTCGACGTGAAGATCGACGACGTGCAGTACTTTCCGCCGACCCCGTTCGCGCCCGAACTGGTCGACCACGTGCGCCGGGAGGCCGTGGCGCGCGGGTACAGCCAGCAGAGCATCGTCACCGGCGCCGGACACGATGCCGTCTACATGGCCAGCGTGACGCCGACCGCAATGATCTTCGTGCCCTGCAAGGACGGCATCAGCCACAACGAAGTGGAAGATGCCCGGCCCGAGCACCTCGAAGCCGGCGCCAACGTGCTGCTCGGTGCGATGGTCGCGCAGGCGGGCGCATGACCGCCGCGGCGCGGGGTATGCCCGACTGGTGGCGTGGCGGGCTGCTGTTCCTGTGCGTGGTGACGCTGTTCGCTACCGTGGACGCCACCGCCAAGCACCTTGTCGGCCGCTATCCCGCGCCGTTTCTCAACGCGGTGCGCTACGGCGCCACGCTGGCGGTAGCGGTAGCCATGCTCGCCATGTCGGGCCAACTGCGCGGCCCGATCCGCTTCTGGCGCACTCCGCACCGCGGCCTGCTGGTGCTGCGCGGCCTGATGCTGGCGGTGGTCGGCACCTGCTTCATGACCGCGCTGCTGTGGATGCCGCTGGCCGAAGCCACCGCCATCTATTTCATGGCGCCGCTGATGGTGGTGGGCCTGTCTCCGTGGATGCTCGGCGAGAAGGTCGGCCTGCGCCAATGGCTGGCGGTAGGCGCGGGCTTCTGCGGCATGCTGCTGATCGTACGCCCCGGCGGCGCCGTGTCGTGGCTTGGCACAGTGCTGATGCTGGCCGCCACGCTGGCCTATGCCATGCTGCAGCTGCTGACGCGGCGCATGGCGGGGCAGGTCGATGCGCGCGTGCAGTACGGCTTTGCCGCGCTGATCTGCATGGTCGCTACCGGCGTGCCGGCGCCGTTCTTCCCGCCGCCGGTGTGGCCCGACTTGGCCGACTGGCTGGCGATCCTGGCCATGGGCCTGATGAGCGCGGCGGCGCAAGTCCTGCTGATCCTGGCCCTTCAGCGCGCCCCGGCATCGCGCCTGGCCCCGCTGAACTATTTCCACTTGTTGCTGGCGCTGGTCTACAGCGCGCTGTGGTTCGGCCGCTGGCCCGACGCGCTGGCGCTGGCCGGCATCGCCCTGATCGTGCTGGCCGGGCTGACGCAGACGCTGCCGTCGCCCGCGGCCCTGTCAACCAATCGAGGAACCCCATGAGCGAAACACGCGATCTGTCTTACTGGCAGGCCCGGGCGGCCGCACTGCACCCGCAAAGCCGCGCCTACATCGGCGGCGAATGGACCGATGCCGCCGACGGCGCCACCTTCGACACCATCAACCCCGCCACCGGCACCGTACTGGCCAAAGTAGCGGCATGCGGCGCGGCGGACGTCGACCGTGCCGTCGCAGCGGCGCGCCAGGCTTTCGAGCAAGGCATCTGGTGCGGACTGGCGCCGCGCGAGCGCAAGGCCGTGCTGCTGCGCCTCGCCGCGCTCATCGAATCCCACCGCGAAGAACTGGCCCTGCTGGAAACGATGGACATGGGCAAGCCCATCGGCGACACGCTGGCCTACGATATTCCGGAAGCGGCGCGCACCTTCGCGTGGTACGCCGAGGCCATGGACAAGCGCTACGACGAAATCGCGCCCACCGGCGGCAACGTGCTCGCCACCATCACGCGCGAGCCGCTCGGCGTGGTGGCGGCCGTGGTGCCGTGGAACTATCCGCTGCTGATGGGCAGCTGGAAGGTGGCGCCGGCGCTGGCCGCGGGCAACAGCGTCATCCTCAAGCCGGCCGAACAGTCGCCATTGACCGCGCTGCGGCTGGCCGAGCTGGCGGCCGAGGCTGGCATTCCCCCTGGGGTGTTCAACGTCGTGCCCGGACTGGGTGCGCAGGCAGGGCAGGCACTCGGCCTGCATCCGACGTGGACTGCATCGCCTTCACCGGCTCCACGGCCACGGGCAAGCGCTTCATGGAATATTCGGGCCAGTCGAACCTGAAGCGTGTGTGGCTCGAATGCGGCGGCAAGTCGCCGCACATTGTGTTCGAAGACTGTCCTGACCTCGACCGCGCCGCCCAGGCGGCCGCCATCGGCATCTTCAACAACCAGGGCGAAATCTGCATCGCCGGCTCGCGTCTTTATGTCCAGCGCGCCATCTACGACGCCTTCATGGAGAAGCTGGAGGCCCATGCCCGTGCGATGCAGCCCGGCGACCCGCTCGACCCGGCCTCCGCCATGGGCGCCATCGTCGACGCGCGCCAGCTCGATCGCGTGATGTCTTACGTGGAAGGCGGGCAGCGCGAAGGCGCGCGGCTGCGCCTGGGCGGCGAGCGCGTCCGTACCGATACCGGCGGCTACTTCCTGCAGCCCACCATCTTTGAATGTCCGACCCAGTCGCTCAGCATCGTGCGCGAGGAAATCTTCGGCCCGGTGCTGGCTGTGACCGTGTTCGACACCGAGGACGAAGTCGTGCGCATGGCCAACGATTCGCCGTATGGGCTGGGCTCAGGGTTGTGGACCGCCAACCTGTCGCGCGCGCATCGCATGTCGCGGCGGCTGCGGGCGGGGCTGGTGTGGGTCAACTGCTATATGGATGGCGATATCACGGTGCCGTTTGGCGGGGTCAAGCAGTCGGGATCGGGACGGGACAAGTCGCTGCATGCGCTGGACAAGTACACCGATTTGAAGACTACGTGGATCAGTCTGGGGTAACCATGGACGGAGGGGGCCCATGGTCAGGAGAGTGCCGTGCGCTCATAGAACTGGCTGCCGATCTGACGATCAAGCTGGCGCACGCTCCAGCCACAGCGCAATGCCTCGGCTTCGTAGAAGTCCCGCGCGTAAGAGTTCTTGACTGAGATCAGGCGCACATAGGCGGACCACGGCAGGCGAAAGGCCTGCGCAAGGATGGAAAGGTCGAGTGACTCGTTTGGCACACATTTGCCAGACAGTGTCTGGCAAATCTTCTCTGCTGGCCAATGTTGGTAAAACGTGCGCATCTGCTGCAGGTTTTGCCTGCTGAAGCCTCGGCCGAACCGGGAGGAAAGGTCGGATGCCAGACGTCCGAGCAATGCTTCGCCATACCCGGCGCGTTCTTGTCCAGCCTGTTCGAACTCGGTGATGCGTCTGCCGATCTCCCAGCACGTAGCGGTCATGAGGGCGTTCACGCTTCTTGCGGCGGTGCTTCGCGCGGATTCCAGCAATGCCACGACTTCTCGCCGGATGAGCGCGTACGTCTGGCCTTTGGGGAGTCCTCGTCGTGATCATGTTGTTGCCGTCAAGCTTGACGTCATGCGTTGGCGGATGCCGAAGCGCCGCCAACGCATGCGTCGCTACGCTGTGAGCGGGTCCGCGTCCATCAACTCGGCCAGCTTCGCCTGCACCATGCCCAGCAGGCACAGCGCACTGAAGCATTCTTCGGAACGTACGCTCAGCTGCTCCAATAGCGCGAGCACGCCTTCGATACCGGCGCGGATTTGATGCAGGCAGACATTGGTTTGGATAGGTTCGATCGACATGAATCACTCCTCACTAAGTGAATGCTCGCCACTCATCCGCAAGGTGAGGGCGGCGGGTCAGACAGCGAGGTTGGAAACGCCGGTCAGAGGTTTGGCGCGGCAAGCGTGCAGGAATCACGCAGGCCAGCGCCTCAGAGATTCCCCAAGGAAGGACTTAGCCGCTCAGCTGAGCGCCAGCGTTACCGCCGCCTGCGCATGCAGCGCCGTGGTATCGAACACCGGCAGCGCCACATCACCCTGCCCGAGCAGCAGCGTGATTTCCGTGCAGCCGAGGATCACGCCATCGGCGCCCTGCGCCGCGAGCGCGGCGACGATGCGCTGGTATTCGGCCCTTGCCTCATCGCGCACGATGCCGTGGCATAACTCTTCGTAAATGACATCGTGCACTCGGTCGCGGTCCGCCTGCTCGGGCACCACCACGTCGATGCCATGCAGTTCGCGCATCCGCCCGCGGTAGAAATCCTGCTCCATCGTGAAGCACGTGCCGAGCAAGCCGACGCGCCTGATGCCGGCCTGCCGCAACGCTTGCGCCGTCGGGTCGACGATATGGATGAAAGGCACGTTGAGCACAGATTCGATCGCCGGCGCCACGCGATGCATGGTGTTGGTACAGAGCAGCACGAAATCCGCACCACCAGCCTCGACCTGCCGTGCGGCCTGCTGCATGAGCTGGCCAAGTTGATCCCATTGCTCGGCGTGCTGCAGTGCCTTGATCTCTTCGAAGCAGACGGTGGCCATAAGGCTGCGGGCGTTGTTATGCCCGCCCAGCCGGGCTTTCATTTCCTGGTTGATCAACCGGTAGTACTCGGCGGAGGACTCCCAGCTCATGCCGCCGATCAGTCCGATGGTCTTCATGCTCTCATTCCCCTTGCGCAGCTGGCCGCTTTGACGTCGAGAAAATTAGCAAGGAAAGGGCGGTAGCGGACAGGGACAGTTCTGCTGATTTCCACCCGGCCAGTGCCGGCACGAAATGCGATGAAGGCGAGATGTGAAAGGCGGCGGCGGCCTTGCTGCCCGCTACAGCTTGCCTTCAAGCGACCTGCGCTCCAGCCAGATCTCCTGCACGAACGGGTCCGTCACGCCATACACTCCATGCCCTTTGCGCATGATCAGATTGGTCGCCATCATCTCATTGACCACAGGCTGCGCTTCCTCGATACGGACTTCACGTCCCAGAGCAGCCGAGTAGGCAGCGGCGGATTCGCCTGAAAACAGACCGCGGGCGTCGCCTTCAGCGCATGCAATGCGATTGAAGATTGCGGTAGCCAATCCGCCCAGCTGTTCGAGCTTCATCAGTTCAAGATCGGCGGCAGTCGAGCGAAGCGTGTTGGCGATGACCGGCAAGTGCTCGTCCGGATTGCTTCCGGAAGGCAAATAGAAATGCAGTTGCCGCAAGGCTTTGATCATCTCTTCTGGCCGGTTGCCCAGTGCCCGGAACGCCTGCACGGCAACGTCCAGCGATGGACGGGCGCTGAACTCTTCTGCCGACAAGCGTTCCAGCAGATGAGCGACGTAGTCTTCTCCGAGCACGGGATAGGAGACGGAGGTAGCGCCTGCGAAGGCCTGGTTGCGGGCGCGCAGTCAGTTCGCCAACCAGCGCACGGTGCGAGCCGGTGCCAACAAAAATGAAGTAGCCTGGCATATTGGGGCGCGGATTGACGGCATCGCGGGCGGCCTTGAGGGCCAGGAGCATGCGATTGCCCTCCTCGGAGGTAATGGCATGCTGGACCTCGTCCACGATCAGGACCACGTTGGTGCTGGCCTTGTCGATGACTTCGGCAAGGGCCTGGGCCAGCGTAGCGCCGCCGGGCTCGCCAACGCTCTCCAGTTTGAACCCGAACTTGAGGCCAAAGGTGCCAAAGTCGGCACCCGACACCCGCTTGAGCTGCCTGAGGGCCGTTGAGCCTGGCTGCTCCAGCTCGGCAAGCGTCTTCTTTACCGCGGCAAGGATGAGGGACGCTGGGCTGCGTTGCGTGTCGCTCCAGAGATCGACGTAGATGACGATCGCACCCTCGGCCTCCAGAGCAGGGACGAGGTCGTTGATAAGAAACGTCGTTTTCCCCGTGCGCCGTAAACCGGACAGGAACAAGCCCGACCGTAGCCCTTCGTCCAGTACGCTGGGGTGGAGCAACTGCTGCGCCATCTGGCCTGCAAGGGCCGGACGACGATAGATGTGTGTCATGGCGCACTTATTGGAAATTATGAAATTCCAATATTTATAGCCAGAAAATAATTCTTGCTAACTGATGGGGTTGGCCGGCCCTGTGTGGGGAGAGAAGTGATGAAAAAGATGCTTTTTGCCGGCCTCGAGAACTCCTTAGCCCGCAGACCCCTTTCCAACAGCGGCCACAAAGTCCTCCCCCGCTGGCAATCCTAAAGAGAACCTGACCGGGAAGTTCACCGCTATCCCATCTTCTCCTGCCGGGCGCCGCACCACCCCGCGCGCCTGCACGTGCGCATCCTCAAACAATTCCGCTGCGCCAAGCACAGGCGAAAACGGCATATCCAGCGGCCCGAAGAATGCCTCCCACTCGGCCAGCTCACGCGTGCGGAACACAGCGGCAAGCAGGTCATTGACCGCCAGCTTATGCCCATAGCGCCCGGCCCGCGTGGCATATCGCGGATCGCGCAGCGCGGGAAATTCCTCCCCCAGCGCCTCGCCCAGATTGACCCAGAACTTGTTCTCCAGAATCCCCATCGCCAGATGCCGCCCGTCGCGCGTCTCGAACAGGTCGTTTTCCGGCATCACCGTCGGCGATTCCTGCGGCGCGGCGTCGTGTCCGCGCGCGGTCCAGGCGCCGTGGGCGGTCCACGACAGGATGGCGTCGTGGATCGATACGTCCAGATGCTGCCCGCGACCGTGCTGCCGCGCGCTCATGATGGCTACGGCCAGCGACAGCGCGGCATAGCCAGAGGCCGCGTAGTCAGACACCCGCACGCGCGGGCGCGAGACCTTGTCGTGCACCTGCACCGGTGTTGCCCAGTAGCCGGCCAGTGCAAGGTAGTTGAGGTCATGTCCCGCATGGCTGGCATAAGGTCCGGTCTGGCCAAAGCCCGAGACCGAGCACAGCACGATCGCCGGATTGACGGCGGCCAATGCCGCATAGTCGAGTCCCAGCCGTTTCATGACCCCCGGGCGGAAGCCTTCCACCACGGCGTCGGCATTCCGGGCCAGTTCAAGGAAGGCTTCGCGGCCGGCGTCGGTCTTCAGGTCGAGCGCCACGGAGCGTTTGCCGCGGTTGAACTGCGCATAGGCCGCCGGACCGAGCTGGCGGATGGAGTCCCCGCTGCCGGGCTGCTCCACCTTGATCACATCGGCCCCCAACTGGCGCAGCAGGCTGCAGGCATGCGGGCCGGGCAGCAGTTGGCTGGCGTCGATGATGGTGACGTTCTTCAGGCAGGACCATTCTGGCTTCATATGTAATCCCGGTTCAAAAGCAGTGCGCTCAGCCCAAATCGCCGACCATGCCGATCGACTTCATCAACTCGCCATAGCGGGAGTTGTCCGCGGCCACGACGGTGCCAAACTGGGCCGGGGTGGCGCTGCGGCGCAGTTCGCCCGCGCTGGCCTTGAGCTGAGCATCGAACACGCCTGCATTCTGCAGCGCGGCGACCGCGGCATGCAGCTTCTGCGCCAGTTCGGCCGGGAAATTGGCCGGCGCAAACAGCCCGCTCCAGTTGTCGATGACAAAGCCGGGCGGCAGCGCTTCGGCCATTGTTGGCACGTCCGGGAAGAACGGCGAGCGCGCCGCGGCGGTGACGGCCAGCACGCGCACCTGCTGGTTGCGCACGTACTGGGTGGCCGTGCCAAGCACCGGCATGCCGAACTGGGTTTGCCCCGTCAGCATGGCGGTAATGATTTCCGGCGCACCCTTGTAAGGGATATGCACTGCGTCGCAGCCGGTCTGGTGCAGCATGGCTTCCACCGCCAGATGCGCGATGCTGCCCTTGCCGCCGGAGCCATAGTTGAACTTGCCCGGCGCCTTCTTCATCGCAGCGACCAGCTCGGCCGCGGTCTTGTACGGCGACGATGCGGGCACGACCAGCGCGGTCGGACCGCCGGACAGCGCCGTGATCGGCGTGAAATCGCGCGCCGGGTCGTACGGCATCTTGCGGTACATGTGCACGTTGATCACATGCGTATTGGCGAGGATGCCCAGCGTGTAGCCGTCGGGAGCCGCACGCCGCAGCGCGGTGGCGCCGATGATGCCGCCGGCGCCGGGCATGTTCTCGACCACCAGCGGCTGGCCTAGCTTGCGGCCCAGCTCCGCAGACAGCGTGCGGGCGGTACTGTCCGGCGTGCTGCCGGCGATGAACGGGACGATCAGCCGGATCGGACGGCTGGGGTAGTTGGCGGGCGCGGCAGCGCGGGCGGGCAGCAGGATGCTTCCCAGCGCGGCGGCGCCAGCGGTGGCGAGCCATTCTCGGCGGTTCATGCTAGGTCTCCGTGGTCTTGTTGTATTGTCCTGATGCCGGCGGCGACCGTGCCGCCGGCACGGTCATGCGTTCTGCTGCAGCGGCTCCAGTATCGCGCGCGCGATGGTGTTGCGCTGGATCTCGCTGGTGCCGGTGAAGATGCGGAACATGCGCAGCTTGCGGAAGGTCTGCTCGACCGGATGCCCGCGCGTGACGCCCACGTTGCCGTGGATCTGCACCGCCTTGTCGGCCACTTCGAAGCAGCGTTCCGAGACAAAGAGCTTGCATGCCGCGGCTTTCATGCGCAGGTCCGCGCCGGCATCGGCCAGCGCCGCGGTGTGCGCGATCATGCTTTCGCAGGCCCACAGCGCCGCGGCCATGTCGGCGAGCATGTGCTGGATCGCCTGGAAGCGCGCGATCGGGCCGCCGAACTGGCGGCGCTCGCCGGCGTATTCCACCGACGACTCGTAGGCGCGCATGGCCAGCCCCAGCATCGACGGGCAGTGCAGCAAGCGGTTCACGTTGATGCGCGACATGCCCAGCCTGAAGCCGTTGCCCTCGCCGCCGAAGATGTTGGCGCGCGGCACGCGCACGTTGTCGAAGCGGATATCGCCGTCGATATGCTGGCCCGACATCGGTACGTATTCATTGGTCACGGTCACGCCCGGCAGGTTCAGGTCGACCAGCACCGCGCTGATCGCCGGCGGCGTAGTGGTGGCATCCGTCACGCACATGACGATGGCGAAGTCCGCGAACGGCGCGCCGCTGATGTAGTGCTTGCCGCCGTTGATCACCAGCTCGTCGCCGTCGGCGATTGCGGTGGTCCTGATGCTCTGCGCGTCCGAGCCGGAATGCGTTTCGGTCAGCGCGAAGCAGGTCGACTTCTCGCCGCGGATGACGGGCTCGAAGTACTGCTTCAGTTGCGCCGGCGTGGCGTACTTGAGCATGTTGCCCACGCGCGGCGGGCCGCCCAGGTCGCCCAGCACGTGCGCGGCCAGCGTCGAGCCGCTGGCGGCCAGGTCGGCCTTGAGCGCGCATTGCTCCTGGATGTTCAGCCCCTTGCCGCCGAGCGATTCCGGCAGGCTGGCGGCATAGAACCCCAGTTCGTAAGAGCGGCGCCAGACCTTGCGCAGCACCTCGCGCGGCCACGGGTCTTCGGAACCGAGGCCCAGTTCCTGCTCCAGCGGGCGCAGTTCTTCGTCGATAAAGCGGCGGATGCCGGCGCGGGTTTCCACCAGCACGGGGTTGGTCAGGTGATCGAACATGGCGGGATCCTCGGCTAGTCAGTTGACGCGGCGCGCCACGCCTTGCCAGTAGCGTTCGCGCACGATCTTGCGGGCCAGCTTGCCGCTGGCGTTCTTGGGCAGCTCGGCGACAAAGTCGACCGAACGCGGCGATTTGTAGTCGGCGATGCGCTCGCGGCAGTGCGCGATCAGCTGCTGCGCGCTGGCTTCGCGGCCCGGGCGCAGCGTGACCACGGCCTTGACGCTCTCGCCCCAGGTGTCGTCCGGCACGCTGATGACGCAGGCTTCGAGCACGTCGGGGTGCTGGTACAGCGTGGCTTCGACCTCGGTCGGGTACACGTTGAAGCCGCCGGAGATGATCATGTCCTTCTTGCGGTCGACCAGGTACAGGTAGCCGGCGTCGTCCACGCGTGCCATGTCGCCCGTATGCAGCCAGCCGTCGACGATGGTCTCGGCGGTGAGCGCGGGCTCGCCCCAGTAGCCCTGGAAAACGTCTTCGCCGCGGATCACCAGTTCGCCGATCTCGCCCACTGCCACCTCGCGGCCTTGCTCGTCGACCACGCGCACTTCGGTCTCGCCCAGCGCGCGGCCGCATGAGGCCAGGCGCTCGGGATGATTGGCGATCGCGTCGGCGTGGTCAGCGGTCGACAGGCGCGTGACGCCTGAGGTGGATTCGCTGGCGCCATAGCCCTGCGACAGGATCGGGCCAATGCGCTCCCAGGCTTCGCGGATGCGCGCCGGCGCCATCGGTGCGGCGCCGTAGGCCAGCGTCTTCAGGCTGGACAGGTCGGCCTGCGCCAGCGAGGGCTCCGCCATCAGCATGTTGATCATCGCCGGCACCATGAACACATGCGTGATGCGCAGCCGCGCCACCTCGGCGAGGAAGTGCGCGGGCTCGAACTTGTCGAACAGCACCAGCGTCGCGCCCAGGTACAGGTAGGGCTGCATCAGCATGCCGGAGGCGTGCGTGACCGGGCCGATCAGCGCCAGCCGGTCGCCGGGGCGAGCCGGGCGGTCCATGCCGGCCACCATCTTGCGCAGCGCCGCCATGCGGTTGCCGTAGGTCTGCATGGCCGCCTTGATCTTGCCGGTGGAGCCGGACGAGAAGTGCAGCACGGCAAGGTCGCTGGCGGCGGGCACGATATCGGGCGCGGCGGTTCCGGCGTTCGCCAGCAGCGATTCGTAGCCGACATAGCCGGCGGGCGCCTCGCCAATGGCGATAAACGTCTCGACGCTGCCGAAGCCCGGCGTGGAGCGTGAGTAGCCGGTGTAACCGGGGCCGGCGATCAGCACGCGCGGCGTGCAGTTCTCGACCACGTCGCTGGCTTCCGCCGCGGTGAAGCGCGGATTCAGTGCTGCCTTGACCAGGCCTGCCTTGTACAGCGCGCATTCCAGTTCGACCAGGTCGGGCCGGTTGCGCGCCTGCACCGCCACGCGGTCGCCGCGCTGCAGCCCCAGCGCCAGCAGCGCATTGGCCAGGCGGGTGGAGCGCTCGTCCAGCTGGCGGTAGGTCACCACCTGGTCCTGGTAGAGGATGGCGGGCTGCTCGCCCCAGTAGCGCGCGGCGCGGCGCAGGAAGTACGCGAAACTCATGCTGTCTCCGTGATGCGAATGATGTTGTGCTATGGCTCTGCGCCTAAGTCTGTAAGATGGCGCCCATCACCACAATGCGGCAATGGCTATAAAGCCATAACTATCAGGAATGTGAGGCAATGGAGACGCGGGACTTGGAATACATCCTCGCCGTGGCGGCGCACGGCGGTATCGGCAGGGCGGCGGAGGCCCTCGGGATCAGCCAGCCGGCCCTGACCAAGGCGGTGCAGCGGGTGGAGGCGCAGGCCGGGCTGCCGCTGTTCGAACGTACTGCCAACGGCATGACCGCCACTTACGCCGGCGCGCGCTTCCTGGAGCGGGCGCAGCGTATCCGGCTGGAATACGAGGACGGCATCAAGGAGATGCTCGGCATCCGCACCGGCGAGCAGGGCGTGCTGCGCGTGGGCTATTCGCCGTCGATTCCGGGAGGCGTGATCCTGGGAGCGTGCCAGCAGCTGATGCGCGAGCGCCCGGTGGCGCGGCTGCGCTTGCGGCGCCGGCTGGCGCGTGACCTGCTGGACCTGCTCGCCGCGGGCGAACTCGATCTCGCGGTGGCGCCGGTGCAGGCTTCAACGGACTTTGCGGTGGAGCCGCTGTTTGACGACCGGCTGGTGGTGGTCGCCGACGAGGGCCATGCGCTATTGCGCCGGCGCAGGCTGCGCCTTGCGGACCTCGCCGACCAGGAATGGCTGCTGCCGGAAGCGCACATCACGCTGCGGCAGCAGGTCGATGCCGCCTTCCGCCAGCGCGGCCTGCCGGCGCCGCAGCCGCGCGTCGAGATCGATTTCGGCAGCACCTCGCTGTTCGCGCTGATGCAGGGCACGCAGATGCTGAGCATCGCCAATGCCGGCGGCGACGCCATGCAGCGCGGCCTGCGCGCGTTGCCGCTGGAAGTGGAAGAGCTGGACCTGCGCCGGCGGATCGGCGTGCTGAGCCGCGCCGGCGCATATCTGTCGCCGCTGGCGCAGCGCCTGACGGCGCTGCTGCGGGAGCACAGCCGCTGAGCGGGCTTCGGCGGATTACTGCAGCGGGATCTTGGCTACCGCCGCCAGCCGCTTCCAGCGCACGATCTCGTCTTTCTGGTACTGCAGCATTTCCGCCGGCGAAGACAGGATCAGCTTGGTCGACTGGCGCGTGTAGTAGTCGCGCACGTCGGGCGCGTTGCCGGCCTGCGTGAACAGGTCCTGCAGCCGCTTCACAACCGCCGGCGGCGTCCTGGCGGAAATCGCCGCGGCCACCCAGTTGTAGGCCAGGAAGTCGGGCAGGCCCGCCTCGACGATCGACGGCACGTCAGGCAACAGCGGCGAGCGCTGCGGCGCGGTATAGGCCAGCGCGCGGATCCTGCCGCCGCGCACCAGTTCGATCGCGCCGGTGGCATCGACCACGGCAAAGTCCACGTTGGCCGCCATCACGCCGTTGATGGCATCGCCCGCGCCCTTGTACGGCACCGGCGTGGTCTTGATCTTCGCCAGCTCGTTGAGCCATTCGCTGTACAGCGTGTACGAGATCGAACCCGTGCCGTAGTTGAGCGCGCCGGGCCGCTTGCGGGCGTCGTCCAGCAATTCCGCCAGCGTCCGGTAGGGCGAGCCGGCCGGCACGATGACCACGCACGGCCCGCGCGACAGCAGCGTGATCGGCGCGAAATCCGTCAGCGGGTCATATGGCAGCTTGCGGAAGGTGGCGGCGTTGGTCGACAGCGTGGAGTTGCTGCCGATGAACACCGTGTAGCCGTCCGCCGGCGCGTTCAGCGCGGTCTGCACGCCGATAAAGCCGTTGCCGCCGGGCTTGTTCTCGACCACCACGCCCTGGCCGGTCAGCTCGCCGATCTTCTTGGCGAACATGCGCGCGGTGGTGTCGGTGCCGCTGCCGGCCGGGAACGGCACGATGAAGCGCATGGGGCGCGAGGGGAAGGCGTCCTCGGCGGCAAGCGCCGGCAGCGGTGCGATGCCGGCTGCCAGTGCCGCGGCGGCGAGCCCGAGGAAGCGGCGGCGCGAACGGTAAGGCTGTTGCATGGTGTCTCCTTTCGGTCGGAAAAGCCCGGCGTGTTCTCCGCCGGTGCAAGAGGTCGGTCAGACTCAGCGGCGCAGGCCGAGCAGGTCGCGCGCGATCACCCAGCGGTGCACTTCGCTGGGCCCTTCGTAGATGCGCATCAGCCGGGTCTCGTTGGCCATCTGCTGCAGCGGCAGTTCCTTGGTCATGCCCATCGCGCCAAAGGTCTGCATCGCCTGGTCGATCACTTCCCACGCCATTTCGGTGGCGAAGACCTTGATCATCGAGACCTGTGTGCGCGCCTCCTCGCCGGCATCGATGCGGCTGGCGGCTTCGTACGTCATCAGGCGGCAGGCGTGGATGCGGGTGGCGGCGTCCGCCACCCACCACTGGATCGCCTGGCGCTGTGCCAGCGGGGCGCCGAAGGTCTGCCGTTGCGGCGCGTATTCGCAGATCATGTCGAGCGCGCGCTGCGCCCGGCCGATGCACCACGCGGCCATCTGCACGCGGCGCGTGGACAGGCGCGCCTGCATCGGCGCGAAGCCCTGGCCTTCGGTGCCAAGCAACTGCGTGGCGGGAACGCGGCAATCCTCCAGCACGACTTCATAGGTGGAATGGCCGCCGATCATCGGGATGCGCCGCTCCACGCGCAGGCCGGGCGTGCCGCGCTCGACGATAAAGGCCGAGATGCCACCGCGCGCCCCCTTCGCCTTGTCGGACACTGCCATCACGATGGTCCAGTCGGCGCGCGCCGCGCGGCTGATCCAGATCTTGCGGCCATTGAGCACCCAGTGGTCGCCGTCGCGTTCCGCGCGCGTGGTCATCATGGCGGGGTCGCCGCCGGCGCCGGGCTCGGAAATGGCGATGGCCGACACTGTTTCGCCGCGCGCATACGGATCCAGGTAGCGCTCGCGCTGGGCGTCGCTCGCGGTCAGCATCAGCATGCGCAGGTTGGGCGAATCCGGCGGCAGGTCGTAGGGTGTGATGGTCTTGCCGAGTTCTTCGTTGACGCCGACCATCGCCACCACGGGCAGGTCGGCGCCGCCCATTTCGGTGGGCGCGTCCAGTCCCCACAGGCCAAGCTCGCGCGACAGGCCATCGAGTCGCGCGTGTTCTTCAGGCAGCAGCGTGTGCTGCCCGCCCTCGGCCTCGCGGGCCAGCACCGCCGGCTCCAGCGGGATCAGCTGCTCGCGCACGAAGCGCGCGACCAGGTCCTTGAGCATGCGGTGTTCTTCATCGAGCTGGAAATTCATGCGTGTCTCCTTGTTAGTCCTGGGCGCCGGCGGGTGTGCCAGCATGCACGGCGGGCAGGGTGATGCCGGCTTCCTGCAAGACTTCGGCGGTGTGTTCGCCCAGTGCTGGCGCATGCCGGCGCAACGACAGCGGCGTGGCCGAGAAGCGCGCGGCGGGGCGTACTTCGCGCAACGGGCCTTCGGTGGGGTGCTGCGTGGCCTGGAACAGGCCCACGGCTTGCAGGTGTGGGTGATCGACCAGCGCATCGAGCCCGTAGATAGGCGTGGCGGGGATGTCGAGCGATTCGAACAGCGCCATCCATTCTTCGGTGTTGCGTTCCGGGGTCAGCTCGGCAAGATGGCCGTACAGCGCGCGGATATTGGCATTGCGCTGCGCGCGGTCGCTGACTTCGTAGCGGTCGGCAAGGTCGTCGCGGCCGACCGCGCGGAAGAAGGCGTGCCAGTGGCGCTCGGTATAGGGCAGCGCGCAGATCCAGCCGTCGCGCGTCGGCGCGGGGCGGCGGCCGCCCTGCAGCAGCCGCGCATAGCCCGCGCCGGCGGGAGCGGGCTCGAAGGTCAGGCCGCCCAGGTGCTCTGTCATCACGAAGGCGGCCATGGTCTCCAGCATCGGCACTTCGACCGACTGGCCCACGCCATGTCGTTCGCGATGCAGCAGCGCGGCGAGCACTGCGTTGGCCAGCGCCAGCCCGGTGGTCTTGTCGGCGATCAGGCTGGGCACGTATTCCGGCCGCTCGCCGTTGCCGGCACCCAGTGCCACCAGTCCGCAGCCGGCCTGGATGATGTCGTCGAAGGCGGGCTTGTCGCGGTGCGGGCCGTCCTGGCCGAAGCCGGTGGCGACGCAGTAGACGATGCGCGGATTGATGCGGGCGACCGCCTCGTAGCCAAAGCCCAGCCGCTCGATCGCCGCCACGCGCATGTTGTGCACCAGCACGTCGGCGCCGGCGATCAGCGCGCGCAGCGCTTCGGCGCCCTCGGGAGTCTTCAGGTCGAGCACGACCGAGCGCTTGTTGCGGTTCAGCGCCAGGTAGATCGAGCTCATGCCGGCATGCTGCGAGACGCCGTTGGCGCGCATCAAATCGCCTTCCGGGCCTTCGATCTTGATTACGTCGGCGCCAAAGTCGGCCAGCACCTGCGTGGCCAGCGGGCCGAGCACGACCGCGGTGAGGTCCAGCACGCGGATGCCGTCGAGCGGGCCCGCGGGCGTGGCACGGGTGTGTTGTCCAGGCACGGGTTGCTCCTTAGCGGCGGTGGAACACCGGAGTGCGGCGCTCGGCCATCGCGGCCACGCCTTCGCGGAAGTCTTCGCTGCGGAACTGCCCGCGCTGGATGGCCAGCTCGCGCTGGTTAACCTCGGCGATCCGGTCCGCCAGTCCTTCGCGCAGCGTGGCGCGCGTGGTCTCCACCGCCAGCGGCGCGGAGCTGGCGATCTCCTGCGCCAGCGCCATGGCGCGGCCGTTGACTTCAGCCTTGGCCACCAGTTCATCGGCCAGGCCGATGGCGACGGCGTCGGTGCCGGAGATGCGGCGGCCGGTGTAGAAGAGCAGCGCGGCCTGCTGCTCGCCGACCAGCCGCGGCAGCGTCACGCTGAGGCCGAAGCCGGGGTGGAAGCCGAGCCGGTTGAAGTTGGCGCTGAAGCGCGCCTCGGCGCAGGTCACGCGGAAGTCCGCCACCAATGCCAGGCCGAGTCCCGCGCCGACGGCGGCGCCTTCCACCGCGGCGACGATGGGCTTGCGGTTGCGGTATAGCTTCATTGCATGCACATAGAAGCTGGCCGGGTCGTTGGCGACCTCGCCCTGGCCGGCGCCGCTGAAGTCGGCGCCCGCGCAGAAGGCGTTCACTCCGGAGGCCAGCACGACGGCGCGGCAGCCTGGGTCGTCGTCCAGCGCCAGCAGGGTGTCCGCGAGCCGGCGCATCACGTCGGCATCGACAAAGTTGTGCGGCGGACGGGACAGCACGATGCGGGCGACGTGGCCGTCGCGGCTGAGCTGGATATCGGCGTCGGATGACATGCGGGGCGCTCCTCTGTGGTGTGGGCCGGGGCAAAGGCCGGCAGAGACCACAGTATTCGCCCTGCTGGGCCTCGCCGCTATACTCGGATTTCACTTACTGAAATTATGCGGAGATGGCCGAAACAGCACCTGAAGCACCCGAAGCACCCATAGCGGTGTCGACGCGCCGCGCGACCCACCAGACCGGCCGCTTTACCCGCGACACCGCCGGCAGCCAGTCGCTGGAACGGGGACTGGTGCTGCTGCGCGCTTTCCGCGTAGGCTCCACCAGCCTGACCAATGCCGAACTGGCCGCGCGCACCGGCCTGCCACGGCCGACCGTCAGCCGGCTGACGCGCTCGCTGGTGGACGCCAGCTTCCTGCGCTACGACGTCAACGAACGCGCTTACCGGCTCGCGCCGGTGGTGCTGAGCCTGGCCGATGCCTTCCGCCACGCCAACCGCGCCGCGGACATCGCGCTGCCGCTGATGCGCAGGGTGGCCGAGGCCGACAAGGTCAACGTGGGATTGGCGGTGGGCGACAAGCTCGACATGGTGTACCTGGCCTCGATCCGGCACAGCCGCGACAGCGTTTCGCGCACGCGGCGTGTGGTGCCGGGCACGCGCGTGCCGATGGAACTGACATCGATCGGGCTGGCATGGCTGGGAGCACAGCCGGACGGCGTGCGGGAGGACCTGCTGGCTGGCATCGCGGCGCGGCAGGCAGAGGCCTGGCCGGAGATGCGCGCAAGGGTGCTGCGGGCGATCGAGCAGTCGCAACAGCGCGGCTTCTGCACCGCCGCTTATCAGCTCGGGCATTTGCTGGCGGTGGGCGCGGCATTCCGTGGCCCCGACCAGCAGCTCTATGGCCTGAACATCAGCTTTCCGTATTCAGCCTGCGAGCGAAGGCGCGACAACGCCCGCTATGCAGCGAAGCTGGTGCGGCTGATGGACGATATCCAGTCGGCGTGGCAGCGCGCCGGGGGCGGCTAGCGCCCGTTCAGTACACCGGCGCCATGCCGGCGGGGCGGTTCTTGAAGCGGCGGTGGACCCAGTAATACTGCTCCGGCATGGTCGCGATCTGCGTTTCCAGGAAGGCATTCATGCGGCGCGAATCCTCCTCCACGGAGCCGGACGGAAAGCCTTCCAGCGCGTCGAAAATACGCAGGCGATAGCCCCGGTAGTCGGGCAGCACTTCGGTGGTGAACGGCACCACGCGCGCGCCCGTCATGCTGGCCAGCCGCGAGGCCGACGTCAGCGTGCACGCCGGCACGCCGAAAAACGGCACGAACACCGAATCGGGCAGGCCGAAGTCCATGTCCGTCGCCAGCATGACCGGGCAGCCGGCACGCAGCGTGCGCACCACCTGCTTGCCGCTGCCGCTGCGCGGAATCATCTCGGCGCCAAAGCGTCCGCGCTGCGTCCGCGCGATCTCTTCCAGCAGCGGGCTCGACATCTTGGTGTACAGCGATGCGACCGGGTGGCGGATCGAATAGAACATGCACCCGGCTTCAATTCCGACGAAGTGAAAACCCAGGAAGATGGTGGGCTGCTCGGTGCAGGTGGACAGGTCGATGCGGCTGTCCAGCTCGATCAGTTGGTCCAGCCGCCCGGCATCGCCGAACCATTGCACGCCGCGCTCGAGGTAGCTGCGCAAGACGTGGCCGAAATGCCGCCGTGCCAGCTGCTGGCGGCTGGCTTCATCCATGTCGGGGAAGCACAGCGCCAGGTTGGTCAGCACAATGTGGCGCCGGCGGCTGGGGATCTGGTACAGCAGCTTGCCGATCGCCTCTCCCAGGCGCGCCGTCACGCCATAAGGCAGTGCGGCAAACAGCTTGAAGACAGCGACGGTGAGCGCGGCCCGGAGCCGATGGGTCATGTGGATCCTGTGGGGGCGATGGCAGCAGCGCGGCGTCCAGGCGCGCGGCTGCACAGCGATGATTCGGCGCCACGGCAGGTGGCGGGCGAGGGCGGGCGGGGCGCGCGCGGTCGGCAAGAACGATGGCTGGCGGCCCCGGCACGTCAATGGGCGCCGCCTGGTGCGCACTGTGTGCGCGTCGGAAATGGCAAGAAAGATGCCGGAAAGCGGACCATGTCGCGCATTTGCGCTGCCCTGGTGCTAAACGCGCACTGTAGCACGTTGCGGCAGGGTGGCTTGTAGCGAGGTGTTACAACGACGACAAGTGCCCGTCACGCACCGCGCGAACGGGCGGCGCACAGGCGCACACGCACAGGCTTGTACGGCTGCGCTGGCGCCCCGCGGAAGCGCTTCGCCCTCAGTGTTTCAGTTCGCCGAGGTAGTAGTTGATTTCCGCCAGCAGCGTGTCGTGGAATTCCGCCGGCAGGCCCCGGTCGTCGGTCAGCGTCAGCAACTGGTCGACGCGCACGCGGAAGCGCCGCTCCACCCCGGCCTGGGCCGCCGGCGGCAGCCCGGCGGCCAGGGCGCCGAGCAGTTCCCGTATCACCAGCAGGCGCGCGCCGTACTGGACCATGGCATCACCCTGGGTCTTCAGGTTGGTGGCCAGCGGGTCCGGGCTGGCTGGCGCCGCGGGCGCGGTGGGCACGGCGTGCGCGGGCGCCAGGTTGCCTGCATCGTTGGCGGCCTGGGGTGGCGCCGCGGCGCCGAGTATGCGGGACAGCAGGTTGATCCTGAACATCGGCAGGCTCCCCGAGGACAATCGTGAAGACCGCGTGCATGCGCGCGGCTGGCCGGTCTGGCTGACTTGCCTATGTTGGAAGGCCGAGGCGGCGCTGACAGTGCGGCAGGAAACAATGCCCGCCACGGCGCGCTCAGGCCACCGTCCTGCGCGCGGCCGCCTTGCGGCCCTTTCCGGCACGCGCGGGCGGCATGCACAGGCCGCAAACATAGTGCCGGCGCGGGCCATGGGCGTGGACCACGTAGTCGCCTGCGCAGCGCCGGCAGCGCTCCAGCTGCAGCATGCCGTTCTCGTGGAAGCGCACCAGCGTCCAGGCGCGGGTGAAGCTGAGTTCCGCGGTTTCCCCGGTTACGGACAGCTGCTCCCGGTAGACGCGGTAGCCCGACAGCACCGCGCGGATACCCGCCAGCCCGCCGGCGTCGCGCATGAAGCGATAGGCATTGAGCAGCATCGACGCATGCGCATTGGGCCGCCACGTCACGAACCAGTCGGTCGAAAAGGGCAGCATGCCCCTTGGCGGCGATGCCCCGCGCAATTCCTTGTACAGCCGGACAAGCCGCACGCGCGGCAACGACAGCGCCGATTCCAGCACCTGCAGGCGTGCACCCACCCCGATCAGTTCGATCGCCAGCTGGGTCTGCTCGACGTCATGCAGCACGCTTTTGCCGGCGGACAGTGGGGTCGTGGTTGGCGGGGCCGTGGCGGTGCGCAGATTCATCGTTTCAGGTTGTTTTCGCTAAATTGCGATGGATTTTATGAATCGGGGTGTTGTTATAACTCTGATATGCATCAAACGTCGCTTTTCGGCCGGATGTGTAGGAGAAGTGCCCACACGGTATAGGACGGACGCCGATTTTTCCCTGGCACCCATGCGCTACGCTTCAGGAACACGTAAACGACTCGGGAGCTACCCATGGCTGCGAACTTCCTCATCAGGCAGACGCCCCAGGGCTGGGAACTGACGGTCGAAAGTGCACGCAAGGGCCTGGTTCATTGCGAGGACCGGGACGTCGCCGTCAACATCGGCAAAGCCGCGGCAAAGCGGCGTGGCGTCGAGCTGCTCATGCAGGAAGACCAGGACGGCAGCGAATCCGCGCTGGGCTTTGCGGAGTCACTGGCAGCCTGAGGCGATGCATCATCGGGGATCCACGCCAGGATCCTCTTGACGAACATCCGGGGTTTCCCAGGCATCGCAAGGATGCCTTACAACGGCGGGCGCTTTTTACAGGGCGCCCGCCGTTGCGTTGGCGTGCGTTGGCTTGCGTTGCATCACAGCAAGCGGCGCCGGGATGTCTGCCTCAGTGGTACGGAACTTGCGCCCTCTGGCAACCGGTGCGGCGCGGCTGCATGCCGGCGCCGCAATTCCCATCCCGCAGTTCCGATCGGCAGGAGACCAACCATGCATCCATTCCGGAATCAAGGCAGCAGCAGCTCGTGGTGGCGCGACGAAGAGGCGCCGCGCCGCGACCGCGCGGACGACCCGCGCGGCTATGGCGAAGGACGCTACGGGCAGTCGGGCGGGCCGGCCCGCGACTATGGCGAAGGGCGATACGAAGGCCGCCAGCGCCACGGCGGCGATATCCAGGGGCAAGGCTATTACGGCAGCCGTCAGGGCGGCGGCGAAGACTGGCAGAGGTCTGGCCAGCGGGCACCGTGGGACGACGAAGAAGCGTGGCGCGGCGGCGGCTCGGACCAGGGCGGCAACGTGCGCGACGAGTGGGGGGAAAGCCGTCACGGCGGCCAGGCTATGACCGGTCGCCAGGGCGGCACGGGCTCGCGCCGAAGCGAGCATGGCCAGGGTTACGGCATTTCCGATTACGCTTCGCCCGGACGCAGCGCCGCCGATTTCGGCAGGCAGGGTCCGGGCGAAGGGAGGATTGGCCAGCAGTTGCGCGGGCGCGACCGCGTCGGCCCGAGGGGCTACCAGCGCAGCGACGAGCGTATCCGTGAAGAAATCTGCGAGCGCCTGGCCCATGCGCCCCATGTCGATGTGCAGGACGTCGAGGTCGACGTGGAGGGCGGGGTGGTGCGGCTGAGCGGCAACGTGTGTGATCGCCGCCAGAAGTACTGCATCGAAGACATCGCCGACGACGTGTTCGGCGTGCGCGAGGTCCATAACGGGATCCGGCTCGGCGCTGCGGGACCATTTGGCGTCTCGGGAATTTCCGAGGGTGCCGGGGATACACGCCGCACCGGTTCCGCCGGGGGCGGGCAAGGCCATGTCAGCGGCGTCAGCAGTGCCGGCAGCGCGACCGGGTCGACCGCCAGCAGCTATGGTGGCGGCATGGAAGCGGGCAGCGGCGGCCCGGGTGCCGGCCGGGACAGCACCGGGGGCACCACGCGCATCTGATTCCCGCGCTTCTGCGCTTCCCGCGCGATGGCACAGGGCTGCGCCGCTGGCGCGGCCCGCTCGCCGTTGCGTTCAAGCGTCGCCGCGCGGCTGGCCAGGTGATGGTGTGTCAGGCGGTTCCTCCGGCGGCAGCCGGTCGTCGGCCTCGCTGCGCGGCTGCGCCATGCGCCGATGCTGCTCGGCCAGCACGTCGGCTGGCGTGACCATGGCAATCGCCGCGCGCAGCTTGTTCTGCCACCCGGTGATGACTTCGCCTTCGCCGCGCATCATCGTATCGAAGCCCGTTCGCGCGACCTCGCTGGGGTCGGCCTTCTTCTGCTGGCCGATCCTGGTGTCGAGCAGGTCGGCCCGCTCGAAGAACTCCGTCTCCGTTGCGCCGGGCATCAGGCAGGTCACGGTGACGCCGCTGCCCAGCAATTCGTGCCGCAGCGCGTATGAAAACGAATCCAGGAACGCCTTGGTGGCGTTGTAAACCGCCTGGTAGGTGCCGGGCATGAAGCCCGCGATCGAACCCGTGATCAGGATGCGTCCGCTGCGCTGCTCGCGCATGCGCTGGCCCACCCGGTGCAACAGGTGGACGGTGCCCGTCACGTTGGTCTCCAGCACCCGCTGGATGTCGGCAAAGTCCTGGTCCAGGAACGCGTGGCCGAGGCCGCGGCCGGCATTGGCGCAGAGCACGTCGACGCGGCGGTTGTCGAAGGCCGCGCACAACTGCTCCACGCCGGCCGGCGTGGAGAGGTCCGCCACCAGCGCCTCCACCTGGGCACCCTCGTCGCGCAGTTGCACGGCGGCAATTTCGATCTGCGGCTCATCGGCGGCAATGACGAGGTCATAGCCGCGCTGCACGCAGCAGCGCGCCAATTCATAGCCGATGCCTGACGAGGCACCGGTGACTACGGCAAGCAGGCCGGTGCGGACCGGGGATGAAGAAGGAGACGAAATATCAGCCACGATGGCCTCCGGGACGGGCAGCGGAGGGCATTCTTACCGCCGCGTTGTAAGGTTTAGCGACACATGCAGCCAGCCGGGACTGCCTCAGCCCACTCGCCGCCAGGCATGTATGCCGAACCAGACGCCCAGCAGTGCCACGATCGTCGCCAGCAGGGCCAGCGCCGCGCATGCCGCGGGCGCGAGCGAGCCGAACCACGCAAAGGCGTCGGTGCGCCGCCACAGTACCCAGGCGAGCGTGGCCGCCATCAGTACCAGCGCGGTCTGCGTGAGCGCCTCGACCACGCGCATGGAGCCGCGGGCGGTGCTGTCCAGCGGATCGCGGCGGGCTTCCGCGGCAGTGACTTCGGGATCTTCCATGGCGCTGCGCTCAAGGGGCGGATGCTATTGCCGTGCAAGTCCCGTTCCCGGGCGGAATCACGCAGGCATGGGCCTCAGGCCGCTCAGAAGACCCCCAGCGCCAGGCCCGCCGCCAGCCCTTCGCCCAGCGCCGCGCAACGTGCCAGGTCGTCCGCTTCGACCTGCTTGGGGGCGAGAATGCGCTCCGGCGTCTGCGCGTGCGTGCAGACAATCAGCCCGGGCGCAACGGGGTTGAGGCGCCAGCCCGTGGCGATGCGCTCGACCTGGCGCAGGGCGTTCTGGCCATCACTGCCGGCGCAGATCATGGTGGCGTAGGGGCGGCCGTTGATCCGGTCCAGCGCGGGGTAATAACAGCGGTCGAAGAAGTCCTTCATCATCCCCGCGATGGCGGCGAGGTTTTCCGGCGTGGCGAACAGGTAACCGTCGGCAGCCAGCACATCGTCCGGGCCGGCCTCGGCCGCACGCTTGAGCACGACGACCACGCCTTCCTGTGTGCGCGCCGCCGCCGCGGCGGCCTCGGCCATCTGGCGGGTGCCGCCGGTCATGGTGTGGTAGACGATCAACAGCGTTTTCATGGTGCGAGTGGGAATGCGCCGGGTCACTGTAGCACGCCGGGCGCCAGTGGCGACCTGGGAACTTTTACAACGCGCCGGCGGACTGACCGGCACGGGCGCCGGCGTTAAAATGTGGCGCCTGTGCAAATTTACGCCCCCTGCTCCCAGGAGTTTCCAAGATGCTTTCGCCGTGCCCGCCGCTGTCTCCGCGTTCCCTGTCCGCCACGCTCGTGCTGGCGTTGTCGCTTGGCTGCGCAGCGGCTGTGCAGGCTGCGGAAGACGCGCCAAAGCCGCGTGGGCGCGACGAGGCACCCGAAGCCCCGATCGCGTGCATGAAGGCCGTCAAGGCCGCGCTGCCCAACCCCGGCAGCTTCAAGTGGGTCAGTGGCAAGACCCGCAAGGTCGCGGAAGACGCCTACAGCGTGGTGGGCGATGTCGAGTACCTCGCGCAGGACGGCGCGGTGCGCAAGGCCAAGGTCCAGTGCGACGTCATGCGTGCGCCCGGCAACCAGTTCGTGGTGCCCAAGGTGCGTCTGCCGCAGTAAATCCAGCCGGACAGTCAGGCACTGCGCTCCCTGCGCGGCATACGCGGCATCTGGCAAAGAAATGTGGATGCTGTCCATTTCGTTTGCTAGTCTATGTGTACGGCATCCACAAACGCCCGTGCCGGGCGCAGTGGCCGCAAACGCGAGGAGACCCTGCATGAAGACCGAAGCACAGAAGGAACACCGCTGGCTGCAACGGCTGGTGGGCGAATGGATGGCCGAAGGCGAGGCCGTGATGGGACCGGACCGGCCTGCGCAGAAGTGGCACATCCCCGAGCGCGTGACCGCTATTGGCGAGCTCTGGGTACAGGGCACGGCGCAGGGCGACATGCCGGGGTGCGGCCCCGCCACCACCGTGATGACGCTGGGCTACGACCCGGCCCGCAAGCATTTCGTCGGTACCTTCATCGGCTCGATGATGACCTACCTGTGGGTCTACGAGGGTGACCTCGATGCCGGCGGCCAGCAGCTGACGCTGCGCGCCGAGGGACCGGACTGTTCGGGCAATGGCCGCACGGTCCAGTACCGCGATGTGATCGCCTTCAAGGATGACAACGAACGGACGCTGACGTCGTTCATGCAAGGCGAGAACGGCGAGTGGACCGAGATCATGAAGGCCACCTACCGCCGCAAGCGCTAGCGCGGCGACCGTTCCTGAGGCTCAGGTTCAGGTGCGCTCGCCCGCGACATGGGCGACGCGCGCCATCCGGCGCCCGGGACCGCCTGGCCCGTGATGCTGGTCGTCCTGCTGGTTGTCCGGCGGGCTATCGGGCTGGCCATCCTGTCGATTCACTGGCCGGCGCCGTTCCGCCTTGCGGCGTTCGGCATTGCGCCGCCGCCGGCGCCGCAGCAACAGCAGCAGCGATGCGGGCAGCAACAGCACCAGCGCCAGCAGGGCAAAAGTCACCAGCCCCGGGTCGCGCGCCGCGGCGGCAACGCGGTCGACCAGGAAGGCCGAGATCGCGATGCCCGGCAGCATCCCCAGCGCCGTGCCTGCCAGGCAGTCGCGCAGGCTGATGCGCGAGGCGCCGACCACCAGGTTGACCAGCGAGAACGGTGCGATCGGCACCAGCCGCAACACCACCATCGCCAGCACGCCGTGCCTGCCCAGCTGGTGGCTGACCCGGTTCAGCCGCCGGCCGCCGAAGCGCCGCACGGTATTGCGGCCGAGCAGGCGGCCCGCCAGGTAGCCCGCGCCGGTGCTCAGCATGGTGCCGCCCAGCGCCAGCGCGGCGCCATAGAGCGGCCCGAACACCACCACGGTCACGAGGATCAGCAGCGTCACCGGCAGCATGGTCACGGCTCCGGCCAGGTACATGCCCATCATCGCCAGCGGCGCCATGGGCATGTCGTCCAGGCGCTCGACGACGGCCAGCAGCGCGCGGAAATCCGCCCATTCACGCAGCGGCGTGTAGCGCCAGGCGAAAGCCAGCCCGGCCAGCCCCAGCGCCAGCGCCACCATCACGCCGACACGGCCCATCACGCGCGGGCGCGCTTCGTGGCTGACGAACTCGGCCAGCACCTGGTCGGTATCGATGGGCTCGATGGGGTCCAGCAGGTGGTCGGCCGGCGCGGCGGCATCAAGGTCGTCCGGGAGCGGCGGCGCGTAGTCTTGCAGCGTGCGGCCATCGGTTCGCTGCAGTGCGCGGATAGCCGCCAGCAGGCTGCGCGTCTCGGCCACCTTGGCCTGGAATGCCTCGGGCGCGACGTCCAGGTGCTCGCCCAGCAGCCGGGCCCGCATCGCCGCGATGGCTTCACGCACGCGCGGGTCGCCGCCCGAGGTCACGACCACGTTGCATTCGGTATCCAGGCCCAACGAACGGTTGCTGAGGTTGGATGAGCCGATGGTCAGGAAATCGTCGTCGATCACCGTGACCTTGCTGTGGATGTTGACGCATTCCGGCAGCAGGCCGGGGATCTCCGGGCAGTACAGGTGGAAACGGTCGCCGCTGTCCGCCGCGCGCAGGCGCCGGTGCAGGCGCGCGCGCAGCACCCCCATGCTGTGCGCCTCCAGCCAGCCGCTTTCGTTGCGCCGCGACACCAGCACGATGTCCGGCCCGTCTTCTCGCCCCAGCCGCGCGGCCAGCGCCTTGGCGATCTCGCCCGAGCTGAAGTACTGGTTTTCCATGTAGATGCTGTGCCGGGCTGACGCAATGGCGTCGCGCATCAGCCTTCGGATCTCGCTCACGCCTGGCTCGTCCTCGCACACCGGCATGGTGCGGGCAATGCCGACGCGCACGTCGGTCAGTTCCGGCGCCAGGCTGGGCGGCCAGGGATCCGAGGATGTTGCCGCTGGCGGACGCGGCTTGCGCCCGGTCGCGCGCAGCCAGCGCGCCGCGCACAGGATGGCGAGCGCGGTGGCGGCCTCGCCATCGAGGGCGCACTGGACGTCATGGAAAGGCGGATAGGACTTGCCTTCGGCAACGCGCAGCGGCGCGCATGGCGCGTGGCTGTTGTCGTCCCAGCGGCGCAGCGTCAGGTCCAGCCCGCCCACGAAAGCGACCTTGCTGTCGATCACCACCACCTTCTGGTGGTGCGAGGCGCCTGGGGGATGGTTGCCGTCGAGGCGGAACGACAGGTGCCGGTGCGCCTGCCAGTGCGCGCTGGCCGAAGGCAGCCATTCGCGCTCCATCGCCATCACCATGGCGTAGTCCCAGCTCAGGATGTAGATGCGCAAATTGGGACGGCGGTCGGCCAGTGCGCAGAGGAAGTCGCGCAGCCCGTCGGGCAGGCCGTCCTGCGCGCCCTCAGGCACCAGTTCCATGCGGCTGTCGATGTCCCAGCCGAGGATAAAGATGGTGTGCTCGGCGCGCGGCAATGCTTCGCGCAGCGCGCGGAAATAGGCGTCGCCGTCGACGAGCATGGCAAAGCGGCGGCAAGGTTCGACACGCCAGCAGTTGCGCCCCGGTTCCAGCGTAAAGGGAGGCGGTTCATGCAATGGATGCGGAGTGTCCGGCGTTGGCTGCGCCGGGGTGCCGGGCGGATTCGTTGGCCTCATGTCGCGCGCTCACGGGGATAAGCCTTAAGCGTCACGCAAATTCCATACCGGAGGGGCGTGCCGGGAGGCCGGCGAGCGTTGGCGCAATGGAAGCGGCGCACGCCGCTAGGGGATTGACGGTGCGGTGGGGCGCTGGATGTGCGGCGCGTGTGCGTCGCTTGTTTTGTTCGGCGTAGCCGCCTTTGTAAGAACCGCACTGCCGGCGAAGCGGCGCCGGCAGTTCTTACGATGCCGGGCGGCGCGCCGGGCGTGCGATGCCCCAGGCGTCTAGCAACGGCTGGAAGTGCGGCGTGTTCTCGCGTACGGCCGGAGTGACCTTGCGCGGCGGCGGCAGCGGCCTGCCGGTCAGTACCAGCAAGGTATCGGCCTGCGCGGCCACATCTGGTTCGCCGGCATAGGCGACCACGCCCATCTGGCGGGCCGATTTCAGGGCGCGGGTCAGTTCCGCGGCACTCAGGCGGCTGGCGGCGGCAAGCCGGTGCCGGGGCATGGGCCCCTTGGCTCGCAGGCAGTTCATCAGAGCCAGCACGCATTCCCGGGTGGTTCGATCCATGTCGCTGCGTCAGAGGATTGGTGCATCCGCCTGACCCTTTTCGGGCCATGCCGGATGCGGGAATCCATTCTTTCGCAGGGGTCATATCTTTGCCAACCGGATATGACACTTGTTCACATTTGCGGCGCGTCGTCGGGAACGCCTTCAGTGCCGGGTTTGCGGATCGCCACACGGAAACCGGTGGTCCGGGCCGCCGGCCGACCCGGCGGCGTCGTTCTGGCGGCGCCATCGGCGGACCTGCCTGTCGTGCACGTCGGTGGCCATTTCGCGCAGTTCGGCGATCCTGGCCTCAAGCGGGTCGGGATAGATGTCGAGCGGACGGAACCTGAGGATGCGGGACATGACGGGATCTCTGTAAGTGCCTGTTCTTAGTATTGGCACTGAACCCGTCGATTGCATCCAGCAATTTCCACGCCGTTGATCGATCTGGCTTAATCTTGACTGCGCAATGAACCAATGAACGATTGCCGGCTACAGCCAGACGGGTGCGAATGCCGGGTGCGGGCCGCCGTTTCCAGTCCGCTGGACCGTATTCAATGCCTGAGGCCGGACATCGTGCTGGCGTCGCGGCAATAGATCTTGCGCTCGCGCACGAGGCCATCGCGCCCATGGATGCACAGTGGCACGCCATCCCGGCGCGCCTGCACCCAGCCCGCGGCGATGGCGGCTTCCTGGGTGGGAAAGTGCAGCGCCGTGGCTTCCTCGCCAGCGCCCATGCCGTCCATGCCTTCGATGGTCAGGGCCCATTCGCCGTCGCGGGCGGCATTGTCGTTGTCGTTGTCGTTCTCGGTGGCGGCAGGAAGCACGTGGATACTGCGTGACGTCATGGTGGTCTCCCAGGGAAGTGGACAAGTGTGCCCTACATTTCTAAGCGAAGCCGCGCCGCGCGGGTATCGGTCGCTGTCCTACACCGCGCGGACAGGTCGCGCCGTCGGCTGACATCGGGGTAGGACGAAAGCCGACTTTTCGCGCGGTTGCCGGTTGCTACGATCCAATTGCCGGTTGGGCATGAAGCTGCCCGGTCAAGCCATCCCGAGCTATTCCATCCTGGCGGCGCATGCCGCTTCCACACGAAGCAAGGAGATCGTCATGAGAAAGCTATTTGCTCTGTTTGCCCTCGCTGGCGTGATGCTGGTCACGGGTTGCAACACCATGGCCGGTGCAGGCAAGGATATCGAACGCGGCGGCGAGAAAGTGCAAGGCGCGGCGGAAAGCACCAAGCAGAAAATGTAATCGCCTGCGGATCGCAGGCGACGCGGAGGCCAACGGCCCGTGCCCCAGGCACGGGCCGTTTTCGTTCGCAGGGAATCTCTGAGAGCGGGTCTAATGCGCGGCCGTCACGGCCACGCGCTCTTCGTCGGTGCGGCTGCGGCGCCAGCTTGCCGGCGGCAGGCCGAACTCGCGCTTGAAAGCGCGGCTGAACGCCGCCTCTGAGTCATACCCGACCGCCCCGGCGATTTCGCCGATCGAGCGGTTGCCGCTGCGCAGTTCCGCCGCCGCGGTGCGCAGGCGCCAGTGCGCGAGGTACTGCATTGGCGGCTGGCCGAGCAGGTCGGTAAAGCGCTGCGCCAGCGCCGAGCGCGAGAGCCCGACGTTGCCGGCCAGCTCGTCCACCGTCCACGGGTAGGCCGGGCGCGCGTGCATGCGCGACAGCGCACGCCCCACGTAGCGATCGCGCAGCGCGGCGAGCCAGCCGCTTTCGTTTTCCGGCAGCGTGTCGATGCAGCGCCGCACCGCCTGCACGAAGAGCAGTTCCGACAGCTTGGCCAGCACCGTGGCGGTGCCCGCCCGCGGCTCGGCGGCTTCCGATGTGGCGAAGGCCAGCGCGGTGGCAAGCCACGCCGACTCGATGCCGTTGTCGAGTCCCACCTTGAACAGGCGCGGCAGCGAGGTCAGCAGCGGGTTGCCCATGGTGTCGTCGAACCCGAGAAAGCCGCACACCATGCGCGTGGTCTCGCCGCCGCCGCCGTATGACACGCGCATGACTTCGCCCGGGCTGTTGCGCAGCATGTCGGCGACCAGCGGTGCGGACTGCACCGGCTGCAGGTGCAGGTCGCTGCCCAGCACGTGCGGCTCGCCCTGCGGCACCACCAGCAGCTCGCCGCTCTCGACGCGCACGCCCGGCCCCGTGCTTCCGAGAAGACGGGCCCAGCAAACGCCTTCGGTGATCAGGTGGTAGGAGACGACGCGATCGGTGCCGGGCAGGAAGGCGGCGCGCAATTCAGCATCCGCTTCAGACACCAGGCACCACGGCGACTTGAATTCGCCGTTGAGGAAGACGGCGCCGCTCAGTTGCACGGCGCGCAGCAGGTCGGACAAGGCATCCATGGTCACTTTCCTCCAGATCCGGTGTTTCGCGCAAGAAAGCCGGACGCCCGATCATACGGGCAAGGGGACCGGGCTCCGATACTAGCACCGTGCCACGGGCCGGACAACGACAGCGGGGCACGGTTCAGACAAGCCGGAGACAACACCATGGAAACAGTTACCGCCCCCGATGCCAGCGCAGGTGCGCAGGCCGACTGGCTCGCACTTGCCGCGGCGCTGGGCCGCACCTTCGACACCCGCGCCCCCGAGATCGACGCGAGCGAGCAGTTCGTCAGCGCGAACTACGACGACCTGCGTGCGCACCGATTCTTTGCCGCCGCCGTGCCGCAGGAGCTGGGCGGTGCCGGCCTGTCGCACCAGGAGCTGGGCGCCGTGCTGCGCGAGCTGGGCAAGTACTGCGGATCGACCGCGCTGGCCTTTGCCATGCACACGCACCCGGTGGCCACCGCGGCATGGCGCTGGCGCAACCAGAAGGCGCCGGTGGAAGGGCTGCTCAAGCGCGTGGCGGGCGAGCAGATGGTGCTGCTGGGCAGCGGTGGTTCGGACTGGCTGCAGGGCAGCGGCAAGGCCACGCGTGTCGATGGCGGCTTCCGCGTGGACGGGCGCAAGATCTTCGCCAGCGGCGCGCCGGCGGCGGACCTGTTCATGACCTGCGCGGTGTACGACGATCCCGACGCGGGGCCCACGGTGCTGCATTTCGCGCTGCCGATGAAGAGCCCCGGTGTAAGCGTGATGTCGAACTGGCACACGCTGGGCATGCGCGGCACGGGCTCGCATGATGTGCTGCTCGAAGGCGTGCTGGTGCCCGACACCGCCGTCGCCGCGCGCCGCCCGCAGGGCGTCTGGCATCCGATGATGCATACCGTCTCGATGATTGCGTTGCCGCTGATCTATGCGGTCTACGTCGGCATTGCCGAAGCGGCGCGCGACATCGCGCTGCGGCTGGCGCGGCAGCGCCGCCTCAACGCGCATGCGGTGGAGGCGGCCGGCCGCCTTTGCAACGAAGCGGAAGCCGCGCGCATCGCGCTCGATACGATGTTCGACGCAGCGGCGGGGCAGGCGCCGGGTGCGGTGACCACCAACCGCATCATGTGCGCACGCACGCTGGCGGCGCGCGCGGTGCTGGCGACAGTGGAAGTGGCCATGGACCTGGCCGGCGGCGCGGGCTTCTATCGCGACGCCGGGCTGGAGCGGCGCTTCCGCGATGCGCAGGGCGCGCGCTTCCATCCGTTGCAGGCCGGTGCGCAGCAGGAGTACGCCGGGCGCATGGCGCTGGGCCTGGATATCGATGCGCCTTCCGGCGAGGTGCGGCAGGCCGAGCAATGATGCCCGCACTGGCCCCGCTGCCGTATGCCACCGAGGCCTGCAACGACAGCGGCCGCGATGACCTGGGCGGGGCCTCCGGCGGCATGGGCCACGACGCCAGGGCACGGCGCGCGTTGCGCGACGCGCTCGGGCAGTTCGCCACCGGCGTGACGGTGGTGACCGCGGCCGATGCGGAAGGCAGGCCGGTCGGCGTGACGATCAACGCCTTCACTTCCGTTTCGCTGGCGCCACCGCTGCTGCTCTGGTGCCTGGCGCGCGAATCCGGCAGCCTGCCGGCGCTGCGCGCCGCGCCCTGCCATGCCATCAACGTGCTGGGCAGCGGACAACTGGCCTTGTGCCGGCGTTTTGCCGGGCGTGATATCGACCGCTTTGCCGGCGTTGATTGCCGCCCCGGGCCGTGCGGAACAGTGCTGCTGGCCGGCGCGCTGGCAACGTTTATCTGCCGGCACCGCGCGTTGCGCAGGTTCGGCGATCACGTGGTGTTTGTGGTCGAGGTGGTGGCCTACGGCGCGTCGCCCGGTGCGCCGCTGGTGTTCCATGGCGGCGGGTTTGGCGAAGGGATGGCGAGCATCGACGCCGGCGCGGCGTAGTGTCCTGTCCCGCAAATAGCTCACCCTGAAATCGCCCAGTTGTCCGCCATGCGTCGTTGCTCGTCGTTGCCATAGCTACGGCTATGGCGCCTCCTCGCGCCTAGCCTGACGGCCAACTGGACGATTTCAGTTTGGCAAGCTATTTCCGGGACAGGACACTAGCGCAGCACCCTTGCTCCGCTGGCCTTGCCGGCAATCACCAGCGCAATGCCGCCGAGCACTGCCACGGCGCTGACGGCGAGCCGTAGCGTCAGCGCTTCATCCAGCAGGACGATGCCGCCCGCCGCGGCGATGATCGGCACGCTCAGCTGCACCGTTGCGGCGGTGGCCGCGCGCAGGCGCGGCACCACCGCATACCAGACCACGTAGCCAAGCCCGGACGTCACCGCGCCGGACAGCAGCGCGTACACCAGGCCAGCCTGGTCCAGCGAACGCTGCGCCTGCATCACCGCGGCCAGCGCCAGCGCCAGCGGCACGGCGCGCAGGAAATTGCCAGCCGTGGTCGTTACCGGATCGGCATTGCGCCGGCCGTGCAGCGAATAGATGCCCCAGGCGACGCCAGCCAGGATCATCAGCAGCGACGACAACAGCGGCGGCGTGGCCAGTCCCGGCAGCAACAGCCACACCAGCCCGGCAAGCGCGAGCGCCAGGCCGATCCATTGCTGCATGCGCAGCGGCTCGCCGGCCGCCAGTCCGTAGCCCGTCATGGTGGCCTGCACGGCAGCGAACAGCAGCAGCGCGCCGGTGCCGGCGCCCAGGCGCAGGTAGGCGAACGAAAACGCCGCGGCATAACAGAACAGCGCCAGCGCGGAGATCCAGTTGCCCGCCAGCGGCGGGAACCGCGCCATGGTGTCAGAGCGCAGCAGACGGTGCTGCACCACCACGATGATCCACAGCACCGCGGCCGCCGCGGTGACGCGCGCCAGCGTAAAGCTGGCCGCGTCGATGGTGGTGCCTTCCAGAGCCAGCCGGCATAGCAGGGAATTGCCGGCGAAGGCCAGCATGGCCAGCGTGGTCTGCAGGACGGTGTTCGCACTCGGCATGCGGGCCAGGGGTCTATGCAGGCCAGACAAAGCGGCGGCCGGGCTCAGGCTGCCGGCGGCGTGTCGCCGATGGCGAACGACGACAGGTGCTCGATTGCCCGCACCAGCGCGGAATGGTCCCAGCCGCTGCCGCCCAGGCCGTCGCACACATTGAACAGCTGCTGGCACGACGCCGTATTGGGCAAGCCCACGCCCAGCTGGCGCGCGGTGGATAGCGCCAGTTCCAGGTCCTTCTGGTGCAAGGCGATGCGGAAGCCCGGATCGAAGGTCCGCTTGATCATGCGTTCGCCATGGACCTCAAGGATGCGCGAGCTGGCAAAGCCGCCCATCAGCGCCTCGCGCACGCGCGCGGGATCGGCGCCGGCGCGCGCGGCCAGCACCAGTGCCTCGGCGACGGCCTCGATGGTCAGCGCCACGATCACCTGGTTGGCCACCTTGGCCACCTGGCCCGCGCCAACTTCGCCCACGCGCACAATGTTCTTGCCCATCAGCTGCAGCAGCGGCAGCACGCGGTCGAACACTTCCTGCTTGCCGCCAGCCATGATAGACAGCGTGCCGGCCTTGGCGCCAACCTCGCCGCCGGACACCGGCGCATCGACATAGTCCACGCCCAGCGCCTCGATGCAGCGCGCGAACTCGCGCGTGGCAATCGGCGAGATCGAACTCATGTCGATCACCGTGACGCCGCCCGCCGTCTCGGCAAGGCCGTCGGCGACACCTTCCTTGCCAAACAGGACCTGCTCCACGTCGGGCGTGTCGGGCAGCATCAGGATGATGGTTTCCGACTGCCGCGCCAATTCCTCGGCGCTGCTGCATGCCTGCACGCCCGCGTCCAGCAGGGCCTGCGGCACACCGCTGCGGGTATGGGCGAACACGGTATGCCCGCCGTCGACGATGTGCTGCGCCATGGGCTTGCCCATCACGCCAAGCCCGATAAATCCGATCTTGCTCATGACAGTGTCCGGTGGTTGCGTAGGAGCGCCGCGCATGGGCGGGCGCATAACTCTGATCATAGTCAGTCGCGCGCCGACGAGGCTGCGGATAGGTGCGCTGGCCGGACCAAAGAAAAAGCCCCGAGCCAATGCTGGCAACGGGGCTTATCGCACGTTGGTGCGCCGCGCTGGCGGGTTCAGCGGCATGCGGCATCCTTGGCCGGATCGCCCGGACGCTGGCCCAGGATCTCGCGGATGCGGGCCAGGTACTGGTCGCCCACGGTCCGGTGCATGCGCGCTGCCTCTGCGGCGAACTGGCGCCGTCCAGGCGGACGGATGCCGAGGCTGCGGCAGATCGTCGACAGGTAAGGCTTGCGCTCGCGGCCCAGGCGCAGGGCCACGGTCTGCAGCGCGGCATCGCCGATGCGCCCGCGCAGCCAGCCCAGCACCTGGCGGTCGTAGTCGTTTTGCACGCGGATCAGGTGTTCCATGGCCAGACTCCTACTGTTTATCCATACAGGTACTGTAAATATATACAGTATTCTGGTGGATGCAAGAAAAGTCTGTGGCGTTCTGGCTACGGGCTCATATCGGGGCAGGTTCGCTGCTCGGGATGTCGGGCAGGCTGGCTTCCGGCGGGTTGAAGCCGTTGCTGGTGATCTCCCGGCAGCCAGGACACGCCATTGACCGGCGAGGCCCTGCAACGGTTTATCGCGCGTACCTAGCCGACCTACCAGCCGTGACCAGGACGGTGGGGCTGAAAATGGAGTGATCGCGGCGGCGATAGCGAGAACGCCCGGTGGCGAGGGAAGCCGGTGTAGTACTTTCCCGGCTGTCCCGAATTGCAAAGGTTTTGTCCCGGGAAATCAAACGCATGGGCCAGGATTTCCGAAACTGGTGGAAGCCGTCGCTCTCCTTCCACCGTTCTGGCGACGCCCCCTCGGATCCCATTCGTGCTTGAGTCATGTTCGCTATCGCTTGCTGGTTGATCTTCTCCATTTCAGTCGGGTTCGTTGCCAATGCGCTGGGACGCTCCGGTGTCGCCTGGACGGCATTCTCGATGCTGTTCAGCCCGTCCCTTGGCCTGATACTGGTGGCCATCTTTGACAAGAAACGGACCCGCTCCGACGTTTCGCCGCATGTAGCCTGACACTAAAGTTGTTGCCGCAGGCAACATCGGATGCGGCAGGCAAAGCGCGTTAGCGATGCCAAGGCCGCACCTACTTGCTACTGTCGCGCGCGTCGCCTCCGATCGCGTCAACAATGATCATGGTCCGGTCGAGCACGCCGCGTTCATCAAAGTAGGCGCTGAAATGCGCCGGCATGTAAGCACCCGCATAGAGCCGGTAGGACCAGGCTTCGCGCTTCATCAGCGGGTAATACTCGATGGGCTCGCGCGGATGGCCAAAGCGCTCGGCAATATCCTGCTTGGTCCACACCCCGGGGCGCGCCTCGTAAATCTCTTTCTCGGTCAGCATCTGCCGAAACCTTGTCAGCTTGCCGTTTGCGTCGAAGTCTGCCGCGTAGACTTCAAAGCCGAGCGGCTGCTTCGAATAGATCCACCGGGTAGTGCCGTCAGCGAGCTGGAAGGTTTCCGTGGGAGCCCCGAACGTATCTCGCACGGCACTCTGCGGGCCGCCGAGCATCCCCTGTGCCGTTTCAAGGGGCCGAAGGCTAGCGCAGGCGCCCAGCACAAGGGTCGCCAAGATAGCGGTCAAGCAGGCGCACAGGCGATAACGCATGATCATTCTCCAGTCGATTGGTCTCCGCGCCAGTTCAGCTTAGAGCAGGCAGAGTCCAATCGGATGCTCACTCATTCATTGGGCCTCCCGAGACGGAAACTTTTCTTATCTCATCGTCCGAAAAGATTCAGTACGGCTGCCATCGCGGCTGACGCTAGAGTTTGGAGCTGACACCCTGGACACGCCGCGCGGGCGCATCCCCGACATGTTCCGGAAAAGCCACAAGATCACCGCCCTCGTGCCGAGAGAGCGCTTCACCTGAAGCGAGGGGCGGCAATTTCGGATGAGCGTAGTGCAAACCTGATCAGAGGAAATCAGCATGAAACGGACAACCCTATTGGCTGCGGCGGTGATGGTGGCGGCGGCCGCTTCTGCGTGGGCGCAGCCCGAAACCCGCGTGGGTGTCACGCAGTCACCCGGACAGGCGACAGCGACCGGCACGGCGAAGCTCACCGCCAGGATCGTCAAGATCGATGCGCCGACGCGAACGGTCTCGCTTAAATCCGCCGATGGCAAGACCACGGATCTTGTCGTGGGACCGGAGGCGAGGAACTTCGAGCAACTCAAGGTCGGCGATACCGTCACGATCGAGTACAAGGAAGCGCTGACCATGAGCCTCAAGAAGGGGAAGGGCCCGCTTGCAATGACTGAGCGCGAGATCTCGGACCGTGCCGCGCCGGGAGCCAAGCCAGGCGGCACGGTCGGGCGGGAAGTTACCGTCACAGCGGACGTTGTCGCGGTCAACACCAGCGCCAGGACCGTAACCCTGAAAGGTCCGAAAGGACGCACCGTGGACCTTATGGTGGAGGATCCGGAACGTCTCAAGGAAATCAAGAAGGGCGACCGTGTCGAAGCGGTCTATACCGAGGCCGTTGCTGTGTCCGTCCAGCCGGCCGCAGGCAAGTAGCAGCGCAGGATTATCTCAGGCCAGGCGCGCCAACCATGTGGCCCCCTGGCCCCCTTCTGGTGGCCGCGGTCGGGGCGCGGAATCGTGTCGAACCGGGGCCGCCCCGCTTCCTTGGCTCCCCTGTCACAGAATTGTCTAGCGGAGAACGGCATGGACGCAGCAAAGCAACTGGTTCACGCGCGTGAAGTTGGTCTCAAGACCGGCATGGTGCTGCAAAAGCGGCTGAAGCATGCGCAGGAGGCCTATAGTGGCCGCATGCAGCAAGCCGTTGGAGATCCGGGCACCGGTCCGTCCAGGGCGATGGCCGGCATGGACCCAATGAGCGGCTATGCCTATGCCATCGACAGCATGCAGCGTGCCATCCTGTTCTGGGACACGCTCAGGCAACGGGGCAACAACTTTGTCGAAAACACCATGCAGGGCCTCAAGCCGGTCCTGCATTTCGGCTACGAGACGGTCCTGGATGGGCGCCAGTTCGAACGGCCCGTCAACTATGCGCTTCTGAAGATCACGCCGCCCGATGGCGTGAAGATCGATGACAGCCGCCGCCCCTACGTCATCATCGATCCGCGCGCGGGCCATGGCCCAGGCATCGGCGGTTTCAAGGACGACTCGCAGGTGGGCGTGGCAATGCGTGCGGGTCATCCGGTGTACTTCGTCATCTTCTTTCGCGATCCCGAGCCGGGACAGACCCTGCTGGACGTATGCGAGGCCGAGCAACAGTTCATCAAGAAGGTGCGTTCGCTGCATCCGCACAGCGCCAAGCCGGCCATCATCGGCAATTGCCAGGGCGGCTGGGCTGCGATGATGCTCGGCGCCTCGGACCCGGATGACACCGGACCGATCGTGATCAACGGCGCGCCGATGTCGTACTGGAGCGGTGCCTGGAGCGAGGGCGAGGGCGACAACCCGATGCGCTATTCCGGCGGGCTCCTGGGTGGAACATGGCTCGCTTCGTACACGGCGGACCTCGGCAACGGCAAGTTCGACGGCGCCTGGCTGGTCCAGAACTTCGAGAACCTGAATCCGGCCAACAGTCTCTGGGACAAGTACTACAACCTGTACAAAAAGGCCGATACCGAGCCGCCGCGCTTTCTGGAGTTCGAACGCTGGTGGGGCGGCTACTACCTGATGAACCGCGAGGAGATCGAATGGATCACGCGCAATCTGTTCGTCGGCAACAGGCTTTGGAGCGGAGACGTCAAGGCGGCCAGCGGCAAGGCGTTCGATCTGCGCGAGATCCGCGCGCCTATCGTCCTGTTTGCCTCGATGGGCGACAACATCACCCCGCCACAGCAGGCCTTCAACTGGGTTGTTGACATCTACGGCAGTACCGAGGAGATCAAGGCTCGCGGCCAAGTGATTGTCGGCATGATGCACCGGAGTGTCGGCCATCTCGGCATCTTTGTCTCCGGCAAGGTCGCGCAGAAGGAGCATGCGCAGATCGTCTCGGTGCTCAAGAGCATCGAACTGCTGCCGCCGGGGCTCTACGGCATGGTTATCCACGAGCGCAAGGGCAGCGAGGGCGTGGAGTATGAGGTTGAATTCGAGGAGCACTCGCTCGAGGAGATTGCCAGCAGGCTTAACCGCTTCGAGCGCGTCGACGAGAAGCCGTTCGAGACGGTCGCCAACCTGTCGGACTTCACGCAGCGCGCCTACGAGCTGTTCGCGCAGCCTTACGTCCAGGCGCTTTCCAATGACATGACAGCGCGCGTGCTGCGCGAATTCCATCCGTTGCGCGTGCAGAACTGGCTGTTTTCGGACCTGAATCCGTGGATGGCGTGGCTTAAGCCAGCCGCCGACATGGTCCGCGCCAACCGGCAAGCGCTGGAACCGGAGCATCCGCTGCGGCAGCAGGAGCAGGCAGGCGCGGAAATGCTCAGCGCCGGACTGGACGCATACCGTGCCGTGCGCGATGCGATGACCGAATACACCTTCTTCAATGTGTACGCCAACCTGTTCCCGTTCAAGCCCAGGAGCGAGACTCCCGCCCGCACGGGTGCGCCAGCGGCCACCGCGCCGCAGGACCTGCCGGAAGTCCAGGCGGCGCTGGCCGCCGTGGGAGAGGGCGGATACGCCGAGGCCACGGCCCGGCTGGCATGCCTGCTGAGCCGCAAGGGTGAGCCCCTGCCGCTGTCCCGGCTCGAGTTGCGCAAGGAACTGGTCACGGACTATGCGGATCTGCTGCCGGAACTGGAGCCGCACGCCTGGCGCAAGATCCGCGGCCAGCAGGAACTGATCACGCGGTACGCGCCCGAGCAGGCGCTCGCGGCGCTGCCGGCCTTGCTCAGGCATCAGGCCGACCGCCAGCGGCTGCAGGCGCTGGCGGAGAAGCTGCATGCCGATGAGCGCCTGCTTGGCGCGACGCCCACTGCCGAGCAGGCGGCAATGCTGGAGCGGATCCGCACGGTGCTGGGCGCCAGGCCGGAGCGCGCGCGCGGTGCGGCCGTGCCGCTCAGCCGCGCCTCCTAGCGAGCGGGCAGCGGGCACATGCCGCGCAGCCTACCGAAACCGACGATCCTGGCGCAGGAGTAACCCATGAATGCCAAGCATGAGAAGTACCAGCGTCTGATTGATTACTGCAAGACCATGCCGCCTACGCCAACCGCGGTGGCGCACCCGTGCGACCAGGCTTCGCTGGAAGGGGCGGTAGAGGCCGCCCGGCTGGGCCTGATCGCACCGATCCTGGTGGGGCCACGTTCGCGCATCGAGGACGCCGCGCGGGCCGCCGGCATCGACATCCGCGAGTATCCGATCGTCGACGCCGAGCATAGCCATGCGGCGGCGACTGCCGCCGTGCAACTGGTGCGCGAAAGCAAGGCCGAGGCGCTGATGAAAGGCAGCCTGCACACCGACGAGCTCATGGGAGCCGTGGTCAGGGGCGACAGCGGCTTGCGCACCGCCCGGCGCATCAGCCACTGCTTCGTGATGGATGTGCCCGGGCACGAGGACGCGTTGATCGTCACAGACGCCGCCGTCAATATAGCCCCGACGCTGGCCGAAAAGGCCGACATCCTGCAGAACGCGATTGACCTGGCCCATGCCTTGCGGGTCAAGGAGGTGCGCGTGGCGATTCTTTCGGCGATGGAGACGGTCAACCCCAAGGTGCCATCCACGCTCGATGCCGCCGCGTTGTGCAAGATGGTCGATCGCCACCAGATTACCGGTGCCGTCGTCGACGGGCCGCTTGCCCTGGACAACGCCATCAACCTGGATGCGGCACGGATCAAGAAGATCGATTCGCCGGTGGCCGGGCGCGCCAATGTCTTGCTGGTGCCGGATCTGGACGCCGGCAACATGCTGGCCAAGAGCCTGACCTTCCTGGCCGGCGCCGATGCCGCCGGCATCGTGCTCGGTGCGCGGGTCCCGATCATCCTGACCAGTCGCGCCGACTCCGTCACGACCCGGCTGGCTTCGTGCGCGGTGGCCGCACTGGTGGCCAAGGCACGCCGGGATTCCGGCCAGGTTTCGGGGTGATGCCATGGCCGAACTGATCCTGGTCCTGAATGCGGGTTCGTCGAGCATCAAGTATTGCGCCTATGACACCCATGAGGACGCACTGAGGCTCGTCCTGCGCGGCAGCCTCGAAGGTCTCTATACGGCGCCGGCCTTTCGCGCGACCGACGCGGCGGGCGCCGAGATCGAATCCAGGCGGTGGGACGCCGGCACCGAGCTCGGACACGAAGGGGCCATTGCCTTCCTGGCGGACTTCCTGCGTGGCCACGGGGAAGGGCATACGCTGAGCGCGGTGGGGCACCGGGTGGTGCATGGCGGGGTACGCTTCACCCAGCCGGCAAGGGTGACCGATGCGCTGCTGGCCGAGCTTGACACGCTTTGCCCGCTCGCTCCCTTGCACCAGCCCCACAACCTGAAGCCGATCCGCATCCTCGCCGAGCGGCGTCCGGAGCTTCCGCAGGTCGCCTGTTTCGATACCGCCTTCCACCGGGCGCAGCCGGAAGTGGCACAGGCATTCGCCCTGCCGGCGGAGATCACCGCGCGCGGCGTCAGGCGCTATGGCTTCCACGGACTGTCCTACGAGTACATCGCCAGCGTCCTCCCAAGTGTCGATGCGGGCGCTGCCGCGGGCCGCACGGTGGTGGCGCACCTCGGCAACGGCAGCAGCATGTGCGCGCTGGTGGCAGGGCGCAGCGTCGCCAGCACCATGGGCTTTACCGCGGTGGACGGCCTGCCGATGGGGACCCGATGCGGCAGCCTCGATCCGGGCGTGATCCTGTACCTGATCAGCGAGCTGGGCATGGATGCCCACGCCATCGAGGACATGATCTACCGAAAATCCGGGCTGCTTGGCGTCTCCGGCTTGTCGAGCGACATGCGCGCGCTGCTCGCCAGCGACGATGCGCAGGCCCGCTTTGCGGTGGAGTTGTACACGTACCGCATCGCCCGTGAGCTTGGCTCGCTGGCCGCCGCCGCGCAGGGGCTGGACGCGCTGGTCTTTACCGCGGGCATTGGCGAGCATGCCGCGCCGATCCGCGAGCGCGTATGCCAGCTGGCGGCATGGCTGGGGGTTAGCGTCGATTCTGCGGCGAACGCCAGCGACGGGCCGCGCATCAGCCCGGCTTCGGGCAAGGTCCCGGTCTGGGTCATCCCGACCAACGAGGAGCTGATGATTGCCCGGCATACCAGGGAGGTCCTCGCAGCGCCCGCACAATGACCGCCGCCGTTGCCGATCAGGGACCGGCATGGTCCGACGGCTCACTGGCAATGATGAATCCGGAGAGTGACATGACTGCAGCGCAGCAACATCCGATCCTCGCCAACGCCCGCGCACTGGTCTGCGGGATTGCGAACGAACATTCCATTGCCTATGGGTGCGCCAAGGCCTTCCGCGAACTGGGCGCGGAGATCGCGATGACTTATGCCGGCGAAAAGGCGCGCCAGTATGTCGAGCCGCTCGCGCAGCAGCTTGACGCTTCCATCTTTCTCCCGCTGGATGTCACGAGCCAGGCGGAAATGGACGCGTTGTTCGCGCGAATTGCAGAGCAATGGGGAAAGCTCGACATCCTGGTGCATTCGGTCGCCTGGGCGCCGAAGGAAGATCTGCAGGGCGGCCTGCTCGATTGCTCCGCCGAAGGCTTTGCCAGGGCCATGGATGTGTCCTGCCACTCCTTCGTGCGCATGGCCCGGCTGGCAGCGCCGCTGATGGCCGATGGCGGCACCATGCTTACCATGAGCTACCACGGCGCCAACAAGGTTGTGCCGAACTACAACGTCATGGGTCCTGTGAAGGCGGCGCTGGAAGCGGTGTCACGCTACCTCGCGTACGAGCTGGGCCCACGCGGCATCCGCGTGCATGCGATCTCGCCCGGGCCGCTGCAGACCCGCGCAGCATCAGGGCTGAAGGGATTCGACCTGATGCTTGCCGACGCCGTGGAACGCGCTCCGCTAGGCGAGCTGGTCGACATCATGGATGTCGGGTACACCTGCGCCTTCCTGGCTACGCCGTACGCCCGGCGGCTGTCGGGCGAAACGCTGTATGTGGATGGCGGCGTCAATATCATGGCGTGAAACGGGGGCTATGCGCGACCGTACCAGCTAGCCAGGCTTCCATGCGGAAACTAAAGTAGTTTGACGGAAGAAGGGTGATCCATCGGGGAGGTGATATGCGCCATTACTATTCTGTGCGGCTGATTTCTCTGGTGGCAGCTTCGGTGCTTGCCAATGCCACATTTATCAGCGTGTCATGGGCGACGGAGCAGGCGCAACAGGGCCGCGAGACCGCTCGGGACATTAAATATTAGAAGCCGGGCGGCGCTCGCGCTCGCATCCCTGGGCTATGCAAGCCCCGGCCGACAGGGGGCGGGCGGTACTACTCCATTCCTCCCGCCCCATCGTCCTTTGAGTATTTCCCGCTAATTGCTGCAGTGCCTTCAATTCCAGATCGGATCTTCCTTTTGCATCTGATCCTTGGTTTTCTTCATCCAGTACGCACCGATCTGGCGCTCCGTGACATTGCCCTTTTTCTTGACGTCGATCTTGTCGAAGTTCTGGTAGACCTGGGGCATTCCCGCCTGCGCTTCGTCACGGCTCAGCTTGCCGTCATGATTGGCGTCGGCCGCCTTGAACCGCTCGGCAATCAGGGCCTTGGCCTGGGCCGTAGTCGGCGGGGCCTTGGGCACCTCGGCTGACGCCGCCCCCTGTGGGGCCGAGGCGGGCTGGGCAGCCGCGCCAATGGAAACCAGTGCCATCAGGACTGCGCAACCAACTGCGGGCAATTTGCGTGCGGTCATATCGCTCTCCTCAAGACATTATGTGTGCCTGAATTTCTGGCGTAGGAAATGTTTCTAATCGAACATCTGTGAGCCTTGGCTCACTCAGCATTTTAGGCGCTCGCAGCCGAAACCGCGCGTCAAATTGCGCCAGAAGTTCTAATATCAGATGCTGCGGGATCGATTCAACAGGTTCGCTTTCTTCTTTACGAGCACTATTGCCATGCAAGACAAGTCTGAAGCGACAAACTTCGCGCCATTCAACGTGCCCCTGGTCGATGGCCGGGAAGTGCTGGTGCGGGAGATTACCGAAGACGACAAGCCCGGCTTGCTGGCGGCATTCAACAGGCTTTCGGCAGACGCGCGTTACACCAGGTTTATGGCCGCCATGCGAGAGCTTCCGGAGGCGATGCTCGAACATGCGACGCATCCCGCGCTAGAGCGGGAGTTTGCGCTGGTAGCGCTAGCCACGGGAAAAGAGGGGCCATCTATTGTGGGCGGCGCGCGCTACGCCGCGGCGCCGGGCAGCGATACCTGCGAGTTTGCCGTGACCGTTGCCGACGACTGGCACAGGCTTGGCCTGGCCAGCACCCTGCTGGGGACACTGATCGACATCGCACGGCGCCGCGGCTTCCGGCACATGGAAGGCTATGTCTTGTCGTCGAATACCGGCATGCGGCGACTGGCAAAACGACTTGGATTTGCCGACGTACAGTGTCCAGGCGATGCCACGCTGCGCGTGGTGACCCTGGCGCTCGAAGAGGGTGTAGATAGAGGCGATGTGTAAGCAGCTTGCGGAAGGCTGTCGGCCGCGTCAGAAGCTCAGCGCTACCGAGACCACGGCGATCTGATCATCCGCGGCGGGATTGAACCAATAGACTGCGCCCGAGATGTGCTTGCCCTTTACTTGCGCAAACACGCCCCGCTGCAAGTTGCGGTCGTTGTCCGGCACGCGCGTGCGTTGGGCCGCAAGGCCCAGCCGCAGCCAGTCACGTGGACGCCAGGCCAGCTCGCTCCACGCATAGGCATAGCCGGACGGCTCGGCGTCAGGCACGTACTCGAACTCGACATAGGCATCGAAATGGCGGCCGGTCAGCGTGGCCTCGAAGCCGCCGACGACGCTGTGTACGCTGCCGGTGACCACGCCCAGGATCGGGGTGAAGTCCAGGCGCAACGCGTCCCCCCAGCCGAGGTTGTAGCCGACGAAGAACGAATAGGCATCCATGCCTTCGTAATTGCTGCGCGCCTCCAGGTGCAACGCGCCGCGCTTGGCGATGGCGATGCCGGTGACGTAGGATTCGCTGCCGCGCGGCAGGTTGAGGTAGGCCGAAACCCCGCCGCTCCAGCCCGGCGTCTCCGCGGTCGCAGGAGCGGTCGCAGGGGCGGTCGCAGACGGCGCGCCGTCCTCGGCAGCGCACAACGGTAGCGGCGCGGTTACCGCGGCCAGCAGCAGCCAGGGGGCGGCCAGCCGTGCTGCCATTCCCTCGGCATGCATGGTCAGCCCCCAAGCGCGATGATGGCCATGGTCAGCGCGATGCCGACCACTGTCATCGCCACCCCCGCTATCCATCCGCCGAAGCCGGCATGGCGACCAAGGGCGATGCCAGCCCCGAACAGCATCAGGATGGTCAGCACGCGCGAGACCAGCAGCGCGGTCGGGACGTCCGAGAACAACATGAAGGGCAAGGCTACCGGGAAGGTGGCAAGCACCACCAGCACGAAGATCCCGGCGGCTGCGAGGAAATCCTGTGGGACCAGTGCAGGACGTGCGGGCAAGCCGGGGCGTTGCTCGATGCGGCCTCGCACCGCTTCCAGCTGGGCATCGTCGACCAGGGTGCGCAAGGCCGGCGAAAGCGCCTCGCGCAAGCGCCCGATGGCGTCAGCCGGGTCGCCGGCATTGTGCACCGCCTTGACCAGGGACAGCCTGCGGCCGCGTTCCGTCAGCGTGCGCACCAGGTACATCACTGCGTCAGCCAGCCCCCAGGCCAGGTTGCAGCCCAGCGCCGTGTAGAACATCGTGCGTGAGGCATCGGCTGGCGCGCCAACGGCCGACACCGCGCCCACGAACGTCAATGCCATAAACAGGCCGAAGCACATCTCACACACGCGGTCGACGGTATCGAGCAAGCGCGGCCGCGCATCGGTGGCTTCGGAATCGAGGGAAGTGGTCAACACTGGCGTGCACCCCGGCGGCCTGCCCATGGCGAAGGTCTACAACGATGCCCGCCCACCGTGTCGGGTGCGATGGCATCGATCCTGGGATCCCGGGCGGCAGGCACTCTCCGGGTGAGACCGGACGGCGAGGCGGCGCCGGCAGACTGGCCAACAGCCGCCCCCTTTACTGTAGGCAAAGATTCACACCGCCGGTAGCGCCGCGTGCACTCGGGGTGTTGGGTGTTGCCGGCGGTGGCATGTAATGCAAAGCCACTGGCATCGTTTGCACAGGCTATGCTGGACTTGTTGCGGCATGCTTGCTACGTGGGAAATTGCATAGTGTGTCCGCCAGCGTTTCCCGGATTGCGCAGATGGCGGGCCTGATATCGAGATGGGTGGCCACCTTCATCGATGCTACGGAGAGACCTCCTTGCCCACAAGATTCCTGAACCCGAGCCTGCTAAGCACCTTCCGGGGCTATTTGCCCGGCATGGCCATCAGCGCGGTGGTAACCGTGGCCGCCATGTCGCTTGCCGGGCATTACCAGGCGCCGGTGATGCTGTTCGCCTTGCTGTTGGGCATGGCGCTGAACTTCTTGTCCCAGGAATCTTCCGCTGCTTCCGGCATCGACTTCAGCGCCAAGCAGGTGCTCCGGCTGGGCGTGGCCCTGCTGGGATTGCGGATTACCGCCTCGCAGGTGGCCGCGCTGGGTTGGCACTCCCTTGCCATGGTGGTATTGGCGGTGGCGCTGACGATATTGTGCGGCATCGTGCTGGCGCGAATGATGGGGTTCCAGACCTTCTTCGGCTTGCTCACCGGAGGCGCTGTCGCAATCTGCGGCGCGTCCGCGGCGCTTGCCCTGTCGGCGGCCATGCCCCAGCATCCGTTGAAGGAGCGTGCGACGCTGTTTACGGTGATCTCCGTCAGCACGCTGTCCACGGTGGCGATGGTGCTATACCCGATGCTGGCGCAATTGCTGGCGCTGCCTTCGCTGCAGGCCGGAGCCTTCATCGGCGGGACGATCCATGATGTGGCGCAGGTTGTGGGTGCGGGCTACAGCATCTCGCAAGAAGCCGGGGATGCGGCTACGCTGGTCAAGCTGATGCGGGTGGCCATGCTGCTGCCGGTGATCGCGCTGGCCGCATGGCTGTCGCAGCGGCATCAGCGGGCGCAAGGGGACGCCGGAAAGGGGCCGCGTCCGCCGCTGCTGCCATGGTTTGCCGTGGCGTTTGCGGTGCTGGTGGCGATCAACAGCACGGGCTGGCTGCCTGCGGCACTGGTCAAGGCGGGGCAGTTCGCCTCGCAGTGGTGTCTGGTCATGGCGATGGTGGCAATCGGCATGAAGACGCATCTCAAGGAGATCCTGTCCGTCGGCTGGAAGCCGGTGGCGCTGATGGTCCTTGAGACGCTGTTCCTGGCCATCCTGTTCTACGGCATGCTGGTGGTCATGCAATCCTAGTGCGCAAGCACAGGCTCCGCCTCCGCCACCTCGATCAGCGCATCGACCACGACCACGCCGTCGGCGCCCGCCATCACGGGGTTGAGGTCGACCGAGCGGATCGCGCCGCCGGCCGCATGGACCAGGTCGGCGACCTGCACCGCCAGCCGGCACAGCGCGGCGATATCGACCGCCGGCTCATTGCGCACGCCGCGCAGCAGCGGCGCGATCCGTAACCCGTCCAGCGCGCGGGCGACGTCGGCTTCGCTGCACGGCGCCAGCAGCACGGCGGTATCGCGCAGCGTCTCGACATACTTGCCGCCGTCTCCGATCACCAGCACCGCGCCGAATACGGGATCCCAGTTCGCGCCAATCATGCATTCGCGCTGGCCACGCGTCATGCGGGCGACCACGATGCCTTCGCAATGCGCTTCCATTGCCCGCAGGGTGCGCGTCTGGGCCGTGAATGCGCTAGCTACCGCCTCGGGGTCATTGCAGTGCAGCGCGACCAGCCCATGCTCGCTCTTGTGCGGCACCTGCGGCGAGCTTGCCTTGACCGCCACCGGTGCGCCGATGCGCCGCCACGCGGCCACCGCGGCGTCCACGTCGCGGCAAAGATAGTGTTCGGCCACCGGCATGCCTGCTGCCGCGAGACGCGCAAGACTGGCGGCTTCGCTCAGCGTCGTGCTCTGCTCCGGTGACGCGGGCAAGGCAGGTGCGGCGGGTCGTGGCGGCTCCCCTTCGGCCGTGATCTGCCGCAGCCGTTGCTGGTGCGAGACCAGTTGCGAGAAGGCTCCCAGCGCTTCGGCTGTGCTGGCGTAGGTCGGAACGTTGGCCTGCCGGAAAGCGTCGGCCACAGGCGCTTGCCATACGGCCACCGCGATGGGCTTGCCGGCGGTGTCGGCAAACGCCGCGGCATCGCGGGCAAAGCGCGGCACGTCGTAGCCCATGCCGGAGACGGGAACATCCAGCAGGAACAGGTCGGCGGCGGGATCGCGCGCCACCACCGGCAGCACCTCGCCGAACAACGCGCTGTTGGTCAGCAGCGCCGCGGTGACGTCGACCGGGTTGGCGGTGGCGGCAAAACCGGGCAGGCGCTCCGCCAGCGCGGCCCGCGTGGCATCGGACAGCGGCGCCAGCGTCAGCCCGCACGACGGCGCGGCATCGGCGGCCATCACGCAGCTCGCGCCGGAATTGCTGACGACCACCAGCCGCCGGCCCTCGGCCTGCCAGCCGCGCAGGTACATCGGCGCGCAGCGCGCCAGCGCGTGCGCATCGTCCACGCGCCAGATGCCATGGCGCCGCAGGAAGGCATCAACCGCGCGGTCCTCGTTGGCGATGGCGCCGGTGTGCGACGCGGCGGCGCGCTGCCCGTCCTGCGAGCGTCCGGCCTTGACCGCCACCACCGGCACATTGCGCGCCCGCGCCACGCGCGCGGCCTCGGCGAGTACCTCGGGGTCGGACAGGCTTTCCAGGTACAGCAGCACCAGCCGCACGCCGGGATCGTGCGCCACCGCCAGCGCCAGCTCGCTGACGGTGATGTCGGCCTGGTTGCCGGTGGCATGCATGTGGCGCACGCCGATGCCCTGGCCGCGCAGCAGCCCGTAGACCATCGCCGCCACGCCGCCGCTCTGGCTGACCACGGCGACAGGGCCGTCCTGCGGCGGCACCTCGATGAACATGGTCGAAAAGCAGGCGATGGCGCCGCTGCCGAAATTTGCCAGCCCCTGGCTGTTGGGTCCGACCAGCCGCAGCCCGCTGGCGCGCGCGGCGCGCACCATTTCATCCTGCTGGCGCCTGCCTTCGGCACCGGCTTCGCCGAAGCCAGAGGCGATCACGATGGCCGCCGCCACGCCCAGTCGCGCGCAGTCCCGCACGGCCTGCACGGCGGCGTCGCCGGCGACGATGATGATGGCGAGTTCGGGGACTTCCGGCAGCGCGTCCAGAGTGGGACAGGCGCGCAGGCCCTGGATGGTGTCGCGCTGCGGGTTGACCGGGTAGAGCGTGCCGGCGTAGCCGTGTGTCTTCATGTAGTGGATGGGGCGGCCGCCGATCTTGTGGATGTTGTCGGAGGCGCCGATCACGGCGATGGAGCGGGGCGCGAGCAGGGACTGGAGGGGAGCGGTCATGACTGGGGGGCGTGAGGGATGCGTGGGGGATGCGTGAGTTGTGCGTAGCGATCAGTCGATGGTGGCGCCGGACGCCTTGACGACCCGGGACCATTTATCGATTTCCTGGTCGAGGAACTTCGCGGTCGCTGGTGGCGAGGTCCATTCCGCGGCAAAGCCCTGCGTGGCAAAGCGCGCGCGCACCTCCGCATCGTCGAGCACGGATTTGAGCGCCGTGCCGAGCGTATCGAGCACCGCGGGGGGCGTGCCGGCGGGGGCCAGCAGCGCGTTCCAGGCGCTGGCCTCGTAGCCAGGCAGGCCCGACTGCGCCATGGTCGGCGTGTCCGGCGCGGCCGGCGAGCGCGCCGCGCCCGTGACGGCCAGCGCCTTGAGCTTGCCGTCGCGCACGAACGGCATGGCCGACAGCATGGTGTCGAACATCACGGTGGCCTGGCCGCCCATCACGTCGGTCAGCGCGGGCGCGCTGCCCTTGTATGGCACGTGCGTCATGCGCACACCGGCCATGCTGTTGAACAGTTCCGCGGCAAGATGGGTGGACTGGCCATTGCCGGAGCTGGCAAAGGTGACCTGGCCCGGCCTGGTCCTGGCCAGCGCGATCAGCTCGGCGACATTGCCCGCGGGCGTGGCGGGCGCAGTAACCAGCACCAGGGGGCCGCGCGTGAGCAGGCTCACCGGTGCGAAGTCCTTGCGCGTGTCGTAGCCGGGCTTGCGGAATAGCGTCATGTTGATGGCATGCGCGGTGGTGGCCACCAGCAGCGTGTAGCCGTCGGGCGCGGCCCTGGCCACCGCCTCGGCGCCGATATTGCCGCCGGCGCCGGGACGGTTCTCCACCACCAGCGGCTGGCCGAGCTTGTCCGCCAGCTTCTGGCCGACCACGCGCGCGACAATGTCGGTGGGGCCGCCGGGCGGGTAGGGCACCACCAGCCGGATCGGCTTGGCCGGGAAGGACTGCGCCAGCGCTGGCGGCATGGCCGCCGCGGACAAGGCGAGGTAGCAAAGCAGGGCGAGCGCGTGCCGCCGGGATCGATTCGGTGCCAAGGGAGTTCTCCGGGTTGTGGATGCCGGCTGGGGTGGAGGGGCGCCGGCAGGGATGGTGGCTGGCGCCTGAAGGCCGCTACTCGCGCAGGAAACGCAGCAGCGTCCCTTCGCCGAAGCGCAGGAACCCTGCACGCACGCGATCGCCGATCGCCACGCCGGGCTCGGCATGGCCCATCACGCGCGGCCCTTCGTCCAGCGTGGCCAGCACCAGCGTGTAGGGCGCCAGGGGGCGGAAGGCGTCGGCCGGGGCACGGCTGATCTCGGTGACCGCATAGACCGTGGCCAGCCCGCCTGCGTCGCGCCAGTGCAATTGCAGGCTGCCGCAGGCGCGGCAGGCGTGGCGCTCCAGCGGCTGCCATGCGCCGCAGTCGTCGCAGCACTGGTAGCGCACCACGCCGGCATCGAGTCCGTCGGTATAGGCATGGCTCATGGCATAGCCTCCAGCACCAGGCTGACATGCGATGACAGCACGCCGCCGTCGGCATGGAACAGCGCGCGGCGGCGCTTGCTCAGTTGACGTTCCCCGGCGCGTCCGGCCAGCTGGCGCGCGGCTTCGGCAAGATGCATCAGCCCGCCTGCCACGCCGGAGTGGCCGAACGCGAGCAGCCCGCCATGCGTATTGAGCGGCAGCGCACCAGCGCGGCCGAATTCGCCGGCGTGCAGCCGCGCGTGCGCTTGGCCGCGCGGCGCCAGTCCAAGTTCTTCGAGCAGCATGACCAGGGTGATGGTGAACGAGTCGTAGATCGCCAGGCAATCGATGCCTTCCACGTCGCCGCCGGCTTCGGCAAAGGCGCGCCGCGCGGCGTCGGCGGCGCCGGTCTGCATCACGTCATCGATCGCGCCCAGGTGCTGGTGCCGGTGTGCCTGGCCCGCGCCGGCGATGCGCACCGGCGTGCCGGCGCCGCGTTCCGCGGAGACGATCACCGCTACCGCGCCATCGGAAATCGGGCAGCAGTCGGACAGTCTCAGCGGGGTGGCGATCGGGCGGGCGGCGCGGGCGTCGGCAAGCGACAGCGGCTCGCGCAGGTGCGCATCCGGATGGCCGGCGGCATGCTCGCGCATCAGCACCGCAAAGCCGGACAGCGCATCGGCATCCATGCCGGTCTCATGCAGGTAGCGCGATGCCAGCAGCGCGTAGTAGGCCGGCACCGAGGCGCCGTTGGGCACCTCGGCTTGCGGCTCGCCTACCTGCGCCAGCGTCTGGATCGACTGGTCGCGGCTCTGGCCGCTGAGGCGGTTCTCGCCCGCGACCACCAGTACATGGCGGCAGCGGCCGGCGCGCACCAGCTCGTGCGCCAGCATCGCCATTACGCCGCCGGTGGCGCCGCCCGCGGCCACGCCGTGGGCGTAGGCGGGCCTGAGGGAGGCGTATTCGCAGAAGCGGTCGGCCAGCATCAGGTGCGGCAGCGTGGTGGCATAGCCGCACAGCACGCCGTCGAGGTCGGCACGCGCCAGCCCGGCATCGGCCAGTGCAGCATCGGCGGCCTGCGCCATCAGCGTCAGCGGCGTGCTGCCCTCGATGCGGCCGAAGCGCGTGTTGCCGGTGCCGCGTACATAGGTGGCCTTCATGTCAGTGCCGGAGCAACTGGCATTGCGACTTCGAGGCCGGCATGAAGGCCTGCTCGCCGGGCACCGTCGCCACGACCTTGTAGTAGTCCCATGGGTATTTGGATTCGGCTGGCGTCTTCACCTCGAACAGGTACATGTCGTGGATCATGCGGCCGTCCTCGCGGATGCGGCCGTTCTTCGCGAAGAAGTCGTTGACCGGCATCGATTTCATCTTCTTCATCACCGCCGCGGTCTCGTCGGTGCCCGCGGCCTGCACGGCCTTCAGGTAGTGCGTTACCGAGGAATACGCGCCGGCCTGGCTCATGTTGGGCATCTTCTTCAGCTTCTCGAAATAGCGGCGCGACCACGCGCGGGTGGCATCGTTCATGTCCCAGTAGAAGGCTTCGGTCAGCACCAGGCCGCCCGCGGTCTTGAGCCCGATGGCGTGGATGTCGTTGATGTACAGCAGCAGGCCTGCCATGCGCTGCGCGTTGTTGCGCGTGAGGCCGAATTCCGACGCCGCCTTGATCGCGTTGATGGTGTCGCCGCCGGCATTGGCCAGTCCCACGACCTGCGCCTTGCTGGCCTGCGCCTGCAGCAGGTACGAGGCAAAGTCGCTGGCGCCGATCGGGTGGCGCGCGGCGCCGAGCACCTTGCCGCCGGTGTCGTTGATGACCGCGGTGGCGGAGTCCTGCAGCGTGTGTCCGAAAGCGTAGTCGGCGGTCAGGAAGAACCAGCTCTTGCCACCGCGCTGCACCGTGGCACGCGCGGTGGTGTTGGCGAGCGCGTAGGTGTCGTAGGCGTAGTGCACCGACACCGGCGTGCACAGGTCGTTGGTAATGCGCTCGGTGCCCGGCCCCGAGAACACCACGATGCGGTTCTTCTGCCGCGCCACTTCCAGCACGGCCAGCGCCGGCGCCGAGGCGGCCACGTCGAGGATGGCATCGACATTGCCGGTGTCGTACCACTCGCGCGCCTTGTTGGCGGCGATATCGGCCTTGTTCTGGTGATCGACCACCACCAGCTCGATCTTCTTGCCCAGCACCTTGCCGCCGAAATCGTCGATGGCCATCTGCGCCGCCGTGGCGCTGCCGCGGCCGGTGACGTCGGCGTAGAGGCCGCTCATGTCGAGCAGCATGCCGATCTTGACCACGTCGTCTGAGATCGCTGCCTTGGGCTGTGCGTGCGCGGCGCCGCAGGCAAGCGCCGCGGCCAGCGCCACGGTGAGGACGCCGGCGGCCCGGCGTCGGATCGAATGGCGAAGCTTCATGGTGTCTCCTCTGGCATGTTGTGTCTCTTGTCTTGGCTAGACCGTGGCGATCGGCGTCACCGGCGAACCCACCGCCCCCGGCAGCCGCAACGGCGGCGCGGTCAGCTGGAAGCGGGTGCGGCCGTTGGCGCGCAGCCAGTCGGCCAGCTCGCGCAGGTACCACAGTTCGCCCAGCGGCAGCCCCAGCTTGAACAGGCAGTGGTGGTGCAGCGGCAGCAGCGGGTGGTGCTTGTCGCCATCGGGCGCGGGGCGGGCCGGGTAGCGCTCCACCGCGTAGTTGTCGGCGATCAGCGCGGCGATGCCGGCATCGGTGATCCATTGCAGCAGGCGGTCGTCGCGCCCGTCGAGCGCGCAGCAGCTGTGGTGCAGCACGGCTTCGTCGGGCTCGCGCTGCATCGACAGCACCACCTCGGCAAAGCCGGTGCGCAACAGCAGCATGTCGCCGGGCTCGACCTCGGCCTTGCCGGCGTCCAGCGCGCGCATCAGCTCGTCATAGCCGACGTTGCGGAAGTCCTGGCCGTATACGTGCGCCAGGTCCACCAGCACGCCGCGCCCCTGCATGCCCTTGACGGCGAAGTTCTCGATGCCGAGCGCCTGCGCGGCGCTGTGGTCGTGCCCGCAGGGATGGGCGGCGAAGTGGTCGTCGTCGGCATAGTCCACCGGGCCGACGATATGCTCGTTGGCGCGGAAGCCGTTGTAATAGACGCGCTCGGGCCGGCCGTCGCCGTCGGCATCGAACAGCGCGCCCACGTGCGCCAGCGCATCCCACTGCGTGCTGTACTGCAGGCACATCAGCACCTGGTCGTCGCTGATCACGTCGGTGGCGGTGGGATCGACCCGGGCCAGCGGGAAGTTGAGGTAGGGGCTGTCGTCGCGGAAGGTGGGGCGCAGCTGCGGCGGGTGGCGGCGCGGGTTGAGCTTGTTGCCGCCCGGATAGTCCAGCGGCAGCGACAGGCAGAAGCTGATGCCGGCCTGCACCTCGCGCGCGCCCTTGACGACCTGTTCGGGGCCGATCAGGTTGACGCGGCCCAGCTGGTCGTCGGGCCCGAAATCGCCCCAGTTGGAACCCTGCGGACGTTGCTTCCAGCGCATGTCATGCCTCCTCTCGCGTACGTGGCCGGACGGACGGCCGTTGGATGTCGGGCTTGTTGCCGGCGTGCGAGCGCCAGTGCTCGCAGATGGCGTCGGCCTCGCGCCGCAGCGCGCGCGCCATCGCGGCCTCCCGGCTGGTGATGCGCTCGTTGAGCGCCGCAATGCTGATCGCCCCCAGCGGGTAGCCGTCGGGGCCGGGCAGGGCGATGGCGATGCCGCCCATGCGCTCGACCACGACGTCCAGCAATACGGCGTAGCCGCGCTCGCGCGTGGCATTCACATGGCCCAGCAGCATGTCGCGGCTGAAGCGCGGGTAGCGGCGCATGGCCGGGGCAATGCCGTCGAGCACCGCGTCGACCTCCGCATCGGGCAGCGCGGCCAGCAGCGCCAGGCTGCCGGCGCCGATGCCCAGCGGCCGGCGGCTGCCGATGTCCAGGTAGTTGGCGCGGATCGGGAAGGTGCCGAGCCGCAATTCGATGCAGACCGATTCGCAGCCGCTCTGCACCGACAGGATGGCGCTGTCCTCGAAGGCATTGGCCAGCCGGATCAGCGCCGGGCGTACCAGCGGGCGCAGGTCGGTGCGCGCTAGGGTGGCGCCATGCAGCGCCAGCCATTCGCGTCCCGGCGCAAAGGCCTTGGTGGCGGGATCGCGCTCGACCAGTCCCTCGGCCGCCAGCGTTTCCAGCAGGCGCAGCGCCGAGGCCTTGTCGACGCCGGCGGCCAGCGCGAGGTCGGTCAGGCGGGTGTTGCGGATATCGGTCAGCGCGCGCAGCAGGCGGCAGGCCTTCTGCAGCGAGGTGCTCGGGGTGGTCACGCCGGTGGTCTCCTTGTCCGGTTTTCGTCACGTGAAACCGGTTGGAGCAGTTATAGGCTATCCGATGCGGGCCGTCATTCTGCGCCGCCAGAAAGTTTTGCCGGATGAAATTGATTGGCACTGACGAGCGGATGCGCGATGGTTGTCGTACAACAATGCCAAAGATTGGTGGCTGGCAACGCAAGGATCGCACTCATGCAACCAATTTAATGCAATATGTGGCGCATAAGCTGCTCAAATCAGGGTAAGCCCGAGCACCAGCGCGCTCCATAGCCTCTACAATGTCGTCAGACAACGTAACACATGTTGGCATATCGCCGCCCCCTGAAGAAAGCCTGCAATCATGAGTGAAGCGACCCCAGCGCCGGCATCGCGCCCCCTCTACATCACGATGCACCCCGACGACAACGTCGCCATCGTCGCCAACGACGGCGGGCTGCCGGCCGGCACCACGTTTCCGTGCGGCCTGACGCTGGTCGAAGGCGTGCCCCAGGGCCACAAGGTGGCATTGACGGACCTGCGCGAAGGCGAGGAGGTGGTCCGCTACAACGTGGTGATCGGCTACGCGCTGAAGGACCTGCCGCGCGGCAGCTGGATCAACGAGCGCGTGATCCGCATGCCGGCCGCGCCGGAGCTGCACGACCTGCCGGTCGGCACGCGCGTCAAGCCGCTGCCGCCGCTGGAGGGCTACACCTTCGAGGGCTATCGCAATGCCGACGGCTCGGTCGGCACGCGCAATATCCTCGGCATCACCACCACCGTGCAGTGCGTGGAGGGCGTGGTCGAGTTTGCCGTGCGGCGCATCAAGGAAGAGCTGCTGCCGAAGTATCCCAACGTCGATGACGTGGTGGGCCTGGAGCACACCTACGGCTGCGGCGTGGCGATCGACGCGCCGGACGCCGGCATCCCCATCCGCACGATCCGCAATATCGCGCTGAACCCCAACTTCGGCGGGGAAGTGATGATCGTCAGCCTGGGCTGCGAAAAGCTGCAGCCCACACGGCTGGTCAGCGCCGGCACCATCCCGATCCAGAAGGAAGGCGAGCCCGATGTGGTCTGCCTGCAGGACGAACAGCACGTGGGCTTCGCCTCGATGATCGATTCGATCATGGTCACGGCCGAGAAGCACCTGCAACGCCTGAACGCACGCCGGCGCGAGACCTGCCCCGCATCGGACCTGGTGGTGGGCGTGCAGTGCGGCGGCAGCGATGCCTTCTCGGGCGTTACGGCCAATCCCGCAGTGGGCTTCGCCACCGACCTGCTGGTGCGCGCCGGTGGCACGGTGATGTTCTCCGAAGTCACCGAGGTCCGCGACGGCATCGACCAGCTCACCGCGCGCGCGGCCACGCCCGAAGTGGCCGAGGCGCTGATGAAGCAGATGGCCTGGTACGACGCCTATCTCGAAAAAGGCAAGGTCGACCGCAGCGCCAACACCACGCCTGGCAACAAGAAGGGCGGCCTGTCCAATATCGTGGAAAAGGCGATGGGCTCGATCGTCAAGTCCGGCACCGGCCCGATCCATGGCGTCAGCGGCCCGGGCGAGAAGGTCACGCAGAAGGGCCTGATCTACGCCGCCACGCCGGCCGGCGATTTTGTCTGCGGCACGCTGCAGCTGGCCGCCGGCATGAACCTGCACGTCTTTACCACCGGCCGCGGCACGCCCTACGGCCTGGCCGAAGTGCCGGTGATCAAGGTCTCGACGCGCAATGACCTGGCACGCCGCTGGCACGACCTGATGGACGTCAACGCCGGGCGCATCGCCACCGGCGAGGCCACCATCGAAGAGGTGGGCTGGGAGTTGTTCCACACGCTGCTGGCGGTGGCCAGCGGCAAGAAGTCGTGGGCGGAACACTGGAAGATCAGGAACGCGCTGGTGCTGTTCAATCCGGCGCCGGTGACCTGAGGCCCTGGCCTCGGAAGTCCGCAGCAGCAGCAGCAGGGGGAGGAGAGGAGGATGATGACAACAACGTTGTTGTTGTCATCCGCCGTACCCCAGCCTGGAACACGACTGGGTCGTAAGGTGCCTCTCGAACCAGGCTATCGTGAGTGTTGCGACGTCTTCCAGGGCCTTGCGGTCTTCGAAGCCTCGGCCATTCGTTGGGATGATCCTCAACTGCCGCGGGCAATGCATTTGCTCAAACGCAAGATTGTTGACCTGTATGTTCTGCGGGTCGCCGCTTGCACTGATCAGCAAGGCAGGGATCTCGAGGCGCTGCAGGCTGGCGGCACCCGCGAGATCCGGTCGTCCTGCAACACAGGCCACCGCGCGAAGTTGTGCCGCGCCGGACGCGGCCGAGCGCAAGGCCGCAGCTGCGGCGGTGCCGGTACTAAGCAGGCCGACAGGCAGGTCTGCGCAGGGTGTTCCCGCATGCAGGAAGCTCAGCGTCCGGTTCAATCTTGCCACCAGCTCGTCGACATCCGATTCGGGCGCGTCGTCGAAGCGGCGGCCAGGCTGCAGGTCCACAAGCATGGTGGCGAATCCTTTCGCGCGCAGCTTGCGTGCCAGGTAATGACTGCGGACGTCGCGGCGTTGCGCGCCACCGGCATGAACCATCACCGCGACCCCGATGGGGTTCGCGGCGGTTTCGAATATTACCCGCAGGCAGGTCGTCTCATACGGAACGAGCATCGCTCTGCTGATTGCCGGCACGCGCGCCTCCCCACCTGGCCGGGCATGGCCTGCGGATTGCACTGGCAGCATGGCCGTCGCCTGCCGGACAACATCGTCGGTGACCAGACTGAACTCGTGATAGAAATGCGCGAGGTTTTCGATGCAATCCGGGGTATCCAGGCAGATGACTTCGTCCGCCAGCGCTCGGATCCGGTCCAGTCCCGCTCTTGAGGCGATCGGTAGCGCGCATACGAGCCGGGCGGGCTGCCGCTTGCGCAGGCTGGAGAGGGCCGCATACATCGTCGCGCCGCTCACCAGGCCGTCATCCACGACAATCACTACGCGACCGCCCGGATCCGCCTGCTTGCGAACCGGCTTATAGACCGCGCGCTGCCTGCGAAGCTGGTCGAACTGGGCGTCACGTTGTCGGCCGGCGTCGCCATGCGCATTCGCTTCGCCGGTGCACCACGTCATGCCTGTGTCGTCCAGTGCCACCCCCGGGACGATGCGGCGCGCCATCACGAGATCGAAGTCGGCGTCCAGCGCGTCGGCGACGACGCGCCCGACCGGCACCCCGCCACGAGGGATCGCCAGGACCAGGGCGCCGGTTCGCCGATACGCACGCAAAGCCCGCGCCAGTTCCGTTCCGGCATGTTCACGGGTCTGAAAACGTGTTTGATAAGGGCGCATTGAGAACTGAAGAGAATCAACGATGAATCTGTAAGACCGCGGCGCCGGAAAGGCGGCCGTCACGCAGATCGGCCAAAGCCTCATTGGCCTGCTCCAGCGGATAAGCGGTGGTGTGTGTATGCAGCAAGGTGCGGGCGGCGATTTCCATCAGAGCAATCCCGTCGGCGCGCGTCAGGTTGGCTACGGAGCACAGGCGCCTCTCTTCCCACAGCAGTTCGTAAGGCATGCATGGGATATCGCTCATGTGAATGCCGCCGCAGACCACGGTGCCACCCTTATCGACGGCGCGTAGCGCTTTGGGCACCAGTGCGCCCACCGGCGCGAAAATCAGCGCGGCGTCCAGAAGCGCCGGAGGCAGGAGGTCGCTTGAGCCGGCCCAGCACGCCCCGGTCTGGTATGCCAGTTGCTGGGCGCCTGTGTCGCCCGTGCGCGTGAAAGCGTAGACCTCCCGGCCTTGTGCCACGGCAATTTGTGAAACCAGGTGGGCGGCTGCGCCGAAGCCGTAGATGCCGATGCGGCGTGCCCCGGCGGCAGGGCCTGCCATGCGCAGCGTCCGGTAGCCGATCAGGCCGGCACAGAGAAGGGGGGCGGCGTGTTCGTCATCGTAGGCAGGCGGAATCCGGAAGCAATACCTGCTGTCTGCGACAACATACTCGGCGTAGCCGCCATCGCGCGTATAGCCCGTAAAGAGCGGTGCATCGCAGAGGTTTTCGTGATGACGCAGGCAGTAGCGACAGTGGCCGCAGGTATGGCCAAGCCAAGGCACACCCACGCGGTCGCCCGGTTCGAAGCCGGTGACACCCGTTCCGCAAGCATCCACCCGTCCAACGATCTCGTGTCCGGGGATGAGCGCCGGTTTGGGATGGCGCAGGTCGCCATCGACGATATGCAGGTCGGTCCGGCATACGCCGCAGGCAGCAACAGTGATGCGCACCTCGCCCGGCCCGGGCTCGGGTACTGGCACACGCACCAGGACCAGAGGCTGCCCCGCGCCCCCGTATTGCATGGCTCGCATGGTCTCTGGCATGGTGTAGTCCTTCGCGGCGCCCGGACGTGGGTCACCCTTCAATCTCGCTGCGGACCAGCAGTACGGGCTTGCTGGTCTGAGACAGAACGCCTTCCGCCACGCTGCCCATTAGCAGCCGCCTGACGCCGCGCCGCCCATGCGTGCCCATGACAATCATGTCGGCATCCCATCTGTCGGCTTCGACGGCGATGGTCGTGGAGATTCGGCCCGGAGCCACCGGCTTTTCGTCCAGTTGCGCGTGGCATCGGATTCCTGCCTGGCTGAGGCGTGCCGTCGCGGCGTCAAGCGCCTTGCCGCCGTAAGAGATCTGCTGGTTCGCCAGTTCGCGGGGATCGAAATAGCCTGCCTCAAAGTATACATTGCTGTCATCGACCACAAACAACGCCTTGACTTCGGCGCCGGTGGCGGCGGCAATTGCGATGGCCTGGCTAAGCGCCAGGTCGGAGGAGTGGCTGCCGTCCACGGCGAGCAGGATGCGCTGGTACATGCGATGCTCCTGTGAGATGGGACTGCATGGTCCCTGGGTCTGAAGGTCTGATCCGTCCAGCCTAGACGGCAGTGCTGAATGGAACTTGATATTGGTCAAACCAATGCGCGGCCCCCGCATCGCGATGCAGGCCGGTGCAGCGGCCAAGCGCTTGCCAGGTCCCATTCCTGGCGGCGGCGCCCTGGGGCGGTGCCGCCTGCTGCACCCGACAGGAATCCATGCAGTTTCAGTGGCAAGAGCGGCAATTGTTCAACTCGAGGGGTATGCAATCCCGATGAGGCAAACAACGGGGGATGAGTCGCTATCTGAGGGGAATTCCGGAGCCGCCAGGCGCGTCAGTGCGCCCTTGGCCGGCTCCGGATTAATCGAGGCAGGCGAGACCTACGCCATTGAGTGGCCGCTCGCTGTCGAGTCGGCGCGGAATCGTCATTGCAGTGCCCATTTGCGAGGGCGTGGCCGCAATCTGGGAAGACGGCTGCGCATGCATGCTTCGTGAGCAAAATCTATCGAAAGCGCGCGCCGTGATATCCATCGTTCAGGTCCTCTGAAGAACTTTGAAGACGAGGTTCAGGGCATCATATCCACTTCGCAAGGAAAGGGAAAACCGCTCCAGGCCGATGCCGTGCTGGTGGTTCGGCTCGTTTGAAGCGCTAGCGCGGCGATGGCAGCTGGATACCGCTGAATGCCAGTGCCAGCCCACCTACAAGCACCAGGCTGAGCGCCCACACCACGTCGAGGTTGAACCAGGTGCGCGACACGAACTTAAGCCCGACATAGCGGTAGACCAGCCACGCCACCAGGCCGCCGGTCGCGATCATGGCCGTGGCATGCACGACGGACACCAGCAGCGCCATCGAGACATTGGCGCCCATCAGCGTGGCGGCGGCCTCGTGGCCGGCATCCTCGTCGGCGCGGCACAGCCCGAGATAGATCGGCACCAGCATCAGCCCGGCGCCATGCGCGATTGCCACGGCGAAGGACCATAGCGCCAGGCGCGACGGCGCAATGCGCGCCAGCGCGCGCGGATGGCGGCGCCAGGCCAGCAGCGCCAGCCCCCAGCCGATCACCAGCAGCCCTGCGGCAAACTGCAGCGGCGCCTGCCAGCGGACCACCATGGCCAGCACGCCGAACGGCAGCATGACGGCGATCATCGCCAGCAGGTGGCCCAGCGCCAGCCATCCGAGCGCCGACACCACGGCGCGGTCCTGCCGCGCCAGCAATCCGTTCGACACCGCCAGCGGCCATCCCATCGCGGGATTCAGGCCGTGATAGATGCCGCTTGCCAGGACCGCCGACCACAGGCCGGCATGCTCCCAGGAGAATGCCGTCAAGACCGGACCGACGGATAGCAGAACGAGTCAGTCGAGCAGTCGCCGCCTTCCAGCCGCACCTGGTGCGCGCGGTAGCCGTCGGGGAATTCCAGCCAGAAGTCATCGGCCAGCGCCAGCCCGCCCTCCGGATCGGCCCGTCCCATCACCTGCACGCCGGGCACCCCGTCGGGATAGAACTGGTTGTCCCAGGTGGAGTAGAGCGAGTTGGTCCAGTAAACGCGCTTGCCGTCGCGGCTGATCTCGACCATCTGGGGGCCGCCGGCGAAAGCCTTGCCGTTCGGATGCGGCGTGCGCCGTGCAATGCCGCCGAGATGGACCGAGCCCGACAACCGCGGCTTGCGCGGGTCGGTGACGTCGTACTGGCGCATCTCGCCGGTGCCCCAGCAGGACACGTAGAGGAATTTGTCATCGAGCGACAGGTCAATGTCGGTGATCAGCGGCGGTACGGCACCGAAGCCCTGCAGCAACGGCGGCAGCAGGTCGGCCGAGGCCGGCTCGGCTGGGATGGTAGCGGTCTTTTCCGCATGGAACTTGCCGCCCTCGCGCCACCAGGTCCAGATCGAGCCTTCCAGGTTGGTGGTGTCGACCACCACGCCGACAAAGCCGTATTCCCGCACCGGATCGTGCGCGGGCCTGACTTCCAGCGCCATCTGGTGGTTGGCGCCCAGGTCGATGGTCTGCACGTTGCGCCGCGCGCGCAGGTCCCAGAAATGCAGCTTGTGGCCGTACTTGTTGGAGAGCAGGTCTTCGGCTACCAGGCCGTTCTCGAACTGCGGCGGCAAGGCCCACTCGCTCGACACCATGTAGTCGCGCGGCAGGTTCCACCAGAAGTCGTAGTGCTTCTCCTGCTCGCCGCGGTCGATTTCCCAGCGGCCGAGCACCTCGAAGGTCTCGCAGTCCATGATGAAGATGCCGGGCAGCCCGTCGGTGCCGTCCTGCCCCGCACCGCCGAGCGTGCTGACGTAGATCCCTTCCGGGCCGCAATGCACGGTGTGTGGCCGCGAGTAACCGGTCTTGCTGATGATCTCGTCCGGCTCGATGATCTTGTGGATGCGCGCCTGCGTGGGATGCGGCTTCGTGTCGATGATATAGATGCGCGACGAGCGCATGCCGGGAATGATCAGGTAGCGCCGCTCCAGGAACGCATGGCCGCTCAGCGGCGACAGTGCGGACGAGCAGGCATTCCAGCCGAAGTGATGCAGCTCGTCGCCCTTGTTGGTCATCGGCACGGTATGCACCACCGTGCTGTAGCTGGGCGAGCCGGGTTTGACGTCGATCACGGCCAGCGCGTCGGGGCGCGAGCCGTCAGGGCTCAGCAGCAGGGTGTAGGCGAATTCTTCCGGCGGCGCGCTCATCGCGAGCTGTGGCGACGGGTAAAACGTGGGATCCGGCCGCATGTTCATGGTTAGCCCTCCTTGTTCTACGCCGGTCACATGCCGCGAGATCGCGCAGGCCGGCATGGCAGCGTCCGCGCACGGAAGTGGACTTCGAGCCTACTTAGCCTAGGTCGTTCTCTATCCCTAGTCAAACGGGCCGGCACGCCGGCGCAGGGCCGTTCTCGTCACGCCAGGGATGCATGGCGAGTGGGCGAGCGCCGGCCGCGCGTCAATGCGCCGCCTGGATGCCGGCATCAAAGCGCGCCGCCAGCCCTCGGTCGCGGAACGCCGCCACCACGAAGTCGATGAACACGCGCGTCTTCGGCGGCAGCAGCGTCTTGTTCGGGTAGTACAGCGAGATCGGCCCGTTGTCGGCATGCCATCCGGGCAGCAGCCGCACCAGCGCGCCGCTTTCCAGCCATCGCGCCGCGTGTGGCGTCGGCAGCAGCGCCACGCCGTAGCCGAGCATGGCCGCGTGCGCCATGGCCTCGGGGTCGTCGAAGATCATGCGCGTGCGCTGCGTGACCGGCGCCTCTTCGCCCGACTCGCTGCGCAGCGTCCATGCGCGCAGCCTGCCGGTCGGGCCCGAGCGCCGCACGATGCCGTCCATCGCGGCCAGCTCGCTGGGATGGGCCGGCATGGGCCTGCCCGCCATATAAGACGGCGATGCCGTGGCCACGATGCAGGTCCGCGCCAGTTCGCGCGCGACCACGCCGTCGGTCAGTTCGATGCCGCCGCCGATGGCCGCGTCAAAGCCGTCATGGATCAGCTCCGCGGGGCGGTTGTCGAAATGCCAGTCCGGCACGATCGCCGGATAGCGTTGCAGGAACTCGCCCAGCAGCGGCACCAGGTGTTCGCGGCCGAAGGCGAGGGCCATGCTGACCTTGAGCGTGCCCGCGGGCTTGCCCGCGTCTTGCGACGCACTGGCAAAGGCATCGCGCAGGGTCGAGAACGGGTCCGAGACCTGCCGCAGGAACTGTTCGCCGCTGGCGGTCAGCGTCAGCTGGCGTGTGCTGCGCTGGAACAGCCGCACGCCCAGGTGCGACTCCAGCCGAGCCACGTTCTTGCTGACCGCCGCGGGCGTCATGCCGAGTTGGCGCGCTGCGGCAGAGAAACTGCCGACCTCGGCACTTCGGACAAAGGATTCGAGCAAGTTGAGGGCTTCCATGGCCCCAGCTTATACCAATGGTTGAAAAAGTTGATGCTGACTTGTAGCTACCGAAGGGGCAATGGACGAACGATACTGCGTTCACAAACCAACCATTTCCCGGAGCTATCCATGGCCACCCTGACAGGAAAAACTGCATTCGTTACCGGCGGCGCCCGCGGCATTGGCGCGGCAATCGTGCGCCGGCTGGCGCGCGAAGGCGCTGCCGTCGCCTTCACCTTCCAGAACTCCGCCGCGGGCGCCAACGCGCTGGCCGCGGAAGTGGAAGCCGCCGGCGGCCGCGCGCTGGCGCTGCAAGCCGACGCCGCCGATCCCGCCGCACTGACCCGCGCCATCGACGGCGCCGCGCGCCAGTTCGGCAAGCTCGACATCCTGGTCAACAATGCCGGCGTGCTGCGGCTGGGATCGGTAGAGACCCTGTCGCTGGAAGACTTCGACGAAACCCTGGCCGTAAACGTGCGCGCGGTGTTCGTCGCAGCCAAGGCAGCGCTGGCGCATATGGGCGAAGGCGGCCGCATCATTAACATCGGCAGCACCAACGCAGAACGCATGCCGTTCCCGGGCGGCAGCGCGTATGCGATGAGCAAGTCCGCGCTGCTGGGGTTGGTGCAGGGCATGGCGCGCGACCTGGGGCCGCGCGGCATCACCGTGAACAACATCCAGCCGGGACCGACCAATACCGACATGAACCCGGAAGCCGGTGAGTTCGGCGCGGCGCTGCATGGCCTGATGGCGCTGCAGCGGCATGCCACGCCGGAGGAGATTGCCGGCATGGTGGCCTATGTTGCGGGTCCGGAAGCTGGCTTCGTCACGGGTGCCAGCCTGATGATCGACGGCGGCTTCAGCGCCTGAGCGCCGTGCCTGCGGCCCGCGAGGACGCAGGCCGCGCCTGGCCAGCAAGCCTTGCACTGCTCCAGCCAGCACGCCGGCTTGGCGCCGGCGTGCCTCAGTCTTCCGCTGCCTTGCGCAGCGCCGCGCTGACCTCGCCATAGAAACCCCGCAGCTTCTCCAGCTCCAGGTCCACCGGCTGCAGCGCCGGCCACAGCAGCGCCACCATGTCGCGCGCGGTTTTCTCGATATCGACCTCGCGCTGCCGCGCGATCGCGTCCCACAGGATGTGCTCCATCGGTCCCAGGATGGCAGAGCGCAGCAGGCTCAGCGGCAAGTCGCCGCGGATTTCGCCATTGCTGCGCGCCCGCGCCAGCAGGTCCATCAGCGGCGCCGTATAGCGGCGTTGCAGCGGCAAGAACACCTCGCCCAGCCCCGGCCCCTTGGCCCGGCCTTCCGACAGTACCAGCGCGCACAGCCCGGTCCCCTGGATCAGGAACAGGCGCAGGTGCGTCTTCACGTAGAACTCAAGCTGCGCCTTGGTGGGCTGGCCGTGCGGCATGCCCTGTTCCAGCGTGCTGATGATTTCGTCGTACCAGTCCTCGATCACGCGCACGCACAGCTCGCGCTTGCCGTGGAAATAGGTGAAGACCGTCCCCTCGGAGACGCCCAGCCGCTGCGCGATCTCGGTGGTGGTGGCGCGCTCGTAGCCAAGCTCGGCGAACACGTCGCGGCTCACGCGCAGGATGTCGCGGATGCGCTGCTCGGCCTTGGCTCCGGCCGGAACGCGGCGCCGGGAACTGGTGTCTTCCATGTTGTCGGGGGTGTGGACGTCTCTCTGGTGCCGAGGATTATAGTGCGCCGGCGGCCAGAACTTGAGTAAAGCTCAAAATTATTATTGCGTTCTGCCTGCCGAGCGTGTACTTTTCACTCGTCGGCGCCACGGCCCGCACCAGCGGGCAGTGAAAGGCGGGATGAATTTAAGGGATTTCCCTGACGATTTTCGCTGCCAGCCCACCACAGACAATGAACACGGCGTGAATTGAGTGATACTCACAAAACGCCGGCGCACGGAACGACACCGAGCTTTGGAGACCAGTATGACGATGCAGGGCGAGTCCCAACCTACCATCCTGCCCATGGGCGGGCTGTCCCATGTGCGCGGCGAAACCAGTATCCCGCTGTCCGAGCAGACGGTGCCGGAACTGCTGGCGCAGACCGTCGCCCGCTTTGCGCAGCGCGACGCGGTGGCTTTCCGCGAGCAGGGCGTGCGCTGGACCTGGCAGCAGTTTGCTGAAGCCATCGATGCACTGGCGGCGGGGCTGCACGGGCTCGGCCTGGTCCGTGGCGACCGCGTCGGCATCTGGTCGCCCAACCGCGTGGAATGGGTGGTGACGCAGTTCGCCACGGCGCGGCTCGGGCTGGTGCTGGTCAATATCAACCCGGCCTACCGGCTGGCCGAGCTGGAGTACGCGCTGAACAAGGTCGGCGTCAAGGCCATCGTCGCGGCCGAGGCGTTCAAGACCTCGCGCTACCTGGAGATGCTGCAGGCGCTGGCACCGGAACTGGCCACCAGCGAGCCGGGCGCGCTGCAGGCCGCGCGGCTGCCGTCGCTGCGCTGGGTGATCCGCATGGGCGAGGGCGAGACCCCTGGCATGATCCGCTATGACGATGTGGTGGCGCGCGGCGCAGGCGTGGCGCGCGGGGTGGGCCGCGAATCGCTCGACGCCATCACCGCGCAGCTGGACCGCAACGACCCCATCAACGTGCAGTTCACCAGTGGCACCACGGGCGCACCCAAGGGCGCCACGCTGACCCACCGGAACATCGTCAACAACGCGCGCTTCATCGCGATGGCGATGCGCTTCACCGAGCAGGACAAGTTGTGCATCCCGGTGCCGTTCTACCACTGCTTCGGCATGGTGCTGGCGGTACTGGCCTGCGTCTCCACGGGCGCCGCGATGGTGTTCCCGGGCGAAGCGTTCGAACCGGAAGCGACCATGAAGGCCGTCAGCGAGGAACGCTGCACCGCGCTGCACGGCGTGCCGACCATGTTTATCGCGCAGCTCGATCATCCGCGCTTCGGCGACTACGACTTCTCTTCGCTGCGCACCGGCATCATGGCCGGCTCGCCGTGCCCGATCGAGACCATGAAGCGCGTGGTGTCGCAGATGCATATGTCGGAGGTGACGATCGCCTACGGCATGACCGAGACCAGCCCGGTCTCGTTCCAGAGCAGCACCACCGATCCGCTGGACAAGCGCACCGCCACGGTGGGACGCATCCAGCCGCACCTCGAGGTCAAGCTGGTGGACGCCACCGGCGCCACGGTGCCGGTGGGCGAGAAGGGCGAGCTGTGCACGCGCGGCTACTCGGTCATGCTGGGCTACTGGGACGACGACGCCCGCACCGCCGAGACCATCCGCGATGGCTGGATGCATACCGGCGACCTCGCCACCATCGACGAGGAAGGCTACTGCAATATCGTCGGCCGCGTGAAGGACATGCTGATCCGCGGCGGCGAGAACATCTACCCGCGCGAGATCGAGGAATTCCTGTTCCGCCATCCGAAGGTGCAGGCCGTGCAGGTGTTCGGTGTGCCGGACCAGAAGTACGGCGAGGAAGTGTGCGCGTGGATCGTGCTCAAGCCGGGCGAAAGCGCCACCGAGGAAGAGATCCGCGAGTTCTGCCGCAACCAGATCGCCCACTACAAGATTCCGCGCTACATCCGCTTCGTGAACGAGATGCCCCTGACCGTGACCGGCAAGGTGCAGAAATTCGTGATGCGCGACCAGATGGTGCGCGACCTGAACCTCAGCGAATCGAAGACGGCCTGATCGCGCCGCCCTAGTACGACATAGATTTTTCAAGAAGACACTGCCATGACTACCTTGCCCGGCCTGAAATTCGACCTCGGCGAAGACATCGAGATGCTGCGCGATTCCGTGCGCACGTGGGCCCAGGCCGAACTGGCCCCGCGCGCGGGCGAGATCGACCGCACCGACCAGTTCCCGATGGACGCCTGGAAGAAGATGGGCGACCTCGGCGTGCTCGGCATCACCGTGGCCGAGGAATACGGCGGCGCCAACATGGGCTACCTGGCGCACATGATCGCGATGGAAGAGATCAGCCGCGCCTCGGCGTCGGTGGGCCTGTCGTACGGCGCGCATTCCAACCTGTGCGTGAACCAGATCCACCGCAACGGCACGCCGGCGCAGAAGGCGAAATACCTGCCGAAACTGGTGTCGGGCGAGTGGATCGGCGCGCTGGCGATGAGCGAGCCCAACGCCGGTTCGGACGTGGTCAGCATGAAGCTGCGCGCCGAATTCAAGGGCGATCGCTACGTGCTGAACGGCACCAAGATGTGGATCACCAACGGCCCGGACTGCGACGTGCTGGTGGTTTACGCCAAGACCGAGCCCGAGCTGGGCGCGCGCGGCATGACTGCCTTCATCGTCGAGAAGGGCATGAAGGGCTTCTCGGTGGCACAGAAGCTGGACAAGCTGGGCATGCGCGGCTCGCACACCGGCGAGCTGGTGTTCGAGGACGTGGAAGTGCCGGCCGAGAACATCCTGGGCGCCGAGAACGGCGGCGCGAAGGTGCTGATGAGCGGGCTCGACTACGAGCGCGCGGTGCTGTCGGGCGGCCCGGTCGGCATCATGCAGGCGTGCATGGACGTGGTCACGCCGTATATCCACGACCGCAAGCAGTTCGGCCAGAGCATTGGCGAGTTCCAGCTGATCCAGGGCAAGGTGGCGGACATGTACACCACGCTGCAGGCGGCGCGCAGCTACCTGTACACGGTCGGCAAGAACCTGGACGCGCTCGGCAGCGACCACGTGCGCCAGGTGCGCAAGGACTGCGCCGCGGTGATCCTGTACACGGCCGAGAAGGCCACCTGGATGGCGGGCGAGACCGTGCAGATCCTGGGCGGCAACGGCTACATCAACGAATACCCGGCCGGGCGCCTGTGGCGCGACGCCAAGCTGTACGAGATCGGCGCCGGCACGTCGGAGATCCGCCGCATGCTGATCGGCCGCGAGCTGTTCGCGGAAACGATGTAAGCGCTCATGTAAGCGCTCCATGCGCTGGCTGCACCCCACAACGAACTGACTGGCCGAGGCTGATATGGCGGCAATTGAGACAAAGCTGAACGCGCGTTCCGAAGCGTTCAAGAACAACGCGCAGGCAATGCAGGCACTGGTTGCCGACCTGGAAGCGAAGATCGCCAAGCTGGCGGAAGGCGGCGGCGAGGCCGCGCGCGACAAGCACCTGTCGCGCGGCAAGCTGCTGCCGCGCGACCGCGTGCAGCAGCTGCTCGATCCGGGCACCCCGTTCCTGGAGCTGTCGCAGCTCGCCGCCTACGACATGTATGACGATGCCGCGCCGGGTGCGGGCATCATCACCGGCATCGGCCGCGTGGCCGGGCAGGAATGCGTGATCGTCTGCAACGACGCCACCGTCAAGGGCGGCACGTATTACCCGATGACGGTCAAGAAGCATGTGCGCGCGCAGGAGATCGCTGAGGAAAACAACCTGCCGTGCATCTACCTGGTCGATTCCGGCGGCGCCAACCTGCCCAACCAGGACGATGTCTTCCCCGACCGCGACCACTTCGGCCGCATCTTCTACAACCAGGCCAACCTGTCCAAGCAGG
>Ga0102589_1000116_pt1 | contig 224352 bp, 211 predicted proteins | sample AraplaMF_Col_mLB_FD_76858 | JGI IMG/M metagenome (GOLD analysis project Ga0102589, IMG submission 76858) | Arabidopsis root microbial communities from the University of North Carolina, USA - plate scrape MF_Col_mLB | ecosystem: Host-associated > Plants > Roots > Endosphere | place: USA... | reverse complement strand
AAACCGTAGGGTTTCGATTGCCTCATTGGAATAATATCGATAATTTGATTCAGATCGTTTCGCTTCCAATAACCCCAGCTTAGTATAATAATCAATTGTTCTTTTTGAAACTTGCGCTATTTCAGCTAACTCACCAATTCGATACTCGATCCCAAGTGACAAACCTCCCCTCATCATAGATTAATATTATTATATAGTTTAGAAACTATACAGTCAAACGTTCCAGTTTAAAAAGGAAATAGTCATATGTCATATACTTTCTTATTTGGAAATGCACTATTTTGCAATATATTTAGAATAATCGATAAATGATAAACTTTTTATTTACTATTTATAGTATGATTTAGTAGATTTCTATATAACCGAAATGGAGGTGTAACATGTGAGATTAACTGAACATATTATTCAAAAAATTCCTTTGTTATCCTCTGCAATATCATTTACTCAAATTACAAAGGGATTCTCTCACGAGGAAAAGTGGAAAGTCGTTACAGAAAATGGAGAAGCTATATTTTTAAAGATTTATGATGTAACGCGTTTAGATACGGCAAAATCCGTGTACGAACATTTAGCATATTTTCATCAAATCGGCTCACTCGTACCAAAGCCAATACAATTTATTGAACTACTTGAGGATTCGATTTGTATCCAAATTGTATCATGTATAAATGGTATTGATGGTGAAGAATCTTTACATAAGTTTTCTAATGATATGCAATATAAGTTAGGTTTTCAAGCAGGCAAGGAATTGCAAAAACTACATTCTCTTTCTGTAACCTCAGCTTTTCAGACATGGGAAGATTACAGATTAACAAAGCACAATAGATACTTACAATTATTAAATGAATCAACTATTACATTCCCTGAACTAAACAATATTTTACGTTTTATTGATCAGCACATCCATTTATTAAAAGATCGACCTGTTCGATTTCTTCACGATGATTTCCATCCATCAAATATTATTTTTAACGATAGTGAACTAGTAGCAGTAATTGATTTTGATCGCTTTGAATGGGGTGATCCATATCATGACTTTCACAAAGTCGCGTTATTTACAAGTGAGGTAAGTAAACCTTTTGCGATTGGTCAAATAGACGGTTATTTCTCCAACAACATCCCGGATGAATTTTGGCTATATTACTCACTTTACACTGCAATGATTATTCCATCAGATATTATTTGGAGCTATAAAACAACACCACATTTAATTGATTCAATGTGGAAACGAGTATACAGAATCTTAGAAGAACATCGAAACTTTGAACAATTAATTCCTTTGTGGTATGTAAAAAAGAGTAGTCTTTTATGATACAGACTACTCTTTTTATTTCCCGCCGCTTTCTTCGTAAAAGCTAAGAAATATATCAGCTATATCTGGATCAAATTGCGTTCCTTTATGTTTTCTTATTTCACTTAAACATATATCAAGTTTTAGTTCATTTCGATAAACTCGTTTAGACATCATTGCATCAAATGCATCTGCTATTGTAATGATTCTAGCTAATAGTGGAATTTGCTCTCCTTTTAGACCATAAGGATAACCTGTCCCGTCATATCGTTCATGATGATATAATACGATATCGAATATCCCATTCTGACTAAATATTGCTACATGTTTAATCATTTCGTACCCTATGACAGGATGACCTTTGATTGTATGATATTCTTCATCTGTTAATTTACATTCTTTCAATAAGACATTCTCAGGAATTCCAATTTTTCCAATATCATGTAGAAGTCCACCTTGGTGAACCGCGTCACATAAGCTTTTAGACAATCCCATTTTCTTAGCAATCTTATATGCTATATCTGCTACATTTTCCGAATGATGAAGTGTATATTTATCCCTGGAATCCATTGCTTTTGCAAGTGCAAGTATTAATTCAAGTGTACCTTCTTTTACCTTTTGATATTGTTTCATGAGTCCAACAGCAGTATATGTAATTAAAAGATACGTTACTAAATAACTAATGAAGCTTGCAGAACTTTGAACAAAATGATACCTACAAAAAACAATCATGGTCGTTAACAAGATTAATATGAAATGTGAGTGATTATAAAACCCAAATCCTAAGAAAATAGTAACAACAAAGTAAATAATAAAAAGATTGTCACCATCTCCAATCACATAATTGCAAATGAGACTGATTAACATAAGAATAAAAAAAGCATATCTAAAATAAATCGGATTATTAAACCATAAAGAAAATTTATTTAACATATTTTTACATTTCCCATTTTATGAAAAGACTATGCTGGTCTCCAATTTAAAAAAGTAGCTCATCAAAATGATCAGCTACTTTTTTGTTACTTTTTAACTGGATATATTATTTTCTTTGTTTTTTCATCTTTTACAACCCGTTTACTGTTTAACTTTGCAAATTGTATAGCATCATTGCTTGAAGTAAATATATCAAGTTTATCTTTACCTAGATAAACACTATATCTAAAATTAGCATTTGATTTAAAATATACATTTTTATTTGTCTTTAAATCTAATACTCTTCTTCCTGCCTGCACATTTGCAAATTTGTCAGCAGTTTTTCGATCTGCAAAAGTATATAAAAGTTTTTGATGTAAATAAACTGCATAACGATTGTCATTTTTCCATATTACTTTACCGTCTAAAGTTTTTATGGTTGTTTTTAAATTCATACTTGCTAATTGTTTTGCATTATTTACATTATAGAATGTCTTTAATAGCTTAGTATTTTGATAGACAGCATATGTCTTTTTAGTGAAAGTGTAAAAATTAACTAATTTATGTTTGTCTTGATCAGAAGTTACATTCGGTAATAATTGTGTGTATTTACTACCTAAGCTTGTGATTAAATAAAGTTTATTGTATTTATCAACAAATTCTCCATCAATAATGAAATTCATATTTCCTTGTAAATAATTAGCAAAATCAGCCACTTTTGATTCTGTCACAACACCCAATGAATTGAATGTAACAACCTTTGTTCCTTCAAGCTTTAAGTCTATTTTGGATCTTTGCGCTAAATGACCACCTAATGAATGTCCTGTTAAAATAAATTTCGCGCCTTTATATTTGTTTAAAATTACTTGTGTAAATGAAACTGCATCAGCATCCTGTGGATGATAAACAACACCCGTCTTTTGTGTTAAATCAGTTGGAATTGATGAAATTGCTTCAGTGTTATCTTTCCAATCTTTATCAGTTAAAGATCCAGCAGAACCTTTGTATGCGATAATATATTCTTTCTTTGCTTTATCTGGATTCTGTAAGACGATTGCTTCAAAGCCTACATTAACTGATCCACCGTTTTTTGATACAGAAGAAACTGTCCATTCACCTAGTGCGTCTTTTATATCTGAGCGAACTCCTACAATATCTTTTACCTTTTTTCCTTCACTCTTATATACACCGTTTACATATGACAAATCTGATGCATACAATTCTTTAAATTGCCCATTTATATCCTCTAATTCACTAGCTTGAGCTGTTGGTAATACATGAAAAAATAATACAAAACTAAGTACGTATCCAATAATCTTCTTCAATTTTTCCTCCTGTGTAACATTTATTTATTCTTAACTTAAGCATATTTCTCCATATCACGAATGTTTCCTGCTTTCTTTTGAAAAATTTTCGTAAAAATAGAATTTATTTTGACAAAAACAAACCTTTTATTGACCTTCAGTTTGCCTTGGTTTAAAGTTAGAATATTATAAAAAATCAGGTGAGGATGATATTATGGAGCGTGTTTATAACTTCTCTGCTGGCCCTTCTGTCTTACCAGTATCTGTATTGGAAAAGGTACAAAAAGATCTAGTTTCCTATGGTACTGCTGGAATGTCTGTCATGGAAATGAGTCATCGTTCTAAAGAATTTGAGGACATCATTCAAAAATGTGAAGCTTTATTAAGAGATATTTTAGAAATCCCAACAAACTACAGGGTATTATTTTTACAAGGGGGAGCCTCAACTCAATTTTCAATGGTTCCATTAAATTTATTAAAAAATTTCCATACAGCTGCGTTTATTAATACAGGTTCTTGGTCTAAAAAAGCTATTTCTGAAGCAAAAAAATATGGAGAAGTTAAGATCATAGCATCCTCAGAAGACAAAAATTACTCCTATATTCCTAAATTAGAAGATTTATATATTGATCCTTCTATCGATTACTTACATATCACATCAAACAATACAATTGAAGGAACAAAATTTTCTACTTACCCAACTACAAATGCACCTTTAGTTGCTGACTTTTCATCCAATATTCTCTCAGAACCGATTGATGTCTCTAAATTCGGATTAATTTATGCTGGAGCCCAAAAAAATATTGGTCCTGCTGGATTAACGATTGTCATTATTCGTGATGATTTAATTGGCCATGCAAATAGTCTTTGTCCAACTATGTTAGATTATAAAACTCATATGAGCGCATCCTCACTTTATAATACACCGCCTACATTTAGTATCTATGTTTCTATGCTCGTACTAGAGTGGATTAAGGAACAAGGTGGACTTAAACAAATTCATGAAACTAATCTATTAAAAGCAAAACTATTGTATGACTTTATCGACCAATCACCTTTATTTTCTTCACCAGTTGAAATCGACAGTAGATCATTAATGAACATTCCATTTTCAACCTCTTCAGAAGAGATAAACAAACAATTCCTAGCTGAAGCTTCAGCAAATGGATTTGTAAATCTTGAAGGTCATCGCTCTGTCGGTGGAATGAGAGCAAGCATTTATAATGCAATGCCAGTTGAAGGAATTGAAAAGTTAGTACAGTTTATGAGTAACTTTGAAAAGAAAATAGTAGAGGTGATTGAATCTTGATTAAAATTCAAACTTTAAATAATATTTCTAAAAACGGTATAAATGAGTTTCCAATTCAAAATTATTCAATTGAAAATGATATGAGTGAGCCTGATGGCATTTTATTAAGAAGTTATAGTATGCATGAAATGAATATTCCTGAAAGCGTAAAAGCAATTGCACGAGCAGGTGCTGGTGTAAATAATATTCCAATTGAAGAATGTACAGCAAGAGGAATTGTTGTATTTAATACACCTGGTGCAAATGCGAATGCAGTAAAAGAGCTTGTACTAACTAGTCTTCTACTCTCATCTCGACGTATTCTTGAAGGTGTTGAATGGACGCGTTCTTTATTTGGTGAAAATAATATTACCAAAATAGTTGAAGCTGGAAAAAAAGAATATGCAGGCGTAGAAATTGCTGGGAAGAAATTAGGCATTATTGGATTAGGAGCGATTGGTGCTCTCGTTGCCAACGATGCTCTAGCACTTGATATGGAGGTATATGGTTATGACCCTTATATTTCAGTTGATACTGCTTGGCGATTATCAAGAAATGTGCAACGCATAGATAATCTTGAAGAAATTTTCTCAACGTGCGATTATATTACGATTCACGTACCGCTAACAAAAGAAACAGATCGTTTTGTGAATGAAAAATTATTATCACTTATGAAAAAAGGTAGTCGACTGTTAAATTTCTCACGTGCTGAATTAGTTGATGATACTGCACTTGAAAATGCATTGAATGATGGAACCGTTGGTGTGTATGTAACTGATTTTCCAAATGAGTTGGTCATTGGAATGCAAAACGTAATCCCGATTCCTCACTTAGGTGCCTCTACTCAGGAATCTGAAGAGAATTGTGCTCGAATGGCAGCAAAACAACTAAAGAATTATTTAGAAACAGGAAATATAAAAAACTCAGTAAACTTCCCTAATGTAGAACTCCCATATACAGGAAAGAAACGAATTACCATTTCTCATAAAAACATTCCTAATATGGTTGGACAAATCACTGGACTACTAGCAAAATATCATGTAAACATTGCGGATATGCTTAACCGTAGTAAAGGTGCATATGCCTATACAATGATTGATCTTGATGACATGATTAACGAGCAAGTTGAACAATATATAAAGCAAATTGAAGGCGTCATTAGTGTGAGAGTTATTTAATAGATTAAAATGTAATTCAACTAACAATCAAATAAGAACATAAAAAGAGGCTGTCTCATAAGTCAATTTGACATGAGGCGCCTCTTTTATTTAGCTAATCTATTAATTTCGAACAATTTATTGTTTTAAAAATGCTTGCGTTGATTTCCACTTCAGGCTACTCGCTTTCCGTGGGGCGTGAGTTGAGCCTCCTCGGCAGGCCTCCGGGGTCTCAACCTTCCCGCAATTCCCACAGGAGTCGAGAAGCCTTCCGTTCCAATCACATTCTTTGTCATCAGTTCGCTCAAAAAAGCTGTTTTAAACAACTAGCCTTAAAAAGCGATAATCTTATCTAGTTAGAGTCTTCTTTTTATTTCCTTTTTGGGACAACCCTTTTACATATAAATAAAAAAGTCATCTCCATACACAACAGGACCCCAAAAATTGTCTTGGAGTTTAACTATAGAAACCGCATTGTTTATTAAACTGCTATTTTGTTAGAAAAAGCTTATATATCAATAAAAAATGACAACTAATTATCGTACTAATTAGTTGTCATAACTCGTGATATTTTATTGTTTTCTCCCTGCGAAGGGAACTCGTTTATTTTATTAGCTTGATCAATATTAAATTAGATGAACAGACTAATTACAACTGCTAAATTACTTACTCGTCAAAATACCATTTGAAGTAAATTTCGTATTATATGAAATCTTATTTAATTTATTAATGATCGATTGATTATATGAATTATTAACTGGACGTGGTATACCATTCGATATTTTTAAAGGAATTATTGAACTTTTTACTTTATTATTTTCTAGCGTCAGTTTCACGATCATACTTTCTTGGCCTTTTTGGTCATTTGCACCATCAAATATAAAATTACCTAAGCTGTAATAAATAGGTGCCCCTTTATACATTTCTGTACCCATAAGCGTATGACTATGGCCCCCAATAACTGCATCTACTCCGGCATCAATAAATTGTTTTCCTAGTTTTCTAGCATAATCCTCAGGATAATCTTTTCTTTCCTTATTCCAGTGAATCATAATAATCGTATAATCTGAATATTTTACTGCAGTTTTAACATATTGCATCATAGGATTTGTTGTATATGCAGAAGCAATCCCTGCTTTATTAGTGGAGGCAAACCAAGACGCTTCAGGTAATACTCTACTAAACCCGAGAATTGCTACTTTCTTTCCATTAATTGTTCGATATTGGGCGGAAAATGCTTCCTTCGTATTCTTACCAGCACCAACTGTACCAATATTCGCTTTCTTTACATAATCAATTGTATCCATTAATGCCGTCGTTCCGTAATCAAGAGAATGATTGTTTGCTAGTGAAACAATATCAATTCCTGAGTTTTTAATTCCTTTTACAATTGACGGATTTGCACGAAATGTAAATTGTTTATTTTCTGCTTTCCCTCTTTTTGAGATACTCGTTTCTAAGTTAACATATGTAAGGTCTGATTGTTTAAAATATGGACTAACATACTTGAAAGGATAGTCAACCCCATATTTATTGATTTGTGAATCAATTTTCCCCTCAAACATGATATCCCCTGCTAAAGTGATCGTGATCGGTTTTTGAGCTTTTTTCGTTGTTGTATTTCCAGCTGCATATGCCGTTCTATCAATCTTAAAACCTACTCTACCAATATCTGTCAAAAAAAGAGAAGATAATAGTAACGTACTGCAAATAGTAGTCAAACTAAATTTAATGGCTTGTCTCATCTTATATTCCCCTCTCTATTATGATGTTACTACTATTTTCATCATACCACTACAAAATAAAAAAACTGTCAAAATTTGACAGTTTTTCTAAGGATGTTTCTTTTTTTGTTTTTTCTTTTTCATATCCTTAGGATCCAAAAGAACTAAAAAACATGGAACAAAAATACTCATTAGTAAGTAGGAAAGGAACATTTCACTCATTACAATCCACTTTAAATCTGCACCTATAATAGCAACATCATCGATTCCAATTGTAAATATGACAATGCTACTAAAGTACAAAAGATTCGTTATCCCAAACACTCTTTCATTGCCTTTAAATATCCCATGATGATGTAAAGGATCTCTATCCTTATAGTAAACATTATAATCCTGATAAATATTTCCATAAATTAAAACAGAAGTCACTATGATTAATGAAATAAAAAATAAGCCCAATATAATTGATTTTACATAGCCTGTATATTGTGGAAGCTTATTAATAATATATAGATTAATAATGATCCAAATCGTATTTAAAACGATAATGAGAAAAATAACCATCCCTACAATTAACTGATACTGTAGTCCTTTTTCATCTAACAAGGGGAAAATGACTTTTGCTGCTTTTAATGAACTGACCCAAGTTAATATTAATAACAGTAAGTACAAAATAAGTATTTTAAAGCCATGACCGATATATTTTTTACTTTTTTCAAAGTATTTTATTAAATTTTTATATAGGTAAAGAAATATTAAAAACCCAAATACAGAATAAATAAAGATAATCATTGCATTTGAATACACTTTTGCACAACCTTTTCCATCCTTTTTGATAGTATGTGCTAAATATTGGAAAGTAATAAAAAAAAGAGCCAAATGGCTCTTTCAGGTTAGTTGATGAAATCTTATTCAAAACAATTTTCAATAATCGTAGCTACTCCTTGGCCACCGCCAATACAAAGTGTTGCAAGCCCATATCTAGTTTCTCTTCTCTTCATTTCATGAATTAAAGAAACCAATATCCTTGTTCCACTTGCACCGATTGGATGACCTAATGCAATCGCCCCACCGTTTACATTCACGATATTTTCATCAAAGCCACATTCTTTCATTACTGAAAGTGATTGTGCAGCAAACGCTTCATTCGCTTCAATTAATCCAATTTCACTTAATTCTATGTTTGATTTTTCAATTACCTTTTTAGTCGCAAATGCAGCTCCAATTCCCATAATACTAGGATCAACACCTGCACTACTATTAGCACTTATTTTTACGAGTGGCACGATTCCTAACTCTTTTGCTTTTTTCTCACTCATGACAACAACTGCAGATGCCCCGTCATTTATTCCAGAAGCATTTGCTGCTGTAACTGTACCATTTTTATCAAATGCCGGTCTTAATGTTGATATTTTCTCAAACGATGAACCGAATTTTGGATACTCATCTTCTTTGAAGATAATCGGATCTTTCTTTCTTTGTGGAATTTCTACTGCAACGATTTCTTCAACAAAGTTACCGTTTTTAATTGCTTGTTCAGCTTTTTGCTGGCTATGAATTGCAAATTGGTCTTGCGCTTCTCTAGAAATCTCATATTGTTTTGCTAAATTCTCGGCAGTAATTCCCATATGATAATCATTAAATGCACACCATAACCCATCTGAAATCATACTATCTACCACTTTTTGATGTCCCATTTTATAACCTTCTCTTGCTCCTTGAAGTAAGTACGGTGCCTGACTCATATTCTCCATTCCACCTGCAACGATAATGTCAGCATCTCCTGCTAAGATTGCTTGTGTTGCTAAATGAATTGTTTTTAATCCAGATCCACATACTTTATTAATTGTCATAGCTGAGACAGATTGAGGTAATCCTGCTTTGATTGCTGCTTGTCTTGCTGGATTTTGACCTAAGCCAGATTGTAATACATTCCCCATAATGACTTCATCAACTTGATTTCCTTGGAGGCCTGCACGATTAAGTGCCTCCGCAATTACCTTAGCTCCTAATTCCACAGCTGATATATCTTTTAAAGAACCATTAAAATTTCCAATCGCAGTTCTGACAGCGCTTACAATTACAACTTTTTCACCCATTTTTAATCCCCCTATTTTAATTAATTTTTAATGAATTCATCAATTTCATTTCTATGAATATGATAGTATTTAACTTTTTCATAAAAGGTTGATTTACTAATATCTAATAGTTTAGCAGCCTCTATTTTATTGCCATTTGCTTCAACCAATGCTTGTATGACTGCATTTCGTTCTGTTTCCTCTATTAATTCTTTTAATGACTTTGTTAATTTCATTTCATTTTTTATGTATTGTGATTGATCAATTTGGCTTTTTAACAATTTATTTGATGGATTTTCGTATAGGTAAAGAGGTAATTGCTCAGGTGTAATGACATTACCAGTTAAAACATTCACACATCTTTCAATCACATTTTCCAGCTCTCTAACATTTCCCGGCCAATGATGTGACTTTAAAATTTGAAAGACTTCATTAGATATTTGAATTCCATGTCTATGAAATTTTCTTTCTAGCTTTTTCAATAAGGCATTGGCAATTAAAGGAATATCTTGAATACGTTCTCGCAGTGGAGGAATATCTACTTTAATCACATTTAATCGATAATATAGATCTTGGCGAAATTCTTTTAAGACAACCATATCTTCTAGGTTTCGATGAGTAGCTGCTATGACGCGAACATCAATAGAAATCGGTGAATTTCCTCCAACACGCTCAATTTCTTTTTCTTGAAGAACTCGAAGTAATTTGCTTTGCATATGTAAGGACATATCTCCTATTTCATCAAGAAAAATTGTCCCTCTATTTGCAATTTCAAATTTTCCTTTTTTCCCACCACGTTTCGCACCCGTAAATGCACCTTCTTCATAACCAAAAAGCTCAGATTCTAGTAAATGTTCAGGTATTGAAGCGCAATTAACTCTTACAAAAGGAAATAGTCTTCTTGGACTTGCATCATGAATCGCATGAGCAAATAATTCTTTTCCCGTACCAGATTCTCCAAATAATAGAATGGCTGATGAACTCGCCGAAACTTTTTCAGCTAATTGTTTTGCTGCATGAAAAGATGGAGTAGATCCTATTAATTGGCTGAAGCTATATTTACTGACTAATTCTTTTTCAAATCTTTTTTTATAGTAATTTAATTCTTCGATAAGTGGTTCTACCTTTTTAGAATACTCGAGCCAATCTTGTGCATTTCTAAACATAACAGTTCCAACTGCACCGACTAATTCATTATCTATAAATAATGGATATCGATTCGCTACCATTTCTGTATTTTTTATCGGATGAATTTCAGCTACTTCAGCCTGCCCTGTTTTCGCAACAAAATGCATTCGTGAATTCTCAATTACATCTTGAACATTCATACCAATTACTTCATCAGGATCTCTATCCACAAATTTACAATATGATTCGTTCATATAGAGTACTTTTCCGTCACGGTCAACGACTACAATCCATTCGGCAGCTAAATTAACGATTTCTTGAATCCAATTAAATGGTAGGCATTGAAGCATTTTATTCATTCGTGTTTCCCCCACTTTTTAAATCAAGTAATATTTAATGCTACCTTCATTATAACTTAAATATTAAAAATAATCAGAAAAAAATAAAAAGGGAAAAACAGGATAAAGAGAAGGAAAGGGATTGATAGTTATGACTGATTCTAACTATTTCCCTTAACTTTACCTTCTTCCTTACTCTTTCCCTAACTTTCCAATTTTTCCCTGAACTTTTCAATCCTTACTGGACTGTATAACCTGCATCGATTACATTTGCTTGCCCAGTTATCCCACTCGTATATTGACTTGCAAGAAATACCGTATAATTTGCAATTTCTTGTACTGACAATAAACGCTTTTGTGGTACTAATGGATAAATGACTTCTTCAATAACACTTTCTAATGGAACATTCCTAGTTTTTGCTAAATCAGCTAATTGATTTTGAACTAATGGTGTATCAACATATCCCGGACAAATTGCATTGACTGTAATTCCATGCTCTGCCCCTTCTAAAGCTGCTACCTTCGTTAATCCAATTACTCCGTGTTTTGCAGAGTTATATGCCGCTTTTCCAGCAAAGCCAATCAGTCCATTGATAGACGACATATTAATAATTCGACCATAGTTTTGTTTTTTCATAATTGGAAAAGCATGTTTAATGCCAATAAATGGAGCTGTTAACATAACTTTTAATAGTAATTCAAATTTCTCAGTCGGAAATTCCTCGATCGAGGAAACGTATTGCAATCCAGCATTATTTATTAAAATATGAAGTTCTCCATATCGCTCTACTACTTTATCAAATACCTCTTTTACTTGCTCTTCATCTGTCACATCACATGCATATGCAGTTGCAGTAAAACCTGATTCCTTTAATTCCTTTGCCGCATTTTGAACGTTCTTTTCATTCAAATCTGTTAATACTACCGTTGCTCCTTGCTCGGCAAATGTTTTGGCAATTTCAAAACCAATCCCACTACCTGCACCGGTAATTAACGCGACCTTTTGTGAAAGCATGTGTTGCATTTTTCATTCTCCTTTCACCCTTAGTTCACATTGTTTAACAACTGAGGGCTAACGATAAATGCTGCTTCAGTTTTTTCACGGATTTCCTGAATAGTTGCTTCACCAACACATTCTACTAAAACCATACCTTTGTCAGTAAAATCAAATACTGCTAATTCAGTAATTAATCTATGAACAACACCTTTACCTGTTAAAGGTAAAGTACAGGCTTTTTTCACTTTACTTTCACCGTACTTATTAACATGCTCCATGACAACAACAATTTTCTTTGCACCATTTACTAAATCCATGGCACCACCCATACCTTTTACCATTTTCCCGGGAATCATCCAGTTTGCTAGATCACCAGTTTCAGAGACTTCCATACCACCTAAAATAGCTAAGTCAATATGTCCACCTCTGATCATTGCAAATGATTCAGCGCTATCAAAATATGATGCACCTCTAGTAGCTGTAACTGTTTCCTTTCCTGCATTAATTAAATCAGCATCAATTTCAGCTTCAGTAGGATAAGGTCCAATACCTAATAAACCGTTTTCAGATTGAAGCATTACTTCAATGCCTTCCGGAAGATAGTTAGCTAATAATGTTGGTAGTCCAATTCCTAGATTAACGTACATGCCATCTTGAATTTCTTTTACAGCAGTTTGAATGATTAATTGACGAATATCTTTCATGTTTAGCCCCTCCTATACTCCAGTTGTCATTCTGCGTTCAATTCTTTTTTCATACGTCTGACCATGAAATACATGTTGTACATAAATACTAGGTGTATGGATTTCATCTGGATTCAGATCTCCTGTTTCAACTAATTCTTCAACCTCAGCAATTGTAACTTTCCCCGCCATCGCTGCAAGCGGATTGAAATTACGTGCTGTTTTTCTAAACACTAGGTTTCCTTGTTTATCACCTTTCCATGCTTTCACAAATGCATAGTCTCCAGTGATTCCTTCTTCTAAAATATAAGTTTTTCCATTAAACACTTTATGCTCTTTTCCTTCAGCAATTGGTGTTCCTACTCCTGTAGCTGTGTAGAAACCAGGAATTCCTGCGCCACCAGCTCGTATACGTTCTGCAAGCGTTCCTTGTGGTACAAGTTCAACTTCAAGCTCTCCACTTAAAAACTGCTTTTCAAAAATTTTATTCTCACCAACATATGAAGAAATCATTTTTTTTATTTGTTTATTTGCAAGTAAAAGTCCTAGACCCCAATCATCCACTCCACAATTGTTACTAACGATTGTTAAGTCTTTTGTTCCCTTGTCTCTTAAAGCCAGAATCATTTTCTCAGGAATACCACATAACCCAAAACCACCAACAATAATCGTAGCTCCATCTTGAATATTTGCTGCTACCTCTTCGACTGATGTAATAACCTTATTCTTGCTCATAATACTGCTCCCTTCAAAAGTAAGATTAATAGAATAAATTTTAATAAAGCCCTGTTAGTTTGAATACTGCGATGACAAAGAATACTGCAACTGTTTTTATTATTGTAATAGCAAAAATATCTTTATATGACTGGCGATGAGTTAATCCAGTTACAGCTAATAATGTAATAACAGCACCATTATGAGGTAATGTATCCATACCACCTGATGACATTGAAATAACACGATGCATTACTTCAGGTGGAATATTGAATTTATTAATTGCTTCAACGTATTTTTCTGACATTGCACTTAAAGCAATTCCCATACCTCCAGATGCTGAACCTGTAATACCAGCTAAGGTAGTCGTTGTGACAGCACCATTTACAAGTGGATCAGTAAATGTAGTTGAAATCCCTTTACTAACTACGCCAAAGCCTGGTAATGCTGCAATTACTCCACCAAAACCATATTCCGCTCCAGTGTTCATTGCTGCTAATAATGCGCCACCGATACTTGCATTAATACCAGTTTGAAGATTTTTACGGATTCGTTTGAAACCGTAAATCATTGCTGAAAAGATACCGATAACTAATGCACATTCTACAGACCAAATACCAACAACTGCTGGAATTTGAACTACTCCAAATGCTTCTAATCCGATTGATTTGAAATCAAATCCATTTGGATACCATTTTGGAAATGACGTAACGAAAAACTTATTTGAAATACCAACTAATAATAAAGGTACAAATGCTAATACTTGACTTAACACTGTAGATGTATTTGTCGTTAAAGATGTCACTTCTTCATTATTCACTTGTGGTTCATTTGCAGCAGCAAGCTCCCCATTAAAACCTAAGTAACCTTCACCAGCTTTTTCAGCTTTTTTACGTCTAGATTCTAAATACCACATACCTGCTGCGATAACGAAAATTCCTCCAAGAATCCCTAAGATTGGAGCTGCATAGATATCTGTTTTAAAAAATGTAGTAGGAATAACGTTTTGAATTTGAGGTGTACCAGGTAATGCGTCCATTGTAAAAGTAAATGCACCAAGTGCAATTGTTCCAGGAATTAAACGTTTAGGAATATTTGCCTCACGGAATAGGTTAGCAGCGAAAGGATAAATCGCAAATACAGCTACGAATAAACTAACACCACTATATGTTAAAATTGCACCCATTAATACGATTGCTAAAATCGCTCTTTTTGCTCCAACTACTTTAATAATTGTTTTCGCAATTGATTCTGCGATCCCTGACATTTCTACAACCTTACCGAAAATCGCTCCAAGTAAGAATACTGGGAAATACAGTTTTATAAAGCCAACCATTTTTTCCATAAAGATATTGCTAAAGAATGGAAAAACATAACTTGGTTCTGTTAATAATACTGCGAATAAAGCACATATTGGTGCGAATAATATAACAGAAAAACCGCGATACGCTACAAACATTAAAAGTCCTAAAGATAATAAAATAATTAAAATTTCCATAATACCCTCCCTTTAATACAAACGTATTGGCACGAATGTTAACGCTTACATTTACTAATAATTAATCTGGTATGTATGTTTTGTCAGATCTATTTCTCCTTTCCTAGAAAAATACTATCTAACATAATATTAGCAAGTAGTGTGCCAAGTTATATTTGGAATGATAGAAATCTATAAAACTAGCTATATCAAGTGAATTTAAAATATTCGAACAATTAAGTGTAGATGAATTTCCGAAAAACTGGAAAAGATTATCGATCGGTGTCCGAATTCTCGGAAATTCCAGATTCTCGGAATCGTTATCAACCTTAGTTTTTGAACATTTTGTGAAATTTACATCCAAGCTTCGGGAAAATGTATACTTCCATTCGAATTCTAATATGTAACTTCTTCTATTAAAAGAAAACGACACGTATTATATTTCTCCATAAAACTACAAAATACCTTTTTTCATATTCATAAAATGATTCGAACAAGTTTTAAATATAAAAAAAGAAGAGAATCACGTTCTCTTCTTTTTTATTTTATTTCTTTAAGGACTCTTGCAGGATTACCGCCTACTACTACATTGTTAGGTACATCTTTTGTAACAACCGTTCCTGAAGCGACTACAACATTGTCTCCAATTGTAACACCTGGATTAATAATTGCTCGACCACCTAACCAACAATTATCACCAATTGTTACAGGTTTCCCAAACTCTACTCCACTTGCACGTTCAATAGGATCTAAAGGATGTGTTGCAGTATAAATATGTACACCAGGTGCCATAAAACAATTTACACCAATATTTACAGGACATACATCTAAAATAACGCAATCGAAGTTAGCATAAAAATTTTGGCCAACATGGATATTGTAACCATAGTCACAGCGAAAAGTAGGTTCAATATACAAGCTTTCACCTGTTGTTCCGAATAGTTCTTTTAATATAGATTCTCTCTTACTACTTTCAGTTTCAGTAGTCGTATTAAACTCACGTGTTAAACGTCTTGCGATTTCTCGATCTTTTACTAGCTCTGCATCACCTGCAAGATACAATTCACCATTAATCATTTTTTCTTTTTCAGTCATTACAGTGACCCCCTTCAAAAAACTTTATGTATACACTCATCTATCAAAGTTTACTACTTCTTATTTCTAATTCACAACTGATAACATAAGATGATTAAAAAGATTCCTTTTTCCATTTAATCAAATTGCTTGTGCGTATAATGAATATTCGTTGAAGGAAGTTAACGAATGAAGTAGAATAAAAAAATCTATCAACTTATTTCTTAAGGAGGTTTCATATTGGATTTAACTATTTATCTATCTTTTATCGGCGTATCATTATTACTCATCATCGCACCAGGACCTGACAACATATTCGTTATGGCTCAAAGTATTTCATATGGAAAAAAAGAAGGCATAGCCACAGCATTCGGACTTTGTTCTGGCGTTACAATTCATACTTTGGCTGCCTCAATTGGACTTTCTGCCATCTTATATCAATCCAATATCGCCTTTTCCATCTTAAAATACTTAGGAGCATTTTATTTACTATACTTAGCATACCAAGCATTTCGATCAAGTAATGAAGTTGGTGAATTCGCAAAACCTAAAAAACAAACACTACCTGCACTTTACCGTCGGGGATTTTTAATGAATGTACTAAACCCAAAAGTATCATTATTTTTCTTAGCATTTTTACCACAATTTATTGAAAAGAATGGAATCTATGTCCCACTACAAATGGTCATCCTAGGACTAACATTTATGGTTCTCACCCTAATTGTTTTCTCAATCATTGCGATATTCGCAGGAAGCCTAGGAGAAAAACTACTACAAAACGAAAAATCATCTCGCATCATCAACCTATCCCAAGGAGCCATCTTCACAGGAATCGGACTAAAACTATTCTTTATGGATAAATAGAAAAGTGGAGGCGACTGGTCAGCTCCGACAAGCATAAGACGAAGCCAAATGAAGGTTGCTTTTTAACCTTCGTTGGGCTTTGACTTATGACCTCGAGGAGCTAGGAGCCGGAACTAGACACCAAGAAAAGTGGAAGCGGCTCGCTCTGCCCCGACAAGCATAAGGCGAAGAACAATGAAAGTTGGTTTTTAACTTTCAATAGGCTTTGACTTATGACTCGAGGGGCAAGACGCTGGAACTAGACAAATAGAAAAGTGGAGGCGACTGGTCAGCTCGACAAGCACTTCATCATAAAAAAAGAGTATCATCAGATACTCTTTTTTTTGTTAATTTATTTTCAATTCTCCATCTTTTATCATTCTCATTTGTTTTAACAGGATATAGACGATGTAAGATACGATTCCCGGAACTAAAATATATGTAACTAACATTGGAATGATACTAGCTACCCCATGGGTTGATAATAAATTCATTGGCGCAACTAATGCGCATAATCCTAGACCAGCAATTTCTTTTGGTGCTTCAATATGAAATAGAAATGCAGATACTGGTCCTGCAACCGCACTTGCTACCATTGTTGGTATGAGTATATTTAGATTTCGTGTTACATTCGGAAGTTGTAATTTTGGCGTGATGATTAATAAACCGAGAATACTACCAGGTTCATTTTCTCTTGCTGAGATAACTGCTAACCCCACAAACTGTGCTGCTGTTCCCGCTAATGCTGCCCCTCCTGCAATGCCATCTAAATTGAGCGCGATGGCTAAAGCTGCTGAAGAAGCAGGCGAAACGATTAAAATCCCCCAAACAACTGCTAGAACAATCGATGAAACAATTGGTGACCCTTCAGTAGATTCCTTTATAAAATTCCCTGCAGTGACTAATATTGGAGAAATCCATTTAGATAAGGATAAACCAATTAAACCTGCAATCAGAATTGAAAATAATGGAACAATCATCAAATCTAATTTCGTTCTTCCTTGTATTAACTTACCAATATATATTGCAACTAACGCAGCGAGTAAAGCACCTACTGGTTCCCCCATTTTTATGGTCATTGTTGTATCAACCATCGTTAATGCGCCTGATCCAATTAACGCGGCGGCCATTGCTGAAAAGATGATTAACGTATTTGCCCCTAACAGTACTGCAATACCTGCCCCAATTGCTGGAGCCATTAAAAGCTTTGTTGATAAACCGATGATGGCAAAGGATTCAAAATGAAAAATCTTACCAATACTTTCAATTAAAGAACCAATCCCAATCATCACAAAGACTGCATGGGCAATACCTTCGGACGCCTTAAAAACGCTATTTCTCATTTGTCCACTCATAATATACCTACCTTTTATTAGAAACTGTTTATAGTATTTGCATATTTTAACGAAAATTATGAATGAAGTTCGAAGAAATACATAATTTACGATGATTCCATACAAAAAACGCCCAATTTAAAATGGGCGTTCCAGAGTTTTTCATTATAACAAACATTAAGACATTTTTAAACTTTCTTCAGCCATAAAAATTTGATTCAAGACCTCTTTAGAAGAAGTACCACCTTCGCTAATTCTTGCTTCCATAACTGTTTTTGGATTCAAAGCATCATAAATATCTTCCTCAAAAACATTATTAATTTGTTTATATTCTTGGATTGTTAATTCCCCAAGAAATTTCTGTTCCTCTATTGCATAAAGCACTGTTTTTCCGACAATTTCATGAGCTTGTCGAAATGGAATATTTTTTCGCACTAAGTAATCTGCAAGGTCAGTTGCATTTGAGTAATCCTTTTGTACAGCTTCATACATTTTACCTTCATTTACGTTCATTGATTCAATAATCCCAGATAGTAATTGTAAAGAGCCTTCAACCGTATAAACTGTATCAAACATACCTTCTTTATCTTCCTGCATATCTTTGTTATATGCTAGAGGCAATGCTTTTAAGACCGTTAATAAGCCCATCAAACTTCCATAAACTCGCCCCGTCTTCCCACGTAATAATTCAGGAACGTCAGGATTTTTCTTTTGAGGCATGATGCTAGAACCAGTACAAAAAGCATCATCAAGCTCTACGAATTGAAACTCTTGACTAGACCAAATTACAAGTTCCTCAGATAACCTAGAAATATGTGACATTAATAGAGCTGAATGCGAAAGGAACTCTACAATGAAATCACGATCACTAACAGCATCTAAACTATTTAAGTAAATATCAGAAAACCCTAGCAAATCAGCAGTTCGCTTACGATTAATTGGAAATGTTGTACCTGCTAATGCTCCTGCTCCTAAAGGAGATATATTGATTCGTTTTAAACTATCTTTATAACGCCCCTTATCTCTTTCAAGCATCCAAAAATAAGCTAGAAGATGATGTGCAAATGATACTGGTTGAGCACGTTGAAGATGAGTATATCCAGGCATAATTGTATGCACATGCTGTTTTGCCTTTTTCACAATCATTGATTGTACGTTTTCAATTAACCCGATAATTGACTCAGTTTTATTTCGTAAGTATAAGTGCATATCTGTTGCAACTTGATCATTTCGACTTCGACCAGTATGCAATTTACCCCCAATAGATCCAATTTCTTCTATTAACATACTCTCAATATTCATGTGTATGTCTTCATTCTCAACACTAAATTGTACTTCATTGTTCTTAATTTTAACTAAAATTTTATTTAATCCTGTAATGATTAACTCAGCATCGCTCTGATCAATAATTCCACATTCTCCAAGCATCGTAGCATGTGCAATACTTCCTGCGATATCTTCATTAGCCATGATTTGATCAAATTGAATTGAAGCCGTAAATTCTTCTACCAATTTATTTGTATCCTTTGTAAAACGTCCACCCCAAAGCTTTGACATGATAGCCTCCATTATATGATTATTTTACGAATACTGTTTTTTGATTTGTTACTTCGCTAAATACTTTTGTCGGTAAGCCCCAAAGCTTAATAAAACCGATTGCTGCTTGATGATCAAAAAGATCTCCTTTTGAATATGTTGCAAGTTCTTCATTATATAAACTGTAATCTGATTTTCTGCCAACAACATTATGATTTCCTTTATATAATTTAACGCGCACTAAACCAGTAACAGTTTCCTGAGTCGTTTGAATAAATGCATCTAATGCCTGCATTAAAGGTGAATACCATAAACCATCATAGAGTGATTTTGAAAACTGCTGTTCAATATTGATTTTAAAATTTGTTACTTCTCGAGGTAATGTAAGAAACTCTAACTCTTTATGGGCATTTATTAAAATAAGTGCAGCAGGATTTTCATATACTTCACGAGATTTTATTCCTACTAATCTATTTTCAATATGATCGATTCTTCCAACTCCATGTTTTCCGCCTATATGATTTAGTTCTTCAATTAAACTCACTAAGTTCATTGAATGACCATTTAATGAAACTGGCTTCCCTTTTACAAATTCTATCTCCACAAATTCGGGTGACTCTGGTGATTGTTCTATACTATTCGTCCATGCAAAAGCTTCCTCTGGTGCTTCATTCCATGGATTTTCAAGGACCCCTGCCTCACATGCTCTTCCCCAAATATTTGCATCAATTGAAAAAGGATTGTCTAAATCTACTGGAATTGGCACGCCATTTTCATTTGCATACTCAATTTCTTCGTCACGAGTCATCCCCCATTCTCTTACCGGTGCAACGACCTTTAATGTAGGATCTAAAGCCATGACTGAAACTTCAAATCGCACTTGATCATTTCCTTTACCAGTGCAACCATGCGCTACTGCTACTGCCCCTTCTTGTTTTGCAACATCAACTAATAACTTGGCGATTAAAGGTCTAGATAACGCAGACGATAATGGATACTTCCCTTCATATAAAGCATTCGCTTTTAATGCTGGTAAAAGATAATCCGACGCAAACAGCTCTTTTGCATCAATCATATAAGATTTAATGGCACCTAAATCCAATGCTTTTTGTCGTACGAATTCTACATCCTTTCCTTCTCCTAAATCTAAACAAAGTGCAATTACATCGTACTGATATTTATCCTGTAACCATTTAATACACACTGAAGTATCTAAACCACCTGAATATGCTAAAACTATTTTTTCTTTTTCCATTTTAAATTTCCCCCTCTAAATGTAATTACAAGTCTGTACCCATTAATGCAACCAATATTGCCTTTTGAGCATGTAAACGATTTTCAGCTTCATCAAATACAACAGAATGCTTCCCATCAATTACAGAAGCCGTTACTTCTTCACCTCTATGGGCTGGAAGGCAATGCATAAATAAATAATCATTTTTTGCATTCTCCAATAGTTGATCATTAACTTGATATGAACTAAATATCTTCAGACGCTTTTCTGTTTCTTCTTCTTGCCCCATACTGGTCCAAACATCTGTGACAACAACATCTGCATCTTTTACGCCATCCACTGGATTATTCACTATTTCTATTAAACTTCCAGTCGTTTTTGCCACATGCTTCATAGACTGTAAAACCACTTTATTCGGCTCATAACCCGGTGGACATGAAATCGTCAAATGAATCCCTAATTTAGCTGAGCCTTCAATTAATGAATGACATACATTGTTATTGCCATCTCCGATATAACTAATCTTCAAACCTTTTAATCTACCTTTGTGTTCTAATATTGTTAATAAATCAGCCATAATTTGAGCAGGATGATGCATATCTGTTAACCCATTGATTACTGGAATTGCAGCATGCTCAGCAAATTCTGCTACCATCTCATGTGAATATGCTCTAATCATCACACCATCAACATAACGTGACATAACTTTTGCTGTGTCATGTACACTTTCGCCTCTACCAATTTGTAAATCTTTACTGCTCATAAATATTGCATCTCCGCCTAATTGCTTCATTGCAATTTCAAATGACAAACGTGTTCTAGTTGAACTTTTTTCAAAAATCATCCCTAACACTTTATTTTTTAAATATGGCATCAATTTTCCAGACTTTTGCATGTTTTTAAATTCTAATGCTTTCTCAATCAGGAATAATAATTCACTGGAAGAAAACTGACTGATTGTAAGAAAGTCTTTATCTTTAAAATTTGACCAATCTACTGGACTATAATTATTTTTTGATATACTCCACGAAGATTTTTGTTTAAAGCTATTCTTTTTAACATTTGTTTTTGCTAAAGCCTTATTCATTTAACCGTCTCCCCCTTTGGAATCTCACCTGACTTTTATAATGTATAATTATACTTAACTATAAATAAATATACAATTTATTTTTTAACTATTTTTCTATTTTTTTTATAAGATAACTTTTTAAGAAACTAAAAAACTTGTTGAAATAACGGTTACACATGCTAAAACACACGAATATACACATATATTTTACAAATAAAAAAAGATGGATTGGAAAACACTTTTTGTGTTCCAATCCATCCAAATTAATATTTATTCATTTATTCAAAAATGACTTAAGCATCCATAGCATTTTTTCAATTTCGGCGATTTTACCTAAAAATAAGTCTGCTGTTTCTTGATCATTACTTTCTTCTGCTACAGAAATAACATCTCTAGATTCCTGTACAATTTTTTCGTAATCTTTAATTAAGTCTGCAACCATTTCTTCTGCTGAAAATGTATGATTACCTTCTTTAATTGTTGCGGTTTCTAAATATTCACGAAGCGTAGCAATTGGCTTTGCACCAATCGTTAATATACGTTCACCCAATTCGTCGACCATGACTTTTGCTTCGTTATAATACAACTCAAATTTTTCATGTAACGTAAAAAAGTTTGCTCCTTTAACATACCAATGATAATTATGTAGTTTCACGTAAAGCACATTCCAATTTGCAAGTTGCTGATTTAATAATCCTTCAAGATTTGCCAATCCATTCACACTCCAATGCATTTGTTATTCAACAATTTCTTAAAATACATAGAAATTTTCCCCAATATGGTAATAGAATATTCCTCTTAATCCCAAGACTGCTCAAGTGTTTTTCGGAATAGCTTGTTTAAATGTTCTAAATCCATTGCATTTGATTCATTAATTCCTTTTACATACTCCTCGAAATATGAAAGCTTTTCTTCAATAAAATCATTTAATACTTTTTTTCTAGGTTCTAAATCTAGCTCTTCACCTTGTTTTTTACGTTCTAATAACGCCTTCACTTCTTTCATAAATAAATCGTCTAAACCATCAATTTTCAATAAATCATCAAATAATATTGGTGGTATTTCTTGAAAAGCTTCAATCCACATACATGCTAGTAATGGACGTAATACATAAAAGTATTTCTTAATTTTTACTTCTTCATGCTGCAAGTAATCTCGATAATTTCCTCTTGCCATGTGAAGATAGTGATAAATACACGCTTTCTTAGAAAGAATATCATTTCCGATACTTCGAAGATCCTCTGAAAGTGTTTGTTGATCATAATAAACGATTGGGGATCTTAGCCACTCTAATAATGCAGGATTTGACTTTGCAAATAATTGTAAGGCCTTCCGAACGTCCCAACCACTAATGTCCAGCATTTCATTAATTGGATACTCAATAACATCTCGTTTTTGGTCAATACTTAAATACCAATCCTTTTCATGAACATATACAAACCTTACATCAAAATCACTATCTTTAGAAGGAAATCCCCATGCTCTACTACCTGATTCAACAGCAAATAAAACCTTCACACCATGTTCAGCTTCTATTTGTTTCAGTTTTTCTAAGATTAATTTTTTCATCTGCATATCTCCACCTTATACCCACAAAATTCAAATCATACATGCTATATTATTATTAATATAACACGATTGGATGTGAGTTCATTTGGAAAACTATATTTATGTGTTAAAGCCAACCCGTTCAACCTTTTTAGAGGATTCAACTGAAGAAGAACGAGGTATTATTTCAGAGCATTTTTTATATCTCCAAAAGTTAAACAGTGAAAAAACAGTTTTCTTAGCTGGCAGAACAGAACAAGCCGAATTTGGCATTGTCATTTTACATACTGAAAACAGACAACAAGCAGAAGAAATCATGAATAACGACCCTGCTGTTAAACTGAATGTCATGATAGCAGAATTATATCCATTTATGATTGCGTTAAAATAATCATAAGTAAAAGAGCCTTCATTCATTTGAAGGCTCTTTCATGTGTGCTTATTTTATTGATCGACTGATCCTTTTCGTTACACTTCAAAATTAAAGATAATCTTATCAAGCTCTTCAAAGCTTTTTGCATTCATTGCAGATTCAGATTTTTGTTGATAGTAGGGAATATTGCTAAAGCGGTGAAGTAATAAATATGTCATTAATTCCTTTTGGAAACCATCGTTCAATTCTTCAGGCTTGTAACCATAGCTTTCCAAAAACATTCGATTTAACCCTTTGTTTGGATAAAACATAAAAGCGATTGGACCAAGTAAATCGTATGTTGAATTCCCTACAAAACAATCAGCAAAATCAATTAATCCAGTAAATTTCCACATACCATTTTCTTTGTTCATGATTAAGTTAAACGGCGTATACTCACCTGTTAATAAGACAAGTTGATTTGAGCTTTTTAGTGTTTCTAATTTGACATACTCAGAGAGTTGATTTTGAAAAACGTCACTTAATTCATTCTGATTATGATGTTCGGCTAACTTTTCAAACTGTTCATTTACAAAATGTTTCCATTCAGTTTGTTCATTTATATTACATGAAACAGTAGAAAGATGAACCTCTTTTATCAATTTTCCTAAGTCTTTAGCAATCTCCGCTTTTTCTTTAAATGATAGAGTATCAAAAATATCAACTAATAAAGTACCCTTTAGTTCAGTCATTATAATGTAATTCCAACCCTCAAATTGTCCAGTAGAGTGTATTTTGGGAATTTCTACAGAAAGTTTTTGTTGATTTAACCGTTCTAAAACTGTCTTCTCTTTTATAAATTCATCATTCACATATGCAGGAAACAGCTTTATGACTAGGTTTCCATCGACACTAAAAACAATATTCCCGCCATATGTAAATCGTTTAAGTTTGTCATATTCTAATTTTTCATTACTTGCTATTTTTTTTATTTTTCCTTCCCAATAGCAATTCTTATCCTTCATTATTCTATATTTTTCTTTTGTAATTTTATTTAAATATGTCATATGATTCCCCTTATAACAAAGTATTAAGCAGATAAATTTTGGTCGATGACAGTTTTTCTTTTCATGTTTAAAACAAATAATGTCGCAATTATGCAGAAAATACCTGCAGCAAAAAAGATCGATTGATATGCATTAAACCATGAATACACAAGACCACCACCATAAGCTGCCGCACCAGCACCTAATTGATGTGCAGAATAAATCCAACCATAAATGACACCTACTTTATCTTTTCCAAAGTGATCTGTCGCTAATTTAATAGTAGGTGGAACAGTTGCAATCCAGTCTAAACCATAAAATATTGCAAAAGCTGCTAAATAGAAGACAGAGTTTGTAGATAATGCAAACGGTAAAACGAGTAAAGACAATCCTCTTAAACCATAGTACCAAAATAGTAACCATCGATTGTCGAGTCGATCTGAGAAGTAACCTGAAAGTGTTGTACCAATAATATTAAAAATCCCCATAAATGCTAGTAAACTTGCCGCTGTAACTTCTTTATATCCATAACCAATACAAAGTGAAATAAAATGTGTTCCAATTAATCCACTTGTTGAGAAACCACAGATAAAAAAGCTACCTGCTAGTAACCAAAATGCTTTAGATTTTATACCTAGTTTTAACCCATCAAATGCTGCTTTCACTGGATTTACGCGATTACCGTTTAATTTATTACTTTCTTTAGCACCAAGTGGTAATACACCTACATCTGCAGGATCGTTCTTCATAAAAATCCAAATTAATAAATAGATGACTAGGCCAAACCCAAAAATTGTTAATATAGCACTTCTCCATGAAAAGTTTCCTACTACAAATGCTAACAATGGTAAAAAAACAAGTTGCCCAGCTGCTGAACTTGAAGTTAAAAGTCCTAGTGCTAATCCTCGTTTTTTTTCAAACCAAGTAGTTGCAACGTATGTATTAAGCACTGTTAAAAATGCACCAGCACTTAAGCCGATTACTACACCCCAAATGAAATATAGATGCCAAATATGGGTCATTAAAGTAGTAAATAATAATGCTAACAATAATGTTCCCATTCCAATTAATAAAACTTTTCGAACAGTAAACTTTTGAAAAAGCCCTGCAACAAATGGACCTGAAAAACCTACAAGCGTAATACAGATGGCGAATGCACCAGATATAGATGCTCTACTCCAACCGAACTCTTCCTCGAAAGGGATCATCATTACACCTGACATGGTATTCGTTACTGCCGCAACGATAACCGATAAAAAAGTTACAATAAGAATGATCCAAGCGTAATGAACTTTTTTTGTATTCATCATCATTCCTCCCATTCTTCCTATACCTTAGGTGAACTTACTGATTGCAAAATCGTTCTTAACTCTTCAACAGTACCAACTACGTAGCTAGCTTTAACTTGTTCCAATTCTTCCTTTGTTCCGTAGCCATACGTTACACCTATTGAATCAATCCCGTTCAAATTTGCTCCAATGATATCATGAGAGCGATCGCCAACCATTACACTTTTACCATCTGAATTTTGCAAATACTTCTGATAAATCCATTCTATGATTTCTTTTTTATCGATTCTAGAACCATCAAGATTACTCCCAACAATGTCAATAAAATAATGATCTAATGAAAAAAACTTCAAAATTTCGTTTGCAAATACAGTTGGCTTGGAAGTCGCTACAAATAACTGTTTCCCAGCTTCTTTTAATTCATGTAGAAGTTGAGGGATTCCACTATAAACTTTATTTTCAATCATACCATTTCTAGTAAAATACTCGCGATAAAAATGCACTGCTCTAGCTACTTCGTCGTCATTCATCCCGCATACTTCAGAAAATGAACGCTGAATGGGTGGCCCTATAAATGTTAAAAGCTCAAATTCTTCCATTTTCTGCAGACCCATTTTTCGTAGAGCATACTCGATGGATTTTATGATTCCTTCTTTTGGGTCTGTTAACGTTCCATCTAAATCAAATAATATAGTTTCATAGTTTTTCATATTCTTCTCCATTTCCTTTAGTAAAAAAAGTGCAAAAAGAAACGTTAGCAATTAGAGCTAACGCAAGTCATTTAATTATTCGTTTCCCATTCATCTTTTAACATACTGTATACTGCTAAGTCATAAAAGCTTCCTCTTATTTGTTGAGCCTCTCGAAGAATACCTTCCTCCTTAAAACCGAGGCGTAGTGGGATTGCTCGACTCTTATGATTTTCAATTGCCGCTCTAATGACTACCCGATTTAGACCCAATTCATCAAAGCAGTATGAAACTAAATACTCCACAACGCGGGTCATAATCCCTTTACCTTGCATTGTTTCACTTAACCAATACCCTATTTCTGTTGCTTTGTTTGTTTGATCAATAAAATGTAATCCAACCATTCCAATCAATTCGTTTTGATAAAAGATACCTGTTTCAAACCCATTATTATCAGCAAACTTTTGCAACCAAATTGGTATAATTGTTTTTTGATATTCTTCTATGGATGGGATTGTTTCTGCCCAAATCAACCATTCTTTTAATGAGGTTTGATTTTTCTTAAGTGCCTCTACAAGCGTTTCTGCATATTTTGGTGTTAATAAATTGATAGAAAGATTTGCATCAATTTGAATCTTAAACATTTGCATTCCCCCCAGTTTCTATAAAAATAACTTTAAAAAGTCCGATACATTCCAACGGATTTTGGAGAAGTATAATTGAATCCAAATTTCTCATATAATTTATCGGCTGGTAAATCAGCAATAAGGCTAACATATGCACCTTTTGGGACAGTATTTTCTAGAAAATTAGTTAGTTCATACATAATTCTTTTACCAAGTCCTTGACCTTGGTAATCTGGATCAACAGCTATATCTACAATTTGATAAAAACAGCCGCCGTCTCCAATGATTCTACCCATACCGATTAAAATAGATTGATTTCTAATTGTCACAGCATAAATTGAATTTTTTAATCCCATCTCTGAAGCTTTTACATCCTTTGGACTTAATCCAGCTCGTACTCTCATTGCTACATATTCCTCTGCACTTGGAACTTCATTTAACACTTCAACATTAACAGTCATTCTAATCACCTATTCTATTATTGTTTTTACCTAATTCTCGATAACCTTTCATAAATCCTCTGGTGTTTTGTAAACATATTTTAATTTTAAATAGTAGAAAACCCTTCATTTCAAATGAAGATTTTTAATTCACATCGCTAAATACGTACGATTTCTTCATTTTTTCTATTTTTTAAAATGGTTCACCCTATCTATTTTACCAAAAGATAACCTCAAAAAACTTGCCAAGGATACTAAATACATAGTATATTTTGCACAATGTTATGATGAGTTTACATGCACTATTCAACAACGAAAATTAATACTAGGAGTTTACATGATGCAAAATTGGATTATTGAAACAATGAATTCTTTTGGATATTTAGGGATTTTTCTCTTAATTGCACTTGAAAATTTATTTCCTCCAATCCCTTCTGAGGTCATTCTAACATTTGGTGGATTTATGACAACAACTTCAACATTGACGAAAACAGGGGTTATTTTCTTTTCAACTTTGGGCTCTGTCTTTGGTGCGATACTACTTTTTGGAATTGGCACTTTACTTGATGTACAAAAACTCGAAAAAATTGTAGATAAGTGGGGACATATTCTACGTTTAACAAAAAAGGATATTCATAAAGCTAATGAATGGTTTACAAAATATGGCGTATGGACGGTATTTTTCTGTAGATTGATTCCGCTCATTCGTAGTTTAATTTCAATTCCAGCGGGTATGTCCCGTATGAATTTTTGGATCTTTTTATTGTTCACTACACTTGGTTCACTAATTTGGAATACAATTTTAGTAACTGTTGGAGCCTCAGTTGGTTCTTCATGGGAAAAAATCGTTTCATATATGGATGTGTATTCAAATATCATTTACGCAATTTTAGCAATAGGATTGGGTATCTTGATACTGATCTTTATTAAGAAAAGAAAACGTTCTGCGTAACAAATAAAAAGAACAAACCTAACATTGGACGTTAGATTTGTTCTTTTTTTATTTCATTCTTAAAATTCTCATTGAATTTAAAACAGCTAACACTGTTACACCTACATCAGAAATGACAGCTTCCCACATTGTTGCGATTCCAATGACACCCAATAATAAGAAAAAGCCTTTTACGCCTAGTGCAAAAATAATATTTTGCCATACGATTGTTCTAGTTCGCTTTGCAATTTTTATTGCGTCTACTATTTTAGAAGGTTCATCTGACATTAACACAACATCTGCAGCCTCTATTGCAGCATCAGATCCTAATCCACCCATTGCAATACCTACATCAGCTCTAGCTAATACTGGTGCATCGTTAATACCATCACCAACAAATGCAATTTTTTCATTTTTTGCTTTCTTACGTTCCAGTTTTTCTAGCTGCTCTACCTTTTGATGTGGAAGTAATTCAGCATACATTTCATCAATACCAAGTAGATTGCCTACTTTATTTGCAACTGACTTAGAATCTCCAGTAAGCATAATTGTTTGTTGAACACCGTTTTGTTTAAGTCCTGATATTGCTTTCTTCGCATCTTCCTTTAGTTGATCAGATATAATGATTGAACCGATAAACTGATTGTTTTTAGCAAGGTAAATTGTTGTCCCTGGTTCTTTACTTGGGATATATAAAATATGATGACGTTCCATCAACTTTACATTCCCAGCAAGTATTTTATCTCCATTATACGAAACGGAAATACCATGACCTGCTATTTCTTGATAATTTGATAGTTTTTCAGCTACAATTTCTTCTTCATAAGCATTTCGGATTGATAATGCTATCGGATGATTTGAAAAGTACTCTGCATAAGCTGCTATTTCAAGTAATTCATCCTTAGATTTTCCGTTCGCTGGTAAAATTGAACTAACTTGAAATTGCCCTTTTGTTAAAGTTCCTGTTTTATCAAATACAATATATTTCACATCATTTAATGCCTCTAAATAGTTACTTCCTTTTACTAAAACACCTGCTTTTGACGCAGCTCCAATTCCACCGAAGAATCCTAACGGTATAGAAACAACTAATGCGCATGGACATGATATAACTAAAAAGATTAAAGCTTTGTAAACCCAATCGTATAGTGATTCACCTGAAAAGATGAATGGTGGAATTACTGCGATCATAGCAGCTGTAATCACTACAATCGGTGTATAAACCTTTGCAAATTTTGTGATAAAGTTTTCAGTTGGTGCTTTTTTGTTTGTAGCATTTTGTACTAGCTCTAAAATTTTAGAAACAGTAGATTCCTTGAATTCTTTTGTCACTTCAATTTCTAAAACACCTTGTAAATTAATAAATCCACTTAATACTTCTTCACCTTCAACGACTTCTCTTGGAAGTGACTCACCTGTTAAAGCTGAAGTATCGACAGTCGTTGAACCTAAACGAACAAGGCCATCTAATGGAATTCTTTCCCCTGGTTTTACGATAATTATGTCTCCTATTTTTACGTCTTCTGGAGATATTTTTCTAGTGTGATGACCATCCTTTACATTTGCGTAATCTGGACGAATATCCATTAGTTTTGAGATCGATTTGCGAGATCGATTCACAGCTATACTTTGGAAAAGCTCACCTAATTGATAGAACAACATAACGGCCACCGCTTCAGGATATTCCCCAATGATAAATGCCCCAATCGTCGCAACACCCATTAAGAAATTCTCATCAAAAACCTGCCCCTTAAAAATATTTCGAATCGCTTTTATAACAACATCTACACCTGCAACTAAATAGGCAGCTACAAAAAGTACCATCGTGAAAAGGTCAGGTAGGTTTAGTATTTGAGCAAGAAGTAGTAGCATTCCACCTACACAAAGTTTCATTATTAATTTTTTCGTTTCAGGATTCATCCTTGATTTTTCATTCTTTGTAGATTTTGAATCAACCTCTTCTTTTGATAACGGATTAATATGTGGTTCTAAATTTCGAATTTTATGCTTCGCTTTATTCACAACTGCTTCTTGTTGATCCTCAGTTGAAGTAATCGTCATTGTTAATGTAGCAAAATTGACTGAAACCGCATCAACACCTTCAATAGTGGATACGCCTTTCTCTATCTTCATTGCACAATTTGCACAATCTAATCCTTCTAATTTTAACTCACTCTTTATTTGTTTTTGCCCCGTACTCACTACCTCCAACCCCTCTCCAAAACAAACACTTTTTTTAATCCTCTAAAACATGCTCAAGTGCTTGATTGAAAATCTCCGTTACATGATTATCTGCTAAAGAATAATAAACTACTTTTCCTTCTTTACGATTTTTTACTAAATGCGCTTGTTTTAATACACGCAATTGATGCGAAATAGAAGATTGTGTCATGTCTAGCAAATAAGCTAAATCACACACACACATTTCAGATTGACTAAGTGCATGTAAAATTCTTGTTCTAGTTTTATCACCTAATACTTTAAATAAATCAGCCACACCAGTTAAAACATCTATATCTAACATCTTCTCTTTTACAGTTAGTATCGTATCCTCATGCATAACAGTTTGCGGACAACTATCCTCACAAACCTCATCCTTCTTTTTCTTTTCCTCAATCATCTCTATTCCTCCTACGAATACATGAGCAATCATTCATATGTTTTCTATACATTTATTATATGAGCAACTATTCATATATGTCAAAAAATTTTTAGAAAATTTTAGAAAAAATATTTTAGAGGCCCTGCACCTCTCTACGGAAAGCAAGTAACCTGAAGTGTAAACATAGATAGATCTCTAATGTTTCCCAAACTTAAGAATGGTAAATATAATCTAAATGCATTTCTATCCTCCTAGAAGATTTTGTTTCCTCATAAAAAAACTGCTTATAACAAAGTTGTTGGAGCATAGGTGCTCGACTCCTGTGGGAGTTCGGGACAGCTGAGACCCCTCAGGCGCGAATGCAAGAGGGGAGGCTCAGCGCCCGCCCCATGGTAAGCGAGCATCCTGGAGCGCAAACACACAAACACTTCTCTCCCTAAAAAAAAAGTGACCTTATGTATTCACATAAAATCACTTTTTCTAAATCATTTAAGAAGGCATCGGTGTATCGGTTGGTTTTGCATAACCCTCTTTATATTTATCATCTATATACTTTCGAATTTCCAAATTCGTTTTACCTTTTTGTTTTAACGTTGCTGATTCCAGTGCAATTTCAAGACAGTTAACACAAGTTGTTGCATGACTATCCCATACAACCGAACCATCAGCTTTTACTTCATTAATAAAACAATCTAAATTACTTTTATGTCCAACACTTTCTCCACAACCACAATAGCACGGAATATTTTTCAATAAATCAGTGTTTTGTGCGGCAACTAAATAAATTTGTTGCATCTGTTTTTCTTTAACTGCTAAAAAACTAGGCAATGTTTCCTTATTTTTCGTTTGCTCACGAACATCACTCATTTGACTATGCTCTTCATGCTCTTCATGATTTTCATGACCTTTATGACTTGTATCATTATTAACTTCTGTTTTATGACTACTGCAACCTGACAGAAGAAGCGAGATAGATAAAGCTGAAAAAACATTAACAATTACTTTACGATTCATTTCTTTCCTCCAATAAAAATAATAATCTAAGATGATTGTATTGTTTATTGTTCCGAAAGACAAATGCTTGTTCAAAATTATATTACATAATTAGTCATTACGTTCTCGATCAATGAAATCCTTATCGTCCGTATACATAATATAATCAAATAGTTCATCCTCAACGATGTAGTCATTACCATTTATAGACTCTTCCGGAAATATTTCTTTTCCATTCTTATCGTACGTTGTCATCGATAAAGATAAGGAAGTTCGATAACCATGTACTTGTAGGAAAAATATATTTTCTTTAGGTCCTGCTGCAGCCTCAAGTTTTTGGATTTTTATCCAATCGCTAGGATATTTTAAAAATCCGTAAGTTTTTGTATGTAGACTCAACTTCTGCTCCAGTAATATCTCTGGTAGGTAATATACATTTTCATTAGACATCATATAATTTCTTTCTCTATTGAGCCGAAACTTTATTTCATTCACTTGATCAACAGGACTATAGTTCCAAAACATAACATATGATGATGGATCGCTTGGCTTCATTTTCCATATGCGTGGTGTTCCAGCTTTATCAATAATATTAACAATCTTCCATTTATGATGTTGCCATTTCCAAAAACTAACCCCATAACCTTTTTCGGTTGAAATATAAGGTACAAATACATGTTTTTGATCAATAAAAATAATATCCTGTATCTCCTTAACATTTTCGCCTTTATATGTATGACTTATCATCTTCTTTATCCTTGCTTCAGAATAAAATGCAGTTGGCTTAGAAAGATAAAACCAATAAATGACAATGAATGCAATGACTAAAATTGATAAACCAAATATTGTTTTTTTATTTTTCAACATGATTATTTCCTCCTTTAACAGGTGAAATAATGTTTATATCACTTCTAAAGTAATAATGTTTATCTTTCGTCGTAATGAATATTCCTTTTCCATCCTTCTCAATATAAATAATCGTTTTTACATTACTGCCGAACTTTGGTTTTGTACCGACTAAAATATATGGAAATCTTTCAATAGGTTTCATTTTTGTTTCATATTGAAACGTTCCTGCATACCATTTTTCATCCTTGTATAATTCATTTATTTTAAAGGTGTCTACTGAATTTACTAATTTCAATTTTTCCAGTTTTACTTCATTAACTTTAGGAATTGTACGAATAATCCTTGGTTGATTTACATCCTTAATAAAAGTTTTTAATTCATCTTTCGGATATATGAGAATATCTATTGGATAAATTAAAAAACTAGTAAATATAAAAATAAACTTAATATAAAAACCTGCCCATGCAAAACTTCGATACTTTTCCCAGCCAACCTTACCAAACCTATTTTTACAAAACCAATATAATAACCATACACCAATCGGTAAGATTGGAATTTGAATAAATGAATGAAAAATATTTAAATTAATTGAAAAGAGAAAGCCACCTATAAAAGCAATTATGATCGCTTTCCATAAGGATATTTTTTCTTTTTTACGTTTATATAACGAATAAATTATCATTCCAAATAGTAAATAGTTTAATAGACTGACCACGATGGAAGGAACATGTTGGAAAAAATCATAATGATATTGTACGTTCATAGTTTTCTCCTATTCGTTTGACAAAAGTTTTTCAATTACTTGTTTTCTTTTTGATAAGTTTTGACGAAATCTCCAATTTCCTCATCAAACACTTCATTGATTAGTTCAAATCCGTTATTCTCTAATATTTTTACTGAAGTCTGATTTCTAGATTCTACACTTGCTACGACAGAATCAATATTTTTTTCTTCAAAACAGTAGATTAATAGTCGTTTTGTTAACTCCGAACCATAGCCATTTCCCCAGTGTTCTTCTTGCAATCTATAACCAATTTCACTCTTTTTGTCTTCATTTTTGATTACAGCACATGTACCAATAAACTTGTTGCTTTTAGTAAGGCACACAGCTAATACTAAGAAATCACTTTGACCTTCTTTGTATGAAGCTATTATTTTTGTTAATTCTTGTTCAGTTTCTTCTAAAGATTTCGGACGATTTGTTATATATTTCATTACATTTGGATTTGATTGTAGCTTATGTAATTGTTCTAAATCCTCCATTTTAAGCTTGCGTATACTTAGTCGCTCTGATTGTAAAATCATTAAAACGCCCCCGTCGATTTGTCTACCTATCTTTCATGATCCTTTTAACATATACATGTTTTCTTTTTAACGCCCAATTTCCCTTTTAATTCAACCTTTTCAATATAATCTGTTGCAATTGGTACTTTACAAGCAGTATTACCAACATCGACATGAACTTTCCCAATATTCCTTCCAACTATCATAGCTTCTACATTTAAACTAGGAACAAAGCTACCAACTGCTATGACAAAGCCATTCATTGTATATCGAACTCGATTTTTCGAATGATGTATATTTTTTTCAATATATTTTAACAGTTCTCTTACTTCATCTTTATCTATATTTTCATCTGGCGCGATTGATAAATAATGAGAATATGTACTCCAACCACAATCCTCAATTAATTCTTCTTCTGATTTCATCCATTTTCGTGCAAGTTCTAAAGCATACAAGCTTTCTGCAGTCACAGCCCCAACTATACTTTCTGCAATCATAAACCAATAAGCTTCTTCTGCCCATTTTTGCAGTTGTTCATTTGTCATAAGTTTTGGATTAATTGATAATCCCGCTAAATACATTGCATCAGAATTACCAGTATCGTATAGTGCTAGTGCAAGTTCTTGATCTTTTTTCACATATTTTACTAATTTTTTTAAATCACCAATTTTCACACCATAAAGTGGTTCTCTTGCACCATGCCTACTAAACGTATTTTTGGTTTGTTCTGTACCCATCTCTTTTAATGACTTCATTATCTCATCTAATTTCATACTGTACTCTCCTTACTATTTAATCATTATATGTTTGTCCCGTATCATCGTTGTCTAAAATGTATCGTATCATACATCTATCTGAAAGGAAGTACGTAATGAAATATATTACTATGACTATGATTATTTTGCTGTTTGCTTTATCATCATGTCAAATTGATTCTATGGAAACTGTCACTAAAAGAAATGAAACTGGAAACAGTGAAGATTGGTCTTACACAGGCTCAACTGGCCCTAATAATTGGGGAAACCTAAAAGAAGGATACGCCATGTGTTCTAAAGGCAAAGAGCAGTCGCCGATTAATATTGAATCAGCAACTCAAAAACCACTACCATTAGGAATAAACTATCATTCTGGAAAATTTAAAGTAGAAATCAAAGAAATGACAATTAAATTAATCCCAGAAAGTAATACAAACACGATAAATTTACAAGGAACAAACTATGAACTAAGGCAGCTTCATTTTCATACACCATCAGAACATTTACTAAATGGACATCAATCTGATATGGAAATTCATTTTGTTCATGAAGACCGCAATCATTCTATTGCAGTAATTGGCGTTTTTGTAGACAAAGGTATACAAAATAAAGCGTTTCAAAATATGGTAAATCAACTGAAAGGAAACAAAGATTTAAAAGAAAACAGTTCAATATCAGTTAATATTCAATCCCTGATTCCTATTAATAGTAAAAAAATAACATATGATGGATCTTTTACAATTCCTCCATGTACGGAGGGATTAAAATGGATTGTCTTTGAAAAACCAATTCAATTTTCAAATCAGCAAATTGAATTTTATCGAAAAAAATATTTTTATCCAAGTAATCGCCCTGTCCAACCATTAAATAACCGGATTTTGTATGAATCATGGTAAAATAAAAAAAGAGTTAACCAATATTGGTTAACTCTTTTTTTTACCATTCTGTTTTTTCGTCTCTATGAATGACTTCTAATTTACCAGTATGTGGATCGATAACTAATCCATGAACTTCAATATTATCTGGAATTAATGGATGGTTTTTGATAATTGAAACACTATGGCCTACACTCTCATATACATCTGTAAATCCAGATAACCATTTATCTAAATCTATACCGGATGAATTTAAAATATCTAAATTTTCCTCTTTAATACCTGATTCAATCATTCTTGTCTTTATTCTCGCTGGATCTGTATTACCCATACCACACTCATGATGACCAATGACCAATACTTCTTTTGCACCAAGTTCATAAATTGATACTAAAATACTTCTCATGACAGATCCAAATGGATGACTGATTACAGCTCCCGCCGTCTTAATCATTTTTACGTCACCGTTTCTTAGATCAAGTGCCTTTGGTAATAGTTCAACTAGGCGAGTATCCATACAAGTTACAACTACAACTTCTTTATCAGGAAACTTACCTGATAAATATGGTTCATATTCCTTATTTTCTACAAATCTTTTGTTAAATTCTAGTATTTTATTTAACATTTGTTTCCCTCCAAATTAACTTAAGAGAATTTATTTATATTACTATTTTGAAGGAAAAGTGAAATATATACAACTTATCCGATTCGCTTCAATAAAATAGTATTACCCTATTATACTAATTAACTTAATAGATTCAAACCATTACATAATTATTTCTATTTATCAGATATCATATTTTTTGAATTTTTAAAAATATGATGTACACTATATTTAGTCTTAATTAGGAGGGAATATGAATGAAAACTTCACAATTTATCACATTACATAATGGCGTAAAAATGCCTCAATTAGGTTTTGGTGTTTGGAGAGTTTCTCCTGAAGATGGTGTTGATGCAGTTCGTACTGCAATTGAAGTTGGCTACCGACATATCGACACGGCCGCTGTCTACAAAAACGAAGAGCAAGTCGGAGAAGCAATTCGTCAATCAGGCATTGCTAGGGAAGATCTATTTATTACAACGAAAGTTTGGAACGCTGACCAAGGCTTTGATACAACATTAAAAGCGTATGAAGATAGCCTTAAAAAACTAGGACTAGACTATGTTGATTTATATTTAGTTCATTGGCCAGTTCAAGATAAATATTTAGAAACATATAAAGCACTTGAAAAACTATATGATGAGAAATTAGTGCCTGCAATCGGTGTTTCAAATTTCCATATTCATCATTTAGAAGATATAGCAGCACATCGTAATATTAAACCTATGGTTGACCAAGTTGAACTTCACCCAATGCTACAACAAAATGAACTACGTGACTATTGCTTAAAAAATGGTATTGCGATTGAAGCTTGGAGTCCATTAATGCAAGGTGGAGAAGCACTAACGAATCCAATTATTACTGAGCTTGCTGAAAAACACGGTAAAACATCTGCTCAAGTAATACTTCGTTGGCATTTACAACGTGACGTTATTGCAATTCCAAAATCAATCACGCCTTCTCGAATTCAAGAAAACTTTGATGTATTTAACTTTGAACTGTCAACTGATGATATGGCTTCTATTTCATTGCTTAATACAAGTACACGCGTAGGACCAGACCCAGATAATTTTGATTTTTAAAAGATAAGTTGTATACGAATCAAAAAAAGCACTGCATGGCGCAGTGCTTTTTACATTTTTATAACATTTGATTTGCGATTTTGATAATATCTTTTTTGTGCTGTTCAGGCGAAATATTCTTGTTGATGTAACTAACTGTATAATTGATGCCGTCTTTTTCAAAGAAGAGTGTACTCCTGTTAAATTGAGCGACTACGTTTTTAGTTAATTGAACATCTTCCATCGATCCACTATTCTCCGCCTGGAAATTATCTACACTAATTAGTAAAATAATCTCCTCTGACTGCTCTTTCGCAGTTGTCGTAAAATTAACTTTTACATTTTTCCCATCTTGATGAAAATCCTCAATTGACGTAATTTTAAGAGGAACTGCATCAAACGGGAAATCTTTTGGAATTTTCAACTTAAATGGAAGTGCATCTAAACCTTTTTCTAATGAGCTTGCATTATATGTGACTGGAATTTTTTTTAATTGTTCTTCTGTAAGATTTCCGTTTGATTCTACTTTTTCTAAATTAGATACATCTAACAGATCTTCCTGAACATTATTGCAACCAAATAGTAAGGCAATCAAAAGCATTTGAACTAATAAAATTTTTTTCATTAAATCACATTCCCACTCAATTATTTTTACTAAAGTATTATATAGACTATAAGTAATATTTTATGCTAAATAAATTTCAATACGCTCCTTTCCTCCCCCAATGTTATTTCTTTTCAGCCTGATCCCTCCTATTTCACCTGTCGTTCTAATATGAGTTCCGCCACACGCAACCTTTCCAAACTCTTCTATTTCCCAGTACCTTCGTTGTTTTTCTTCGTCACTAAAATCACTCTTAATTGGTAAATTTGTACCTATTAAAAGTTGTGCTTTTGTTTCTAATAATGGAAAAGTTTCGGAAATATTTCCATCCCAATAAAAATCAATTCTTGCTTTATCGCTAGTAATATTAGCACCTATTTTTTCAGGGCGATGAAAGTTTTGATACATTAATTCAAGTATAATTTCTGCTGCAAAATGAAGCTTCATAATCTTATATCTTTTCTCCCAATCAATTTCTACAATTACTTCTTGTCCTTCATAGAGACTATGATTTTCGGGTAGTGTGTATAGAATTTCTATCCCTTCTTTTTTTGCATCGATTACTTCAAAACCTCCAATTCTACCAAAATCAGATTGTTGACCTCCGGAAAAAGCATAAATGATTGTTTGATCTAACATAATTGTTTGTCCTACAACACTTGTAACAATCGCAGAAGTGTATGATAAATAGGGATCTTCCCAGAATAGTTTTTTTACAGCCATTTTGATTCTCCTTTATTTCTTTATTTGAAAGAACATCTTTGTTTGACTATTCCATGTAATCTTTCGTTTTTCCTTTATCAAACTAATAAATACAATATATACTTAGTGAAGAACAGATTGATGAAGGAGAAAATATGTTTCTGTCAATTGATTATTTAATAAATGGAAACCCTAGGCAACAAAAGGCTTATCATACTTTATCAAGCCTTCAAATCATGGAAGATTTAAGAGAATTCAATCCCACTCTTTGTGGGACAATTCCGATTGGAATTGATATAGAAGATTCAGATTTAGATATTATTACAGAAGTACAAGATTTTATGTATTTTGAAAAAATGATGAGAAATTTATATGGTATGCAAAATAACTTCAATATTTCTCATTCAATTATAAGAGATGTTCCTTCTATGACAGTAAACTTCAATTTTGATGAATTTGAGATTGAAATATTTGGACAAGTAACACCAGTTCAGAAGCAAAATGCATATATTCATATGGTAATTGAGCATTTGATCATGGAGCAGTTTCCATATATGAGAAGCGAAGTGATTCAGCTAAAAAAACAAGGATATAAAACTGAGCCGGCTTTTTGTATGATTTTAGGATTAGATGGTGATCCTTTTGATTCATTAATTGAGTATGGAAGAAAAATGTTTACTCTAAAATAAGAAGGCATGACCATAATAGTCACACCTTCTTTTACATGATTTCATTATTAATCTTTATGAACCTTTCAGGATCTTTTCAACTAAAAAAACTCTCTATCAACGACTATAATTGATAAAGAGTTTCCTATACTAAATAGATGTCAATTCCGAACTTTTCAGTAATTCAATTCTTACTTTCGATAAGCCATCTTTTTCATCAACATATGTAGTAAGCTTCCAGTTTGGAGCTAATGTGTTTTTAAGAGTTTCTACTGCTTCGTTTGCTAGGATGATGCCCTCAATTGCAGTTCCATTGTCATCATAATCCTTTTCTACTTCAATACCATATTTAAGTCTTAATAAGGTCATTAATGACCCTTTTGTTAAAAACTTAATGTGGTAACCTTCATTTAGAATTCTTTGAAAATCATCTTCACTTTGGTTAAAAAGGTTTACTAGTGCCTCCCAATCTGGCATACCTTTTCCAAATTGGTTTAGAAATTCATAATTTTCTTCTTTTAGAATGGTTATTAATTGGCTATTTTCAACACCTTCACTACGAAGTCTTTCGATCATAATTGCGTAATTAATTGCGATTCTTATTTGGCTCATAAAACCTTCTCCTCTCCAATTTAAAGAATTTTCATTTTATTCAACTGTACCATAAACATTATGTAGAAACTATTTATATGTATTTCTAAATTTACACATAAAAAAGACTTGTTCGTAAACAAGTCTCTTTAGAAATTATATACAGCAAGTGTAATAACCGCAGTTGTTCCTTCGCCATATTCACTTGTAATTTCCAGGCTTCCACCATAGTCATCAATTAGGTTTTTAGCAATTGAAAGTCCTAATCCATTCCCACCGTTAGCTCTGCTTCTTGCCTTATCGGCTCTATAAAATCGATCGAAAATATGTTTTAGATCTTCATCATGAATACCGATCCCGTTATCCTTAACATGGATCTGAACGTGTTGATTACTTTGATTTATTATAATATTGATTTTCGTTTCATCCTTACTATATTTCACAGCATTATCAAATAAGATGATTAAGACTTGCATTAGATGTTCTCGAGTAATATTTGCTTGATCAATATTGGCAGTTTCTTGTACATATTCAATCTTCATATCCTCGTGCAACAATCGATAGTTATTCATAATCTCATGTACAACCTGTAATACATTACATGGTTCAAATTTAACAATCTCTTCATTACCTTTTTCAAGTTTTGATAACTGTAAAAGTTCATTAGTTAAGATAATCATTCGATTTGTTTCATTAATACATGTATTCAAAGAATCTTCTAGAACTTTTTCATCTTTTTTCCCCCAACGATTTACTAGGGATAAATGACCGTGAATAATTGCGAGCGGTGTTCTCAACTCGTGTGAAGCATCTTCAACAAATCGTTTTTGTCTAGTAATCGAGGCTTCTAACTCGTCCATCATTTTATTAAAGATTAAACCTAATTCTGACAATTCATCGTTTATTTCTCCAACAAAGACTCGCTCTTTTAATTGGTTATTTTTAATTTTTAACATCGTATGATTTAAATTTTTTATTGGTTTTAATAATTTTTTGGATAAAAACCAACCGCTAATGATACTTAGAATCAGTGAAAAGATTGTCCCAAAAATTAAAATAAAGAAGGATTCCTTCACAAACTTAGAAAAGATCTCAACATTTATCGCCACTTCTAATATGCCATGAAATTTTCCATAATGTAGTGCTTTACTGGCAATCAGTATCTCTTGATTGTGTAATCTATATTGCCTAAACTGACCAACACTATTTTTATCAATATCTATTTTTGGCATTTTTTGTGATACGGTATAAATCACTTTTCCGTCAGCATCTAATAATCGGATCATTTCATTATTTTGAATGATTTTTTCGAAATAATGTCTAGTATCCATAAAGTAGGTTTCATTTGATTGTTTTTTATTATACTCTTCGTCCATATAAGCTACAGTTTCAGTTAATCGTTTTTCAATTCTGTGATGCTGTTGATTAATAATTGAGACCTGAATAAGGAACAATTGAATAATATTACATAATGTAAAAATGAAAACCATAAGCAAAACGATTGTAATCGTTATTTTCCATCTAATAGAAAGCTTATTGAACAAGCTGAATTTCACCTCTACATTCTCATTACATACCCTGTACCTCTTACAGTGTGTATATACGTATTGTTCTTATCATCTAGTTTTGTTCTTAAATAACTAATATAAACATCTACAACATTTGTTTCAATCGTAGAGCCATAACCCCATACTGTTTCTAATAAAATTTCTCTAGTTAAAACTCTGTTTACATTACTCATTAAAAGATATAGTAAATCGAACTCTTTTTTCGTTAAATCAATGATTGTATCTTCTTTTTTTACAACCCTTGCAGCAGAATCTAAAGATAAATCTTTAAATTTTAAACAATGTATTTTTGTTGAACGATCAATTCTTCTAAAAATTGCACGCATATGAGCTAGTAACTCTTCAATCACAAATGGTTTTGAAATATAATCGTCTGCTCCACTATCAAGACCTGAAATACGATCGAATACACTATCACGTGCTGTGATCATTATAATTGGTGTATCTTTATGAGCTCTTATTCTTCTACAAACTTCTATCCCACTTAAATTCGGAAGCATCAAATCAAGTAATATTAAATCATACTCATTTTCTATTGCTTGATTTAATCCTTCTCTTCCATCATTTGAAATATGAACTTCATTTCCTTCATACTCCAATTCTAATCTTATAAAATTCGCTAATTCTTTTTCGTCTTCTATAATTAATATTTTTTTCATTTATTTTATCCCTCATTTTTTTTATAATAACACTTATAAAATCATTCGTAGTATTTAATAAGCATATCTGTAAAAAATGAAAACGAACTTATACTTATTTTAAAATTTGATTAGAGTTTCATTAGATTTTTTTAATCTTTCCAAACGATATAGTTTATGTAACAATTTACATTCTACTCATTTTATCATTGTTTTGTCATAAAAATTGAATCCAGTAGTGATGATTTCTTTTACATTAAACAAAAAAGACTTTAGCGTTTTGCTAAAGTCTTTAGATTATCTTTCAAAATTTGTAAATTCAACAGGAATGTTTAATTCATGTTCTGCTGTACCATCTTTAGCACTCGCAACATAAATCGTTAATACCCCATTTGGGCTAGATGGTTGGTTATGGCTGATCCTTATATTAAAATTTCCCCAATCGGGAGCACCTTTATCTGCCATCACACTACCTTCTGCTAAAACATTATGTCCATCTTCTAAGCGATACTTAAACATCGCTTCAAATACACTTGCTGTTCCTTCTACTTCAAAAACATTTTTTACTGTTTCTTCATTAACGATTGAAGTAACTTTAAAAACTTCATTTTCAGCTAAGATTTTATCCTCAAATGCTGGTTTCTTATCCTTATCTTCCATCGTTACCTTCCCATCCTTTTTACCATAGTCATTTGTTTGACAACCTGCTAAACAAAGTATGCTTACAACTGCCAGACTAATAAACAAACGTTTTTTCATTGCATTGCCCCCCTAATTATCTTATTAAAAACTGATTAAAATAGTTCTATGACATATTCTTTATTTTTAATAGTTCTCTACCACTTGTAACTTATGCCACTTTTTCTTCCAATTTTTCTGAAGAATGCGTGCTGCAAATATTTCAATTGACCCTCTACTTTTTAAGAAATTTGGTGAAGGTCTTATGATTCCATTAATGGCATCATCTATTCCACATGGTGCAGTTAAAATGATCTCATCCTTCTCATTTAGCTTTACACCAAGTGCTGTTGCAGTTTCGGGAAACTTTGAAATCGCATCTACACATGATTGATATGGTTGGATATTATTTTTTAAATGCATTCTTGCTTCATTTTTTACGGACCAAGGAATACCCATTTTTAAGTCTTTTAATATAGCTTCATATTTCTTTTCAACAGATTCATCTAAATTTGAAGGATCATAATATATTACATCAATATCATCAAGTCTAGTTCTTTCTTCAAATCCGTGTAAATTGTCCCAAATTTTAGAACGAACAAAGCCCGCACAAATCCACCATTCCGGTAACTGTAACGTTTTTGCAGTCTTTAATATATCCATCATCCACATATCTTCTTTTATTAAGTTCAAAATATCTTCTTCTGTTTTACAATCCATACAAAACTCCTTTTGAACATGTCCATTTCATTTATTTTATGATTGATAGAAAACACATAAAGTTCAAAGTGATTGTCTTAAAGATCAACGCACTTTGAACTTAAAATAGAATACCGGAAAGTTGAATAACGATGGGTAAGGTGACACTACTAATAATCGTAGAAGAAATCACTGTTTGAGCCGCAAAACTTGCGTGGGGTCCTTTGAAGGATAATAATGCACTATTTCTTGAACTTGGAAAAGCACTTCCTATGAATAATGCTTTTGCAACAACACCTTCAAATCCAAAAATCAGTATGATTCCATATGCTAATAAAGGCGCACCAATTAGCCTTAAAAAATTGCTAAGTCCTAGATTAGCCCAATCAATTTCTTTACCGGATTCCGCTAATTGGGCACCTAAAGTTATTAATGCAAATGGTGCAAAAGCAGTAGTAATCGGATCAAAAACTGAGACAATTCCATGAGATAATTCCACGTGAGAAAACTGGAGGATAAACCCTAATGCCACACTATATAAGATTGGAAGTTTTAACATTTTCATAATTGCTTCCTTCATCTTTACAGTTGCTTCCGCATTATAAACACCTACAGTAAAAGTCATGATATTTTGAAACAGTACGACTAAAACACCAATACTCATTGCAAATGGGTCATTTTTAAATACTAACGCATTAACTGGTAGCCCTAAATTACCAGAATTATTTAAAGCTATACTATTGGCAAACGCCCCTCTCATACTTGGGTCAATTCCTCTAATTTTACAAGCTATTAATGAAACAACAGACATTAAGGTATACTGAACCATCAAAAATATCAGTACGATTCCCGCTACTTCCCCAGATAAAGGGCTACTATACATTTTCATAAATACAGCAACAGGTAAAAATAAATAGACTAGTAGTGTAGTTAATGTGCCTAAGTGCAATTTGAAAATTTTGTTAAATATATAACCTAAAATGACATAAAAAAATAGTGGTACCATGACTTCTAATAATAAATGAATAAACACTTTTTACGCCTTCTTTCAATTACTAATGTGATAAGGATTTTCGAATTAGCTAGTATTGCAAAATGTTGAAGGTGAAACCAGCATTCTTCATCAAACTTACATTTTATTCTAAAATAAACTTTTCATTTCTTATCAACTTATATTCTATAAAATCTGACAAAAAACCTACTAAATTTAGTAAGATCAAAATAACCACCTAATCTTAGGTGATTATTTATTTTATGCTTAATCTATTCACACATTCTTTAGTTTCGCTAATCTACAAAAGAAAAAAGTACGTCTATAAATAAACAAAGCATCTATAAATGTTTAATGTCTACTTTGCCAAACTCATCAACTTCAATTAGTTTTTTCTGGTCAATCGTTATGACAACAGGAAAGCATTTTGAGCGTTTATTTGAAAATATCCATCTTCTATTTTGTGGACCAAGTAATAGAAAACACCCTTCCTTACCCATAAAGTTTAATGACTCAGTTAATTCATTTCCATCTCTTACCCCTATTCCATTTGCCATTAACTGTTTTCCAACAGACATAACATCTGTCGTTGTAACATTGATTTCACTTATATTTAGTATTGAGTTTACCGAGAAGGCATCATTACTCTGTACCGATACTGAGTGCCTTGAAATAAATTCGACGATGTTTCCAGACGGGTCTATAAAATAAAAAGAATGTGCATCTAAAAACTTAAAATACACTTCATCCATCTCATCTTCTACTGTGAGTGTAACTTTTAATTGAGCCCAATATTTAGCCTCCTGAAATTGATTGGAAGGAATATTAAACGCAAAATGATAAAAAGGATTTGTTTCTTTTTTTGTCTCCAAAAATTCTAGTAAACTATTACCTATCTGAATAGCAAATTGATTTTCATTGGATGTAATCAACTGAAAACCTAGTACATGATTATAAAAATGCCTTGTCTCATTCAGTTTACTAGTTTGTATTGTTACTTTATTAATTTTCATTTGAACTCCTCCTCAATTTGTATCTATTCATTTTTCAAACAACTTTATAAAAATCTAGACCTTAATAATAGTTACATGGTAATGAAGTCTTGTATTCGATTTAACTTTCAATTGAAAAATATGTTAAAAAGTTTTTGAAGAGTTTAACTATTATTTAAGTCAAAAGAAATTAAACGGCATCGGGGGAGAACGCCGAGGCCCTTTAAATTTATATAACCTCTAAGATTTGTTTTTGATGATGTAAATCGTGTTCGATAAACCCGCCCACATATTGAAGAATCGTTAAATTTCGATAAAATGGTGTAGTAAGTTTTCGCTCATCTAGATCCTCGATACACTCAATCAATTTTTGACGATTCTTTGCAAATTCATTTAATATCGTTTCTTTTGAATGATTTCTAGCATATTCAGCAGCAGTAGCATTGAACTTTTCTACATCAGGGCTATTTGGAAAATCCTCATTTTGAATGGCTATGCGATGTTCAATGATGTATACATCCCACGCGTTTAAATGTGAGATTATTTCAGCAACGGTCCATTTATTTTCTGCAATTGGTTTTCGCCATTTTTCTTCTGAAAGTTCATGTAATGAATGAACCCATAAACTCATATGACGATTGTGCTTTAATAGTTCTTCTTTTGAAATTGACATTCTTCTCCCTCCAATTAAACTTCTCTTTTATATTTTAATGGAATCAATTCATGAATTTTCACTTTGACAATTTCACCATTTTCTTCAATAATGACATGGCAATTTGGTGAGTAATCGGAAATTAGTTCTCTACACATTCCGCATGGGCTGACGACTTTTATCTCTCTATTTACTTCATCTGAATAGGGATGTCTTACAGCTACAATTGTATCAAATCCTTTGTCACCTTCAGAGATTGCTTTTCCAATCGTAATGGCTTCAGCACAAACAGATACCCTACCGATATATGCCTCAATATGTACTCCAGAAACAACTCTTCCTGATTTTGTACGAATTGCTGCTCCTACATGATGCTTATCATCTTCGTATAATGAAGAAATTTTTTCTTTTGCGGCTTCTATTAATTCAAAATCTTCTTGTAATAGCTGGTACTTTTCCATCAAATATCCTTCTTTCATTGCATGATATAGTTATTGAATATAAGTTTTGGTTACTTTTATTTGTTATAAGGATGAAATATAAAATAGTAACCTTTGGATGTTAACTATTTATTTACTTCTTCATTATAGAAAACAGTCCTCTTTTTCATATCGGTTGTAGAGGAAATCATTTTACGAAACACGAATTACTTCTTGTTAGTAGATTGGGGGAATGATGATGATATTTCAAAATGGTCAACTAAAGGTACGGCTAATCAATGAAAATGACATACCATTTTTAGTTAAATGGTTATCAGATCAAAATGTTCTTCAATATTATGAAGGCAGGGATAACCCATTTAATGAGGAAAAAGTTCGTTCTGTTTTTTTAAACAAAGAAGAATCAATTACGATGTGTATGGTGGTATATGATGATAAAGAAATTGGATATATACAATTTTATGAATTAGATGGTGACGGTAAAGTAGAGTATGGATATGAGAATACATCTGAAAAACTTTACGGGATGGATCAATTTATTGGAGAAGTAGATTATTGGAATAAAGGAATTGGTAATCAGCTAATCTCAGCAATGATTGATTATTTAACAATGAAACTGAATGCTGACAAAATCGTTATGGACCCTCAAACATGGAATGAAAGGGCAATTGCTTGTTATATGAAGTGTGGGTTTAAAAAAGTGAAATGTCTACCAAAACATGAATTTCATGAAGGTGAATTTAAAGACTGTTATGTGATGGAATATTGTAAATGAAAAATAATTTTAAAAAAGAGATTGCGTTGATTTCCACTTCAGGATGCTCGCTTTCCATGGGGCGTGAGCTGAGCCTCCTCGGCCGGCAGGCCTGTGGGGTCTCAGCCTTCCCGCATCTCCCATAGGAGTCGAGCACCTTCCGTTCCAATCATTATGTATTATTGTTAGGATTCTAAAAGAACTTTTTAATATTTCTGGCTTTACAAATAAATTGGCACCCTATTAATGAAAATCATAATATCTGTGTTATTTATAATACTTACATTTAGTTCAATACTATTATCACATAAATAACAAAAGGACCCATCATTTTCAATTTGATATATAAATGAAAAAGGTCATATCCAGAGAATATGACCTTTCTTATTATCTTCTAAATCCACCTTCTGAATGTAGGATTTGACCTGTGATCCATTCCCCATCGTCGCTCACTAAAAATTTAATCAACTTTGCTACATCTTTGGGTTCTCCTATTCTCCCAAGTGGAAATGAAGGAAGTAGATAATCTTTGATTTCATCTGTCATCCAGCCTGAATTTGTTGGACCAGGATTTACTGCATTTACCGTAATGCCTAGTTTTGCAACTTCAGCCGACAAGGTGATTGTTAATGCATCAATTGCGCCCTTTGTTGTTGCATAGGCAAGTTCTCCTGGCATCGGTCCTTTAAATTGACCTGATGTCAGGTTGATAATTCTACCACCTTTTTTATATTTAAAATGTCTAGCAAATAAAATACTTAATAATGTCGTTGCACGAATATTTATATCATAATGATTGTTTAAGTCTTGTGCAGTTAAATTAGAAAAATCGTTATTTGTGGAATAAGCTGCATTATTAATTAAAATACTTGGATAACCAAGTTCATTAACTACCTGTTGAAAAAGGCGATTCGGCGCATCTTCATTTGATAAATCAATTTCAAGTGATGCAACTCTTACACCTTTTGCGATGCATTCATCTTTTAATATTTGAGGTTCATCTTGCTCAATTCCCCAAGGCATTTCTTGATCATACGAAGTCCAATAGGTAAAAAATATATCATATCCTTCATCAGCTAATTGACGGCAAATGGCTGCACCGATCCCGTTTAATCTGCTAGCACCAGTAATAATCGCTATTTTATTTTGATTCATTTGTTTCTCCTCATTTTTCTTTTCTATATTATTGGGTAAAGACTTGCTTTAATGGCTTTTCAGCAGGTCCTTCGAGTACCTCACCATAAATTGAAAATCTAGAGCCATGGCACGGACAATCCCATGATTTTTCTCCATTATTCCATTCAACTTCACAGCCTAAATGAGTACAGGTTGTATCAACGCAATGAACCTTTCCGTTTACATCTTTATACGCCCCTACTCGTTTTCCATCAAGCGATACAACAGATCCTTCATCATTATATAATTCTTCTATTTTCCTAGTAACAGGTTCTAATTTCCCTTCAATTAAGTGTTTAGCCACGTCTATATTTTGCATCAAGAAATGCTTAATACTTGGGTTAGCTTGAAATCTAGAAGGTGAGAATAACTCTGCATTTGGAGCATCTTTTTCTAAAATTAAATTACTAATTAATTTGGCAGAAACAGTACCATTTGTCATTCCCCACTTACGGAAGCCGGTGGCAACATAAATATTATGATGATTTTCTGAATATCGACCAATATAAGGTACATTATCTAAAGTCACTAAGTCTTGTGTTGACCATCTATATTTCACATCTTCAATTCCAAAGACTTCTTCACCAAATTGTTTCAAATTCTCATAAAAACTCATTGTGCGAGTTTCTACGCCGGTTTTATGACCTTCTCCTCCAATTAACACTAATTCTTCATCATTATATTTTATTGTTCTTAATGATCTCTTTGGATCTTCTGCACTTAAATACATTCCTTTAGGGAACGGTGACTTAAGTTTAGCCGCTAAAACGTATGAACGGTCTGCATGCATTTTTGCAAAAAACAGTTTCATACCGTCATAGAAAGGAAAATGAGATGCACTAACAACATGTTTACATTTAATTCTCTTTCCACTTTGCGTAATGACTTGAGCTATTTTGCCAGGCTCTAAATCAATTACAACAGTTTCTTCATATACACTTAATCCTTTTTCAATAGACTCCTTTAGCATGTAAATTAAATATTTTAATGGATGAAACTGTGCTTGATTTTTCATTGAAATTGAAAACTTAGATTGTAAAGGTAGATCTGTACTCTCAGAACCAAATGCGTCAATTCCTAGTAATTCATAAGCTTTTAATTCTTTATGTAAATTATTTACATATTGATCTGAATTTGTGTAAATAATCGAATTTTGAATCTCTAAATTACAATCTATTTGATGATCAGTACTGTATTTTTTTATAAAGTTCATAGCCTCTTTTTGAGATTCATAATATATTCTTGCCTTCTCAAGTCCAAAATTTTGTATTAACTCATCATAGATTAAATCATGTTGAGCCGTAACTTTTGCAGTTGTATGGCCAGTCGTACCATTCAAAATTTTATTAGCATCTAGAATCGCAACCTTCATCCCTGCTTGTGTTAAGAAGTATGCAGTTGAAATCCCGGTAATTCCTGCGCCAACAATAACAACATCAAATTCTTCATCTTCTGTATAAGGCTGGAAGGAAGGAACATTTAAACCACTTCTCCACATTGGCTTAGAATGTTTCGGTAACCCATTGTAGTCAATTTTTTCATTCATGTAATAACCTCCATAAATAGTATATGGCTATTATTACCAAACTGCAGTCACTTCATTAATAATCATATAACTTAGTAATAAACACTACTAATTGGTTATAATGAAATTGTCTTTATGAAAATATATAATGTTTGATACTACCACTAATTTTGTAAGGAGGCATACAAATGCCGTATAGAATTAAAGATACATTAATTTCTGAATTTGATTTGAAACAAAGAGTAAAACAAATTGCCGAAGAAATAGAAAAGGATTTTAACAATGAATCTATTGTAATGATTGTTGTTCTAAAAGGTTCTTTTGTATTTGCAGCAGATTTAATTAGAGAAATGAAAAGTGATATTAATGTAGATTTCATTTCCGTCTCAAGTTATAGTGACCAAACAGAATCTACTGGTAAAGTAAAACTACTCAAGGACCTTGACTCAAATATTACAAACAAAAATGTAGTTGTGATAGAGGACATTATTGATAGTGGTTTAACTTTGCATTTCTTAAAGGATCACCTTCAACTACATAAACCTAGAAACATTAAAATTTGTACGCTATTGGACAAGCCTGAACGAAGAAAAATTGACTTACCAGTTGATTACGTTGGATTTGTCATTCCAGATGAATTTATCGTTGGCTATGGAATTGACTATGCACAAAAATTTAGAAACCTTCCATATATCGCAACAGTAGAAGCATACTAAGAGAAAAATTCAAGTTAAGAATAAAAGCCGAATGATAGAATTCTATCGGCTTTTTTTATTTACATGTATGTTATATTACAAATTTGCATCTAATCATTCATTCTACAGATGGTATTACTAATAGATTTTCTTAATTCCTTTTAACTCTCGAATTTCATCTTCCAGTATACTAATTCTCTTATTCAGTCTATAAAACATCGGGAAAAATAAAATGACTAACACCACAGACATAATAATCCACATTTGATATATCTCCTTTTCTTTTGAATGTTTATTAAGCTTCAAATAAAATTTCTTTAAATATTTTTCTTTTAGGAGTTGTCATCAACTTACACATTCTTTATTAATGAAAATAACAACTAAATTGATATTTCCATGTGGAGTAGGGAAAAATAGTCAAAATTTGAATAAAGAGGTGCACGAATGAAGCAGAAAATATTCATACTGATGATGACATTTGTATATTTACTTTTTCCTAATCTAACCCATGCAGAAACTGACAACACTTCTTTAAAGATTGCCTATGTAAAAGATGGGTATTTATGGACAAAAATCAATAACAAAGATCAAAAAATTACAAGTAAACAAGCAGTTTATCATTACCCTCCCCAATGGTCATATGACGGACAATTTATTCTATATCAAAAAGAAATTACACAGAGTTCAACAGAAACCTATCCAACTCAATCTGAAATTTGGGTTTATAACTTAAAAACAAAAAAACATACTTTAATTTTTAATGATGGATCAAATCCAAAATGGTCACCCACTCGAAATATCATTGCCTTCTTAGATGGTGGCGTATTAAATGTTTCTGATTTTAAGCAATTCTATAATATAGCTCTTGGTGTTGATGATTTTAACTGGTTCCCGAATGGTAAAAGCTTTATTGCATCATCAAGTGCCTCTCTCCACCCTGATGGTTGGACGAACCCAATTTTATATAAAATACCATTACCAAATGATTTCAAAAATCATAAAATATTAACCGAAAATGTAAATCAGTTTTTTGTCATTCCTAAGATTTTAAAAAAAGGAAATGTAAGTATCCCTTCGATTAATGCAAGTAATTTTCAATTTTCACCAAATCAAAAATGGATTTCGTTTATCGTTAGCCCAACCGCTTCATGGTCAATGGATAGTAATTTACTTTGTATCATTTCAATCGATGGAAAAATTTTTGAAATACAAGATGAAGTCATTTTTCAAGTTGATGAACCAAAATGGGCATTTCAGAAGGATATATTAGGTTATATTGCTGGTGGTGGAAGATTAGTCGCTGGTTTTAAAGATAAAAATTTAAAAGTCACCGAGATGCCAGCATTTACTTCTACAAATTTAACGCCACCTAATTTTGCAGAATTAGGATTTACGTGGTGTAATGATTCTGCATTAATTGTGTCACGTGTAGTTGAAAGTGAGTGGTCCAATGATCCTAAAAAGAGACCAAAACCAGCTTTATTCCTTGTCAATATTCATGAACCAAACCAAACGAAAATTACAAATCCGCCTAAAAATTTAGGTGACTATAGCCCAATTTATTCCACTTCTATAAATAAAATTACATGGGTAAGAAAGAGTGACTTAGCAATACAAGGCGATTTATGGATGGCCGATTTGAATGGTAAAAATCCTAAAATACTAATTAAAAAAGTTGGATTGTATTCTATTTTTAATAAATAGACACAGTTAATACCTACACCGCTGATTGCATATGAGCAGAATAAAAAGGATGAATATTTTTCATCCTTTTTTACTTGTAGGCGCTCCTAAATGTGAGGCATCAACAAAAAACTCATTTCGTAAAATTGGTACAGTTTGATATTTATTCGTTTGACTGCAATGTATAACGTCTGCTTCAAATCCTTTTTCACGAAGTTCTCTACCACTACCACAATCCCATATCAGCTCACTTATTCGATTTTTAGAATGGTAATATGCGCCGATACAAACATCCGCTTCAGGTGATTTCGTTCCACTTAATTCAGATAAAATTGCACCTGCTCCTAAATAATCTTCAATTGAAGGACGTAGTCCGTCCTCGTTCTCTCCGATATCATTCCAAAGCTCACCACAAGGTATTACAGTGATATTTGCTTTTGTTTCATCTTTTAATCGGTTTGCAATCCTTGCAACTGCTGAAAAGTTTAATAACGATCCAATTAATAAAGCAGGTACTTTTGTTGCAATCCAGGAACAAAATGCACCATTTAGTGAGCTTAATACGTATTTTTGGTTAGCATGTTGTTCATTAAAAGAAACTGGAGATAAAGTTGGTCTGGCAAGTATTGCTGCTTCTTTTCTTCCAAGAATGTAATCGGCTCCTAATTTTTTTGCATATAGCTTCCCATCTAAATTTGGCGGGTACGGATAAATGATTACTCCCTTATTTACAGCTGAAACGACTGTCGAAGAAAAACTAAGTACATCTACTACAATCGTAATATCGCATCGGTCCGCTGCCTCTCTTGCACCTCGTTTTCCCCACTCTACACGACATTCAAAAGGAGATTGATCAAACATTGTTCCACCTCCATCAATTTCTTTATCGATAAGTAATTTCATCAAAACCCATCTTCGAACTTGAACTATTTTTTGTAGTCATTGGCTGGTCAGGATAATAGAGAACTAAATTTCTATAGATTATTTCATATTTACTATTTTTAAAATACTTTCCTAATTCAATAGCATTCATCTTTTGATGTTCAATGTAAATATCTTTATCTTTTGGCTTTTCCTTCGTAAAACCATAAGCAAGCTTACCATTCACATAATGATTTCCTGCTCCATCCCCAGCATATAAATGCTCTACATTAAATAAAGTAGCCTTATATTTATTAAACCTTGATGATGTTTTATAAACGTACATACTATGTGGAATATCTGTTATACAAATAAAATAAGAGCTATTTGGTAGACTTACTAACTGATAATTTTCTTCATTTAGTTCATTTGTATTAGCCTTTATTGAAGCAGTCACCGCTTCTTTTTTAGTATCATAATAGTTTGTAAAATAGTAGGCGTTCGCCATTAAAACAATAATACAAACAAACAGTACAATTATTTTTTTTCCCATAATTATTCCTTTCGTACAATCATTTGATACCTGAAAAAGAAAATCGTACTATTAGATTTAACAAGAAAAATAGCCACCTAACAGTGTGGCTATTCTTTTTCCAAAGTAAATAGTATTCTAATTCACGAAAATGTATTAGTTTAATAGTTCAATTTCCTTTTGACGATCTAAACCAGCTTTCCTTGGACCATCTTCACGTGTAGTTTCCCAAACTAATACATCATTAAGAGTTTCCGAAAGTGGCCTAAACGTTAACCCTTTATTTATTGCTTTTTGAATGTCTACCGCTAAAAATCCTTTTAATGGTTTTACTTCTCCTTCTAATGGAAACTCCTCTGGAATCCAAAGAGGCATTTCCCCCCATGGCCCCACTTGTTTTTCTTTTAAATATTGTTCTGATACCCATCTAAAGGTTGCATCACTAGCACAAACTTTTTTACACTCTTCAAGAAACTTCTCCATTGTTAATGTGTAATCTGGACCAGTTGCATTAAATATGCCTGTTACATTTTCTTCAACCATTTTAATAATCCAGTCTGCTAAGTCTCGAGAATCGATTATTTGAATTTGGCGGTCTTTTCGACCTGGAGCTAAAATAGTACCTCCTTCAGAAACTCGCTTTACCCAATATGGGAGGCGGTCTGTATAATCGTACGGACCAACTAGTTGTCCAGCACGAACAACCAATACTTTACCAGGCAATTCATTCTCAGCAGCTTCTTCACTAAGTACCTTTAGTGGACCATAATATTCATTGTAAAATGGTCCAGCTGAATCTCTAGTTATTTCTTCTAGCTTTTCATCTGACATAGTATGTACTTCACCAGATTCATCTACACCAACTTCACTTAATGCTTTATAAGCAGATATACTAGAAATGTATGTATAGTGTTTGACTGGATTTATTGTTTTGATTACATTCAAAACTGTTCTAGGAATAAAACCGCACGTATCAATAACTGCATCCCACTTACGTCCCTTTAGTGCAGCTAAATCACCATCTCTATCACCAACTAATTGTTCTACGTTTGGAAATAAGTTTCGGTTATTACCGCGGTTGAAAAGCGTGACAGTATGTCCCCTTCCTAACGCAGCCTCCACTATAAATCTACCTAAAAATCTTGTGCCACCTAAAACTAAGATATCCATCATAACCCCTCCTTTAATTCACAATATTTACTGTTGTATTTAAATATACTTTTTTACCTTAGGTAGAAATAGATTTATACTGACTTCATTAACGGAATTAATTTTGCGTGACAATTCTTTTCATAAAATTCAATTGGGCCAGCCTGATCAATAACCACATACTCATATCCAATTGATTTCATCTCATTTATACAATGATTCAGTAGTTCTGAACCAATTCCTCTTGAACGTGCAAGTCTTGAGGTACCCATGGGGCCAAAAATTCCTTTTTTATTCCTCACAACATCAAAACAAGCGAAACCTACTACTTTACCTTCCTCTAGTGCAATATATATCGGTGGATCACTTGAATTAAAGCCATTTTGAATTGATTCAATCCAAGCGTTACCAAATTCGGTCTGTACAAATAGTCGTACGTTTTGAAAATCTTCTAATATAACTTTTCGAACTATAAAACCATCTTTCGTATTTAGTGGCTCTATATCGTTCTTTAAGCTAATAATTAAATCTCTTGGAGACGCTACTATACTTAAGATCTCTCTAATCCTATTTTGGTCCAGATATTGAGTGAAAGATCTCTCTTCCTCCAACAGCGCACTTAAGAGATGACCTTCATTTAAATATGTTTGACCATAACGTTTCATCTTTTGTTCTGCTTTTTTAACGACTTCATTTGTTAAAAGTGATAGATTATATCCATGTATTTGAATACTTTCATATGTTTGTTGATTATTATTAGTGTTAAATTGATTGAGAAAATGGTTTCCTAATACCTTAGTTAAATATAAATACAATTCTTCACAAACACCTGTACCTTCCTTACACGCTCCAACGAATAGGTGAATTGGTTGAATTGCTTCATCTTTATTTATCAGGCTCTTAGCTATTGTGAAAATTCTATGTAATCTTTCAGTAAATTGAAATGTGTCCACTTTCATCCACCTTGCTCAACTTTATATAATAGGAACTTCGCCTCACTGATTACGAATGATTTTCAATCATCAATGAATAGGAACGAAATGCTTTTTCTAGTTCATATCCATTTTTTTCATAAAGTGCCTGAGCCGCCAAATTATCATTTGCTGTTTGAAGATCTAATGATTTAGCGTTTGTTTCAATCGCATATTGTTTGGCTGCATCTAAAAGATATTGGGCTACCCCTTTGTTTCTTGCAGTTTTTGAAACGAATAAATCATTTAAAATCCATAGTCTTTTCATTGAAACTGAAGAAAATGAAGGATATAGTTGGATAAATCCTAAAAATTCGCCATCTTCTTCAACTACAAAAATAACTGATTCGTTATTTCTAATTCTTTCTGACATAAACGCTTCCGCTGCTTCGATATTACTTTCTTGTTTGTAAAATACGCGATATTGATCAAATAATTTTGCTACTTCCTTTACCTCTGATGTTTTTGCTTGAAACACTCTCATTACCTTCACCCCTAAATCTATTCATTTTTCCTTTATATCAACCTATATATTAAACATACATAAATACTACTAAAGAATACTTCGATAAATGACAGAAGAATCCTTTTCATTGCTGCACTGATCATGGCCAGACCCTGCCATATACTAATTATTTGCACATTGGAAACGATAATGGAGATAATTTATTTAATAAATTTACTTTTATTTGTTTTCATATGATTTAACTTATAATAAGATTAAATTGAAAAATAATGGTATTACTACCATTATTTTGTATTCATTTTTTATTTTGTGAAGTTTTCTACAAACAAACATATTCATTAGTTAGGGGATCTGTAAATGAATAATAAAGCATTGATCATTATTGATTATACAAATGATTTTGTAGCAGATGATGGTTCATTAACATGTGGGAAGCCTGCCCAAGAAATTGAACAAAATATCATTCAAATAACGAATAACTTCTTGAAACAAGATGATTATGTTGTTTTTGCTGTTGATGTGCATGATCAGGATGATCATTTACACCCTGAAACAAAATTATTTCCGCCACATAATATTCGCCACTCAAATGGAAGGAATTTATTTGGAGGTTTACAGGAAGTGTTTGAGGCGTCCAAAGTTTTTTCGAATGTACATTGGATGGATAAAACGAGATATTCTTCTTTTGCAGGTACTGATCTTGATATAAAACTAAGAGAACGTAATATAAGTGAACTTCATTTAATCGGAGTATGTACAGATATTTGTGTATTACATACAGCAGTTGATGCTTATAATAAGGGGTATAAATTAGTCATTCATAGTGATGCTGTAGCCAGTTTTAACGCGGCAGGTCATGAATGGGCTTTAAGTCATTTTAAAAACACTTTAGGGGCGGAAATACGATGAATACAAATTTTCATGATGATAGCCTTGCATTACATACAGATTTATACCAAATAAATATGGCTGAAACTTATTGGGGAGATAATATTCACAATAAAAAAGCAGTCTTTGAACTATACTTTCGAAAGCTTCCATTTGGAAATGGCTATGCTATTTTTGCTGGATTAGAAAAAATCATTCACTATCTTCAAAACTTTTCATTCAGTCCATCAGATATAGACTATCTTAAAAATGAACTTGGTTTTGAAGCTGAATTTCTGGAGTATTTATCTACAGTGAAATTTACAGGAACAATTAAAGCTCTTCTTGAGGGAGAATTGGTTTTTTCAAATGAACCTATTTTAAGAATTGAAGCACCACTACTAGAAGCTCAATTAATTGAAACGGCATTATTAAATATTGTAAATTACCAAACTTTAATCGCAACAAAAGCTTCTCGTATTAAACATATTGTTGGTGAAGATATATTAATGGAATTTGGTACTAGACGTGCACAAGAGTTTGATGCAGCTATTTGGGGAGCTAGAGCTGCATTTATTGGTGGCTTTCACGCTACAAGTAATGTAAGAGCAGGCAAATTATTTAATATACCAGTTTCAGGTACACATGCTCATGCACTAGTGCAAACATATCGAGATGAGTACATCGCCTTTAAGAAGTATGCAGATCGACATTATCAATGCACTTTCTTAGTTGATACTTACGACACACTTAAAAGTGGTGTTCCAAATGCTATTAAAGTCGCTAAGGAATTAGGAGATAAAATTAACTTTGCAGCAATTAGATTAGATAGCGGTGACTTAGCGTATTTGTCTAAAGAAGCACGAAAAATGCTTGATGAAGCGGGCTTTAAAAATACTAAAATTATTGCTTCAAATGATTTAGATGAATATACAATTTTAAATTTAAAATCTCAAGGTGCCAAAATTGACTCTTGGGGTATTGGTACAAAACTAATTACAGCATATGATCAACCTGCATTAGGAGCTGTTTATAAATTAGTCAGTATTGAAGATGAAAATGGACAAATGGTTGATACAATTAAAATCTCTCAAAATCCAGAAAAAGTAACGACACCTGGATATAAAAAGCTATATCGCATCATTAATACAATTAATCATCATGCTGAAGCAGATTATATTGCGATGGATGACGAACATCCAGAATCAGAAGAAAAAATTAAATTATTTCACCCAATTCATACATATATCAGTAAGTTTGTGACGCATTTTGAAGCGAGAGAACTTCATCATGAAATCTTTAAAAATGGAGAGTTAGTCTATTCTATTCCAGATATCAAAGATGTACAAGTATTTGCTGAAGAAAACCTATCTTTACTTTGGGAAGAATATAAACGCGCATTGAATCCAGAAGAATATCCAGTAGATTTAAGTGAGAAATGTTGGAATAACAAAATGGAGAAAATAGCTGAAGCTAGGAGAAAGACTGAGGAACTAAAGAATGGCTAAAATCGGAATTTATGGTAGCTCATTTGATCCTATCACAAATGTTCATTTATGGACTGCAAGCACAATTGCCCATCGTTGTAAGTTAGATAAAGTTATTTTCTTGCCTTGCTCTTCAAAACGTCGGGATAAGCAACTACATAATACAGATGAGCATCGATGGAATATGTTGAGTTTAGCTATAAAAAATAATCCAAAATTCATTGCTGATAATTACGAAATGAATAAGGAAGCTTGGGAAGTTTTTACATATTATACAATGAATCATTTTAAATCTAAATTTCAAGATGATGAGGTTTATTTCATAATGGGTGCCGATCTTTTAGAAGACATTGCAGATGGAAAATGGAAATACGGAGACCAATTAGTTTCTGAAAACAAATTTATTGTGATGGCCCGTGATGGAATTGATATGCTTAAAACAATCTCTCGTTCCCCTCTGTTACGAAATAATGATAACGGTACAAGATTTCACCTGATAGATAAAGGTTTAGCAATGGAGATTAGTTCTACTTATATTCGTGAAGAATTCGCAAAAGGTGGAGAACCTAGATATTTATTGCCTGAGGAATGTTATGCATATATTAAGAAGCACAATTTATATCAACAAAAGGAGAATGAAGATTGAATACATTGCAAAAAGAAATTGTTGAAGAAATGAAAGTAAAGCCTGTGATTGATCCGAAAGAAGAGGTCCGAATTAGCATCGATTTTCTTAAAAATTATTTAAAGAAACATCCTTTTTTAAATGGATTTGTTTTAGGGATTTCAGGTGGTCAAGATTCTACATTAACTGGAAAACTTGCACAACTTGCAATTAATGAACTAAATGAAGAACAATCTGAAAAGAAATATATATTTATTGCTGTTAGACTTCCTTATGGTGTTCAAATGGATGAAGACGACTGTCAACTTGCTCTTCAATTTATTCAGCCGACAGAAACGTATACAGTGAATATCAAAGCGGCCGTTGACGCAAGTGTAGGAACATTAAAATCGGTTGGAATTGAATTAACTGACTTTGCAAAAGGGAATGAAAAAGCTCGTGAGCGTATGAAAGTTCAATATAGTATTGCAGCAATGAAAGGCTGTGTCGTTTTAGGAACTGACCATTCTGCTGAAGCAATTACTGGATTTTATACTAAATATGGTGATGGAGGCGCCGATCTTACACCGATATTCCGCCTTAATAAAAGACAAGGGAGAATGCTATTAAAAGAATTAAATTGCCCTCCTAAGTTATATGAAAAGGTTCCAACTGCTGATTTAGAAGAAGACCGACCACAATTGGCAGATGAAGTGGCATTAGGCGTTACATATGATGATATTGATGATTACTTAGAAGGTAAAGAAATCAGTGCAGATTCCCAATCTAAAATTGAAGCTTGGTTTAATAAATCAAGACATAAAAGACAAATGCCTTACACTGTATTTGATACATTTTAAGGAAAGGCTCTTTTCGAAAAGATTGATGCTTTTCGGTCTTTGAAATGCAATCTAATAAAGCTGCCATTTAATTGGCAGCTTTTTCAATTCTAATGATTTAAGCTCGTGTTACAAAGCTTATCGGTTCCTTTTTTGATTCGTATAAACATTGATCTGCAACTGCCATTAATTTTGATAACTCTACTTTATTTGTATCAACGACTCCACAAGAAATCTGTACAGTAGTGTTTTGATCTAGTCTAATTTCTTTACATTTATCAATTAAACCCGTAATTGTATCGGCAGCTTGTTCTACGCTACTATCGGTAAATAATACACCAAACTCATCTCCACCAAATCTAAATGCGTATGCATTATTTGGTATGATGGTTTGAAGAATCTCACCTACTCGAATTAATACGTCATCCCCTTTTTCATGTCCAAATTGATCATTTATTTTTTTAAACTTATCTATATCAAACATTAGAAAAGTATGGACGGTATTTATACTATTTAGTTGTGTCATCATTTTATTCCAGAAATAACGATTATATAAACTAGTTAAAGAATCTTTTATGATAAAAGTTTCAAGATCAACAACATAAGATAGGAATTTTGCCAGTCTTGTCAGTGTACTGATTGTTTTTTGATCAAAAAGAAAAGGGTCTTTGTTTTGAGCACAAACAGTTCCAAATACAACGCCATTTTTTAATATGATTGGTACTCCAGCATACGAACACATTTTATTGGTAATTGTTGCATTCAGAAATTTTACTCGTTCGTCTACTAAACTGTTTACAATAAGCACTGGTTCTTTCCCTTGAAGAGTGTACTGACAATACGTCTCCTCAATTGGCATAATAATTCCTTCATCAAGCCAAATTTTGTTTTTTACTTTTAATACCTTTAATATGTTCTCGTCAATGAAGCTAACAAAAAACTCATGTTTTCCAATTAAATCATTTGCCATTTGCAAAATATCATTTGCAACATCTTCAAAGTTAAATGCATCTTCCACTGGATATCTTTTCATTCATCTTTCTCCTGATTTTTCTATCATTTCTTTATATATATTGTATCAAAATTTTCTTAATAGAAAGACTACTGTTGTCATTAAGATAAAAATTTCTTTTAAAATTTTGGATATGATCATTAAAATTGGAGAAGGTATTAATACAGTAACATTAGAAAGGAATGAAATCGTACTATGTGGGCTTTATTTATTATTCTTTTAGTATTATGGCTACTAGGATTTTTTGTTTTCCATATTACCGGTTGGTTAATTCATATTGTATTAATAATCGCCATTATCGTATTCTTAGTTCGCCTATTTAAACGAAAAACATAATGTAATTTCTACTAAATGAGCTTGTTTATCGCAAGCTCTTTTTTTGTGCTTATTATTTTCATAAGCCTTTATTGTAAAAAATTGTACATTCAACCACTTAAATAAATGATGAGACCTTCCCTTCCTTTTTAGTAAGTAAAGTATTTGTTGAGATATATTACGTAAGCAAATATTCACTTCTATCTATCTCAAGCAATGAATAAACTGCTATGAATATGATTAAATTCTAAAGGGGAGTCATTATGCCAGATGTTAGTCAGGAAAGTCCTTTAACTATGGAGCAAATGCTTCAAACGATTCGAACAGGATTACCTAAAACATTGGTTCCTAAAAATATAACAGTTGTCGGAGCTGGGATATCTGGATTGGTAACAGCTTCTCTGTTAAAAGAAGCAGGACATAATGTCACTATCTTAGAAGCAAATAATCGTGTTGGAGGACGTATATTTACCGATCGATCATCATTTTATAGTGGACAATATGTTGAGCTTGGTGCAATGAGAATTCCTTCAATTCATTTACTCGTTCTTGAATATATTAAAAAGTTTAACCTACCAGTTGAAGAATTCATAAATAGCACACCGAATGATATTATTTACGTTAATGGCGTTCGTACAATTCAATCTATATATGAAGAAAATCCAGACATATTAGAGTTTCCAACAGCTGAAAGTGAAAAAGGAAAAACAGCGGATGATTTAGCCAAATACGCTATGGAACCTGTGACTAGTTTTATCGCAAAAAATCCTAAAAAAAATTGGGATATCGTCATTAAAGAATTTGATCGTTTCTCTATGGAGTATTATTTAAAATACAATCCTTTTGGTAGAAGATTATCTGTTGGTGCTATCGATATGATTAAGGTTATGCTTGGACTTGAAGGATTTCCAGAGCTTTCATTTACCGCTCTTCTTCGAGAAGTTATGATTTTGTTTACAGAGGGACTTAAATTTTATGAAATTATGGGGGGCAACGATCACCTTCCAGCTTCTTTTCTCCCACAATTAGGAGAAAATATTTACTTTAATCAAAAGATGCGAAGGATTGAGCAAACTGATTCTCAGGTGACTATTCATACGATTGATACCAATACATCTCAACGATATACAACTACAGCAGACCTCGCAATTATTACAATTCCATTTTCTTTATTAAACTTTGTCGAAGTTACTCCACATGATTTATTTTCATATAACAAATATAAAGCAATTAGACAGTTACACTATGTAGCCTCTACAAAGATTGCATTACAATTTAGAACAAGGTTTTGGGAAAAAGAAGGATTCGTTGGCGGAAAAATGATATCTGATTTACCAGTACGTTATGCTTACTTCCCTAGTCAATCTGTTGGTACAGAAAGTCCTGGTGTGCTTTTAGCAAGCTATACTTGGGAAGATAACGCAACACTTTGGGATAGCCTAACTGAGGAAGAGAAAATTACAGATTCGCTCGAAAACCTTGCTTATATCTATGGTCCAGAAATATATGATGAGTATCTTACTGGAACAAGTTTTAGCTGGGCAGAAAATCCTTTTTCAGGTGGTGCTTTTGCGATTTTTAAACCCGATCAGCAAACCGAAATTGCACCTTACATTCAAATTCCTCAAGGAAATGTTCACTTTGCAGGAGACCATACATCAACAACACCGGGCTGGATCCAAGGAGCCATTGAGTCAGGTATTAGAGTTGCATATGAAGTAAATGATTTACCTAAGTTATCGGATAATCATGAAACTAGTCAATTTGAAAATGAAGCAAATTAAATAAAAACAAGCCTGTTTTTAATAAGATCCAGGCTTGTTTTTATTTATCCTATTTTTAGATATCCTACTGTCGGTACAAATGAATATCCTTGATTCATAATCATATTCGTTAATTCAGTGGTATCATTTTCTTTTAATTGATGAAATAAACGATATTGGACTTGTAAATTCTTCTTCCCTTTTAAGATTGCATTTAAATATGCTAACTCAATATCTAGACATGGAATTCTGTATGTAAGATTAGTTGTTAACCTATTCGTAATTAATTGTTGAAATTGTATTTCAGCTTCATCTGCTAGCACGTTTCCACTCTTAATCTCACTCATAAAATTGTTTTGTTTATTGGAAAGCTCATTAACAACGTATTCAATTTCTACTTTTGATAATGTCCTAGTATCCCTGATTGGGAGTGACGGTTTATCAGACGGTTCTTTACTAAATATCTGTCTTAAATACTGAATCATTTTTACGATCCTTCCATTCATTCATCTTTTTTATTCTTTGAATTACGCTCATTACCTCGTTTAAAATTCCCCGTAACTTTTGCTAAAATTAACTGCACCTCTTTTTCATTGGCTGCAGAATTTAATTTACTTAGTATCCGCTCTGCCTCTTTACCTTTTAATGTCGTAACGGATTTTCCACACCAATCAATAAATACAGTATTGTTTTTTGTAACTCGATATGTAAAAACTTCCTCGTCTAACCGATTTCTTTTATCGATATTGCCCAAATGAAATCCCCTTTTTTTATATGTATTACGTTTCAACCTAACTAACCTTTTAAATCTAAACTTACTCTGTATCGTTATACTAACTTAACGTTTCACGATCATGTTTACTATTAGGTTGTGATACGACTAGAAACTCAATTTCCTCTTCAGAATGATTAAACATTTGATGCGGAATTAGTGGTGCTACTTCAATTCCTTCACTTTGTGATAAATCAAATATTTCACCATTTACTTCTATTGTTGCTAATCCTTTTAATACAAAGAAAAATTGCCTAGATTTATGATGATAATGCCTTACTTCTTTTGTATTTGGTGGCATTCTCTCATGAATAATACTCATATCAATATTTTTAACGAGATGCCAGCCATCACAATTTTCGCCCCAAATATAGTGTTCTGCATTTTTATTACTTATCTTCATACATATAGCCCCTACCTGTAACTTTTAGAAAAATTCTATTACAATCATTACATTCGGTACGTTTTTCGTTTTTCCTTGCAAGTACTCTAACAAAACACTATTTTTTATTAAAAATCATTTACTATTTCTCCCAAATTTCAATCCATCGTCCTTCAGGATCAGCAATCCATACGAAGGTACCATATTCACTTACTTCAGGTTCTTTAAGAAGTGTTACACCAATTTTATTGAAATGTTCAATCCACTCGTTTATATTCTCTACTTGAAAATTTAACATCACTGACTGTTCTTTTGGAAAATACTCGCTCTCTTGCTTAAATAACGAAAATATAGTTTCATTGTCCGTATCTGGTTTTACAATCGTACCATTCCAATCTCCCATTGAAATGCCTAAAACCTCTTTATACCAATTCTTCAAAGTATTTGCGTCTTGTGTTCTCCAGAATATTCCACCGAAACCTTTTATTTTCATTTCACAATCCTCCAATTTACCATACTGTATAAATTTTCCACTTATCTTAATCATATCAAAATATGTCTTTATTTAAGATACTTATTTTCCGATGAAAGTATTAATATTTTTACAATCTCTTATTTTTCATATAAGAGGTTAAAAAAAGCAGATTCAGTTAATTGAATCTGCTTTTTTACCTTTAGGCGTAATGGCTCCCAATTTTATCAATTATTATCTTTCACAAGCATAACCGTCTTGGTCACGGTCCATCTTTGATTCATATGCTGCATGATTTTTAGGAACCCCATTTGGGTAAACCTTTCTTAAATCAGTGCAGTTTGCATATTTTTGTAATTGATTGTTAGTAGATTGAGTTGTTATTCCAGTTTTATTGCTCCATAATCCAACTTTTTGTTTCTCTGCATTTGCTTGTAAATCTCTTAATTCAGCTTCATAAGAATATGTGCCATAGTCATAAAACTTTTCTACATATCCTTTTTTAATTATTTCTTTTTGCAATAACTTACCATCAATCCAAATCCAGGCAAGCGTTCGATCATATTTATCCTTCTTTGGACCATCATATTGTAATTGAATATTGTTGGCTTTTTTTAAAAGATTACAAGTATATGCTGCAGCTTCTTTTCCAAAAGGTTCAACTGTTCTAGTACTTTCAGGCGTATCGATATAAAGAAATCTAGTTGTTCCTACTTTTGTAAATGTTGCAGTATCACCGTCGATACATTTTGTTAGCTCAACAGTAACTTGTTCGCCTGCCGTAGCTTGAACTGTCTTGTTATCTTGATTTTCTTGACTACATCCAGAAATACCAATGATTACAATCAATAGTATGATAAACATGTTCTTCATGATGTTCCCCCAATTATTACTTATTCCACTTATTTTAACAATAAAAAGTAAGAATGTAAGTGTTAATAGAGGAATTTTCCCATTTTTGAATGTAGTTTCTTTATCTATTGAGTTATATAGACATGAAATTGTTTTTAACTATATAAAGACCTCCATAAATAAAAAGTTACATAAGCCTCCCAACCGCTCCATTTTTTTGCGAGCTCTTTTATTTCTTCAATAGTTGGCTTTTTATTTAACCCAAGTTGCATTTTTAACGCATTATGTATTCCAACGTCAGCAATAGGAAAAGCTGAAAGTTCTTTTACACACTTCATTAACACATAGTCAGCAGTCCAATTTCCAATACCACGAATACTGATTAAATGTTTACACTTATGTTCATAATTTCCACTGTCTTCTATGATTTCTTTTGATAGTTTGCCTTCAAACATTAATTTGGCAATTCCAATCACGTACTCTGCTTTTCTTTGAGTAAATTGAAGACTTGTTAAATCAGAGATTTCTAATTTTGCAATGACATCTGGAGTTGGAAAAAGAAAATAAGATTCATCGTGCCAATTAAAGTGTTCGCCATATTTTTCTACAAATCTTCTTTTCAATGTATACGCAAATGTTAGATTAATTTGCTGACCCATAATAGCCCAACATAAAGCCTCAAACAAATCTGGTATGCCAATCAAACGCAGCCCTAAAAATTTTTTAATCAATGAATTTAACATGTCATCCTGAGTTGCAAGTTCGTAAAACCGATCTAAATTCCGATCCAAATCGAATAAATCCCATATATAGTTTGCTGCTTGTAATTTTATGTCTTCATTAAAAGGTTGATTTTGAAGTTCTATTAGTAGACTTCCATTTTCTTCATAAACCTTTATTAAAACCATTTCGTTATTTATTTTTATTAACTTAATGAAGGAATGCTCTACTACATTATGCAACACCTCATTATTTGATCTGTCTAAAAATATTAAACACTCATTGAAACTAAAATCTTCTGGTGGCTTAATGATGACAATATTTTCTCGAGCATCAAGAAAAATATTGTTTTTTGTTTCCTCGTGTTCCTTATTCATGACATTCACCTTCTATCTTTCTCCTCGACATCAAAGTCACAATATAACTTCAAAGTATTTATTAATGTAATTGAAACAAATTTTTGTTTTACTGCTCTTTCATTACAGATTTACAGTCTTCTTACTTTGATGTGCCATATGGTTTTTTTGTGATAAATAACTATGCAAGATCATTCCAGCCATAATAATCAACATACCAACCCAGGAAATAATTGAAGGACTCGGTGAAGAAAGTAAGATCATTTCACCTGCTACAGCAAATAAAACTTCCATTGATTGAGTTGCTTCAACCGCTCCTAATTTTTGCATATCTCCCTTTACAAGTTCTGTTGCCTGGAAAAATAGAGTAGTGGCAATTACTCCGGATGAAACAGCAACTAGTAAAGATTGAATGGTTTGGTCTCTATTAGGAAGACCTTCCGTACCTATTCCGTATATAGACAAAACAATCCATATTGGTAGACTAGCTAAGGTCATACCTAAAACTCTCTGATAAACATCTAGTTTCCCATTACAAAGTTCCATCATTTTGCGATTCCCTAGTGGGTACGCAAAGGAAGCGATGATAACTGGTACGATTCCAATTAAAACTGTTTTTATTGATAATTCAGTAGCTAATTCTACTTGCATCATGACAATACCGATCAATATTAGTAATGACATGCTTAAGCCTTTAAAAGGTATTTTCATTCTAATCTTCTTTATTCCATTTGGCGTATTAATTGTCATAAAGAATAATGGTGCAAGTAATGAACCAGATATAATCGTAATTTGCCATGAGCTAGCAATTAACCAACCAGGTGAATAGACAGCAGCAAAGCAAATTGGTGCATAAAATAATCCAAATCCTATTGAAGACCATAAAATCCAACTACTTAAATGTTTTTTCATATGTTGAAATAAATCTTTACTATTTTTTCGTAGTAAGACAATTGCGAATAAAAATGGAACCATAAAAAAGTAGCGCAAAGATGCGCTCCAGATCCAGCTCCCACCTGATAATTCCATTGAACGATTTAAAATAAACGTAATCGAGAAAAAGAATGCCGATAATATCCCTAGAACAACTGGTCTCATGTACCACACCTCAATCTATCAGTGACTTCAGATTTTTAAATTGTATTCATTGTAGCATCTTCATCTAATTATATGTACTCCTCCAATCCACCAATCCATTCCGATTAATTCGAATCGACTAATTTTCCCGTTCAATACATCTACACCATTTTTTGTAATGTCTAATGTCGCAGTAGAGATCGGATGTTCATAATTAGGTAAATTTGAATCTGTTGTTATTAATGGGTATTTTCCAGCAATTAATTCATTTAATAAAGAAGCAAAATAAAAATCGCTAAGTCCGTCATTTATTCTGACACGAGACACCTTATTAAATAATTGATTAAACTGAACCTTGCCAACGCTAATAAGTGATAAAGCTATGTGTTCTACTTCATTTAATCCTGTTTCAGAAGAAGGAAAATAGCTTAAATGTGCTTCCATAGCCTGTTTGAGAAATGGAAGTTCATGAGTTTGACGTTTTATCCATTTTTCCAATTCTACAGGGTCATTCGATTGATAAGCTTTCCATACTGTTTTTGCTTCTTCAATCTGTTTGGTTGATACAGCTTTCTTTTGAGGTAAAAGATCAATTAATTGATTTGTTGTTAATTGCCCTAGCCCATGAAAAGGTTCAATACCTGGATACTGATCTATACTAACTAACGAAATATCTTGAAAACCTAATAAAGTTAACTCTGTTATTAGATAAATCATCATGATTTGATCGTAACGATCATGCTCAAACCAAAGTACGATTTCTTCCTTAGGTGATAATTCCTTTAATTGTTTATACTGATCCATACAATTCTTCACGAAAAACGAAGATGGTATCTTCATTTTTTTTTCGAAGAAGCTAGCTCTTTTTTGATACAACTCTTCGTTTGACCACATTAAGTTTAATGGGCCAACGTCATACATTTCTCGCCAAACAATTACTTTTTCTAAATGATTGAGTTTTTTTCCAACTACATCCCCATTAACAATATGTATCAAATGATTTTCACCCTTTATTGGAATTTTCATGATTTCAGTTTCGTCATTTTAAAATAACTAATTTCTAATTCTCCATTACTATTCCTTATTCCTGTAGAGGTGAATAAAAATCCTTCCATACAAAAAACCACCTGATCACAGATGGTTTTCAAATCCACATTTGTATTAATCTCTTTTTTGTTTTTTTCGAGAAGATGACTTTTCTACACCGGTTTCACTTGTAGTTGTACCTTGACCTTGAACATGCGATGATCCTAGTCCAATTCTTGAAGGATCTTTTTTCGTTTTTCCCATTTCACACACCTCCTTTTTTACTTTTTCTATTATGAAACATCTTTATTCTAAGAATATTTTTCCTAATAAAAGTAAATCTTATATTTCTGAGGAGGTGTTTTTAATGGCGAAAATTGGAGTAGAGCAATCTTTAACAAATGTACAACAAGTATTACGTGAAAAAGGTCATGAGGTTATTGAATTAAAACAGGAATCTGATGCAAATGGATGCGATTGCTGCGTTGTGACAGGCCTTGACTCAAACGTAATGGGCATGCAGAATGTTTCAACACAAGGATCTGTTATTGAAGCTAGCGGACTAACTGCAGAGGAAGTTTGTCAACAAGTTGAAAGTAGATTTCAATAATACTGTATACTACCAGCCATCTTAAAAAGTATGAAGAAACATTCCAATTAAAGGTTAAGCAAAATTTTAATAGAAATTTTGCTTAACCTTTTTAATTTACTTACATTTTTTTCGACAAATTATTTCTTATTTTGCTATCTTACGATTATATCTAAGATTTTTATATGAATATTCGATTAATTATAACTTGAATTCAATCTCTATATTAATAAACAAAAGGCTATACTTCCTAGTTCTTATTTCCAAAAATTTGGAAACGGATACATCATTGTATTTACAATATTTTATACACTTTTGACTACTTTCCTATAAAATCTCAAAGCATTATTTTAAAAATCATCTTTATCATTCTCATGTTGATTTGCCTGAAAATACAGTTTTTTAGGGTGTTCCGCAATTATTATTCTAATTTTTTTGTGCTAAATATTTAGAAAAATTTTAATTATAGAACTTTATTTTTTTACAAGATTTTTCCACATTTAGAGTGTATTATATGAAATTGTGTTATTCACTATGTTTGGAGGACGATAAAAAATATGACCATAAATAAAAGTTATGAAAATTTGCTTAAAAGTATGAACTATTCATCACTTGAAAAAGAAAAAGAAAGCATCATCAAAATTCTTTCTCATAAAGAAACATTGGATCAAGATTTCTATAGCTTAATAAAAAAGCTAGAGCTAATTTACCAAATCACATTACATAAATTTCAAAACAATATTCATAAGAAATACTCCTAGAACAAACAACCTAATCGATCAGATTTTCTCCTATTATAAATCCTTATAAAATAAAACTAACGCTCTCACCAGAAACAACATTTAATCCCACTATTGAAACTACTTTAGAAAATGCACATACGAATTATTTTTTTTGACTTTTTTAAATGTTATTTTATGGAAAATAATTTAAAAGAGTAAAAATTCTAAATTTTATATCCGAAATAAGGGTAACAGCTATACATTCAACTTCGGAGAAAAGGAACGAGAAAACATGATAAATATTAAAATTCGCACAAAGTTATTATTATTTTTAGCTATTCTTATTGTCGTACCAAGTGCAGTAATTGGCGTCTCTTCTTTTGTTAGCGCTAAAAACAAGGTAAAAGAAAATCTAGTACGAAGTGCATCAGAAAATGTATCTTTAATTAATGATAACATTTCTAGTACGATTTCCAGTGAATATAGATTAATGGAATTATTATCAAAAACAATTAATAAAGAGAGCTATCAAGAAGCAAACTTACCTAATCTTTTAACTGAATTTCAGAATGTAATTGATACCCATGAGGAAGTAAGTACTTCATATGTTGGAACTGAAGAGGGGAATATTTATATCTCTCCAAAGGTTGAGCTTCCTGCTGGATACGATCCTAGAACTAGGGATTGGTACAAAGAGGCAAAAGGCAGTAATGGAGAAATTATCATAACAAGTCCTTACGAGGATGCTGCTACAAAATCAATCATTGTAACAATTGCAAAAGCTTTACCAGATGGCAGTGGCGTTATCGCTTTTGATATTACGTTAGATAAATTAAAAGAATTAGTATTAAACGTAAAAATCGGAAAAACTGGATATCCAGCAATGCTTGATACAAATAATAAAGTTGTTATTCATCCAACTATTAAAGCCGGTGATCCATTACCTAAAAATGTAACAGCTGGACTTGAAAAGAAGGCTAAAGGACAATTTGATTATTCTTATAAAGGTTCTAATAAATACATGGTATACAATACGAATTCTTTAACTGGATGGAAAGTATTAGGTACTATGGAAGAAAAAGAAATTAATGATGAAGCAATGCCAATTCTATTTACTACAGGCATCATTGTATTAATTTTCTTAGTAATTGGCGCACTAATTAGTTTATACATCATTCGAATTATCATGAAACCAATTAATGAATTATTGCATGTAACAGAAAAAGTAAGTAATGGTGATTTAACTGCCAAAGTGAAAATTAGATCAAAAGATGAGTTCGGTGTGCTTGGTAAAGCATTTAATCAAATGATCGAATCTTTAATTCAATTAATTTCAAAATTAAATTTAACTTCAAACAAACTTGCCGAGTCATCAGAGCATTTAGCGATAACGATTACTCAAGTTAGTGAAATTACTTCAAATGTAAATAGTTCTATGGAACAGATGGCAGCTGGAGCAGAAGTTCAAATGACAAGTACGAATGAATCTTCAATCGCGACAGAGGAAATTGCATCAGGTGTTCAATACGTTGCAGAAAAACTTTCTGAAGCTAGTGAGTCATCTACTGAAGCTACGCTAAATGTTGATGAAGGAAATGTATTCATCCAACAAGGTATTACTGAAATGAAAAATATACATGATACTGTTAAAGATAATTCAAAATTAGTACAACAATTAGGAAAAAAATCTTCTGAAATTAATGTGATTATAGATGTGATAAAAGGAATTTCTGAACAAACTAACTTACTTGCTCTCAATGCGTCTATTGAAGCAGCAAGAGCTGGAGAATATGGAAAAGGTTTCTCAGTAGTTGCTCAAGAAATACGTAAGTTAGCTGAAGCGTCAAAACGTTCAACAAGTGAAATTTCAGAAATATTATCTTCTATTCAAGGTGAGACTTCAACTTTAATGAACGCAATGGAATTAGAAGAAAAACAAACACTTAAAGGTCTTGAAGCTATTACACAAACTGGTGAAAGCTTTAATAAAATTTTACATTCAATTACTGAAGTGAATAAACAAATTCAAGAAGTTTCAGCTACATCTGAACAGATTTCTGCTTCGACTGAAGAAATCTCAGCATCATTTAACGAAATTTCCAATATCGCAACTAGTTCATTCAATTCAACAAGATCAACAGTGAATGATACGCAAGAACAGCTTAAAATGACAGAACAAACAAGTATTGCTGTAAGCGAATTAGCAAGATTAGCAATTGAACTACAAGAAGAAATTGCTGCATTTAAAACTGCTGAATAAACAATAGAAAAAACCTTATCGAAATTGTTTCGATAAGGTTTTTATTTTGTTCAACCTCAAAAATTAAGTATCAATCATCTCATTAATGTTAATCATAACAATAAAGGAGGTGTCTAAATAATGGCACAAGATGTACTTTGCGAAGTTAACAATTGTAAATACTGGGCTTCTGGTAACAAATGTAGTGCAGATGCTATTTATGTTGTAAGTCATAAAGGGAAAAAAGCATCAAATACTGAGGAAACAGATTGTAAAACATTTGCTCCAGAAGTTTAAGTAAAGACTTGGGTAACCGACTAGATGGTTACCCTTTCTTTATAATATAGTATTGATAATAACTATCATTTTCATTCAAATACTTTCCAGTTATTTTATTTTTTTACAATATATATCCCTTTTTCTTGATAAAAATGGTTATTTTCGTAATGTTTGTTGTACTTTCCATTAATTCAATAAATATTAATACTTATTTTTTCCTCTTTAAAGATATAAAGAGCTAATAAAAAAAGCCATTGTAAAATGGCTCAGGGATTCATCACGATTGATTAATGGCTTTCATACCTTCTAAAATCACTTTTGCATCTGAATTTAAAAAGTCTAATGCATCTTTTCTTACTAATAACATTGAATTATCAGCAATAATTTTTTTCAACTCGCGCAAATCAAATTTGTTTGCACTTGTATTTATTGCATGAATAACCATCAATTCTCGTCTTGTTAATTGCTCATAACCTTCATTTCTTCGATTTGATATAAATGTTAATAATTCACGAGCATTACCATTCAAAAGCGTTTTATTTTCTCTAAGTATTTCAATGTTTTCTTCAATATACTTTCTTGCAATCGATAATTCTAAACTTTCAACACTTTTGTTTATATTTGTAATTAATTCTTGTAGGATCAAATTCTTTCTCCCCTTTAAATGCTCTTATTTAATTTATCGGTTTGAAAAAAAATTATTAAAGGTTGATCCACGTTCTTTATCATAAAACTCAAATTCATATCAATAACAACCTACATTTCAAAAAATGAATCCCGCTCGACCTTACATACTCTTAATGAATATGATTCATACCATTCCTTTTTGCCACGTTCTTGGGCTATTTTATGCGTCATATGTTCCTTCCAACTTTTAATGGACTCAAGCGAATCCCAATATGATACTGTTATCCCTAGTCCTTCGTCACGTGCACTTTCAACACCTAAAAATCCAATTTGTTCACTCGCTAGTTCAAGCATTTTATCAGACATCTTTCCATATCCATTATCTCCTTTTGTTCTTTTAGAAACAAAAATGACTGCATAATAAGGTGGATTTGGTGTAATTACTAATGAACTCATAACTTGTGACCTCCATAAAAGATATTTTCGCTATGATAATCATATATGATTACCACTGATTAGAAATACAAATATTAAAAAAATAAACCATCATGTAAGATGGCTTATTAAAAACTCTTTTTTAATATGAATGTCATAACCTAGATTTTAAATCCTTTTACAGTATCCTGTAATTCCTCTGCCATTTTACTTAGAATATCTGCAGATGCAGCCATTTCTTCCATAGATGCATTTTGTTGCTCAGCTGCTGCTGCAACACTTTGAGATTGTTCGGAAGCTTCCACGGAAATCGTAGATGTCATTTCTACAATCTGAATGATACTTTGCGAGCTTGCATTGATTTCTTCAAAAATTGCTGATACTTCCTCAGTTTGCGAAGAAACTTCCTCTATCATTTTCACGATTTGTTTAAAGTTTTCACCAGACTCGGTAACTAAATCGATTCCATCTTTAATTTCAGAAGATCCTTCTTCCATTGAAACAATAACTTTGTTAACTTCCAATTGTATAATATCAACAAGTTGAGATATTTGTCCTGCAGCATTTCTTGATTGAGTCGCCAATTTTTTCACTTCATCCGCAACTACAGCAAACCCTTTACCTTGCTCACCAGCTCTTGCAGCTTCAATTGCAGCATTTAAAGCTAATAAATTCGTTTGCTCAGAAATCTCAGAAATGATTGTTACGATTTTACCAATTTCATCTGACTTTTCACCTAATGAATTTACGATGTCAGATGTATGATTAACAGTTCGATGAATCATGTTCATTTGATTTACAGTTTTATCTAATACTTTATTTCCATAAATAGCCTTTTCTGATGTTGATTGTGAGTTTTCTGCTACAGTTTGAATAGACGATGCAGCTTGTTCCATTCCCGCTGAAATCTCTTTCACAACTGAATACGCTTCATGGGTGCTTTTTTCTTGTTTTTCTGCACCTTCCGCAATATAAATAATAGAGCTCGTAATCTGTTCAGAAGCTAGACTTGTCTCTTCAGCACTTGCAGAAAGTTCTTCAGAGGTCGCAGCTACTAGCTGAGAATTGTACATTACATTTTCAATTAAGCCTTTTAAATTCTCTGTCATAGAATTAACATGCACTGCAAGCTCACCAATTTCATCTTTATTTTTGATTTGAATTGGTTCGATTCCAAGATTACCATCAGCGACTTCTTTAACCTGACTAGATAATAGAATTAATGGCTTTCTAATACTTCGAACTAGTAAATATGTAATCACGATTGTAAAAATTAGCGCACCAATTACGATATAGATGTTGATATTTAACGCATTTTTAGATTGTTGATCACTCTTAGTTGTAATCTTATCTGAATTTTGGCTATTAAGCTTTGTTAATGTATCTAAATCACTTTGCATCTTATCAAAAAGAAGGACTCCATCTCGAAAAGTTTGATTAGCAACTTCCCTATTATTGCCATTACTTTCATTAATCACTTTATCTTTCTTATTTAGAAATACAGTCCATCTGTCCTTTAATTGATTATAATAGTTTTTTTCATCTTCACTTTCGATTAACTTACCATATCTTTGAAACGTATCATCTAATGCATCAATTGTTTCAGTTATTTTATTTTCATATTCGTCTTTTGTTGCTTGATCTTCATTTAGTAAGTGACTTTGAGTTAACGTCATCACATGCTCAGTATAATAATGAATATCGCCTATGAGTGAAACTTTTGGTAGTACGGTTTTACTTAACTGCTGTGTATTATTATTTAGCGTATACGTATTTCTTAATGAAAAAGCACTAAGTGTAACCATGATACACATGATTAACATTGATGTAGTAAATAATTTTTTACCTATCGTCCATTTCAATGGATGCTCCCCCCAAAAGATAACAAGTTTTATATTTTCATCCATACTATCGGCTATTTTCACTTAAGAATTTAGTAAAATAATAGGTATTTAAAAATATAAATCGATAAAAAAATTAAAAATAAAGCGATACATTTACGTATCGCTTTATTCCGTTTCTATGCAATTATGCCTAATTCGTTTTCATGACTGCCTTGCTATTTAGTGTGAATGAATAGACCGCTGAGAGCAATGCTAAAATGACGATCATTCCTCCCACTATTGCGTTCGTCGTAGCAGGAAACTCGTTTATTAGTATCCCACCTAAACTTGATCCTAATGCGATTCCAATATGTGAAAAGGAATTATTAAGACCTACTTGTATATCAGCTGAATCTTTCGCTGCTTTTGCAAGACTATCCTGAATACTTGGGCTAAGTGACCAAGAAAAACAACCCCACAAGGTTACAATTAGCATTAAACTGATAATAGAATTAGTTGCAATGGGAAGTAATAAAATTGAGACTGCCAACAAGCCTAGTATGATTAAAATCGTCTTAGCTCCGCCAAACCGATCTGTACACCAACCGCCAATCCAGCCTCCTAAAATACCGGCTAGTCCAAAAATCAGTAATGAAATACTTATCATTTTTGTTGATAATCCCATCGTACTTTGCAAGAAAGGAGTAAAGTACGTGTATATTGTAAAATGACCAGTTAACTGTAAAAATGAAATTAACTGAATTGATAAAATGCGCTTGTTTTTTAAAGTAGCAATTTGTTTTATTAATGGAATTGAAGGCTGTGGATTAACCTTTGGAAGAAACTTAATAATCCCAACCATAGATAATAAACTTAAAACGCCAACTAAAGCAAAAGTCATTCTCCAACCATAATGCTCTCCAATTAATGTGCCTAAAGGAACTCCAAATACTAAAGAAGAGCTAATTCCCATAAAAATAACACCAATTGCTCTGCCTCTAATTTCATTAGACACGATATTCGCTGCAGTAGTAATTGAAACAACTATGACAACCGAGCAACTTGCTGCAAGTATGATTCGAGCTATTAATAATATAGTAAAGTTAGGACTAATGATTGATATGACATTTCCAATTAAGAATACTGTCATTGCTATTAGTAATAACTTTCTTCGTTCCATTTTTGATGTAATCGCTATTAAAACAGGTGCTCCAATAGCAAAAACTAAAGAGAAGATCGAAACTAATTGACCAACGATTCCTACTGAAACATGTAAATCACCTGCAATCATTGCCAATAACCCTGTAATAATAAATTCTACTGTTCCTGCTACAAACGTAGCGATTGCTAATATATAAATCCCTTTATGCATTTCAATACCTCTCAAACATGAGCTTTCTATTCCTTGATTTTTGTCACATTATCTTATTATAGCGTTATCGATATAAATGTCTATTTAAAATAAAGCTCCTTTTAAAAATGTTATTTTAAAAAGCATCCCACTTTTCATTTACGATAAAAAAACGAGCCTAGTGTTAGGCTCGTCTTTTATCAAACTAATACTCAATCTTTATCATCTGTTGTCTTTACAACCCTCATACTAATATCTTCATTGTCTTCAACAAGATGTTGGAGAATAGATAACTTATTCGTCCAAAACTGATCATAATATGATATCCATTGTTTCAATTCGCGAAAAGCTTCAGGCTGTAATGTATATCTTCTTTCTCTTCCAACCTTCCGATCAGTTACAAGCTCAGCTTCAGAAAGAATATGCAAATGCTTCGCAATTGCAGTTCGGCTCATCGGAAAATTACTTGATATCTCAGAAATCGGTAATTCTTTGTTCGCAAGTAATCTTAGAACTTCTCTTCTAGTCGGATCAGCTATTGCTTGGAAAACATCATATTTTTGTGGGGAAGTAGACACTATTTCTCAACAACTTCTTTAAGTCTTGCAACTAAGCCAACCCATCCGCCATTCATGCGCTCGCGAATAACGCCACTTTTTTCTTGTGCTTTTGGTAAAATCTCTTCCGCTGTTTTCCAACCGCCATGAATTAATGTGAATTCAGTCTTGTCTCCAACTTCTTTTAATAGGAATGAAACAACCCAGCCATCAAGATCCCATTTAAAGATAATTTTGTTTGGTTCATCTACTTCTAATACTTTACAAGGAGATGGCCCGAATGGCGACTGTAAGTGAAACTCATGTCCAACAACCGGTTGAAAATCATTCGGCATAAACCACGTTGAAATACCTTCTGCAGTTGAAACAAAATTCCATACCTTTTGAATTGGTGCATTGTAAACGACTGTTTGTTTAATATCTTCTACTTGATTTTGAACGCTCATTATTCGATTCCCTCTTTCATTAATATAAAACCTTTTGGTTACATATTGAATTATATAAAACCTTTTGGTTTCATGTCAACAATATTTTCACAACTATGTTTTCCAACTTTTTTATTTCTATGAATAAAATCCAAACGGCACTTCTATCCGTATTGTTTATATACCATCTTCTTATTTCTGATTGAAGGTGTTACAAAATATTAATTCGATAAAATCAAATGTGCTACCATTAGTTAAAGAAAGCAAAACTGGGGGAATTTGTTTATGAAACGAGCAGCAATATTTGATATGGATGGTACTTTATTCCAAACGCAGACAATTTTAGCTACTTCACTAGAAGATGTCTTTGAGTCCTTACGTCAACAAAAATTGTGGGATAGCAATACACCTATAGAACAATATAACGAAATTATGGGCGTACCTTTACCTGTTGTTTGGGAAACCTTATTACCCAATCATTCAGATGTTATTAGAGAGCATGCGAATGCATATTTTCAGCAGCGCTTAATCGAAAACATACAATTTGGTCTTGGGTCTTTATATCCTAATGTTATTGAAGTATTTGAACTCTTATTAGACCAAGATTATTTAATTTTCATTGCAAGTAATGGCCAAACTGAGTATCTACATTCGATCGTAAACTATTACCAATTAAATAAATATATCACAGAGATTTTTAGCATCCAGCAAATAGACTCACTTGATAAAGGGCTTTTAGCTAATATGATTCTCAAAAAGTATCACCTGTCAGAAGGTTTTGTTATAGGTGATCGACTTTCAGATATTCAATCTGCTAAAAAGAATTCCTTAACTGCTATCGGCTGTCGCTTTGATTTTGCACAAGAATCTGAGCTTGAACATGCAGATTTTATCATTAATGACCTACTTGAAATAAAATCAATTCTGAAACAAGAATGAAAGCCTAAAAAGAGCAAGACTAAAAGAGCCTATTAAAATGATAGGCTCTTTCGTATTGATCCCAACTCCTGGATAATTGATGAATAGTGTGTGGCCTATTGATCTGTCATCCTTCATTGACATATATTTTTGTTTAACGTTACACCTTCCAAATCCTTTTAAACGTAGTTGAATGAATATCGATGTTCAGTTCATATACGTCCGGATTGCCTAGCATTTTCCATTGTGCAAAGCCAAATTCTGAGTCAAAATGCATCAACAATAATGACATTAAGTTTCCATGGGTAACAATAATCGTATGCTCACTTTCATGATTGAGGATTTCTTCAATTAATGAAAGAACTCGCTCAATTGCTTCTTTACTTGATTCACCACCTATAAACTTTAGTTCTAAATCATTATATGTTTCTTCTAATCTTGTAAGCCAATCTGGATACACTTCTGAACTTAGAACTCGCTCGCTCAACCGGGTATCAATTTCTAACTGTAATTGTTTATCATTTACTGTAGGCTGAATAGATTGAACAGCTCTTAAAAAAGGACTTGAAATGATGCGGTCAATTTGAATATTAGTAAAAAACTGATTTAGCTTTAAAGACTGTTCAAACCCTTTTTGAGTAAGATTTGAATCAGGTGGTTGTCCAATTGCCTCACAATGTCGAACTATATATATTTTCTTCATACAGACTCACTCCTACAAACTAATTTCTCGAATCAAACCTATTTTTAAATCGGCTTGCTTAATACTTTCTTTTAAATAAACAGGTGCTTTACTATTAGTTTCTATTTCATCAGATGACATCCATTTTACATCTTCCACCTCATCAGGACTTTTTGGGTAAGGAATGCCTGACTGATATTCACATAAAAATACAATATTTAATACATGTTCATTTTTATCTGTTACAAAAGAAGAACTATATAGATACTTTACATTTTTTATTTCAACATCTACTTCTTCAAGAACTTCCCTCTTAAGATTACTCTCTAAAATTTCTACATGTTGTTGTCCCTGTTCAACTTTTCCTCCAACTAATGAAAGTAATCCGCCTGCATGTTCTTCATTCTTACTTCTTTCTATTATTAACCATTTGCCTTCATGTTTGATTGCAGCTTCAACATTTACGATAAACATATGAATCCCTCCGTTTTAACAATGAAACTAATTTCTATGTATTATATCGAAATTCCTCTTTGTTGATTTTGAACTTAACCTATAAAAACAATGAGTTGTTTATATCAAAATGTGCGAGACTCCTTTGAAGATTTGGAAAAAGCTAAGCCCTAGCAGAAAAGGAGCATCCTGAAGTTACGAATTCTATAACCCAACAATGGATACGAATACAGGCAATTAAAAAGCATTACTCCTTTAGAAAGAAGTAATGCTCATCCTATTTTTTATTAAAATAGAGTTTATTCAACTGTCCGCTGTCTTAAGAAAAACATAACTAAAATGTTGATGAAGAAAATACCAATGAAAGCAACAATTAATGTATATACACCTGAATAAATGTTAAAGCCATAATCTGCATTTAATAATAACCATACGCTTCCACTACCTAAAACAAGTAAATTAATATTAAATGCAATCGACATAGCTGCCAAAATACTATTCGTATTTTTTTGCATTTTGACCTCTAACCATACTGATAAAATAAGTGATACGAAAATAAAACTAAGGAAAGCAATAAATTGTAAATCCATTCTTATTCCTCCTATATTTTATTTGGTAATCCTCTAACTTTTCTGGTAATAAATTTGATTCTCTATACATTTATCAAAATCCTTCTTTAAAAATGAAGCATTCGGTTTTTGAGAAAGATTACCTACTGCTACTACTAATCTTTATTATGTAACGATAAATGAACCCGTTTACTTTAAACATAGAACTATATCTTATGTCACATGATTTGATTTTAATTCCCTTTACTTATTCAGGCATGTTGATCGAAATCATTTTTGTTTTAAACGACATATTGATAAAAGCCTGTATAGTAAACAACACATTTACCAGTTTTGATCAAAAATGTTGAAAAAAAATGGATGATACAGCGTGAAAAATAATGTGTAATAAGAAGGCAAATAAAGTTCTTTAGAACAAAATGATATAAAACAAAAAGAAGTGAGGATGTATATATTACAGCTTCACTTCTTTTCTTTCTAACTAATGTTTATTTATGATTAACAAGAATAACTACATTGCCACGGGTTTGACCTAATCAACATCAACTTTAATCCTTTAGCAAACTCTTTTTAGTTGTCTCCTTCATCAGAACACGTTATTTTTCATATTTAGTCCAAGCAGATCCATTAATTTTATTTGACACATTAATGATCTTATTTTTAACTCTTTTTGCTTCTGACCCTTTTAATAACATTGGTTGATAATTATTTCTGTATGATACAGATGAAACTGAAAAAGGTACTACTTTAATCTGTTTTTGATTTGTTAACGTGTTATTTTTAATATGGAAGGTCTGTTGGAATACGAATGTATCTTTATCACTTGGATTTTTATTTCCACCAAACATAAAGTTTCCTAAACTATACGCTATGAATTTCCCTTTATACTCTTCAATGCCTTGAACTACATGAGGATGGTGGCCTAGAATTAGATCAGCACCATGGTCAATAGCATAATGGGCTAAATTTTTCTGTGTTTGATTTGGAACATATACTCTTTCTATCCCCCAGTGGAAATGAATAAGGACTATCTTGGCTCCAGCTTTTCTTAATCGTTGAATGTCGTTGTTTATTTTCACTCGTAATTCGGGTGAGTCATTCCATCCTTCATAACCGAGTGCTCCAATTTTTATTCCTTTTATAGTAGTTATATACGAATCATTGTAGCCAAAATAACCAATGTTCTGCTTTTTTAAAGAAATAATTGTGTCTTCATAACCTTTTTGTAAATAATCGTGACTATGGTTATTTGCTAGATTGACAGCTTCAATTCCACCAAAGGTTAATATTTTTGCGTATGAAGGGTCCCCTTTAAAGCGGAACTTTTTTACAGCTTTCTTTGTTGCTTTTGTAAGAGCTGTTTCTAAATTGACCGTCGTAAAATCATCTTGCTTAAAAATATTATCCAATCTTTTCACAAAATGGTCTAATCCATGCTTATTAGCCTCGTCCACAAATGAACCAGTAAAATAAAAATTTTCATCAGTTCCAATTGTAAAATCTCCAGCCGCACTAACTTTGATTGTTGTTTCTGTAACTGGTGTTTTTACAGGTGGTTTCTTTATTGGTGTCTTTACGATTGGTTTATTTTCTGGCTTGTCTTCTGGTTTATTTTCTGGTTTTTTTATTGGACTGATATCTTCATCAGATTTTTGATTTTCTTTATTTTCCGCTAAATTCTGTTGGTGATTTAGAATGGTTGAATATACATAATGGCTAATAATCGTAATAAATCCAAATAGAGCTAAAATCATCATCCAAACTACAATTTTTTTACTCTTGCTTCTCTTCGGATTACTATTTTTGCTCCTCATATATTAAATCTCCTTATACTAGTATTAAAAATATCACCATTGGATATTTTTAAAATATTTAAAATAATTAAATAATGTATAACTATATTAAAACATCTTTTAAAAAATTTGTAAAAAAAAGAAAGTGAGCATATTTGTCACTCACTTTATTAGAAACTAATTTATTCATTTCTAACTTTTCAAAGTTAAAACATATGCAACAAATTCATTTTTATTATTTTTCGTGATTACTTTTGAGACGAGTAATTTCTTACCGGATGGACTCCAAGTTATTGGCCCTGAAATTTCATCTAAGTCAGTGGAAAGTTGAGTAATCTTCTTCGTATTCACATCAATAACAAATAATCCCCGTTCCCCTTTATCTTCAGAGATAACGGAAAATGCAATCGTTTTTGAATCTGGTGACCAGCTAGAACCAAATATCTGTGTACCTTTAGCTAATGAGACAGATTTTTTGCCATGTGCATCAGTGATTAGTATTTCTCTTTTCGTTTGTGATATTTTTCTCACAACTACAAATTTCTTATTATTCGGTGACGGTATAACCCACTCAACTTTTAATCCACCAAATTTCTTTTTTAAAACATTAACTACATCTTTATTCGGATCTATTTTCGTTACTTTTCCAAAAACATCTGCAGTATACATTTGTTGATCTATGGTTGGGAAAATGATTGTTTCATTGTTTAACCATCTACCTTCAGTTGAAAATGCAAAAATTCTATCTACATCGGTTACTTTTACTTTTTTCTTACTTTCAATATTAATGATATAACCAGTCCCAGTGGTTCCATCTATCGATTGTTTATAAAAAATATGCTTTTTATCTGGGGAAATGATAGCGCCTATTTGACCACTTTCTTCTCCAGAAATAACATTAGCTGTTTTTGTTAGTATATCGTAACTAAACAAATTTACGTGATGAACGTACTGCCCATCATCAGTCATTGCTGTCTTTGGCATTTGTGTATTTTTTTGTTCAATTAAAATTGAATCTTCATTTAACCAATCCGTTCCTCGAATACCTTCATATCTGTCTATTTTTTCTAACGCTAGTTCATTTGTAACAACTTCTTCGTTTTTGGTAAGAACAGTAATTTTTTTATTTTTCTTTTCAATGACCACACTATCATTATCATTTTGCATACCACAACTAGCTAAGATAAAAGAACAAGTTGCTATGATCAAAATCAATATATACCCTTTCTTTATATCCACCATACCACTCTCCTTATCTCTTACCATTTGTATGATATGTTTTTGATGTTTCAATTTAGGGCATTAAATGTTTCCAAATTGTAAATTTATTTAATCTATTATTGGAAATGCAATAATAAAATTAGAGCCAATTCCCTCTTTTGATTCAACAGTAATCGTTCCATTTTGCTTTTCAATCAAGTCTTTTGTTAACGCTAGTCCTAATCCTGATCCACCCGAAAGGCGTGAGCGATCTTTATTAACTGTATAAAACGGTTCAAAAATTTTATCAATTACATTAATAGGTATCCCAATCCCCGTGTCTCTAATACTAATGAATACACGATTATTTTCAATTTCATTTGAAACGATGATTGTACCATTAGTTTTGTTATATTTAATTGCATTATCCAGTAGATTCATAAAAATTAATGTAAAACTTTCTTTATCGATATAAATATTAGCAGGTAGAAAATGAGTTTGAATTGTTAATCCAAATTTTGTGATCTTCCCTTTCATACGTAGGCAATAATCTTCTAATAGCCCTTTTACATCAATACTTTCTTTATTTAATTCAAAATCATATTTTTCTAATTCAGCTAATTTTAAAATCTTCTCTACCATTTCATAAAGGCGTCTGGATTCCTTGCCAATATTTTCTTTTGCTTCATCAATTAATTTAGGATCATCAGCGTACATGTCCAATAAATCAATGTAAGCTCTAATAACAGTTAGTGGTGTTTTAAATTCATGAGTAATTGACCCAATAAAATGTTTTTGCTGCTGTTCTAAAATTTTCAACTTATCAACTGCCAATTGTAGATTATCTTTTTCTTGTTGAATGCCCTTTATATTTTTTTGTATTTCATTACTCATAAAATATATGGCTTGGCTTAAATAACCTAACTCATCATTTCGATTTAAAATTGAGCGATTAGGGTATTGTCCAGATTTTATTTCCTCAGTTACTTTTCTAAGTTTTAATATATTATTAACGAGTGAATTGAAGAAAAAATATCCTATGATAAAACTTAGGACAATGATGATGATGCCTATTTTTATAAACAGCTTAATGATATCATCATAAAATTCATTATTCTTAACTAATGAATAGTCAAATTGAACAACACCAATCTGGTTATTTGCATTGTAAATAGGTGCGAAATAATTTAGTGTTTCATTAGCTTCCTGATATACAGTTTTGCCTTTTAGTCCAAATTGAAGTGTATCTTCTATATCTTTATTAGTTGTAGTCTCTAGGGGAAGTGAGTCCCCAACAATATTTCCAGTCATATTATAAATCGTTACATGTAAACTACTGATGATTCCTATTTGTCTAGCAATTTCAAAACCGTAATGTTTAAAAAATTCATTTGGATTTTCTGAAGTTTGACTAAGATACACTTGTTTTACATATACATTTGCAAGTTTACTTTGCTGAGCTAACATGTCTTCCGTTTGCTTTTTCTGATTTTCATGGATTCCATTTAGAATAAGTAAACTTAATCCAAAAACTGTCCCGATTAGTAGAATGGCTAAAAACAAACTTGATTTGAATTTAATACTAGACCTCATTTTATTTCCCCTGACATTTTATAACCAATACCAAATACAGTATGAATTAAATGGTGGTGCGTCTTACCAAGCTTCTTACGTAAACGTTGAATATGAATATCCACTGTTCGTGTACCACCGATGTATTCAATTCCCCATACTAAATCTAGTAAATCATCACGGCGAAAAATACGCTCTATATTCGTAGATAATAATGCTAATAAATCGAATTCTTTCGGAGTTAATTCGATTGAATTTCCACTAATACTCACTTTTCTTTGTTCAAGATTGATCACAAGTTCTTGAATTGTAATCACTTTAATTTTCTGTTCTTCAATATGAGATGACTTTTTCAGTCTCCTCAATAAGGATCTTGTTCTAGCAAGTAATTCTCTGATATCAAACGGTTTTGTAATATAATCATCAGCACCAAATTCTAACCCTAAAACTCGATCAATAATATCATCTTTTGCAGTCAGTAAAATAATCCCCATTCCATCTTTGTTTTCAATTTTTTTGCATAAATCTAATCCATTCATTTCTGGCATCATGATATCGGAAATCATGATGTCTGGTTTGAAAATAGGAACTTTTGATAATGCATCTATCCCATTAACTGCAGTCTCTACAATAAAACCTTCTCTACGAAAGGCGTATGATAATGGATCTAAAATACTTTTTTCATCATCCACAATTAGAATTTTTTCTTGCATGCGCTCACCTAAATCCATTTTTATAATTAGTGTTTTTACAAATTCCTCTTACTCATACATTTTTAAATTATTTTATCCTTAAGTTAAAATTATAGATAACTTACATGGCATTTACTAAATTATTTTATGTAAAATATAAAAATTTACAATTTAGAAACATCTCATTCGATTTTTAAGAAGTATGTTCGTATCAATCAATTTGGACAATATTCTAGCTCTTTCAATGTTTTCATACATTAAGTAAAGAGTACATCATGGGAGGGATTTCATGAGCGAAATCATAAGAAATATAAATGGTAAATGTAAGTCATATAAAGACTGTTATGTAGTGTTTCAAACAAATGAACGAGCGTTATTAGAAGGCATATTATTAGAATCAAATAATGAGGCTGCAACCTTACTTACACCAGAGGATCTACCTGCTCCACCAGATTCAGAGTATGAAGAGCCACGTCATGGTAGCGAAACTTTTGGACCAAGATATCGTCGTTATAATAGGGTCGTAATTCCTTTATCATCAGTAACTGAAGTATACTTATTCCCTTACCACTATCCATCATTCCCTTATATCTATTCAAGGAATTATCAATACAATCCTTATCTTGATCCAAGAAATTATTCATATCCCCCTTATGTATATCAAAGAAATTACCCTTATAGATATTAAATGAAAAAAAGCATCTACAATTAGATGCTTTTTCTGACTTTGTTAAATATAAAATTGTCAGTAAAAAAGTAATATCAGGTTGATTTCCACTACAGTTTGCTCGCTTTTTTGAGGGGCGAGACCTGAGTCTCCTGTGAAAATGGAAGGAATACTAAAACCAAGACATCCTGTCGTAACGCATGCATAACCCATTTCATGTGGGCCTCCTGCGGGGTCTTAGCCTTCCCGCATTTCCCACAGGAGTCGACCATCCTTTTCGTTCCAATCAACTTATTCGTTTAAAAAAAGATTTTTCATTAAACTTAAATTTGATGATTGTTCTCTACTCAGCTACAAATGCGAATACAGATAGTGGCTGAATCCCATTAGACTTTATACTATCGTCTAACATTTTCATTTCGGAAAGAATGAGCTCTTTTAATTTTAAAGGCATGTCATTGATTATATTAAGTTCTATATCAATGTCTTCTATTGTTTTATATACTTCCCACTTACCGTCCTGTAAATCAGGTGTAGTAATTGTTTTTTCATCAATGATTGTCCATCCTGCTGCTCCAGTATTTGCTTTCAAATCATTTGGGGTAAACAGTGTTCGAATATTCGAATCACTATTTTGCTTAAAAGACTCGTATTGCGCTTGAATTAATATTGATAATAAATGTGGATATTGTTCAATCTGAGTAATTCTTGTATCCCATTCTGCAAAACACAATTTTTTTCCCCATTTTTTTATTTTTTTCAATATCTCATTTAATTCATTACTTGAACTGAAATACCAAGAACAATGCGACAAGACGATATAATCAAAAGTATCCGATGGAAAATTAAAATGAGGTGATAATAAATCAACTTCAAAATCCATTTTTATTTGATTCCCTATTGGAGAATTCAGTAAATGATCTGCTGCTTCACCTAATGTTGTTGGACTTCCATAATTCCTTGACCCTTTATCAATTCCATGAACGAATCCATTTTTGCCAACAGTATAAGCTAATACTGCCGTTGTATCCCCCTGTCCACAGCCTATTTCTAACACCTTACTTCCTTCTTTAATATTCCAAAATTCAACTAGTTTGAATCGATGTTCAGTCTGAATCCTTTGTATGTTAGACATGTCATTATTTGATGTCATTATTTGATGTCATACATTTTACAACAGAATCGATTTTTGCTTGCAAATTAGACCCTCCTTTTCATTCTGATATAAATAATGGACTGTTTTCGTAAACAGCCCACTTTACTTTATTCATTATTAATCTAGTTTAAATGAAACTTCACCTACACCCATATCCATATCAACAGTTACCGTTTCTTTACTACTTTCATAAGCTTCATTTACATAAACACCATTGCCTTTGGAAATAAAATCGACCACATTCGCTTTACCAATTCCTTTATTTGAATGTATTTTCACGCCGATGTCTGAAGGCAGTATGATAGTTGTTTTTCCTACACCCGTTTCGATTTTTGTCTTAAAGCCCTTCTTCCAGTCTCCACCCAAGTCTACTGTAAGTTCTCCTACTCCATTCTCAATCTCTAAAGAATTAAGATCTAATCCTTTCAAATCAAGGTCCGTTTTAGAAGCACCAGCATTAACGTCTAAATTTAAAGGAATTTGTTCCGTGAGCTTTAAGTTCCATTCATTTTTAAATTTACCAATCTTCACGTTTGGCAATTTATGTTTTCCTTGTTCGATATTCACTTTACCTTTGGACCCTTTCAATTTGTAAGATACTTCAGGTTTAAGTTGTTTATGACTATATTCGGCAATACCTTCTACCCACTCATTTCCGCCCTTCGTAACATTCAACTTCCCTGCGCCTAAGTCTACATTAACGTCCAATGATTTTGCGTTATCTTTTTCAATAGAGATTAACTCATCTTTAACTTTTCCATTTGTAAACATATTACAACCTGATGTAACAACTAGTGTTGCACCCACTAAAACAGCAATAAAAAATGATTTTTTCATTTTATAGCCTCCATAAATAAGATTTCTCATACACTCATTTTATGGATATATGGTTTATTAGATAATGGCCTTACGCATTAATTGAAATCAGACCTTAGTATGAAATCGTAAAAATTGAGTGTGTATTCAATAATCAAATAACGCCTTTCATATTGATTAGTTAATAACGATTCAAATTTTTTGTTTCATATTAGTTGTGTGATTCTCTTTAATTAATTCTTAAACATGTAGTACGTTTTTACAAATCCTAAAGGAGAAAAAACACCATTTATTTTTTCAGATATGCGAGATACACAACATTCCATACTTTCTTTTACTTATTCTCACTAATGCTCTAATAAATAATTTCCCACTAGATTGTTAATTTCGTATATATAAGACAATATCCTTCTTTCATCTAAAATTTGCAAAGAAAAAAACACTGTTTTCTAACAATGAGTTTAAAAAATGACAAATTTGAAATAAGGGCTTTTATCAGTCTATCTCACAATACGTAGTCAATTCCTCTATTCATTTAGTATGCGGTGATTTTCACTCCAGGATGGTTGCTTTCCGTGGGGCACTCGCTGAGCCTCTTCGATAAAGGTATGTATCGTAAAACCATGACGTCCTGTTTCATGCATGACCTACTCCTGTGAGATCTCAACTGTCCCACATCTCCCATAGGAGTCGAGCAATTCCGTTCCAATCATAATCTATTTTAGGCATTGTCCCCCCTATTTCTCGAAAAAAAAGACCCAAATCATATGCGACTTGGTCTTCTACTCACTGATCTAATTAAATTTTGGTACTCTTAAACATAGCCCGTAATAAAATTAACGATTGAATCCAAGCTTATTGTACTCATCTGTCTTATAACCATTGGAACCAATTCTTTTTATAATCTTCGAATTGATTGGATTATCTATCCTACTTGGTTAAATGACTTTATTACTTTTGGATTGATTGGGTCATCCATCGCTACTTGGTTTAATGTCTTTATTACTTTTGGATTGATTGGGTCATCCATCGCTACTTGGTTAAATGACTTTATTACTTTTGGATTGATAGGGTCATCCATCGCTACTTGGTTAAATGTCTTTATTACTTTTGGATTGATTGGGTCATCTATCGCTACTTGGTTAAATGACTTTATTACTTTTGGATTGATTGGGTCATCTATCGCTACTTGATTAAATGACTTTATTACTTTTGGATTGATTTGGTCATCTATCGCTACTTGGTTAAATGACTTTACAACTTTTGGATTGATTGGGTCATCTATCGCTACTTGGTTAAATGACTTTATTACTTTTGGATTGATTGGGTCATCTATCGCTATCCCTTTAGTTGATTTTGGATTGATAGGCTCGTCTATCGCTACAGATCTATTCTGATTAAATTTAAGGCCACCAATAATTAAAACTGTAATTACACTTAATATTACGAATATTTTCTTCATACTAAATTCCTTTCTTGTCCAAAATTGAAAGCAAAACCGAATTGTATTCTTGTAACAAAACATTTTGCTCTTTTATTTTACCATTTTTTAGGTAATATTCATTAACAAAATTATAATATTTAATTAGTTTATGGCTTTCATTATTTTTCAACCAAATCGGAAATGCAATTTCACGCAAATAATTAACTAATTGATTTTCCTCTTTCTTAGCCTCAAGATACAATACTTTCATTTTGATATAAACTGAGCTATTTACATCCTCAATTTTTGATAAATTTTCTTCTAATAAAACCATTGCGGATAAATCTTGATTTAAGATAATCATATTATTAGCAATATTTGAAATGGCGGTGAAATATTCTTCTGTACCTACCTGAGTATGTTCCAAATATCTTTGATAGAAAATTAAGGCTTTTTTATTTTGGTTTGAATGAAAGTATAAAAAACCTAAATTATGGAGTGCATTTATGTAGATTGTTTTATCATTTAATATAGTTGAGTTATCTATAACTTCTTCTAACAATAATTCTGCTTTATCTAGTAATTTACTTTTAATTAGTTGTAGAGAAAGTAACATCTTAGTTTCTAAGATACGTTTAATATTGTTATTCTGAATAAAAATGGGTAAAGCTTTATTACAAAAGTACATTGACAATGATGGTTGATTCATTATTTGATAGATTAATGCTCGATAAAAACAAAACTCTTGAAATTCAACTTCTATATTTGGCATAAGGTCTTGCACTTCATCCATAACTAAAAGTGAATCATCATACCTTTTTTCCTTAATATAAAATATAGAAAGTGTAAACAAAAATTTTATTAATTCATGTTGGGAAAATTTTTTCCTCTTTTTTTCAAGTTGCTTCCACTTTTTCCTAGCATTCTCCATATCTTCAATAAAAATATAATATCTCCAAATAACAATTGAAAACTCATTTGATATGCTAGTATAATGAATAAATTCTTCCTTTAAGACGAGTTCTTCATATATCTGCTTACTAAGTTGATAGTCTGCTCTTTCAATTAAATTCCATAGTCTTTTTAACTGGATCATTACATCATCTAAATTAATCGAATCTTCTTTTTCAACTTTCATTTTCTTTAGAAGCAGTTTAATTGTTTCTATACCAGCCTCTTTATTGCCATTTTCTATTTTACTTAAATGTGAAACAGAACAAATGCCCTCACATAACTTTTCCTGAGTCCAGCCTAATTTCTTTCTATGATGATAGATCATTTTGCCGTATTGCATATCGAATCTCCTGTTCTAATTAATCGATCCATTTAAAAAATACCATTATATTATTATATTAATATCTCTATATATTCAAATATATATTTTTCATAGCATTTTTTCATCAGTCGAATACATTAATTTTTTCGTAAAATCCTCAAATTTCATGTTAAAAATTTTCCCAATACAAAATCTTCTTAGAGAATGCTATCATTTGTGTATAAGCAATTAAACGATACTAACTTTTGTCTCTTTATTAGTATTATTTAAATGCACCCCCATTTAATAACAATTTAAAGCAAGATGTAATTCCTACATCTTGCGATTTTTTTGTTTTGTTACTATATTTTCAATTATTCCTTGAAATCAAATCTTTCTAATACATCGTAATTTTTATCCTTAATTTGAATATAACTTGAAGGGGATTCCAATGGTTAAAAAACCAACTTTATTGTATTTGGTAATATTTGGTATATCTATTATACTTCTTTTATCACTGAATTTATATATTGAAAAAGAAAAACAAGCAGCAAAAGATTATAAATTGATTACTGAGTTAACAGAAGAACAAAATGTCCAAGATACTGTAAGATTCTATATAGCTTCTTTAAAAAAGCGTGATATAGAAAAATACAATTCAGTAGTGGTAGATGATTTAAAAATTAATTCGTCTTCGTTATATTTTACTAAAATAATGACAAATGTAACTGACTCAAAGTATGTAGGTGATAATCTGTCTGCTATTCATTTACTTAAAAATGATCGTAAAGTTTCGATAAAAGTAAAATACGAAATAAGCTTTAAGGAAGATTATAATCCTGAAGGAATTTATAATGAAGGAAGAAACAAATGTAAAGTACTAATAGATTTAATAAAGATTAATAAAAGATGGATAATCAAAAAAGTACATAATGTACAAATTGTTTAACGTAAAAAAGGATTACTTCTATATGAAGTAATCCTTTTTTACAATTCAACTTTGAATATCCTCTAAGTCCTTCGTAAGCCATCCTTTACTTTCCTCATCTACCACTAGACTTGTAAAATGAAAAGCAGTTTTCAAACTTTCATTACATTTAACAGTATCCTCTAGCCCTTTTAAAGCTCGGGCTGCAGCCTCATAAGCATATGCTATATAAAATGGCTCTAATTCAGCATTTGTACTAATTTCAATGCATTTCTCAGCGTAGTGTAAAGCAATCTCTCCTTTTCCAGTCACAGCATAGACTCTCGATAACTGCCAATAACCAATTGATAGATTTTTAGTCGTATGCTCCTGTACCTGTGTCCAATGCCAAAATGAACTATGACATAAATGAACCATTTCTTCTGATTCTTTCTCGGACCTGTTTTCCAATACAAGTAAATCCCAAACCTTATTAAAGCAATTTACTGCCATTTCCCTATGTGTAAAACTTGGTTTCTGAACGATTTCCTCCACTAGTGGTCCTCCTTGTATGTATCGCACTTTTATATCGTTTAAAATTAATTATAAGAAAATTTAAATAATAAGTATATACATAATACTAAAGTATTAAAATCAAAGAAAAACCGATTACCTAGTGGTAATCGGTTCTAATTTTAATTTATGATTTTGCTTCAACAGTAACATGTTTCATGATCTTAAACATCGGTATCATAACAAGAATACCGAAAACAAATAGTAAGGCTGAGAATTGGTACATAGAGAATAATGAGAACTGTTCTTTTAAAACACCCGATAAACTCATTGTAATAACCATTGAACCCATAAATAAAGGCGTTAAAATTCCATTTACTCTACCGACAAACTTCTCTTCTGTATTTTTCAGGATGATTGTATTAATCCCAATATGCAATGCTGGCATAAATAATCCCATAAAGAATTCAGCGACTAAAGTGATCCAGAATAGTTCTGACCAGCCCATTACAAAAATGCCGATTGCTGTAACTGACATACCAAGCAATAATAATACATGCGGAGCAAGTTTATTTGATATAACCATAATAACACCACCACCAATAATCATGGCAGCCCCATTTGCAGCAAATAACCATTGTAAATAATCCTTATCTAGACCTAATCTTTCAGTTACTAAAAATATAGCTAAAGGATGAATAAAACCTAAGCCTAATCCTGCAGCTGTAAATACGCCACCTAAAATAACCAAAACCTTACGTGACCAAACATATTGAAACCCTAGCTTCATTTCTTCCCACAAAGAAGTTGTTACCTCAGCTTTTTCTTCAACTTCATCTTTTGGAAGTTTCGTTAAAACAAGAGCTGATAATAAAAATGCAATTCCTACGATCCCCATTGAAATAAAGATACCTGATTGTTGATAAACAAAAGTACCTAATACTGGACCTAAAATCATAAATATTGCCATCATTGTTTGAAATATAGACATACCAGCTTGCATTTGTTCCCCTGGTACATGTACTTTAAATAACTTCATACTTGAGGGCTGTGAAAACTGAGACAATATTGCCGACACTAAAGTAGCAAAGAATATGATTTTCCAAGTTCCATATAGGAGCGCTAGTAATATAACAAAAATTGACGCTGCACTCAAAAGGTCACACCAAATCATTGTACGCTTTGGTCTCCAACGATCAGCAAAAGTTCCGCCGATAAAAGAAAAAATAAAAATCGGTGCAAATTCAGCAACTGAAATAAGTGAAATTGCTGTTGCGTCACCATCCGTTTTTTCCATAACAAATAATAAAATGGCAAAATTGCGGACCCATATACCTATTTGGATGAATAAACCTGCTGACAAAATCGTCTGGACAAAACGATTTTTTACTATTGATGCCATCGAAGGATTTGAAGTAGTTGTAGTCATTTTTTACCTCTCCATAATCATTTTATTTTTCTAGTCAAAATAATTTATGTAAAAATTTACTAATTATGCCAAAAACAAGAACTCTTGTTCTTAAACAGAACGTACTTTCTTATATTACATTAAATTTTCTTAATGTTCAATGGCTTTTTCATATTTATTTTATCCAATTTTCTGAATTTTTAACACAAAATTAAATTTCATAATGAAATACTAGTTCTTCACCATGTTCTCCAGCGTACCTAACTCCATTGTCAACAAAACCACATTTCCTATATAAAGAGATAGCCGCTATATTCGTATGATGTACTGTTAAAATGATTTCATCTTTATCTGCTATCATTTTTTTTGTGAAGATAGGTAATACCTTTAGTGATTGCTCTCCTAATCTCCTTCCCTGAAATCGTATGTCAATTGAAAAAGATTTAAATATAACGGCATTTCTATTGTTTGTATAATGATTTACGTTTGTTCGTCCATCTAAAATAAAAAATCCAACAACCTCATTATCTAGCAAAATCAGCACTGGTATTTCTTGTTCACTTTCAATATGCTCTAATGCATTAATTGGGTATGAAGTATAGATTGCCTGTTCTTTAGGTAAATCATAATTTGTAATAGCATTACTGTATTTTTCTTCATATGGTTTTAACACTACTGTCTCGAATGAATTAGTTTCCATATCTTCCACTCCATTAAAATTTCAAATTTACTTTAGACCTCCAAATTAAGTTCAACTCATGTCCCCGAAAAGGGACAATATAATAACATATTCGAAAACATGATAACCTATATTTATGATGAGGACTCATAAAAAAAGTAGACCCTTAAAAGGTCTACTTTTCAATTATTCTCCTAAGTCTACATTATGGTAAACACGTTGAACATCTTCAATATCTTCGAGTACGTCTAGCATTTTTTCAAACTTTATTTGACCGTCTTCTGGTAATGCTACATCATTTTGAGCAAGCATTGTTAATTCTGCTACTGTAAATTCCGTAATACCTACATTCTTAAATGCTTCTTGCATTGCATAGAATTGATCTTGGTCTGCATATACAATTACTGCATCATCTTCTTCTAAAATATCACGAACATCTACATCAGCTTCCATTAAGATTTCAAGTACTTCGTCAGCTGTTTTACCTTCAAGGCCAATTACTGCAGTTGCATCAAACATATAAGAAACTGAACCAGTTACTCCTAAATTCCCACCATTTTTACTGAATGCCGCACGCACTTCTGCAGCCGTACGATTCACATTGTTTGTTAATGCATCGACAATTACCATTGATCCATTTGGTCCAAAACCTTCATAACGTAATTCATCGAAATTCTCTTCTGAACCACCTTTTGCTTTTTCAATTGCACGATCAATGATTGTTTTTGGTACACTATATGTTTTTGCACGTTCAAGTACAACTTTTAACGCTTGGTTTGATTCTGGATCAGGTTCACCTTGTTTTGCAGCTACATATATTTCACGACCAAATTTTGCATAAATACGACTTGTATTTGCATCTTTTGAAGCTTTTTTTTCTTTAATATTATTCCATTTACGCCCCATCTTGTTCCACTCTCTTTCAACATTAAATCAAATTTATTAAGTAATTTGTTAATGCTTTATTTTATTAGAGTTTACCTCAATCTATTAGCACATTAACAAATAATCTACCTTATATTATACCTTTATTTTTAAAATTTTTCACGAATATAAAACGAATGAATCTATTTCATTATGAACTATTTTATAAAAAGTAAGACAAAAAACATCCGACAGATTGTCAGGATGTTTTTTAAGGTCATAGATTTCAATTGTATTTTTAGTCCATCTTCTTCACTGTTTCATTTGATTCCACAGTTTTGTAAATACTTCATGATCCATTTTCAAATAAAGCGTATTGCCATAACTAATATAGCCTTCTTTAACAAGCCATAATGTTACATAGGTTCCATCAGTTAGAGAAATTGTTAGTTCCTTATATTGTTCATTATTTTGAAAATTACCTAACTTTGCTTCAACATCTTCTCTTAAATAAGGTATAGCTTCATTTAATGCACTCACAAAAGAATTCAAAAGTTCTTTATCATTTATTTCTGTATATTTTTCTGTACTGTTATTCCAGTCATCGTATGTTCTCGACTTTGCCTTTAGGGTATTCGTCAATTTTAATTTTTCTACGATTTCACTTCCATTACTAATTGTCACACCATTTAAACACTCATACACCTCAGCGTTTCCACTGCTTACGTCATAGGTCATTAATCTAAACTCTTTTTGATATCCTTTAACTGAATATACATCTACTTCTCCAATTGATGAAGCGAACTCAACTGCATATTCATCTTGATTACTCCATTCATCAAGGCCAGCTTTCGTTTTCCCAAGCTTTTCACCTAACAAATTTGTTACATTTGAAGGATCAATTTTTGTAGATGACTGTGTATATACTCTTCCTTTATAAACAAATAGAGGCATCATTTTTGCTGTTTCTCCACTTTTAGGTAATTCAATGGCCGGTATCGTAACTCCGCTTTTATCAAGAAGACTTGATTCAATTTTCTGGCTTTCATACGATTGATGATTAGCATTCCAAACACTATATCCACCAATCGATAGAAAGACAACACTAACAGCTACTGGCACAACTTTATATAAATAATTTTTACGTTTAGTTATCTCACTTTTCGCTTTCTTTACACCAATTATTGCTCTTTCATGAAGTTCATTTGGAATTTGGATTCGATTCATTTCTTGTTTAATTTTATCGCTCATACATCTCATCTCCATTCAATTCTTTTCGAAGTTTATTTAATCCTCTGTACAAAATAGTCTTTGCCGTGCCAAGTGGAATGTTTAAAGTCTCCGAAACTTCTTTAATCGTAAAATCAAAGTAATACCTTAAGATAATTACTTTCTTTTCATTTTCATTTAATAATTCGATTAAATCATCTAATGTCATAGAAAGTGATAGATCCTTTTCTTCCTTGCTCGAAAGCACTTTTTCAACTTCCGGCTTTAATTCAACTACTTTTTTTTGTTTTCGTACTACGTCAATTGAACAACTGATGGCAATTTTAATCATCCAAGTTTTTAAATATTTTGGTTCCTTTAAGTTTTTGATTGATTTAAATGCACGATATGCAGTTTCTTGGACCACATCTAAAGCGTCTTCTTGGTTTTTCACATAAACAAATGCTGTTCGATAAATATCGTTTTCATATTCTTGGAACAGTTTTAAAAATGCATGATCATTTCCTTTTTGTGCTTCCTTAACTAACTGAATCATTTTTTGCACCTCCACATCCCACATATATTAGACGTATAAAGTGATACTTTAGCTTTTATTTTTCTACACGAATGAAAAAAAAGCTCCAACAAGAGCTTTTTTGATGTTATCTATTTAATCACTACAAATTTTTATGTAAGGGATAGCTGTATATAAATTGTTCACCAATCTTACCAATTTTCCTTCTACCAGTATCTTGATAACCAACCTTTTCATATACTTTCTGAGCAGCAATATTTTTATGATTCACAGCTAATACAATCTCATCACAATGTTGAAAAAATTCTCTAACAAAATGATCAATTTGAAGTAATCCTTTTTTTGCATATCCTTTTCCTTGGTGCTTATAGTCAATCGAAAATGATGTTAATAACATGGCATTAAGATTATCTGTATATTCTTGAACCCTCGAACTAGAATGTAATATAAAGAATCCGACTGGTCGAGACTCACTTAAAATAACGATTGGATACCGTCCTTCTGTAGCTTCTAACATTGCTATTGGCAACGAAGTAAACCTTTCTTGTTCTTTCGGCAAACTAAACTTACTTAACGATTCGAAAAATTCAGTTTTATAATGCTGTAATTCTAGTCCATTTATCATCTTGAAAAATCCTCCATAGTAAACTCGCAACAACAGAACACACATTCCTATTCTATTATAAATGACGAAAAAAGAAAACTATTTTAGAAGTCAACTAAGTCCATCATACGGTGTATATTCATAATAATTGGCTCTTATAAAATTTCTTGGAGGAATGATTACTCACATTGTTGCCGAGGAACTATTAGAACTGCTATTATTTCTTCTTTGAATAGCATGAACACCCATGACGATTAGGATTAATTCTTCAGGGCCAAGTTCACTTGAGAAGCTTTCTAATCGAAATGCAGGAGAGGAAAAAAATCCACTAATTTTCTCGAATTTACATACTAACGTCGTTTCATCTTTAAAGACCTCGTACAAATTGGAAAATCCGCCTGATTTAATCTGAAAAGTATTTTTACCATATGCATCATACTCATATTTCTTAGAAAACAAAGAAAGCCTACCTCTTAATGAACCAATTTCCTGACTCGATTTATTACAAATCTTCCACTTAGAGCTTAAAAATGGGAACTTCCCACTCGCAACAATATTTCCTTGTAAGTCAAGTACATCCACGCCAGATGAAAACATACTTTTTAAATCAAGTTTACCTACTTTTTCTTTTGCTTCATTATAAATATCTGTAATTCCTGTAGAAAAGAAGTTCTCATTAAAATACAATGTTTCATTCTTCATATTATCCCTACTTCCAAAATTGAAGTTTACATTTGCTTAGGATTATCGTAAAAATAACTAACTCACTTTTAACTTTATGATATAAGTGACATAATTATTGCCTTTCCAAATCCCTCTTACTTCAAAAACCCTCTCGCCCTTCTGCGAATCTATTTGAAAAGCGTATCCTTGATAATCATTTGTATTATGATCATAAATATAACTTTTTCTATGTTTTTTATGTTCCAAAATTTCAACATTTTCAGGACGATCAGAAAAATGAATATGAACATATTCACCCATAAATGCAGCTGTTCCATCTGTACCTTTCACACTGCTATATGTATCTTTCATTATTAATTTATCTTTATTTAGAACTTTTCCCCAAGAATAGTTTGTTATTTTATAAGGAATGGCTTTATCTGCTAGTACAAATTTCACCTCTGGTTTTTCTTCTTTTGTTAAAATTGTTTCATTAATAATTAAAAATAAAGTTGAAATTGCAACAATCAATAGAATTCCTTTTTTAAACATTATATTACGCTCCATATGTCTTTTGTTAATTATAATGTAAGCTATCTTTATTTAATTGTATATTGGGAAAATTATGGGATGAATTTTTATTAGTACACTCACTACTTTCTATATCACATAGTTCAAAAGAACTACAAAAGTAGTAAGTATGCCCTAAAAATTGATTGTACTAATGAAAAAACACCTAATTTTTTTAGGTGTTTTTTCATTCATTCTACATTATTTTGTTCAGCATTCGATGATTGAGCTAATTTATTTAAGTAGTACATTTCTTCTCTCATCATGTGATCAGCCATTAAAGCCGAGAATGTACCTAGTACTTCATTTGATATTTCTAATTCTTCTAATTCATTTAAAAATACTTGAAAAAGTTCTATTTCTAATTTTATATCACGATTCATCTTTCTTAATGCAGGAAAAGTATTGAGGTTTGTTCTTAAGTAACCTGTAAGTTCAACTGCTTTAAGATAGAAATGCTCAAAATGAGTTGCAAATTTATCACTTTTTTTCTTTAATTTTTTTTCAACAATATCAAGTGTATCTGAAATAATACCTGCATGCCCTGCTGCATCTAATACCCATAAAAGATGATGATGTAATTCATGGAAAATAGGTGGAATTTGATTTTGTTTTAAATAAGAAAGAATTAATACATACTCTTCTAGTTCATTTACCATATGATTGATAAATGTCGGACTTAAGTGAATCGTAATGTCCGATGTTAATTGCTTCTGTAATAAAGACAATTTAAAATTTCTTAATGCTGTAGTAATTTCTTCTGCTTCGTTCGTAATTTGATCAATATTACTTCCTGTTTTCAAACGGTTGAGTAGCTCATGAAATGCATGTTTAAATGCCTTTGCTTGTTGTATCTCCTCTTTTTCTTTTTCAGCCAATCCATCTAAAATAAACTGAGAGTGGTCTCTTAATACATGTAACCAAAAGGAATGCTCGTATATAGCAGTTTGGATGAAATTGTCCATCTTCTCCTCCTTAATAATGTAACATTAGTTCATTTTATTAAGGTGAATACTAATTTATTAATTTATATATATACAAAGCCTGTGAAAGGGTCATATGAAATCATGATATGTAACATTACTTAACAAACACATACTAGGGTATTATGATTAATAAGTGAACACTTTACATATGAAAGGACTAGATTTCTAAATGAATCATCAACCTGAATACTGGATTTCAAAATTGGATTTAGCCTCACATCCAGAAGGAGGCTACTACAAATCTACATATCAATCAACCGAACAAATTACTGATCATGAGTTATCTGTTCAATATAATGGAAACCGTTTACTTTACACTAGCATTTATTTCTTACTAAAATCGGAGGATATTTCTCATTTTCACCGTTTAAAATCTGATGAATTATGGTATTTCCATGCAGGAAGCGCTTTAACAGTTCATGTAATCCATGAAAACGGACAGTATGAAGAAATTAAATTAGGTTTAAATTTAGAAAATGGAGAGGTTCCCCAATATTTAGTTCCTAAAAATTCGATTTTTGGTTCATCTGTAATGGAACAAAATACTTTCTCTTTAGTTGGATGTATGGTTTCCCCGGGATTTGCATTTGAAGATTTTGAGTTATTTACTCAAAATGAATTATTAGAAAAATATTCCGAGCATGAAGATATTATAAGAAAATTAGCTTATGAAACCATTCCGAAGTAATTAAAAAAGAGCTCCAATTTCAATTATAGGTAGCAGGGCAAAAGATTTAACTGGTTCATATTAAGTTGGGTACATTACTACATAAAAAACGGCAACTAATCTCCCTAAATTAGTTGCCATTTTTTTATTCTTTTTTCTAGACCTCGTTAAATATCCCTACTTTCATTTTACTTCATATCTAAATAAGCTGTACTTACATATCCTTTTTGACCTTTGTAAGTCACGATTGCCCATCCCATATTTACCGATGTTTTACTCTTCGCATACCCTAAGAAATTTACATCTGCACCTTTAGGTAAAACAGTTAATACTTTGTATTTTGTACTCGGACCGGTACGTAAATTTAGGTTCGCTTTCGTTTTAATGATTGATTGTACTTTTGCTAAGTACTTTGTACTAACATATGCCACGCCACTTTTGGTTGTTGTTGTTTTAATCTGAGCCCAGTTTGCATTTGTATATTTAACAATTTCTATTTGATCCTTCTTCCTTAATGAATCAACGATTTTTGAGTTTGTAGTTGGTGCAGAACGAACATTCAACTTGGTTGCAGTAACTTCATACACACTAATTGGAGCATCTATTACTGCTGCGCTTACCGGTTGAGGAGATATTACCCCACTACTTGAAAATGTTATTGCACTAGTTAATGCAATTGTCGAAACAAATGCTTTTACTAATCTATTTTTCATATACTTTTCCTCCATTAATATTTAATATTTTCAGTGTCTTTGTCGTAATTGAATAAGGAAATAAGTTGTTTCTATCTATGATGTGTATTCTCCTTTCCTTTGATAGTTACATCATATGGCAATGTTGTTTCAAAATAAGTCATCAGTTGTTTCGAAGTTGTAAACATTCTTAGGCCAATCGGATCGAATGATAAGATACTTAATTGTGAAGTAATTACTAAAATTAGTACTAAAAGAATAGTAGGAAATATTTGTATATAGCTTCCAATATTTGGACAATCTATACTTTGAATTTGTTTATTGGAGGTATACAAATGGACAATCATCACAATGAGGAAGAAATACTAACCAATAGTCAAGGACATCCAATTACTGATAATCAAAATGTTAGAACTGTTGGAAATAGAGGTCCTACAACATTAGAGAACTACGACTTTTTGGAAAAGATCTCTCATTTTGACCGAGAGCGTATTCCTGAAAGAGTTGTACATGCACGAGGTGCGGGTGCAAGTGGTTATTTTGAGGCATATGGTAAAGTCGGAGATGACATAATCTCAAAATATACTAGAGCAAAATTATTTCAGGAAGCTGGCAAACAGACTCCTGTATATGTTCGCTTTTCTACTGTTGTTGGTGGTGGACATTCTCCAGAAACTTTGCGTGATCCTCGGGGATTTGCAGTTAAATTTTATACTGAAGATGGAAACTGGGATTTAGTTGGAAACAACCTGAAAATATTTTTTATCCGTGATCCATTAAAATTTCCAGACATGGTTCATTCATTCAAACCAGATCCAGTAACAAACTTACCAGATCCAGAAAGAATGTTTGATTTTCTACATTTAACACCTGAGTCTACTCATATGGTTACGTTTTTATTTTCACCTTGGGGTATTCCAGCAAATTATCGTCAAATGCAAGGCTCAGGAGTCAATACATACAAATGGATAAATAAAGACGGTGAGGCAGTTCTAATTAAGTATCATTGGGAGCCGCTTAATCAAGGTATTAAAAACCTTCTTCAAAGTGAAGCAAATGAAATACTGTCTACAAATTATAATCATGCAACACAAGACTTGTATGAAGCTATTGAGCAAGGAAATTTCCCGGAGTGGGAATTATGTGTACAAATTATGAGTGATGATGAGCATCCTGAACTCGATTTTGACCCGCTGGATCCTACTAAACTTTGGGACCCAGAGAAGTTTCCGTTTTTAAAAGTTGGAAAAATGGTATTAAATAAAAATCCAGATAATTATTTTGCTGAAGTAGAACAGATTGCGTTCGGTACTGGTGTACTTGTAGATGGACTTGATTTTTCAGACGATAAACTATTGCAAGGCCGTACATTTTCATATTCTGATACGCAACGTCATCGAGTAGGAACGAATTATTTACAACTACCAGTTAATTCACCTAAGAAACATGTTGCTACAAACCAACGTGACGGCCAAATGGAATATAGGGTTGACAAGGCACCGGGCCAAAACCCACACGTGAACTATGAGCCTTCATCTCTTGGCGGTTTAAAAGAAGCACCAAAAAATGGTAAAGATCATGAACCAAGTTATAACGCAAAATTAGTACGTCAAAAAATTGATCGTCCAAATGATTTTGCCCAAGCGGGTGATACTTACCGAGCTTTCGATGAAACAGAAAAAAATGAGTTAATCTCAAACCTTGTAGACGCTTTAAAAGTATGTAAGCCACATATTCAAGAAACAATGGTTGGTTATTTTACGAAAGCTGACGCAGATTATGGTAAAAGAGTTCGTGAAGGCTTAGAAAAAGCGAGCCGTGAACGATCTGAACATACAAGTAATCACGCAGCAGACAATGCAATAGATAAATCGAAATCGATGGGTCATGAATCCGATCGATATTAAAACAGGTGTTGGTACGATTGTACCAGCATCTTTTTTTGTGATGTCACCTAATACGTAAGATCTATTATGAAAACTAATAGTTTACGCATGTTTCCTCACAAGCTAAAATAAGAGTATGACTTTTTAGAAAATTATGACATACAATTCACAGTACGAGATATGGAGGGGACGATCTATGGATAAATATTGCCATGAGACAAAAGTGATCCGAACAAAAAGAGTATTTCCTAATGAAATTAATCACTTTAATACATTATTTGGCGGCGTTTTAATGTATGAAATCGATGTAGTCGCTAGCATTTCAGCAGCAAAGCTATGTTTATGTGAATGTGCGACAGTTTCAACAGATTCTGTTGAATTTCTACGTCCAATTTTACCGACTGATGCTGTATGTTTAGAAAGTTTTATCAGTTGGACAGATGAACGGTATATGGAAGTATTTGTAAAAATCACTACAGAAAATTTACGGACTGGTCAACAGCAACTTGCTGCTACTGCTTTTCTCACATTCGTTGCTTTAGATGCAAATGGAAAACCCCGTCCAATTCCACAAATTCGTCCATCTACAGATGAAGAGTATGCGTTATATTTTGGGGGGAATGAACGCGCACGTTTGCGTAAAGAGAGACGAAAATCTACATATGCAATTGCAGATATATTGACTGTATAAAACCCAGTCTATTTTATTTTTTATAAAATCAAGCATCTACAATAAAAAAAGGAAATTCATCTTTAAAATGATGAATTTCCTTTTTTTATTTAACAAACTCTTTGCGAATTTTTCTCAAAAAATCTAGTTTCATTTTGTGCTGCTACTATATAATTCTCGTTTTCGTTGCAAATTCTCCAGCCGTGTCCTCTTACATAGTCGCAAGGTACAATTTGCTGACTTTCTAAATATACTCTAGAAACCGTGCTATATCCTGAATCATTTTGACTTGAAGTCGCAAATAAGACACCATTAGAAGCACTAATATCTAAATAACTACCATGAACGTCGGTACTATAACATTGATTCCAATGATATTCTGTTTCCCTTTTGATATCATGTAATGAAATAAATTCAATGATGCCGTTTTTTCCACGACAAGATCCACTTACCGTTACTAATTGGTGATTCGTAACAAGCATTGATGAAATCATCTGATTCGTTTTTGCATTCAATTTTGTTACTTCATGTGAAGATAAATCCATCATCCATACGCCACCGTTTTCTGGGTGAATCTTTGTGCCAATAAACAAATACTTTTCATATAAACAAAGTGAACGAATTGAAGGAGGATTTTGAACGCCAAAAGGTGATAAGACACTCCAAGTTTCTCCAAAATTAGTTGAAATGTAAATTACTTTCTCTCCATGAGCAACTACTAGACCTCTTCCATTACTAACAATGCTCCATACGTTTGCTTTAGTTGGAAAATGCTCTACTAACCAATCAATTCCACCATTTGTACTTCGAATAAATATACCATTATCACCAGCGCCATAAATGATTCCGCCTGAACACGTTAAGTCTCGAATTTGGTAGTTTGATAATGATAATGTACAAATCCATTTTCCATTTTCTTCTATGAATATATTTTCACTAGTAGCTAAAACGATACTACCTTCTTCAGTTCTTGTCACTGCTGTAGAACTGAGTAAGTTATTCATAGTGCCGCGCCCTCTAATCGCCCAGCAAAGTTAAATGCGAATGTAACGCAACGTTCAATATCTTCTTCTGTTTCTGGAGCAAGTTCTACTTTTAAACCTTGCTCCACAATTTCCGCTCCACATGCCACTAATCTTTCCTCTAATATGTCAACAGCTGCACAAAACTTTGGATAAGCGTGATCTCCTGATCCGAATACTGCAACCTTTTTCCCGGTTAAATCCATGGTCTCAATGTCATCATAGAAGTCTTCTACTTCATATGGAAGCTCCCCGTCTCCCCAAGTATATGCACCTAGAATAATACCCTCGTATTCTAATAGTTTTTGAGTGTTGATGTTTTCAATTTCCTTCATTTCTATTTCATGACCTAAAGGTTCTATACTTGTTTTGATTAGTTCTGCAATTTCCTCTGTATTTCCAGACATACTAGCGAATGCGATTAAAATTTTTGACATGTGTATACTCCCCTTACATTCTATTTTTGTATTTAAATAGTCTGTGCATATGCTTCCATCATTTTCGTTTTCATTTCTTTTAGCAAACGAAGTTCATTTGCACCCGAAATAAATGCTTCTCTATCATTTTGATCAAGTGCCTCGTTAACTTTAAATTGTATGTAATTTAGCTTCAAGTCTATATCCCAGGCTGAACAAATACTTCCATTTGAATGTAATGTATCCAAATCTTCAACATGAATATAAAACTCAAATTCATCATTGTTCTCTACTAAATAATGCCATCCTAAGCAATCTACATATTTACGTTCATTTGTAATTGTCCAAATATCCCCTTCATGAAACTCAATTTTATGTTGATGCTTTTGACCAGGACAGCAGCATGTTACTTCCTGTTGAAATGTTTCAAGTATCATAAAAGTTTTATCCATCATTGCACTCCTTTGCTAATCTCAACTTGTTTACATTGCTCTATTGATTCGATATAAAGATACTTATTTATTTCCTAAAACTTCACTTTCATAAAAAGCTATTCTTAATCAGTTGAAACTGATAATCATTTTCATTTATTATGATATATGATAATGATTATCATTGTCAATTTAATTTTTAAACAATTTTATTGTAAAATATCCAAATAAAAAAGAACCTATTTACAGGCTCTCACAGAACTTTCATAGGCCATCTTCAATCAGATGAATTTTTTAACTGAATATTATCTTCTTTGCCTCGAACCACCAAAAAATAACAGAATAATGACGAGACACGTAATACCAACAATAATAAACGGCATTAGTCCAGAACTATATACCATATAGATTTTGATATGACGAATAGCATTTACGATGATAAAAACGATTAAAAACGAAAATAAGACGAAAATCAGAGCCATATTTTTTTTCCTTTTCAATTTACCAGCCCCTTCAAAAAACAAATGCAATTGTTTTCTCAAATATCAAAATAAAGGAGTTTAGTAAACTTTATTAAATATGACTTGTATACATTCGAACATTTCAATTTTTGTTTAAGTTGTTTATTGATACAATAGACCAGAATAAAGACTTTTACTGATCAATTAGTAAATGAAAGGAAGCCTGTAATCTTTTTCATATTTTAGAAGACTTGTCCTAACAAAATATTTTATAAGGATAGTTACACATGACTGTACTAACTATCCTACGTTTTTTTTATTCACAAAATATAAAGTTCCTTTTATCAAAGACAAATCTATTCGTTCAGTAAAGCAGTTATCTACAAATCCATTTCCATCCTTGGTTCGTCATCATCCATCCACATTGTTGACCCATACCGCCACCTTGGCCCATTCCTCCGCCTTGACCCATGCCGCCACCTTGACCCATTCCTCCGCCTTGACCCATGCCGCCACCTTGACCCATGCCGCCACCTTGGCCCATGCCGCCGCCTTGACCCATACCGCCGCCTTGACCCATACCGCCACCTTGGCCCATGCCGCCGCCCATTTGCGGACATTGTACGCCTAAATATTGTAGACCGACCATATCATTTTTGTGAATCATATTAGCCACGCCGTTTTCCATAATATTAACCATACCTGTAGCTGCATTAATTCCTAATAAGTTAAATGTATGTTCTCTTCCGCCCCAAAAAGATTTAAAGCAATGACCTAGTCTTCCTAACTTAATTTGATCTTCAATTGTAGCTTGTGGAACTAAAGTTGGTGCTGTGCCTACTCTATAATAATAATCATATAAACTACGGTAATATTCGTATTCGTCATTGTTATAAAACAAATTAAAACCCTCCTTTAAGTTACATAACACTATATGAAATTATCTAAAAATGGTTATTCGTGGACAATTCATTTATTTGCCTATTTTGAAAACGCTTCAATAAAATAGCTAATAAAAAAACCTTTTTCAAGATGGACTATACATAACTATTTAACGTTACTTGCTATGAGTTGCACTTCTCCAATACATATCATCTTTTAGGAGCAACTACTCAAAATATTGGAACTCTTCACTAAGTCGTTAAACCGGTTTACAAATATTTGATGTTATCAACAAAAAATATACTTTTTTAAAAATATTCAGTTAAATACGGATCTTTGGTGTCGATAAAACTAATAATGATATGTAACAGCAGCTTCATTTATAAACTATACATTCGAGTTTGTTATCACTACTAATTAAGGAGTTGACATTTTGATACGTAAATTTGCGGTAATAGTCGCTGTAATATTTTTTATTTTATCAACTTTGCCTGAACGTCCATCAGCAGTGACGAAAAAACTAGTTCTTGGTTATTATACAAACAAACCTAGTTCAACAATTTCCTTTCAAACAAATCATAAATTTATGAATCAAATTGCCACTGATACTTATAAATTTGACGCGACTGGTAAAGTCATGGGAACAGCACCAAAGGAGATTCTTAATCTAGCAAATTCTAAACAAGTCCAACCTTATGCAGTCGTCTCAAACTACGGGAAAACTGATTGGGATACGGCTCTTGCCCATAAAATTTTATCAAACACGGAAATCCGAAAAAAATTTATCGCTAATTTATTGTCATTACTTCGTGCAAATCAATACAAAGGTGTCAATATTGATTTTGAAGCATTATCGCCAAAGGATCGCATTTTATTTAGTAAATTTATTCAAGCTGTATCAAAAAAACTATCTATAGCAGGATATTTAACAATGGTTTCTGTTCCTGCAAAGATAAAAGATACTCTAAAGGACTCTTGGTCAGGTGCATATGACTTTAAAACATTAGGAAAGTGCGCAAATTATATACAAATAATGACCTATGATGAAACAGGTTATTGGTGGAATCTCCCTGGTTCAGTAGCAAGTCTTCCGTGGATCAACGCATCTCTAAAATACGCTGTAACCGTGATAAATCCGAAAAAAGTTCTAATGGGCATTGGTGCCTACGGAAATGATTGGAATATCACGAGTCATAAAATAACAGAAAATCGAAGAGTACCTTTAAGTGACATTCCACAATTACTTGAGCGCACAGGAGCAACTCCGATTAGAGACAAAAATTCAGCTTCTTTGCATTTTAGATATAAAGATCAAAACGGGCACACTCACGAGGTTTGGTATGATGACGCTACAAGTATTTCAAAAAAGGCTCAATATACAAACAAATATAAACTAGGTGGTATTTCTATTTTTGCACTTGGAATGGAAGGTCCAGATTTTTGGGGAGCAATAAATAGAGGACTACAGTAGTAAAAACTTAAAAAAACCACCTTTTAAAGGTGGTTTTAGTTTGTATACAAAATTGCCTACGCACCTTATCTCTAATAAACGCATCGTCTTTCCATAAATCCCAAAGCCCTCTCAGTAAACATGATTTGCACGCCTAATCATTACTGAACACTTTTGTGCCTTTTCTCGTTTATTACTCGATTGTATTCTTCTTCCAACTCTGTTAGTGTACTTTCAAATAAATGAGTTGATTCTATTTTATATACTCCAACTTTTATCAATTTATTAATTAGATCATTCTTTCGAGTTTCAACCAACTTTCTCAACATATTTTCCACTTCACTTCCTCCTTTAATTACAAATTAGTTCATCTACACTCTATAAAAAATACTTTTCTCATAAGAATACTTGGTATTATGATTATTAAAATTCTTTCCTTACATAACACATCCAAAGGAATGAATCGATATACGCTAATAACCTGCTCAATAAAGATAAGTTGAGATAGTTAACATCCTACTTATTTTTCGGGATATCACTTGGAATTGGCACCGTGTTATCACAACCCGTTGCCGAGGTATACTAGGGCCAGTCCCTCCACTTCTCTGGATAAGAAATTATTTATCTGTTATGAAAGGAGTATATCTTTAACACTTAATAAAAAAATCCTCTTCTATGAAAGAAGAGGACTGAATTAATATCAACTCTTCTTATCTTTCAGGTATTACCTGATGGAATTAGCACAGTGTTCAGGAAAGAACCTGTTGCTGAGGTATCATAGGGCCAAGTCCCTCCACCTCTCTGGATAAGATTATTTTTATGTATCTATATAATTTCCGACTGATTGAAACAAGATTAACCGATTTAAAAAATCGAGTCAACCCATTTCGTAAATGTTAGACTTTTCAGTTATTTAAGACAATGTCTTTTAATGTATTTTACTATTTTTTAATGACGGTTAATTTGATGGAATTGATTTCTTATTACATAAAATCGAAATCACTTAATCTTTTGGCTTAGTCATATTTTCTGGCTTAACAATCCGATCAAAATCTTCTTCTGTAAGATATCCAGTTTTTAAGGCAGCTTCTTTTAGGGTCGTACCTTCTTTATATGCTAATTTAGCAATACTAGCTGCTTTTTCATAGCCGATGTGTGGATTTAATGCGGTTACTAGCATAAGAGAATGATTTAAGTGACTTTTAATGACTTCTAAATTTGCTTCTATGCCGCTTGCACAATGCTCGTTAAAGGAATTCATCGCGTCTGAAAGCAGTCTAATCGACTGAAGGAAATTATAGATAATAACTGGTTTAAATACATTCAATTCGAAGTTTCCTTGACTCGCCGCAAACCCAATTGTCATATCATTACCAACGATTTGAGTTACTACCATTGTCATAGCTTCAGATTGTGTTGGATTTACTTTACCTGGCATGATTGAACTTCCAGGTTCATTCGAAGGAATCGTTATTTCACCAATACCACTTCTTGGTCCACTCGCCATCCACCTTACATCATTAGCAATTTTCATTAAATCGGTAGCCAATGCTTTGAGTGCACCATGAGTATAGACAATTTCATCATGGCTTGTTAGTGCATGAAATTTATTCTTTGCAGATGTAAATTCATATCCTGTAATCAGACTAATTTCTTTCGCAACCATTTCCCCAAACATGGGGTGCGCATTTAGTCCAGTACCTACTGCAGTTCCACCGATAGCAAGTTCGTTCATAAATTTCATACTGTCCAAAATCATTTGCTCATTTTTTTCAAGCATACGGTGCCATCCGCTAATTTCTTGTCCTAAAGTTAAAGGCGTTGCATCTTGTAAATGCGTGCGACCAATTTTAATAATATGCTGATATTCATCTACCTTTTGGATGAATGTATTTTTTAGTTCATTTAAAGCCGGAAGCAATTGTTTATTTATTTCAATGATAGCTGCTATATGCATTGCGGTTGGAAACGTATCATTTGAGCTTTGTGACTTATTCACATCATCGTTTGGATGAATGCTCTCTTTACTTCCAAGTGCTTCCAATATTTGATTACCTTTATGTGCGATTACTTCATTTACATTCATATTTGTTTGAGTACCGCTACCAGTTTGCCAAACAACAAGTGGAAAATGTTCATCTAGCTTCCCACTTAGAATTTCATTTACAGCTTCAATTATGGCTTCTGATTTTTCATTATCTAATTTACCTAGCTCTTTATTTACCGATGCTGCACATTTTTTAATGATTGCTAATGCATGTATTAATTGAACCGGCATCCTTTCAGTGCCTATTTTAAAGTTTTGAAAGCTTCGCTGTGTCTGAGCTCCCCATAATTTATCTGCTGGAACGTTAATCTCACCAATTGAATCTTTCTCAATTCTATACTTCAATCTCTAACCTCCTGACGAACAATCGATGACGAACCAAACTAATCATATACCTACTTGAATCACCATCTTAGTTGCCTATACTTCACATACTATTATTCTGCATTTAATAAATAAATATTATTTAAGTAAGGGTTGAATGCCTTTAGAAATAAATTCTAACCAAAAAACTTACATGAGAATTTTTTTGAGATATTGGACAGCATTGACTAGGTGTAATTTTGACGTGAAAAGGTAAAACTAATATATAAGCTCCGAATACAATCGTTAGAGTTTGATGAAGAAGTAGTTGAAATAGAATTACATTTCATTAAGTGATGTTCTTTCTTAATTGATACAAAACTACTAAATATATGTTAGTGAACATACATTTTAAGCTTCTTCTGTTAGGGGTATTTCATTAGAAAGTAGGTATAAAACATGAGTGAAAACTTTTTTGCAAACTATAAAAAATTTGTTGTTCCACCTCGAGATCAACAAAAAGTTGAAAATGAAGAGTTTAACCCTAAGGATTATGCCTCTTACTATATTCTGACACTTTCTCTGAATGACTCCCTAATATCAAGCTGGAATGAAGCAAAAGATTATGAAATCGATATTCATAAAAGCATTTTAAAAGTATTAAAAGAATTCAATGAAAAACAATACGGCAATAAACATCTCAGGTTACTTGAGTTAGAGAATGATAACTCATACTTTGTCATTGCTTTGTCTTGTAAAAACAAAAGTATTGAACCAATCGAAGAGATTTCAAACTACATAGAGAAGATGATTTCAACTCCTTTTTACATTGGGCAAAACTGGTACAGGCTTATTGGTCACAAAGGAAGGGTTGAGCGTAAAATCTTTCATATTACATTAAAGGAATATAGTATGTAAGGAATCAACAATGAACCATTTAACTACGTTCTTAATCAAATGTAAAACCACCTTTGAAAGGTGGTTTTTTTTTTCCCGATTTTAGCTTCCCACAAGTTAAAAACAAGAAAGAAATTAAAAAAGGAAGTTATTTATTAATGTAAAATTATTTTCATTTAGTTACTAAAGTGTTTTATATAATAGCGATTAAATTTGATTGAATACACCAGAATATAAATAATGAAAATTCCAAAGAACAAATTCATTAAAATCAACGAGAGATTCAAGTTAAAGAATTGAGTCAACACACCTACACCAATAACCGGAAAAATGAAACCAGAGTATGCACATATAAAGAATGCTGATATTGCTTTTGGACGTTCTTCTGGCTTCGGCAATTGGCTAGCAAATCTTAAAGTTACTTGAAATGTCCACCCGGCTCCAATTCCTTGGATGAATATACCTGCAAATAGCAAATATAAATTCGCTGTCTGACCAGAAAAAACAACAATCCATGATCCAAGTGCAAGAAACAGAATCCCTATACGCATCCGTGTAACGGGATTATGAGGCCAAGGAAATAACTGCATTATGGCTCCCCCGCCTAAAAGCAACAATGTTAACAGCCCAGAAATAGAAAGATTAGAGGTTTGAATGACATTCTTGATAAATGCAGGTATAAGAGCAAACACAAGTCCGCCAAATGTAAAAACTGTAAAGATAGGAAGCCCTATAAAAGACCAAAAATGGGAACGAATATCGTTTGGAACACCGAGCGTAAACTTAGTTTTAGCTGGTTTTTCTGCTTGAGAATCTTCGTGTTTCGGTAACATTTCCAATAATAGCAGGGAACTAAACAACATGAAGAGAAGAACCCAATACGGTAAACGAAGCTGCTGAAAATGCACATATTGCACAATTAAACCTGCAATAGCCGGTCCTAAACCAAACCCTATTAAGACGGTAATTCCCGATAACTTGATAGCTGTACCTATTTTTTTAGGTGGAGTATTTTTTATTAAAAATGCAACAGCAGTACCAGTAAAAGCGCCATAGGCAATGCCTTCCAATATCCTTGCTGCGTAAAGCATCCAAGCATCAAAACTAACAAGTAAAATCAAAGTCGAGACAATCGAGATCCATATACTGTAACGAATGACTCGTTTTAATCCCCAAAAAGTCCCACGTGAACTGACTATTAGTAAAGTAGGTATCAAAAATACAGCGTAAATGGCAAATAGGATGGTAACTTGAAAACTGTTTAGTTTATAAAACTGACTGTATAAAGGAAATAAAGAAGAAATAAATGTTGCTGCACATGACATCACAAGTATTACCCAAAGCATTCTTTTCATTTCAGCTTTCCCACCCCTTCAATAATTGAGTTTCACAAAATTTAAAGATCCATCTTTTAAAATTAAAAGTATATTATCATAAATCAAACAAATCTTGCTCCAACATTATTTAATCACTAAAAATCAGAAACTCTTTTTATTTACTAGTAGATAAAAAAACGTTTTCTCAAGATTTCTTTAAGAATACGTTTAATTGGTTTATTACACCAGGAAGAATATCATCGCCTAAAACACGTCGGTATAATAACGCTCCTTTAATGCTAGATAATATCGTTACAGCTACCGTTTGTTTGTCATCAGTATTGTTTAGGATTTCTTCACTTTGGGCCTCTGCAACAAGTTCTGTCATGATCGATAATTCTAATCTACTGACTTCCTCAATTTTTTTTTGTACGACTTCAGGCAAAGAATTAAAATCCGTTTGTAATGAAGAAATTGGACAAATTTCAGAATACGTGAACCTTTCAGCCTGAAGCTGAATGAACTTCATTAACTTCTTTTCCACTGAAACCGATGAATCAAATTCAAAGGATTTCAAGCTTTGAGCAAGACGTTCGGTAATCGCGATCCCTAAATCCACTTTTTTTTCAAAATGATAATGAATACTTGCTTTAGTTACGCCGAGTTGTTTAGATATGTCATCATAACTGAACCCTACATACCCTTTTTGTTGTATTAACTTTATTGCTAAATCAATGATTTGTTTTTTTCTATTTTCCATAGTTTAGACGATTTTAAATTCAATAATAGAATTTAAAATCGTCTTTTTAAAGCTCCTTACGTTCAGTATTTTTAGCCTCCTCCTTTTTTTAGAAAGGAGGCAGCCATTTTCAACTAAAATTATTAAACAACTTTTAATTCTACATCAACGTTTCCTTTTATTGCCTTAGAATATGGACAAATTTGATGTGCCTCTTCAACTAATTCTCTAGCTACCTCTAAAGAAACTTCTGGGATGTGGGCTTCCATAACAACACTTAGGAAGTAACCTGTTTCACCTTTCTGAATCGTTACATGTGAATTAAGTTCAGTTGTTCCAATTTTAATACTTTTTGTACGAGCAACTAAATTGATCGCTGATTCAAAGCAAGCTGCGTGACCTGCTGCAAATAGTTGTTCCGGATTTGTACCTTCACCACCTGAACCACCTAATGCTTTAGGCATTGATAAATTTAACTCTAAATTTCCATCAGATGAAGTAATTTTCCCTTCGCGTCCACCAATAACTTTTACTGATCCTGTATACATTTAATTTTCCTCCAGTATTTTATCTTTATATTTTTTAAATCATTAGTCTGTTTGAGCCCGATATGAAATTAATTCAGCGTGTTTATATTGCTAGACATGATACCTTTTGTTCAGAACTTGGAGTCCATCCTATTAAAGAATGCAAAGAGCATTATTTAGCCTCCAGAGCAGCTCCTTTCTGATATATATTTGTATTATGTCCTGTCATTATTAAGAAATACGGTTATTGCAATGAATATACTCCTTAATTTTACTTACTAGATGGTAAGTAAAATTTGAAACGTGTTCCATAAAGCCTGCAATAATTTAGCAGAGGAGATTGAATAGATAACCTTATTGCGTTTCTGATTTTCAATTCATATTATCTACTTCCTTTCTAAATATAAATTTATTGTAATAGAAGTAGCTAATTTTCAACATCGAATAATAATAGGTAAAACTTTAAAATAATCATGAGTTTTAATGTTACAGTCCATGTGTTTCAAATCAACTCTAATAGATAATTCCTTAGTGAATTCTACTGTTGATTAATAATAATCCTGAAACATGTTCAATCTTTTGTAGTAGCAAATATGTTTAATGCCCACGTTACTAATTACGTGGGCATTTCATTTGAATTCATTTCCCTATTTATACAAATCAGTTAATAGACTATCTATGCGACTATATTTTTCAATATATGAGTTCAATAATTTTTTAAAAATATTAGCGGCAGCTCCGATATGCTTTTGCTTATGATGGATGATTGTTACTTTTCTTTGAAGAATTGGGTTCATTCTTATTGCTCTTAACTGACCGTTATCCTCTAAATGGTAAAGTGTTCTTGATAGAATTGTAGCTCCTCTACCTTCCTTAACTAGATTTATGATTGATTTTGTATCGGTCGATTCAATAATTGGTTCTATTATAATGCCCTGATTTCCACAAATCGCATCAAACCATTTTCTAAAAAAATGATCACTAGGGTTTAATATTAATGGTATATCTTCAATTTCATTTAATTCCACAATTTTTCTGTTAGCTAATACATGTTCAGAATGTACAACAAGATAAAATTCCTCATCATATAAAGGAATCATAAATAATCCGTCATCATCTTTCGGCATGATTGTTAATGCTAAGTCAAATTCGTTTTGTTTTATTTTTTCAACAACGTCATCTAATACATAAAACTGTAGTTGTATTTGTGGATACATAGAATGAAACTCAAGTAATGCCATTGATGCAATATGGCTTAAATCACCTGAAAGAGCACCAATTATTAACTTTCCTCTATTCAGTTTTTGTAATTCCTGCAACTGAGAATTAGCACTTTTGATAGTATTGAAAATTTTATGTGAGTGTTCTAGTAGTATCTTGCCTGCTTCAGTCAGTGCAATTTTCTTTCCTATTCTATCGAAAAGTCGTATACCAAGTTCGTCTTCTAAGGCCCTGATTTGATAGCTTAAGGTTGGTTGACCAACTCCTAATTTATCTGCAGTTTTCGTAAAATGCATTTCCTCGCAAATTGCCATAAAATATTCTAATTGTTTCAATTCCATGTTTTTCACCAACTTTGTCATTTTCATCATCTGATAGGTATTTGAAACAAGTACAACTAGTTCAATAAGAAATTACTATATGAGTTACAGTTGCGGGTTAATAATTGACCGGCATTTAAATGAATAAATAACCTTAAAATATTAGGCATATTCTAGGTAAGCTAAGCTTTATATTAAGATTATTCTGACTTTATAACAATACAAGATTTTCGATTAGAATGATTTATATTTTCAATTGAAGGAAGTTTGTAGATCCTTGTACAAAATTCAGTGCCATTCAATAAGTGTTCTATGTAACTTTCCAATTAGATAAACAGATAATTTTAGCGGTTAAAAAACAAGACTGTATGAAAACAGTACAAATCGAGAAATCAATTTTCGTTTGTAATGAGATGATTTTCTAGTTTTTTCTATCTAGACTTCTTAATAATAGTTTTTAGATGTTTCAAAACTATAAATAAATGGGGTTAAATTGTAAATTTTCTGAAACATGTAGTAACATAAAATTAATCGTATTATGTATGTTCTTTTGCTTTTTTTAAATTAACGATTTGACACAACTACCACAGTAAGTATTTAGCGACGCGAATCTTCACCTAACATAGGTATTTCTTAAATGCTGACTTTTATCATTTCCGTTACATCGACTTCTATTTAATTGTAAACAAAAAAAGCATCCAATTACTCTAATTGGATGCCTTTTAATATAAACCAACTTTAGCTGAAAGGTCCTTTGGTGTAGAGACATTCGTTCGTCTCTGGAGAAATAGATTGAAAAAAGATCTATATGGGAACGGGTTGGTATAATACAAAAAAGCATAAAAAATTGGCTATGGTAAATAAAAATTTACTTCATAGCCTTCAAATAGATAATGCGAGGGAATAATCACCTATTCCTAAACCATTTTCACTAATATTATTCTTTTATAGTTGGTTGTTCTTCTAAAATAAATTAATCGCCTTTTAGTATTTTAATTCGAATTGTTACTTTAGTACCTTTACCTATTATCGACTGAATTGTTACCCCATAACTTTCGCCATAGTAAAGTTTTATTCGTGTATCTACATTTGTTATTCCAACACCGCCAAGTTTAGATTTTTTATTTTTGTTAATAGAATTCAATTTGTTTGTATCAAATCCGATTCCATTATCTTGAATAAAAAATAAAATGTCCTCATTCTCTCTTTCTAAACGTATCGTTATTTTCCCATTTATATCGGATTCACGAATACCATGATAAATAGCATTTTCTACAATTGGCTGTAATAAAATTTTAGGAATCTTCACATTATTTAACACAGGATTATAGTCTATGAAATATGCTAATTTTTCTCCATATCTTTCTTTTTGAATAAATAAGTACTGTTCAACGTGTTCTATTTCATTTTGAATTGTTGTAAATTCATTTCCACCACTCAATGAAAGTTGAAAAAATTTAGCGAGTGCTTTTGTAATAGAAATAACACGTTCTTTTTCTTCAAATTCTGCCATCCAGACTATTGTATCAAGTGTATTATATAAGAAATGTGGATTGATTTGACTATGTAGTAGACTTAATTCATGTAATCTAACATTTTTTTCTTTTTCTTCTATTTCGCCTAATAAATTCTTAATTTCCATAACCATCTTGTGAAAATGATTCGACAAGCTACAGACTTCGACACTTCCATTTATATTTTCTGTGAAATCTATATTAAAGTCACCTTTTTCAACAACCTTCATCAAATGTTCAAGACGGCGAATCGGTTTCGTAATGCGATTAGCGAGTAACGTCGAACTAGTAATAATAATTAAAAGCATCATAACTCCAACTAACATTATTGTACTAATTAACTGAATTCTAAATTTGGTTAATTCATCTAAGAAACTTATTCCTATTATTAGCCAATCGGCATTTTTTAACTGATAGTGCTCAGTTAATACGTTTTTATTCCTAGTATAGCCTTCTTTCATTTCTTTGATTTTTACTAAGTATTTTCGTTTCTTTTGATTCTCAAAATAAGTGGGATCTTTATGGTAAACAACTTGTTCTTTCGAATTTAAGATAAATGCAAACCCTTTTTTCCCTAAATTTAATTCATTTAAATAATCTTTAATGACCTTATATTCAATATCAATTAATAATACTCCTAAATGTTTATTATTTTCCCCTTTTATCTCACGGCTCATTGAAATTACCCAATTATCATTATTCTTTGGAAATTTCTGCATACGAATTGAGGAAAGGAATGGCTTTCTATCACTCCTTATTGCTGAAACATACCAAGACTCTTTCATCATATTGGTATTGGAGTTTATATCCTTATATAATCCCCCTTCATTTGAAAGAACTTTACCATGTTTACTTACAATAAGAATTGATTTTATATATGAATCGGAGGATTTAACTACATTTAGGAAACGTAAAGCATTTATTTCACTTTCTCTATTTCCACTATTGATAAAATCTTTTATTTCATTGCTCTCTATTATTAAATCAGAAACATTTTTTAGTTTATCTAAATACATTTCTATATATGTTCCACTATTTTTAACAGCTGATTTAGTAGACTGAATTGACTCTTTTAATATTAAGTTTGAAACAAGATAATACAATAAACTACCAATAATCAATAATATAATTAAACTAATGATTATATAGTTATAAGCAATTTGTACTTTCAATCTTTTTCTTTTCATTTATCCTTGATTCTTTCCTTAAATTGATTTGGAGAAATTGCATATCTTTTTTTGAATGAAGTACTAAAGTAATTTGGGTCATCAAAACCGACTTTCGTACTAATTTCATATATTTTTAAATCGGAACTTAATAATAATATTTTTGCGGTTTCTAATCGTTCTCTTATGACATACTCTTTAAACGAAATTCCAAACAAATCTTTAAATAAACTACTACAATATCCAGTACTTATATTTAATTTCTTTGCTAAGATAGGTAATGAAAATGAAGGATCTGATGCATTCTCTTCAATTATTTTCATAATTTTATCTTTATAGTTATGTTCTCCTGTTATCTTATTCTTTTCTATAATTCCTTCTACAAGGGAATTCACTTCTTCTTTTTTCAATCTTAACTTTAACTTGTTCACTAATTTAGATAAAAGCTCTTGAATATCACTTTTTGAAACGGGCTTTAAAATATAATCATCAATTCCAATTTTTAATGCAGTTACTGCGTATTCATAATAATCATAGCCAGTAATAACTGCTATCAGTACATTTTCATTCATAGTTTTGATTTTTTCTGCAAACTCTAAACCATTAAGTTTTGGCATATTAATATCTAAAAGGACAATGTCCGGCCTATATTCATCAAATTGCTCTAACGCTTCATATCCATTTGTCGCTTCATATACTTCCGAAATTGATAATTCTTCAAAGTTAACAAACTTTCGAATACCTTGTCGTATGATTGGCTCATCGTCTACAATTAGCAATTTATACATGCTTTCCTCCTTTTTAAGGGATAGGTTCTTTTGCATTTCATTTATGCCATATCCAACCTAATTTGATTACTTTTATTAGTTTTTAACAAAATCGTTGAAATATCCATAACCTACATTCTAATAGGAATCCGAAAAATCTTTGAAGAAAATAAAAAAGAGACTATTATTGGATTAAATAGTCTCTTTTTATTTACGCTTTTTTAGGAAATGTATTTTATTACTACACTTTTAACAGTTTAGCTTTTTCACTCTTACTCGAAGTCATATTTATTAATAAGTTCCCCTCACTTGAAAGAACTCTATCCTTTATTCTTTCTTTATACTTATTTGGAGAAACTCCAATTCTTTTTTTAAAAGCAGTACTAAAATAATATGGATCCTCAAACCCGACTTTTTCACTAATTTCATATATTTTTAAATCTGTACTCAATAATAATATTTTCGCTGTTTCTAATCGTTCCGTAATTACATATTCTTTAAAAGAAATTCCAAATAATTTTTTAAACAAACTACTACTATATCCGATACTAATGTTTAATTCACTTGCTAAAAATGGTAATGAAAATGAAGGGTCTGATACATTTTCATCTATTAATTTTATCATTATATTTTTATAACTATGTTCCCTAGTTATAGTATTCTTTTTCATTATTACTTCTACAAGTAAATTTACTTCTTCTTTTTTTAAGCTTAATTTTAACTTGTTCACAAATTTACATAAAAGTTTTTGAATATCATCTTTTGAAACAGGCTTTAATATATAATCATCAATTCCAATTTTTAATGCAGTTACCGCATACTCGTAATAATCATAGCCCGTTATAACTGCTATCAATACATTTTCATTGATGTTCTTTATCTTTCTTCCTAACTCTAAGCCATTAAGTTTTGGCATATCAATATCTAACAGGACAATATCCGGCTTAAAATTATCAAACTTCATCAATGCTTCAGATCCATTTGAAGCTACATATACTTCCGAAATTGATAATTCTTCAAAGTTAACTAACCTTTGAATACCTTGTCTTATAATTGGTTCATCGTCAACAATTAGCAATTTATACATGCTTTCCCCCTTTTTATGAAATAGAATTATTTTCGTTTCAAATTTCACATTGCTGATGTTATTTAATCGTAAAAAATAATAACCCTCGATAAGATTTGAGATAAATGATTTAATACTTCAGAGAGCATTCTTAGTTACCTAATTAAAGTCAAAAAAACTCCTAACGCTTAGTAGCATTAGGAGTTTAGTTTTAAAACTAATCTATACTTTAAGTTCTTCTAGACTGCTTTTAAGACTTCCATACTCTAGTCCAAGATGAATGCTACTGAATCATTCATGACGATTTGTAGTAACTATGGTGCTTGACTTAGTTTAATTCTATATTGCACTATTTACTGTGATAAACGCCATCAGCTTGTCTATTATAATATTTACAGTGTTCACCTAACTCCTTTTATCTTACCGACTTAAATGCCGTGCGTAGTTCAGAAGTGATGTGCTCTGGCTGCTCCCAAGCAGCGAAGTGTCCTCCCTTAGGAAGTATGTTGTAGTGGATCAAATTCGGGTATGCCTTCTCTACCCAGCTCTTAGGTGCTACATACATCTCATCTGGAAATACGCTAGCTGCAACCGGTAGCTTAACGCCTTTAACAGCGAAGAAGGAGATTCCAGCAACTGTATTCTCCCAGTATAGACGAGCAGCAGAAATCGCTGTGTTCGTCAACCAGAAAAGCGTAATGTTGTCGAGAACGTCGTCGCGCGATAGACCTTCTTTGACTCCAGCAAAAGATCTCGAGATTAGGGCATGACTTTTCCAATCGTGGTCAATCATAAAGGCTGCTAATCCAACAGGCGAATCCACAAGTCCTGTTAGTGTTTGCGGACGTGTCCCCATCATAAAAGCGTAGGCGAACTTATTTTCTCCAACCTGTTCAGCCGCTTTTTTCTCTTCGTCTGAAAGATCAGCTGGTAGCGGATTGCCAGACCATATCGCCGCATCAACTTCGGGTGGAATCACGTTAGGCATGTTAGTATGAATACCGATAAGTCCTTTTGGCTCTTGAACTCCCATAAATTCTACGATAATCGCACCCCAGTCACCGCCCTGTGCTGCATACTTCGTATATCCCAAGCGAGTCATTAACTCTCCATAAGCACTAGCGATGCGTTTAGGATTCCAGCCAGTCGTCTTTGGTTTGCCAGAGAAGCCGTATCCAGGCATCGATGGAATGACCACATGGAAAGCATCTGATGCACTTCCACCATATGCCGTAGGATTAGTTAGTGGTTCAATAAGCTTCATTTGTTCAACGATTGATCCAGGCCATCCGTGCGCAATGATAAGCGGTAAGGCATCTTCGTGCTTCGAACGAACGTGAATGAAGTGGATGTCCAGATCATCGATTTCAGTAATATAATGTGGATAGGCGTTTAATTTCGACTCAATTTTGCGCCAGTCATATTCATTCGCCCAATAACGCGCAAGCTCCTGAATCGTCTCTAGCTGCACACCTTGCGTTTGATCAGACACCGTTTCCTTCTCTGGCCATCTAGTCGTGTTAATACGTCTACGTAATTCAGTAAGTTCTTCTTCAGGAATACTCACATGAAAAGGACGAATTGCATTTTTTTCAGTCATTGTTGTCATTTTTAAAACTCCTCTTAATTGATAGATTTTTGTTGAATTAGGCAAAGCCAATTATCTAAGCGGACTAGGTGCCACTCGGAGATATGCAACAGTTAGCTCTGTTGGCTTCCACAATAAAATCAACTATAAATTACTCTTTAAAAGTTCAATTCAGACGTCAAACTTTGGTACAGGATTATACATATCAACCAAATAGGCAATTCATAAGGTAGCAGACCTCAAAAAATTTCTATCTTGAATTTCTTTTTGAAATGAGAGAGCTTGCTCAGCAGATGAGAAGCCTACCGAGCTTAAGCTCGAACATTCCGCGTTCTTCATTCACTTTATATACAAGAATTTTTGATCTAAAAGATAATATAAATCCCCTTAACCTTAAGTAAAATCCTCGTGTTGATTATCATGTCATCCAATAGATTACTTTCCGTTGATAAGCTCATGGATAATTGTAAAAGAACCATCTATTATGAAACATATAATTTGAATAGATAAAACTGTAATAAAATCATATATTTTCATTTGATACCTGTTTTCATGAATAAAGTTAATCCTTAGTTACAACAAAAAAAAGGCTATGATATCAATTCATAGCCTTAGTTTTTATATGAGGACACTCTTTCTAACTGTGATTTAACGTAGAGACTTAAATTCTGCCCTGTGTTCTGCTTAAATGAATCTACCATTAGCTTCCATCCGAAGAGCAGTTTTTATTACATTTCTTTGATTAGGTCACTTTGTTAAATCATTTATTTCAAAAGCAACTCTAATACCGGATTCAATTGCACCTTCCATCCAACCTGGTGTAGATGAAGTATGTTCTCCTGAAAAATGTACTCTACCTTCAGGTGTAGCAAGATAAGGACCAAGATCTTTTAATTGATCTGGTTTTAACATTGAAACTGCCCCTGCTGCATTATGGTCTAGTGTCCAGCTATAGGTGTATCCTGAAACAAAACTTGAATAAACTTGTTCACCAAATAAATATGATAGATCCTTTAACGCCTGTTGTATCTGTTCATTTTGAGACAGACTGTCCCAATATAAAGCATCGTCCTCCCATGTATAGCTTGCTACGATGATGCCCGGACCATCAGAGCCAAAACCACTACTAGGATAGTAAGAAAATCTGATTGGAAGATCAGTAATTGACATGCCGCCATATAATCCGTCTTTTTCCCAAAATCTCGTATTAAATTGCAATCCGATCTTTGTAGAAGCCATATAGTGAATTGTTCTGATCGCCCTCCATTTGTTATATGAAAAGGAGTTGTGAGGTATGATTTCAACAAAATTAAGGGTTGAGAATGGAATCGTAATAATTGCGAAATCTGATGCAGTTTGAAATGTTTCATTACTTTGTACATTTACTGTATGAATCCTTACTTGATTTTCATCTAAAACGATTTTGTTCATCTTTTGCCTAAAAAAAATATTTCCTTTTAATTGTGTTAAGAATGACATAGGTAGTTGATCATTTCCTCCTGTTATTTCGTAAAAAGTAGGATTAGAAAAGAAAACCATCAATTCTCTAAATATCGCAGTAAATGCTAATTCGGTAATTCCTCTTGTTCCTAAAATGGTTTTAATTGATTCAACAGCACCCTGTGACAATGAAACACCCATAGGATTATATTTTAATATTTGATCCATAGAATAATGGTCATAATCATTTATAACCTTTTTCCAATTCACTTCTGGATTTTGATTAATATAATCAATAATTGGGTTAATCACTAAATTTAATAATTGATCAGAATTTAACCCACTTTCCGAAGAAGCAACTGGAAAACCTAATATGTCTGGGTTTTGATCATAATTCTCTTTTGTCGTTTTAACACCATTTACATACATCAAATCATTAGGTGTTGTATTAATAAATTTATTTATCGGTAAATTAAATTTATTAATAAATTCCATAACCAGTTGATGAGTATCAGGGATTCTCATCGCCCCATAATCCATGTATTGATCATGTATAAAAGCTTTACGTTCTGTATAAACTCTCCCACCTACACGATTATTTGCTTCTAATATGATGATTTGATGTCCCGAATCCTTTAATAATGAAGCTGCAACTAAACCAGACAAGCCTGCACCAACAATCGTAATTCGTTTTGGATTAGTTGATTTAGGTAATCCATTACGAATAATTGAAATCATTTGATCATTAGAAAGATTTTTAATTGATCTCATAAGACCTCACTCTTTCCATGAATTTATTTATGTAAAAATTTTATTCCCGCCTATCTATATTTAGAATGTGAAAGGTTTAGATTGTATTTTTGCAATGCATCAATTCTTTGGATACACATATTTTTACAATGAACACTATCACTTGATTATTTTAGGGCAACCATATTAAAATAAGTAAAATTGTTGGGAGGCGATACAATGCTTAAAAATGGAAGATGTATGTTTTGTGCTGAAGATACAAAAGTAGCGCCTATTGAAATATGGAACATACCCGGTAAGTTCAAGTACTATTGCCAAACACATTACCCCGAGGTACTAAATAATGAAGAAAAAGATAAACAAGCATTTATCGATTACTACAGTAATAATACGACCAGAAGCTGGCTATGTAGCGAAGGCTTAGAATTATATACACGATTAACACAAAAATAACCCTGCATCCTCTTTTGGATACAGGGTTTTATGTCTTATTAATACAAGTTAAAACATGTAGCTATTAATTTTCATTCCCGTCTGTTCTATTAAGTCATCTTTTACTATTTATGTAAATCATTTATCGGACTTTCTTTATGTCTTTCTTTCCTATATATGAGTTCAATAAATTGATAAAAATATGTCCGGCAGCTCCGATTTGTTTTTCCTTATGATGGATAAGTGTTACATTTCTTTGAAGTGCTGGGTTTATCCTTATTGCTTTTAATTGTGCATTATCCTCTAGGTGATAAAGTGTTTTTGATAAAATTGTAACTCCCTTACCTTCCATAACTAGACTCATGATCAATCTCATATCAGTCGATTCTATAAAAGGTTCTATGATAATGCCTTTATTTCTACATACAGAATCAAACCACTTTCTAAAACTGTGGTCTCTTGAGCTTAATATGAAAGGAATATCTTCAATATCACTTAGTTCTATATAGGTTCTGTTAGCTAATAAATGCTCGGAATGGACAACAAGATAAAATTCCTCTTCATATAAGGGTAGCATATTCAATCCATTTTCTTCTGTCGGCATGATTGTCAATGCTAAGTCATATTCGTTTTGCTTTATTTTTTCAACTACATCATCTAGTACAAAAAACTGTAGCTGTATTTGTGGATACATAGATTGAAACTCCAGTAATGCCATTAATGCAATATGGCCTAAATCGCCTGAAAGTGCACCAATTATTAACTTACCTCTACTAAGCTTTTGTAATTCCATTAATTGATCATTAGCACTTTTGATTGTGTTAAAGACTATATGTGAATGTTTTAGTAAAATTTTTCCTGCTTCAGTAAGTGCTATTTTCTTACCTAATCTATCAAAAAGTCGTATACCAAGTTCATCCTCTAAGGCTTTAATCTGATAACTTAATGTAGGTTGGCCAATTCCTAGTTTATCTGCAGTCTTTGTAAAATGCATTTCTTCGCAAATTGCCATAAAATAATCTAATTGTTTCAACTCCATGTTGTCCACCAACTTTGTCGTTTTCATCTTCTGTTAGTATGAAATCGGCTACATCTTCAATTTATTCTTTTTCCTATAATTTAAATGGTTGAAATACATATTCTAGGATAATCATAATCTCATTGTTAATTGTAAAAGAAATAACCAGTATTCAACATATAATTTTAATAGGTAAATCTTTAATATGATCATGTGTTTTATAATGGTAAACACGACTAATTTGTTTGAAGAACTTACATTGTGCTAATACAGTCCTTAAACGATTGAATCGCCGGTATTATTAGACTTTAACTACACAATGAAACCACCTTTTAAAAAGGTGGTTTTTTAAGTATTTATCCTTCTACCTCAACTTTTATCAGACTCTCTCTCTCTTTTTTCTTTAAAATTCCCATTGGTATATACGTTATATAAAGTGAGATCACTGCAACGATTTCGATATTAATATAATACATAATTCCATTTCCGAAATAGTTTAATAGAGTTTTGCTTTCTAGTGCCGGACTCATCAAGAAGAAAAAGTTTGTATCAATAACTATATTCAACAAATAAATTGGTATGGCAAGTATGTTCAAAAAGATAAAGGTCGACCAAATAGCTTTTTTTGAAACTCTATACCCTTCAAAGAGGATAAAGTATAAGACTGATAAAGGTATTGCTGAGTGTTGAAGATAATACCTAATAAAACGAAAATGAGGAAATTTGTATACCAAATCAGGTGTTAGCATACTTAGAATGGGAGGTAGTATGCCGATAAAAAATAAGACATTAAATACATTTTTATTTTTTTTCAAGAATAAAAACAATGCAAAGTAAGCACTGAATGAACACAGTTGTAATGGAAGATATTTTGGTTTCCAGCCATCAATTAAAACAAGGTATACTTGAAAGCCGATTAAACATGAAAGTAAAGTAATAAAAAGGATCCACTTAATTGGTTTCTTATAAGACTCAATTTTATTTCTGTAAATGATCCCTACAAAACATAAAGTAAAAAATACAATTAGCGTAACGATATGGGAAATAGAGAAAAGATCATAAAATCCCATTTCAGCAACATTTAAGATCATGTCACCCTCCTTACTATTCGTTCGGTGATTATACTTTTAAATGAATAAACTTAAGTATTAGTTCACACGAAACTAATGTTCTTCATAGTTGTTTGAAAGGAAGATTTTTTCTTTTTTAAAAGTGTAAAAAGTACAAAAGTACCGAATAGATAAAGCTAGAGAAAAACCACCTACACTAAGGTGGTTTTAAATATATTTCCGATGAATATTCTTTCCATCGTAACTAAACAACACTGACTTGCCTTCGATATTCGTCTCCAAGTGTACTCCTCTACCCCAAAGCTGATGGATATATGGCATTACTTTTTCTACGTATTTAATATCAAGTTCCATCGTTTCATAAGAATGCTTCAAGTAAAGCTCTCCATTTTTCAAATAATCTCCATCTTGAACTACTATATAAGGGAACCCACCATTTACTCTGCTGACGACTAACTGATCTCGAACTGCTTCCCACGCTTTGTCTATGACTTTGTATTCTTTTCCTTGGCGTTGGAATAAGTACATGTCTTCTCTCATTACAAGTTCTTTCGTTAAGTAGTTACGAAGGAAAGAGCTATCAGATTCTAATTCTCTTACTTCGAACATTTTTTCTCGACCACTGCCTGGCTTGATCCCTAGTTCTCTCATTTCCCTTGTTGGGTTATTATATCGTTCTTCTATGTCTTCGAACATTCGAAGTCCTAAGTAGTATGGATTAATGCTTGTTTTTGATGGTTGGACTACACCTGCGTTTAGTTTTGCATATTCGATGGCTTCACTTGAATCAAGATTTAATTCTCGCATGATTCGAATATGCCAGAAACTTGCCCAGCCTTCATTCATAATTTTGGTTTCCAACTGTGGCCAGAAATAAAGCATTTCTTCACGTAGCATCGTCATAATATCGCGTTGCCATTCTTCCAATTCTCTTGAATATTCTTCTATAAATAAAAGGATATCTTTTTCGGGTTGAGGTGGGAATTGTTTACGTTTAATTGGAATTAGATTTGAATCGTTTCGCTTTTCTTTATTTGCATCCATATTCCATAAATCATCATATGGGGTAACTCGTTTTTTCTCTTTTAATGGAAAGTCTGTCTCTAAATCATAAGCTAATTTGGGACGAATGAGGGATGGATCAATATGTTCTTGAATAGATAAAACTGCATCTAAGAATGTTTCAACTTCATGTTTTCCATATAAGTGTTCATATTGTTTGATCCGCTCAGCTGTTGCTGCCATACTTTCAACCATGTCTCTTTTCGTATTAGAGAATCGAACATTGTTTTTAAAGAAATCACAGTGGGCTAATACATGTGCAACAATCAGTTTATTTTGAACTAGTGAATTTGTATCTAAGAGGAATGCATAGCATGGATCTGAGTTAATGACCAATTCATAAATTTTACTTAATCCTAGATCATAGTGAAGCTTCATTTTATAAAATTGCTTTCCAAAGCTCCAGTGAGAGAATCGTGTTGGCATGCCATATGCGCCAAAAGTATAGATGATATCTGCAGGGCAAATTTCATATCTCATTGGATAGTAATCTAGCCCAAATCCTTTCGCAATCTCCGTTATTTCATCAATCGCATATTCCAAGGCTTTATATTCGCTTGCTTTCATCACACTCTCCTCCTGTCTCTTCTATCATTATTCTATGAACAGAAATGTCATTTCATGAAACGAATAGTTAGTTCACTACTTAATACATATGCGTTTCACGAATAAAATTCGTCTTTTTTCGAAACAAAAAAACGCATGAAGATCTCTCTTCACGCGTTATAGGCTAGTTCCATTTTAATAATGTGCCCGACAAATTGGTCAAAATCCCCAATATATTTATTGATTCCATCTATATGATAGAATGTTGTAGTTTTTTCTGGATTAAATGGTTCATTTGACATTGAGTATACATAGATCCTTTTCCCATTTCCAATTGCCATTCCAAGTTCAGTATGACTACCAAACCCACCTGGTAAGACTAAAATGAAGAAATCTGCATCCAATACAGCCGATTTCTCCGCTTCACCAATTACTGCTAATTTTTCAATCGTATTTATATTTTCGTTTTTCGTCCAATCATATGTATGTAAAAATCCTTTTTCTTTTAAACAAGACGCTAAATGCCTAACCCGTTCCTTATTTCTTAAACTAGAAGCGATATAAAATTTCATTTTCTACACCTTTTAATGACAAGAAAAAGCTATAACGGTTAGCTAAGTAAAATGATAAAACATTTACTGTTTTTAGTTACATTTATTGTTCCAATTACTTTTTTTTTCATTCGTAACTTTACCCTTTACCGTTTTTCTCCAACTCTTTTGCCCTTTTCTAGTCATTCTTCCTTTCCTTCTTCCTAAACTTATATTCCTAACAATATTTATAAAAGCCATTTCAATGAGGGTTTATCACATTGTTAAATTATCTCAAGGCTATTTGGGACATTTCTTCATAAACTATTTGTACCCCCTAAGAAGGAGGTACACAATGCAAGCACAATCCGATTATGATTTAGCATTGTATTACACATATTGTTGTCAATGGGACAAACTAATCGTCCTAATGGTGAATACAAAAGATGAGCTATTCTCAAAACGAATTGAACATTTCTTACACGCCTTTAAGTACGAGCGAGATCTTGCTGTCATTGACGAAAAATTAAAAGGTATGTTTCAACATATTGAACATGCAACTAGAGATGAAAGCTATGAAGAAGAGTCACTCGTTTCATCTTTAGAGTTGTAGCACATAACCTTCAGATTATTTTAATTGATCTGAGCACCCAATTTTATTTTCTAAATACTAAGAGCGACTAAATTAGTCGCTCTTTTTTTATACTAATATTTGAATTTTCTCCATAAAAGACTGTTCTAAACTGTTTAATTTTTGGATACTATCCTGATGGGTTTCCCCAACAATACCAAAGTAAAATTTAATTTTTGGTTCTGTTCCAGAAGGACGTAAGCATACCCATGAACCGTCTTCAAGATGATACTTTAATACATTAGATTTAGGTAAAAGAATTTGTTCTTTTTCACCTGTCTTAAGTAGTGTTTTCTCTTGAAGTTTATAATCTTCAACTGATAGTACATGTAAACCATTAATTTGCTTAGGAGGATTTTGACGGTAATTTGTTAGAATTTCTTGGATTTTCTCCGTACCCTCTATTCCTTTTAAGGTTAATGATTTTAGACCCTCTAAGTAAAAGCCATACTTTTCGTATAAGCTATGTAATCCTTCAAACAGTGTCATACCTTTTGATTTATAATAAGTTGCAATTTCAGCTGCAAGAACAGTTGCTTGTACAGCATCTTTGTCACGAACAAATGGTTTGATTAAGTAGCCATAACTTTCCTCATAACCAAATAGGAAAGAGTACTCGTTTGTTTGTTCGTATTCTTTAATCTTCTCACCAATAAATTTAAAACCTGTCAAAGTATCAATTGTTTTTATACCAAATGATGAAGCAATGACTTGGCCAAATTCTGATGTAACAATTGTTTTAAGTAAGACTGCATTTGAAGGAACATTTTCACTTTGACTTAGTAAGTAATGAAGCATTAAGGCTCCTGTTTGATTACCCGTCAAAATTACATATTCTCCATTTTCGTCTTTTGTTGCAATACCTAGTCGATCAGCATCAGGGTCCGTTGCAATTAATACGTCTGCATCAATTTCTTTACCATATCGAATTGCATATTCAAATGCAGCATGTTCTTCAGGGTTAGGCGATTTAACTGTTGTAAAATTAGGGTCTGCTTTTGCTTGTTCTTCAACAATCGTGACATTTTCAAAACCAACTGCTTTTAAAGCCATCGTTGCTGGTACTAAAGCTGTCCCGTGTAATGGTGTAAATACGATTTTTAAATCTTTACCTTCTTTTTTAACAAGCTCATTATTCACAATAACGGTTTTTAATTGGTCTACATATAATGTATCCATTTTTTCATCTAATGTATGTATGAAACCCTTTTCGATTAATTCTTTTTCATCTTTCACTTGGATTTCAAGTTCATTATGGAAAGAATTAACAAGGTCGATTACTTGATCTGCAGCAGCAGGAGGTAATTGTCCACCATCATCCCCATACACTTTAAAACCATTGTACTCAGGTGGATTATGACTTGCAGTGATAACAATACCACCAAAACAGTTTAATTCACGAACGGCAAATGATAATTCTGGTGTAGGACGTAATTCTTTAAATACGTATGCTTTAATGCCAAAAGTGGCTAATGTTTTTGCAGCTTCCATTGCAAATTCTGGACTTTTGTATCGTGAGTCATAAGCAATTGCAACTCCACGATTTTTTGCCTCTTCTCCAAAGCTCTCAATGTATTTTGCGAAACCAGCAGAAGCTTTGCGGATTGTATAAATGTTCATACGATTCGTCCCAGGACCAATCTCTCCACGCATACCACCAGTTCCGAATTCTAAGTTTCGGTAAAAGCTTTCCTTAAGTATAAGGTGATTACTCTTTAATTCATTTAAATGTTCTTTTAACTCTTTATCAAGCGATGGTGTTTGAATCCATTTTTCATATGTTGTTTCCCAATTCATTCTGCTTCTCCTCCTATACTTAATCAGAGTTATTCGGTATAAATAATCATTCTCCTTCTACATTACAAAACCTTACAAAAGTTTACAATATCTTTTATTAACTATTCAGTAATTTTAAATAAACAAAAAATAAAACGACTTGAAAAGTACTAAATTTTAGTTTGAATGAGATTGTAAAGTATGAAGAAAATAAATTTAAAGGAGGGAGTGTTATTATGCCTGAAATTAGATGTAGTGTTGCAAACTGTTCGTATTGGGGACAAGGAAACTTTTGTCAAGCTAGCTCTATCATTGTACAAACCGAAGCTTATGAATATTCAAATGACTATGATCAAAAAATCGAAAACGCAGTGTTGGAAGGTGATTTAACAAGTTCTGCAGCTCATAGTGGTGAAACTTGTTGTCACACATTCCTACCTAAGTATTAACAAATACGAGCCATGTACAAAAGTAATGTACATGGCTCTTTTCATTTATCCGTTTACAATGACCCCACCATTAACATGAATAATTTGTCCTGTAACGTAAGATGCTTCATTACTCGCTAAATATAAATATGCAGGCGCAACCTCAACTGGTTGTCCAGCACGCTTCAAAGGTGTATCTACTCCAAATTTCCCAACCTTCTGCTCATCAAAACTAGCAGGAATTAATGGCGTCCAAATAGGTCCTGGTGCAACACCATTCACTCTAATACCTTTTTGGGCAAGATTTGCAGATAGTGATCGAGTAAACGTAACAATGGCTCCTTTTGTTGAAGAATAATCGAGTAATTGATCGTGACCAGCATAGGCAGTAACAGATGCGGTATTGATTACTGAGTCTCCTTGCTTCATATGTGGTAAACACGCTTTCGTTAAGAAGAATAACGGATATATGTTTGTCTCAAAAGTTCTTTTTAATTGTTCTTCTGTAATGTCTTCTAAGTTCTTTTGAGGAAATTGTACAGCTGCATTATTCACTACGATATTGACTTGTCCAAATGACTCAATTGTTTTTTGTACAATTTGTTTACATACTGCTTCTGTTCGAATATCGCATTTCATAATCTCACACTTGCCGCCTAGGCTTTCAATCTTTTGCTTCGTTTCATTTGCATCAGTATCTTCATTGTAGTAGGGAATAAAAACTGATGCGCCTTCTTTTGCAAATAATATTGCTACGGCTTTTCCAATACCGCTATCACCGCCTGTAATAATGGCAACCTTATCTTTTAATTTACCACTCGCTTGATAATCTGGATCATCTGAAATTGGGATTGGCGTCATTTCCTTTTCTACCCCAGGTTGCTTATTTTGGTGCTGTGGCGAAAACTTGGTCGGATACTGTTTCTGATTCATTTCCCTTCCTCCTTATAAATAATTCGAGATTAGCATACCCAAATGATACTTTTGGGAATACTCAACTTAAGCCATTAAAAAATCTTTTCATGAAAAAAGTATTGCGCAATGACAATAAAACGAATATTATTAATAACTGTTGAGTAAATCATTCGTTTTTATAAGGAGAACACTTATGTTTAAATTAAATGAAGCAAATACATCAGTTAAAACAGAAGTTGTAGCTGGTTTTACAACGTTTTTAACAATGGCTTACATTATCATCGTAAATCCGATTATCCTTTCTGATGCTGGTGTACCATTCCAACAAGCGTTCACAGCGACAATCATCGCTACATTAGTAGGAACATTATTTATGGCATTGTTCGGAAATTATCCAATAGCCATTGCACCGGGTATGGGAATGAATGCATATTTCGCATATTCAGTTGTATCTAAGGCACATGGAATTTCGTATCAATTGGCATTCTCTGCAGTTTTTATTACAGGATTACTGTTTGTCATTTTATCATTGACTAAATTTAGAACTCATTTAATAGATGCAATACCAAATACATTAAAGCATGCAATCAGTGTTGGTATTGGGTTATTTATCGCTTTTATTGGTTTACGCCTTTCTCACATTATCGTAGCTAACCCAAGTAATCTTGTTGGTTTAGGTGATCTACATTCTCGTGAAGTCGTTTTGACTTTGATTGGTATAGGTATTACAGTTATATTATTTGCCTTAAATGTAAATGGAGCATTATTCTTTGGAATGGTGTCCACTGCTGTTGTTGCAGCGTTTATGGGCCAGCTTCACTTAAAAGGAAGTATTTTTTCTTTACCAAAATTACCTGATGGGATTATTATCGCTAATCCGATCACCGCAGCTTCAGATGTAGTCCAATACGGTTTATATTCAGTCGTTTTCTCATTTTTATTAGTAACGATATTTGATACAACTGGTACATTCCTTGGCGTAGCGTCTCAAGCAGGTTTATTAAAAAACAAAGATGAGAAACGTACCGGTCGTGCGATGTTATCAGATTCATTTGGTACTACTATTGGTGCGATGTTTGGTACATCACCAACAACTGCTTATATTGAATCAACTGCCGGTGTAGCAGCTGGTGGTAGAACGGGTCTAACTGCTTTAGTCGTTGCAATACTTTTTGTTTTTGCTGCATTTTTCAGTCCGCTTGTTAATTCAATTTCAGAGGTTGCAGCAATTACATCTCCATCTTTAATCGTAGTAGGATGTTTAATGATGGGGAATGTTCGTCATATTGAATGGGATAATTTTGAAGAAGCGTTCCCTGCATTTCTAGTAGTGATTACAATGCCTTTGACATCAAGCATTGCAACAGGCATTGCTCTTGGTTTTATAACATACCCACTGTTAAAAGTCGTTAAGGGTAAAGCGAAAGAAATAAAACCAGTCATTTATTTATTCGCTGTATTATTTTTAATCCAATTAATTTTCTTCCCACATTGATGAAGAAATGATGAAAGCACATGAATCAAAATCGATTCATGTGCTTTTTTATTAAGATATATAGGTACTAGCCTTAACGAAGTAGGACAGTTTTGCATAATTTGTTTATGTAGATATGTCAAGGAGGTGTTCTACTGTGTGGAACAACCAAAGTAATCACAACTCCAATTCTAATTGTAATAATTGGAATAATTGGAATCGTCATTGCTGTTGTGATGACCACGATCGTTGCAGGCGAAATAACTGTCAATGTGACTGTCACCGTAGCTGTAATTGTCACAGTTGCTGTCATCATGATTGCCATTGTCAATGTGTTTGTTGCTGTAAAAAGAAATCTATTTGTGGGTGTATGAAACCATATTTAGATTATGATTGGTCATATATGGATTCAAAAGATGGAAATAAAGACAAGGATAACGATAAAGACAATAATAAAGATTAATAAAATGATTAATATATCCCTCCCCCTAAAAAAACGACCTGTTTTTCAACAGGTCGTTTTTTCATATGATAAGAACTCAAGCACTTGCTCACCAAGGCGTTTTGCATCTTCATAGCCTTCTTTGTAAAGCTCTAATAATCTATCTTTGTTCCGTTCAACACGTCCAACTTTTAGTTTTTGTAATGGACGAATAACTAATACATTACCTGCTTTTTCTTGTTCCTCTATATATTCTAGTTGTTTATTATACACTTCATAACGCTTTAATACTGCTTGAATTAATCCAGGATAATCCCTATATTTTCTTTGCAAATACCAATTACCTCGAGATGGTTTTTTTCGATATCCTGCATTTCGAGTTAATACAACGATATTTTTATTGTTTCCATCTTCCTCAGATTTGAGTAATGGTATCGGATCTGCAATTCCACCATCCAATAATATATGATTTTGATACTCTACAATCGGTGCCATTAATGGAAGTGAGCTCGAAGCTCGTATAATATTAAGCATATCTTTAGAATCTACAATTTCATCTTTTTCAAAGTATGTAGGTTCACCAGTTATACAATTTGTAGTTCCTACAACGAATTTTTGATTTGCTTCATAAAATGAATCAAAATCAAAAGGATCCAATTCATTAGGAATAATATCAAATAATAAGTCCATACCAAATAATTGCTTATTACGAATTAAATTTTTTATCGAAATATAATCTGGATGCTGTAAAAATTCTGTATTCACACGTTTGTTTCGACCGTGTTGTTTTGAAATATATGAAGAACCCATGCATGCACCCGCTGAAACACCTATTACATAAGGAATTTCTATATTTTGTTCTAAAAAATAATCAAGTACACCAGCAGTGTATATGCCTCTCATACCGCCACCTTCTAGAACTAATCCAATTCCGTCCATTTCACAGCCCCCTTTTCTTTGATATTTAGTAAACCTATTTTCATATTTTAGTACAACCTCATAATAATTACTAGTATAAGAGCTCAGGGGAGGAATCTAAAGGAAATGTATATTCATTAAAAAAAAGAAGGATATTCAAAATGCGCAAAATCCTATACTTTAGAATTTATTTAATGCTTTGCTTATACAATCCCATTCATATACTAACAAGTTTAAATCAGTCCCACCAATTTTTATCTTTTCAGTTTTTTGTAATTTTGCACCGTAATATTCATAGAAATAACGTGTTTTATTATCTTCTAAAACCTCTACAAATACTCTATTAAATCCAAGTTTCTTACATTGCAAAAACAATTGATGTATTAATTGCTTACCAATTCCCTGCCCTTGATATTCTTCTAAAATATAAATAGATGTTAGATCACCTGAATGGTCTATTTGATTACTTAACCTTTTTCCACAAACAGCAAAACCCACAATTTCCTCTTCCATATTCTCCGCAACCAAAACATAATTACTTTGGTCATTTATGTTCTGAATCCAAGAATTGGTTCTTTGTTCATAAGACAGCTTCTGCAAAAATTCATTTGAGATGATATTTTTATAAGTTGTTCTCCAGCTATCAACATGTACTTTTGCAATCCCTGTTGCATCAGTAAGCTTTGCTTCTCTTATTTTCATACCTCACCTCACCAAAATAGACTGTTCAAATCATATACCTTAGTTGATGTTCATTCGACGGAAATCAATATTACACATTTGTTATGAATAAAAAAATGACTTCGGTTGTAGTCCGAAGTCATTAAATTACTTAATTACTAATCACAATATCATCAAAATTAATTCTCTGTCCTGATGTACCTGAAACGACAATTTTGAATCTAACTGGAGCTGTTTGAGTAAGTGTAAATGTTTTCGTTGCTAGTGTAGCTGTACTAGTATTTATACTTCCTACATTCGTCCATGTAGAACCACTATTTGTAGACATCTGAAGCTGCCAATTTGCTCCGCTATCGGTACTGAAATTAGCGTGTGTAATTTTCACACTAGTTGCCCCACTTACATTGAAGTTCATCGTTAAAGCACCAGCTGATCGAACACGTGCAGATTTCGTTCCATTTTTCTTATCCCCAGATAAATCACCAATTAAGGCATTATCGAAGTACCATGAACCACTTGAAAGTGTTACATTGCCAGATGTATAAGCTGTTTTTGTACCTGACTCAAAATTCTCATTTAATGTTGCAGGTTGAACTGGTCCGCCTGCGCCATATCCGTAAGAACCAGACTTAAATGTTGTTGAATCATACCATTTATAACCTGTAGCTGGTGCAGCCCATGGCTCTGCTTCTGGTTCAGTTGATGTTTGTGGCGTTTCAATTGCTAATAATGAAGTTGCTTGATCAAGCTGTAATCCACTAACCTGAGATAATGCAGTATAGCTTTCTTGTTTTGATAACCAGTCAATGATGTTAACAAGCAATGTTCCATCATTTTGCTCTTTAAAACCATCATAAGTTGTTTTCTTTGTACCTGTTTCCTCACGTAAATATTTAGGTGTCGCATCTTCTACTGGTGAAGAATCACCAATAAATGCTGCCTTTCCTAAACCAAGCTTCGATACTGCAGCGTAAGGGCCTTCAGCTCTGCCTCCTCCATTATAAACACCTTGGTCAACGGCACTTCCCCAAGCAGCTGTTGTGGTTGGAAGATACACAATCCCTTTTGCCTTGTTTGGATTCGTAATCGCTAATGTTGAACCAGCATGCATCGCAACAGTAGATACGCCAGTCGTAATACCAAAAGCTTGGCTTGGCACAACTATATCATTAGCTGTTACATCACCGATCGCATTATAACGGAATCTAATCCCAAAGTTATCAGATAACCAATCCGAACCTGTAACTCCCTGCATCGCTGCCGAATTTGCTTCCTCTGTTCCCATGCCTTTAGTTGGATTTGAGTAAGCTCCTCTACGGTAACCATTAAAAACCTCTGAAGCATCCCAACGGTTTTTATTACGATCTGCATTGTAATGATCACCAATAAAAAAGATACTTCCACCATTTTGTACATATTGAATCATGGCAGCTTGCTCAGAAGTTTTGTAAGGTATATTTGCTTCGCCAATGATAAAGACATTGTAGCCTTGCAAATCTTCATATGTAATTGGACTATTTTTTCTCAACTCTTTTGCATAGTAACCTTTATTCGCTAAAGCGTTTGCAAAATCGGAGAACCCACCATCTAATACCCAATCTGCTGCGCCAGCTGTTTGGCCATGAGTATTATCGAATAAAACCTTTTTACCATTCGCAGTACCAACTGGCTGTAGCTGCGGTGCAGGATCACTTGCATTTTCAGCTGAAACAAGCGGTGTAACATAATAATAAACTGGAGATAAGATCAAAATCAGTAATGCTAAAACGGATAATTTTTTACGAATCATTCATTTCACTCCTTTTAAATGTGTACTTTATTAAAATAACACACTAATGTTAATGGAATATTAAGAATATTGTCAATGAAATGTTAAATTTTTCCATTTACTAAATGCATTTTCAATCTATATACCCATATCCAACCTTTTTATGAGTCTTCATATCTACATATCCCCCGGTTCCACCTAATGGAGGTTGATCCGTTAATTGAAAGTCCACAAGAAAAAAGAATAAAGCAAAAGAATATACTTCACTTAACTTTATCCTTCTTCCTTCTTTCTATTTTCCTGCCTTCAATATTTCTTTAATTCCTTTTACATTTTTGCTAGTAGTTGTGTGATATACCCCATTTGCCCAGTCATCCATCTGATCACTGTACCATTTGCTACCTATATTTCCTGATTGACCTGGACCAACAATATTGACAGATTTACTTAAATCTGAGAAATCTACAACAGTTCTCCATGATGCTCCATGGTCGACAATTCCGTCTTCATCATATCCAGCAGCCTTGACAGTTGTTGAACTGCCTCCAACCGGAATTGGATCTTTTGCATTAAAGAAATAACTTAGAACTTTAATACTAGATAAAGGATGAGTAAATGCTACTTTGTGATGGTCTCCCCAACTCCATTTGGCTACATCATCACCATCAGACTCACTTAAATTTTTTATTGTTTTCTGATATGTATCTAGTAGTAATTGATCCATTCCACCTTTTTCATCAATCCAAATAACTTTCTTTCCACTTAGACTATTACGTATTAATTGATCTACAACAACTTTACGGTCACCGAATAAATCCATCATTTCTTTTGATATTTGTTTATCAAATAAAGCTTTATTAATTTCTGTCATCCATCTTTGGAAAATAAGAGGTGATGCCTCATCCTTATCATCTACAAAGTTCCATTTATCAAGTTCGGCTAAAGCTGATTTTTCAATTGAAGTTAAATCTTTATTTTGCTTCTTTATTGATTGGATAAATTTCGGCATATGTTCTTTTGCCTGTAGATTCATTTCATCCATTTGTAGATTTTGCATATCCTTTACCGTTAATTTATCACTTTGACTTAATACTTCTCTTATTCTTAATTGGCGGTATGGCTGTGCCCAAGAATGCGAAATATGATATGGATATGAGTCATCAACAACCTTATTATTTGCTGTTGAAATGAACCCTTCTTTCGGATTGATTAACGTAGGTAATTCCTCATAAGGTATATAGCCCTCCCATCCATATTCACTAGTCCAACCTGGTACTGGCATTAATCCATCACCCTTTTTACGAATTGGAATATTCCCATTTGCTCGATAAGCAATTGTTCCATCATCAGAAGCAAATACAAAATTTTGAGCAGGGGCCTCAAATAATGCTAAACCTTCTTTAAACGTATCCCAGTCCTTTGCTACATTAAATTTAAGAACACCTTCTAATTCTCTAGTAGGCTGAAGGGCTGTCCATTGTAAAGAGAATACTGTGTCTTTTCCAGCTTCACTAGCAAACTCTGAAATGACTGGACCATGTCTTGTAATCATAACCGGTAATACTTTACTTTTTTCACCTTTAATTTTAATCGTTTCATTCACAACAGTTGCTTTTTCCCACTTGCCATCATATAAAAATTCATCAGGTTTATTTGGATTTCGTTTCTCAATATATAAATCCTGTACATCGGGACCAACATTCGTCACACCCCATGCAACATGATCATTGTGGCCAACAATAATGCCAGGCACTCCAGCAAATATTACTCCTTTTACATTCATGTCCGTAGATTTTAAATGCGTTTCATACCATATTGCCGGTGTTGCTAATCCTAAATGAGGGTCATCGGCTAAAAGTGGTTTACCTGATTTTGTTTTTGAACCACTAACAACCCAGTCATTACTCCCATTCCAAGTAGGTGGGATAATTGCACTAGCAAAGCTTTCCTCTACGTCAATTTTAGAAGTGCTACTAGGAATAATATATGGATCTAAGTCATTGTCTGCTGGAAATAGCTCCAATGCTTTTTCTTTTGGAAATTTATTCATTGCATAGTAACGAAATGCTTGTTCATTCCAATGACCACCTAAGTCAAAAGCCATGTATTTACCAATAGCTAGAGAATCAATGGCTGACCATTCAGTCGGTTTATACTGCAAAATTTTAAATTCTACTGGTAATTTCCCTTCATTTGTTGCGTATTTTATATATTCGTTAACACCTTCTGCATACCAATTTAGTACGTCCCTGGCTTCCTTCGAATATTTACTATATGAAGCTTCAGCCGCTCTTCGTAGACCTAAAGTTCGGAAATATGAATCACGATCAACTGTTGCATCCCCTATTACTTCACTTAATTGACCTGAAGCTTGACGTCTGCTCAAATCCATTTGAAACAAGCGGTCTTGAGCAGTTACAAAACCTTGTGCTACATACAGGTCATGTAAATTCTTCGCTTCAATATGGGGAACACCTTTTGTATCTCGAATAACAGACACGTTATGCTCTAGCAAACCTACTTCTAAATTTCCTTTAATTTCAGGCAAAGACTTTTTAGTTAAATAAAAACCGGAACCGGTTATTAGTACGATAATTACGATTATGATTGTTGAAGTAATTTTTAGCCATTTTGGAAAGCGCTTTCGTTTTTGATTCACTTCAATCGACGTGCTCATCATGCTCCTCCTATAAAACTGTATTTAAAAGATATACATTATATACATTCTGCAAGTCTTAAAACATTCCTTCTTTGAACGAATGAGTTATAATACAATATATCAATGAAAAAGGAGAATGCATATGTCATTAAATTCATGGTTTGATAAAGGTATGACGTTTGGAGAATATGTTGATTCAATGAGTGTAAATAAAGAACAACTTCAATACATTTATAATGAAGTTTCTATTCCAGAAGATACTGTTCAAAAAATCTCTTCTCTAAAAGATAAAAACTGGAAAGTGGTTGTACTTACAGCAGATTGGTGTGGTGATGCATTGTTAAATGTACCAGTCATTCAAAAAATGTCGGATATTGCTAACATAGATACTCGCTTCTTAATTCGAGATGAAAACCTTGAACTAATGGATCAATACTTAACAAACGGAAAATCGCGTTCTATTCCCATTTTTATTTTTATGGATGCAGATGGAAATGAAGTGAAGGTATGGGGACCTCGTTCTGAGCAAGTTGAAGGACTTGTTTCTGAAATGAAAAAAGATTTCCCTGCTAAAGATGATCCAAATTTCCAAGAAAAACAAACAGCAGTTTTAAAAACAATCCGTGAAACTTTCGTAGAAAACAAAGCATTATGGAATTCAGTTATTGAAAGTGTTGAACAAAAATTATTATCATAAAATAAGTAAAGGGCTATCCATAGGGTAGCCCTTTTTAGTTCATATCTAATTTGTATCACTATTGGGTTAGTTCACTCCTGCTTTGTGGATTGAACTATATTTACTTAGCTTAACCTAAAATTGATAAATACCAACCTATTAGTTCATTTCCATAAAAGTAACTTATCAATCCACCGAATCCAATAAATGGTCCAAATGGTATTGGATTGCGCTTGTGTATTCTTCTGGCTTTCATTGAAACCAAGCCAAAGATTGTCCCCGTAAAACAAGCAATTATAAAAGTAATTAAAATTAGCTTCCATCCTAAAACGAAACCAAGCACCCCAAATAATTTAATATCTCCCCCGCCCATTCCACCATTGCTAACTAGTCCAATTAAAAATAATACTACAAATGCCCCTACTGCTCCTATCATACTATTCCACCATGAGTCTAAAGGGATAAAATAACGTTCAATAATGAATACCAGTAGAAAAAACAATAAGATTCGGTCAGGGATTAACATATAAGCTAAATCTGAAACGACAATAATGACAAGCAAAGATATTAAAGACAATGCGACTAATAACTCCATTTGAAACCCAATCTGAATCAGTGCAAATACAAATAAACATCCCGTTAACAATTCAATCAATGGATATAATATCGAAATATGCGTTCCACAGTTACGACATTTTCCCTTTTGTAGAACATAGGAAAATACAGGAACTAATTCACTCGAATGTAGCGTATGTCCGCAATTTGAACAGGCTGAACGAGGCGAAACAATTGACTTCTTTAAAGGTACTCGTAAGCCAACTACATTAAAAAATGAGCCGAATACAAGACCTAAAAGGAAATAACAGAAGTAAATGAGGAACATTATTACCAAACCCTTCATTCTAAATAGTTTAAAAGAAATAAAGTAAGGATATGAGGATTTATTGAATACCGCTATATTAGTAAATTGCAAGGTTTGAAGTTCAGGTGTCTTAATAGATTTAGACGTACTAATAACTTCATGAGAGTATCTAAGGAGAGAGGAGATTTTATTTATGTATAATACTATTAACAGTAGGATATAAGTAGTTTAATTTAAAATCACAAAAAAATCTATCTTCCAGATAGAAAGATAGATTACTTTTTTTTGATTAAATTAATTGATTACACTACCTGAACCTGCAAATTTATCTTTCCAATATGAATTCGAAAGACTAACTACTGCAACTCCCTTACTTGAAGTTGCTGAGATAAAATTATTATCACCCATGAATATACCAACATGGCTAATGCCTTTTTTATATGTATTTTTAAAGAATACTAAGTCTCCAGGAACTGGCTTTTTTACGATTGAACTAGCAGTATACATAGAAGCTGCTGTACGAGGTAATGCTGTTCCTACTTTATTATAAACATAACCAACATATCCAGAGCAGTCAAAGCCTTTAGTTGTTGTACCACCAAATTTATATGGTACACCTGTGTATTGCTTTGCGATAGTCGTTACTTGTTCTTTCTTAGAATATGGGTCATATGATGCTGTTGCTGTTTTACTATTTGGGAATTGTTTGATGAATGCTGCAACACTTTTACCAAATAACTTCATTGAAGTTTGGTCATTGAACACGCCCGTAACCTTTAACTTCTTAGCAGTTTGATATTTTTTAAGTGCTGTTTCAACATCACTTCCGAAGTATTCAGTAGGATTACCAGTGTAATAGCGTTGTTCCTTTAGTTTGATTTGTAATTGCATAACTGCTTTACCAGTCATCCCTTTTTTTAATTCATTCGTAGCTGCTGCTTGAGATTCCTTTGTAAAGAAGATCATGCTAATTATACATACTAAAGCGATTACAAGTTGCCTATTCATTGGTGTCTCCCCTTCCCTTTAATAATGTAAGTCTATCAAAATACTTTTTAGAAAACCATTACAAGAATGTTACAAATTGTCGAAATTCTTGTAAAAGAACTGTAATATGTAAGATTTTGCCAAATTCTATCAAAAATAAAAGAAAACCTGCCCTATTGGACAGGTTTTCTCAAATTTTATGATAATCGATATATTCTTGCTTCAAATGGACTAAATTCCATCTTCTTACTGAAAGTATTGTCGTTTGAATTACCATTTGATAAGCATAATTCAGCATTCATTTTTAACAAATCAACAGGAATCTCAAAAGATTGCTTCTCAGTTGAAAGGTTACTAATGATTACGAAAGTTTCATTTTCATTCTTACGTGTGTATGCATATACTGGCTCACTTGCAACATCTAATAATTCATAAGGTGCATATACTAGCGTTTTATGTTCTTTACGTAAGTTAATCATCTTTTTGTAATATGATAGGATTGAGTTTTCATCATGTTCTTGTGCAGCTACATTCAGTGTTTTGTAGTTTTCATTTGTTTTAATCCATGGTGTACCATTTGTAAAGCCTGCATGTTCATTTGCATTCCAATGCATTGGTGTTCGCGCATTATCTCTACCATTTTTCCAAAGAATGTTTAATATTTCTTGATCAGTAGAACCATTTTCTTTCATTAATTGATACATATTCTTCGCATTTACATCATTATAATCTTCAATTGATTGGAAGTGGACATTTGTCATTCCAATTTCTTGTCCTTGATAAATAAACGGTGTACCCTTCATAAAGAAATACATTGTACCGATTGCCTTAGCTGATTTTTCCCAAAATGCTTCTTCATCATTTCCTAATGTACTAACTGCTCTTGGAATATCATGATTTTCAATGAATAAAGCATTCCAACCATGTCCTTCTAATCCATTTTGCCATTTTGTTAATACTTCTTTTAAATCAGAAATAGATGTAGCCGAATCATCTGTTTTTCTCCATAGGTCCATACTTTCGAATTGGAAAATCATATTAAATTTTCCATTTTCCTCCCCAACCCACAAATCAGCTTCTTCGATTTTTACGCCATTTGCTTCACCAACAGTCATAATGTCATACTTAGCAAAAGTCTCCTGTTTTAACTCTTCTAAGTACTCATGAATTCCTTCTTGATTCATATGCATGTCAAAGCAAGAAACATACTTTTCATTTTCTGGATTCGGCATATTTGGGAATCCATCTCGTTTTTTAATATGGCTAATCGCATCCACACGGAAACCATCAATCCCTTTATCTAACCACCAATTAATCATATCGTATACTTTTTGACGAACTTCTTTATTTTCCCAATTTAAGTCAGGCTGTCTCTTTGAAAAAAGATGTAAAAAGTATTCATTCGTTGCTTCATCAAATTCCCAAGCTGAACCACCAAAAATACTCTCCCAATTGTTTGGTTCTTCTCCTTCTTCCGTACCCTCTCTCCAAATATAGAAATCGCGGTAAGGGTTATCCTTCGACTTTTTCGATTCAAGGAACCAAGGGTGCTCGTCACTTGTATGATTAACGACTAAATCTAAAATTAATTTCATTCCTCTTTCATGTACAGCTGACAATAGATCATCGAAATCTGCCATTGTGCCAAACTCTTCCATGATATCCTGATAATCTGAAATATCATAACCATTATCATCATTAGGTGATTTATAAAATGGACAAATCCAAATCACATCAATCCCTAAATCTTTTATATAATCTAACTTAGAAATGACGCCTCTTAAGTCACCAATTCCATCACCATTTGAATCCATGAAACTACGTGGATAGATTTGATATGCTACAGCTTCCTTCCACCAATTCTGTTTTGTCATATTAATTTCTCCTCCTATTTTTAAAAGCGTTTACATTTCTGTCTATTTCAAAAGTTGCATGAAAAATTTCGCATCGTTTTTTGCAATCGTTTGCATTGTTCCTCTATCTTAACACTCTAACTAAGTTTCTTCAACATTCTTAATTTAAAATGCATCTATTTCTTGTTTAATTGGTATTAAGTTACGACCCACTACTAAGCGTATAATATGAATTTGTGCAAAGAACTATGCTTTCGTTTGCTTGAATAAAATGGGCATGGTATTAATTTGCACCGGAGAACATGACTAAGAAAATCAAAAAAAAGCAACTTATCAAAAGGATGAATACCTTTCAACAAGTTGTTTTGTTTTAAGATCGTTCGTATTACTGTTCAATTTTTTTAACTTCCTTCACATTCGCAGATGGATGAATTTGCACATCATCCGTATATTCAACAAGATCTATTTTACATTTTGGGCCGATTGTTACTGCATCTCCTCTTACCACACTTGATGAAGTATAATCGATTTTGACTGCACTACCTTCAATTACATTTGAACGAAAATTCGTACCTAAATTAAACACTCTCGTAAATACACGTGAAAAGATGTTGCTATCGTCAAAACGACTAATCTCAATCGTTTCGCCACCAATCTCAGGTACATAACTATATCCATAACTTAAGCCGCTGTGAGTGATTTTTACATTTTCTGCGTTTAATAACCCGTTCATAGAGATATGACCTTTTGCTGTAAATACTTCACATTCAGCCCCTTTTTCTGCCGAAAGAGAACCTTTAACTGAAATTACTTCTGCTTTTACCATCCCAATTGTTCTCATTGAACCAGAGACATTAACACTATCTACGTTTAAATCATTTTTTGTCTTAAAGCTACCACTTATATGAACGTCCCCACCAGTAACTTTTCCATCTATTGATAATGATCCGCTCACATTTAGTTTTTGTATTTCAACGTCGCTTAAACACTTTGCACTACCGCTACAGTTCATAAATTCACTTTCTATTTTTCCATTAAATTTAGCAGAACCGCTAACTTTTACTTTTGTACATTGGATGTCGCCTAGTATGCGCCCACTACCGCTTATTCTCACATCGTCATACTTACCAGCCGAAATTGTACCCGAACCGCTTACATACGCATCTTGTCTTGGTTGCACGTTCACCATTCCTACTCCTCCTAATATTGTTATGATGTAAAGCTATTAAGATAATTAACAAGCTTAACATGAATTAATATCGCATCTTTTTGATCGACAAAAGTTTCATTTTGTTTTCCGATTATCCATGTCCCTACACCAAATTTGCGAATATAGATAACGACCGTATCTTCCAATTTTATTTGTGTTTTATGAGTTTCAACTAAAAGTAAAAATTGTTTTACTTCTTCAATTGTGACACTGCCTTTTAATAACCAGTCATTCACAAATAAAAGTGAACATAATTGAACTGTATTTAGTTGTTCTAATTTTGAATTGGGTAATAATGATTGATAAATTTGTAATACTTGTTTAGGGATTTCATCTAAAGATAATGTAACATTTTGAAATTCTGCAATGTTTTCTTTACTAATAGAGAAGACCCTAGCAATATCATCCAAAGATTGATCATCTTTTAATTCCATGATTTTTTCAATTCGCTCAAGTATTTTTCCTTTTGGAAAAAAGGTTTCTTGTCCTGTAAAACTTGATTTTTTCATAAACCAATCTTCAGGAATAATATTTTTTCTTTTCCAACGATAAAGCTGTCCGTACGATATGCCTGTAAGTTGTAGTAAATCTTTCTTTGAAATTAATTCTTCACTCATATGACATTCCTCCTATGATGACTATAACAAAACAATGTTCTATTGTAAAGTTACAATCTAATATCTAATATTAGTAAGGAATGAACATCTAAACTTACGTAACAATGTTTCAAAATATGCATAAAGAAATAAAAAAACTCAAAATCCAAAAAAGAATTTTGAGTTCAAATTAAATCGACATCAGCTTTTTCTAAAACCGGAATCGGTACATATTGAAACATGTTAAGATCAATTTTACGATCTCTAATAAATGTGATTCCTTCAATTTCTAATGCATTTTTTTGCTGTAAAAATCCCTCCTCATCTTGAATGCCAATTTCCCCTTTTGAATTAACAACTCTATGCCATGGAAGATTGTATTTTTGACTCATCGAGTGTAAAATTCTTACCACCTGCCTTGCACCCCTCGGACTACCTGCAAGTTTCGCAATTTGACCATATGTCATCACTTTACCTTTGGGAATTTTACGGATTACCTCAATAGCATTACTTGTAAAAGTGTTCATTTGCTTTCATTCAATCCTTTGTTTTCATATTTCTTCAATATTACCATATTGAGTAAAAAAGATATGATATAAATATGTCTTACCTTATCTTCCTAGTCACATTTCTGTATAGTTTTTCACATTCATACTATAATACTTTTATAAAGGTTAGAAAGGTCGGATTACATAATATGAAAATAACAATTAGTAATGATGCGATACAATGGTTTCAAAATGAAATGGAAGTAGTGGCCGGCGATACAATTCGTTTTTTTGCACGATACGGTGGAAATAGTACAATTCATTCTGGATACTCCTTAGGTGTTACGAAAGAAAAGCCTATTGATATCGGTGAATCAATAAAGATTAATGATGTAGTTTACTTTATTAATGAAACAGATCTTTGGTATTTTAAGGATTATGATTTAAACGTAATTCTAAATGATCGCGATGAACTACATTTTACATATGAACCTAAAAAATAAGAGCACACAATTTGGAAAATCCAAGTTCTATCTATAGAACAACAAACAAAAAAGATGCCCCACATAATTAATGGGGCATCTTTTTTAATCTTCTATTTTTTTCTTCTTTCTACTCACTAATTGATAAATAACTGGGATGATGATTAGTGTTAGGAATGTAGACGTTGTTAAACCACCAATTACAGTTATTGCTAGACCTTTTGAAATTAATCCAGAAGTTGAGTTTGATACAGCCATAGGAACTAAAGCAAGAATAGTAGCTAATGCTGTCATTAGGATAGGACGTAATCTCGTTTTAGATGCTTCGATTAACGCATCAATAACTTCTAATCCCTCACGACGATTATGCTCAACTCGATCTAATAATACTACTGCATTTGTTACAACTATACCAATTAACATCAGTAACCCTATCATTGCACTCATAGATAATGTTTGGTTAGAGATGAATAATGCTAGGAACGCACCAATTGGTACAAATATTAAAGATGATAAAATGACTAATGGCGTTCTTAATCCACCAAATGTCATACTCATGATTAAGAATACTAATCCAACTGCGACGATCATTGCTAGACCTAAATCACTGAATCCATCAGTAATCATATCTAACCCGCCACCAATTTTCATGTCAACACTACTTGGTATATCAATTTTATTTAAATGATCTGTTACTTCTTTTGTGACAGCTGCTGTGTCTTTTCCTTTCACAGTAGCACTGATAGATGCATACATTTTTCCATCTTCATGGTTGATTGAAACAGGTGCATCTTTCTGAGAAATCTTCACATAATCCTTAATTTCTTTAGGACCAGTAGCAGTCATAATTTTAATGTCTTCTAAATCTGCTTTTGAACTAGCTTTTTCTTTATAACCAACAGATAGTTTATTTGTTTCTCCGTTTAAGTCATAATCTCCGATTTCAACATCATTAATATTTTCATTAATTGCTCCCATTATTTGAAGCATTGAGATGTTTTCATCTAAAGCTTTTTCACTTAATGTAATTTCCCATTTAGGTTGTACATCTTTTAAATTATTTGAAACGTTTTTCAAACGATCATCATCGTTTAATTCTTTTTCTATTTTTGAAGCAGCTTCTTTTAATTCATCGAAATTAGAAGAATATAAACTTACATCAATATTGTTTCCAGTTGGAGGACCATCTTGTGTGAATTCTTTTGCGTTGATTGTCGTACCATCAACTTTTGAATCAACAAGTGTTGGAACTTCTTTATTAATTTTCGTGATAGCTTTATCCATATCATTACCATTTTTCAGGTTAATTTGGAATACAGCCTTATTTTTGCCACCATCCATGTTCATGATAAAGTCACGTTTACCACCGACTGTTGCCTGGACAGTATCAATTAAATCTGAATCTGCAAAGTAGTTTTCTAATTCTTTCGCTACTTCATCAGATTGTTCTACTGTACTATTAGATGGAAGTGTAGCCGTTACTTGAAGTGTTTTATTTACACTACCTGGTAAGAATGAAAAGCCAAGAAACGGAATCATTGATAACGAACCAAGCAATAATACGATAGATAATGATAATACGATCCATTTACGTTTTAATGCAGTACGTAATAATTTTTCATAGTTTCTCATGAAACGAGTATCTGTTTTATGCTCTTTTAATGGCTTCGTTAGGAATTTCGCTCCTAATGTAGGTATTAAAATAATCGCGACTAGTAATGACGTTAAGATTGAGACAACAACTGAAATCGCAAACGGTCTAAAGAATTCTCCGATAATACCACTTACAAATGCTAATGGTAAAAATACAACAATCGTAGCAAATGTTGAAGATGCAACTGCACCAATAACTTCTTTCGTTGCATATAGAGCTAATTCTTTTTTCTTAAATTGATTATTCTTTTCTTGTCTCCATCTATAAATATTTTCAATAACAACGATACTATCATCAACAATTCGGCCAATTGCAACAACAAGACCACCTAATGTCATGATGTTTAATGTATAACCCATTGAATTTAATACAGCAATCGTAGCAAATATTGAAATTGGTAGAGATAAAATCGAGATTAATGTCGCTCTAATATTACGTAAGAATAAAAGGATTACGACAACTGTAAACAACGCACCTAGAAGTCCTTCCTTAATTAAAGAACTTACAGATTTCTCAATCTCTTTTCCGTTATCAAGAATAATATGTGTTTCTACCGTATGATCTTTTTTAAATTCTATTACTGCTTGTTTAACTTCTGTTGCTACTTCAGCAGTATTTGAGTCCTGTGTTTGAGAAACTGATAAAATATAACTTTCTTTTCCGTTAAAACGTGAAATTTGCTCTTGAATTGAAACTACTTTTACATCAGCGATATCGGCAACTGTAACATTTTTTGGTGGAGATGATTGCACTTGTTGAGCCTGTTGGCCTTGTCCATTTACTTGTGCACCCATTTGAGCTGATGCTCCATTTGATAATACAGTTTTTTCAATTTGTTTTACTGACTGTAAATTTCCCTTCATTCGAACAGAAACTGTTTTCCCATCATTCTCAACAGATCCTAATGGAATGGCATAATCTTGACCTTGAATTGCCGTTTTAATTGAATCTAATGAAATTCCATATTGAGCTGCTTTTTTATTATCTACAACGATTTGTATTTCTTCTTCTTTCGTACCTTGTAAACTTACTTCACTTACTCCATTTACTTTTTTAATGTGTGGAAGTAAATCTTTCTCAATTGACTGTTGTAAGTCCTTTACATCACCATTGTTTACAATCGCAACCTGGTATATTGGTGTTGAATCAATTGCAATTCGTTGAACAGATGCTTCAGCTTTTTCTGGTAACTCTGTTTTATTTAATACACTATCAACATCTTTTTCGATTTTATCCATATCAGTACCAAATGGATAAATTAAGAAGATAGATGCCATATTTTCACTAGAAGCACTAGTTAGCTGATCATATTTTTCTAACTTCATAAGCCCTTCTTCAATTGGCTTAGTAATTTTTTCTTCTATATCCTCAGATGAGGCACCTGGATAGACTACTTGTACTGCTACTGCTGGAAATGAAACATCTGGGAATGTTTCAATTTGAATTTTTTGGGCAGAAAAAATCCCACCAATTAATACTAGAACACTTAAAATAATAACTGCGATTGTGTTCTTTAAACTCAATTTTGTTAAACTCGAAAACATCTATTTTTCCCCTTTCAATAACTCTTACTAAATCATGTGAATAGTTTATCAAACATTTATGAACAGAATATGAACATTCTAATCTTTTCTCATATATTCTTTACTTTTTGGTAGAATGACAGTAAAGCTTGTCCCTTCACCAATTGTGCTATTTACTATTACTCTTGCTTCATGCATTTCTATAATTTTTTGTACAATTGATAACCCTAATCCCGTACCATGTTTATGTCTAGACTGATCTGCTTGGAAAAAACGCTCAAATATTCGGTCAATGTTTTCTTTACTAATCCCAATTCCGTTATCTTTGATAATGACGCTACATTCATGTGGTTGATCAATAATATCAACTGAAATAATGCCATCGATATTTGAATATTTAAATGCATTTTGTAAAAGATTGATCCAAACTTGCTCCAACAATAATCGGTCTGCAAATATTTTTGTTTGTGGTAAATTCAAAATTAACTGAAGCTTCTTTCTTTCCCAATGAGGTTCTAAAGCAACAATTACTTTTCTGATTTGTTCATCTAGATGGTACTCAGTAAGTTCAAATGGATGTTGGTCAGAATCGAGCGATGCCAATTTTAATAATCTTTCACTCAAAATAGATAATCTCTCAGTTTCTTCTTCAATAATTGAAATATAATGCTCTCTTTTTTCATCTACTAATTCCCTATTCTTCAACACTTTAGCAAAGCCCTTAATCGAAGTTAAAGGTGATTGAATTTCATGAGATACGTTTGAAACAAACTCACTTCTCATTTCTTCTAACTTACCTAACTTCTCTGTCATGACATTAAAATGTGTTGATAAAAATCCTATTTCATCTTTCCGATTAACAGCAACCCGAACATCGTAATTTCCTTTAGCTATTTCATTTGTTGCTTCTGTTAAGGCTTTTATCGGTTTTACTAATAATTTTGCAACAAATAAGAATGTAATTGAGCCAATTATTAATGTAGTAAGAAGACTGGAAAAGAGAATTCGATGCATTTTAAAGAAACCACGTTCAAAGTTCGGTTGAACAAATAATGCATAGTTGTGGCCATTTTGCTCAAAAGGAATACCAACTACATAAGGATGTTTATCTGTTGATTTACTAATATTCTGAGGAAAATGATGTCCATACAAAACTGACTCTATATTTTCTTTCTTAACCGGAAACTTTTTTGGTGCATTATTTTTAATGATCACTTTATAAGAACCATCATAAATTGTCAGACTGTAATTTTTACTAAGCATATTTAAAGTTGTTTCTACCTGATTATCTCCATCATTTTTCTGATAAATTGAGATGAAATTTTCACCGACTTCGTTCAAATCTCCTTGAACTTCAGCAATAATATTTTTAATAAAATATTTCGATGCAATAAAAAAGGTAAAGACTAAACTTAAAATGATAACTGAAATAAATATAACGACCAATTTCGTATAAATACTTTTCATGAACGTATTTCCTCTAACTTATATCCAAGTCCTCTTACAGTTACAATCTCCACTGTGGCGTTGATTTCTCTTAATCGTTCACGTACTCGCTTTATATGAACATCCACAGTTCGTTCATCACCTTCATAATCAAGTCCCCATATTTGTTCTATTAAATCATTTCGTGTGAAAATTCTTCCGCCTTGACTAGCCAGTTTGAATAAAAGTTCAAACTCCTTTAACGGAAGCATAATAGAATGGTTATCTACTGATATTTCATATTTGATTTGATTGATGATTAGATTGCCAACATGAAGATTTTTATCGACTAATAATTGATATCTTCTTAGAAGCGCTTTTACCCTAGCAACCATTTCTAATGGATCAAATGGCTTTACTACATAATCATCAACGCCTAGATCGAATCCTTTTAATTTATCTTGAGATTCTCCCTTTGCTGTCACCATTAACACTGGAATATCATAAAATCGCTTTAATTCTTTCGTGAATTCATATCCATCTACTTCGGGCATCATCACATCTACTACCGCGATTTGTATTTGATTAGACTCAAGCATTGTTAAAGCTTTTTCTCCATTTTCTGCTTCAATTACTGAGTAACCTTCCCCACTCAAAAAAATTGAAATTAACTCTCTAATATGATCATCATCATCAACAACTAATACATTAACAGTATTCATGTTTCTCACCTACTTAATTCCATTGTATACATTTGATGAATATATTATATAAGTACATTATGAACTTAATATGAATAAAGAAATCAGTCTAAGGACGTATCCTGTATAAATTCATTAGACACTAAAAAAATGAGAATGGTTTCCCATTCTCATACTAAATCGGACAATCTAATAGATTGTTTAAAAAATAAACCAAAATTATGTACCATATCCTACTTTTAAAAAATTAAATTATCCTTAAAAAACGTTCAAGTTTTAGATTCTCCTTGTTATAGTGTGGAAGAATATGGAATACTATGATTAGATGAAATTTTTAACTAGTTTCGATTACAACTTCAGGAGTGTCCTATGAATAAGATTCAATTGAGTAAAGTAGGTTTGTTTAAGCTATTATTTATCTCTATATTACTAGTTGCATTTATTTTTGTTGGAAAAAATGTACTTTTAAACTTTGACTTTAAGATGTTTTTTAATTACATGGATTCACTTACATTATTTGAATACTTTATGATCTTTGCCCTAGGAATCATAGCTGTTTCTCCAATGTTTTTATACGATTTTGTTCTTGTCAGACTTCTAAATTTAGATTTTAGTTTCCGTAAAATAATGGTTGTTGCTTGGCTAGCAAATACAACTTCAAATTTAATAGGGCTTGGTGGAATTGCTGGGACGACAATTCGTACAATGTTTTATCGAAAAGATCGTGCAGCACCTGAAATCATTAAAGCAGTAAGTAGTGTGACGATTTTTTTACTTTCTGGCTTATCAATACTAAGTCTCTTATTATTCACAGGCATATTTGACTTATCCTTTTTAAATGAATATAAGACTATGTATATTGCAATTATTATTGCAATCTTGTATTTCCCAATTATGTTCGTTGTCGTTTATATGAAACGTAATTTTTTCTCAGAAGATTTTTCAGCGAAGTTTATGATTAGCTTAGTGATTATTTCACTTGCAGAATGGACATTTATTTTACTATTTATCTATTTTATTTGTTTATTCTTACATGTAGACATTTCTTTAATCGAAGTACTCCCTGTGTTCTTAGTTGCATCTGTCGCAGCTCTAATTAGTATGATTCCAGGTGGACTTGGCTCTTTTGACTTTCTGTTTCTGCTTGGTTTTACTTACTTTGGTATCGATAAGGAAACGACTTTACTTGTATTACTAATTTATCGTTTCAGTTACTTCTTCTTTCCATTCGCATGTGGATTGGTCATTGTTTTAAAATTATTATGGAACCGTTTAAATGAATCATTTAATGAATTACCTAATCAAATTTCTACATATTTGGGTCACAAAGCGATTACAATTTTAGTATTTTTATCTGGTGTGATCCTTTTAATGTCAGCAGCAGTACCTAGTATGTTGTTACGAATTAGTATTTTACAAATCATTCTATCTTCAACAATCATTAATATCTCACATATACTTTCTGTCACAGTAGGCTTTACGTTACTTGGGCTATCTCGTGGAATTGATTATAAGGTAAAACGAGCTTGGTACATTACACTGTTTATGCTCGTAATTGGTGCTGTTACTACTTATTCAAAAGGTCTTGATTATGAAGAAGCATTATTTGTTCTAGGTGTAGCGTTCATCTTGTTTATTTCCAGAAAGCAATTTTATCGAGAGAGCTTTGTGCTAACCTGGGGGAAACTGATCGTCGATAATTTCATTTTATTTTTCTTTTTAGGAAGCTATTTGCTGATAGCATATCTTAATCTTCCTCAATCGAATGTAAAAATTCCAGCTAAGTATCTCCCGTATGTACTCGTAGATTCCGAAGATATAGTTGTCAGTGCTGTGCTTGGATTTGCTGCTGCATTATTTTTATTTTATATAGCATTCTTTAAAGTAAAAATTAAGCAATTTCAATTTATCAGTACAAAAAAAGAAGAAGAAAAAATTAGAGAACATCTGAATAAGTACGGTGGAAATGAATTATCTCATTTAGTATTTTTACATGATAAGTTTGTCTATTGGGCGCAGGACGATACTGTTTTGTTTATTTTCCAACCGTATGCAGATAAGCTTGTTATTTTAGGCGACCCAATTGGAGAATCGACTCGTATTTATCCAGCAATTGAAGAATTATTAAATTGCGCTGACCGTTATGGATATACTCTTGTTTTCTATCAAGTTAATTCAAACTCATTACCTTACTTACATGAAAATGGATTTGATTTCTTCAAATTAGGCGAAGAAGGGTTTGCTGAAACAACTACTTTCAACCTTTCAGGGAAACGCAACAAAGGACTACGAGCACTCTATAATAAATTTGAGCGTGAACAATATAGTTTTGAGCTTTTAGAACCACCTTTTTCTGATGAATTACTAAAGCAATTAAGACAACTATCTACAGAATGGCTTAATGGACGTAAAGAGAAAGGTTTCTCTCTTGGCTATTTTTATGAAGATTACATTCAATTAGCGCCAGTTGCAATGATTAAAAACAGTGAAAATGAATTGATCGCTTTTGCTTCAATTATGCCAAGCTATACAGATCAAACCATTTCGATAGATTTAATGCGACATACAAAAGATGCCCCAAAAGGCATAATGGATTATATGTTTGTTAACTTAATTGAGTGGTCTAAGGATAAAAATTTCACTTATTTTAATGTCGGCATGACACCACTAGCAAATGTGGGATTATCTAAATATTCATTTACGAGTGAAAAAATAGCTTCACAAATTTATCAATATGGACAGTTTTTATATCATTTTCAAGGTTTAAGAAGTTTTAAAGAAAAATACGTTCATAAATGGACACCTAAGTTTCTTGCATATCACAAAAAAACTTCTTTACCAATTACAATGCTACAAATTACATCACTTATATCTAGATCAAGAAAAAATTAAAGAAACAAGCTAGTTAATGAATACTACATTAGCTAGCTTGTTTTTTTAATTTATTTAAATATTGATTCAAAAGGAAGGTGTTCCACATTTGGTATTTATAATACTTTTTGTCGTTATTTTCTAAAAAGCCTTTGTATTAAAGATTGTTGTTTAAGTCAGAATTAAAATATTACTCTTTTTTTTGAAGTTGATTGGAACAGAAGGTTGCTCGACTCCTGTGGGAGTAGCGGGAAAGTTGAGACCCCGCAGGAGGCCCACAGGACGTGGGTCATGCATGCGTTACGACAGGACGTCGTAGTTTTAGCATGCCTTCTTTTTTCCAGGATGCTCAACTCACGCCCCACGTAAAGCAAGCATCCTGGAGTGGAAATCAACACTCTTCATTCTCAGACAAAAAATACGAAATTCATATAAAGAATAATACTTACTACTTGCAAAAAGAAAAAAATTCAATTATGATTGTGTCATATTAAATTGTGCACAATTAATATAAAGGATGTTGGAAAAATGAAAAAAGAAGAATTGTTATTACTTGAAAATCAGCTTTGTTTTTCTATTTATGCATGTTCACGAGAAATTACAAAGCTTTACCGTCCAATGCTTGATGGATTTGGACTAACTTATCCGCAATATTTAGTTATGTTGTCTTTATGGGAACATGACCAACAAACTGTGAAAGATTTAGGTGATTCCCTATTTTTAGATTCCGGAACGCTTACGCCAATGTTAAAGCGAATGGAGTCAACAGGATTGATCATGCGACAACGTGATTCAATCGATGAAAGAAAAGTTTTCATCTCCTTAACTGAGGATGGAAAGAAATTAAAAGAAGAAGCATATTGCATTCCCGAACAATTTTTTAAAGAAAGCAATGCCACTCAAGAAGAATTTTTATCACTGTTAAATCAAACGAAATCACTATTACAGAAAATCCATTCTGTAAATGAACATAAAAAATAAATAGAAGAAAAAGGGAGAGATTATGATGGAACATTTATATACTGCAACAGCAACTGCTACTGGAGGACGAGATGGTCGAGTTATTTCATCTGACGAATTTGTTAACTTAGAACTTAAACCACCAGTTGAATTAGGTGGACCTGGTGGTGCGACTAATCCTGAACAGCTTTTTGCTGCCGGTTATTCAGCTTGCTTTGACAGTGCGTTAAACCTAGTTGCACGTCAACAAAAAGTGAAATTAGAATCTACCTCTGTAACTGCAAATGTAACAATTGGTAAGGATCCAGTTGATGGTGGGTTCAAATTAGCAACACAGCTTGATGTAAAAGTAAAAGGTGTACCAACAGAAGTAGCAGTTGAATTAGTAAAAGCAGCTCATGGTGTTTGCCCATATTCAAAAGCAACAAAAGGTAATATGGAAGTACAACTGAGAGTAATCGGTTAATAAGGGTAAAAATACAAAAAGAGCAGGAGTAACTAGTATTTTACCAGTTTTCACCTGCTCTTTTCTTTTATAGTTGTATATCCAATGCATCATCTGGTGTGAAGAATTTTCTGTATGATAATAAAGTCGAACAAAAAACACTGATCGCAATTGAACCAATTAAGATGCATTCAATTAGTAATTGATATTTAATGGCATATAGCGGGCTAATCCCTGCAAAAATCATACCTGTCATTGAGCCTGGTAATGTGACAATTCCAACCGTCTTAGCACGATCAATTGATGGGATAAGAGCAGCTTTAATTGAGTTTTTAATAACTGCGTTTGATGCTTGTTTTGTAGTAGCTCCTAAGCATAACGCAGCTTCAATTTGATGTCTATTTGCTATTATTTCAGCTCTTAGCCTTGTTAAGGCTAAGCTATTAGCATTCATCGAAGTACTAATAATCATACTTGAAATTGGAATAACATATTGGGCCTTTAATGAAATATTATTTGCCACTAAAACGACTCCTAGGGAAATGGCGACTCCTAATAATATACTGATAAACGAAATGAAAAATACTCCTTCTATTTGAAAAGATCGTTTACTAGAAGTATAAGCTCCAAATAGAATCATGCAAAATAAAATTAAAATGACGACTAAAAAATGCTCAATACTTAATACATATTCAAGTACATATCCCATAATCATTAACTGAATAACAGTCCGTACCGATGAAATACCCAACTCTTTTTCGACACCTAGCTTTTGATAATACGATAACCCTATGGCAATGACGATTAATAAAAATGTCAGTGATACACCGGTAATTTGCAAATTGCCTTCCATAACATACTCCTTTTTTAAGCGATAGTTGAGAGAAAGTTTTTGCCAAATTCGGTACTTGGATTCTCAAAGAATTCTTTTGTCGTACTTACTTCAACTAACCTTCCTTCAATTAATAAACCTACTCTATCTGCAATTTGTTGAACTAAATCCATATTATGTGTAACTAAAATAGTCGTTTTTTTCTCTTCTCTTTTTAAATCTAATAAAAGCTGCTGAATATGTATTGTTGATTGTGGATCTAATGCCGATGTAATTTCATCGCATAATAATATGTTTGACTTCATCGCTAATGTTCTAGCAATTGAGACCCTTTGTTGTTGACCAATTGACAATGATAAAGCATTTCTTTCCAAAAGGTTTGTCTCAAGTCCTACTTTATCTAACATAGTAGTTGCTAAAATAAAACTATCTTTTTTGGGTATTTCGCCACTAAATTGTAAACCTAATAAAATATTTTCCTGAACAGTTCCCTCAAATAACGAAGGGCTTTGTAATATCATCATTGCATTTTTTCTCAATTTTTGAGGTGAGACCGAGTAGATTGATTGACCATTCAATAAAATCTCACCCTCTTTTATTTTTTGGAGTCGATTTAAAGTTCGAAGCAGCGTTGATTTACCAGAACCAGAAGTGCCAATCACACAAAATATCTCTCCTTCATCTATTTGAAAGGAAATATTTTTAAGAATTTGATTTCCATGAATCTCGACACTTATGTTTTTTATATCATAGACCACTTAAATCCCCCTTACATTAAACAAAAGGTGCCCTATTTTAATGAGGACACCTTTCGATTCACTTTTTTAAAGTATTTTTCGACCTCGACCATGTGGAATACAAAGAGGTGTTCCAAACAATGGGTCTTTAACGATATCGCAATTCATACAAAAAACATCACAAATTAATTCCTGATTTATGATTTTTTCAGGGTCACCCTCGGCATAAACTTCACCATTTGATATCGCAACAACATTATGAGCGTATCTGCATGCCAAATTAATATCATGTAGAACCATAACAATTGTACGTTTTTCTTTTTCATTTAATTCATATAATAAATCTAGTATTTCAATTTGATGTGTTAAATCAAGATAAGTAGTAGGTTCATCTAGTAAAATCGTGTCTGTATCTTGTGCTAAAGTCATAGCAATCCAAGCACGTTGACGTTGACCACCAGAAAGAGAATCTACAAACTGATCTTTCAAATCAAACATATTGGTCATTTTTAAAGCATGGTTTACTTTTTCTTCATCTTCTTTAGACCATTGCTTTAACCAAGTTTGATAAGGGTACCTTCCTTGTTTTACTAATTGGAAAACAGTCAATCCTTCAGGTGCTACAGGACTTTGAGGTAATATAGACAAATTACGTGCAACTTCTTTTGTAGGACGTTTACTGATTTCTTTTCCATCCAGTAAAATTGTTCCACTTTTTGGTTGAAGTAATCTAGCAAGAGAACGAAGTAATGTAGATTTCCCACATCCGTTCGCACCTATTAATACTGTTATCTTTCCTTTAGGAACTTCGAAGTTTAACTCATTTATAATCGTTTTATCATCATACGATAAGGTTAATTTATCAGTTACAATCGCATTAGTCATGCTATCACCTTTTTCCTGTTTTGAATAATAAATAAATAAAATACGGCGCACCAATTACCGCTGTAAATACTCCAGCAGGAATCTGAATTGGTAAAAATACTGTTCGCCCAATTGTATCTGCAATTAATACCATTACTGCGCCGATCATGCCAGATAAAGGAATTAAAACACCATAAGATGCGCCTACAAGTTTGCGGGCAATATGAGGTGCAATAAGACCAACAAAACCAATTGCTCCTGCAAATGAAACAGCACCAGCTACTAAAGCTGTACTAATAAATAATAGGATTAGTCTGTTTTTCTCAACTTGTACCCCTAAACTAGTAGAAACGTCGTCACCTAACTGTTGTGTATTTAAATTTCGAATAAATAAAAGAGCTAATAGAATAAATACAATTGTCCATAGAAGTAAAATCTTTACTTGTTCCCAATTTGCACCGTAGACGCTACCTGTTAACCACATATTTGCCTCAGATGCTCTAAAAATTGGGCCAACAATCATAAAGAATGAAGTAATAGCCTGTGCGAGCGCGGAAAACCCTACACCTACTAATACTAAACGTAGTGGTCTTAATTCTCCATTTTTATAGGCTAATCCATAAACAAAAATCAAACTTACGATGGCGCCAATAAATGCTGCAAGTGGTAACCACTTAATACTAACAGTTAATTGATTTGTGCGATCATCACTAAAAATCGCTAAAAACAATACAACCGCTGCCCCTGCTCCACCTGTAATTCCTAAAATATCTGGGGATGCTAAAGGATTTCTTACTAACCCTTGAAGAATCGCCCCTGCAATTGCTAATGAAAGACCTGCTAACATTGCAATGACAATTCTAGGCATACGAAAAGCTTGAATAAATAGTTCGTCTATTTTTCTTCCTTCTCCAAGGAGAACGGAAAGAACCTTCGGAATAGAAATATATCGATCCCCAAGCGTTAAACTTATTAAAAATGTACTAAATAATAGAATAAAAGTAATTAACAAAACGATTAATGAACGTTTATTAAGTAGATATGAAAAAAATCTATTACGTACTTTGATCATGTTCATTTAATCGTACCGCCTTTTCTTGCTAAATAAATAAAGAATGGAGCTCCTATAACAGCTGTTGTAATACCAACAGGGGTTTCTTCTGGCATTAATACATATCGAGAAGCTATATCAGCTAATAATAATAAAATTGCCCCTACCACACCAGTAAACGGAATCATCCATCGATAATCGTTTTTGACAATCATTCTAACAATTTGTGGAACAATAATACCAACTAAACCAATTGGACCAGCGACACTTACAGCCCCACCAGCAAGGACGATGACTAAAACTACTAACGTGATTTTCAACATGGCTGTATTCTGACCTAACGCTTTAGATAAGTCCTCACCTAGCATAAACGTATTTATTTTACTACCAAGTGCAAGTGATATAACCCAAGCTACTATAATGTATGGTAGAACCATCACTAATGAATCTAGTGAACGCCCTTGTACTGAACCAGCTAACCAAAATAATACTTGTTCTAAAGCTACCTCATTTGTAACAAGTAACCCTTGTGTTATTGAACTAAACATTGCAGCAATTGATACACCTGCTAATGTAATTTTTAAAGGTGTTGCCCCATCTTTTCCAAGTGAGCTTAACCCAAATACAAATAATGATGATAATGCTGCACCAATAAAAGACAACCAGATCGTCGCCGATACAGATTGTAAATTAAAAAATGTAATACTTAACACGATTAACATGGATGCACCAGCATTAATTCCTAGAACACTTGGAGACGCTAATGGATTTTTTGTTAAGACCTGCATGAATAAACCGGCAATCGCAAGACTCGCACCAACTACTGATGCAATGATTGCTCTCGGAATTCTAACATTTTGTATAATCAATTGTTCATTCGATCCATTAAAATTGGTAAACGTATGAATTAAGTTTGTAAAACTAGTATCTGTATAACCTAGTAATATACTAGAAAAAAAGCAAACGACTAATAATAAAATACAGGCAATTAAAACAATCAATCTTGATTTAAAATGAATAAGCATACGCTATCTCCTACTATATCTATTCTCTTTCCTTAGTCTAAATGATATAAATTATCAAGTCAATGAGAAGCGTTTTCAATTTCTTGTTGACTCCACTAAAATAGTAATCTATAATACGATTTGTCAATAAATGAAAATGGTTATCAACTAGAAGGGGAGTATACACGTGAAAAAATTTAAATTTTCTTCAATGATTGCACTTTTAATTGCAGCTGTAATGGTATTAGGTGCATGTGGTTCAAAGAAAGATGAGAAAACATCTTCAAATGAAAGCAAAGCAAAAACAGTTACGATTGAACATGCAATGGGAACTACAAAAATTCCTGCAGATCCTAAAAAAGTTGTTATTTTAACAAATGAAGGAACTGAAGCTTTATTAGCATTAGGTGTTAAACCTGTAGGAGCTGTTCAATCTTGGACAGGTAAGCCTTGGTATGATCATATCTCTAAAGATATGGACGGCGTAGAAGTAGTTGGTTTAGAAAGCGAAGTAAGTCTTGAAACAATCGCAGGCTTAGAGCCAGACTTAATTATTGGTAACAAAATGCGTCAAGAAAAAGTTTATGAGCAATTAAATGCTATTGCTCCAACTGTAATGGCTGAGACTCTTCGTGGAGATTGGCAAGAAAACTTTAAATTCTATGCAAAAGTATTAAATAAAGAAGCAGAAGGCAAAAAAGTCTTAGATGATTACGCTAAACGTGTTGAAGAAGTTAAAACTACTTTAGGTGATAAAGTAAATAATGAAATTTCTATGGTTCGTTTCATGGGTGCAGATGTACGTATCTACCACTTAGATACATTCTCTGGTGTTGTTCTTGGTCAGTTAGGCTTTAAACGTCCAGAATCACAAAATGTTAACGACTTTGCTGAGCAAGGTGTAACAAAAGAAAGAATTCCAGCAATGGATGGAGATTACATTTTCTACTTCACTTATGATAATGGTACAGAATCAGGTGCTAAATTCGAAAAAGAATTTACAGAAGATCCTTTATTCAAAAAATTAAACGCATCTAAAAATGGTCATGTATACAAAGTTAGCGATGTAATTTGGAACACTGCTGGTGGTATCAAAGCTGCTTACTTAATGTTAGATGATATCGAGAAAACTTTTTCAAAATAATTCATTAAAAAGGGTTAGCCAAATGGCTAACCCTTTCTTATATAAATAAAAAAAATGGGGGCGATATTAGTTTGTAATCTTTGCTAAAAACTCTTTCTTAAGTTCGATTGCCTTAATTAAATTCGTCTTAATTGTTTGAAGCGATTTAATAGAAATATCATAGTCTTTTTCTTTTAATGTCCCCTTAAATGTTTCCCAATTGCTTTTTCGATCTTCCCAAAGTTTTTTGACTTCAGTAGAATACGCTTTATGTTCATTTTTAAGGGTAGTTAATTTCGCTTTAATATCATTTAATGCTGCCTTCTTTTCTGCTTTTGTTTTATCTTTAGCAGATTGAATTAGTTTTGCTTCATTTTTAATAGATTCTATTTTTAAATGATACGCAGATTTGATTTGAGTATTTAATTGAGCCTTTTGTACTCTCAAAGCCTTAATTTCTGTTTGTAAATCTTTTAATTGTTGTGGCTTTTGTACTTTTGTTTGTTTTTGTTTTGCTTCTACTGACACATTAGTAGAAGGCTTTACTTCATCAGCATGGACTGCTGATACACCTAATGACATTGCAAACATAAATGGAACGATGACTCTTTTTTTCATATTAAAACCTCCAAATTGTTTATACTTTTATTCTTTCAAATGCGAGAGACTCATTCTATGTTGCATTTTTTATCCAAACTTTTGTTTTTGCTTTCTTGTTGATGAATCAATTGGCATTTCTTGAAGTAATGATAATAGGATAACTTGATGGATAAGAACCCCTCATTTGAAAGATTAAATAAGAAAAAATAGCGATCTTAAAGTTTGTCTTGTTGTTTTACGTGTTAAGCTTATTCTTTTGATGAATGCTACTAATTTCTTATTCTAAAAATAATATACTGTACGATTGTCACAAGTAAGTAACAACAATCTGAAGTTCTTGTTAACAATTTCAATAAAAGAAGACTCTTCTGAAGGAAGAGCCTTTTAATCTGGTAAAAAGAAGGTTGTTGATTTCCGCTTCAGGTTGCTCGCTTTCCATGGGGCGTGAGGTGAGCCTCCTCAGCTTACGCCTGTGGGGTCTCCCCCTTCCCGCTACTCCCATAGGAGTCGAGCATCCTTCCGCTCCAATCAACTTCTTTTAATACTTTCTTCGCTTAACATTTGCAGAAACTATAAAAATATAAATTTCTTTACTCTGTTAAAAATGTTTATCGATTTCCATTTCATGTTGCTCATTTCTGTGGGCTTGAAATGAGCACTCTGGTCCAAAAACATGTGAGTCATACATGCGTTACTACAGTACGTCGTGGTTTTAGCATGCCTTCCTTTTTCAGTCTGTGAGGCCTCAACGTTCCCATTATTCCAATAGGTGGCAAGCATCTCACTTAAATCAACTTCTTATAAGAACTTTTAAATAATAGCTTTCTTTTCATTACATAGACTAACAATCATCTTGACATCGCTTCAATTGTTCTTGCGACAGTATTTCTGTTGCTTTTTTTATGTTGGCTACATTTATAAATACAATATCGTTTTCTCCTAGGTACATTGATTTGACTTCTACTTTACACCAGAGGCTACCATAAAGTAGGTTAAATACGCCTGGTACTCCCGCTGGAATATTTAATAAAGCGATGATTGTTTCTTCTTTAAATGATACATTAAAAGAATTAAGCGTTTTTCTTACTATATTTAAGTCTCTATTAGTCTCATTTTCAGTAGTGCCTGCTACGATTCTTATAAAGTTATTTTTATCACGATTTTGGGTTGTCGTTAGACTTAAAAGGTTTACAGAGTGCTTGGCGATGCCATTTAAGATATTTGAGAAGGTTTGATCATTTGCAGTAAAGGTAAATTGGGTTCTGTATTCAATTTCATATTTTAATTGTACTGATTTATGATGATAAGAACGGTTCATTTCGTGCACATCCTTATGTTTTCGTTTTATATTAAGGTATGTGACAAATGAGCATTGGTTTGGGTAAAAAATGACTTGAGGTCTATTGGATCCTCATTAAGTAATCAAAAAAGAGCTTTCTTCATATGAAATAGCTCTTTTTTGGATTTGGAATTGTCTCTGTTGAGTTTTTACTAATCTGTCCATTCACATTTCATAATTAATTCGTTTTCTATTAACTCGGCTGAAATGCTTCCGTTCATTTTTTCCATTAGGCTTTTTGCAATCGCTAAACCAAGTCCCGTTCCTTTTCCTGTTCTTGTTTGGTCTGCTTTATAAAATCGGTCAAACATATGAATTACATCATACTGACTAAGCTGATTAACTGAATTACTTATTGAAAATTGTGCTGAATGTTCGAGCTTTTCGAGTCGAATGGTCACATTTCCACTTGAGTGTCTAATCGCATTCAACAATAGGTTTTCACCAACACGTTTGACAGCCGAAGGGTCTGCCATAATTAGTACTTCATTTTCAGGAATGATGATCACAGGCTCTATTTTCCTTTTATGAAACTCTTCGTAAAAACCTAATAAAACCTCTGAAATTACATTATTTAATTTAAGTTTCTCAATTTTTATTGGATATTCTAATTGATCAATAATTGAGAGTTCAAAAAAATCTTCAAGCAAAACTTTTAATCTTAGCGCGCTTTGTTTAACGACATTCGTATATTCTTTTCTCATTTCTATTGATAAATCATCTGACTCTAGAAACTGAATATAACCTAATATAGAAGTCATTGGTGTTCTTATATCATGCGAAATGTACGATATTGCTTGCTTTAATTCATTTTCAGATAAACGCTTTTCAGCTTTTGCTTGTTTCGTTAAATCAATTTGATGGTTAATTTCCACAGCAAGCATTTCAATCTCATTTTCAAAATAGTTTAGATCTATCTTTTTTTCAACTTTATTTTTATTGATTTCATTTAATTGTTTCCTAGTTCGTTTAATTTCTTTTTTTAATAAAAAATAACGGGTGAGAACAATCAATAGTGCAATCATAACGAATATCGTTACATAAAACATTTAGCTCACCCGCTTTCTTTTTACTTGATTTCTTTTTTCCTAAAAATGAAACTCCCCAATATTCCTAAAGCAATAAAGGTTAAAATTGGGATCAAAATAAATGTGGTTAATTCAGTATGATCTAATTGATCGAGCTTAAATATTTTCGGATATAACATAAAAACTGTGTGATCAATCATCGTTTCTAAGCTAGTCAATTTAGAGCGAATAAAATCTAAGATAGGATTTACTAAAGCAAAAAACATAATAAGTAAACCAATTGTTTTTCCACTGTCCGTGAAAATAGTTGCGATAATTGCCATAATGGATGCAAATGCTGCTGCATAAAGTGAAATGACACCGAATGCCTTCATTAATAATATCCAGTCCGTTGCGCCATTAAAATCGAATATGATATTGACTGAGGTAGTCATAAAAATTGGCAATATTAACATAATAAAGATGCTACCAATTGAGAACATGATTAATTTTGCAAAATAAATTCGTAATCTACTATTTCCTGAAGAAGCGATACTTTTCATCGTACCATTTGAATATTCACTCGTAATGAAGAAGCCAGCAAAAATACATGGAATAAGCTTAACAATATCACTATTAATACTTAAGACTTGATATAAAAAGAATTCATATAAACTTAATTTAGATACAGCTTCATTTGATTGCATAGTCAATGGATACAATACCGAAAAAATGATTAAGATGAATGCTAATGTTCGAAATGAGCGATCCTTTATTAATTTGTACCATTCAGTTTTCATAAGATTACCCACGATTTACACCTCCAATTCGAGTTGTAAAATAAGCTTCCAAATCTTCACCCATAGGCATAAATTCTTCAATAATTAGGCCTTCACCTGTTAGCGCTTTGGAAACATCCCGTGCTTTATCAACATAATCAAATAACTTAATTGAACCATCTGGTAGCACTTCAAAATTTTGTGTAGACAAGATTCCCTCAATAACTGTAGCGGCTTTATTTGGATTATCAACCTTAATATGCAAATAGTGTTTACATTTTTCATTTAGTTCACTTGTAGATAACTCTTCTAATAGCTCTCCCTCATGAATAATGCCATAATGAGTTGCTAATAAATGTAGCTCACTTAAAATATGACTCGAAATTAAAATGGTAATTCCATACTCTTGATTTAGCTTTTTTAGTAATTCACGAATTTCTACAACCCCCATTGGGTCTAGACCATTGATTGGTTCATCTAATATTAAAAATTCAGGATCACCTAGTAACGCGATCGCAAGACCAAGGCGTTGTTTCATACCTAATGAGAAATTTTTCGCTTTCTTTTTACCAGTATCTTGTAATCCGACTAATTTAAGTGTTTTTTCGATACATTCTTTACCAGGAATTCCTTTCAGAAGTCTATGAGCTTCTAAATTTTCTGAAGCACTTAAATGCGGATACAATGCTGGGCCTTCAATAATTGTTCCGACTCTTTTTCTTGCTTCAGTCAACCCTCTCTCATTACTTTCTCCGAACAATTCGAATGACCCTGATGTTGGATATGCAAGGCCAGTTATGATTCGAATTAAAGTTGACTTTCCAGCACCATTTTGCCCGATAAATCCATAAATAGATCCCTTTTTAATTGATAAATTAACTTTATTAAGTGCCATTTTATTTTGATACTTTTTAGATAAATGATTGGTTTTTAGTACATACTCATTCAAAGCATTTCCTCCTTTAATTACTTCTTACAGTGACTAAATAGAATGTAGATTTAACTGATTCATTCATTTATTCTTTATTATTTATAACTATAAGAAGGAAACCATAAGAAAGTATTAAGTTAAATCTTAAGAAAACCTTAAGCTTTAAGTTTGTACCCCATTCCCCAAATTGTTTCGATATACTCTTCATTCGGATTTGCCTTTGAAAGCTTACTTCTTATATGGCTCATATGAACATTAATCGTATTATCATCCCCATAGAATTCCTCATGCCAAACACTTTCAAATAAATTTGCCTTCGTAAACACTTTCTTAGGTGATGACATCAGTAGAAACAAAATTTCAAATTCAAGGGCAGTTAATTTTAATTCGAATCCATTAACAGTCACTTCTTTGGAATCTGTGTTCAACACTAGATCTTTATGACAAATCTGATTGATGATTGGCACATCTGCCATACGTCGAAATCTTCTTAAGCAGGAATCAATTCTAGCAGAAACCTCTTCAATATCAAAGGGTTTCGTAATATAGTCATCTGCACCTGCCCTAAGGGTATCGATTTTCGTTTTTGTCTCAATCTTTGCAGAAATAATGATGACAGGAATTTCACTTTCTTTCCTTATTTTATTTAGTAATTCTTCACCAGATAATCCAGGTAGCATTAAATCTAACAGAACCATATCCCACTTCTGATTATCTAAATAAATTAGCGCCTCTGTTCCAGAGTATGCTGACTTAGAATGATAACCGTTTTTGCTAATAATATTACAAAGTAATCGATTGATATCTTCATCATCTTCAATTATTAAAATATTGATTACATCATTCATCTTTTTCATCCTCACAAATCGTATCATTTTCATTCATTTTAATATGGGCAATGTTAAGATTTTGAATAGATGTAGATTGTTTACATTTTAGGTATATCTATATCTTCCTTATTTACATTCAAGTACAATCTCATTCATAATCTCAACATTTTTCAATGATCGAGATAGTTCAACAATAACTAAATTAGTAGATTCTTGTCCAACTAATTTAATAGTTTTATTTATTACTACAAAAAGAAAACCCCTACGCATTTTGCATTAGAGGATACAAACTTTATTCTTAAGTACTGATGATGAAACATAACATTAAACACTTTTGGGTCACTATGTTACCAATTAGTCAGCTGTTAAAATTTTAAGAAATTCTCTACTATTCAGAATGGTACTTTCTAAGTTTTGGCGTATACGTTTCAATGTTTGATATGCACCTTTTATATTTTCATTTTCCATTTGTTTCTTATAATTCTCCCATAACATTTTCCGATCACTTTTCAACTGCTTATTAATAGAAATTGCTTCTTTATAAACATCAATTTTACTTTGAATTTTGTTTAATTTATCTTGGTTGTTTCTTGAGTAATTGCTCTTTTCTAATTCTTTTAATTGCTGCACTAATAGCTTTTTTTTCTTCGGATACAACTCTTTAATCTGTTGATTTAATCTATCTTTTTCACCATTTAGCTTTTTTATTTCTAGCTGTAAATTTTTAAGTTTTGTAGAGATGTTTCTACTAATCTCTTTCCCATCCCTTAACTCCTTATTGCCTGTAGCTGCTTCACTTGGAGTACAAAAAATCATTATACTCCCAATTGAGATCATAACAAGTAAAAAATATTGTAATTTCCGCATACTTCACCTCTAGTATTATTTTAAATCGTTTGGAAATCCATCATCTTCTTGTTCAAATTCTAAGTTATCAATTTCCTCAAGCATCTCACCCAGTTGCTCTTCAAAGGTCGTCTCTTCTGAAGCTTTATCTTCAGAAGTATTCTTTTCTTCAGTGAGCGTTCGTTTTGAAGGTTTAGAATTATTATTTTTCCCATTATAATTGTTATCAATAAATGAACAACCAATTAATATAAAGAGCAATATCAACGGAATAATATACTTTTTCATTTTATCCTCCGTAATTCCTTACCCAAATTTTTACGGCCTTTCTTTAGGGAACATTAGTTGTTGATGCCCGTCATTTTAGGTAATTCAATCCAAAATGACACACCATTCTCCTCATTATGGACCCCAATAGTTGCTTGGATCATGATTGCTAGCTCTTTTACAATACTTAGACCTAAGCCAACATTTCCATTTGTTCGGTTTCTTGCTAAATCCGCTCGGTAAAAACTTTCCCATATGCTTTCTAGTTCGCTTTCAGGTATCATTTCACCACTATTAAAAACCGATAAACGATATGTATTTTCTCTTTCCTTTACTGATATCTTAATTTCCTTCTTTTCATTCACATGAGTTAACGCATTGTTTATGTAATTACTCATGATTTGTACTAATTTTATACGATCTGTCATAACTGGTTTTATTTCACTTTGTTCGTACTGGTATACAATATGATTTTCAGTAAATTGCGGAGAATATAACTTGAACATCTCATTTACTAACTGATTTAAATCAACTTCCTCGTAATGAACTTCCATCTTACTATTTTGTAGTTTTGAAAGATTTAATAAATCGTAAACCATTTTCTCCATCTTGTTTGCTTCATCCATGATAATGTCGAGGTATTCTTGTTGATCTTCCTCTGTTTGATTTACACCTACTTGTAATCCTTCTGTGTAACTTTGAATGATTGTAATAGGCGTTTTCAATTCATGGGAAACGTTTGATATAAAGGTACGGCGTTTTTTTTCAAACTTTACTTTTTCTTCTAGTTCATTCATTAATGTTTTATTTTTGATATTCAACTTTTCAATGAAATTTGAAATGATGTTACTTAGTTCATTCATTGAATAGCCCAATTCTCCTAATTCATCCTTCCTATTGCGATTCCATTTTCTCGAAAAGGACAAACTAGTCATTTCTTTTGCCATACTACTAATTTCTAAAATCGGTTTTGTAAATGATTTAGCCATTATTAATCCAATGACTGTTCCAACACATAAAAGTGCTAAACCAATATAAATTAAAAAATAATTGTATATCTCTACACTCTCATTAATAGCTGTAATTGGTGTACGAATAATTAATATTTTATTTCGATCGAGCTTGCTTCCCACTAATAGGAACTCTAATTCTATGCTTTTTAAATTCGTTTTTGTGACATAAAAAGTTTCTTTCTTTAATTCATTTTTTAACCGATTCATACCGTTTTCGGATACATTCGGCTTATTTTGTAAATCTTCAAATTCGTCTATTGTACGGAGCTTTTCCTTACTATCTCCTTTTAAAGTACTATATAAAGTGATACCACTTGAAGAAAGAACTTCAATTGAAAAACCATGAGATTTCTCTAAATTATCTACAAATGAAATGAGTTGATCATTATTTTTTTGTTCGTATAATGCTTTTAATTCCTGGCTACTATTTTTAATTTTGTTTGTCTTTTGATGAATATAAAATGTTTCTAAAAAGAACAGATTAATTAATAGTCCGATTCCGACTAAACTAATAATTAGAAGAATAAATGTAAGCAATAATTTTGAACGAATTGATTTCATTTATGAAACCTCAAAACGATAACCAACCCCACGAACAGTGTGAATATAGGAAGAACAAGCTCCTAGCTTTATACGAAGTCTATTAATATGTGTGTCTAATGTTCGATCCTCACCATAGTATTCATATCCCCAAACTGCCGATAAAATTTGTTCTCGCTCTAATGCTAATTTTTGATTTTTAATAAAATAATAGAGTAGATCAAATTCCTTCTGCGTCAGGATCACTTGTTGATCTTGTATGAATAATTTCCTTGCGCTAAAATCGATTTCTATATCTTTCGCTCTGAATATACTATGCTCATATTTACTAGATTCAGCTACTACTCTTTTAAGTAAAGCCTTCATTCTAGCAATTAGGATTAATGGTTTGACCGGCTTTGTAATATATTCATCCGCTCCAACCTGAAAGCCATACAATTCATCATATTCCTCACTTTTTGCAGTGATCATAATAATTGGTATGCTAGAGTGCTTTCGAATCTCTTTACATACTTCCCATCCATCTATTTTAGGCATCATCACATCTAGTAGAATTAGTTTCAGTTCATCTTGATTTGTTTTGAATAAGTTAATTGCCTCTTCACCGTTTGCTGCTTCTAACACTTCAAACGACTCTCGCTTTAAAAAATCTACAAGTACTCTTCGGATACGCTGTTCATCATCACAAAGTAATATTTTCACCACAGTGTTTCCCCCAATAAAGCTTTCTATTATCTATTTATATTATAAATTGCTAGATTATTAAAAGAAAGAAAATTCAATCATTTCAGTATTATTAAGTCATCCTTGAAAGAAAAAAGACAGATAGTTATCTATCTGCCCTTTTAAAAGTTGTATTTTTCGTTTAAATTTACATATTGTTTCACTTTATTAACTCGATAATCTCACTTTTTGTTCTCTTAAATTAAGCATCATATGTTCTTGATCCCAATATTCATCTTTCAATTTTAAGCTGTCCGGTGTTACTGCAAATGTTTCAAAACCAAATGTTTTATATAGTTTTTTTGCAGAGGTATTCCCTTCAATAACATTTAACGTAATTTGTTCTAGCTCTAAGCTTTTTGCTAGATGAATAACCTCTTCAATCATTCTATGTCCAGCACCTAACCTACGTGCTCTAGCTGATACATAAACTGACTCGATTTTTCCTTTGTGCTCTGATTTCGTTTTTTCAAATGTTTTTAATGTTGCGATTCCAATTAATTCACCATTATTTGTAAATGCTCCAAATGTATAATTGATGTCTTTATCTAATATTTCAGCTTTATATTCTATTGGGTCATCTTGTTCAAGTATGTCATCCATCGTTGTACTAAATACTTCTGGATTTTTTTCTAAACCTTCTAGACGAATATTAAGATAGATTTCTGCATCTTCCTTTGTTAATAAACGTATCTTCATTTCTATCTCCTCCGTGTTGATTGCACATATAAATTTTAACCAACTCAAAGTAGGTTTTCAACGCTTTAAAAGGCATGCTTTGACTGTCATATATTTGTAAAAAAAGCAGAAAAACGCCTGTATATCAGTATTTAAAAAGATTCAATCCGTCCAATTTAAGGAAAAGCTGTTACAGAATTGTTAGCTTTGTCATACTCAACTTTACATTAGTAAGAAATGTGATACTTGATAGATTTAACCAAGCTTATTTATTAGATAGACTCTTTCAGGTCTTCCAATCGTTCCATAGGCTAAATCAGCAAGTACCTTTCCTTCTGATACTAAGTACTCTAAATATCTTCTTGCAGTTGTGCGACTGACTCCAATTTCGTGACTAACATGTTCTGCAGTCATTCCATTGCTTTCCTCATGAATCGCGATTAAAACTTTTTCTAAGGTAAGTTTATCTATTCCTTTAGGAAATTGACTTTGTTCTTCGATAATGCCAATATTCTTTCCAATTAAACTATCAATCTCATCTTGAGTAATGTAAGCACTTTTCGATTGTAAATTACTAACTTTCTTTGAATAATTCGCATATCTAATTAATGAATTTTTTAAGCGTTCAAAAATAACTGGTTTAATAATGAAGTCAAATACTCCGTAATGAATAGCTTGATTAACTGACTCTATTTCTTTTGAAGCGGTAATCATTATTACATTCGAAGTTGTTGAGTTGTCTTTTATCCATTTTAAAAAATCTAGTCCGTTCATATCTGGAAAATAAACATCAAGTATTACTAATTGTGGTTTAACGATTTCAAATAGTTCAAGTGCTTCTTGATAATTAGTCGCAATACCTATTACGCTGAAGCCATCAATTTTATCAATAAATCTCTGGTGAATTTCTGCAATTCTACTATCATCCTCAATTATTAATACTTCTATTAAATTCTTTTTCATAGATTATGTTATTCTCCTTTTGTTGTTTAGGAATGGCAACAATAAAGGTTGTTCCTCCGTTTTCATTAGAATGAAATGTAATTTGGCCATTTAATTTATGAAGTAATCTTTGAACTAGATGTAGTCCAATGCCTGAATTTTTGTACTTCTTTTTTGTCGTGACACCATATAAAAATATATCATCAACTAATTCTTCTGGAATTCCATTTCCATTGTCATCTATTTCAATGATTAAATCTTGACCAATGTCGGTAAGAAACAATGATACGTTCTTTTCTGGTTTGTTTGATTCAAGCACAGCATCAAATGCATTGTTGAGTAGATTTCCTATTATCGTTATTAAATCCTCGCGATTAACCTCTTTTGGCACATCCGCAAAACTACTATTATGATCTATCATAAAATCTACTTTTAACTCATTCGCTAAACTTATTTTCCCTAATAAAAGCCCTGCGATTACCGGGTCAGAAATTTCTTCCATAATGAATTGAATAATATTTTGAGTTATATTTGACTCTTTTGAGATTAATTCAATTGCTTCTTGATATGATTCAAGTTGTATCAAACCTAAAATTGTATGCAGTTTATTTGAGTATTCATGAGACTGAGCTCTTAATCCTTCAGAATAAGCCTTTATTTGCGACAATTCATTTAGAACTTTATTCAATTCCGATTTTTCTCTAAAGGATGTTACTGCGCCGACAATATTGCCGTCTACTCCAGAGATTGGGACACAATTGATAATCACCATTTTTTCGTTAATTAAAAATTCTAAATCATAGATTGCTTCTCCTGTTTCTACTACTTTTTTCAAATGAGAGTTATGTAATATATCTTCTATTTTTAATCCCCTAAGTTTTATATTATTTGGAATAGACAATACTTTATGGGCATTTTCATTAACGACTGTTATTTCACAATTTTCATCTATCGCAATAATACCTTCATGAATAGATTCTAAGATGGCATGCTTTTCCTGATACATCCTACCAATTTCTTTTGGTTCCAATCCGAAAATAGATTTTTTTATATTAAATGAGATTAGAAACGCTGCCGAAATACCAATCACTAATATAATTAAGCTATTAACTAACAACTTTTTATGAAATTTATTAGCTTCTTCTTCAATATCCTTAATTAAATAACCAACGGAAACTACACCTATTACATCTCCTTGATTGTTTATAATTGGTGATTTTCCTCTTAACGAAGGTCCTAGTGTACCAGTAGATTCTGAGATGATTTCCTTACCTTTAAATACTTTCTCATTATCACCGCCAACCATCCTTTTACCAATTAATATTGAATTCGGATGTGAATAACGAATTTCATTTTTGTTACCAACAACGATAAACTCTGCTCCAACTTTTTTTCTTATTTTTTCTACAATCGGTTGAATCGTTACAGATGGGTTTTCCTTCAAAAACGCAGTGCGTATTTCTGGCATATTTGCAACTGCTTGAGAGATTGCTAATGCTTTTAATCCTTTTTCGTGTTTTGCATTTTTTTGAAGCATTTCTTGTGACACTAATTCAAAAACACAGCTAATACATAATATTAGAACTGATATAAAAATGATTAGTTTATAATGTAAGCGCATAAAATTCTCCTTGTATTTTTATAATAATCAAAAAACTCCTTTTATTAAAGGAGTTTTGCTAGATATTTTATGCTTCTATATTTACTACAACACTTTTACCTTTTAATTTAATAATGATTGGAACGATAATCCACAATGCTGCAACGACTAAAAATGAAGCTGAAATAGGATGTGTAATAAATATGCTATAGTCACCATTCGAAACTGTTAATGCTCTTCTTAAGTTATTTTCAATCATTGGTCCTAACACTAAACCTAATACTAAAGGTGCAATTGGAAAATCATTTTTAGAAAGGAAATAACCAAAAATTCCACAAACAATCAATAGTAGTAAATCATTCACAGAAACTTGGACCGCATAAACTCCAAATATTGATATTGCGATAATGATCGGTAATAAATATTTTTTCGGTGTTTGAATAATCTTTGCAAATAATCTTACCAATGGCATGTTTAGAACTAATAACATTACATTCCCGATAAACATACTTGCAATTAATCCCCAGGCAACATCTGGGTGTTCTTCAAATAAAAGTGGTCCTGGTTGAATGTTATACATCATAAATGCACCCATTAATATCGCAGTCGTACCAGAGCCTGGAATTCCTAAAGTTAATAGTGGAATCATTGCTCCTCCAGATGCAGCATTATTAGCTGATTCAGGTGATGCAACTCCTGCAATTGTACCAGTTCCAAACTTTTCAGGAGTTTTACTTAACTTTTTCTCAACTATATAAGCAAAAAATGAAGCCAATGTTGCCCCTGCTCCGGGTAAAATACCAATAAAAAATCCTAACAATGAGCCCCTAGCAATCGGTGCAGCACTTTCCTTTAATTCCTCTTTTGATGGTAATAAATTATTAATTTTTGCAATTTCTCCATCATCTACTTCATTTTCGAGTATCGTTTTAAATACTTCTCCAAGGGCAAATAATCCAACAGCAATTGTTAAAAATTCTAATCCTTGATATAGCCAAGGAATATCATAAGTAAATCGTGAAACTCCAGAAACTGAATCAATACCAATCGTCGCAAGAAGTAACCCAACAATTGTCATAATCAATGCCTTTGTTATTGATTTACCTGCCAATCCACTAACTGCACATAATCCTAAAAGCATTAACGAAAAATACTCTGCTGGTCCAAATTTAATGGCGACAGCCGACAAAGGTTTAGCAAGTAGTATTAATGCGACAAGTGTTACGACACCTGCAACAAATGAACCAATAGCTGAGATAGATAAAGCACTACCTGCTCTTCCTTTTTTAGCCATCTGGTAACCATCTAATGTTGTAACAACAGATGACGATTCACCAGGTGTGTTTAAAAGAATAGATGTGGTTGATCCACCATACATTGCACCATAATATACACCAGCAAGTAATATAATTGAACTTGTTGCTGCTTGTTCTGGTGCTAGAAAACCCGTTGCAGAAGCTGTTACAGGTATAAGAAGTGCTACTCCACTCATGGGTCCAATACCAGGCAAAACACCTACAGCTGTACCAATTAACACTCCGACAAAGGCGAATAATATGTTATACCAAATAAATGCAGTTTCAAATCCTTGAGCTAAATATTGAATTGTACCCAATTGTTTGTCTCCCTTCTAGTCGTTTAAAACCAAATTGGCCATCCAGGTAATGTACCTTTCATGACATTCACAAATACAAAGTAAATAATGATTGAATATCCTAGCGAAATAGAAATTGACTTCAACCATTTTCCTCCTTCTAATGCTTGGAAACAAATCAATAAAAACAAAAATGAACTAATAATAAAGCCAATTTTTTCAAGTAGAAGAGCATACATAATGGCTGAAACTAAGACAATTAAAAATCGTTTGTAATTAAAATGGATCGTACCTGTGATTTCTTGTTTATAAAAAAATGTTTCGTAAAATAGACGACAACTCAATAAAGCCAGAATACAGCCAAGTATAAAAGGAAAGACATTTGGTCCTACAACACTTCCATATGCAGATGTTGTAATCCCTCGGCTTTCTATCATAAATGTTAGACCGATTATTAAAAATATGATTGCAGCAATTCTATCAAACTTTTTATTCAATTCATTCACCTCTCTATTTAGTAATAGTAGAAGGAGAAAACTCTCCTTCCTCTCATCATTTATTTTTTCATTCCCAATACTTCTAATAAATCATTAACTTGTGTTTCTTGTTCTGCTAAGAACGTTTTAAAATCTTCACCGTTTCTGTATTCTGGCTGCCAACCTTGAGTCTCAACTTCTGTTTTCCACTCATCAGTTTCTACTAATTTAGCAATTGTATCTTCCCAGAATGTGTATGCATCCTTAGACATTTTTTCTGGACCGAAAACGCCACGCCAAATGACAAACTCTGCATCAACTCCTTGTTCTTTAGCTGTTGGCACTTCTGATAAAACCTCTCCCCCAATACGTTCAGGTGCTGTAACTGCAAGGATTTTCACTTTACCAGCTTTTACGAATTCAAGCGTACTTGAAATATCGGTAGAAATAACATCTGCATTTTTCCCTAAAAGAGCTGTTATTGCTTCAGAACCGCCATCATATGAAACGTATTTAATTTTAGTAGGATCAATACCATATTTATAGGCTGGTAAGATTCCAATTAAATGATCCATTGAACCAGGAGCAGAACCACCTGCTAATGTCACTTTACTTGGGTCCTTTTTTATTTCATCTAAAAGCGATTTTAAATCTGTATAGTTTGAATCGGCCCTAACAACAATTGCACCGTAATCAATTGTTAATTGTGCTAGAGGAGTTGTATTTTTATAGCCATATGGACTGTTTCCCTCTTTTTTTAAATTATTAATGATAATTGGAGGTGAATTCACAAATAGTTTTTCATTATTAGCTTTATCTTTCGTAGCATATTCAGCCATAAATACTGCTCCACCACCACCAGGCTTATTCTCCACTGTCATTGGTTCCTCTACAAGATTTGTTTCACTTAAAATTTTTACAAATGATCGAGATGTCAAGTCCCATCCTCCACCTGCCCCAGAAGGTGCTACAACCGAAATTGCTTTATCCGGATAAGAAGATTTACTTCCTGAAGTTTCTTTCCCGCTATTACATGCTGCTAGACTTACAGTTAAAATAGATGACAATAATAATAAACTAGCTTTCTTACAATTCATTATTAAACCCCCTTAGATTGTAAACGCTTACTTATACAAGTATTATAGTTTAATAATTCTGAAAAATATGTTTATGAACGTTAAAGACGTAAGTATCATTAAAACCATTTTGTTCATAAAAACCACAGTAATTTTAAATCAATACAATTTACACATTGGAAGGGACATGTGCTTATACTGGTGTTTTAGAATATCTTCTTTCTCTACGTTTTTTAGACAAAAAAAATACGAGACTGAATGAATCAGCTCGTATTTTTCAATCATAGATTTATTTGTGAATCCAAACAGCTCCAGCAGAGTTATCCTTTGCTTCTCCAATTACTTGGAATTTTAAGCCAAAGTTTGGAAGGTTTCTTCCTGCATCAGGAATTAACGTATTCATGTATTCGTTAGAATCATCGAATTTTGTTACGCCTGCTAATCCGTCATAATCAAAAATTCCACGAGATGGCGAGTTAATATACCATTCTGGTGATTGATCATAACTGAATGCAGCATCTGAAACTTGGTATCTAGTACTTTGTTCAACAGATTGTTGTCCATTTAGGTTACCAACAATTGCTTCTGGATGAGCGTCAACTACACCTAAGAATCCTTCTCCTGGATGTACCCCTACCCAGTTATCAGTATAGCTATCATCACCATACCAAACTACTAAACCAGTATTATACTTAACGCCACGAGCAAATTCTAATGCTTTATCACTTCCAGCATAATTTCTCCACTCTAAGTAGTAGTAATGTTTCTTGAAATCAGTTCCATTTGATACAGTTGCACCATCTAATGTGAATCCAGGTGTTCCTTCAGCTCCATCAGTAAATACTACTTGATCATTTACTGTTAACTTCGCTTCATCAAATGCAAAACCATTTGGAGCTAATCCGCCATCAGTTACATATTCAAATTGAACTTTTACTTTTTTGCCATTGAAAGCTGATAAGTCATATGATTTATCAACCCACTGACCTTGTGATGTTTCATATCCACCAGCTGTATTTTCATCACCAATTGTATCAATTGTCGCAAGTTTATTACCATTTTCATCTAATACGTTTACATATAGATAATCAAAATCAGCTTCTACTTGATAGTTCGCTTTTACTGAGAAATTAGAACTTGTAGCATCAGTTAAATTAAACACTGGTGAAGTCATTGTTGTGTGTAAATCATCACCTTTTGAACTATAGTAATATTTTGCACCGAATTGAGGTTGAATTTCACTCTTAACCTCTTTATCTGGTAAATTTACTTTAACAATACCAGGATTATTTGATTTCGTTACACTTTGATCGATAAATGAAGCAATACCTTCTTTATCGATATCTTTATAGTCTACTTCAGTCATGTTAGCCCAGTTTCCACCAATTGTTTTTTGGAAAAACTCTTTATTTTGTGGAGAGAAACTAGTAGGTGTTGTACCAGCAATTGCACCATTCCAACTACCACCACTCATGATAGACCAAGAAGCAACTGGCTCACCATCACCAGTATATTGCGTATCATACTCATCCGGTAAACCTAAATCATGCCCGTATTCATGAGCAAATACACCTACTGCACCATCTTCTGGTTCAACTGTGTAGTCATAAGCTGCCATATATCCGCCCCAATATGGAACAGAAGCTTGTGTTCCTGCAAATGGAGTAACACCATTTAATACCCAACGGTGTGACCAAATAGCATTATCACCTAATGCTCCGCCACCTGCTTCTTGTCCAACTCCAGCGTGAATTACCATTAAGTGGTCAACTAAACCATCTGGCTCATTTGTATTTCCATCACCATCGATATCGTAAATATCTAGGTCATCAAAATCAGCTAAATTCACTCCAGAGTTAATTGCTGCTTTTAATGCATCTTTAATGAAGTCACGCGGACCTTTTGGAGCTAAATTATCGTGGCCAGTTGCACTATCATCACCATATTCAGCTGCCTTACCTGGTACTGTTAACCAGTCTGTTACTGTACCTTTTACAGTATAGCTTCCACCAGATTGTTCTTCATAAAATTGTTTAAATGTTTTTACTTTTGATCCGTCAAATAATGTAAAGTCCTTATCTCCAAAAAGCATATTTTCATAATGAGCTTTATTGAAGTCTGAAGAATACATATATCCTTCTTCTTGCTCAATACTATTATGTTTAAAATCTGCAAATTCTGCTAATACAACTAATACTTTATCTTCTCGAACACCGCCATTGTATTTTGCTTGCTTAGCTGAATCTACTTTGACGATTCCATTTGGCTTACCTTTTTTGTAATTTCCATGACCTTTATCTAATTGCTTTAACAATTGCTGTTTACGTTTTTCCAACGTATTCTTTTGTTTTTCTGCAATTTCAGTACTGTGATCATGTGTTACTTTTAACTTATCGCCTTGTTTTTTCTTTATGTATGCTTTAACCTTTGCTTTAGCAGTTTCAGAACTATCAGATTCTTTAATGATACCTCTGTCTTTTAAAGCTTTTTCTAATCTTTCTTCATCAACAACATTTAGATCTAAATACGGAGAATCTATTACTTGCTGACTTTTTTCTTCAACAGGGACTGCAGCTTTTGTCGTTAGTCCAGTTGAAAGAACAGAAAAACTTAATGCTGTTACAAGTGAAATACTGGATAAAACTTTCCAATACGATGGTTTTTTCATAATTCGCACCTCTATTCTGAATTTTCATAACAGTAAATAAATAGTACAAGCTACATTCACTCTCGACAATGAGTCTTTATTAACAATTTTTAAGTTAGTCAATAAACAATTTTTACTAAATTCTACTAATAAGCAAAAAAGGTAGAGGTAAATTGTCATATTATTTCGACAATTAAAACTCAAAAAAATAATACGAAAAAGGTGAAACTCATGATTACTCCCATTCATAAAAGCTTTTTTAATAAGCCAACACTACAATTGTCGAAAGATTTACTTGGTTGTTATTTAGTTCATATAATGGATAATATTGTAATTTCTGGAAAAATCGTGGAAACAGAAGCTTACATGGGGCCAATAGATCGTGCCGCACACAGCTTTCAAAACCGCCGTACAAAACGAACTGAAATCATGTTTCATGAGGCTGGACTCATCTATACATACCAAATGCATACGCATACTTTAATTAATATTGTAAGTGGAGATATAGATTGTCCCGAGGCAGTTCTGATCAGGGCTATTGAACCAATTGACGGAATCGATTTTATGATCAAAATGAGGAATAACCAGCCTATTTCAAATTTAACAAATGGTCCAGGTAAATTAACGAAGGCTATGAATATCACAATGTCTTCTTATGGACAAAAAAGTTGGGAGCCACCTGTTTTTATTGCTGAAGGAATCAAACCAGACGCAATTAGTTCTGGTCCACGGATTGGTATTGAGAATACTGGAGAAGCAAAAGATTATCCTTGGAGATTTTGGATTACTGATAATCCATTTATTTCAAGGAAATAGTGAAATCAGTAGATATAAAAAAAGGAAATCCATTGATTTCCTCTTAAGGATGCTAATAATTAACATTTAGAGACATTAAATAATCACCAAGGCAACTAATTGAAATATTAAATAGTTGCCTTGATGATTGTTTTGTCCCCACAATTAGGAACGTACTAAGTTCAGTTTCCCTTTATTCCATCATTCTCTAAAACCTGTAGTAGCACCAATTATTTGTTCTTCTAGCTCTAATCGATATTCCTTTGTTTGGTAGTGACTCCAGCCAAATCTTTTTTCCATATAATTTATTACTCTATTTTTAAATTCATTTACAACATCTATTTGAAAATATAAAGTACTAGTCCGTCTGACAAAAAAATCTACTGGTTTTACAATCATTTCGTATTGAATTCCATACTCTAACGGCAGGAATACAGTCAAAGGTAGATCATAATTATCCTTAATATTTCGCAGTCCTATATTTAATAATTGTTCAATATTTGAACCGTATCTACGACTCAATTGCTCATATTCAATTTCATTTAAACCAATTGCAGTACCTACTGATTCAAATCTCTTTTTATAATATTGAAGCCCTTTTGATCCCCCAACTTCTCCACCTGAGATGGGTAAATCCTTTGTTTGGCAATCCTTGTAAATTTTATTTGTATTAATAGAAAATTCCTTTGAGATATGGTCAACAACAGTTTCAGCCATTTTACGGTAACCAGTCAACTTTCCTCCAGCTATCGTTATTAATCCTGAATTTGATAGCCAAATTTCATCTCTTCTAGATATTTCTGAAGGATCCTTGCCTTTCTCATAAATAAGTGGTCTGACTCCTGCCCAACTTGATTCAATATCTTCTTCATGTAAATGAATTGTTGGAAACATAAATCGAATGCAATTTAAAATATATCGTCTATCATCTAGACTGACTTTTGGATTTACTGGTTCCTTATCAAAAATTGTATCCGTTGTACCAACATATGTCTTTTTGTCTCTTGGAATGGCAAATACCATTCGCCCATCCTCTGTATCAAAATAAACAGATTGTTTTAATGGGAATTTTTTATGGTCAATGACTAAATGAACACCTTTTGTTAAACGTAAGTTTTTATCATTTTCAATTTTATCTTTTTCACGCAATTGATCTACCCATGGTCCAGTTGCATTTACTACTTTTTTTGCTTTGATTGTAAAAGGTACTCTAGTTATACAATCAATTACCTTAACGCCATTAACCTGACCATTTTCGTAAGTAAAATCTGTTACTTGTACATAATTGATTGCTTTAGCACCATGCTCAACAGCTTGTTTAATGACCTCAATCGTTAATCTTGCATCATCTGTACGATATTCTACATAGTAACCTCCACCCTTTAATCCATTTTTTTTAATGAGTGGTTCTTTCACAATTACTTGATTTTTACTTAACATTTTTCGGCGTTCTTTTTTGTGCACTCCCGCTAAATAATCATATAATCTTAATCCAATCGAAGTACTAAATCTCCCAAAAGTTCCACCTTTATGAATTGGTAAAAGCATCCATTCCGGTGTCGTAACATGGGGCCCATTTTCATACACAATCTCGCGTTCTTTTCCAACTTCAGCTACAATACTAAATTCATACTGCTTTAAATAACGCAATCCACCATGAACAAGCTTTGTGGATCGACTTGAAGTTCCAGAAGAAAAATCCTGCATTTCGACAAGTGCCGTGCTCATCCCCCGCGTCACTGCATCAAGCGCAATTCCGCAGCCAGTTATCCCGCCCCCAATAATTAGTACATCAAATTCCTCTTTTGCTAATTGTTTCTTTATACTCTTTCTACTAAAATATGAAAATTGATCATTCATTATTTGGAACCTCACTTTAGTTGTTTTTCTCTTCGAAGTCGTTTTGTAAGGAATAAACAATCAATGTAAGATATGTATTTTTTACGTCTCATTCTTTTAGCTTATTAGTCTTAATAACAGAAAATGTGTTAAATACACGAAAATAGGAACTTATTATTATCAAAAATAACTCTCCTTAAGGATTCTTCTATCCCTTAAAATAGATACAATTTATGCTCATTTCATACATTTTTAAACTCTCTTCGTATATATTTCTAGATTGCTAAACTACATGAAAGTACAAAAAAACAGAAACATGTCATAACAAGCGACAGTTTCTGTTTTGTTGAAAAAGAGTTAATATTACTTGCCTTTATTTCTAGTTATTACGTCAAATACAACCGCAAGAACAAGAACTGCACCACGAATGATGTATTGGTAAGATATATCAATACCCATTAAATTCATACCACTCGTTAGTGAGGCCATTACGAATGCACCGATGATTGTACCTGTAATTTTACCAACTCCACCTGCTGCTGAAACACCACCAACATATGCAGCTGCAATCGCATCTAACTCAAACATAGTACCTGCTTGTGGAGAAGCAGATGCTAGTCTTGCCGTAAATAATACACCTGAAAGAGCTGCAAGCATACTCATAGAACCAAACACAATATAAGTAACTTTTTTTACGCTAATCCCACTTAGTTCTGCTGCTTCTGGATTTCCACCAACTGCGTAGATGTGTCGTCCTAAAGGCGTTCTTGTTGAAATGAAATGATAGATTATCACAACAATCAGCATTATAACAGCAGTCCAAGAAATTCCTTGGTACCCTGCAAGGATATAGCTGATATAGCCAATAATTCCTGAAATAAATACTAATTTTAATACTTGCATCGGAACAGAAAGCACTTCAAATCCATAAGTTATATTTACTTTTCTCTTTTTGAAATCGCTCCAAATTAGAAGAATAATAGAAAGTGCACCAACGATTAACGTTGATATGTGTAAACCATTCCAATTACCTAGACTTGGAATATAACCATTTCCAATCGCCTTAAAGTTTTCGTCAGAAATGATAATCGTACCTGTTTCAACAAGTGACATCAGTAAAAATCCTTTAAAAATTAGCATTCCTGCTAATGAAACAACGAATGAAGGGATTCCTAAATTGGCAACAAAAAAGGCATTTATTAAGCCAATAATTGCACCAATTACAAGTACTGCAACGATTGCTAACCATACTGGTAACCCAAACTTTGTTAAAAACAGAGCAACAACTGCTCCAAGAAAACCTGCTACAAAACCTACTGACAGATCAATGTGCCTAATAACAATGACAAGGGTCATCCCTACAGCAAGAACAGCAACATAACCTGTCATATTAATTAAATCACTTAAGTTACGTGAGGACATAAATAATCCATCCGTATTAATCGTAAAAACTAGCATAATCACTGCTAGAGCAATATACATTCCATATTCACGAATGTTTTTCTTTAATAACATACCTGCTTCTTGAAAAAAATTCATATGATTCAACCTCTCCTAAATCGTAGCAAGGGCCATAACACTCTCTTGCGTTGCTTCTTCTCTTGACAATTCCCCAGTTAATTTACCTTCTGCCATAACATAAATTCGATCACTCATACCAAGGACTTCTGGAAGTTCAGAAGAAATCATGATAATACTCATACCTTGTTCAACCAAAAGGTTCATAAATGTATAGATTTCAAATTTTGCACCTACATCAATTCCACGTGTTGGTTCATCAAGTATTAATACGTTTGGATTCGTAAACAACCACTTACTCAACGATACTTTTTGCTGATTACCACCACTCAATTTCCCAACAACTGAGGCTATGGACGGAGCTTTTATATTCAACTTATTTAAATACTCATTCGCAACGACTATTTCTTCATGTTGATTGATTACACTTTTTTTGGAAATCTTAAATAAGTCTGTAATTGAAATGTTATTTTTTATATCTTGCTCGAGTATCAAACCATCGCCTTTTCGATCCTCAGTTACATATGCTATGCCAGCTTTTATTGCATCTTTTGGATGAGCAAATCGTTTCATTTCACCTTGCACGAAAACCGAACCATCAAGTTTAAACTTTGTTGGATTACCAAAGATACTCTTTGCCAACTCTGTTCTTCCCGAACCCATCAATCCAGCGATTCCAATAATTTCACCTTTTCGTACATTAAGGTTTATGTTATGAAGAATCTTTCGACCTAGTTTCGGATTGTAAACATTCCAATCCTTTAATTCTAGTGCCGTCTCCCCAAACTTTTGATCTGGGCGCTTCGGATAAATATCATCAATTTCTCGACCAACCATGTGTTTAATAATTGTATTTTCACTAATTTCACCTTTGTCCTTATCTAACGAACAAATTGTTTGCCCATCTCGAAGTACTGTAACAGTGTCCGCGACTGCAATTACTTCTTTCAGCTTGTGTGAAATCATAATACAAGAAATCCCTTGTTTCTTTAACTCTTCCATTAAGAACAAAAGATTTTCACTATCATCTTCATTTAACGCAGCAGTTGGCTCATCCAGAATTAATAATTTAACGTCTTTACTAAGTGCTTTGGCAATTTCAACGAGTTGCTGTTTACCAACACCTAGTTCCTTGATTTGAACTTCTGGATTAACATCTAATTTAACCTTTTTTAACATTTCCATTGCTTTCACAATTGTTTCATTGAAATCAACAGTCATTCCCTTTTTGATTTCATGACCAATGAAGATGTTTTCGAATACAGAAAGCTCAGGAAATAGAGATAGCTCTTGATAGATAATACCAATTCCTTCTTTTTCACTATCACTTATTTTTGAAAACTTTTGTATTTCATCTCCGAACACAATATCTCCTGCATATGTTCCAAACGGATAAATACCACTTAATACTTTCATTAAGGTCGATTTACCTGCGCCATTTTCACCTACTAAGCAATGAATTTCACCTTTTCTGACTTTAAAATTTACATTACTTAAAGCTTTGACACCTGGAAATTCCTTTGAGATGTTTCTCATCTCTAATATAAATTCGCTCATATAATCCGTCTCCTGAGATTGCAAATAGATTCAGTAACAAAATAATAGAATAACTAACAAAATAGTGACGGGAGGCACCATCACTATTTTGCCAGTTTAATATATTTCATCTAATTACTTTAGTCCTGTGAAATCAGAAGCTTGGTAGTAACCAGAATCAATTAATGCGCTATTAACACTATCTTGATCAACAACAATGATGTCAGTTTGTTTAGTTTTAATATCAGCTTTACCGTTGTTTGTAACACCTGCAGCGTCAGGAGTTTGATCTTCTAAAATTGAAGTAGCAGTAGCAATTGCATCAGTAACTAATGTACGAACATCTTTGAAAACAGTCATAGATTGTAATCCATCAATGATGTATTGAACAGAAGCTTTTTCAGCATCTTGACCAGAAATTACATAAGATGTAACATCTTTATCTGCTTTAAATGTATCTGCGATTGAACGAGCTGTTCCATCGTTTGGAGCAAGTACTAATACATCACCTTTATCAGCTTTAGTAGCTTTTGTTAAGTTAGATGATGCTAATGTTTTTGCAACGTTAAAATCCCAGTTTGTTGTTACTTGACCGATGATTTTTGCTTGCTCATCACGAGTTAATTCAGCTTTATCTTTTAATTTAACTGCTTCAGATGAATTCACAACTTTGAATGTACCATCAGCAATTTTAGGTTGAAGAACACTCCAAGCACCTTGGAAGAATAAGAATGCGTTGTTATCACTTGCAGCTCCAGCATAAAGGTTTAATGGTTGACCTTTTTTACCAGAAGCATGATCTACAAGATATTGAGCTTGTGCAGCACCTACAGCAATGCTATCGAATGATACATAGTAATCAACTGCATCAGTATCTGTAATTAAACGATCGTAAGAAATTACTTTAACGCCAGCCGCTTTTGCAGCTTCAGCTGAAGCTGCAGCCGCTGCTCCATCTTGTGGGCAAATAATTAATACTTTGATTCCTTTTGCAATTAAAGAATCAACATTTGCTTTTTCTTTTGCAGAATCACCTTGTGAGAATAAAATTTGAACTGAATAATCTGTATCTTTTAAAGCATCTTTAAAACGTGTTTCGTCTTGAGTCCAACGTGGCTCATCCTTTGTTGGTAAAACGATACCAATATCAACTTTGCCATCTTTATTTTTCTTACCTACATTAGAGCTCTCATTCGAAGTAGAAGAAGAGCCGCAACCTGTTGCAAATACAGCAAATACTAAAAATGCTGAAATAATTACAAAAATATTTTTTAACTTTCTCAAAACATTTCCCCCTTAATTTTTCTATTTACGTCTACATAATTAAGGTATCATGGACTTGTTTGAAAACGTTTTACTATTTCCTTCACTCATTTGTCTATTACCTGTACTTATTTAACTAGTCTGGAAAGCGTTTTCAATTCAAAATTTAAAACTAGCATTATTTTGACTTTTGAATAAATTTGTACAGAATTTTCAAGGTATAAATATAAACCTAGATAAAAAGATTAATCATGAACTAGACAATTTTTACTTTTATCAATTATTAATGTGATCAAATCATATGTCATCATTAAAATGACCAGTCCGCTAATGGGAACTGGTCAGGATTTATATATTTTTTATATGAGTTTTTTTAATAAGTCTTAATTCGTATCTCCCAGACAAAATAGATTTCAAACACATTATTACTTACTCTGATCTCATTTTTTATCATGCCATGAAAAAATTTTTTTGAGTCTATTTCCGATTGAAAACCTTGCTATATCAACGTTTTTTCAACTTGGTCAATTTGTGTCCATAGGGTGGGTAAAGTCCCTGGAGAAATGCTAAATCAGACGTGGTATAGTGGGCGTAGGAGGTGTTTCTCATGCAAATTTTAATCTGTAAAGAATGCGAAGAAACCATTGAGTACGCGGAGTATAAAAAAATTACGAAAATCTATTCAACTTGTGAAACTTGCAAAAATGAAGCAACTACTTCAACTGCAAAATAGTATTCCTTCACACTAAAAAACACAACAATTTTGATATATTATCCTTTATAAAAATACTAGTTTTTAATGGGTTTTACAAAAGACACATCAATACTTAATTGAAAAATGACAAAAGGATCTTACATGAAGATCCTTTTTGATTCTTATTGAACTAACGCATGTGATAATCGCATTAGGCTTGTTTATCTTTTACTTCTAACAGTCTATCTAACCATTCATTAATAAGATTATTAAATAATACTTCTTGCTCAATTTGCAGATTGTGTCCGGCTTTGTCTAATACTGCAAAGGTTGCACGTGGAAAATTGTTCAATAAATTAAATGCATCTTTATATCCAACGACTGAATCCTGTAAACCTAATAGAAAAATACTCGGAGATTCAAAAGATACCGAGTCGACATCAAATTTGAAACCGTAACTTTTCCTTATTTTAGTTAAGAATTGCTGATCGGCAATTGAACAACCACTTACCACTTCGTTTTTATAGCGGTACCAAGTATTCTTATCTAAAACAACATTATTCGAACGAAAATCTTTCCTCTCATCTTCACTTAACTTATTTATAAACTCTTCATCCTCAATTATAACAACATGCTCTGGTAATGTCCTATTTTCCATTTCTGGAATGATCATTGGGCAGATGAAAGCCACCCCTTCTACTTTATCTTTTCTTTTAGCTATAATTCCTCTTGATAAGTAACCACCATATGATTCACCAACCAACAAGAATGATTGACTAGGTATAAGTGTATCGATAAAGTCAATCACTATATCCAACATATCGTCGGTACTGTTAATGGTTTTACTTCCTGCAGTTTCACCCATTCCTGGTAAGTCTAAATAGATCCTTTTATAATTCTCTCTTTTAGTGAAGATAGGTTCCATACACCCCTTCATTAATCTCGAATCTGGAGTAAAGCCATGAATCATTATTACAGGTTTTCCTTCTCCAATCATTTCAAAGTTTATTTCTAAATCATTAATTGACAATTTAGGCACCTAAAAATCCTCACCTTCGATTAGTAAAGTTCACATTCATTTATTAATATTTCAATTAAGAAATGTATATTTCCTGTTTACTCAATAACTTTATATAGCAATATTCGAATTCTTCTCACTGATTTTTGTTTATTTAAAACCACAGTGAACTCAATAACTAGTTAAAAATACTTTCCCCTTGGTTCCATTAGAAGAATCCACAACATCAATAGCCATTTTGATATCCCATAAGTTAAACGTGGAATCTACATTCATTAAACGTAATTTTTTTTCATGTATGAGCTTGATCAAACCTTCAAAGGTTTTTTGCCATTTAATTGATGAAACATTATGATTCCAATTTCGCAAATGAAAAATGTTTGCATTAACCTTCGCGTTATTTACAATCTCTGACCAATTAACTTGGATACCAGATAGTAGACCGATTGTTAAAAAATTTCCGTTAGGGTGCACACAAAATGCCAATTCATTTCCGGAAGCCCCTCCAATAGAATCAATAGCAGCATCCGCTCCAACTCCATTTGTTAATTCCATAACTGTTTCATACAATGGATCAGTAGAGGTATCTATTACATATGAGGCACCAAGATGAAGTAAATCTTCTGTATGGATATTATTTCTAGTGACTGCGAATAACCGAAAACCCAATACCTTTGACAATTGAGCAAAAACACGCCCAATTGCAGAACCACAAGCGTTAACTAGTAAAACATCATCCGGCCTTAACTTTAATATTTCTGTACAAGTCACCCATGAAGTAATTGGGTTTATGTACATTTGTGCTGCTGTAAAGTTATCAATAGAATTAGGTATTGGAACTACAAATTCTGCTGATGTTGTAACAAATTCTTGCCAAGTCCCTTCTCCACGTAATGGTAATACACGTTTACCAATAAGAGTTTTAGAAACTGAAGAGCCTACATCTTCTACAATACCAACTCCTTCATAACCTGGAATATTTGGTAAAGAAATTCGGTGAGCATATGACCCTCTTATTGGTATTAAGTCAGATGGATTTATAGGACATGCCAGCATTCGAACAATAACTTCATGGTCCTTAGGTGGTTCTATACTTTTATATTCAACCTTTATTACATTTTGAGGACTACCAAACTCGTAGAACTTAAGACATTTCGCTTCCAAATTAAAATTCTCCTCGATATAAATCTAATTTAAATGATTATATCATTATCAAAATTGAAATCCTTACTAGATTGCATTATAAAATAACTCAGTTAACATCATCTGATTTTCCTCATTACTAAAACCTCTAGCACTGGATCCAAATATTGATGCCGAGCTAGAGATAGTAATTATTTTTGCTTTATAAGCAACCATAATTACTGCGTACAAACCATCACTATTTCTTAACAGAAAAAAACGACTCAAAAGCTGAGTCGTCTTATACTTATTATTTATTCATTTACTTGTTCCCAAATTCTTAAATGATTCATTTGGTTATTTTTTATTGCGTTGAAGTAACTTTTTGAATTCGTCCCTCAACTTCATAGTTAAAAGGTTTAGGAAGTGTTTTTACATAATTAATAGTTGCTTGAAGATCATCTGGACCAATTTCTAAATTTGTTGAAAGTTGCCCAATACCATATTTAACATTTCCATACATATAGTTGTTTACTACTACTGAGTACTCTTTGTTCGGATCAATTTTACTTCCATCCGGTAAAAAAATATTGACTACTTTTTTAGTAGTAGAATCCCACGTATATTTAAATCCAGCGATATGGAAATCTAAGCCTTTATCAGTAATCTGATTATTTAATACAGTTTCTAGATCTGCTCCACTAAGATTAACTTTATTTAAAATATTTCCAAATGGTTGAATTGCAAATAAGTCACCGAACGTAACTTCACCAGCGTCAAGCTGTGCTCGTACTCCGCCACCGTTCATCATTGCAAAGTCAGCGTTCATCGCATGTTTCATTCCATCCGCAATTAAATTACCAAGCGCAAAATCACCATTTAATTCTGTAGATGGATACCCCTTTGGTAATGTCTGCATAGAATCACCAACGATTTCCGCCTTTATTGGTGCGATTAAATCTTCGTATTTTTTCATAATCGCAGAAACCGTAGAATCAGGTGTATAGTCTTTTTGGTAAACTGTTACTACTTCTGCTTCTTTCTTAACGATTTCACCTGTTTCTGCATCTAACTCTAGGTCAACATCTGAAAATGCAGAGCCATAAGAATAAGCTTGGACGATTAATTTATTATCTACTTCTTTATCAACAAATACATGATTATGAGCTGCAAAAATTACGTCAACCTCATCATCAACTTTTTCAGCAATATCAGTTGCATCAAATACATCTGTTTTACCTGTTTGAAGTGTAGGATTATGTGCTAGTACTACAATCGCTTCAATGCCTTGTTGTTTTAAAACTTCTGTATAATGGTTAATTGCTTCAACTTCATCACGAATTTCAAGTGTTTCGTTTCCTTTTCGAATGATCATAGATGGTGTTTCCTGTGTTACTACACCGATGAAACCAATCTTTTTACCACCAACCTCTTTTATCGCGTAAGGTTGAGTGATTAATTGTCCAGTTGAAGTATCGTATGCATTGGCAGCAATGACTGGGAAGTTCATTCCATCGTATCCTTTAGTTCCTTTTGGATGCTCTCCACCATTAATCATACGCTTTAATTCAACTATACCTTCATCAAATTCGTGGTTTCCAACTGTACCTACATCAAAGCCCATAGCCTCCATCACTTCAACAGTTGGTTCGTCTTGGAATAAAGCAGAAATTAGAGGACTTCCACCAATCATGTCACCTGCATGAACTAATAATGTATTTGGATTAGTAGCTTCTCGCTGTTTCATCGCAGCAGCTGTATATTCCATACTTCCTGCTAATACTTCTTGTCCATTAAGCGTAACTTTTGTATCAGTGTCAAGCTGTCCGTGAAAATCATTTAATCCTAGCAATTGAACTTTAATATTCTCTTTAGGAGCAATTCCTAAATCTAATTTAAAAATTCCAAAGCCTGCGCTATCTGTTTTATTTGTAAATGAAATATTACTACTAGGTTTAATAAATTCTTCCGCTCTTGGTGAAGTCGTAAACGTTACATTCACATCTCCGTTAATTGGTGCAATCGACCAGTTACTATCAGCTGTTGGCGTAATTGATTTCATTTCAGAAATATAATCCATTAAGATTTGACGATTTTCATCTGCTGAATCAACAACAAGTTCACTTCCTTTAACACCTGGGAAGTTCCCCCCGCCACCTGCTCGATAGTTATTTGTAACAACTATGAATTCTTGATTTAAATCTAAAGGTTGACCATTGTAAGTTAAATTCATTACACGACTTGAATGATTATTCACTAAATTCCCGTTCACGTCATATCTTGCTGGTTTTGTTACATCAATTTGATAGTTTACACCGTCAATTACATCAAAATTGTAAACTGGGAAAGATGGGTTTAATAAAGCTTGTTCTTCTGTTTTAGTTGGATCGATTTGATTAAATTTACCAGCTGTCATTTCAATCCATTCTTTTACTACTGAACCTTTTACTTTAACTGCTTTTAGAGTATTGTCGTAAAGATATAAATCACCAGCACTTCTAATCGTTAAATCACCTTTTTTAATCTCTGTATATTCAGCTACTCCATTACGTCCAGCTTTAAATGGGGCACCTACAGATAAAATTGGTAAGTTTTTATATTCTGGTTTCTTTTCAGCAACATATTTTTCAACAAACCATTTTTGTGCATTTGTTACGACTTGAATTGACGGATCATCTTGTACTAATGAAAAATAGCTGTGAATATCATCAGTTGTTGTTCCAATAGGTGTATTTACATAATTAACAGTCGCATCATGATTTGGTTTAATCGCATTTACGATTTCTTGATCTGGAGCTACTGTACTTTCTGTCTTTGTTTTACCCGTAACTGGATCCTTAACATCAACCCAAACTTCTCTTGTTGATGATTGAGAGTTTACAACAGACCATTTTCCTTTTTCTTTTTTTAGTGTAAGGTCAATCAAGCCTAATGAACCACCACCATATCCAGCTTGTACTGCTGGTACACCGTTAATTGTACCTTTTGCATTATCTACACCTGGTAATGGTTTTTTATCTGCTCCTAAAAATAAAGCGTCAAGAGTAGCTTCTGTTTTTGCTGGGAATACTTTATGTGTATGAGAAAAAGTAATCGCATCAATCCCTGACACTTCACTTAGCGAATAAATAACATCTTCAGTGTTTTCTTTATTCGCACTAAAGCCTGAATGAGTCATAGCTACAATAACATCTGCACCTTGTTCTCTCATTTCAGGTATGAATTTTTTAGCTGTTTCCACAATATTTTTTGTGATTACTTTACCTTCAAGATTGGCTTTATCCCACTCATTAATTTGTGGTGGTGCAAAACCAATAAAACCTACTTTTATTACATGCGTTTTACCTTGTTCATCAACAATTTTTTTATTCATTATTTTATAAGGATTAAATTTATTTCGATCATTAGTAGGATTATTGTCATGGTCATCTACGAAAACGTTTGCATTGATATGCGGAAAATTAGCATCGTCATATGCTTCATCTAAGAAATCTAAACCATAATTAAATTCATGATTACCTAGCGTAGCAATATCATACCCCATTAGGTTCATTGCTTTAAAAACAGGATGAACTTCGCCTTCTTTTAATGGATCAATTTTCGCCTCATAAGTTCCTAACGGAGTTCCTTGAATTAAATCACCATTATCGACTAACACACTATTTTTCACTTCTGCTCGAGCTTCTTTTACAAGTGTAGCTGTTTTTGCTAATCCGACTTTTTCATAATTAGCATTTTTGTAGTAATCATAATTTAATAGATTCGTATGGATATCTGTCGTTTCCATAATACGAAATTTTACTAAATCCTTTTCGTCTTTATTTTTTGTAGATAATACATTAACAGGTACAGACTCATTAGGTGAAGCATAAGCTTGTGTACTGAATACTGACATGCTTAATAGAGAAACTGCTAGTGATGCAGATAGTGCTTTCATAGTTGTTGAACTCTGTCTCCTCATTTAAATTCCCCTTAAAATTTTATTAGGATAATTTAATGTTATCCTCAGAATTATTATAAAAGGAAAATAGGTTAAACTATATTTAAATATTCTTAACGTGCTTTCACTTTTTTTAAAGGAGCAATTAAATGAATTTGGACCATTTAGCTTATCTTGTTGAGGTATCGAAAACTAAATCGATTTCATTATCTGCTAAAAACTTGCATATTTCTGTCTCCGCAATCTCTCAGGCGATAAATAATTTAGAGGATGTATTTGGATTTAAAATTTTTATCCGGTCACGAAACGGTACGATTCCAACACTAGAAGGTCAGAAATTAATTGAAAAATCGCTTAGTTTACTGACACATGCAGAGGAATTAAAAGAACTAGCAAAACACAACAAAACTAAGGATAGTGAGATAACGTTAGCTTCCGTACCTGGATTAATTCATTACACAATTAATGTAATTAAAGGGATTAAAAACACGAATCCAGATACTAAAATAAAAGTTTACGGAAAAAATTCACTAGAGATATTGGATGATATAAAAGAAAAAAAATTACGGTTCGGATTAATTTGGGTAAATGATGAGTTGTTAATGAAAAATAAGGAATTGGTGTTCGAACTTTTTCATGAAGTAAAAATTACTGTTTGTGTGAGCAAAAATCATACACTTGCCGAATGTAAACAGTTAACCATTGAAGATTTAGCAAAAGAAACATTTGTAGTCCACGATGAACACTATCTTAAATGGTATTATGATGAATTTTTAAAAGACAAAACAGATGTATTATTCACAACAAATAACTTAGATAGTATTCGAAGCGCGGTAAGGGAAAATCTTGCTATAACGATTGGTGTGGACTTTGTCGTTCAAAATGAACCACTTATACAGTCTGGTGAAGTTATTTCTATTGATCTATATAATCCTTACCACAGACCTTTTTATGTTGGTTGTGTCCGAAATGTTTTTACTCAATTTACTTCATCTGACAAAAAATATATAAATCAATTAAAAAATGAGTTTAAACTTAAAAAGGAATGAAAAGAACCTCTTGATATACAAGAGGTTTAAATATGGTTGCGGATTTATATTAAGTACCGATTTTTTTATTGTAAAGGACGGTAGTCTTAGTTTAAAGAGAACTGGTTTTATTTTCTAATAAAATATTAAAAAAACAAATGATAAAATGAAAATAATAAGAAAATTAAAATTACGTTTTTAGCGGATGTATATTTTAAAAAGTAGATTAGCAGATAGATGGTTAGCCATAGGATTTATCTTAATAGTTTCACTTATCTTAGGGGATTAATGGTCAAAATGTGATGATCACTGGGTACTTAGGTTAGGTATAATATTTAATAAGATTTTAATTTATTCTACAGTTTTAAAAAGTACTATAAATGTATATGGAGTCCATCTTTGTTTTTTATTCAAGTGTGTTTTTATAACCAAGGGGAAAATTTTGAAAATATTCTTGCCATTAGCAATGGAATATGAAAAGCTTAGATGTAGAAGAAAAATTTTTATTAATGTTTATTTAATGATGAAGGATTTTGCGAACTACATAAATAACTTATTAGTATAAGAATGCGATATGTAGTAGAGAAGTTTTTTAGAGTCAGTTACTTTGATAATATTGATGTGTATGCTGTAATTTATGGCTAAGGAAACAAACAATAAAAAGTATGAAATTTCGTCATATTGACAATAGCATAAGATTATTTCACAGTAGCTCAATGGTAGAGCAACCGCATAAAAAATGTGGAAACGTATGTAGGTTCGAGTCCTACCTGTGGGCCAAATAATAAAAATAAAAATATTAACACTCCTGGAGGAAGAGAAACATGATCGTAGGTAAAGGCGCAGTACGTGAAGTATGTAATGAAATTGACAAGGTGGTTCGTGAGATTGACCAAATTACTCAATCAAAAATCGACAGGGTTTCAGATAAAATTGATGCTGAATTAAATTCTTGTGGACGTGAATTAACGAACGCTTCAGATACACTAACTCAAATCAAACCATTAGTTGACCGCTTAGTTCAACAGGTTGGTGGTAACGCACCAGATCATGTACAAGTATTAGTTGGTTCTATCTGTACAGAAATTATGTCAAAAGTAACAAGCACAACAAGTAATATTCTAGAAGTACAAAAAAATATCAAAGATGTAGACCGCTATACAGATGAAATTGACCGCTTAACAGATGAAATCGATGATTTAACAAACAAGATTGATTCAATTACTGACAAATATCAAAAGTAATCTAATTTCCGGGGAGAATGGTACATGACTAATTACAATCCAAACCCTAAGTCACCAAATTATATGAGCTCAGATTGGGGTAACTCTAATACAAAAATGACAGCGTTTCATATCGACGCAATTTCTGATAAAGCCAAATTTGCAATCGAAATGTTAGAATCTGCATTGCGAGGATTCGATACAATCGAAAAAGAAATTGTAGATGCGTCAAATGCAACAAATCCGATCAGTCGTGAAGGGTTACGTGCATTTGCTTACCGTATTGATACTCATCAAAATCAAGTGGCAGACGGCTTAAAACGATTAAAGCAAATGATGGATGATATTGATAAATCAACAGATCAAATTCAAAACCAACGTACATCTTGGTAATATATTAATAGAGAAAAATAAAAAGGGAGCGACGATCGTCGCTTCCTTTTTTGATTGTCTAATTATGTAAACAAAAATGACTATAGCAATAATTTCAAATGCCACAAATTTTTCTCATACAATAATACCGATTTCTAGAGCTTTCTGGACAGCTTCTTCCTTGTTACGCACTCCTAACTTAGAGTATGCCACTGAAGCATAGTTTCTGACCGTACCTTTCGACAAATATAACCTTGAAGCTATCGTAGTGTATCCGAGTCCCTTTGCTACTAGCTGTAATATTTCTATCTCTCTGGCTGTTAGCTCATATGCAGTTGCTTTTGAATGCGGCGTCTCGTTTTGCTCATCAAACTTCTCAAATATTTTGTGAGACACCTCCTGATCAATCAATGTCCCACCTCTGTGAATAAGTCGGATCGTATTAGCTAGCTCCAACGTTTCAATAGATTTAAGTAAAAAACCATCCGCACCGTTACGAAGCGAGTCCAACGCCTGTTCCGTATCCTGAAACGATGTAAAAATCAATACGCGGATATGTGGCCATTGTTGCTTAATCTTTTGTGTTGCTTCGACTCCATCCATGTGAGGCATATCTAAATCCATAAGTACAACGTGGGGTTGCAGGCGCCCACACAAGTCGATAGCTTGATTTCCATCTTCAGCCATACCGACTACATTTAAATCTTCATATCTGTCGAGTAGTGTACTCAAACTTTCCCTAACAAATGGCTGATCGTCGACAATTAACAAACGAATAAGTTCATCTTTTATTTCAGTTTGTCGCGGTATTGTACATATAACAAGCATTCCTTGATCTGGTTTTGTATAAACAGACAATTGACCTTGCAAATTCATTGCCCGCTCTTTCATCGCATTAATACCGAAGCCTTCCTGCCATTCTACATTTCCATTTCCATTATCTTGCACTTCCAACCTCGTATATTGTTGGTCAAAGTGCAAAGAAACTATTATTTCAGTCCCTTGACCATGACGTACTGCATTCGTAAGAGACTCTTGTAAGCAACGAATGAACGCTATCCTCGCTTGCCGAGACAGTTGGTATTCCTCTCCGAATGCTCGAAAGCTTACATTCACCTGGGCGTACTCCTGAAATTCAGCTCCAAGATTTTGTAGAGATTGAATCAAGGAAAGCGATTGACACGAAGAGTCCATTTGATGTAGGTAACCTCTCACATCCTCGATGCTTTTACGTCCCATTTCAAGCAGGGAATCTAGCCTCTTTAAACCAATTTCGGTAGCAAGCTCGTTACGCAACGTTTCCATCCCCATAATAATAGAAGTATAAGCGTGGCCAACTGTGTCATGAAGCTCACTAGACAGCCTGTTTCGTTCCTCTGCAAGTGTAATGCGTTCGATCTGAGACATATATTGCTCAAGTACCGCGTTTTGTTTACGAATCGCTTCATTTTGCTTATGATTGACGATTAATAAATGAAAAGCAAACCCCATTACATAAGCAAACCCGTAGTAGGTGGCCATAATCCAATAGCTATTACTTGGTGCAACCGCATAGAAAATTCCAGTAATTATCAAAACTGTTGTTGGAGCTGTCCAATAATAGGACAAACGCTTACTATTTGCTGCGATAAGAAACACCGATATAAGAAATGTGGTGTAAGCTTCTGGAAATAAAGAGGTTAAATATATACTTAGTCCACCATATAGCAGTATTTCTGTGAACAAGTAATATTTGTAATTGAACAGTAAGGCTACCCATGGAATAGAGAAGGCTACAACCTCCCAAAGAATAATAATCCAAAGTGGTGATGTTAAACCATCCTGAAAATTTAATGTAGCTAGAATGATAGACACACTAGCAAGTAGACGGATTCCAAACAAAATCCAATCATACCAAAACCAATACTTAACCATATCCAACAAGTCATTTACCCCCTAAGTAGCCTTACTTCTTATTTCCTATATTATAGAATATTCTTTCTTGGATTTTTAAACTTTTATGTTTAGACTGAAAATTTCTATCGATTTAGCTGTCGAATCATTCTGCGTGTATAACCTCCAATTTTTTTTGCCAAACCATCTACTAATTTAATACTTATGGCGGTAAACACTATACCCATAGACATTACAAGGAGTGACTTCGCAAAAGTATCTACCTGCATGAAAAGGATATTCATGTTGATGTATCGATACAGTAATGGTGCCAACAGAAACATAATTGGCATTACATAAAAAATGCTTACACTAATGAGACTGAAAATTCCAATCACAAATTTCTGCATTAACCAAAAGACAGCAGACCAAGTGTGACGATTTGTAATCCCTAATTTCACTTGAGCCCAGTCTGAAGTATCGGTTGTTACACTTCTAATGTAAGAGTCTGTAGAAATATCAGCATAAATTTTCGTTTGTATGCGCTCGAATTGGATAAAATGTGTGGTAGTCTGTAGTACGCGTATAACTAGTGGAATCCCAACTACTGTAAATGAAAGAGTGAAACTAAGTACCAAAGCTACCAGGTAAAAACAAAAATAAAACAATCCTGTCACGAAAGTTAGCAATAAAAAATAACCATTTTGGATGAATCTTGATTTCATAAGGTTCATCACTCCTCTCTGTTTAATAACCGTATCATACTGTTTACTTTGTCAAACTCACCAGTGTCAAAATGTCATATGACATTTTTAAATGATGCTAAAAAGGCGGAAGCGGCCTACTCCTCGTTAAAAACAAGATGATTTTATTAATCCTCTACAAAACAATCCCGTTCTTGGAAGGGATTGTTTTGTACTCTTATTTAATATGAGATGGACTTGTTTTTCGGATATGAAAAATTATATCGAACTGCTCAAGCAATGAAGTTTCAAAATATACCGAACCGTTTGGTACGAGTTGTCCCCCTAAACTTAGTAATGGCCTCTTTTCATTAACCCATTTCTTTGCTTGACCTTTAAGATGACGGTTATCCAACAAAAATTTTTCATATGGGATTTTTCCAAGAGTATAATTGAAACTATTCACATCTTGTGGAATTGTTTCCGTTGCAATCTTACCTCCGGTGGAAGGATTATATTCGCTAAATAAGGTGAATTTCCCCTCCGTAGTTGTGCTACCTATTGTGACATAATTATTGTCTAAACGTTCCTTCAAAAACTGTCCCGCAACATTAGGGTATAATTTCTCATCGATAATACCTTTAGCTATGTGAATATTGTGTGCCCATACCATAGTTTTACCGCCAAATGTCTCTTGTGCCCACATTGCATGATCGGCCAAATATTGATCGTGTAGCTTCACCATACTTGGATAATCATTAGGAAGTAGCATTGTAGTAAATTTCTCTATTGCATTCGCTGTCGCTTCCACCCAGATAAATTCGGATGAAACTCTCTCTGTGTTTGCTTGTTCATTTTCATCTTTTAGCAATTTGACTACTTTCTCAGCATTTGCCTTGAATTTTTCTTTTGTTTCAGGTGCAAGCTGCATATATTCCTGTAGACTACCAGTGTAAGAAGAAAGCTCTTTATAGTTTTCTTCCACTTCTGCCCGTAAATCTGGTCGATGCAGTTTTACATAATCTATTACTCTATTAAAGGCACTTTGATCCATTGTTTTTAAGTCAAGTCCGATAAATTGGATTTTCTTTTTATGGGATGGATCACCATTATAATCTTTCATCCACTCAATCATGGCTATAATTTCATCAGTAGGATATAACAATTTTAAAAATTCCCTAGGGTTTCCTTTTCCTGTTTGGATATATTCATTCAGCTTTAAGCCATTTCCCCAATCTTCTTCCATTCCGAAATTCGTAAAACCCATCTCAGTAACCATGTATTTCACAAGGCGAAACTTCATGGTGAAAATTTCAGAGCTACCATGAGTATTCTCCCCTAATCCTACATATTGTGCGCTCCCAATCATGTTCTTAAGTGGTTTTAAATCGTCAAATGGTTTTGATGGTTCTATCGTTTTTAATAGCCTTGCCTGTGATTCTATTGATTTAACGATATTTTTTTGGATTGGTTGAGCTGCTTCTTCGGCTACTACCGTTTGAGCTTTTCCTTCTCCACTACACCCTGCAACTAATATGGCTGCACTAGCCATTGCACAATACATCTTTTTCTTATTCATTATTCCCACCTCAATTGAATTATTTAAGAGCAAGTTTGATTCATGTACTTACACGGATCAATTGCCTCCATTCAATTGTTATTTAATCAATATAACATTTACTAGTTACATATTGTCATAAGATTATGTGACACAATCTTTTTTGCATAATAAAACCACTAATGCAATGTGGAGTTGCATTAGTGGTAACATAATTGATAATAGATTATTATACATTTGGTAACGTACTTTTTTATCCTACTAAATATGATACAAATGGATTGTTTTACTCAATCTTAATTTTTCAGTATTCTAAGAAATTCTTTAACTTCCTAATATTTAGTATCATATCTTACATTCACTCTTCATTAAAATCCACCATTTTTTCTGCAATTAGTTTAAAATCTTTTTCACTTATCTCAAAATAACCAAATCGAAAAGAATAACCCCAACGTTTCTCATCGTTAATAAAAGTGAGGTGTGGGATTAATGGATGTATTGGTGTTTCCCTACAACTAATAAAATTTATATTTCTTCGGAAAGGCATGAAATTATTACCCATATCAAACTGATATACAATATCATCTTTAACTTTGCCTAAAGCAGTAAATTTTTGGTACGGAGTACGTTCCTTGAAACTTGCTTTCGAAGAATAATAAATAATCCACTCACCAATATTCATCTTTTTTAAAGGAGCCTCTTTGCCATGACAAAGTTGTGCAAATCCACCGTTGGTAGCATTTATTACATGATCGCGAGAGGCTACACCAATCCAATACCTAGTATTTTTTTGCAATTGTATTAACACCCACAATTATCTGAAATGTAATCTTCTTGAGTTGAATCGGAAACAGGAAAGTTCATTTTTTGCCATGCCGCGATCCCCCCCGTTAACTCTTTAACTGTATACCCTTGTTCCAATAAAAACTTCGCTACTTTGGCAGCAGTATTGCACCAGACATCCCAGCAATAAACAATAATTTCTTTTTCCTTTGAGATTTCATTTAAACGGTTTGGTAATTCTTGTTCAGGTATTACATATGCATTTTGAATTGTTAAACTTCTTAAATTAATTGGACCATTTCTAACATCAATTAAGAAGTATTTCTCTTGATTGATTTGCTTAGATTTCAAGTAATCCATAGGACTTATTGTTCCTTCAAGACGTGCATTAAAATAATCAAGTGCGTTCATATTTTGTAACCTCCATTTTTTAAAGTGATCTCCAAATTTTAACAAGTAAATCTTTTAGCAAATCTCTTTCTTGCTGATTTAAAGGGGATAAAACTTCTAACTCAATATTTGTTAAAAACTCCCAACGTGAATCCAATACATCATTCCCCTTTTCAGTAATCACAAGGCTATAAGATCTTCTGTCATTAGGATTCTTTGTCCTTTCTACGTATCCTAAAGTTTCTAATTGATCAATATGACTTACCATTGTCGTCCGATCAATTTGTAAATTATCAGAAATATCTTTTTGTGAAGAATAAGGGTTTTCCTTAATAAATAAAAGAACTCCATATTGTCTTGCGTTAATATCAAATGAGATAAGTCCTTCAGCAAATTTACTTTCCATTTGTTGAAGAACCTTTCCAAGCAAAAAACCATAAGATTGATTCCATTTATTCATTTAAATAATCACCTCCTAAAATAATCAGTAAATAATATAGTCAGTATAACTGATTAATTTTCTAAAAACAAGGTATTAAATATGAATACTGTCAATTTATATAACATAGGATGGTTTCTGATTAAGTAGATTAACCACTTTGCCTTCATAAAAATCCTGAAAAAAAATTTCAGCTTCTAAAAAACTTTCAATGACATTGTCTACTTGTAAATCAAACTCCTTTTTATTATTGAAACAATATTTACCTAGATATCATTTTCTATTTGCCTTCAATGTACTAATTCTCTCTTTTCTTTTAATTTAACTACCATTTACTTCAATAAAAAAACGAGTTGCAAGCAACTCGAGTTTTTCAACTAACACGCCAGTTAGATGTTATTTAAATATCTGTTTAAAGTAAGGTTTAAAATCTATTTCTATCATTTGCTGAGTTTCTTCATTTATAAGCGTTAACAGTAATCTTGATTGGTCGATTCCCAAGGATTATATAAATTAACCGTGTTATCTCAAACAACTTATATAATTATTTATTTATTTGAGTCGGACTTACATTTTGGATTTGTACAAGTATATCAAAGGTTTGTCCTAATTTAATATCAACTGTAGATGGAATACCTGGTCCAACAGTTGTAATACCAGCAAATATTGGATGTTGTTCATTTAACCAAGATTTTGCCGAGCCGTTTGCTTTACGCAGGTCAATAAGGTATTGGTCTTTTTTGACTTTTCCTAAAGTGTAGTTATAACTATTTGAATCTTTTGTGTCCAATTTCCCATAAGGTCCAAACTCATGGTTAGTATTATAAACGTTATATTTTCCTTTATAGACAGACGTTCCGATTGTTACATACTTCTTTCCATAATGTTCAACTAAATGCTGACCTGACATTTTTGGATACACAAATGGTAGCATATTGGATTTAGAAATATGTCCATTATGTGCCCAAACAATTGTTTTCCCTAAATGTTCTTCCGTCCATCTTGCATTTTCATACATTGCTAAATCATGTTTTAAAAAAAATTCAGAGGGGTTTTCTAGCATTTCAGATGTCATTGTTGTAAACTGCTCGATAATTCGAGCATGTTGTTGAATCCAAGCAAATTCTTTTGAATTTCCATTTAATTTACTTTTATTCTGCTCTAATAACGTACTTATTTGTTTACTATCTGAAATATATTTTTCTTTTTCTTCTTTCGGTAGACTACTGAACGTGTTAAGATCCTTTGTAACAAGCATAAGTCCATTTAACTTTTCTTCTAGACTAGGAACTAAGTCAGGACTATATTTCTTTACATATCTTTTTATTTTTTCATAAACACCTTTATTTACTGTTTGCATATCCATTCCAATGATACGTATTTTCTTTTTGTGATTTGGATCTGCATTATAATTTTTTATCCATTTCAACATATTTACGATTTCTTTCGTATTTAAGACAGGATTTAGATATTTACTTGGATCCCCCTTACCCGTAAGAACATATTTATCAAGCATTAATGCATTATCCCAATTATCTTCTAAAACTAAATTTGAAAATCCTTTTTCTGAAACTAAGTAGTTAACAATTCGATGCTTCATTGTAAAAATTTCATGAGCTCCATGAGTTGCTTCACCTAGACCTACAATCGATGCTGAACCAACCATTTCATTAAGAGGTTTCAGATCTTGAATAGAACCAGTAGGGGTCGTCGTTTTAATAGCCTTTGAATGCTTTTCAAGCCATTTAACAATCCCCAGGTCATTTTTAATTCCTTTGTGTGCACTTATATTATTTATTGAAACCTCTGTTTTTGTACTTGCATATGTAGTGCCTAGAAAATTTGTCAGTGCAAAGGCAGAAGTTACGATTGCGAAAATAACTTTTTTATTCATCATTTCCTCCTTAAAATATCTTGATAGAATTGTTTGAATTATTCATTCGTCTCATCAATTGTTTATAAACAAAGTTAAGCTCTTCAATCTTTCATTTTCCTATCTTTTGTTCTTACTTATTTCTTAAAAAATGAAACAATTTACAAATATTAAAATACCTATTTGTAAAACTTTACACTTAAACTATTCTGCCTTTTGGCGCAAATAGAAAGAATCTTGATTTCATAAGGTTCATCACTCCTCTCTGTTTAATAACCCCATCGTAATGCTTACTTTGTCAAACTCAATAGTGTCAAATTGTCATATGACACTATTAAATTATGTTATAAAGGGGGAACAACCTACTCCTGGTTAAAAACAATATGATTTGATTAATCCTCTACAATACAATCCCGTTCTTGGCTCTTCAAAAAGGGAGTAATTTATTCTCATATTTAATGTGAAATGGACTTATATTCCGGAAATGAAAAATTATATCGAACCACTCTTCTGCCCAACTACATATACACAAAAAAAACGACCCAAAACCTGAGTCGTCTAGAATCTACTTATCTATTGATCAACTTATTCCGAAATTGCTTCGGAGATTCATTTGCATACTTCTTAAACACCCGACTAAAATAATTCGGGTCCTTATATCCAACCTCATAACTAATTTCTTTTAAGTTCAGTCGGTCATCCTGCATTAGCTTCTTCGCTTGTTCAATCCGCACCTTCATGACAAAATCACTAAATGTTTCACCGGTTTTCTTTTTAAACATTTTGCTAAAGTAGAATGAATTAAGGTTTACATGGTTTGCGATTTGTACTAGCGAGATGTCTTTTCTATAATTCTCATATATATAAGTTTTTGCAAGTTCGACAAAATGGTTAATCCTTGTTTCTTTTTCTAATATCCAAAATAAAAAAACGACCTAAACCATTGGTATAATTAGGTTTTGGCCATATAAAAAGAAAATCAATTTTATCTAAATAAATAGATAAAGAGCTTCCAATTTTGGAAGCTCCATTTTAAAAATTACAATTATTGTTGTCCAATCCAAACTGAAACCGAATATTCTTGAGCTGCGTTATTGTACTTAGCCTGAGGATCTACATAGACACCAATGTGATAAAAGCCTGGAGTTAAATCATTTGATAAATAACAATAGTACCTTTGTCGCTCTGGATCCCATTCTGCAGTACAGACATCAATGAATTCACCATCAACGTCATATAAAGCAAACGTTATGTCTTCACTATATTTAGCATCTGTCGTTGAAGCAATAATAGATACAGTTTCATTATCTGTAATTAAAAAGTAATAGAAATCCATATCTTGATTATTTGAAAACGTTCCATATAACATTGCATCTTCGTAAGGGATATAATCTGCATCATCAATCGTATTATTACTCTCTTCTTCATCAACAGAACCCTTACCTTGTGCCGGAACATAATATGCCTTATTTATTTCTAGTAAATCATAGTTAGCGTTTGCTGAAATTTGCTTATACACATTAATTGGTATAGCGTAATTCATATTTTGTGCATCTACTAGTGTTAAGTCATTAACTCCAATTACTTCTCCATATACATTCACGAGTACACCACCTGAATTACCTGGCGTAATCGGCGCACTTGTTTGGATAAATTGATTCTTTCCAATTGCTACATTTCTATTGCTAACAATACCTTCTGTAATCGTATTTTGAACTCCTCTAGGGGAACCAAGGGCATATACTTTTTCACCCGTTTGAACATTACTTGAATCAGCAAGTGTTACAACAGGTAAATTTGTAGGACCATCAATCTTCAGAATAACAATATCTTTATCCGCGTTATACCCTTTAACCCTACTAGTCTCGTAAGCTATGCCATTTGAGAGTTTAATTTTAACTCTTGATACTAAAGATACATCTGAAACCACGTGATGGTTAGTAACGATTTTTCCGTCTTTTGAAACAATGAACCCACTTCCAGTTCCAACCAATTGATTATGTTGGTTATATGATTCTATGTATACAACGCTTTTATTTACTTTATCAAATGCTTCTTTAGCAGATAGTTTCTTTTTAGATACTGAAACTGTTGCTACACTTTTGATTTTCAGTTTAGGAACAGAAACAGTAATGTTAGCTTGACCTGGCTTTAATGCTGTTACTTTGCCATTTTTCACTGACACTACTCCACTATTACTTGTTGACCATACTATAGGATTATTCTTAATGTTTTGTGCCTTATATGTTAGTTGTTTACTTTGACCTACATAGATGCTTAATTTTGATTGTGTTAGTTTGATAGATGATTTTACAGTTGCAGCGGATGCGCTGTTTGTATAACCTTGAACAAAGAATAAAACTACCAATAGTGATATAACTAGACTCGTAAACTTTTTCATTCAATCTCCTCCGTTCTAATCCCATAATAACCCAATTATTATAACATTATTACTATATGAATATTAAGAAAAATTTACAAAGTGGTTAAAATGTTAGAGAATCAATCTAATGTTAAATCGCTTCCCCACCATTTATCATTATTAAAATAATAATCTTTAATGTTAACATTATCCATTTTGACTCGGATATCGACTCTACGCGGTTTTCCATTTCTACCAACATATCCAAGTTCTTTCAATCTATTTTGGATTTCATTTGCTTTTGAAATGTTTGAAATGGATCGTTTTATTGTGGAGTAATATACTTTTTTAGGGTGGACTTTGGACTGAAGTTCTCACTTGAATCCTTGTGGATCACTGGATCAATCCATATATAAGCGTACAAGTTAAGTATCAACTTTTTTCATACGATGACTAACTTCTTTTTCCACATAAAAAAACCTTGAAAGGCAAATAGCCAATCAAGGTTCTTGAAATTTATTATGAACAAAATACAATTTCCGTAGAGGATTTTGATCATATATTTAGTGTATCCCTTTAATTTCAATCTTTATTCAAGCTGTTATCTTGTAGCCATTTCTTCGCTTCTTCACATCTTAGAGTTAATGGTTGTTCTGGCGAGCCAATATTAATACTATTTATAATAGCTTCTTCTATTCCCTGAATTCCACTTAATATAGAACCGTTTAATAATACCCCATCAAAGGTAGCTAACCGTTTATCAACATTAATTAAAATTGCGTTACGAAAATCTGCCTCATCAAAAAGACCTCCTACTAAATTAGCCTCTGATAAATCAGCTTTAACAAACACCGTTTCACATTCACTATCTGCAAATCTAGCAGATTTAATATTGGCACCTGTGAAGTCCACATAAGAGACATAAGATTTACAGAAATCTGCACCTTCTAAATTTGCAGTTATAAAAGCTGATGAACATAATAACGCTGACGAGATATCCTTATTAAATAAATTCATGCCATCAAATATACTTGATGTAATATATGCCTGGTCTAGTGGATATAGGGACAAATCTACATCTCGCAAATCAATCTCATCTATACCTAGTTTTTTACCTCTCTCGCCAAGAGTCTCAATCCAAAGTCGATGTGATTCGAATTGAACGATAATTTCTTTAATATCAGTTGTAATTCTAAACCTCCCTTATGGATAGCAGATAGCTTTCTTTGTTACCTCTTTTAATTACTTAATTAATATGTTGAGGAATCATGACCCGTGTATCCACAATTACATTATAATTTTTATTCAGTTCTTTTTTATTGCTTTCATCCCATTAACCTTAAAGAGAATTATATGACTGTCTCTAGAAAAAATACAACCCATAATTTGTGAACTAAGCAGTATAAGAAACACTCTTACACGTTTCCCATTGTTATCGCCACGAGCTTTGTCGTTCTGGTTAGTTAACTATTCCTTGGTAGATACCCTTGCCAAATAAAATGTCGTCTCGCCTATTTATCTTATTATTTTTCCAAACCAAATATTAAAACAGAATGCATAGATGTATAACCAATATGAGTATGAATTTCAAGAAAGCATAGTTCATGTTGTCCCTTTCATAAATTTTTTATCTCGTTTTTATTCTCTTGCTGTATGTATCATCGTGCTTCCGCCAATACCACTACGATCCTTATCATTCTAATCTGCAAATATAGAGTGGTCAGTTTTATATCTTAGATACTGCAACCAATCACGTATGTCTGCTATAGCAGCCTGAAATATTTCATTAAAAATATTGGCTAATTTAATCGTAAGATATTTTAAGCATAAAAAACCTTGAAAGGCGTTAGCCAATCAAGGTTTACTTATCTATTAACTCAAAAAAGTTGGTAACTGAATTAACCACTCTTCAAAGTTATCTGTTTCTCTTTCCACACTATTTTCTTCAAGTGAATAATAATAGACTCCTGTGTTGGGACACTCGTTTGAAAGAAGGCAAAAGTAGTCACCATTACCTATACTATAAAATGTGATTAATTCTAATGTTTTATTTTAAAACTATCAGTTTGTAATGCTCATATTCAATTCTTTTTACATCCTATAAGCCTTCAAATTGCACTATTTATTTCTTTTTTGTTTTTGAAATCAGCCAATTCAAGGCTTCTTTATTATAAATTTTTTCAACCTTATTATTTTTACCAATATCAATCCAATTTACTTCAATGGTCTCTACTCCTATTGCATCTTGCAAATTAATTCCATTAACTTTGCATTCATTTATTGTAGCATTTTCAAAATTAACATTAGAAAAAACAGCGGATTCCAAATTTGCCTCAAAAAATAAAGTTTTTGAAAGATTAGCACCTGTTAAATTTGCTCTATTTAAGTTTGATTCATAAAATGTTGTTCTAAATAAATTGCAATTTTTCATATTCGCATCTCTAAAATTCGCATAATCTGCTATAGCTTTGACCATCACTGAGTTCTCTAGATTAGCATTTTCAAAATTACATGAAGCCAAATTAGAATAATTAAATATTGTATTCGATAGGTTGGCATCTTTAAAAATTACTTCTGGTAAGATAGCCGAAGTTAAATCTTTATGAGACAAGTCAATTCCAGAGAAATCCACTTCTGATAAATTTAATTGAGTACCATTTTTACCTAAAGAGTTTAACCATAATTTATGAAAATCTATTTTTTTATTAATCTGGATTTGATTTTTCATTATTTATTCTCCTCATTTATCCTCATGGCCAGAATATAACTCTATCACTCAAGCCTTGACTTTTAACTTCATTCTTTAATTCTGCTACATGACTAGGTGTTAAGTTTCGTATATCAACCATCACATTTTCTCCCTCTGATAAACTCTTATTAATACTATTCATTGACTTTTTAAGAGTATATCCACCTTTTTTTGGTGCAAAATTTGAATTATAAGCTTTTACATCCCATTTTTGACCTGAGGAGTCAATAAATTCAGCACTCCCACTTGGATCTCTAACCAAACCACGAACTAATCCTTTTGCTTCTAATCCAAGACCAACCTCACGTTCAGCAATAGTTTTACCAGTAATTTTATTACCGATAGCAGGGTCAGTTGCTAAAGCATCCAATTCAGCTTGAGTTCTTATGTTTAAACCCATACTATCTCCATGGGTAGGTTTATTAAGTGGAACTGGACCACTTTTTGAAGTATTTCTTTTCGTAACAAACTTAGCGACTATTTCTCCGCCTTTTACTGTCAGTCCCACTGTCATAGCAGATAGCGCTCCAGCACCTTTACTTATGATAATAGTTACCGCAGTCTGTCCCAGCCATTTACCAATTTTGTAAGTATCCTTAGATTGTATCGCCTTCGCAACTGAATTAACTTGCCCTTTAATACAATCAACAAATATCTTTGGATTGTCTAAAATTTTCTTTAATGAATCAAAGGTACTAGAGAAGAATTTAAATGGATGGATTGCCATGTTTAAAGAATCTTTAATACCTTCTACTACACCATCATTAAATCCTGTTATAAATCCTTTCGCTCCTGATTTATTGGTGTCACATTTGTTCTTTAATGTATAACTTTTTATAACATATTTATCAGTGAATAAACTCTTATTGGCTTCATAAGCTCCTGGACGATTGGTAAAATGATCTTTTTCCTCATGTCTCTTTGCATTCTTACTAAATAAAGCCTTCTGTGTTTTTGGCCCTGCAATTCCATCAGCGGCTAATCCTGAATTTCGTTGGAATGCTTTAACCGCATAGACTGAATTCGGTCCCATTTTTCCGTCAACATAAAGTTTTTTTCCATCTCCTCCAACATAGCCAAGTTGATTGAGTCGATTTTGTATTTCCTTAACTTTTGAGATATCAGACTGATTCGGTTTTCCAGGAGGTGTAATATACTCTTTGTTGCTTCCAACTTCTGCAGTAATATTTCCACTAGGATCCTTCTGATTAACAGGATCATTCTTCGTATATGCATACAAGTTCCTTGATAAAGGATCTTCAGTCTCACCTAAATACGTATCCTTACTAATAAATCGGCCCATTCCCACATCATAGTGTCTTGCACGTAAGTATTGCGTATCTGTGGTCGGGTCATATTCTTCTCCATTATAACCAAAAATAATATCCTTTTCTGGTTTATTTTGAATCATATTTCCGAATGGATCGTAACGATATTGTTGGTTGCCTACGATTATACTTTGCTCATTTGTTACTTGTGAGACACTTCCTCTACCGTCGTATAAATACGTATCGATTGATCGGTGCCCAGATTGGGTTTCGCTGTCATTTTGAACTTTTTCTCTTGTCAAACGCTCATCATTGTTGCCATATACGAAGGCATTTTTTATATTCCCTTCACCATCATATGTCATTAGTTGTTGCGTATACATGCGATTTACATCGTTGACATAGTTCGTTATCTCATACACATTCTTGTCAATTCCTGTTGTCTTACTATCTGGAATGACTATGTCAGTTGTATCTTCTGTTGATGAGTTGTCTTTTGAATCAGTGTTTTCTGAGCTATTACCTTTATCATTTTTGTTACCCTTGTTGCCATTGCCATTTTCTGATCCATTATGGTTGCCATTATTTTTTTCACTTGCGTTGTTATCTTTGTCTTTGTCTTTGTCGTTTCCATAATGGTTACCGTTGTTGCCATTGTTATTACAATTTTTATTACCATTTCCGTTACCGTTGTGATTGCCGTTATTTCCGTTATTATTTCCACCAGAGTTGTTGCCGTTCCCATTGTTGCCATTACTATTTAACTCAATTTTTTTGTTGTTACCGTTACTGTTTTGTTTGTTACTATCTACTATTGTACTTTTACTTGAGTTATTTCCATTTCCATTCCCATTATTACCGTTTCCGTTGTTCCCATTTCCGTTACCGTTCCCGCCGGAATTATTACCGTTTCCATTGTCGTTTCCGCCAGAATTATTGCCATTTCCGTTGTTTCCATTTCCATTTCCATTTCCGTTACCGTCGTTGTTCTCGTGGTTTCCACCTGCGTTATTGCCGTTGCCATTCTCACTTCCGTTGTGGTTACCGTTGTTACCTTTATTGTCTTCACAAATCGTATCGTCGATGTCTGTTTCTGACCCGTCTTCCTCTGGTTCTGATGGCTCTTCAGGCTTGTCAGGATTTGCATTTCCTTGGAAGTCTTTTCTACTAATTTGGAAAATACGGTTACCGTCGCCATCATACGAAATAGCTAGTAGTAAAGTACCTTCATTTTCAATTGCCTTTAATCTGTTTTCTACCTTATATTCATATGTTTGTGCTAGTTTCTTTCCTGATTTTTTTATCAGGTTTCCATTTGCATCATATGTGTATGTTAATTTTCCTGTTGCTTTACTGTTTTCTTCTATTAATTGGTTCGAATTGTTATAAGTGTAAGTCTTAATTTTATCTGGCGGGTTGTCGCCATCTATTGTTTCACGATGTTCAACTAGTTTAACTCGATTACCAGATTGATCATAGCTGTAAGTATACGTAGTAGTTTGGTCTTCTTCTACTTCGATAAACTTTTCTAATTCTCCTGAACGGTTGTACTCGAATGAACGTTTTACTTCATGATCTTTTTGCTTGGCAATTTCATTGATAATTCGGCCACTTGGATCATACGAATATTCAAAGCGAGATAATATTTCACCATTTATATCTTTATTGATTAATTCTTTAATATTTCCTTGTTTATCGTACGTATAGCTTGTTTCTGTTCCGTTTGGACGTTTCGTTCTTATTGGTCGGTCTAATGCATCGTATACATAGCTTGTTCTTTCACCATTCCGACCATTTACTCCCGTTAATCGATCATCTAAATCGTACGAATAACTAACACTTTTCCCATCCGAATAAATGATTTTTGCTAATCGATCTGCATCATCATATTGATATTGAACTTTTTTACCGTCGCCTTGAACGACTTCAGTAACTTGTCCAAGTTTATTATGCTTGTATTGAGTTTTACCTGATTCATCGACCATTGAAACACGTTCACCAATACCGTTATAAGTATATTGAACAGGATCTTCTTTCTTCTTGCTTTCATAGCTTTTTTCAACTAATTGATTTAACTTGTCGTAGTCATACTTGATGACGTTACCATTTGGTTGAATAGTCTCCTTCAAATTCCCCATGATGTCGTATGTGTATTTTTCACCACGACCAACTTGACTAGATGATGTCATTTGGCCCATTAAATTATAAGTGTACTGAGTACCCTTTCCATCAGCATCAGTAACTGATGTAAGATTTCCCATTGAATCATATCCGTAGTTTGTATTGCGGCCAACCGCATCGGTCACGGAAGTTAATCGGTTCAGCTGATCATATACAAAACTCGTTGCAAGTCCGTTCTTATCTGTTGTCTTAACAATATTGTCAGTTGAATCATATGCATATGTCATTGATTCATTGGCAGCATCGATTTCTTTTGTTATACGTCCTTTTGCATCATATTGAATACGATTCGTTTCGCCTAAAGCATTGATTTCAGATTCTACACGATTGTTTTTGTCATAGTTTGTCTTACTTTCAAAGCCCATCGGTGTGATTACGTTTGTTACATTGTAGTTGTTATCGTACTGATACGTTGTTGTACGTTGCCCAGGTTTTGTCACACTCGTTAAATTTCCAACAAGGTCATATTCCATTTTTGTGACTTTTCCTTCTGGATCAGTTTCACTAATTAATCGATTAATTTGGTCATAACCATAGCTTTTTTTGTACCCTAGTGGATTAACAACACTCGCAAGGTTCCCATTTTGGTCATAAGAATAAGAAGTCTTCTTACCTAGAGGATTCGTTGACTCAATTAATCGATGCATGATGTCATATTGATAGCTTGTTTCACGATCCATGTTATCGGATTCTTTTACAAGATCGCCACGACTATCATAAGTAAAGCTTTGAACATAGCCAAGTGGTGATTTAACATTCGTTAAACGTTGAAGTAAGTCATATGAGTAAGTGTATTCTCCACCATTTGCTTGCACTTTCTTTTTAACTTGTTGATTTAAGTCATATTCGTATTTTGTTTTGTTTCCAAGTGCGTCTGTTTCTTCAATTAAATCATTGTGTTTATTGTAGCTGTATTGCGTAATGCCACCTTTTGGAGAAATCGTCTTTATGCGATTACCGATTGCATCGTATTGGTGCTCAATAATCTGACCAACTGAATCCTTCTCTTTTGTAACATTCGATACAGAATCATAGCGGTATTCTTCTGTTCCACCTTCTGGATGCTTAATTGCAATCAAACGATTCAACTCATCATATGTATAAGCTGTTTCGTTACCTCTTCCATCAATTTTACCAATTAGATTATTTAATACGTCATATTTATATGCCGTTTGAACACCTTTTGCATCAGTTGAGTTTATAAGATTGTTATTCTCATCATATTGGTAATTCTCTACAGCCTGAAGTGGATTCGTTTCTTTTACCAGTCGATTTATTTTGTCATAGGCATAGAAATAGATAGCTCCATCTGCTTCAGTTTTCGTAATGAGATTCCCAATTTCATCATATTTAAAATTCGTCGTTTTGTTTTCTGCATCTGTCGTAGAAACTAGTCGATCAAGGTCATCATATCTATAAGTAGTAACATTTCCATCTGTACCAGTAGTGGAGATGAGTCTACCTACTTTATCATATGCATTTTTTACGACCCCACCTATTGCATCCGTCACTTGTACAAGTCGACCGAACTGATCATATTGATTGGTTTGACTATTCCCTGCATTATCTTTTTCGCTTAAAACACGCCCCATACTATCGTATGTATAATTCGTTTTTAAACCTGCTGGATCAACCTTTTCAATTAAATTACAGTTCGCATCATAACGCATGACAGTTTTATTTCCTGCTGCATCTATAATCTCAGTATTATTCCCTGCTAAATCATAAACTAATTGATAGCTTTTACCATTTGCATCCGTCACCTTTGTTGGTTGCTTTAAACCGTTATAAATATAACTAGTTTTTCCACCTAAGGCATCAATTTCTTCTGTTAAATCTTCTGTATTATTGTATTTGTACTGTGTAATGTTACCAAGCGCATCCTTCGTGCTTAACACTCGGTCCATTTGATCATATTCATATGAAATTTGATTGCCTTTAGCGTCTGTTTCTTGAATGACGTTTCCATTTTTATCGTATACTTTTTTCGTTTCAAGTCCTAATGCATTTTTTATAGAGGTTAGTTGCCCCATTGCATCATATGAGTATTTGATTAATTGTCCACCTTCATTAGTCGATTGAATTTGTCTGTTCATCTCATCATACTGATAGGTCGCTATTTGTCCAAGTGGATCAATTGTTTGAATTAAGTTATACACTTTATCATATGTATACTTGAACGTTCTTCCGATCGAATCTGTTGATTGTATGATATTTTGTACTTTATCGTAAGTTAAGGTTGTAGATACACCATCCTCACTTGTAAAGCTTGACACTTGACCATTACGATTATATTCATATGTTGCTTTTGTTCCATCTGGGTTTGTTTTCTCTAAAAGATGACCTGCTTCATCATAACGATAGGTCGTTTTCCCACCTAATTTATCAATCTCCTCAACTGGTAAGCTTAAAACTTCATCATACTTTGTTTTTGTAGAATACCCCTTTGGATCGATCGTTTCGATTAATTGTCCTTTTTCATCATAAAGAAACTTTGTAACGCCACCCTCTGGGTCAATCTCAACCGATTTACGTCCACGCTCATCGTATTGATACTGCCATTTATGACCAGCAGCATCCGTTCTACTAATTTCTTGGTCATTACCATTATACGTATATGTCGTGATACTACCTTCTGGATCAACTGCCTTAATTAAATTGCCTTGTTTGTCATATTCAAACGATGTTACGTTGTTTTTCGAGTCAATAATTGAGATGTTATTTCCTGCATCATCAAAAATATATTCAGTATAGCCCCCATCAGGTGCTTGCTCCCCAATTTTAACGCCATTCTTGTTATACATAAATCGAGTCATTTCACCTTTTGCATCAGTTTTTGATACTAATTGGTTCATATTATTATAGGCAAATGATTCTTTATGTCCATTAGCATCCGTAATCGATGATAAGTTCGCACCTTCATACGCATACTTCGTTTCATTTCCATTTGCATCAATTTGTTTTACTAATCGGTGTAGATCATCGTATTCATTTAATTCCTCTGTACCATCTGAATTAATCGTTTTTATTAAATCGCCAGCTTCGTTATATTCAGATTCAATTGTCGTCCCATCAAAGTCTACAATTTTAGTAGGTAGGTTCATATCATTATAAGAATAAGTTCGCACCTTACTATCTGAACGTGTTTCTGTTAAGATATTCCCGTTTCCATCGTACGTATACTCAGTTTTATTACCTAACTCATCAATATTTGTCGTCTCTTGATTTTTATCGTTATACTCTTTTTCAATGATTTGTCCATCTGGTTGTTCAATTTTTGTTGTTCGATAGGTTTCATCATATTGATATTTAGTGACATTATCTTCTGCATCAGTAGTTACTGTTTTTCCAGTTGAATAGGCTAGTTTTACTACTTCATTGTTTGGATTGATTTGCTCGGTCACTCGACCATCCGCATCGTAAGTATTCTTAACTACACGCTCATTATTTTGGTCATACCATTCCGTCATATTGCCATTATCGTCATACACATAACGGACTGTTTTTCCTAATGTATCAATAAAGTTAGTTAGATTTCCATCAGCATCATAGTTATACTGAAGCGTTCCACCGTTTGGTAGTAGAATTGAAGACACTCTACCTTGTTGATCAGTCGTAAACGTAAATTCACGACCACTTGGTGAAATGATGTCTTTTAACGTATAATTTTCATCATAATTAATTTTTGTTTTATATCCACGTTTATCAGTTACGCTAACAAGGATACCGTATGAATCAAATTCATACACCTTCTGTTCACGATCTTTAATTTTCCATGTGATTTTATTATTCGAATCTTTATGCTTCTTTAATGTGTAAGTATACCCAGCTGGCGCTTTATACTCATTTCCATCTTTCTTAAAGACAAGAATACTTCCATCAGCACGAAGATAATTCATCGAACCATCTTCATTTGGAGTAACTCTTTGTTCATATTCAAACGACCAGTTTCGTCCGAATAAAGAGTTCGTATCACCTTTTGAATTGTAAACTCTTGAAATACTGAAGTCTTCACCTAAGTCCGGAATCGTTATATCTGTGTGCTCTGCAAAGAAATTTCCTGTATTCAAATTGATAGGCTCAAATCCAAATATACAATGTAAACCTCTGCCCATTAACGCTCCATCAATTTGACGTTTTTGATTGTCTGTCAACTTACCTCTTGTATATGCAATCGTCGTTTTTGGATTTCGAATAAACAATGTATTTCCAATTGTAATTAAATTATCTTGTATGTCATTATCTTTTAGAATCGTTTTTAGTGGCACACCATAATACTTGGCAAGTGAAGGCAAAACATCCACTTTGTCCACTTTATAAATTAAAAATGAATCACTTTTTTTAGTAACTGTTTTGTTATCAATTGTGGCATCTACTGTTACTTGATAACGCTTGTTAAATTGTAGGTTTTTATAAACATCATCACTTTGCCAGTTATTTTCATTTTCCTTATATTTTGTTCCCTTTGAAAATTGAGTTTTTAGTTTACTACTGTCAGGATATTTGTAGCTAACGCCACCCTCTGTATTTTTATCTGCTCCATCTGTAATGTTGTATGAAATTTTTGCCTTTGGTGTAGCTTTCCCACTGACAAACACACCATCAAAAACTTGCTTGAATTTCGAAATGTCATTTTCTGTAATCGGGTGTAAATCAACAGTTAGATCCTTTAAATCAAAGTCTGGATCAACTGGATTAAGAACAGACCATTCAATTGTTAATTTTGGTCCTTCAGAAGATGCACGGTTATTGAATACTTCTGCCTATGTATTATTCGACTCCGGCATTGATTTCACTACAAACCCGTTATTTTTTTGAATTCCCTGAATCCAATCATTGACAGAACTAGTTACGTCAAAGTTCATATATTGGTCAATTTGTGAACTAACTCTACTAGAATCGACAAAAGTACTCGGAAGTCCTGTTTGAGTATCCCAAGTAATCGAAGAATTCCAAGGCTTATCAACCGTATATAGTCCAAATACCGTTTTACCATCACTCCACGAGGTGAGATTACTTAAGCTGAAGGTTGCTTTGCTAATAGTCGATTCTTTAGGAATTGAAGAGAAATCATAATTCACATCAACGTATGTACGAGTTAGGCGATGAGCTATTCCGGAATTTGCTATATTTTTCGATACAATTCCATCATCATAACCTGCGTATGGATAACCATTATCCCCTACAACTAGATCTGGAGTACCTTGTTCCGCACCATATAAACCAATACTAGATTTTGGAACAGTAATAATATCAGGATCAATCGTAACTGGGTAAGTACGGCTAGGAGAAGCTAACCATTCTTCATCACATTTTACAGTTATGATTTGTTTACCTTTTTTCTCCTTTAAAACTAAACGAACCGAAATACTTTCCTCTCCAGCAGCATCATACATAATTGGAGCAGATAAAATAAAACGAGGTTCCTTCTCCCCTATCTTAGTAAGTAGTATCTGGCCATCTTGCTCAGTAGCTATATACCCATCAGCTTTCAATTCATAATTGAACTGATATTGGTTCACAAATTTATTCAAAATAATATCTTCTTTTATTCCCATGTTCTTTACAGTGTATTGGTAATCCACTCCAGGATAAACATCAGTGTAAAGAATCATATTTTTGTTTACAGCCGAACGACTTAAATCTCCTCCTTGAGGAATTAATTCAATTGTGTCGCCATTCTGAGTAAGTGCTACACCATCATTTCCATCCATTTTTTGAGGTAATTTTACTTTAAATTCATTCTCAGTATTTTCATAAAATGTTTTACCAAATAATCGGAAATTTTTCTTTAATGTATTATCAATGATACGTTCTTCACCATTTTTAGTTTTATACGTATTTGGTTCAGCTGAAAATTGTGTGATGAACTTATCTTTAGACACTTGATATGTTTTACTAAATTTTTTGACTTTGATTAGTTTACCTTTTGGAGTATTTTTTTCCTTCTCTACCTTAGGTTCTCTATTTGGTTTTGTTCTCAAAGACTTCTGTGTCGTAGTTTTTGTTACCTTTTCTGGTCTTGAAAAGTCTACCTTTCTAGAAGTCTCTTTTTTTAACTCTGCATAAACAGAATGCGCTCCAAACAATGTTGGTTGAACAACTAGTGCGAATGACAACAATGAAGCTACAATCTTTTTCCTTTGCTTCATTATTTTTTCTTTAAAATTTAATTGCTTCATACTTTCTCCTTAATTTTTAAAAATTACACTTTTTATTATTTTGTTATGTGATCTTACTTTTACTTATTTTTAAAACTTAAAAACATCATTTTTCTAGGAATATTAATATCAGTCATTAAACTGAACATAGAAGTAATGGAAGTGACTGATCATCTTTCCATGTCATAGTTGTTGAGGGGCTTTGAAGAGTGGACACTGGTTGAATTTCCTCATTTATTAAGGCGTTTTTTTGAGTAGCTAACATAATATTTATACTTTCCATACTGGATGAGAAATGAATTCCGTAAAAGTGATGTCACACCATACCAAAATCAAATTTCTCAACTTTGTTAAATATTTCAATCTCACCTCTCCCTCTTTTCTGAACACAAAAAAATCGCACACCAAAGTGTGCGACAAAAATCATAAAAAGTGTCAACTTCGGTGGTCTGGCGATCCAACTAGGGACCCATGACTTTGCGTCCTCGCTTCACAACGAGTTTGCCTTTTCGGATTTATAAAAACATAATACTAATCTACTATATACCAATTATTGACAATTTTCGTCATATTTTTAAAATATAGTAATATTTCCCTAATTTTAATAGTGATTTTCACCTAGTTTTATAAACCCAGTAATTTTTTTAGTAAAAGTTCATTAAAAATGAGCCCTTTAAAAAAGGACTCATCTCATATAAATTTCCAGTTCTTAAATTGAATACTCCCCATTTTAACCTACAATTCATTCGTACTCTACTGAGTTTCTAATTAAAGACACTTTACAAACATTCACTTCTTTTTAAAACTAAAACAACCGTTAATTCAATAAGAAAGTTTAGGTTTAAATTCATATTTTACGGGTTTGTTGATGTTCATTTATCTTTAAAGCGCTGTAAATTATCTACTAATTTATTTATATCTTTTCTTATATCCCTCATAAATCTCTAACCAATCTATAGTACCATCAGTAAACTACAAGTTCTCTTTAATATACATCGCAACATCACTATACAGCCCACTTTGGTTCGCATACTTAATATAGTTTTTAATCGTATTGATCCATTCTAAAGTTGATGGATTAGTTTGTTTAATCGCTAGAAGAAGGTCGTCCATTTTAATTGACCTTTCTTGGTTGGACACCATAATTTCATTTAAAACATGTTCTGTTGCGACTTCAATCACATTTTCAATGTCTGCTCCAGAGTACAGGTGGGTTTTGTCCGCTAATAAACTAATATCTAGATTTTCTTCAACTGGTTTCCCAAGTAGTTTAAGTTGAAAAATAACTTTTCTTGCTTCTTTATCAGGTGGTGGAACAAATACAAGCTTATCAAATCGGCCAGGTCGTTTTAATGCAGAATCTACATCCCATGGCATATTTGTTGCGCCAATTATTAAAAGTTTGTCTGTACTTGTATTCACACTTTCCATTTCAGTTAGCATCGAATCAACTAATGGGCGCATTAAATCAGAATTCGATTTTGAACGACTATAGCCTATTGTATCAATTTCATCGAAGAACATAACGGAAGGTTTATTGGCACGAGCAGTTTCAAATATTTGGTGTAAATTACGTTCACTTCCACCAAAGTATGGATCCAATATATCTGTAATATGTACTGGGTAAAAATTCGCATTAATTTCACCCGATGTAGCTTTTGCTATAAATGTTTTCCCACATCCAGGTGGTCCATAAAGTAAAATACCACCACCAGCTTTTTTCTTAAACTTTGAAAATAGGCTAGGATTTACAAAAGGTTTAATGATTTTTAAGTCAATTGTCTTTTTTAACTCTTCTAATCCTCCAACATCATTAAAGGTTACTCTCGTTGGTCTTTTATCTTCTAGCTGAATTATGCTGTCTTGCCTATTTCCTTGAATCACTTTATACTTTTGCAACTCCATTGGTTTGGCTTCTTCTTCTTCAATTTCTACTTCAAAATTTTCCTTCGATAGTTCAAAATAATCCTTTAATGCTTTTTCAACTAAACCATTTAAACCTTCATCATTTAATGCTATTGAAAAAGCATAAAGTCCTTCCTTTAACATATCGTTCTTTACATACTCTTCTCCTAGTAAATACCAGCCTTCAAAGTTTTCTTTATCTTTTTCAACCATCATTTGTAAAAGATTTATCTTATTCATTTCATTCTTCCTTTCACAAACCATTTATAAATTAAAGGAATCACCCATGTATAGATAACATAAGTCAGATAGATTATGGAAATAGGCACTAGTATTCTATCAAGTTTTAAAAATCTTAGTGTAAATAAAATAACAATATAACAAATCCAAACAAAAATCGGCCCACCAATTTTATTTACTAATCGGTTCGGTAGAAATAAAAAATGTGTTTCTTTATCTAGTGTTTCTAAAATATGTAATAACTCTGTATTTGTCGGATCGAGTAAGTAAGCTTGACGATAATACTCTCTTGCTTGTATTGCATCCTCTCGAAGCACATGATAATAACCTAAATTAACTAGCTTTTGTACTTCATTGCTCGAAATATCCATCATCCGTTGAATTTGACTGATTTGGTTATTCTGATCAGACTTTGCGAAATAGAATTCCAGTAAGAATTGATTTACTGATTCATCTTCCGGATCAAGCCTCATCGCTTCCTCTAATAGATCCATTGCCTTCTCCTCAAAACCGGTAATTAACATCAATTTTCCATAAGAAGAATGTGCCATTACTGAAGACGGATTAATCTCTAAAGCTTTTAAATAAGCTTGTTCAGCTTCCATGTAATTTTTTTCTTTTTCATACGTTAAACCTAAAAAATGAAAAGCTGATTCTTTATTATGTCCATACTTCATCGCATCTTGAATGTAAGATCTAGCCTCAGTACTTTCATCATTCATTAACATTACAACAGCCATATAATATAATGCGTATGAATCTGTTGGATCAGCTTCTAATAATGACAAAATTTCTATTCTTGCATCTTCATAGCGATCCATATCTAAGTAACGTTGTATCGTTGTTATCTGTTTACTTCTTATTTCTTTTTCCATGAATGTTTTACCCCAACCTAAGAAAACTCTTAATAAATCATTTCTACAAACCACTCATTGAAATCATTAACACAATGAGTTCAATCCCTATTCCAATCACAACCCAATACATAGCAGTTTTTAATAAAGGCTCCGTTTCACCATTTGTCACCATATGTTGTTGGAAAGGTTTTTTTAAAAGATACTTTAAATAAAAGTACATTATTATACAACCAAGCTTGTAACCGAATTTTATGTCTCTGGTTTCAATCGGTAATGAACCCTCTAACACAGCTCGAAGTAAAATAAATTTACCAATAATTAAAATGATACCTAAAACAATCATTGGGTAAATCTTCTTTAACGAAACATTTAGCCATCTTGCATTCATTCTTCCTAATACAATCAATGGGATAACACCACCAAAAAATCCAACCAAAAATAATTTGTTAATATCAAATGATTTTGTCTCCTGCCAACCATTTTCTAATGATGCTTGATATAACTCTTGAGTCTTAGCCATCCTATTCTTTCCTCCTTTTTTAAACTTCTCAACTGCAAGTTTAGCAAATTATTAATCTACTATTGATTCATTTAAAAACCACTGACAGCATGCATTAATGTCTTTTCCAAACAAAAAAATCGCACACCAAAGTGAGCGACACAAATAGTAATAAATGTCAACTTCAGCTGTCTGGCGATCCAACTAGGGACCCATGACTTTGCGTCTTACTCCAATTTCTACCATCTATAAATTTATCGGTTTTTTTAATTTTTTTTGAATATTACTTTTGATATTTAAATTAGTGTAAAAAAATAGGCTGCCGAAGCAGCCATCTTGTTGTTCAACTTATGCGCCAGTTAGTTGCATAACGATTAGTATCTAGTAAACATTAAAATAATTCTTTTGGGGTTGGAATAACATTATAATTTCCCTTATCATCAACGCTAAAAAGCACATGTGTGTCATAGTTGGAATCT